>ERZ791921.2-NODE-2-length-425815-cov-30.184590_pt1 | contig 425815 bp, 363 predicted proteins | sample MGYA00510135_ERZ791921 | MGnify/ENA primary metagenome ERZ791921 (study PRJEB30046, sample SAMN00792070) | human gut metagenome | study: EMG produced TPA metagenomics assembly of the A metagenome-wide association study of gut microbiota in type 2...
TCACTTCATTATAGTTATTCATAAACTTTTACCTCGCTGTAAACTTCAAAGTTTCATGTGTTCGACAAACTTGAATTTTCAAATTAGTCTTTGCAAATAACCTTTGAACCTTCACTATCAATTACAATTCCCTGACGGTTGTTAATTGGGCATAGATTCAAATCCGAAAACTCAGTCATTATTTTCTCGGTAACTTTCTTAAATGGTGCTGTAAGATAATGCGGAAGAACATAGAAATCAATCAAATCAAGCCCTGCATCATCTTCTTGTGAGTAGTCCTCTGGCTTTTCATCCATTTGCTCGATATATTGGATGCTTGGAGCGCATATAATTGCGCCTGCCGACTCGCCGATCATCAATTTTCCATTTGCCAATTCCTTTTTCAGTAGCCCATCAGTTCCCGTTTTACGGAGCTGGTCCATAAGAAAGAAAGAATTTCCGCCGGTAAAATATATCACATCTGCTTCTTCAAAAACAGACTGTATCGTTGAATAAGCCTCCGTTGAAATATCAATTTCAGTTACGATTGCTCCCAACTTTTTGAATAATTTTCGAGCCGAGCCGACATAACCGGTGTAGCCTTCACGCAGTGAAGCTGTTGGAATAAATGCGACTTTCTTATTTTCAATTTCTTCCTTTATCAGACTTCCTACACTTGAAAAGTGCGAACATAAAAATAGTTTCATCAATATTCTCCTTTATAAATTCCGATTTTCCCATACATATACTGCCTTTATAGTATAAGAACTGTTATCATGTCTTTTTAAGCACTAAATTTTTAATTCTTCTCTTAAAGTAACCCCATACTTATCCAAAAGAAGTGCTTCAAGCTCTGCCCTTCCTTTTTTCCCTAAATTTCTTACCCTTAATAAATCACATCTGGAACAGAGAACCAATTCTTTTAACGAATTTATCCCGGAACGCCTGAGTGCATTCTCGACTCTGACACTAAATCCTATCTCATGTAAGGGTACATCTTTCACCTTAAATAATTCATCGGATATCCCGCTAGTTAAAAATGCTTCCTGAATTTTAATAATTATATTCTTCTTTGCATTAATTATTTCCTCATCAAAAGAGTCCGGATATAATGCACAGTACACAACCCGCACATCATCAACTTCTGTATCATTTTTAAGATCACTGCAGCTCTCTATCTTTTCAATATTTAGCTGGTTCCTTTTTCCTGCACTTGTACTTTTCGTCTCCACAAATCCAAGACAATACTCACCTTCTGGGAATCCCTTTAGTTTTAAGTGTTCCGGCTTAAAGTTATACTTTTCATGTGCATCTTTCGTATCCTTTACATATGAACCTCCAATAATTGTATATTGTTCTTCATTTCCTTTAAACCACTCTTTAAAGCTTTTAATTCCTGTAACCATTTATATTTTTCCCCATAATTTTTCCAACATCTCATCTACTGCTGCTTCAACTCGCTCATCTGCATCATCTCTCAATGACAATGCTAGAGAAAGTTCATCTACCTTATCTTCTTTTGATAATAAATGGGGATTATATCTCCACATTTCAACTGCCATTTGATTTTCTGAATCAAGTAAATTATTTGTCATAACATCCTTCCAACGCGAAATACTATCTGTTGCAAAACATTTGATTTGTGGAACATTTAGCATTGTATAATGAGCTAATGCGAAATATCCGCTTTCTAACAATTCAGAAGTTACACAAGTTTTAGGTATATATACAGTTTTTTTTACTGGATTAAGTAATTTCTGCTGAGTTCTCTCAAATAACTCTTTGGGTGAGCTATCAGAATGTATAATTTTCTGCTTACCTGTTTTCATGGTCTGTATTAATCCTAATTTTTCAAGCTGACGAGAAGCCCTTGAAATAGATGTAGGCGTGAGTCCAAGTTCTTTTGATGCCTGACTCGTTGTTATTTCAACAGTCCCATTATATATAAAATACAACAACAGAACCTGAGCTGAAGGAAGTATTTCCTCATTAGGAAATGTTTCTGCATTGCAACGTTCCTGTAAATATAACGCCATAAAAGGCAGATATATCTGTTTATTATTTACAACAAATGGGATCTTCTCCCGAAGCAAATATTCCTTCTGACGATATGTGATTTCGTCCAGAATCATAACAACAGGTAAATTTACTATGCTTTTTATCTTTGAAATATGTTTTTTTAATGTTTCAATCTGCTCTAGTTCCGTTTTAGGATATATAAAAACAGCTTTTTGTCTATCTAATAGTACATTACGCAGAACATATCTTGTTCCAATAAAATTGGGTATATGTTTAATGTCATCATTTATATAGGTCAGTTTCAATCCTAGAACTTTTTGGAGATATTCCATATATATGCCTCCATTCATAACTCATTTTATGTATTATGACTCAAATAAAGTTATAATACAATATTTGAGTTATAATTTTAAATGTTTAAAAAAATTATTACTGATATTGGGGATTTTACAATATAGATGTGAACAGCGTAAGGTTTTAGATTTCCTTATTGAACCGGTAACAGATGATAAACCTCAGTTGCTTGATGTATATTTAGTTAAATCTGGATCAACTGTAGGAAATGTAGCAATTGTTAAAACCACAGAAAGATTCAATATATGATCGCCATTAAACACCTAATACTGAAACTATTTTCACATTTCCTTTATCTATTAGGGACAATATTGAATAACTATTTGAAATAAGCTATTTGTCGGTTTATTCCTGTATCTCACCATCAAATATCATATTCCAGCTCATACGGATATCATACATCAGCCTTGTAAGTGCAATACTGTCTTCCGGTGTATAAATAGCACTGGCATTGTTTCCTGATGCTATGCATCTGCCTGCTTCACGAATCTCATATTCAAATCCATTTATATCAACCGGGCACTCGATTGTTTCCGGATCTTTACCATCCACCTCAAGTATCAAGGTCTTTGCGTGTTGGAAATCCGGCAAAAATATACTTCCCTTTGTTCCCTCAATTCTGGCATTACGTTTCAATTCCTGTCCTATTGTCTGGACTGATTCTGCAATACATCCATCATTATATGTCAGTTTGAGACAACTGTAATCATCTGTTCCATTCTCATTAATATGCACTTTTGTGGTTTCTACATTCTGCGGATCACACCCTGTAACAATACGCAAAAATCCCAGATTGTAAATTCCAATATCCAACAGAGCACCTCCACCAAGTGCAGAGTTAAATTTACGCTCTTTTCTGGCACCCGTTGCAACAAATCCATACTGACAGGAAATATGTTTAATTTCTCCAATTGTTCCCTGAAGAAGGATATTACGCAGACGATTATACAATGGCAGAAACCATATCCATAATCCCTCCATAATAAAAAGATGCTTATCCTTTGCCAGCCTGTACAGCTCCTGTGCCTGTTTCTCATTTATTGTAAATGGCTTTTCACAAAGTACATGCTTACCATGTTCAAGGCAAAGTCTGCAATTCTCATAATGCAAACTATTCGGTGTTGCTACATAAACAGCCTCAACATCCGAATCATTTACTAATGCTTCATAAGAATCATAAAATCGTGGAATGTCATACTCCCTGGCAAAAGCTTTTGCACTATCCATGTGCCGGGAGCCTACTGCTGCAAGCTGCTCATTTTCATTACTCATCTGATTTATAGTTGATGCAAATTTTTTTGCAATATTACCGGTAGCCAGAATTCCCCACTTCATATCATTTTCCTCCTAATAACATAATTACATCTCACATTCATATCTTGTTAATAATTATACACTATTTTACTACATACACCAACACAAAATACCAAGTCAAATTTCATATTATTAACTGTCACAACGTAAGCACTAAATGATACTGCCTTACTTTATATAAAATTCTGACATTTATAATATGCTTTTTATGCAATTGTTGTTACTTCTCAAGTGTTCCCATTATGTGCTCCTCCTCGTTCTGATGTTTGCCTGGGTGAATAATTGCAAATAATGAATAAATAGGATATTTCAACAGACACTTATAACAATCCATTATATATTTTTAAATCTTCATCCTTAAACACATTAAAGATTACCTTTTTTATTCTGTTGTCTTTGTCAAGATACTGCTTTACAGTGTCCGTTGCAATCTCAGCAGCTCGTTGCTGTGGAAAACGGAATACTCCCGTGGACAGGCAACAGAATGCAATAGATTCTGCACCTGTATCAGCCGCAAGCTTCAGGCACTCTGTGTAGCAGCTTGCGAGCAGGGCTTCATCCTCCTTTGTGACTTCCCACTGTATAATAGGTCCTACCGTATGAAGAATATATTTTGCCGGAAGATTGTAGCCCGATGTTATCTTTGCTTTGCCAGTCTCTTCTTCATGTCCCTGCTTTGCCATAATTTCATGCATTTTCAGACGCAGCTCAACTCCTGCATAAGTATGAATAAAGTTATCAATACAGGAATGCATCGGCGAAAAACACCCAAGCATCTGTGAGTTGCAGGCATTTACGATTGCATCACATTTCAGTGTTGTAATATCGCCCTGCCAGATATATAATCGCGAATCGGATTTGACAGGTGCAAGCGTGGCAACATCTGTTATTCCACGCTCTATATTTCTTTCTGTAAGGTACTCATCCTGTATTTTCAAAAAATCATTGCTGATTTGTCTTGGCGGTCTGACATTCATAAGTGAGCGGAGCAGATTTTCCTGCCCCTGCTTATCTGTAGGAATGTTCTGTCTGCCAAACCGTATTTCTTCTTTTAAGAGATACTGAATCAGATATTCTCTTCGCTCATCCTGTGTCATAATAATACTCCATTCTTGCGCTGTTCTTTGCGCATCTCAAGTTTGTGCGAACACAAATCTTGCGTGTGAAAAATCTTATTTTTTACACTAGCCCCCTTATATCAGTAATTACCTTTGCCATATCACCGCCAATACCAATTGCACGTTCCCCGAAACTTTCCGGCACTACCGCTTCGTCCATATTCAGACGTATCAGACTGTATGACGGGTTCTCCCGTACCATCTTTTCAAAAGGAAAACGTATAATAATCGGCGTATTAAATCCAACTCCAAGTTCCAGAAGAACAACCTTTTTATCCTTATTCTGTTCCAGAAAACCCGCATATCTGTCAGCTGCCTCATGCCAAGCTTCATCTTCCACAAAATAATTATCACAACGGAGATTCATAGCCATATTTCCGCCACACACCGGACATTTTGGTACAAGTTCTGATGGAATCAGACAGTCTTTTCTTGCTTCATCCATTTTGCGAAACAGGTCTTTTGCATCATATGTTTTTTGATGACAAGCTTTCTGGCACTGGATTTTTCCATAGTCTCCCTGTGTTGCAAATATTCTTTTTTCATCAAATCCTGCTTTATAAAACTGATGGTCCACATTGGTAGTCAGTACAAAATACTCCTTGCTTTTCACAATATCATAAAGCTCGGTATAAAGCGGCAATGCCGGAGGATCAAAGCGGTTCATCAATGCATGTTTTGACCAGTATCCCCACTTTGCCTCCTCAGACGGATATGGATAAAATCCAGCTGCATACATATCTGTCATATAGTGCCCACCGTATTTTTCTATGAATTCTCCAAAATTATCCGTAAATCTCTTACCACCATATTGGATTCCCGCTGCTGTCGATGCACCAGCACCAGCTCCAACTATGATACTGTCTGCTTTTCTTATATATTCTGCAGCCCTGTCAAGCTGACTTACATATTCCTCCTTCTGGAATACATAATCCCTTGCCGGAGTACTGCATAAGAAATTTCTCCAGTCAACATGCCCTCTTCTGATTTTCTTAAAAATCATAATTAACCTCTTTTCTCAATACACTGCTTCGGACAGATTTCTGCACATCTTCCGCAATGCAGACAATGATTCTGATTGATTACAACAGGAACTGAAGATATATCAATACACTTTTGCGGACATACAGAATAACACAACTTACATCCAATACATTCTTCTCCAACAAAATAACCTGTCTGAACAGCTTCTGCTTTTCCGATTGTTATAGTATCCCTCACAAATGTCCATCAGAACCTATCGTTGCAACTGTTGTTGAATGAATTTCATCCACCAAAAGTTTAAGATAATCCATTTTTGTCATTTCAAAGTCTCTCCTTTCAGTATCGGTGTAAGTTTTTTATATATCATTATGGTAATTACTCCAATCACTAAGCCTTTTAAGATATTAAACGGCAATGCATTGAATAACACAACGTCCAATTTTGTCTTAATAAATTGCTGTATTGTTACTCATAAATCTCCTTTTTGTGAGATATGGCTGAATTTAAAACAGCCCGCAGGACGGGATTTCCTGCGGGACTTGTTTTATCATATCTTCTCTCATCCAGACTTTACCGTCGGTTATGGAATTGCACCATATCAGCTTTCTGCTCGCAGACTATACTGCCGGTCAGGAATTACACCCCGCCCCGAAGACTGTAATTTTTTCTGTTGACTATCTTTAACTTGAGAAACACGCTTCGCAGGTTTCTCAAGTTATCACGGCAGTCGCCAAAGTATCGTGCAAGCACAAACTTTGGCTCGTTGCTTCGTGTATATTAAAATTCATAAGGTGGATTTCCAGAGAAATCTGCAATTACACCATGTGGATTTTCAAGATAAAATACCTCAAAAATTGGATTATCTGCTGTCTGGTACTGTCCCTTAACGATAGGATTGTTCATGCATCCTTCCTTTACACTCTTGTTGTCCTCAAACACTGCTTTGCCATTAAGGCGAATCCATGCGTATTCAGGTGAAGATACTGATACTTCTACCTCAGGATTTGCTAACATATCCTTGTAAACATCCTTTGTGTTGTTAGTACAGAACCAAAGCTTTCCATCCTGCTCAAAGCAGAACATAAATGGACGGCATTTTGCCTTTCCATCTCTTCCAACGGTTGCTAAATACTGAACCGGGTTTTTCTGTAAAAATTCTACTACTTTCTGCATTTTAATCTCCTTTCTTGCGCTGTCTTTTGCGCATCTCAAGTTTGTGCGTAAGCACAAATCTTGCGTATGAAAAATCTTATTTTTCATACTATTATCTCTTTGATTTGTTGTAACATTATTTGTTACATCTTATGGTTGTACTATAGCATTTGGTTGTTGTAATGTCAATAGTTACATCAAACTTTTTGTAACTTTTTTTGTTACAACTCCCTTTAAAGGTTTTACTTTGAATACAACAAATTAAAAAGGCTTCGGAAATTGTGATGATATAATCACGCATCCGAAGCCTTCTGCCGGCTACTCTTCCCCTGTATATACTGCAATATCTTTTTTTACATCAGCAAGTGTCATTTCTGAAAGTTTTTCCTCCATTGCCCTCTGTACCTCTAACAGCCTCTTATCAAGAACATTATGAATATTCTTTCCTACTGGACATTTCTGATTGGGATTCTCATGAAAATGAAACAGCTCTTCATCTGGTGCACACTCCACTGCTTTATACACATCAAGGAATGTAATCTGCTCCAATGGTCTGGTAATTGTCACACCGCCTGTCCCTCTTGCAACTTCAATAAGACCAGCTGCCTTTAATTGTTGCAATATTTTACGGACAATCACCGGATTGGTTCCGATGCTTGCTGCCATAAAATCACTAGTCATCTTCTGATCCGAAAATGTATCTATACAGGCAAACATATGGATTGCCATTGTAAATCTGCTTGAAATCTGCATTATAAACACCTCTCTTTAACAGTAGTAATCATATCAAAAAATAGATGTAATTTCAATGGTTACACTAATGTTAGATTCAACTCACAAAATCTTTACTATATTCTAATGTTAAAAACCTAATATAAATACAATCAATAGTCTGCTTTAGAAAATCGTTTTCAGTATTTTCTTTCAGTCTTTACTTATCAATATAAGCGTGTTATAATACTTCAAATTTGAACTATTCATTTTTGTAGTTTGTGATCTTATCACATAAAGATTATCTGTTTAATGTTAATACTACGAGAACTAACTATTCTGTGCAATCTTAATATTACTATGAAGGAGGCTGATTCTTTTATGAACTCAGGAATTGAATTCGCACAAAAAATCAATCTTGCATATAACTCTGTATGCAAGCCGCTTTTACATAAGTTTAATCTTCCACAGACAGCTTTCGATATTCTTATGTTTCTTGCAAATAATCCAGAGTATACTACTGCAAGAGATATTGTGGAGGTAAGAAAAATCAAAGCTAATCTTGTTTCTGTCAATGTTGACAGGCTTGTGTGCGATGGTTATATCATACGAAAAGAAACCAAAGGTGATAGAAGGAAAACTCAGCTTATATGCACACCTGTGGCAGAGGAAATAATTAAAGAAGGGCAGGTTTTACAGAAAGATTTTCTTAAACAGCTTTTTGATAATATGGACACTGCCACTAAAAAGGCTTTTTTTATTGGTATGAAACAGATAGAAGATAATCTGGATAAGATACTTGAAGACAACTAGTGTTGGTGCACACCTGACACAAAACTATTATCACCAGAATCGTGCGCAGAAAAGAGGCAAATACCTCTGCTCCTGCATAGGCAGTCGCATTTTGCTTCGCAAAACAAGGAGGTAAATACCTCTGCTCCTGCATGGGCAGTCGCATTTTGCTTTGCAAAACAAGGAGGTATATAAATTATGTCATCATTATTTTTAACTATTATTGTAACTTTTTTTGCAGGTATGGGAGCCGGTCTTGGAACTGGCTTTGCCGGTATGAGTGCCGCCGCTGTAATCAGCCCTATGCTTATCACATTTTTAGGAATGGATCCATATATGGCTGTCGGTATCGCACTTTCTTCTGATGTGCTCGCCAGCGCCATATCAGCATATACATATGGAAAAAACAAGAATCTAGACATTAAAAACGGACTTATTATGATGGTCAGTGTTCTTATATTCACTGTTGTAGGAAGCTATGTATCAAGCCTTGTTCCATCAGCTACAATGGGCAGCTTCTCTGTATTTATGACATTTCTTCTTGGAATTAAATTCATCATAAGACCTGTTATGACTACAAAGGAAGCCATGGAGGGTGTGTCTGCTAAGAAACGTGCCATACAATCAGTTGTATGCGGCGTATTAATCGGCTTTATATGTGGCTTCATCGGTGCCGGCGGTGGTATGATGATGCTGCTTATACTTACCTCTGTTCTTGGATATGAGCTGAAAACTGCTGTCGGAACAAGTGTATTTATTATGACTTTTACAGCACTCACAGGCGCTGTATCACACTTTGCGATTGGTGGAATACCTGATATAACTGTGTGGCTATTATGTATCGTATTTACACTTATATGGGCAAGAATAGCAGCTATCTTTGCAAACAAAGCTACTCCTGAAACACTTAACCGTGCAACAGGAGTCATACTTGTTATACTAGGCATAGTAGTTATGCTTTTCTCATACCTTGGATAATATTACAAGACTAAATATCACAATAAATGCTATACTGACGCAGCAAGATTTATGCTTCTTTAGCTTCTTTCTGCCTGCTGTCTTTTCTTTCAAATATTGCTCTGAAGATAAAACGTACAAATGGTCCACAGTAAAACATCTGATAAAGTATTGCCATAGGGAAATTCATAGCCCATGTCTTAACCCACGTACCAAAAGATGGTTCCTTAAAAAGTATTGTTGCAACAAAACTCATAACAGGACACATAATACAGCATATACATATAGATATTGCATATGTGATAAACTGTGGTCTGTCCGTTGGCTTCATAACAGTAAATGCCAGCAGCCTTGCCAGCCTTCCAACTATAAAGAACTCGAGAATAAATGCAACTGGTACCATTATTGGTAACTCGTGTAATGCAGCAATAAAAGTTGTTCCATCAACTGTTCCTGTGTTAAGAGCTATATTATAAACAACCATTCCATAAACCATAATAGCTGCCATAATAATTGTGAATATTATTTCCTGAAATTTGTTTTTTGGCATAAAAAAATCCTCCTTAATGATAACTTAACTCAATGTGTTGTTCGTTATCATCCAGGAGGATGTTTCGTTTCCAATAAAACCATTTAAAGCCTGCATATTCTATCATATAGAAAGCTATCCAGTCAAGTATTTTTATTCTATCGTAATAATGCGTAATAATGTCCGCAATAATGTCTTTTTACTCTATCGTAATAATGTCCTTTAATATATAGTTAAACGATGGTGCTGAGCTGTCTTTGTTTTCCACAAAGCCTTCACTAAGGTCTATGATATCATTTGGATTGTCAGTATTTACGCCTATGTAGTCACCTTTAAACACAGTAAGACTGCCATTCTTAAACTGCCCGATAACATCAGCTACCATTTCCTTGGTGCCATCTGCAACAGCAATATCATTATACTCAAGCATTGAAACCCAGTCTTCATCGAAGCCGGCTCCCACATCATTACCATGTATGTTACCTCTGATATTCTTCTCAATCACCTTTCCATTAAGAACCGCATCAACTGCTGCCTTCATATATGGCTTCCAGTTTATCTTACAGCCCGTAAGATATGTCGTTGGTGCTACATCAAACATACTCTTGTTATAGCTTACATTAAAAACAGGTACATCTGAGGCTGTTTCCTCACAGGCAGTCGCTGGTCCTGCTGTATCCGAATGCTGTGATATAATAATACACTTCTCATTTATGAGTTCTCTTGCATACTTCTTTTCAGTACGATAATCATTCCACTTGTATGTATACTTTACTGTCATGGTAGTATTACCCACAACTGATCTTGCTCCAAGCAAAAAAGCTGTATATCCTGATATAACCTCCGCATTAGGATACGCTGCAACATATCCTATCTTAGCTTCATTTTCTGTTATTATTCCTTCTGATATAAGCTCCTTAAGCTTTATACCTGCTGCAACTCCTGCTGCATATCTTCCTTCATATATAGCTCCCATAAATGTATGATAATTAGCATAGTATGGCTCCTCATTAGCATTAGAGCAGGTTGCCATGCAAAACTGCACATCTGGATACCTGCCAGCCAGCTCCTTAGTTGTTTCACCATAGTTATAGCTTGTAGAAAATATCAGATTACAGCCTGCATTTACAAGTCTTTCAAGATATTCTCTTTCTGTTCCCTCGGCAACATTATACATATGCATAACTTCTACCTTATCGCCATACTCTTCCTTAATGTCAGCAAGTGCCTCTATGAAATTGTCTGTATATGCAGTACTTGCATCACCTACATATATTATCCCTACCTTGATGCTCTTATCTTCATCTTTTCTTGAATAAACCATACAGGCACCTATGATGATGCTTACTGCAACACATGTTATAAGAGTTATGATACTCTCCCTGCTTACTATATAAGACAATACCCTGCCGGATATTTTCTTAATATTACTTATCTTCATCTGCTTCACCACCCTTATACAGACTATCAATGTCTATCCTGCCACTATCAATAAGTCTAAGCATAATATCCACAAGCTTTGGGTCAAACTGTGTGCCGCTGCCTCTTCGTATTTCCCCTAAAACATAGTCCTTATTAAGCTTCTTTCTATACACTCTGTTAGCTGTCATGGCATCAAATGTATCTGCTATTCCGATAATTCTTGCATTAAGCGGTATCTCTTCCCCCTTAAGACCATGCATATATCCTTTTCCATCATATCTCTCATGATGATAAAGTGCTCCTTCCTCAACATGGTTAACAAGGGTAAAGCTTTTAAGTATTTCCGCTCCTTTTTCAACATGTGATTTCATAATGGCATATTCTTCATCTGTAAGTCTTTCAGGTTTGTTAAGTATTCTGTCTGGAATACCTATCTTTCCTATATCGTGAAGCAGTGCCGCTTTTCTAAGGTTTTCACATTCTTCATCACTATATCCAAGCTCCTTTGCTATCATAACTGAATACTCAGATACTCTTAGTGAATGTTGGCTTGTATTAACATCCTTTGCATCAACAGTCCTTGCAATAGTAAGAACTGTTTCATTTCCCATCTCAAGCTGTTTCTTTACGAATTCGAGCTCTTTCTTCTGAAAATCAAGGGTTCTTTTAATCTGTGTATGGAATATTATCCACGTAAGATATGCAACTGTAAGTGCAAATATTCCGACCATATACACCTTAAACCACCAATAGTCATATATCTTTGCTTCCTTAATAATTGTATATGTGTTTTCAGATATTGGCACCCTGCCATTTTCATCAAGAACTGACAAATGAAATGTATATGTGCCTACAGGTATGTTCATATATATTATATTAGTTAGATCACTTTGCAATATTATCCTCGGTTCGGCATCATACCCTTCCAGATATATGCTTACATAAGGTGTATTAACAGAATAGTTTATAATCTCTGGGAACATCTCTATCATCTGTGCTTTGCTGTCAATATAAAGCTCTTCCCCTCTTTTTACCCTGAGACTTTCTCCATCTACCTTTACGGACTTCATCTGTATACGATATGATCTTATTCTGGCACTATAATCATTGAGATTGACTATCATTACACCATCATCTGTTGACATGTACAGATTATTATTCACATCAATATAATCCCATGCATTTGGTGTTAATGCATTTTCAAGTCCGCAATCCCCATTAAGCAGCTTATAATCAAGTTCTTTTCCAGAAAGTAAGGCACTCTTATCAACAACATATATTCCGGCTGAGCCCAGCACAAAAAGATTATCATTGTTCCCATTAACTACATTGTAATTATTATAGTAAGGAAAATTATCCAATATTCTTATAATGCCTGTCTTATCCATATAACACAGACTGTTACTTGTTACTATGAATACACCCTCGCCAGAAGCATCCTTTACCATTCTTAATATAACCGCTGAGCTAAGACCATCATCCTTATCATAATTATCTATTACTCTTCCATCACTAATAACTTCTATTCCATTGCCATCTGTTCCTGCAAGTATAACTCTTCCATAATCTTGTATATCTGTTTCAAGTGTACATAAAACCTTACTGTTTTTCATAGAATAACCTATATTGCCAATGACAGCTTCATCTACAATATAACTAAGTCCTGTATCACCTGCTGCAAGCATTGTATTATCACTTAACTCTGTTATAGTCCTGTATCTGTTTCCACTTAGTCCGTTATTCTCATCATATCTTATAATTTCACCACTATATGTAACCTCATATATTCCTTTGCCTGTTGTGCATATCCACATATTATTTTTACTGTCCGTTGTTATGCACCTTATTCTTACGTTATCAAGCTCTTTTACAAGTTTATTCACAAGCTCCTTTAAATCGCTGTCCTGCTTTTGAATATAATCACCATTAGCCAAAATACTACCTGCAGCTGCGTATGAAACGGCAATTCCACTATCTGTACCTATATAATAATTTCCATTCCACATTGTCACAGTGTTTACAACCAGCTTTTCATCGGTATGTTCATAATTAAGCTGTGTAAACGCTGATCTGCTTAATCTTAACAGCCCAAGTCTTGATGATGTAAACCAGAGATTTCCCTGATAATCTGCTGTCATATGATCTATTGAATTATTAAAGCTGCCTGTATCAATGTTTATAAATCGATTCTGGCTGTCATAATATCCTATACCATTATCTGCACATACAAAAAGTGTGGCATTTTCGGTTAATGTGTTATCTACAAAATATATTCCTTTAATATTATTAAGCTCATTACAGCTTACACTTTCCTTAAGTACATAAGCGTTATTATATAAATCATATTCATATTTATCTATATTTCCTTTTGATGTTCCCACATAAAGCATACCCGCATCATCAAATGAACACGTTGTATATCTTCCACCATCTGATGCACTATATTCTGAAATAACTGCTGCATTTTTTACAATACTTAGCTGTCCATTATCGCTGACAACTGCTATGTTACCATTCTTATCAGAGTCTGCACTTACAGCATATTTTATATCATCTATATAGCTTTTAACTGTTAATCCATCTGCAAGAGAAACTATTGACATAGCACCTGTCGTACCAATATAGTAATCACCATCAGAACCCTGTGTTATACACTTTACGGAATCAGCTGATAATCCCTCCTTTTCTGATACAACATTTATGATTGTTTCATCAATCATTATCGATACGCCGCCATCATTGGTTCCTATCCATAATCTGCCCTCTTCATCTTTATACAGACAGTTTACAGTCTTAACAGAGGCATATTCATCCACCCATTTAAACTCTGTACCATTATACCTGTATAAACCACCATAGGTTCCTATCCATAGTATTCCATCATTAGTCTGTGCTATATCATTGGCACAGCCGCCTGGTATTCCGTTTTCTCTTCCGTAAACTGTCTGCAGATAAGTATTATAATCCGGTGTTTCTTCTATATTATTCTGGTTATTCCTACTGTTATCAAAAGCTGCATACACGCACTTAGGTGTATTAACTTCTATAAGCTGTACTGCTGCCATAGCAGCTATCCCGATATATATACAGGCTGTCATTATCCTTTTATCAAATCTGTTCTTTCCCTTGTCATACCTTACAAATATATAGAGTGCAAGCACAGTTATGATCTTATCAGGAAAATCAATATAAAATTGTCCTGCAACGTGACTTAATAAATCATTAAATCCTATTCCCAAAAGCGACTCAATAACTCCATCACCCCATATATTATTGGTATAACCATTAAAAAACATATAATTAAAAATCACGGAAATAGAACACGAAACAAGTGCAATATAAAAGCTTGATGTCAGTGCACCAAGCAGTGTTTTCATATAATCCTTACTTATGCAAATTCCAGCAACAACTGCTATAGAAACACTTACTATGGCATAACAGGCATATGTCCACGAATATATTATAGAATAAAGAATATTGAGAGTAACTCCAACGATAACACCGCATACCGGTCCGCATACATAAGTGGCCGCAACTGTACCTAGTGAATCAAGCCATAATGGAAGCCTGAAATACCCAGCAATACACTTTCCTGCCAGATTCAGCAATACACATATTATTATAAACACGCTTATTGTATACCACTTATTTTTCTTCATAGGTTTTTCTCCGTTCCGTATGCTGTATTATCCGTTAGCTGTTATGTTTAATGCATCCTGACTGCTATGTATGTTTTCAATACATAATCCAAGCATATCAGTAATGATTTAACTTTTATACTCTACTATAATAAAGTTATAATTATTATATCAAAGAAATATATAACTGACAATGTATAAACGATTATTCTTTTGTATTGTAAGTTGCTATAATTTCATCCAGAATAATATAGAAAAAGAATATCATTAAGGTTGTTGATAAAGAAGAAAATGCCGATTAATATATATATAAATATATAAATGGAGGCTGCTATGTGGGCTTACGAAAGTGTTTTTTATCAAATATATCCTCTTGGGTTTTCTGGAGCACCATTTGAGAATGATGGTGTACTTAACCACCGCATTTTAAAGGTTAACGACTGGATACCTCATATTAAAAGATTAGGTGCTGATGCTATATATTTTTCTCCTGTGTTTGAATCTGACACTCACGGATATAATACAAGAGATTATACAAAGATAGACACAAGGCTTGGTACTAATAAAGATTTTGCCAACGTGTGCTATAATCTTCATAATGAAGGAATAAAGGTTGTTCTTGACGGCGTATTTAATCACGTTGGCAGAGGCTTCTGGGCTTTTCAGGATGTGTTAAAGAACAGGGAAAGTTCCCCTTATATCAACTGGTTTGCAAGAATAGATTTTAATGGTAATTCTAATTATAATGACGGGCTCTGGTATGAGGGCTGGGAAGGCTGTTATGACCTTGTAAAGCTTAACCTGTATAATGAAGATGTTATACAGCATATTTTTAATGCTATCAAAGGCTGGGTTACGGAATTTGATATTGACGGCTTAAGACTGGATGTTGCTTACTGCCTCAATCACGATTTTCTTAAAAGATTAAGAAGCTTCTGTGACAGCTTAAAACCAGACTTCTTCCTGTTAGGAGAAACACTGCACGGCGATTATAACCAGATTATGAACGACGAAATGCTTCATTCAGTTACTAATTATGAGTGCTACAAGGGTCTTTATTCAAGCTTTAATTCAATGAATATGTTTGAAATTAACCATTCACTTTTAAGGCAGTTCGGACCTGAGAACTGGACACTATACAAAGGTAAGCATTTACTATCTTTTGTTGATAATCACGATGTCACAAGAGTTGCAAGCATACTGAATAACATCCGTCACCTTCCTTTAATATATGCTCTTGCTTTTGGTATGCCAGGAATACCTTGTGTATATTACGGAAGTGAATGGGGTGCAACTGGACGTAAAGAAGATGGTGACCCTGCCTTAAGAGCCTGCTTTGACACACCTGTCTTTAATGAATTATCTGACTGGATTGCAAAGCTTGCCAATGCTAAAAAGACATCGCCAGAATTACAATATGGTAACTTCTCATCTATAGTCCTCACTAATGAACAATGCGTATTCTTAAGAGAGTGGCAGAGTGAGCGTGTACTTGTTGCAATAAATGCTGCTGATTACAATTATTCTGCCTCATTTAATATGGGCTGTGACAAAGCATATGACCTTATAACCGATAGAGAAATACAGTTAAATAATGGATTGGAATTACCGGGATATAGTGCATTTTTCTTAAAATTATAACTACCCTGTCACACCACGCAATATCTTTTAATATGTTGCGTAATAATAAAATCAAAACAGAGAATAGAAAGTATAACCGGAGCTTCTCCTCCAATATACAACTTTCTATTCTCTGTTTTTATAATAATTTTTATAATATTCTATATAAGAATATCCTATACATCTATATTTTCTTATGTCTTATGACATCCGCAATTCTTAGTGCTATAACAGCTACGATAGCAACGGCTGCGGCAATCCATACCCAGACTGGTACATTATGAATATTAAAACATCTTACATTTATCCACATCTGATTAATTCTCGCTGTTTCGTCATTATCAAAATACTGCATAATAGCACTTCTATGCATTACTTCTTCCGTTGGATACTGTGCTGATAACATTCCTTCTGTCTGCGCCTTAGATGTTCTTAATATATATCTTGAATCATTGGATACTCCTGAGAAGAAATATCCTAAAGAATAATCTATTGCATCAGCCTCACTTATTGTATCATCCTCTTCCATAAGTGACTCAAGACCATAATTCCATTTTAAATAATCATATATAACAGGACTCTGACCACCTGATATAACTGATGTATAGCCAATATAGTACATATTTCTTACTGCATTTTCTGGCATAGATACGAAATTAACAAATGCTTCTGCTGCCTTCTTCTTTTCTGAATTGCCATTAATTCCTGATTTTAACATTGCCCAGCCATCAAAATACATATTAGTACATTCTTCTGGAATAGCAAAATTAAGCTCGACATCATTAGCTTCTGCCTGCTGCATTATGTATACAGCATCACCTGACCACTGATAGCCAGCACTGATCTTACCTGTAATAGCATCAATCTTACCACTGTCAGTTTCAAATGAATATACATTATCTTTAACCTGCTGAAGATATTCTAATACTTCATCAACTGTATCCTTTGATGTGTCATTCATCTCCTCTGCCAGCTTATCAGTATAATCTGCCTGCTTGGTAAAATCCTGCGACCTTAACTTATCAGACTTGATTGCACCAATTGCCGCAAACATAGTATCTCTTACATTATCCTTAACAGTAATCTTACGTCTGAACTTATCATTATTAATAATCTTCCATGTCGATGCTTCTTCCTTTGTAACATATTCTGGATTATATATAATACCTGTAACACCCCACATATATCCAGCAGCATATTTACTCCAAGGTTCACCATTGATTGTATTATTATCAAAAGTCTGCTTTATAAATGGTGAAACCCCTTTTGCATAATAATTCTCTTTGATTCCCGTGTCGTAGAATTCATCAGAAAATGGTTCAAGCCAGCCCTCAGTCATAAGCTTCATAAACATATATTCTGAAGGACATATTAAATCGTACTCATCACCTAATGTAAGCATATTGTAAAGTTCTTCATTAGTTCCAAGACAGCTATATTCGACATTAACCTTCTTGCCATATGTCTTATAATACCATTGAACAAAATCATCAACCATAGAATTATCGCCCCTGATATCTGTGCTCTCAAGGTCTATTGTTTCATCAGCGTTCCAGCCGCCTTCATCTATATACTCTTCCCAGTTACATATTCTAAGTGTAATTGTATCGTTATCTGCCGCCTCTGTTTTAGTAGAATTAAATCCTTTCCACACTCCTGTTATACTTCCAGACAGCATTTCAACAACCAAAATCATAGCAAGCGAAACTTTTATAACCTTTTTAGTCAAATGTCTGATATAAGATGTAATATCTATAATCACATTTTTATTCATTAATGTTTCTCCTTCTGGGCTTCATTCTTTATAGGTGCAAAATTCATAACGACCTCAACTATAACTACAATCAGGAATATAATTGTCGATAATGCCCATAATGCAGTCTTAATATTAGTCTGCGAACCCTTTGTTGCATTAACAACATATGTACTTATTGTATCAAATGTTGCAGGCTTCGTATAAGTTGCCACAAAATAATCATCAAGTGATAAAGTAACTGCCATAACGAATCCTGAAACAATACCTGATGCAATCTGAGGTATAATAATATGAATTAACGTATATCCCGGTGTCGCTCCAAGGTCAAGTGCAGCCTCATAAAGACTTGGGTCCATCTGTTTTAACTTGGGAACAACCGCAAGATATACAAATGGTGCACTAAGCACTGTATGTCCTATTATAAGTGGAATATAAGTATTCTTGCTTATCCCGAATACAACAACCAGAAGAATACATAATGAAAAACCTGTCACAACATCGGCATTAACAACTGGTATCTGATTAAGAACTGACATTGTACCATTAACATTTTTCTTAGAATAAAATGCTCCAATTGCACCTGTTGTTCCAAGTATTGTAGCAAGCACCGCACTTCCAATTGCAAGTGCAATTGAACCTATAATCATATCTATAAGCTCTGGTGTTGTAAATAATGTCACATAATTATGGAACGAAAATGAATGAATAGCTCCAATATTAGGTGAATCTGTAAAACTATATACTGCTAATATAAGAATCGGAACATACATAAATATAAGTACAAGACCGATAATTGCATATTTAACACATTTTTTAAACATACCTGTCCTCTTTCCCATCACATATATCTACAGCCTGCGTCCTGAACCTTCATTATCGCTGTCTGCTGATATAAGACTGATTATACATATAATTATAAGAAGTATAAGTGCTATCATTGAACCATTGTTCCAGTCGTATGCACTAAAATAGCTTCCTATAAGACTACCCATAATATATGTACTGTTATAAAGCATATCAAGCACTACATAATTAGTCATCGCTGGCAGGAACACCATTGATATTCCACTTATAATTCCCGGTACAGATAATGGCAATATAATCCTTATAAATGTCTGAAAATTATTAGCCCCCAGATCATTTGCCGCTTCTATAATGCTGTTATCCATTTTCGATAATGTTGTATACAACGGAAGTATCATAAATGGAAGAAAATCGTAAGTCATTCCAATAACTGTATTAATAAAAGGATAAAATGCAAGATTACCTTCTATTAATGAAAGAACTTCCTTAAGTGCTGTAATTCTAAGTGTAAAGTTAATCCACATTGGAAGCACAAAAAGCATAAGAATAACTGCTTTTCTTTTAATCTCGCTCTGTGCAAGTATGTATGCAACTGGATACGCTATTAAAAGACACACTATAGTTACAACAAATGCCAGTGCAAAACTGTAACACAATGTTCCAAGTGTGTTAGGATCTGTAAAGAAATTACAGAGATTACTTACTGTAAACTGTCCCTGTCCATTGGTAAATGCATAATATATCAATACAAGCAAAGGGGCTGCAACAAATAATAAAAGGAATATCCCATAAGGAATTCCAAGCTGCTTACGCGATAATACATTATTCATCTTTATTAATTCCTTTCCCTTTACTTACTTTTTTAACTGGAACTTCATCTTGTCTTCTAGCATAACAAGCCCTACAGCATCGTCCATATTCCACAGGTACTCATCATCTACAATAAGGTCGTGTCCATATTCTGTTCTTATAACGTAACTGTAATGGTCACCCTTATAGATAAGGTTGATAATATGTCCAGATACAAGACCTTCCTCCACATTATCACTCATTCTTATATCATATGGCTGGATTGAAACCATAACCTTTAACTTAGCCGTATCAATAGCCTCATTATTCTCATCAACTAAAACATTGTTCTTCATACTTGATTTAGGAATAACTTTTGTTAAATCGCAATTAATAACCTTGCCATTAAAATCAAGTGTATAATCACTATTAATATTAGTAACAAAGCTTGTTGTATGGTCCTCAGCAAGCATAATATGAATTCCGTCCGGCTCAAGCTTCATACCAATTCTTTCACCGACAGAATAACATTTGGTCGTTCTTATAACCATTTCGTACTTGCCCGATTCAACAGTAACCTCATAGTGCATACCTTTGAATATAACCGACACAACTTCGCCCTCAATAATTCCGTCCTCTGGCTTAGTTATAATTACATCTTCCGGTCTTACAACAACATCGACAAGCGTACCCTCTGGAACATCGTCCATTCCTATGAATTCACCACCGCAAAATCTTACTTTCATATGTCCTGTCATAATACCTTTGAAAATGTTACTTTCACCGATAAAGTCAGCTACAAATGCATTCTGCGGCTCATTATATATATCCTCAGGCGTACCAATCTGCTGTATCCTGCCTTCTGAAAGAACAACAATCTTATCAGACATTGTAAGTGCTTCTTCCTGATCGTGTGTTACATATATAAATGTAATTCCAAGTTCATCGTGCATATGCTTCAATTCAATCTGCATTTCCTGACGCATTTTCAAATCGAGTGCACCTAACGGCTCATCAAGCATAAGAATTTCCGGCTCATTAACCAAGGCTCTTGCAATTGCAATTCTTTGCTGCTGTCCACCTGATAAGGTAGATATCTTTCTATTCTCAAACCCCTCAAGGTCAACTATATCAAGAACTCTCTTTACTTTCTTTCTAATCTCCTCTTTTGGCAGCTTTTTAAGTTTAAGTCCAAATGCTATATTGTCATATATATTCATATGTGGAAATAAAGCATATCGCTGGAACACCGTATTAATTGGTCTTTTGTTAGCTGGAAGCTGTGATATATCTTCTCCATTAAGAAGTATTTCTCCACTTGTTGGCATCTCAAATCCTGCTATCATTCTTAATGTAGTAGTCTTACCACATCCGGATGGTCCAAGAAAAGTGACGAACTCTCCTCTTTTTACTTCAAGATTAAAATCGTCTACAGCCTTAAATCCATTATCACTATATACTTTACTAATATGTCTTAATTCTATTATATTATCTGCCATCGTTCTCCTTTTGCACCTCGTGGTTAATTTATTAATTCAGCATATATGCCTTATTACTTCTATCTGTTATTTTAATAATTATACATAGATTTATCAATAATAATCTTCAATATCTCATTATATTGTTACTTTATTGCCTTATTATTCTATTACTTTATTATTTAGTCTGCCTGTCAGGTACGTTGACTATACTATCTATCTTCTGCTTTAATATTGACAGGCTTCCCATTCTCTTTAATGCCATATCAGACTGCTCCTCCATCTGCTTTAGCTTCTGCGTATTTCCCATTGTCTTATATACATTTTTATAAAATTCCGCATTATAATACTCTGCAACCGCTATGCTTTCATCCAGTTCATTGTCCTGAATATTATCTATCACAATCTTATCCCTGCTGGCATAATCTACTGCCCTGCCATATTCATCATTCTTATACAGGTTCATAAACCAGCGTGTATTATATGTCCTGTTCTCATCATTATAATTCTCTGCTACCGCTATTATCATCGCAGCATTAAGAACAACAAGAATTACAATAATTATATCCATAATAATTAATCTGCTTTTCTTCATAATAATCCTCATTCCTGCGCACATTTTGCGCATATCGGCTTTGTGTCAAATGTATACAAACATAAATCCTGCGTATAAAAAATCCATTTTCACATCTATCCTCTTTGTATAAGGCACTGCTCAATTCGTGCGCTTGAAAATGTATCAATAGCCTCTAAATCCTCATCTGTAATGTGATAATATTTCTTAAGCAGTACTCCCATATCTTCCCGCATTTTGTTAAGATACTTTTCATTGTCTGATGTCATAGTTACTTCTTTATCTTTATATGCCGATAACTGTGTATAGTAGTAAAACTGCGAAAGATAATATGCCAGATTAGACACATCTGACTGTGTAAGATTATAATTATCACTATCGTTAGTATTCATAAATCCCACTGACCACACATAATATCTTACACCCATAAGAACCGAATATTCTTTATCAAATGCTTTATTATCAAGAGCATCTATCTCATCACTATAATCCGATAATTCCTTATAACTACTGCTATCAAGATATGAATATATTTTATTACTTATTTCTGTATAATTATTCGTTATTGCTGATTTCTTTACAGCCTTTTTTACAGAGCCAGTTAATGCAATACCAATAAATGCTATAAGAAGCAGTGCAATAACAACTGCGGGTATTGCAAATGCGTAAGCTTTCTTTGAATTACTGTCCGCCTTATTATGTACATTCTTTTCTGTATTATTGAAATCTTTATCATACCTGTCTATGGCTTTTTTATGACTTTCTGTATAATACTTATCTTCCATCTATTATCTCTTTTCTTATATTATTAACGGCAATGCTTTCGTTGTGTCTGTCAATTGCTTTTACAGAAAATATAGCTGCCACCAGTATGATTACAACCGCCAGTACAAGGACAAGCACTTTTACAGCCTCTTCTACAATTATTTTTTTATTAATATCAGCAAGTTCTGCCAGCCTTTGCCTAAGTCCTGCCAGTCCTTTCATATATGATTTTTCCTGTCCATAATAATTGGAATTGCCACAATATGGACACTGGCTGAGATTTTTATTAAATTCTGCGCCACACGAAGGACATATCACATTCATTTTATTATTCATACTTATTTTTCACACTTTCTTCTATAATAAGTTGGATTTGCGTACTATCCGCCGTCCTTATAGCCTGCACCTGTTCATCACTCACATAAAAATATGTCTTTAATATTGCATCCATATTCTTATAAATCTGTTCTACCTTCTCATCAGACGTATCTCCAACCGCAAGCTTTCCATATATATAATGAAGGTTATCCAAATCATAAAATTCATCCAGCAGACCACAAATATCTGTCAGTGCCTTATTCTTATAAAATATATTATCCGCGGCAAGATATTCACTTATATAATTATTCACAAATATGTATATCTGTGCAGCCTCTATCTGTGGGTGATAATCAAGATACGGACCATCTGACCAGCCTGATATATTAATGCTGTCACTATAATTAAAGAAATCATAGTAATCTTCATTCTCCCAATATCTGTCTAACGTGGCTGTCACCGTATCATATTCACTAACAGCATTTTTCTGCTTAATAAAATACCAGTCGTGTGTAAGCATATACACCACCAGACCAATAAACATTGCAAGAAGCACCGCTATAACCACTCCACGCACAAGCACTTTTACTGTATACAGCTGCTGTGCGCTTATTGATTTTTCCGCCGTATTAACTTTTGACTGATATTTGTCATAATCTTTTTTATAGGCTTCCCCTGCCCTATTCTTCCTGCCACAATGCGGACACACCTCATCGGTCAGATTAAGCACTGCCCCACAATACTGACATTTCATATTAAATGTACTGCCTTTATAAATATTCTCCCTTTCCACGCTTTCCCTCACTTTTTCTCTCTTTTATGCTATTTATAGATAATTATTTATTGTATATACGAATAAAATGTATTATTTTATACTATACTTTAATATAATATATATTTTTCATATTAACTAAGCGTAATATGCTAAAATCTTCTTTGATGAAATATTCTTTAATGAAACATACGTTATTATAATATATAATCAGTCTTATTGCATTAGTTTATATTTTGTTTTTATAATTCACATTTTACTCACATCTTTTACATATCACGTTCACATTTTCCCTCTAATATAATCATTGTTGAAAGACATATGACATTGCTTTCAATAGACTTTTTCATAAACAGATAACTACTCACTCCCTTAAATTTGTAGTTATCACTCTCCCAAAAAGAACCTGAATGATAATCATATCAATTGCCACTTGGTATCATTATCATTCAGGTTCTTTTAGTTTATTTATTAAATATTGTAACCACTTTAATTACTTTGCTGTTTCTATCAACACATTTTGTCCTATAAGTCCTACTTTGCATTAACTCCTGCGATATCCTTAATCACCTCTCCAGCAATTATAAGCCCTACAACAGATGGCACAAATGCCACGCTTCCTGGAATATCACGTCTTTCTGTACATTTGTGTTCTGCTCCTGGAGGACATATGCAGTTAGTACGACAGCTTATCGACATATCCTTAATTGGTCTTGTTGGCTGTTCCTCTGAATATACAACCTTAAGCTTCTTAACGCCACGTTTCTTAAGTTCACGGCGCATAACCTTCGCAAGAGGGCACACCCTTGTCTTATATATATCTGCAACCCTGAATGCTGTCGGATCCAGCTTATTACCAGCTCCCATACTGCTTATAACCGGAATTCCAAGTTCATTTGCTTTCATAATAATTGAAATCTTAGCTGTCACAGTGTCTACTGCATCAATTATATAATCATACTCATCAAATGGAAATTTATCAGCATTTTCTGGAAGAAAGAAACAATTATGAATTCTTACATCAACATTGGGATTAATCTCCAGCATTCTCTCTTTCATAACCTCTGTCTTATACTTTCCAACAGTTTTTCTTGTTGCTATAATCTGTCTGTTAAGATTAGTAAGACATACTTTATCATCATCTATAAGGTCAAATGCACCTATGCCGCTTCTTACAAGTGCTTCACAGGCATATCCTCCCACTCCGCCTATTCCGAATACAGCCACTCTCTTATTAGCTAGTTCCTGCATTGCACTTTCACCTAGTAATAATTGTGTTCTTGAAAACTGATTTAACATCTTTATCTCCATTCCGAATTATTAATTACTAAACCTACCATTATGGTAGTATTTCAATAAGAGATTATATTATAATCAGCGGTTTCTGTCAAAGTAATACTTTTATTGCTCTTTCTTACATCTTCTATATATTGACATCTATATATTTTCTTCTATATATTCACGTCTACATATTTTTATTTATATATCTGCATTTTATATTTACATCTATATATTTTTATTTATATATTCTCATTTCTTATTGTTTCTATAATATTCTGCTTTCTTATCTGGACTAATGAATATTTCATAATTCCAAGAAGCAGTATAATCACAACAACAACCGCAATAACTATAGCCGGCAATGGAAAAACATATCTTAACTGTGACTCTCCTGCTGATATATATATGACATAAGAAAGCAGGGTTCCTGACACTACACCAATTATAAGGGCTTTACTTCCATAAAATACACTTTCCATCCTTATCATTTTATCAAATTCTCTCTTTGTCATACCTATCGACTGAAGCATTGCAAACTCTTTGCCTCTTAATTCCATTCCGGTTGTAACAGTATTAAATATATTCGTAATTCCAATCAATGAAACAACAGCAATAAATCCATATAAGAATATCTTGATTGTCAGAATTAGATTTTCATTGTTTCTTCTTTCCTGTGCCGCATTAACTATGTTATTCTTCCCAATATCAAATTCATTCACAAGTATATCCTGTGCTTTATCAGGGTCGTCACAGTTAATATTAAGAAGTACACTGCAATCAATATCCCTGGGATTAAACTGATTCATATAATCATCACTTACAATAAGATAACCATAAGAAGTATAAGCATTGTCATATCCGAATGGTCTTTCATTGCTAAGTGCCACAATCTTTATATCGTAAAATGTTGTATTATCTGATTGTCTGTTATTATCAGTTGACTGTCCTCTGCCTGCATTTCCAGCCTGATACGTTAATATATCACCAGCTTTATAACCATCATATACATTAAAATATTTTACGTTATTTCCATTATTAATGTACTGATATGTATTATCTACAAGTATGCCTCCGCTCTGTGCAGTTTCCTTGCTGATGCCAAGCTTTTTAATATACTTTTCATATTCTTCATTACCTAATGAAATAATATTAATATAATAATTGTCCGGTTCTGCTAAGCCCCTTTCATAATTATACATCTCATAATAATCAGCACTGTATTTTGGTTTATCCCTTAAAATGCCATTAAAGTCTCTTGCAAAAGTAAAATCTGTTATATTTGTTTCATTATTTATCCTGTTCACAATATTACTTACTTTTTTATCAGCTTCATCTACAGACATATTTTTATATGAAGACATATACACCCTTAAATCTATATTGCCATTAGCGTATCTGTTGGCTGAATCTGTTAATAAACTCATAAATCCATATAAAGCAATAAATGTCATTACACTCAGTGCAATAGAAATAGTGATTACCCTGTATTTTCTCTTGTTACGCTTCATATTCTTATAGGCAAGGACACCTCCCTCACCCCATATTTTCCCAACTAATTTAGGTGTCCTTAATGACTTAGACTTTATCTTGATATCTTCACTATGATTGATAGCCATTATTGGTGACATTCGCGAAGCCCTTATTGATGGTACTAATGCCGACAATACAATCGTAACTATCGCAAGTACAATTGATAAAAGTACTCCTAATAAAGATGGTGCATACACAATGCTCATTTCTAATGTATCAATAAGCATTTTGTTACTCAATATGACAAGAATATAACTTGCTGACAGACCCCCGACTATACCTGCTGCAACACCTATTACACCTATAAACGCAGCTTCAAAAAAAACATTTTTTCTAATCTGGCGTGGAGTAGCACCGATTGAAGCTAACATTCCGTACTGTTTAGTTTTCTGGTTAATAGATATAGCAAAGCTGTTACTTATACATACCGCTGAAGTTATAATAATTATAACCATAACAACAGCCGCCATATTATATACAAATGCAACACTTGAATCATAAAACGCTTCATACTTTATAAGACTATTATTAATGTAATATGAATGTGCCTTATCAAGCTGGTTCTTTAATATCTTTGCCTCTTCATCTGTTGGGCTGCCTGAATACTGCTTGTTAAATAAAATTCTGTCGACACCTAATATATCCGCAGTTATATTATATCTGTCTTTAAGTACCTTTTTATAAAATCTGATATATATGTCCGATTTATTCAAAGATGTATCTGACTTATTTGCAAATGTAATGACTGAATAACCCGGTGCAGTTCTTGGTTCTTCACCATATGGAAGCCTGTCACATATTCCTACAACCTTATACGTCTTAGTCTGCTTTACATCAAGCAGCTCATCTTCTCTATAATCATCATTCTGATAAAGCTTTTTACCATTATATGTCCTGTCGCCTATATCAAATGTAATCTCGTCTCCAAGATTGTATTTAACACCGCCATTGGTCTTAATATGACTTGATATAACTATTTCGCTGTCATCTTCTGGAAGTCTTCCTGATGTAACATTTATTTCTGCCTTTTCAAATGTATCATTATCAAGTGCCTCTATATATACATAAGGCTTACTGTCATTAACACAGTCCTCAAGCACAGCATAACCTATTTCGTGCATTTCGTAATAACTTTCCACCTGCCTGTTATTAATAACTGACTCCTTCTCCTTATCAGTCATATCATATAAGAGAAGATGAAAATCTCCGTCTACCTTCTTTTCTCTTAACGTTATGCTTTCTTTTAAACTTACCGCCATAGTTGCAACTGCAGTAAGAAGTGCTGTCGCAAGTATAATACCAATAATTGTAACAATTGTTCTTTTTTTATTAAGCTTTAGATTCCTTATTGTCAACCTGTTAAGTATTTGCATATAACCTCTCCTTTCCAGCCCGTTTCATAAATTTACATAATTCTATATCTTATAAAATCTTATAAAATTATGAAACTATTTATATAAGGCTCGTGCCTGTTCATAATCTTTATACAAGCCTGCCATCTTCAATTCGTAATATTCTGTCTGCAATCTTCGCAATTTCAAGATTGTGGGTAATCATTACAATTGTCTGATTATATTTCTGATTAGAGAGTTTTAATAATTCTACGATTTCATCACTTGAACGTGAGTCAAGATTTCCTGTCGGCTCATCAGCAAGAAGTATAGCTGGGTGATTAATAAGTGCTCTTCCAATTGATACCCTCTGCTGCTGCCCACCTGATAACTGGTTAGGCAGATGTGTCACCCTGTCCTTTAAACCAAGAGTGTTGATAAGCTCATCAAGTTCGCTTTTGTCTGGTGTCCTGCCGTCAAGTTCACAAGGTAAAGTAATATTTTCCTTAACATTAAGAATTGGTATAAGGTTATAGAACTGATATATAAGCCCTACCTGTCTTCTTCTGAATATTGCTATCTTGTCACTATTCAGGGAATATATATCCTCACCCTGTATATACACTTTTCCGCTTGTTGGTCTGTCCACTCCGCCAAGCAGGTGAAGAAGTGTCGACTTACCACTTCCTGAACTTCCCACTATAGCTACGAACTCGCCTTGTTCCACACTGAATGAAATATCATTTACTGCAAGTACAGCATTGTCATCTTTGCCATACTGCTTAACAAGATGTTCTACCTTTAATATCTCCATATACTGCCTCTCTTTCTGTCGCACATATAGATTATAAATATGCGTTGCTTTATTACATATCTCAATATACACAGGTAAAATGACATTTCGGTGACATTTATTTTATGTATTTAACTATAAATGTTGTCTTTTCATCATCAGACTCCACACTTATATAGCCTCCCTGCTTCTCAATCACTGCCTTAGCAAGCGGAAGTCCTATTCCCATACTGTTATCTTCGTATTTAGCTTCACTGTAATAACGTTCAAATATCTGCTTCTGTCGTTGGTCACTCAGTTTATCACCTCTGTTTGTTATATACACTGCTGTATACACATCATTATCTATTATATTTATCTTTACAGTACCTTTATGTCTACTATGTTCAATTGCATTTTTAATAATATTCTGTAACGCTTCCCTGTTCCAGTTGTAATCGCCCTTTATATGGATGTCAGATTTATTCAATTTATTATCTTTATTATCTGACCCTTTATGAATATTATCTGTATTGGGATTATGAACATATATGTCTATGCTAACAGCTTTAATTTCTGCTATAACCTCAAGATTACCTACCGCTTCTTCTACAATCTTATTAATGGAAATATTCTCATTATTGAACTCCACTACACCTGCATCAATTCTTGATAACTTAAGCATAGTAACAATCATCCAGCTCATTCCATTAACCTGATTTAAAGCTTCATATATGAATTTCTTTCTTGTAGCATAGTCCATATCAGGATTATCATTAAGATTATCCAACAGAACCTGAGTTGAAGTAAGTGGTGTCTTTAACTGGTGTGATATGTCAGATACCGACTGTGCTAACATAACCTTTTTTATTCTGGCTGAGTCTGCCTGTTCCTTCATATATACCATAATTTTATATAACGAATTCTTAAGGCTGCTAAGTTCGTCCTCTGAATTATCATTTATTTCCAGCTCATAATTACCTCGTGATATTTTATCCATATAATCCTGCAATTGGACGATGGCATTCTTTCTTTTCCTCAGATATATGTAAAAACATATAATAAACAATACCGACATTGCACCAATAATTAAAGTACTGACTATGATATTGGTATTTCTTATGTCACTCATATCTTTAATATAAAATGTATTATCTGTTATTCCATTTTTTCTTAATATGCTGTCAAATTCTTCTGATGTTGTACTGCTTTCAAGCTCACTGTAGGACTTATTTAATATAATCGCAACTTCTTCCATATCAAAATCCGGATACTGGCTGATTACATTTTCAATAATACATCTTATATATGTATTCTCCATATTCTTGTACTTATTAGTATACCAGCCTATCCATGACATATATACCACTACGCCGACAACCAGCACTACACCTGTTAATAACAGACTTTTAACAGCCTGCTTATTCTTATATGTACCCATATTTTCTCCAATCTGTTATTATATTTTCATATTCTTTCTAACACATTATAATATTCTGTCCATTCTGCTGATATAATATATTGCAGATTGCTCTAATCTGACAATCTGTAACCTACACCCCTCACCGTCACAATAATATTACCTTCTTTATCGCCTATCTTCTCACGAAGCCTTTTGATTGTAACTGTAAGTGTATTATCATTTACAAAGTTACCTGCTGAATCCCATATATGTGATAGTATTTCTTCCCTTGTAAATACTTTTTTAGGATTTTGTAACAAAATTTTTAATATCTCAAATTCAAGCTTTGTAAGCTTAATTTCATTATCTTCCTTGTACAATTTTCTTATATCAACATTCATCTTTAAATTAGCATATGTAAGCTCATTGCCGCTCCGGTTTCTTCTTAGCACATTCTTAATTCTCGATAGAAGTTCCATATTGCGGAATGGCTTTATAACATAATCATCTGCACCTAACTCCAACCCCATTACAACATCTTTCTCCTCATCTTTAGCTGTAAGAAATATGACAGGGGCTATATCATCAGCTTTAATCTTTCTGCAAAGTGAAAAGCCATCCCCATCAGGAAGCATTACATCAAGTATGACAATATCTATGTTCCATACATCACCAGCTCCAATTAAAGCTCTATATTTTTCAGTTTCCTTTGCATTATCTAATATCTCCTTTGCCTGATATGCACTTCTTGCAACCCTGACATTATAACCATTATTGGTAAAAAGGTATTCTAACCCCATAATTATTGCTTCGTTATCCTCTATTAATAAAATATTACTCATATCTTTTCTCCAATCTTAATTCTTAATTACACAGTTATCATAATACTACTGTTTAATACACTTTATTATTTAATCAGCTATTTTTCTTATTTTTCTTAAGTTCACATTATTATATAATTTATACAATAAAATATTTTAATTGTATACCCTGTTTAATATATCCATACAAATATAGTTTCATTATTAAATAATATTTATCAATTTTGTCTGGAATTGAATTATTTTGATTGTATTTGAATTATTTTACGAATTGTATAAACAATAATTTTCGTGTATAATACATACCTGTAGTTTATACTATCAGGGGGAAACTTATATGTTTATAGGGAATTGTAACGTAACTGCTGAACTTGTCAGCTTAATTGTGGCCGGATTTTTGACATTTCTTATGTTATACTCCAATCCAAGAAAGACGAGTTCATACCAAATCATTCATTATGGAATACTTTTATCGATGATATCTATCGCCACGCAGCTTGCATTTTTTTATAGTCAGGCTCACACCGATATGTTTAACAGAGAATTAAGATTATTCCTGTCGTTAGCATTTTTAGCAGAATACCTTGCATTACTAATGATGCTCTATGTGTATATATGTCTTCTTTCAACAAGGACATTACATCACACGAAAAATCTGCAATCAAAAGTATTATCATTCGGCTGTACTTATGCTATTGCTGTTTTTGCATTTGCAGTATCTGGTAAATTACCGGATATAATTGATGGTTTACTGCCATTAGAATATTATATTAATTTTTATGCTATCTTTGGCATAATAACCTGTTTAATATGCCTTTTATCCATATTATTAAATAAACATTCAATTCCAAAGGTAGTCAATAAATATGCTTTAATATTTATTCCAGTAGATTTCATAATGCTTTCAGTTCAATTTATGACAAGCAATATAATATTTTCAAGTCTCACATATGTATTACCATTTTTAATATATTATATATTATTTCACAGCAATCCATATGATGAACTTATTGGCTGTCAGAATATGCACTCCTTTGAAGCAAGATTTACAGACAGTGTATCAATGAAACGTAAATTTCTCGTTGTATACCTTAACTTTCCTCAGCTTAAAAATGTAAATTATGCTATTCATAATGAAAAAGTTGAAGAAACAGCCGCTAATGTATGCAGACGAATTGAAAAGCTTCATCATATGGTTCATATTTACCGGTTTACCAATGATGAATTTGCTATGATTTTATATATCAAGGATGAAAACAAAATAAAGCAGTTTCTCAATAATGTGGAGATGGCAATAATTGATTATATGACTGCTTCATCTTACACAATTAACTACAGAATAGCTGCTATCCAGAGCAATCCTGTTGTATCATCAACACATAAGTTAAGCTCAATGTCAGCCTACCTTTTTAATAAAATTGCCAATGAACCTGGCAATCAGTGTTATCTTGCTACAGATAAGGATTACAAGGAATTTCACGAGGCATACAAGATTGAACAGCTTCTTCTTGATATCCGCAATAAGAATGACCTTGATGACGAACGTGTATTATGCTATGCACAGCCTATATTCAGTGTTAATAACAACAGCTTTAGAACAGCCGAGGCACTTATGCGCCTCTCACTTGATGGAACAATCATATATCCGGATAAGTTTATACCTATTGCTGAGAAGAATAACTGTATTCATACTTTAACACAAATAATTCTTAACAAGGTATGTAAGATTGTAGCTGAATTTGAGAAGAAATATGACTTTGATGCAATAACTATCAATTGTTCATCATCAGAATTATCTAATCGTAATCTTTTTGATGAACTTATGGCTATAATTAATTCCAATAATATTATGCCAGAACATATCCGTCTTGAACTTACAGAAAGTGCTATGTTTGATGATTTCAATATGGTTATTCACAATATGGAAAAGCTTAATGAGTCCGGTATCAAGTTCTATCTTGATGACTTCGGAACTGGATACTCTAACCTTGAAAGAATAATTGGCTGTCCATTTAACACAATCAAGTTCGATAAAACACTGCTTTACAAATCTCTTGATAACTCCGCTGTATCGGATATTGTATCTCACCTTACAAGCGTATTCAAGGAACAGGGATTTGTATTATTAATTGAAGGCGTTGAAAATGAAGAGCAGGCATCTTACAGCATAGATAAAGGCTTTGATTATATTCAGGGTTACAAATATGCTAAGCCACAGCCTGTTATTAATTTGAAGGACTACTTTGATAAGCGGGAAAGAGCTATATCTTAATATTTACATTTTTTCTAATTATTAATATATTAATCCGCAATTCCTTATAAGCTAAATATAAAAAATGACCATTATACTTACCCATAATAAGTATAATGGTCATTATATATATGGGGATTTTAAATATAATCGTATAATAATACTACCACTAATTATTTAATCACCCCATTAATTCTATTCTTAATCAACATCCCACCAATTGTTGGCAGAGGTCTTTTCCTGTCACCCTTAGGTGCTGATTCTTTCTCAGCCTCAACAATTCGTTTCTTAATCTGTTCCATTTTATCATCTAACTGTGCAAGCTGGTTAGCACAATCTGATAATTCCAATGCAAGTATTTCAGCTTCGCTGTCTGGAATATTCTTCTTATATCTTAGCTTATGCTCAACACTTGCCCAAAAATCCATAGCAATAGTCCTAAGCTGAACTTCAACCTTCATTCTTCGTTTCTCATTCTGTAAGAATATCGGTATCTCAATGATAAGATGAAGACTTCTATAACCACTCTCTTTAGGATTCTTGATATAGTCCTTTTTCTCGATAAGTATTATATCGTCCTGCTGTAAAAGACAATCAGCAAGCATATATATGTCCTCTGTAAATGAGCATATTACTCTTATTCCTGCAATATCCCTTATATTCTGCTCAATAGATTCCATTGTAAATGGAATATTCTTCTTGTTAGCTTTCTTGATAATTCCTTCTGTTGACTTTATTCTTGTCTTAATAGTCTCTATAGGATTACGGTCATACTGTAAAGAAAACTGCTCATTAAGAACCTTGAACTTAGTCTCAACTTCCATAATTGCACATCTGTAATAAGCCATAAGTTCATTAAATGGCATTGTATTCTCTCTTATAAAATCAAAAACTTCATCTGACATAAGATTTTCTCGTATAAATCTCTGTTCTTCCTGTTTTAAAAAATCTTCAATACCCATTAGTTATTATAAGTTCCTTCCTGCTATTCGCTTGTAAAATGCTTTATCAACAACACAATTATCCATTATGCAGTATATTCCTTCTAATATAAGCAAATGTATAATCTTCACCTTTCTCTGACAACATAACAAGTAATGAATACAATAATTCCTTAGTCTTCGGATTAATTATGTAATGATCCATTCCTCTCTTAAAATAATTCAAAGAATCTGCATCTGTGTACTTATCTTTATTATATATCTTACTCGCAGCTACCCTGTCACAAAACATTTCAATAACATAATTAACAGGCATTTCCATTCCTATAAGACTTCCGTCACCACCTTTAGCTGGATAATCTATCCAATATTCATAGTGGTGCTTATTCCTTCCTTTATGATGAAGCCACGCTGTTGAACATCCTTCTGCTTCCCTCTGTGCATTATTCGGACTTCTGTTACCATCTTGATAATACTTTACACCTGGAATAAACTCTGAAAAGCTATATTTGGATAAGTCGTGCAATAATCCCTGCTTATACAGACCCACACGAAAACAATTCTTCATAACCTCTAACTTATGCGTATTAATAGTATGCAAATGTCCAAAAAAATTATGAAAAAACTTACCCGGCTTCATTACTGTCAATCCTCCATGCCTGATTTTATCCTAACACTCTGTTTGTTAGAAATTGTTAATTATTAAACCATCTTACCACGCACATTATACAGTATTCATATAAGCAAATTCAAGCATTACAGCAAGTCTTAATACGAAAAATCGAAAAACTTAATAACTTTATATATTCTTTATTGATTAATCTCACATATTACCTTGATGCCTTTATTGCTTCATCATAAAAGTATTCCTGTGAGTTAATCGACTCTTCACCTTCTTTAATACCTTTATGGTAATAGTTGCCGTCACTTCCCATAATTCTTGCTTTGACATTATCTTTAAGCATTATATTAAACATATGTAATATACGCTCTTTAATACTTTCATCATATACTGGTCCAGCAACTTCGACCCTCTTAAGAGTATTACGTGTCATAAAATCTGCTGAGGAAATATACATCTTTATATCTGCACCCTTTCCGAATATATATATTCTTGAGTGCTCAAGAAATCTACCAACAATACTTGTGATTGTAATGTTATCTGTATATCCGGCTATTCCTGCAACCATACAGCTAATTCCTCTTATAATCATATCAATCTTTACCCCGCTCATAGATGCCTCAACAAGCTTCTCTATTATAACCTTATCTGTGAGCGAATTAATCTTTATTCCTATATAAGCTTCCTTTCCTTCTTTTGCAATAGCAATCTGCTCATCAATTAATGATAGGATTTTATTCTGTAAGCACTTAGGTGCAACGAGCAAATGCTCTGTATTTTCAACAACATCTCCAAGTCCGAGATTATTGAATACATCTGCTGTCTCCTTGGCAATAGCTTCACTTGAAGTAAATAAAGCAAGATCTGTATATAATTTGGCAGTTTTTTCGTTAAAATTACCTGTTCCAATATGTGTTATATAACGAAAATCTTCTCCGTCTTTATATGTTATAAGACAAAGCTTTGAATGAACCTTGATATGGTCTATTCCGTATATAATCTTACAGCCTGCTTCTTCAAGCCTGCGTGACCATTCAATATTATTCTCCTCATCAAATCTTGCCCTCAGTTCAACAAGTACAACAACCTCCTTGCCATTCTCAGCCGCATCAATAAGTGCCTCTACTATCTGCGAATTCTTGGCAACACGGTATAATGTCATCTTAATTGACAGAACCCTGTCATCACCTCCTGCTTCATTAAGAAGCCTTATTAATGGATGCATACTCTCATATGGATAACTGAGCAATAAATCCTTCTTAGCAAGCTGGTCTATAAGCGGCTGCTTAATATCAATATTACTTGAATTCTGTGGTACACGTCTTTCATAGAACAATTCTCTCCTGCTTCTTAAGTCATCCTGTATCTTTGATATAAATGACATCTCAAGAGGTGACTCAGAATAAAATACCTGCTTCTTATCAAGCTTAAGTTCCTTACATAAAGCAGATATTACTTTATCATCAAGCACTCTTGAATATTCAAGCTTTACAGGACACAGTTTCCTTCTTTCCTTAATAAGCTGTTCCATAGTATCCCTGTAATCCATCTCTTCATCATAGAATGCTTCGTCCATATCTATATCTGCATTTCTTATAATTCTAATCAAAGACTTACTCTTAACACTATATTTCTTAAATATCTTTGGAAGAAAATGCAGTATAAGTTCTTCAATAAGCATATACTTATGACTGTCTGATGGTATTGGAATAAGTCTGTCAAATACACCATTACTGCACGGAACAACGCCTATCTTGTCATTGTTCTTTGAACCAAGAAGTGCCACTGCATATATTTCTTTATTCTTAAGAAATGGAAATGGATTCTTCTTGCTTATAACCTGTGGTGATAATATAGGAAGAATTGAATTATTAAAATATTCCTCTAAATATACAGCATCAGAATATTCAACATCATTAAAACTTATAAGCTTTACTCCCTGCTCCTCAAATCTATACATAAGCTGCTGATATATCTTATCTTTCTTATGCAGTAATTCCCTTGTCTCACTAAAGACAGCATCAAGCTGCTCTCTTGCTGTCATAAGTGTCTTATTATCAAATCCTGCATTCTTCTCGTGCTTATTTCCCTTAGCAAGCAACATCTGGTCATATAATGAACCAACTCTTACCATATAGAATTCATCAAGATTACTATTAAATATAGATACAAATGTTAATCTTTCACATAAAGGCACTTTTAAATCTGCAGCCTCATCAATTACTCTCTCATTGAACTTAAGCCAGGACAACTCTCGGTTAGCAAAATATGGCTTTGGTACACCAGCACCTGAAGCGTTACTCTTAATATCTCCGAATAAAGCACTGCCATTTATCTCACCAGCTAAAACATCACCCTTAACCTCATCGGCTGAAGTATTATTCTTAACCTCTGCCTGATATACATCTTTATTAATATATGCGTTATCTGAATTAATCTCTTTAAACTCTGGTTGATTCATCTCTTTATTATCACTAATATTCTTCTTATTATTAACTTCTTTATTGTTATCATTATTAATAGTCATATGAGCCTCTTTATCTTTCTTCCAAAATCCTAGTCTCCAAAACATATTCCCATCGCCTTTGCTTCTGTAATTATTCCCGCCTGTGGATCTACAGTCTTTAATCTGCCCGCAACTTTATTTAATTCAATCTTATCTATCTGATTATTGCGGACACATACCATATATCCATATTCTTTATTCATTATAAGTTCTGCTGCTTTAGCCCCTAACCTTGAAGCTAATACCCTGTCATAAGCACAAGGGCTTCCACCTCTTTGTACATGACCTGGTACAGTAACCCTTACTTCCTGACCTGTTCTATCCATAATACCTGCACCAATTCTGTATGCTGCTGATGGATAATGCTCCTTCTTTCTTACTTCTTTAAGTTCTTTCTTACTATATAACATTTCCTCTTTGGATATTATACCTTCTGCAACTGCAAGAATTGTAAAATGCTTTTTATCATTAATTCTTTTATTAATTGCTTCTACAACCTTATCTAAATCATATGGTATCTCTGGTATAAGTATTACATCAGATCCACCTGCTATGCCCGCGTGCAGTGTAAGCCAGCCTGTCTTATGCCCCATAAGTTCAACTATAAATACACGGCTATGTGATGCCGCAGTTGTATGTATACAATCTATGGTATTCGTTGCTATATCGACTGCTGACTGGAAACCAAAGCTTACATCTGTCCCAACCAGATCATTATCAATCGTCTTAGGAAGTGTTACAACATTAAGTCCTTCTTTATATAAAAGATTGGCTGTCTTGTGTGTACCATTACCTCCCAATATTACAAGACAATCAAGACCAAGCTCCTTATAGGTGTGCTTCATTGCCTCGACCTTATCCTTGCCATTCTCATCAGGTTCATTAATCTTCTTAAATGGTGTTCTTGATGTTCCAAGTATAGTTCCACCTATAGTTAATATCCCTGAAAAATCATTAATATCCATAAGCCTATATGTATTATTAATAAGTCCTCTGTACCCGTCAAGAAAACCATATATCTGAACATCATCCACTTTATTGTAAAGACTTTTAGCTACACCTCTCATAGCGGCATTAAGTGCCTGACAGTCACCACCGCTTGTCAACATTCCTATTCTCATATTAATCTCCATTCCTGCACACATTTTTGTACATATCAAGCTTATGTCTAGTGTGCACAGACACAACCTCGCGTGTAAAAATTTTTTTTTACACTTATATCTTTATCTTTGTTACTTATTATTTTCTATTGTACATTAAACAACTATCTAATATCTTCATTCTTGATATATTTAAATAAATTGCTTCATAGTTTTGCAATTTCTGACATTATATTATAGTAGTTATGTAAAGTTTAACGAACTTATATGTGAAATCTATGTAAATTAAATATACTATACAACATATTCACATCTATACCGAATTAATATATTTATAGTATATCACACTATATTTTTACTGTACATATATATTTAAAAATTTATATACTTTTTATATATTAAGTTAAATAAATTTCAACTAATACTAATTACATTTTTTAATGCATTATGATACAATAAGAAGCACTGAATTAGTATGCCGTTATCTATACACCGGCATTTATGGAGGATTAATATGACAAGAAAAGAGATTAATGAAATCAAATCACAATTCAATATAGAAGACTGTGGAATTCTTAAATTATGCGGATGTTATGTTGACGGTGAAAAGAATAAAGTCACAACTATGAATGAAACATTCCTCAATCTTCCTGAGGAAGAACGCCATAAATATATAGATATATTTAAAAAATGTCTTTCTGGCACCCCCGGACGTAACCTTATTGATATGCAGTTTACTCTTGATGCCTACGGTGATAAACAGCCTCACGATTTTCTGCTTGAGCTAAGAGACAGTGAATTAAAAGACGAGAATAAACTCAATGAATTATATGATAAAATAATTGCCAACTATTATTATCCAGGCAACTACTTAATTCTTGTAATCAATCAGGCATATGATGTTCCGGGTATGACTGCGGATAATATCGCTATGGAAGATGCTTCTGACGAAGTGTATAACTATATTTTATGCTGTATCTGTCCAGTTACTCTCTCTAAACCTGGGCTTGGATATTTTGAAAATGATAAGACTTTCCACAATCAGGTTCAGAACCATATGGTTGACAATCCTGACATAGCATTTCTTTTCCCAGCTTTTAATAATCGGAGTGCTGATGATGAAAAAATTCTGTATCACAGCAAAGATATAGATGATTTCCAACAGAATTTTCTTACATATGTACTCAGCTGTGAAATTCCACTTCCAGCCAATGTACAGAAGGAAACCTTCAATACATTAGTAACTGAAACTCTTGGTGATGATTGTAACTATGAAACTGTTAAAAATATTCACGACAACCTCAATGAAATAATTGATGAGCACAAAGCTGTTTCAAGTGCTCCTGTAATGCTTGATAAGACTGAGGTTAAGGAAATTCTTGAAAAAAGCGGCGTAAAAGAAGAAAAGCTTGCTGACTTTGAAGAACATTTCGAGATGGCTGCTGGAGAAAATGGAAAACTTGCCGCTAACAATATCACACCTTCAAGAAAATTTGAAGTAAAGACACCCGATGTTGTAATCAAAATCAATCCTGATAAAACCGACCTTGTAGAAACCCGTGTAATTGACGGAAAGCAGTGCCTCGTTATCCAGATTGATGAACATCTTGAAGTAAATGGAATTTCTGTTAATCCTGATACCGGCGAAGTAATTGACCGCAATGAAAATACTAATAACAATATATACTAGATTAATTATGCAATAAAATAAGCATTATTGTATACAATAATACTTATAATATAAAATACCGCATTAATGTGTAACATATTCCAAGTTATGGAATATCCACATTAATGCGGCATTTTTTATTATTTATGCACTAAACAGATGATTATAATTCACATATCTGCTTATGTACTATATCTTAAAGAACTTCATTTCTGAGTTAAGCTTCTCTGATATCTTCATCAAATCATTAGCAGTTGTTGAAAGCATACTAATTGTAGCTGTAAGCTCCTGCATTGAAGCTGTTGTTTCTTCTGCTGATGCAGCATTCTGTTCAGAAATAGCTGAAAGATTAGCTATTACATCATTAACCTGTTGTCTTGCATCATCACAGGAACCTGCATTAATCTCAATTGCTGCCGTCTCCTGTCTTGATACATTAATACCATCACTAACATCAACAAAACTGTCCCTTGTCGCATTAAGCTTAACAACCTGCTCATTAATAAGAAGCTTTGTAGAATTCATCTCCTCCACAGTCTTTTCTGATTCCTGCTTAAGCTTTTCAATTATCTGCTTAATCTCACCAGCCGCTTCATCTGACTGTGATGCAAGCTTCTGTATCTCAGATGCAACAACTGCAAATCCTTTTCCTGCTTCACCAGCCCTTGCTGATTCAATTGAAGCATTTAGTGCTAAAAGACTTGTCTGATCTGCTATATTAGTAATAAATGCAGCTGCTTCTCCAATCTTGCCAACTGATTCATTAGTAAGCTCAATCTGATCTGCAATCTTATTAACTGCTTCTGTAGTATGGTCATTAGACTCAGATAACTCAACCATAGTATTCATTGAAGTATCACCTGCGTTACCCATAACATTAGCCGCCTGTGTAAGATTAGATACCTTCTCAACAATCTCCTCAATAAGCTTGCCCATATTAGCAATATGCGAAGAAGCATTCTGGATTTCTTCTGCCTGCGATACAGCTCCTTTTGATATATCTTCAACTGCACTTGATATTTCTTCTGTAGCCTTACTTGACTGGCTCGCTGTAGCCGCCATCTCATCTCCAGACTTATATAACTGATCTGCTGATTCTGTAAGTTCTGTCACAATACCATTAAGTTTGCTGATAAGTGCCTGTACAGAACCCGCCATCTCTCCAATCTCATCATTACGCTTTAACATATTAGGATCAACCTTCATAGTTAAATCACCATTAGACAGGGAAACAAATAATCTGTTGACTGTCACTAAAGCATTAGCAATTTTTCTGGAAAGTATCAATGTTATCACTGCTATTACTAAAAGAACAATAATTGTTACTCCCACAAGTGCTATAACCTTCTGTATAATAAATGATGTTATATCTGTTCTTGGTTCTCCAGCAAATAACATACCCACAATATTGCCGTTATAATTCTTTAATGGAAGATATACACCTGTATAATCAACTCCATCAATATCGATATGATCTGATTTATATGTCTCTCCTGTCTTAACCTTTTCCCATACTGAATCTGGTGCTTTAAGGCTTAACATTCTCTTATTATTAGAATCTCTTAATGATGTTACCTTGGAATCAACACCATAAAAGATTGTAATATTTGCATCATTATCATCTGTAAACTTATCAATTCCGTCCTGCTTCTGTGAAAGATTAGTATCACCTTTAAAAATGTTGCCATTATTATCGACACGCCAATCACCAGAATATGTATTATCATAACTTGACTTTGTTGCCTCTGCTAGAAGCACAAGTCCATTAGATGCCTCTGCATTCATACCAGCTGACATATTAACAATTGCAATAATAAGCACTACTGTAATACCCACAACTGTAGGAAGAACAGAACTAGCTATAAGTCTTGCTTTAATACTCATCTTAAACCCCGGCTGTCTATGCCCATTCGATGTGTTATTACTATTAGAAATATCTTTATTCTTAACTGGCTTCTTAGGCTTACTCTTAACAACCTTAGGCTTGTCAGCTTTCAATTTATCTTTTACAGGCTGCTTAGCTGATTCCTTCTTTCCAAATCTTTTAGACTTTGGAACTTTTACCTTCTTATCCACTTCTGATACAGCTTCCTCACTATCTGCTTCAGGCATCGTAGATTCAGCATCAACCTTTGTTGTATCTTCCATACCATAACCTCCTAGTTTCTTATATAACATAGAATATATCATTTCATATTGCTGGAGTATTATAACATAAATAAATGTAAATGTCCTACATTTTTCTACTCTTTTTGCACATATTTTCCTGTATTATTAGATATAAATTAATCCCATTCAGCAAGTGTTCTATAAATAAAAAAGTTCCCCGGTCTGGGGTGACCGGGGATGAGTAGAGGGGATAGAAATATAGTCAAGCATATTGGCTTTGGAGATTGTCCAATATACTTTCGTCCAAATTAAACTTAGTATCAGGTTCTCAAAAATATAACCAAACAAACATCATCTAACTTTCAAATATCATAACCTGACACTATCTATTATAATATCTTATTAAATATTGTCAATTAATAATTAACCTAAATTAACATTAAATAATAAAATCTTTCTCATCAGTTAAATATCAATATGCAAAACAATTATTAATATCTACCTGACACTTTTACATATTATAATAGGTTACTTTTAATATAGCAACTGAAAAATTGTATTTTTTATACTTTTTTAATGATTTATTGTCCTGTGTTATTATTATAATAATTAATCTGTCACTTTGTCAAGCTCTCTTTTAATTAATTCTGCCGTTGGTGTTATAGCAAGACCTTCTCTGGCTGTTTCTTTTAAACTTGATGGCATTGCCGCACCAATTCTCTGCATTGAATCAATAACTTCATCTGGTGATATTACACTTTTAATACCTGCCATAGACATCTGTGCAGCCGTTATTGCATTCATAGCTCCCGCAACATTTCTTTTAATACAAGGAACTTCTACAAGTCCACATACCGGATCACATGCAAGACCTAACATACTCTTTAATGCCAATGCACTCGAATTAACTATCTGCAGGCTATCTCCTCCCTGAAGAAATGTCAACCCTGCCGCCGCCATTGCACTTGCACTTCCAATCTCTGCCTGACAGCCTCCTGATGCACCGGCTATAGAAGCATTTTCTGCTATAACTGCTCCAATCCCTGAAGCAATCAGCAACGCCTTAACCATATCATCTTCAAGTGCCTTAAAATATGTTTCATATGATATAAATACCGCTGGAATTACCCCGCAAGACCCCGCTGTAGGTGCAGCTACTATTCTACGCATACACGCATTAGACTCCCCCATTTTAAGAGCTTTTTCCATAACCATTCCTACAAAATCTCCACATATATTCCTGCCTGATTTGTTATATTGATACATCAGCTCTCCGTCACCACCTGCCATCCGGCTTGGTGACTTAAGAGATTTATCATAATTATTATCTGCAGTTTTCATAGCTTTATACATCAGACGCATATTTTCAAAAATCTTATCTTCGGAAACCATACGCTCGTGTGCATTATCCATCATAATAACCTGCCATAACTGTGCATTGTTCTTATGACATAATTCCACCAAATCATTTATAGAATGATAATTCATTATTTAATCTCCCTTTTGCGATAAATATGTTACTTTAGTTATTCCTTCAACCTTTTTGAGCCATTCTATGCCTTCGCGTGGTATCTCCTGATCACATTCCAGAACCATTACTGCATCACCGCCTCTGTTAGAACGATACAACTGCATAGTTGCAATATTCACGGATTTGTGTGCAAGCATTGATGTCACTTCACTAACGTGCCCCGGCTGATCCTGATTATGCACAACTAAAGTTGGATAATCTCCCGAAAAATTCGTTGTTATTCCATCAATCTGTGCGATATTTATTCTTGAACCACCAAGTGACTCACCTACAACCTCAAGCTGCTTTCCAGAAATACTTGTTAATATAATCTGTGCACTATTAGGATGTGCTTCTTTCAGCGTTGATTTTCCAAATGTCACCTTTATTCCTTTTTTTTCGGCAATCTCCATACTATGTGGTATTCTCATATCATCAGGCTGCATTCCAAGTAGTCCTGCAACTATAGCCTTATTAGTTCCGTGTCCCTTTCCTGTATCAAGAAAAGAACCATACAGCAAAATATTTGCTTCCTTTATCTGTTCTCCCATCAACTTCTGGGATATATATCCAATCCTTACCGCACCCGCTGTATGTGAACTTGATGGTCCAACCATAACCGGACCAATTATATCAAATATATCCATTAAATCCTCCGTGAATCCAGATGCTTAAAATATATTTAATAATATTTACTCTGAATTATTGTGAACTTGGTATTAATAATTTTGTCTATCATTCTATTTACATTGTTTTATTTGAAATATTTACTTCTTTCCTACTATATTAGAAAATGTATCTTCTAAGCTCTTTCCTACTGATTTCATTGCATCACCAAATTCATCAGCCATACTTTTAGCCTTCTTATCCAGTTCATTTTCTTTTACATAATCTGTAACCTTATCCGCCGCATTATTAGTGACGTCAACAGCTTTACCAACACCTCTTAAGACCTTTTCTTTATTAATAAATCCCATTATTATCAGCTCCTCTTTTATTTATTTATCTATCAATCTGTTAGCTTTTAAATTATAAATCCATTAATCAATTTCTAACTATATTTAAGTTTATATATCAATAACTGGTCTAATCGTAAACTACTCTGTTCAATCAATTTCTAACTGTATTTAAGCTTATATTGTTATTATACATTTATTTTATAATTTATATTATATCATATTTTCTGCGTTGCTTTTCCACGCATATGAAGTTTCAAAGAAACTTCTAAGTGACTACGAAGTAGTCATATTATATCATCTATTTTATCATTTAAACATAATGTTTATATTACAATATATTCTTTAATACAATATTGGATTTATGTCACATAATATAGTTTTATATTACAAATACAGTTATATACTGTGATTTCAACATAATTATACTTTTTAATTTCAACAGTATTACTTTTTCTATATAGTTACCTATAATAATTTCAATTCAACTACTGCATTCATTTTATTATCTGTTTCAAATATGACAAGGCAGTTATAATTATTATCTGTAAGACATTTTATTTTTATGTTATCATTCTGCATAATTTCTTTTTTATATTCAATTCTTATATAGTTAAAATCTACATTTTTATAAATATCTTCTGGAACAGCTTCTAATGCTGCTTCCAAATAGCTGACATTATGTAAATGTCCATTAATATCAATATCTCTTCTCTGTATTAAATATGGCTTTTCTGTAACCATAATGTTATCTGGCAGATTATCCAAATCAGGAAGCTCTATCTTCTTTATCTCCTCATCGAATACATTTTTTTCTGTTTCAGTACCGTATATATCGTTCATTTTGTTGTCTAAAATAATAGGTCTGCGTCTTACCAAATCCATATATAGCCATCTTGAAGTACCTATTGCACATAACTCACCATTCTGGTCGTATAATTCAAAATCCCTAAATGCACATAGTCTATCAGACTTTCTAGACCATGTGCTTGCATCTATATATTCATTGTAAGCTGGTCTTTTAAGGATTTTTATCTTCCAATCCAGCAATACCCACGCCTTTTTATTAATAGCAGATGCCGATACCCCCAATCCAACCTTATCTGAATGAGAACCAGCAATATCCTCCATAATCGTAACGATTCTTTTGTTGTCTATCTTATTCTCTCTTCCAATATCCTCTAACTCTACTTTATATCTTTCTTTATATATCATTATCTATATTCCTCAATATATTCATTATATGTTAACTATGTGTATGTTTAAATAAAAGCATATCAGCTGATTAGTATTAGTTAATTTATATTAATATTTTAGTGATTATCACTTGTTACACCTGTAAATACAAGCTTTAACTATTAGAATTTTTTAGTATTTATTCTAATTACCAACGCCTAATCTATATGTATTAATGCTCATATTATACATTTAATAATACTTTATTGTTTTACAGTACGGCCGTCTGATGTGTGCTTTATCTAATAATTATTATTGTTCATCATCCAATATCTGTTAGTGTTCTTATATTATAAATGTTATGAGTTGAAATATCCATAAAAAATCAATTAAATGTGTGTGGTAGTTACATAATTGCAAATATAATCTGCAACTATATATGATTATTTAATAATCTAAAAGCAATATAAATGTTTCACGTGGAACTTAAAACATTTGTTTGTAATATCGCTACTAATTACTATAATTGTATAGATTATATAAGTTTCATTAGTTATAATATTTTAGATTTAATTATATTGTTTTAGATTTATTATAATTAAATATATTATTGGTATTATGTATTATTAATCACTTTTCAATAATAGTACTCAAATAAAGTGAACTCAGTTCACTTTATTATATTCCTTATAATATATGTCTTATCAATATGTATAATACCACTTTATGAATTAATTCAATTATATTTAATAATATATTTGCTGTAATTTTTTTATTTATAATTATATATAGATATTAAAGCATTATCCAATAATCATATATAACAAGTAAACTAGATTATTAATATTGATAAACAAATTCAAATTGATAACTTAATATTATGTATGTGCATAATGCTTTGTTTATATAGAATTATAATTGAATATCAAATATATAATTTGGACATAGAATCCCACCATATAATTCATATAGATAATTTTTATTTATTGAACTCAGTTCACTTTTAGCTGTGTATAATATTATAAATACTCATTTATATCATTATAATTTTGAACTCAGTTCATAATTTTTTATAAATCATTTTATTATTTTTGTATTCTTTCTATTTTATTTATGCGTAAATACTCACTTAATCCATCAATTATATTATGCATATCTATATATGCTTTCTATGTCAGAGTTTTATTATATAGAATCTAAAAATCATAAAATTCTTTATAACACTATCATTACAATCTATTATTACAATCATCACAATCTGATATCAATGTAAATCATAAAGGAAATGACTATATATTAATTATAATAATGAATTTATTATTAATTTCATATCTTTCGGCAAAATTGAATTAAGAAATAATTATATAAGAAATAATCTAAGCATATATAATAGATTACTACAAAATAATATATCAAAAATATTAAGTAATTTATTCATATTTATTATATAAATATACCTTATTATATTTTAAATTTATTTATCAATATTTAGAAACCTGTTTACTTATTACATAAGATTATTGGATAATATTTTAATATCTATATATAAATGTGAATAAACAAATAACAGTAAAAATATTTTAAAATATTTTTCTACATTTATAAAAATTGAACTGAGTTCACAAAAAAACTCAACATAAATATTTTTAAATAATGTAACTTTTATATTGATAAAACGTAATTTTGTTGTATAATAAAATTAGATTTTAATGAAAGAAGGTCAATAATGAGCGAAGTAATAAGTTTAATTAACGAAAAGGGGGGTGTTGGAAAATCATCCTCAGCCATAACAATTGCTCAGATTTTATCTATTTCTGGCTATTCTATATTATTGATAGACTTAGATCCACAGATGAATACAAGTAAAATGTTTGGCAAAAGTGAAGAAGGTAAGGATATTGACTATGAACAGCTGTTTTGTAGTAAGTTTGATGATAAAGCTACTGTTATGAATTACATTTCTACAACAGACTATGAAAATATATCTATACTTTGTGCCTCAAGAGAATTAAACAATCTTATATATAAAATATACGATGAGAGTAAAGAATCTAATGTAGAATTATGTTTTAAACATAATCTTAGTCTATTAAAAGATGATTACGACTATATTATAATAGACAACTCACCTTTTAAATCATACCTTACAACATGTGCTATGTGTGCCAGCAATAAAATCATCACACCTATATGTGTTGATAATTTTTCATATGATGGTTTAATGTCACTTTTTGATACGATTGAAGATCTCAATGCCAAATATGCACTTTCTATTGAATTTGCAGGTATGTTTATGACCAGAGTGGCAGGAAGAACAACCTTATATAAACAAATGTTTGAAAGTTATGAGAATATGTTTGGTGACAAATTCCTTCCTGTGTCAATAAGAAATTGCATTGCCGTCAATGAATCTAATACATTGTTTGAACCATTACTCACATATGATAAGAGAAGCACCGCAGCTCAAGATTACATAGAATTAGTTAATTATCTTGGACTTATGGATAATAAACATTACAGAGAATTAGCAAAATATCTTAAAGGAGAGAAGAAATAATGGCTAAGAAATCATTTACTGCTGGTGGTACTAAGACAGGTATCCTTAATTCTGACGGTGGAGAAAAACTTAAAGAAATTCAGGCAAAGACACAATACAATTTTAAATATATTCCTAAAGATAAAATTGTATCTAACCCTAAAAATGAAATGTATGCGCAGGATGGCATTAATGCACTCAAAGAAAGTATACTTGTTAACGGTCTAAGACACAATTTATCTGTATTATATGATTCTGACAAAGATATATATCGTCTTATCTCTGGTGAAAGAAGATATCACGCCATATCAGAAATGGATGAAAAGGATTACCAGACACTTTTTCCTGCTGGAATTCCCTGCAAAGTTGAAAAGTCTGATATTACTGAAATTGACGAAGAAATTATGCTTATCTCAGCCAACCACGATGTAAGAGAATCTTCAATGGAAGTTAAAAGATGGGAAGTAAGCCGTTTAAAAGAACTTTATGAAGCTAAAAAGTTAAACGGCGAAATAAAAAATATCAATGCAGAGATTGCCAAACAGCTTAATATATCAGAAAGACAAGCCCGCAAATATACAACAGCAGAAAAGCTTATTCCTGAATTAAGTGAATTACTCAATAACAATGGCATAGATCTTAACCAGGCTGATAAGTTTGGTAAGCTTGATGAGGATGCACAGAAGAGTATATTAAATATTCTTCAGAAAAATGGCAACATTGAAAATGCAGAATTTCAATCTATCAAGAAGATATCTGAAGAACGTGCTAAAGAAGCTGCCAAATATAAGCAGGAACTAGAAGAAGTAACCAGAGAGCTTAACAAAAAGAATGAAACTTTAGAAATTCTTGAAAATAAAATAAATGAAATTTCTACAAATACTGATAAATCCAATTCCAAAATAGATATTGAAGAGGAACTTCGATATATGACTGAGGCTAAAAACAAAGCTGAAAAGGAAAAGGCACGTCTTGAAAGTAATATGGAAAAGATGAAACAGCAGCAACGTGAGAAAGAACAACGCAAGACAACAATTTCAGATAACGAATTAAAAAGAATATCTTCAATTGCTAAAACAGAACAGGCACTTGCATTATTTGAATCAAACTTTGATATCATTAAGAATAACAAGTCTATTATAAAAAATGATACAGATTTAAAAATAAGAGTAGAAATTTTAAATCAAAGATTAACTGATTTTATTAATTCACTAACCAATAATTAATAGATTATGTCCCCAATTCTAATAATATTAACATTGGAGTTGGGGATATATTATTATTAATCGTAATCATATAAATATCTATCCATCTATCTATCTATCTATTTATCTATCTATTTATCTATCTATATCCATATTAATATATATAACAATACATTTATTTAACATATATTGATAAATTAAATTAACATAGACACAGTATTTATAAGGCTTTCAACAATTTTTTATAGTTCATTAGTTACTAATTCAAAGTCGGATATTTTTTTTTGAAGAAGAATTTTTTTATAAACAAGTCTATTAATTATTATTCTGGTCTATTATTTTTATGAAATGTCTTTTTAATAATTATTATAGTCGAAAAGAGTAAAAAAATGGTTGAAAAGTTTCCATATGTTAATAAATCTTCAATATAAATGTTATCAAAATTTGTTAAATTAGTATTTTAATTATATATTAAATAAATTATAAAAGGAATCATTCATAAAAATTGAAAAAAAGAAAATAAAAAAATGAGCAGCCTGCTTTTTTTATTAAAATTATTTAAGAATATCACATATATTGATATAAAAATCGAATACAAGACACGAAAATAAGACTGCTTTTTAAGCAGCCTTTTTTAATTTACTAACATTAGCACGAATTATCGTTGATACAAGACCAGGAATATTTTTTATAGATCGTTCATACACTATATATTGTCTATAGATATCTGCTAACGCATACATCAATAAATCGAAAGAGTAGTGAACGGCTATATTTGCTAAATCCTCCAAATCAAGTTTACTGATTTTAATCAATTTATAATTTGATATATTAGTGTCTATATTAATAAATTCTCTAAAACGTACAGGTGGAATATCACCTGAGTTAATGTTAGGAATTACTGTATTAAAATCATTAATAAATGATTTTAACCGGTCAATATTTTCTTCTAATAGAATTTGTTTTTGCTTCTTAGCAATATATCTTGAAGAAATTTCAAATCTTATGATATTATCATTAATAGTGACATTAAAAATATCAGCATCTGAATTAGACATATGTTGTTTTATAATGCAAGGCTTGCAATACTTAGGAAGCATATGTCTTATTTCAGATATTGATTTGTGATCCACGCTTGCCTGACCCTTAAGATTAGAACTATCAAGGTTGATAAGCTCACGCAAGTAAATTCTTAATGTTACAATTGAATTAATATCAAAAAGTTTAGTAATTAATTCCTTAGAAAGCACTAAAAATCCCCTGCCGTTTTTGTTAGCAGGAAGGTAATAATTCTCATAATCATTGATAAGTAATGAAATAATAGATGATGAAGTTTTGGAATATGATATATAAGTATAAGATGATAATATGTCAAGATTATTCCAAATTGTCTTAATGTTGCATTTAAGAATAGATGCCAATTCTTTGATATTAATTTCTTTTATAATCCCAAAACGATCCGGATGATAAAAATGTAATAATATAAATAGCTTAAGTGCATTTGATTTTAACATAGGTCTATAGCCATAACGATTTTTTTCATTATGATATATCTTTTTAGTTACGTTCTTAGTTGTGAGAATTCTATGTGGACAATTGTTACAATTATCAATAGCCATTTTGTAGATATCATTATCGCTGGAGAAGGATTCGATAATTGCTTTATATTTACAAGTAGAGCAGTTATCATTTGAGTAATCGGTAACTTCAACAGAAGAATCAATAATTGTTGTGTAATTTTGCTGAATACCAAGAGCCTGAATTAATACAGCTTTGCCTATATTTGTAAAATTATCCAAAATTCCCACCTCCTTTTTATGGATAATTTAACAATATTATCAAATAAAATCAAATTCTTGTTTTTACTCAAAATTTATCCACATAAGTGTATTTTTTAACTTGTTTTACTCTAAAATTGTCTACTTATCCACAAAATCAAAGTGTTTTACTCTAAAATTATCTACTTAATTTAATAAAATTTTTTTTGTAGAAGTCAAAATAAATATTTTGTGGATTTTACTACTTTTTTATCTACATATAGTTAACAGCTATCCACATAGGGTAGTGGTATTTTAAGGAAAATCAGTATTTAAGCCAAAAATGTAGACATTGTGGATAAAATTTCAAAAAAAAAATGTAGAAAAAGTATTTATATACAATATATAAATATATAAATAGAATAGAAAATTGGAGAAAAATCAATAAAAAAATGATATTTTACTCCAAAAATATCTACTTTTTAAAAATTTACTCTAAAAATATCTACATTGAAAAATAAAAACTAAGTTTTTTACTCTAAAAATATCTACATAAATTTAACATATTATTTAAAAAATGCTGCTGGAAACAGTAAAATTGTAATAAAAAAATAACAAATGCCTATTTTAAGGGATATATAAAAGATTTATCTGATAAAAATAAAAAAAACACGACAAAACTTAAAGAAATACAGATAATTAAGTAAATAAAAAAAGTACAATAAAATTTTCTTAGTTATCAATTAATTATCTACACTTTAATTATGATGATAAAAATGTAGACATTTATAGTTTCTGATTTGATTAAAATAGAGTGGCAGGCAAGTAATTATTTTATCTATCCACTACACCATCTGGCATACGGTTTCAGACAAAGGCAGTTCTTTGCATTGCACATATTTTCAAAAGGAACTAGGAGAATGTATGCTATAAAATTTAGGAGCTTCTTATGTGAGACTTACAGTGTACAAAAGGAACTTCATAGGGCTTACATAAGAGCTCTCTATAAGGCTCACATAAAAAAGCCGTATGTAAAAACATACGGCAAATAATTATAATAAAAAATCCCTATTTCATCTATTAATGAGCATTGTCTATCATCTTAGTTTTATCAAAATTCAAATCCTGAATTTCAGCTTCCGATAATGGAAGGAAGTTAATAATAAATACACCATTTTTTAATTCAAAGCTATCGATTACAATATTGTTATCTACAAATTCCTGTAAAGATTCCTGAATTAATTGTAAGTTCTTCTTTTTATTTTTTAATTTAAATCGAACAATCTTCTGGAAGTAAGTATAACTATATTCACTCATCAATGTTTCCTGATTAGCAATCTGTTCACATTTCATTGCATAGCATATAATTCTTGAAAGGTTATTATCAAGAACATCATAAGAAGCAGAAGTTATAGAGATTAACTTTTTCTTTATAATAGCGTTACTTAGTACCTCACCAAATTGAGCTATGGCATAAGGTCTTTCAGCATCTTCTTTGATGACAATATTATCAAATAAGTTGAAATAGATTTTACTGCCAGCTTCCTCATAATAGAAATTGTACTCTACAAGCTTTCTACAAGAATTAGAAATTTTCTTGAGCACATTTTTACCAACGTGATAATCGACAATTTCTTTACCAAGAGTATTAAGATCGACTACTACAGATTTCTCTTTAGAGAATTCCTGCATATTAATATTAGATATAAAAGCATTAACTAATTTCAGGTCATTAGAATCCATAGCCTTTGGTGGAGTAAGTTTGCCGCTGTTGACAGTCACTTCCAAAAGTTCACGGCCTTCTTCATCTCTGATAATTTCTTTTAGCAGATTATCAGATGCTGTTTCCATCATTAATGTAAAAGATGAAGGACTGAAGAGTGGTTTGTCAACTAAGTCAACAGGGAATAATCGAAGGTATGAGTCAATATTACCAGCAAGTTCACTTTCTATGTATTTCCAAGCACTAATAATCAAATCATTCTTTAAAGAATTATATATTGAGTTATAAGTAAAAGATGAAATACCTGGGAAATCAATTAAAAGAGTATTGGAATCATTTTTCCATTCTGTTGCAGCTCTTTTCTTATCTTCGATAATTTCCTGTAAATCTTTATCTCCAAACATTTTAGTATAATCTTCAACAGGAAGAGTCTTTGCCATAGCAACAACAGTAGCTAAAGGGTGTTTGGCATCGTCAATGCTGATTGTATCAATATCATTAATGTATGATTTGTACCAACGTGATCTTTTTTGTAAACGTGATTTCTTTACCTTATTAATTATAGGTACTAAATCTTCACGGCTAGTCTTTCCATCAAGATATTCCATAAGAGCTTCATCAATTAACTCAGCTACATTTTCAGCAGAGAAGTTTAACAAATTTCTTTTCTTATTGAAATAATCAATAATAACTGGATCAATGTGATTAGCTAATTCTTCAATAAATCGGCGAGAGTATTGTTCCATAATATATCTCCTTATATAACAACAAATATAATTTTCATTTTATTCTATATATTAATTGGCAGATAGTGGAAGAGTAGAATATGGATAGATGATTATAATATAGTCTGTCCAGTGTGTTATTGCTCTTTATGTAAATAGCATAATCTTCGATTAATTATATCTAACAATTTATATAGTAATTGTACTCACAATTATAAAAAATATAAACACAAAAATCAAATAGTAGGTTCACACCAGGAAGCTTTTCTTAATTACTTTGGTTGTTGTTGTGTTTATTTTGAAGTAGAGTGGTGGTGTGAGTTTTGGTTAACATATAGACATATGTCGTCATATATTGTATTATATATTATGTAAAAAATCAATAGCACACAGATAAGATTATTTTGTTGTGTTGAAAAGATATAAGAGGTATTTATGTTATGATTTCTGATACATTTAAGAATACTATTTGGATATATTACGAAACTAATTTAAAAGCTCGTACACGAAAAGAATATTGGAATGTTGTAAAGAATTTTGATAAAGTAGTTGGCCACGACCCATTAGAGTTAAGTCATACTGATGCTGTGACTTATTATGAACATATATTAAATAAGATAAGCAAAAATCAATTAAAATACTCTACCGGTGTAATGAGATTATCCGTAATAAGATCTGTATGTAATTTTATTGAATTTAATATGAGTAATCATGGAAAGGAATATACTAATTATTTCAAGGAAATTTCTATTCCAGAAGAAGATAAGTTATTGACAGACAATGATATACCAACACTTAATGAAATAAACAATATTATGGAAACAATACAACAAAATAATGATGAGAAAGCATTTTTAATATTATCCCTTGCCGTCAAATGTGCATTGACTAACACTGAAATATGCAGCCTTAATAAAGAATATATTGCAATTAATTCCAATGACGAAATGTATATTAATTATCCTCCAAAAGGCAATAATCGTATATCAAGAATAATTAAAGTTCCGGATGATGTTGCTGTATTATTAGACAGATATATATGTAATAATAATATAATAGAAGGTGCAATATTTATTAATAAAAGAAAAACACGAATTAAATTAAGGGACACAGAAAGACTTCTTGAAAAATATTGTAAACTTAATATAGAAAAAGGTATGTTAAATAACAAATTCACAATGCAGACCCTTCGTCACGCCGCAATATGTTATATGTTATCGGGTGGAGCTTCAAAAGATCTGGTTGCAAGCTACGCTGGAATAACAACCAAATGGATTACAAGATATGATAAAATAATTAACTCTGATACATACAAACAGGCTGTTGACTATAGTATCATAAGTATCAACGCATAAATATACTAATGAATTGAATTAAACATCAAATCATTAGTATTATTATATAATATATATTATAATTGATAGTACTAGGAAAAAGATAGTACTTTTCAATTATCTGCTATGTGTTATAATAACAATCGAAAGAGCTTGATATGAGCTCAATACAATTCCCCAATATCCCGCTGGATGATAATTAGTTATTAATTATTGTTTGGTGGGATCCCCTTTTTTATAGGTAATTCTGGCAGATACTTCCTATATTTTAATGGAAGCATATTTATCTGGCATTTATAATTGACACGTTCTTTTATTGCTATAGTATTATAAAATCTTATCCATAAATTCTGAATATCATTTTCATTATCTGAAAAATCATCAAGCTGTTTTAATAATTCATTATTATAATCATTATAAAAAAATGCTGTATTATTATTCATATGTATATACGCAATATTTCTCCTGACATCATATATCAAAAAATTCTCGCAATGCAGTCTGTCATTAAAATGATCAATAATCATATATATAATATTATTATCAGGTTCTATTCTGGCTGTAAGAAAACCATTAGCATTTTCATTAAATCGAAGTATCTCTATATAAAAGTGTGCTTCATTAGTTGCCTTTTTATATATTTTATTAAACTGAAATATGTATTCATCATTAATGTTATGCAATACTGAAGTTCCATATTTAAACATTCTCTGCAAACAATGATAAATTACTGAGGCCTTATTATCTGCGATTGACTGTGCAACAGTAAATATCATCTCATATATATCATTAGACAGCTTTAGCTTTATTGTATTGGCAACTTTATCTGATAAGGTTAAATCTGTCCTGATATTTATATAGTTCTCAAATAATGAATAGTTAGAAACAACATCTGCACATCTTACATCAGTATGGCTTGTTCCTGCCTCCCAGGCTTTATATATTGCTGAAAATATCCCCTCTATAGAATTATCACATAAATAAACATCCATAATACTATGCACTTAACTAATCAGCTGGTAGTAATACTGGCTGATCATATCCTTTCTTCTTACTAATCTTTATTCTATCTCTATGTTCATATAAATATTTCAAATTACAAATTCTTCTATAATTATCCTGATAAATATATTATATTATTCTAATATGTATCTTTATATTGTTCTAATATTTATTATTCACAATTATAATAAAAACATTCGTATCATTCTGATATTACATTGCAGTCAAATAAAGAAAGCTGTTTATAGCAGTCTTTATGTTCTATGTCATATATTTTCTTCTTGTCATTATCAATAAGAGCGTTAGTAATATAATCCTGATCTATTCGTATATTATTCATCATTCTGCCATTACAGGTTATAAAATAAACAGCCCTTTTTAATACAACTCCGGCTTTCTTTAAAGAAGTAAAATCTAATATAGACATTCGTCTTGCATTAATAATACGTCTTGCTGATTTCACACCTATTCCCGGAACTTTTAATAACAGGGCATAAGGTGCTGTATTAATCTCTACTGGGAATATATCAAGGTGCCGTATTGCCCAGTCACATTTAGGGTCTAAAAATGCGTTAAAATTAGGATTGTCTTCACTAAGAAGATCATATGACTTAAATCCATAAAATCTCATAAGCCAGTCCGCCTGATATAACCTATGTTCCCTAAGCAAAGGCACACCCTTGCCATCTTCCTGAAGTGGAAGCGACTCATCCATATTGACATTAACAAACGCTGAATAAAACACTCTCTTTAAATCGTATTTGTCATATAAATTCTGTGCTATCGTAACAAGCTGGTAATCCGTCTCTTTGGTAGCACCAATAATCATCTGTGAACTCTGTCCTGCTGGAACATATCTTTTATATCTATGTCCCGCCGATAGCTCAGTATTACCAGTATTCAATCTATTATTAATGTTTAATCTGTTATTGGCAGCCAATCCATCATTAAACATAGTGTCTAACATCTCATTACTTGTATCATCAGAAAATGTATTATACATATTATAAACATCTGACAAATAATTGTTCGTATGCTTCATACCAACCTCATATCTATTCATATGTATGTTATTCTTAATCATATTCATAGGATGCAAAATACTTTGTCTTGATTTAGATGGAGCAAGTTCTTTAAGTGCTGCATTAGTTGGAAGCTCAAGATTAATGCTCATACGGTCAACAAACCAGCCAGCAAACTTAATGATATCATCTGATGCTCCAGGAATTGCCTTCATATGAATATATCCGCCAAAATTATATTTCTTTCTTAGAAGAATAACCGTTTCTAACATTCTCTTCATTGTTTCATCAGGACTGATAATTATACCTGAACTTAAAAACAATCCTTCTATATAATTACGTCTGTAGAACTCCATAGTAAGCTCACATATCTCCTCAGGCGAAAATGTAGCCCTCACAACATCATTAGACGAACGGTTAATGCAGTAGCGGCAGTTATATATACATTCATTGGTAAGAAGTATTTTTAAAAGAGAAATACACCTGCCATCTGCACTAAAGCTGTGGCATATTCCACACGCTTTAGAATTGCCTATGCCTTTACCATTGTTACCACGTTCAACGCCACTTGACGAACACGATACATCATACTTTGCAGCATCAGATAAAATCGTCAGCTTATCCATAATACTTAGGTCTTCTTTAATAACCACAACTCCCACCTTCTTTCGATAATAATAAAAAAGATACATGCAGAACATATTTTCCAAACATTCGTTCTGTATGTATCTTATCATATTATAATATATTTCGCAATTGAAATTTTAATATATTTTATTCAATCTGACTATAAAAGTTCTGCCTTTAAAACTTGTATATTATCTGCTATTTTATCAGCTCCTGCCTTAATTAACACTCCTTTATCCCTAAAGCCCCACGATACAGCTATGCAGTCAACCCCTGCATTTCGTGCTGTTAGCACATCTACATCTGAATCTCCAATATAAGCTATATCTTCTAATGCAATGTCTGCTATTGCAGCACATTCTAACAAGGCATCCGGAGCGGGCTTTTTTGCTATGCCCTCTCTTGCACCAAATGTAATATCAAGAAGATTATCAAAATATATATCACATAATTTAGTCACAGCATTTTGTGCTTTATTAGACAACACTGCAAGCTTAATCCCTGACTGCTTTAATTCTTTAAGCATATCAATAATTCCATCATATGCCTTTGTCTTGTCATTACAATGTTCCTGATAATACTTCTTAAAACATTCAAACACATTATCTATAACCGGCAAATCGGTTCCATTAGGAACACTTCTTTCTATTAAAAGACGAATTCCATTACCAACATAATTCCTTACTTCTTCTATAGTTCTTTGAGGCATACCAAACTGTGCAAGAGAGTAGTTCACCGCATCTGCCAGATCCTCCAATGTATTAAGCAATGTTCCGTCTAAATCAAATACAGCCATTTTATATTTCATATACTTCACACTTTCCTTATATTAATAATAACTGACTGGATAACAGATAATAAAAAATTCTTAAAGCAGATATATTATTTATAAGAATTAATTCAACATTAACATATTGTATACAGATTAATTACAATCAGCTGTTTCCATATCAGATATTTAATAATATAATCAAGACTAAAAAAATGCAATATGAAAATAAAATTTTAAATTTCCACATTTATCTATATTTTCCTTCAAATATTTTCAAAAAATTTAAAAATATTAAAATAAAAGGGTTGACATATTACATATTAACGTGTATTATATCACTTGTGTTCACGAGAAATAAATCGAAACACACAATACAATATGCGCGAGTGGCTCAGTGGTGGAGCACCTCCTTGCCAAGGAGGGGGTCGCGGGTTCGATCCCCGTCTCGCGCTCTGTAAGACAACAAAAAGGACTTCCGAATGGGAAGTCCTTTTTTGTCATCCGGGAAGTGCGGGGCACTTCTCGAAACCCAACTGCTTCACAGTTTGGCTTCGATTTCTCGGAACGCTAAAGCGTCCCTCGGTCGTGTCAGAACAGAGGTCCACCGGACCTCTTGACTTCTCGGAACGCTAAAGCGCCCCTCGGTCGTGTCAGAACAGAGGTCCACCGGACCTCTTGACACCCATCTCGCATAACACACGGGGGGACTATTATTTATTTCTGTATTAGCAACATTTTTGACTGGTTTATGAATTTTGTTCGTGACTATTTTTTATTTATATTATATAATGAATTCTATATGGGTTGTGTATTATTAGTTAATAGCAGATAACCTGATTTCATTGATTTATTATAATAGAAAAGGAACTTATTAATTTATGAAAGAAAGAGAACAATTTGGTTCAAGAATAGGATTTATTCTTGTATCAGCAGGCTGTGCTATCGGCCTTGGTAATGTATGGAAGTTTCCATACATATGTGGAATGTACGGAGGGGCAGCTTTTATAGTTATGTACCTTATATTTTTAGCACTTCTTGGACTCCCTATTCTTATATGCGAATTCTCAGTTGGACGAGCAAGCCGCAAAGGTATGGGAAAAGCATTTGATGTACTTGAACAGAAAGGCACGAAATGGCATCGTCTTAAATGGATGAGCATAATTGGTTCGTATCTTCTTATGATGTTCTATACTATGGTTGGAGGCTGGATGATTTATTATGCATTTCTTGAATTATCTGGTAAGCTTTCTGGTCTTAATAGTTCAGAAATCACAGCTACATTTAATGGTCTGTTATCACAGCCTGGAATAATGTTTATATTTACATTTATCGCCATTATTTTATCATTTGGCGTATGTGCACTTGGACTTGAAAATGGTGTTGAACGAATTACAAAAGTTATGATGTCGCTTCTTTTGGGGCTTATAGTAATCCTTGCAGTTCATTCATTTGTTCTTCCTAATGCTTCTGTTGGTATTAAGTTCTATCTTGTACCTAATTTAAGCTTAGTTAAGCAGACAGGTATTGGGGAAGCCATATTTGCTGCTATGACACACGCATTTTTCACTTTAAGTATAGGTATCGGTGCCATGGAGATTTTCGGTAGTTACCTTGATAAGAAGCGTTCACTTACAGGTGAAGCGGTAAGCATTGTAATTCTAGATACATTTGTTGCTTTAATGGCTGGATTTATAATTATCCCTGCCTGCTTTGCATATGGAGTAAACCCTGACAGTGGTCCTTCATTATTATTTATAACTCTTCCTAATGTATTTAATAATATGACTGGCGGAAGAATATGGGGCTTTATGTTCTTTTTATTTATGTCATTTGCAGCTTTATCTACAATTATCGCTGTGTTTGAAGAAATCGTAGCTATGTGGATGGATATAACAGAATGTAAGCGAACCAAAGCCGTAGGTATTAATATTATAGCTATTACTGTATTATCAATTCCTGCAATTCTTGGATATAACCTGCTTTCAGGTATACAGCCTATAGGTGCAGGTACAACAATTATGGATCTGGAAGATTTCCTTGTATCCTACAACCTTCTTCCTTTAGGAAGTCTTGTTATAGTTCTTTTCTGTACAAGAAAAAACGGATGGGGATTTGATAGCTTTGTTAAAGAGGCTAATACTGGAGAAGGAATAAAGCTTCCATTATGGGTCAGAAAATATATGGCATATATCTTACCTTTGATAATTACAATTGTTTATATTAAAGGCTACTATGATACTTTCTGCAAACAGCCTTTAGGCATATTCATCGGCTGGATGTGTTTTTCTGTGTTACTTGTTGTTATAATATATCTTATAGCACTACTTACAGGACGCAAATCAAAACAGCAGTAAAACATACAACAACCTAATTTCAATTTGATATTGGATATTACTTATAAAAAAACGGAGGACTATTATGAAATTATTAGAAGATCGTATAAGAAAAGATGGAATTATAAGAGAAGGAAATGTACTTAAGGTTGACAGCTTCATTAACCACCAGATGGATATTAAACTTTTCGAGGAAATGGCTAAGGAATGGAAAAAACTATTTGCTGATAAGAAGATTAATAAAATCCTTACAATTGAGGCAAGTGGTATCGGTATTGCCGCTATTGTTGCAAGAGAATTTGATGTACCTGTTGTATTTGCCAAGAAGTCTAAAAGTATTAACCTTGATGATAATAACTTCAGCACTAAAATCCAGTCATTTACACATAGTAAAATATACGATGTGATTGTTTCAAAAAAATTCTTATCTCCAGAGGATCATATTCTTATTATTGATGATTTCCTTGCAAATGGATGCGCATTACTTGGTCTTACTGACCTTGTTGAAAGTGCAGGTGCAACCGTTGAAGGTATCGGTATTGCGATTGAAAAGGGTTTCCAGCAGGGTGGAAAGATTATAAGGGAAAAAGGTTATCAGCTTGAATCACTTGCAATCGTTGAAAGTATGAATGCCGCTGATAACACAATTACATTCAGATAGGAGATACATTAATGAACGAACTTACAGAATACATTCCGGTATTATATGCTACTTTCTGGTCATTAGTACCACCTCTGGTAGCCATTATACTTGCTCTTATTACTAAGGAAGTATATAGTTCACTTTTTATAGGTATTGTAATTGGCGGACTATTCTATGGCGGATTATTTACTGCACATTTTAGCTTTGAAACTTCTGTTACACATATATTTAATGATGGACTTGTAGGTGTGTTATCTGATCCTGCTAACATTGGAATACTTATATTTCTTGTAATTCTTGGAATAATGGTATGTATGATGAACAGAGCAGGAGGTTCAGGTGCATTTGGCGAATGGGCTTCCAAAAGAATAAAGACAAGAACAGGTGCTCAGTTAGTATCTATTCTTCTTGGTGCACTTATATTTATTGACGACTATTTTAACTGTCTTACAGTTGGAAGTGTTATGCGCCCTGTAACTGACAGCCACCAGATTTCAAGAGCAAAGCTTGCTTATATTATAGATGCAACAGCAGCACCTATATGTATAATAGCACCTATTTCATCATGGGCTGCCGCTGTAACAGGCTTTGTTGAAAGTGAGGACGGATTTTCTGTATTTATGAAATCTATTCCTTATAATTATTATGCATTGCTTACAATATTCGCATTACTTATGTTTGTAATATTGAAAGTGGATTTTGGTTCTATGAAGCTTCACGAAGATAATGCTGCTAAGGGTGACTTGTATACAACACCTGACAGACCATATGCTAATGCTAATCCTGATGTAATAAAAGGCAACGGCAAGGTTATTGACCTTGTATTTCCTATTGTTTCATTAATTATATGCTGTGTTATAGGTATGATATATACAGGCGGTTTCTTTAGCGGAACGCCATTTATAGAAGCATTTTCTGATTGCGATGCTCCTGTAGGGCTTATGCTTGGAAGCTTCTTTGCAATGGTAATTACTGTATTCTTCTATGCTGTGAGAAAAGTTCTTCCATTTAAAGAATCATTTGCCTGCATACCAGAAGGTTTTAAAGCTATGGTTCCAGCAATTCTTATCCTTACTTTTGCATGGACACTCAAGAGTATGACAGACAGCTTAGGTGCTAAAGAATATGTAGCAGGTCTTGTAAATGGTGCTTCTGGAAGCCTGCTTAATTTCCTTCCAGCAATTATATTCCTTGTAGCGATATTCCTTGCATTTGCAACCGGAACAAGCTGGGGTACATTCGGTATTCTTATACCTATTGTTGTTAATACATTTTCTGGAACTGATAATACTATGATGATTATATCTATATCTGCTTGTATGGCAGGGGCTGTATGCGGCGACCACTGTTCACCTATATCAGATACAACTATTATGGCATCGGCTGGTGCACAGTGTAACCATATGAACCATGTATCGACACAACTTCCTTATGTAGTTGTTGTTGCCGCAGTATCATTTATAACATATATAATTGCTGGTTTCATACACAATCCTGTAGTTCCTTTAATTATAGGTATTGTGCTTATGACTCTTACAATTATTCTTATCAAATATATTGTAAATCAAAAACAATCTAATTCATAACAATATACGTTAGTGCCGGATTTACTTTTGGCACTAACTTTACTTTATAATTGATCAAATTAAAGCTATTAATACATTAGGAGTGCATATGAGTGAAACTAAAGTAATAATAATAATAGTGCTTTTATTTATAATTGCAGTACTTCCATTTCCAACCGGACTGCTCATTTATAAATTTAAATCAGAAAAACTTAAAAAACAGTATGCAGATGAAGCTAAAAAAGCAGACGAATCAGAAAAATCAGAAGACATCGATAAATCTGTCAAATAAACGTAATGATAATAATCATTTAACAAATAATTAGCTCCCTTCTAAAAAGGTAAGTTAAATACTTAAAACTTGCTATTTAGGAGAGAGCATCTCAATAATTTTATTCTATGACCTGTTGTTTACTATCGTCAACGTTATGAGCAAATTGTGGTATCTGTGCAATAATGACCGCTGTGAATACTAATATACAGCCGGTAAGTTCCCTTGTGCTTAAATGTTCACCTAATAAAATCCAGCCTGCAAGTGCAGCAAATACCGACTCAAGGCTCAATACAATGGCAGTCACTGATGGCTTGGCATATTTCTGCCCAATAATCTGAAAAGTGTAAGCAATTCCACTTGACATAACACCTGCATATAATATTGGTATTATTGCTTTCATAATGCTGTTAATGTCTGCTTTATCAAATATAAGCATTAATATTCCTGACAATATTCCACTTGTTAAGAATTGTATACAGGATAATTTAACACCATCTGCTTTATCATATTTATCTACCGTAAACATATGTATTGTAAATGCAACAGCACACATTAACTCTAATATATCCGCAACATATATTTCGTTAATTCCACCCGCAATACACAAAAGATACATTCCCGCAATACACACAAATGCAGCTATTATGGTAAGCTTATGAAGCTTTTGTCCCATAAATACTGAAACAATCGCAATCATAACAACATAAGTCGCTGTAAGAAATCCAGCTCTCCCTGATACAGCAACTCCATCAGGATATGTATTAATCCCTATCTGCTGCAAATTCATCGCTATGCAAAGTAGAATTCCGCATATAACACCTTCTTTTATAGGCCATTTATTCGCATCAGTTAAATAATCTTTCTTATTAATAATGTAGTTCTTCTTATATATATTGTAATTATTCTCACTTGGATTATCATATCTATCAGAATATTTTCTCATATCTAATATTGCAATAACAATAAATAAAAATAATGCCCCGATAATATTCCTACAGGCATTAAATGTAAACGCTCCAATATTATCACCAGCACTTGTCTGTGCAACAAATGCTGTACCCCATATAAATGCGGCAAGCAATAATATAAAAGTTCCTTTTAAATTCTTCATAAATTAATAACGCTCCCTTTAAACAATAATCAATGTTTCCATAATAATTAATAATTTTCACACCATATAATAGTATATTAATCAAATATATTATGCAAGGTATTGAGAATTTTTCTTTTTAAGCTTAAAATATATACACTTGTTTAAACAAATAAAAGATATTAAATCAGGAGGCATATGATAATGAAAGTATTAATGTTAAACGGTAGTTCACATATCAATGGAACTACATTTACAGCACTTAATGAGATTGGAAAAGCTCTTAATAATGAAGGAATTGACTATGAAATATTCCAGATTGGTGCAGATGCAGTAAGAGATTGTATTGGCTGTAACCAATGTACACCTGATGGTTGTGCATATACTAAGGACAATGTTAATGAATTCATTGCCAAGGCAAAAGAAGCTGATGCGTTTGTATTTGGAACACCTGTATATTATGCCCACCCAAGTGGAAGAATTCTCTCTTTCTTAGACAGAGTATTTTATTCAAGTTCTAAGACCTTTGCTTTTAAACCAGCCGCAAGCGTAGCTGTTGCAAGACGTGGTGGAACAGTTGCTTCATTTGACGTATTAAATAAATATTATGGAATATCACAGATGCCAGTAGTAAGCTCTACATACTGGAATAACGTCTATGGCCGCAATGAGAACGAAGCCGTTATGGATTTAGAAGGCTTACAGACAATGCGCAACGTAGCTCATAATATGGCTTGGATGTTAAAGTGTATTGAAGCTGGTAAAAATGCAGGTGTCGCACTCCCGGCTACTGAAAGAGAGGCTAAGACTAACTTCATAAAGTAATAATTATTGCATTTTACCCTATAATCCTGTAGAATTATAGGGTAATTTATTTATAACATAACATTAGTAATATTTAATTATTCTATAATTTACACTGGAGGTCATTATGAAAGATTATTCTATTAATACTAAGTGTGTTCAGGCTGGTTATACACCATCGAATGGTGAGCCTCGTCAAATTCCTATTATCCAATCTACAACTTTTAAATATGATACAAGCGAAGATATGGGTAAGCTATTTGACCTGGAAGCATCAGGATATTTCTATACAAGACTACAGAATCCTACCAATGATCACGTTGCTGCCAAAATAGCAGCCCTTGAAGGTGGAACAGCCGCAATGCTTACATCATCTGGACAGGCTGCTAACTTCTTTGCTCTTTTTAATATATGTGAATGTGGCAGTCATATCGTTGCATCATCATCAATATATGGTGGAACTTTCAATCTTATTTCAGTTACTTTCAAGAAAATGGGAATAGACGTTACATTTGTTTCACCTGATGCATCAGAAGAAGAACTTAATGCAGCATTTAAACATAATACCAGAGCTATGTTTGGTGAGACAATTGCCAATCCAGCTCTTACAGTTCTTGATATAGAGAAATTTGCAAAGGTTGCACACACACATAATGTCCCTCTTATTGTAGATAATACATTTCCAACCCCTATTAATTGCAGACCAATCGAATGGGGTGCTGATATTGTCACTCACTCAACAACTAAATATATGGATGGTCATGGAGCTGCTGTCGGAGGTGCAATAGTTGATTCTGGTAATTTTGACTGGATGGCACATGCAGATATGTATCCAGGACTATGCACACCAGATGAAAGTTACCATGGAATTACTTACGCAGAAAAATTCGGAAAAGAGGGTGCATTTATCACAAAGTGTACATCACAGCTTATGAGAGATTTAGGATGTATACAATCCCCACAAAATGCCTTTATCCTTAATCTTGGACTTGAATCTCTTCATGTAAGAATGCCACGCCACGTTGAAAATGGACAGGCAGTAGCTGAATTTCTTGAAAATCATCCTAAAGTTGAATATGTCAGCTATCCTGGTCTTAAAAGTAATAAATATTATGAAACAGCCAAAAAATATATGCCTAAAGGTGGCTGTGGTGTAGTATCTTTTGAAATCAAAGGTGGAAAAGAAGCAGCCGAAAAGTTCTTAAAGAACCTTAAGCTTGCTGCAATAGAAACACACGTTGCTGATGCAAGAACATGCTGTCTTAATCCTGCAACATCCACACACAGACAGCTTAATGATGAACAATTAAAAGAAGCTGGTGTTCCAGCAGGACTTATAAGAATTTCCTGCGGACTTGAAGATAAAAATGACTTGATTGCTGATATATCTGCAGCACTTGATACAATTTAAATAAATATTCATTATCAGCTTTAGCATATTAAGCTTACAAAGGCTCCGGACATTACTATAACAATAATGTCCAGAGCCTTTATTAATTTTATGAGATTTTTATATGATTTTTAAAATTATGAAGCTTGTATGTCCTAATATCTAGTGATATAATTAACTGTCAAATTATAGTAAATGGAGATTGAATATGAGTACAATTCTGCGTATTTTTATAAAAGATTTGCGTGGCATATGCCGCAATATATTTGCACTTATTATTGCCATAGGATTATGTATTATTCCATCATTATATGCGTGGTTTAATATTTATTCTAACTGGGATCCCTATGCTAATACTGCTTCAATTAAGATTGCTGTATACTCTGAGGATACTGGTTTTGATATGGATGGCGAATATCAGAATATGGGTAATAGTATTATTGATAACCTCAAAGAAAATGACAAACTCGGCTGGACATTTACAAAAGATATGGAAAGCACAATTGACGGAGTTAAAAGCGGCAAGTACTACGCCGCAATAGTAATCGGCGATAATTTCAGCCGTTCAATGATTAATTTCCTTAATGATAATATGGAAACTCCTTCTGTTACATATTATGAGAATGCCAAGAAGAACGCTATTGCCAGCAAGATTACACAATCTGGAAAGTCTACTTTACAGGAAACTATTAATGAAACATTTATTGAAACAGTTGTAGTTACAATTCTTAATTCAACTGATGCTGCTTCTCTTACAAAGACCAATGTATTATCTGACATATCAGATAAATTAACGGATATAAGCAATAACTTATCTGAATACAACGCTTCAATCAGTATGTTTAATGCAAGTAATGACAACCTTTCAGATACTCTTAAAAAGACAGATGCACTTGTATCTGATATGCAGAGTAATATGTCAGAAGAGAATATTGAGGCTTCAAAGAATACAGCTAACAATGCAATTGATGCTTATACTGCCAATATCAGTGCATCTCTTACCAGATTAACTGATATTAACACTAAGCTCACCGGCAAAATTGAAACATTACGCGGAAAGATTGCAGACTATAAGAATAATCACACACTTGTTACCAAGCTTGATATTATCAAACAGCTTGGCGAACTTAACAGTTTAATGAATGAAGTTATTAATGCTAATAATGAGTTTAATAACAGCCTTAAACCAATACTTGAACATTTCAAAGATATTGATAATGATAACGGCGGTAATAACCAGTTCTTATATGACAGTCTTATAAGTTCACTTGACCTTATGCCTGCACTTCTTAAGACAGCCGCACAGAATATGACAACATTTACACAGTGGTATACAGACTCTAAGGCTGACCCTGCTAACATATTTACATATATGGATGATGCACTTGTACAGTGTGAGAACTCTATTAATTCACTTAATAGCATACTTACATCAAGTATTAACGATTCAGTTGGCAAATCTGGTGAATTATTTAAGACTTCCATCAACTCTATCTACGACTCACTTGTATCTGCTTCAGACAGCCTTTCTGCCATAAGTACTATTATTAATGGCGTAGACAGTACACTTTCTAGTGTTAATTTCACATTAGATACTATGGGGGAACTTATCGGCAATGTACAGAATACTTTAGATAAAGCCAATACAGAGCTTGCTGCATTAAAAGACGATGGAAAGTATGAGCTTATGCAGAAGCTTCTTGACAAGGATTCATCTGAATACGGCGAATTCTTCTCATCACCTGTTAAGGTTACAACTGAAAATGTATACGAAGCTGTTAATTACGGAACAGCAGTAGCACCTTTCTATACAACTCTTGCTTTATGGGTTGGAGGTCTTCTCCTTACAGCACTTATCAAGACATCTCCTGATGACAGGGAAGAATTTAAAAATGCTACATTAACACAGAAATATTTCGGACGATATTTAATATTCTGGCTTATGGGACAGATTCAGGCAGTTATAACAGTTCTTGGTGATATATATTTACTTAAAATATACTGTGTGCACCCAGGAATATTTATGCTTACCGCATCACTTGTAAGCTTTGCATTTACATTGCTTATATATACACTTACACTTTCGTTTGGTGATGTCGGTAAAGCTTTAGCCGTTGTTCTCGTAGTTATTCAGATTGCTGGTTCAAGTGGTACATACCCTATTGAACTGTTACCATCATTCTTTAGAAATGTATATATATATTTCCCATTCCCTTATGCTATCAATGCCATAAGAGAATGTGTAAGTGGTTTCTACAGATATGATTACTTCATACTTATGGGACAGCTTATGCTATTTGTTATAGGTACTTTATTCCTTGGTCTTTTCCTAAGAAAGCCATTTATGAAGCTCAATCATTATATGCATCACCGTATGCACGATACTAAACTTATGTAGATTAATTGATGAATGAGGAGGAGTTTATGTCTGATATTAAAGATGAAATATCTGTAAATATAGATACTGCTGCGAAATCAGTAGATATGATTAAAGACTATTACTATAGAGAACACAAACGTAACAAAGACAGAATTAAATACGGAATAATAGCAATGTTAGTAATTCCCATTATATTCCTTACCCTTTTATTTGTTGTAAACAGCTCTAAAGTTATATTTCTTGTAATGTGGATTGCTTCTTTATTTATTATAAGCGGCTATCTTATTGCCATTGAATATAAAGATTATAATATGACCGAAAATCTTAAAGATATTGTTGGTAATGAGTATGATGACTCACTTATTGATACAGCGAAAGCCATATCAGATATTACTAAGAATTATATCAAGAATGGAGGTTCAGAAGAATAATATGAAAAATATATTTCGAGTATTTGCTAACGACTGGAAAAGAATTGGGCGAAATGTTGTAGCTTTAGTCGTTGTAATGGGACTCTCTGTTCTTCCATCATTATATGCCTGGTTTAACATTTTATCCAACTGGGACCCTTATGGTTCTGACTCAACATCTAACATAAAGGTCGCTGTAGCATATGATGATACCGGAATTGATATTTCAGGTATGAATGTAAATATAAGCACCAATATTATAGAAGCACTTAAGACCAATGACACTATCGGCTGGGTATTTACTGATACGTCAGAAGAAGCCATTGAGGGTGTATGGGCAGGAGATTACTATGCAGCATTGATAATGCCTGAAGATTTCTCTCGTGATATGGTAAGCTTCTTAGCTGATAATATGACACATCCGGAGATTATCTATTATACTAACCAGAAGAAAAATGCCATTGCCCCTAAGATAACAGACAAAGCCAAGACAGCAGTACAACAACAGGTTAATGCTACATTTATAAGCTCACTTACAGAAGCTATAATGAAATCTGCCGATATTGCTGATAATATAGGTGCAATTAAAGACTCTGATGGTAATAATATTAATAAGGAAAATGTAAGCGGCAACTCAATATTAGATATATTAATAGCCAAATTACAGGTTGTTAATACACAGGTGTCTACATTTGACAGCGTGCTTACTGCCGTTTCCAATATAATAAGCACAGCACAGTCAACATCTGATACTGCAGCAGCTATATCGCCAGATTTATCAGTGAAATTTGACAGTGAAAAAGCAATTCTTAATGAATTGAATAATACTATAGGAAAGAGTAATCTTATAGACTCAACAATATTTGCTAATATTGCCAATGATATTAATACAATTCAGGGATATATGAATTCTGTCTCTGAAATATATGATGATATGGGATACAATGTTGCAGATTTTGATAATTCAATAAGCCAGATGGGCAGTTCTATTGCTAATACATTAGAGCTTGTACATAACCTTGAGAGCCAGTTATCAGACTCAATAACCAAGCTTGTTGATTTTAAGAGCAGTGGTACATATTCATTATTACAGACTGCCGTCGCATTTAATACAGAAGAACTTGCATCTTTCATATCTGCTCCTGTTACTATCGGAACAGTTGACTTGTATCCAATTGAGAATTATGGCTCAGCTATGTCACCATTCTACTCAGTATTATCAATATGGGTTGGTGCATTAATATTAGTTGCCATTATCCATGTAAAGGTTCATCCTTTTGGCGGATACAATATTACCTCTGTTCAGGCTTTCTTTGGAAGATATTTAACATTTTTCCTTATAGGACAGGCACAGGCATTACTTATAACACTTGGTGATTTATTCTTTATTGGAATACAATGCCTTCACCCATTTAAGTTCTGGTTAGCGGCATCATTTACTTCATTCGTATTTACAATGATTACATATTCACTTACAGTTGCCTTTGAAAATGTCGGTGAAGCCGTTGCTGTAGTTATTATGGTTATTCAGGTTGCCGGTGCTGGTGGTACATTCCCAATACAATGTCTTCCAACTGTATATCAGGCAATATACAAATACCTCCCATTCACCTATGCTATGGACGCCCTCAGAGAATGTGTCGGTGGAACATATAGCTGGTATTACTGGAAATGTATTATTGCATTATTGATATATGTAGGTATATGCTTATTTATCGGACTTGTCGTTGCCATACCTTGCAGAAAACTTAATGCTACAGTTAACAAGAGCAAGGAGAAATCGGGAGTAATGATATAATATCAGATAAAAAGAAAAACTAATTCTGCTTAATAAATATGAATTAGTTTTTCTTTTTTATTGATATAAGCTTTAACTAATGGCTAATCAATTAATTCACATAACTATTCCCCAGCCCCTTCATCGACCTGATAGAGTGGGATAGTAGCAGCAATTCTTCTGTGTTCTTCTTCCATAGCCGCATAATGCTTAGCAGTTGTGTTAATATCTTTATGTCCAAGTACATCACTTACAAGTCTTATGTCGCCTGTGTCTTTATAGAGTGCTGTACCATATGTGCTTCGCATTTTATGTGGAGAGATTTTTTTATCAGGCGTTGCATTTTTTGCATATTTTTTTACCATACGTTCAATTGCACTTACACTCATACGGCTTTTTTTCATTGAGATAAATACTGCCTGTTCCTCTGACTCTGGATTACCAAGAAGCAGAGGACGTTCATTTTCAATATAGTCTTTTAAAGCATTTTCTGTAATCTCATTAAAATAAAGATGTGCATCAGAACCACCTTTTCTTACAATATTGATTGTTCTATAATTAAAGTTAATATCGTCTATATCAAGACCTGCACATTCCGATACTCGAATTCCTGTGTTAAGAAGCAATGTAATAAGCGCCGTATCCCTAAGCTGTGTCTTCTGGCACTTCTGTATCTGAAGCTTATTGCCTTTAATATTCGTATTGGACACAACATTTAAGAGGTCATTAACTTCTTCATCATTAAGCCTGATTATGTCTTTCTGAGGCATTTTAATTCGCTTGGCAGCCCCGACTGTTGGATTATTCTTCATATACTGATGTGTGCAGGCAAATTCAAAAAATCCCCTTAAAGCCGCCATTCTGCGGGCTATTCCTTTATCCTGATTTTGATGTGTGCTTCCATTATCATTATTAAACCTTAAATATCTCTGATACTCATTAATATCTTCAAATGTAAGATTTTCAAGAAAATCTATTGTTATATCCTTAATTACGGTATTTTTTAACATAGTGTTTTTCTCTGTAAGAAATCTGAAAAATGTCTGCAAATCATACGCATACGCAATTACAGTATTAACCTGTGATGACAACTCCTTATCATCAAGATAAGAAGTCACATATGGCGGAAGCTTAGCTTCAAGCATACGAAGCTTTGTAAGCTGTTTTTTATTCTTTTCCTTATAATAATCTGAATCAATTCCCATACTTTATATTTCCTTAGCTTTATATATTGACATAACATAGTACATTTAATATAACATAACGCCGATAAAGCAGGATTTATCAGCGTTATGTTATCATATCTTTATACTACCACTTTTTCTGCAGCTTAGCAACCTGATTATTTGCCAAAATGCTTTGCAACCTCTTTAAGATTATTAATAATTGGCAAATGCTGTGGACAGACTCCTTCACACTGGCCACACTCAATACAATCACTTGCTTTACCGAAATTATTAGTAAGTCTATCATAATATTCACCCTGAGGTGTCCAGCCCTTGTCCTCAATTTCCTGTTTATCAGCATTATATAATGAAAAATATTTAGGAATTGCTATGTGCATCGGACATCCATCTGTACAATATGAACATCCTGTACAAGGTATTGCAATACTTTCATTTATCATATCCGCCGCATTATGTACAAGCCTGATTTCTTCATCATTAAGAGGTACAAAATCCTGCATATAACTTGTATTGTCAAGAAGCTGTTCCATATTACTCATACCGCTAAGAACCATTCTTACATTTGGCAGACTCGCAACAAATCTGATAGCCCAGGATGGTACTGACATATCTTTATTATATCCTTTGAATTCATTTTCAACCTTTTCTGGTACTTTGGCAAGTGTGCCACCTTTAACTGGCTCCATAACTATTACTGGTTTATTATGCTTTGTTGCAACCTCATAGCATTTTCTTGACTGAATAGCTTCACTTTCCCAGTCAAGATAATTAATCTGTAACTGTACGAATTCCATCTCTGGATGCTCTGTAAGTACCTTATCAAGCAAATCTGCATTATCATGGAAAGAAAATCCAATATGCTTAACTAAGCCTTTTTCCTTCTTATCAACAATCCAGTTAAAACAGTCAAGCTTTTTATATACTTCATAATGGTCAACTCCAACATCGTGCAGTAAATAGTAATCAAAATATGTAACACCTGTTTTACTCAGCTGTTCGTTAAACACTTTATCTCTATCTTCGAATGTCTTTATAAAACCTGCGTGCAGCTTAGTTGCAAGTGTATATTCATCTCTGTTATATCTGTCTACAAGTGCCTCTTTAGCTGCATTTTCACTCTTAAAGCCACAATACATCCACGCTGTATCAAAATAGGTAAAACCTTTTTCAATAAATGTATCAACCATTTTCTTAGTTAATTCAATGTCTATGCTAGAAGCTTCATTCTGATTAAGAAGTGGAAGTCTCATAAGACCAAATCCTAACTTCTTGCTTCCATTAAATATGTCTTCCATAACTTTTACCTCCTGTTTATTACATATTATATATAATATTGCCTTGCTGGAACCATAATATTATATATAAAATAACTAATCTAAATTTACAATGTTATAATTCTTACAAAATTCACCTTACAATATTCTCCCGAACTTCTTCCGTAATTATTATACCACCTTGTGCGTTCCATTCGCTAACAAATGTATCAAAATAATCAATGTCTGCTTCTCCACTTATAATCTTAAGGTATGCCTCTTTTTCAAGGCTTTTAAGCTTCCACCATCTATTCTTCATAGTGTCTGTCGTCTTAAAATATAACGACTGCTTAATCACTATATTGCCTTCGTCTAAAAGCCTGCAGGCTTTAATTCGTGACATATACGCCGCCCACTGCGTGCTTGTTGCACCTTTTCTTCCTGACTGTGAATATTCCTTATACGAACCATCTGTATTATATTCATAAGATGTATTGGCAAGACCTGTATTGTTAAGGTATGATTTGCAGGCATTATAATATGAGCGATCCAGCAATTCCAGATTATCACTATCTTTTCGTCCCTCAATTGCATCTGATATATTTCTATAGCATATTGATAAAGCATTATTGTAGTCAACATTAATTGATAATGGTCTGGCTGTTGGCTCAACATTTAACTGATAATAATTATCAAATTCTTCTGAATCTGCACAGTCAAATCTTATCTTATCAAACATAACGCTTATCATCTTAGCCGCAATCTCCGGATATTCATAGCCTTTTCTGACAACTACATATTTATAGCAGGGATTTTGACTGTGGTATTCTGTTACATTATCACCTGTTGATATCAGATATGGCTGCCAGTTAGCATCGGGATTAATGCTGACAGCATTGGCAAGCGGATTGTTAGGTGCCCACCAAGGTCCAAAAAATGAGCCACACAAGCCATTTTCTATAAGCTCACATATATTAGTTGATGTCCTTAATAAGAAATCATTATCTATTATCTTCTCATTGTATAATTGGTTGATATATTCAAGTGCACTTTTAGCTTCATCAGTTACAGAACCATATACAATCTGTCCGTCATCATTCTCTATCCATTGCTTAGGATAAGCATTGAAACTGGCAAATATTATATCAAGCAGGAACTCACTGCTATATCCACATTCTCCTGCCACCGATGTATCTACAACAAGTCCAACTGTATTACTGCTGCCATCCTCTGCCACACCATTATTGCCCGGATCATAAGTTATAAAATGTCTGACAATATTAACGACATCGTCTACAGTACGTGGTTCTGAAAGCCCTAATATATCCATCCAGTCTTTGCGGAGCCATACAAGATTAGGTCCGTCAGTAATATTAGTCTCAGGAAGTGCCATTATCTTTCCATCATATGTTACCATATCCATAAGTGCACTGCCATAACTTACATACATACTCTTTATTCTATCTGTAAGACAATTATTGTAGCTGTCTGTCAAATCCTCTATCATTCCATTTTCTATAAGCTGTTCCAGCTCACTCTGGCTTGACACAACCATAATATCAGGAAGCCTATTCATTGAAACAGCCATTGATACATTAGTATTATACTGACTGTCATTAGCCTCAAATACATCTACATTCTGCACATTAAGAACCGACTTTATATATCTCGTATACGCATTATCAGTATATGTATCCATAGCTGGCATATTCGAATTATTGACACTTGTCATCTTTCCAAGAGTATATTCAATCGTATCAGGATAAGCCCCAAATGGCGTTGTCTTAGCAGTACTAACTGCTTCATTATAATCACTGTCATTATAAACACCTTTAGCCGGGCTGTTACACCCGGCTAAAAGCGTTATTACTGTTAACATCATAATGGTATATAAAAGCTTTGCAATACATATGGTACTGCTTTGCTTATATATTATATTAATACCAGAATTATTATTTATCTGATGATGCACAAACATAATATTTTTCCACCTATTCCTGTCAGCCTTTAACTGCTCCTGACATAGATTCATTATAGCACTTTTGCATAATCATAAACAAGGCGGCAATTGGAATTGATATAAGTACTGCACCAGCAGCAAATCTTGTATACCACACATCAACATATTCCTTCTCAAGCATCTGCCAAAGACCAATGGCAACTGTGTAATAATCTGCATTGGCACGGCATATTACTCTTGCAAATATAAAATCCACCCAAGGTGCTATAAATGATGTCAGAACCGTGTATACAATAATAGGTTTACTTAATGGAATTGTAATCTTGGTAAATACCTGCCATTTGGTAGCACCATCAATTAATGCGGCTTCATCAATAGTCTTAGGTATTGTGTCAAAGAAGCCTTTGGCAATATAGAACTGAATACCAGCCGAAGCCGAATACACAAGCACCAATGCCACTCTTATCATACTTCCCTCTGACAAACCGATAGCCTTTAATATGTAATACACAGCTATCATTGCCATAAATGCCGGAAATAAACCAAGTATCATTGCAACATTCATCATAGCTTTTCTCATCTTGAACTTAAGTCGTGACATACAATAAGCTACTGATAATACAAAAAATGTAGATATAATACAAGAAAATACAGCCACAATCAATGTATTTGTAAACATTCGTGGGAAATTAAGTATTCCCGTATCTGTAAATAACTTAATATAATTATCAAGTGAATAGCTTTTAGGGAAGAATGAGCTTGTATATGCTCCCTTCTGTGCCCTGAAGCTTGTAAGAATTATCCATACAAGCGGACTTACCCACACAATCGCAAGCAATGTAAGCACTGTATGTGCAAGTATATTTTTTATAGTCTTCTTCTTTTTCATTGGAATCCCTCCTCATCTTTATAAGATTTGGTTCTCCTGTATACAAGAAGTGAACCGAGTGCAAGAAATACGAATGTCATAATACCTATAACAGCTCCAAGATTATAATACTGGTAATCTACCGTCATCTTATAAAGCCACGTTACAAGCAGATCTGTCTTTCCTGCTGTATGTCCCGCAAGCACTGGGTCGCCCTTTGTAAGCAGATACACGATATTAAAGTTATTAACATTAGCAGTAAATGTAGTTATCAGGTAAGGTGTTGTTACAAATAACATATAAGGCATAGTTATTTTAAAGAATTTGACAAAGCCATTAGCTCCGTCCACATCTGCAGCCTCATATAATTCCATTGGAATATTCTGCAATATTCCTGTTACCTGCAATATTGTGTATGGAATACCAATCCATAGATTGACTATTATAACTGTCATTCTTGCCCATGTTGCATTAGTAAAGAATGGAAGTGACTTGCTTATCCAGCCAGCATTTTTTAATACAACATTTATAATACCATCCTGTGCCAGCATACTTCTTATTATAAGAAGTGATACGAACTGCGGAATTGCAATTGATAATATGAATATAAATCTCCAGAATGACTTAAACTTAGTTCCTTTTCTATTAATAAGCAGTGCCACAAGAATTCCAAGTATATAATTAAGAAATGTAGCTAATACTGCCCATATAATAGTCCAGCCAAACACTGACCAGAATGACTGTCCTATTGAACTTCCTGAATTAAATATAAGCTTAAAGTTCTCAAGCCCTACCCAGTCAAACAATATAAGATGACTGTCTACCTTGCTGTAGCTTGTAAATGCCATTGAAATCATAAACACAAGTGGAAGTATTGTGAATACAAGTATTCCAGTAACCGGGAGTACAAGTAAAAGCTTATGAAGATTTTCATTGAATAATGCTTTAATATCTTCCACAAATGTATTAATATGCTTACCCTGTTTCATTCTTAACTCTACATTATAAGCACTTTTTAACGAACTAACTGCAAGAATAATATAGGCACATATAATAAATATTACAGTTATTCCATAAAGCAGAATAAGCAGCGAATTATCACCCTGTACATACTCATATATTCCAAGCTTTTCATTCCATATCTCTTCCTGTTCCCTGCTGCCAAGACCAGGAAGTCCTACAAGACAGCTGATTCCTTTTATTATCATAAATATTATAAATGCTGCCTCTAAAGCTATATATAATATTCCTTTTATTATCTGTCTGCCCCTGAAATTACCAAGTCCGAGTATTAATAAACTGAGTTTTGTCGTCAAATCGCCATATTTCATAGAATTACGAAATGTAATGTCTTTCATTGACCACACCTCCTGACCATTATATGATGTTAAGTAAAATTCTGGGTCAATTAATACTGACCCAGAATTGTTAGAATTGATATTTACTATTTTACAATTGATGTATTAATCTGATTATAGAAATCTAATGTCTTGGCTTCCGCATTATCAGCAGTAACCTCACCGTTAACAATTGCTTTAGCAAAATTCTGAGCTGGTGTCCAGTAATCATTCATACCTGTAACTGTAGGCTGAATTACAGATGTCTTATTAAATGTATCATTCTGTGCTGATACAAGAGCATCTTTCTTAATTACATCTGTTGCAAGTAACTCTGTATTACAAGGAATAACATTTCTTAACTCATAATGCTTAGCCTGTGCATCCTTGCCTCCAAGATATTTAGCAAGTGCAACTGCTACCTGCTGATACTTGCAATTAGGGTTAACTGCTATAGCCTTTGAACCTGCAAATGCTTTAAGCTGCTTATCTGTTCCGTTAATCTTAACAGTTGGTAATGATACTGCACCAAAGTTATCTCCTAATATTTCCTTAACACTCTTATAATCCCATGAACCAGAGAAGTAAGCACCAACGCTTCCATCTCTTAAACCGGCAATACCTACACCCTGTAAATCATTGACAAAGTTAGGATTGTTAACAAGTGCAACTAAAGCCTTGGTTGCTTGTGTTCCTTTATCACCCTTAATATCTACGCCTGCTGAATTATCCTTGCCGTCTTTTCCGAAATATGTACAGCCATTAGCAAGATAGAATGATGACATATACCAGCCTTCTGTTATATTAAATGCTACCTTGTTCTTTGAAAGCATTGTATCAAGACTCTTTATATCGCTTTCTGAGAATTTGCTCTTATCATAGAACATAAACCATGTATTAGTAGTAAATGGAACTCCATATACACTGCCATTAACTGATACTGAATCAACTATTGCACTTGAATTAGTACTCTTAACATAATCTGCTGTTTCACCACCAAGCTTTGCTATAGCATTTGCATCAATAAGTGTCTGTAACTGATCATTAGCGAAGAAATATACATCACCTGAATTCGCAGGATCCTGTGTAACTGTCTTACCTGCATCTGTCTCAGAACATACTCCGTATTCAAAAGTCAGATTCCATTCAGGATGTTCTGAATTGAACTGCTCGCACATTGTCTGAAGCCATTTGCCATTTTCTTCTGCCTGATCCTCTGCTGGCCCCCATACCTTAATAGTGGCTGTGATATTCTCATTATTATCCGTTGATTTGTTATCACTTCCTCCACAACCCACAAGCAGTGAGCCACACATTGTTGCTGCCATAACAGCAGCCGCTAATCTTTTAAATCTCATAAACATACCTCCATTTCTTAATGCGTTTAACCGCTGATATGTACCATCTATTTATATAATACCCATCACCTTGAATACATATTCTATACAATTCATCCGGTACATATCTTTTTGTAATTTATTTACAAGTTCTTTTGATAGTTTAATTATATGTTTATTTTATGGAAAATTAAATATAAGAAATTTTAGAAACATATTAGAATTTTTACATAAAAAATAAACAAAAAAGAAATGTTATCAAATAATGACAACATTTCTTTTTTATACTCATACTATTCATCATACTTTTTCATTAAGTATATTCGTTAATTTAATCAGTATATTATTATGTTTATCTGCTCTACAGCATATCAGACTGGCTTTCTTGCCGGAAACTCTATTGTTATAACCGTTCCATTCTCATCACTGCTTACTTTAAGATTATACTGCTCACCATAAAACAGCCTTATACGGTCATTGACATTTCTTGCTCCATAACCGCCAGATTCACTTGTTAAGAATGTATGAGCTGTTTCTTTTGGCATACCAATGCCATTATCCTTAACCTCAATATGAATAAGTCCGTTATAAAGCTTTGCTGCAACGGTGATAACTCCTCTTCTGTCAGTCAAAAGATCTATTCCATGCTCAATAGCATTTTCAACAAGAGGCTGTAATATAAGATTAAGTGATTCATATTCAAGCACATTTTCATCAATATCCATAACAACATCAAACGAATTATCGTGCATTATCTGCTGTATGTTAAGATATGACTCCATATTGCTTAATTCCTGCTTTACAGTCAGCGTATTCTTACCCTTATTAAGTGAAGTCCTGTAATAGTTAGAAAGAGCTAGTGTTATACCACTTATATCATCCTGTCCGTACTCAATCGCCTTCCAGTTTATAAGCGATAATGAATTATAGAGAAAATGTGGATTAATCTGAGCCCTTAATGCTCTCATCTCTGACTCTTTCTGACTTAATTTTCCCTCATACACCTCGTTGATAAGATTATTAATCGTACCCGTCATACTATTAAAGCCATGTATCAATGCACCGATTTCATCCTTATCCGATGACTTTATAACAACATCAAAATCTCCATTCTCAACCTTTTCCATACTTGTTCTTAATTTATATATCCTCTTGGTTATGAAATCAGATGTAAATATTGTAGCCGCAGCCATTCCAATACACGCAACAACTAATGCTACCACAATCATTGTAATAATTGAATTAGTTGATTTTAACATAAGCGACTTTGGTGCATACACATAGCTTGTCCAGCCTGTAATGTCTGAGTTCTGCTTAATAAGCACATAACCTGCTATATTACTGCATACATTTTCTGAAAAATCCGCTTTTTCTACAAGCTCAGTAAACCGGCTGTCTGAAAGAATATATTTATCAGCATTACCCCCAAATGCCGCTTTTTTGCTTATAATACTACCATTGCCATCAGTTACTATAATGCCACTGTTATCTATAAGTCCTTTTGCATAAATATCCATTATGCTGTCATAATCTACATTAATATACATAATTCCAGTAATGCCGGCAGTGGCAAGTGTAGACATCTTCCTTGCTGATATAAGCTCTTTCTTATCTTTATCAACATACCAGTTAATGTTAGTCGAATTAACTGCTGAATTATAAAATGTTTCATTCTCAATCTCTGATAATGGTGCAAGTGTAGTGTCGTGCTTTATTCCGTTATTAATGTATATCGTCACCTTATTAATATCATTGTGAAAATATTTCAATGAAGATACCAGCGGGTCAAATGTCGTAACAATCTGGCTGTACATTTCATATTTGTTGCTGTAATTGTAGGAAAGTATTCCTGACACAGTTTCATTAAATGTTATGTAATTGGACAGATTATCATATACCTCTATCTGTCCGTCCACTGTTGTAACCGACTGTCTTAATGCACTTTCCATTGAACGAACATCCCTGTCCATAAGTATTGAGCACATCTGTCCATACGCAAATACAAAAAGTATTATAAGTGGCAGAAGACCTGTGACGACATATATTATAACAAGCTTATTCTGGAGCTTTATATTATTCACCCATTGCTTTAATTTTAACGGTTCACTCATAACACTTCACCTTTATCCCTGAACTTCTGAGGACTTACACCGAAATATTCCCTGAAACTCTGGCAGAAATATGACACATTCGGATAACCAGTCTTCTCACTTATATTAACAATCTTCATATTAGTATCCGTGAGCAGCTCCTTAGCCTTTTCCATTCTGTACTGTTTTATATATTTGCTCAAGTTCTGCCCTGTCTCTTTCTTAAAAAGCGAACTTAGATAACTTGGTGCAAGATATACCATATCCGCTAACTGCTGTGCACCTAACTCCTCACTATAATGATTATGTATATACTCCTTAACCGTTTCAATCTCTCTGTGCATTGTCAATGGATTACTGATAAAACTCTTCTCTAATATATCAATATTATGATTAACAATATCCATTATGCAGTTAAAATCTTCTGATGTATACAACTTATCAATCTGTGATGCAAATTCATCTTCATTGGTCCCTGGAAGTGCATCATAGAAATCTTTAAGCAGGTTAGAAAATACAAACTTAATATATATATGTGAAAAATTCGACTGGCTTCTGTATTTCTTGCATAAAGCATCAAAATGTATTCTTAAAAATGTTACATCTTTCATCTTAATGTCCTGCTTCATCTGCTTCATAAGAACATCATCATCTATCTGGACAAAAACAGGCATTTTATCACTTATATCGTTGGTAAATATATAGTTATTTGTCTGGTAGAACTTATTGCTCATAAGATTTTCTAATTCGTCCATTGTATCAGATATCCTGTGATAATCATCTATAATATCAGACACAGCTGCATACATAAACTGTCCCGTCTTACCGAATATATAATTATGCAGCTTTTCAAGCATATTCTTTAATAAATCCATACTTAACGCCTTAGCTTCATCTTTAATAAGTATAACTGACTGCTGTGTATTAAGATTAAGATACTGATATTCAATATCTCCCATACAATCCGCAAGGGTTAATATATTGGCATCTCCACCATCATATTTACCAAAGAAATCGGTATTGAATTCTATAAGAATAAGCCTGTTATAGCTTCTAAGAAAATCATCGCTTTCTAATATTCCCTTGGTATCAGCCTTATTAAGAAGCGAATACAGATAGAACTGCTTAACAAAATCCGCCTGTTTATTATAATTACTTGTATGAATACGTTCCTCATCAAGCTCAGCACACACTTTCTTAATTGTGTTCTCAAACTCCACAGGGTCAACAGGCTTTAAAATGTAATCTTTAACTCCCAGCTTTACCGCAAGCTTGGCATATTCAAATTCATTATATCCAGAAAATATTATTGTTTTAAGTTTTATATTATCTTCATTGAGCTTTTTAATAAGTGTTATTCCGTCCATAAATGGCATCTTCACATCTGTGAGAAGAATATCAATATGCTCTGCTTCATCACTGCATAAATATTCATATGCTTCCTTTCCATTAGCAGCCTCAACTATGCCCACATTAATTGAAAGCCTTTTTAACAGCATTATAATTCCATTACGCTCTATTCTCTCATCATCAACAATTAATATATTATACATTTATTCTCCAATCTTTTTCATATATTTGACATACCTTAATAAATATACCAGCTTATATATTCTGCCCCTGTTTATTTTCCGAATATTGCAGGTTTTATTTAATATTATTTTACTATATTATCTATATTTTGTAACCCATTTTTCTAATTATATATTATGCAAGACTTTATTATCACTAAAAAAACCCCTTAAAAGATATTTTCAATCCTTTAAGAGGCTGTCTGTTTATTAATACTTAATATTATTTATTAGTTTCTTCAATGAACTTCTCAAGCTGTTCCTTGGCCTTGCCTGACACAATAATCTCTCTTGCCTTCTCAATACCATCCTTTAATGTAATTCCATCTGAAGCAAGATATATAGCTGCACCAGCATTAAGTAATACAACGTCTGTCTTAGGGCCTTTAGCACCACCTAATATATCATTAACTATAGCCGCATTCTCCTGCGGTGTTCCACCAACAAGATCTTCCTTATTACATCTTGCAATTCCTAAATCTTCTGGCTTAATAATATATGACTTAAATTCATCGTTCTTGAATTCACATACCTTAGTCTCTGCACTAAGAGAAATCTCGTCAATAGAATCTTTGCCATATACAACCATAGCTCTCTTAACACCAAGATTTCTTAATACATGCGCTAGTGGTTCAACAAGTTCTTCGCTATATACACCGAATAACTGCATAGTTGCACCTGCTGGATTAGCTAATGGTCCAAGTACATTAAATAATGTTCTTATACCCATCTCTTTTCTTACAGCACCAACAAATCTCATTGCTGGGTGATACTTCTGTGCAAATAGGAAACAAAGATTAATATCCTTTAATATCTGGGCACTTCTTGCTGGAGCACAGTCAATCTTTACACCAAGTGCTTCAAGACAATCGGCTGTTCCACATTTACTTGAAGCAGCTCTGTTACCATGCTTTGCAACAGGTATTCCAGCGGCAGATACAACAACTGATGAGAGTGTAGATATATTGATAGTATTAGAACCATCTCCGCCTGTTCCTACGATCTCAAGCACATCCATATCATTAAGGAAACGCTCGCAGTGTGAACGTAATACCTTAGCTGCTGATGTAATCTCGTCAATTGTCTCGCCTTTCATCGATAATGCTGTAAGGAATGAAGCCTTCTGCGCATCTGTAGCCTCTCCTGTCATTATCTCTTCCATAACCTGTTCCATAACCTCTGATGTGAGGTCTTCTCTTTTAACTAACTGAGCTATTGCTTCTTTAATCATCGCCAAAACCTTAACCTTTCAAAAATATACTTACATATTAATCCTATATGTTTTCGCTGTCAATCCATAAAATAGCAATTAAACTGTCAGTTTTGAAAATATCATCAAAAATAAAGTCTTCATAAAGGTTCTCTATATTATCTTCTGAATATTCAACCTGTCTTGAGAAAATGTGCACTACATTCATTCTATCCTTGAAAGAATACTCTCTGTGGTTATCCAACCACCTTATAATATCCATCTGTCTTATAACAAAAAAATTAGTTACTAACATCTGGCATTTGCCAAGGAAATCATAATCATATATTGACTTTGCAAAATATCTGAACACCAAATACTCCAAAAGCTGTCTATATTCATATGCCCTTGAAACCATATAAGTTCCAAATTCCTCATTGAGTATATTGTATTCTTCATCACTCATCTGCTCAAAAAGGCTGTCAATAATATCCTTAAGTATGACCTCCCACTCAGGATTAAGCACTTCCATTTCTTCATAAGGATACAAAATCTGTCTTATACCCTGTTGTAATGATATATCCTCAAATTGTCCGCTGTCGCTTAGATTTCTTGTTTCATCTAAAGTATGGGCAATTCCTTCTTTGAGGTAATCATTAACAACAGATTTAATATTATCATACTCATCAGTGTTAATACATTGTTGGATTTTACTTCCCATATCAAGTATGACAATCAGCTTTTCGTGTATTGACAGACTTTCCTCGGCTAATATCTTAAATACAGCCTCTCTTGCCGCAAATATCTGCAATGCAAATGAACTGTCATATTCTGAACTCGGTTCATATTGTTCATCACAGGCAGCAGTTTCCATACTAAAAGGACGATTTTCAGACAATATAATCCTTGCTGCCTCTTCACAGGCAAGACCAATTCCTGATTCCTTTATTGTACCATAATATTCCGAATATCTTGGAAACTGCTTACATACAACACCAAGATAATCTTCTCCAAGATTTTTATGTATTTCGCATAAGCCATTATCATCAAGCATAGGACATTTGCCGTCACATAATTTGAAGCAATACTCCTCATCTTCATTCTGTGTTATGCTGTCAAGAATCCTGCTTTTAAGCTCACCTGTCATATTATTATAACGCTCATAGGTTTCATCATCTATGTCTATCTCCCAGCCGCCTATACAGCAGTTATCCTTACATTCGCTTGTTATACATCCAAATTCGTTATAATAAAATGGTACTCTCTGTTTCATTATCTTTACCTCAAAGTATATTCTATATAATCCTGTTAAATATATCTGATTTTATGTCTGCAATATCATCAATACTAATAATTATGTTATTCTGCATAACTATTATTTTCTGATAATCATCAATCTTTTTAATTACGCCACTTATTGTAACATATTTTCCGCCAGCTTTTCTTAAATCTTGAACAAAATAAGTTATGGTCACAACCGGCTGGCTGGCTATATTTGTTCGTAATATGGCGAATTTATTATTAAGAATATTAAGTTGTTCCTCGTCCTGTTCTACTTTCTCATCTGTAAGCCTTGCTGTTTCTGATATAGCTGCTCCAAGACCGGTAAGTGCAGCAAATGGAGAAAACTGAGCAGCACGCTCATAATTAGACATTCTTTTATGCCTGTTATTTACAGGACGGGATTTATTAATTATATCTTCATATCCATTCACAATATTTCTCATCTCCCAATTATCAGCTTTATTCGTGATGACCGCCAATCTGCCTGTTTCTGTCCATAGCTGTCGCACCTTCTTTAAGATTCATTCCTCTGACAATTGCATTTTTGCCATATTTTTTCTTAATATCAACCATAGTCTTTAAGACTTTTTTCTCTTTTTCAAGCTTAGCACTTTCTTCCTCATTATCATCTTTATTAATAAAATCTGTGAATAAATCCATCTGATGATAAGAAGAATTCTTATTAACTGCTTCTTTTTCTGTTATGACGTGATTAGCCGTTATATTAATTCGTCTTGATAAAAGCCTTTTATCTACTATATCATCATACAGTCTGGTAACTGCCTGCGTAGCAAGTGCAACTGAAGCTGTATAACGAGAAAGATTAGCCGTTCCGTGAGCGTGCTTTGGTATCTTCCTGCCATATCTGTCTTTTACAACCTCGCCTTTATACTCACCTACACTTCTTCCGGTGGATATATTATCTATATCATATCCAACTGTAAGCACAAGCTGGTCTGTCACAAGTCCTTTATCTATAAGGTCAAGCATAAGCAGATCTACCATCTCACATACAACTAACCTTGTCTTCTCATAATCATATGCACAGTGAAGTACCTGTCCCGATGATATGCTGTTGCTTTCTGGCTTATACTGCTTAATGTCTGCTATTGTACACGGCTCATACCCCCACGCGTGGTCAATAAGGAGCTCTGCATTTACCCCAAACAGCTTATAGAGCAGTTCCTCATTATAGAAATCCTGATCACCGCCAAGCGAACATCTCGCAACATCACCCATTGTATACATACCATACTCTTTAAGTCTGGAAGCATATCCAGCACCCACTCTCCAGAAATCTGTAATAGGCTTGTGTCCCCATAGCTTTTCCCTATAGCTTCGTTCGTCTAACTCAGCTATTCTCACACCATCTTTATCTGCCGGAATATGCTTGGCAACTATATCCATAGCAATCTTACATAGATATAGATTAGTTCCTATACCTGCCGTTGCAGTAATTCCTGTCGACTCAAGCACATCTTTAATCATAGTCATAGCCAGCTGGTGCGGTGTCATCTTATAGGTATTAAGATATGCCCCGACATCAATAAATACTTCATCAACCGAATATATATGAATATCCTCAGGTGCAACATATTTAAGGTAAATGTTATATATCTGTGTACTGTATTTCATATATAAAGACATTCTTGGAGGTGCAATTATATAAGAAAGCTCGTAAGACTCATTATTCTTCAGTTCTTCTGCACTATATGAGCTTCCTGTAAACTGCCTGTTTCTTAACCTGCTCTTTCTTAGTGCATTGACCTCCTTGACCTTCTGTACAACCTCAAAAAGCCTTGCCCTCCCTGATATTCCGAAAGCCTTTAATGATGGTGACACGGCAAGGCATATCGTCTTTTCGGTTCTTTGGGGATCAGCAACTACAAGATTGGTATCAAGTGGGTCTAAATTTCTTTCGACACACTCCACAGATGCATAAAATGTCTTTAAATCTATTGCTATATACATATGGTTATTCTGCATTAATCATTCCCCACAATTAAATCTTACGCATAACCTCAAGTCTGCGGTGCAGCATTTTAATATGTTCCAGTTCCTTATCGTCAACTGCTCTTCCAGAATAATAGTATTCCACAGTTCCACACAGTTTATCATCATTATTATCAAGAACACCATTCTTTATAAGTATATTTTTTAAGTTATTAGATACTCCGATATTACCATCTATTATCTCAATATCATCTGGAAACAGCTTCGCAAATGAATCTTTGAAATAATTAAAATGTGTACAGCCAAGCACAAGTTCTGAATAATCATTAAAGTTATGTCCTGCAAACTGATTGTTAAGATAATTCATAACCTCTGCTGAATTAAATTCATCCTGCTGTGCAAATCTTACAAGCTTAGGAAGTGCAATAACATCTACCTTTGAGTCTATATCATACTTCATAATAAGATTTTTGAGTTTCACTCCCTTAGCCGTAACCGGAGTTGCAACGACCATTATCCTCTTCCCCCTGTTATGTGCACAGGCTGGCTTAACTGCAGGTTCAATGCCGATTATTGGTATCTGGTATTTATTTCTTAAAAATGTAATGGCTGCACTAGTAGCTGTATTGCACGCTAACACTATTGCCTTACAGCCCTTTGATACAAGAAAATCAACTGCCCTATCTACATACTCTCTTATCTGTTCTGTAGTCTTTTCTCCATATGGCACATTATCAACATCTGCATAAAATACATAATCAACTTCAGGCAATGTTATCATTGCCTGATGAAGCAGTGATAAGCCGCCAATTCCTGAATCAAATATACCTATCTTCACGGTCCACACCTCATTTCCTTATACTTAAAGTCTTGTCGTCCACTCACTGCAATCCCACACGTCTGTTGCAAGTCCGTCATAGAACTCTGGCTCGTGGCATACCATAAGTATACTTCCTTTGTATTCTATAAGTGCTCTTTTTAGTTCATCCTTGGCATCTACATCTAAGTGGTTAGTCGGCTCATCTAACACAAGAATATTAGACTCCCTGTTTACAAGCTTGCATAATCTTACCTTTGCCTGTTCACCACCACTTAACACTCTTACCTTGCTTTCAATATGCTTAGTTGTAAGTCCGCATTTGGCTAATGCTGACCTTACCTCATACTGTGTAAAACCAGGAAATTCCTGCCATATCTCTTCAAGACAGGTTGTGTTAATATCAGGTGACATCTCCTGTTCAAAATATCCTATCTCAAGATAATCACCCATAACTGCCTCACCTGATAAAGGCTTAATTAAACCTAAAAGGCTCTTTAACAATGTAGATTTACCAATTCCGTTAGCACCTGTAAGTACTATTTTCTTACCTCTTTCCATCTCGAAATTAAGAGGCTTTGATAAAGGCTCATCATATCCGATTACAAGCTCTTTAGTTGTAAATACATATTTGCCGGAAGTTCTAGCAACTTTAAAATTGAATTCTGGCTTTGGTTTATCCTTGGCTAACTCAATCATCTCCATATTATCAAGCTTTTTCTGTCTTGACATAGCCATATTTCTTGTTGCAACCCTGGCTTTATTTCTTGCAACGAAATCCTTCAAATCAGCAATCTCTTTCTGCTGTTTGTCATAGGCTGCCTTCATCTGTGCCTGCTTCATTTCATATACTTCCTGGAACTTATAATAATCACCAACATATCTGTTAAGCTGCTGGTTATCCATATGGTATATTATATTGATAACGCTGTTAAGAAATGGAATATCGTGTGATATTAATATAAACGCGTTCTCATAATCTAAAAGGTATCTTTTAAGCCAGTCAATATGCTCCTTGTCAAGATAGTTAGTCGGCTCATCCAGAAGCAGAATATCAGGCTTTTCAAGAAGCAGCTTTCCTAATAAAACCTTAGTTCTCTGTCCACCACTAAGGTCTGTTACATCTTTATCAAGTCCCAGCTCCAAAAGCCCCAATGCCCTTGCAACTTCTTCAACCTTAGCATCTATCATATAGAAATCGTGATTAGTAAGCATATCCTGAATTGTACCTAATTCTTCCATATATTCAGCCATCTGCTCGTCATCTGCATCCATCATCTTGTCACATATTTCATTCATTCGTTCTTCCATAACAAATAAATCATCAAATGCCTGCCGCATTACAGAACCTATAGTCATTCCTTTTTCAAGTACAGAATGCTGGTCAAGATATCCAACCTTAATATTCTTAGCCCATTCAATCCTGCCCTCATCAGGCATAAGCTTTCCTGTAATTATATTCATAAATGTGGACTTTCCCTCACCATTAGCTCCAACAAGTCCTATATGTTCACCCTTTAATAATCTAAACGATACATCATCAAATATCGCTCTGTCACCAAATCCGTGTGTAAGATGTTCAACATTTAATAAACTCATATATTATCTCCATTCTTGTGCATATTAAAAGCCCCTTTCTTATTCAAAAAGGAGCTTTTACAATTCTGAAATATCATTTGAAATCCTGTGTGTGAAATCTTCTATAATACACCTTTAAAGAATTCTTTGATACTTTTATCTTCTTTAACTGTATTCCACCTGATAAGAATTCCTGAGGAATATTATTAATAAAATACTTCTGTAACATAGCTTTTAACTGCATATTCTTAGATCTCTGCAATGCTACAAGAAAGAATACAACAACAAATAACAGAAGCTTAATACCCATTGGTACCTTATTCCATATATATAATGCTAAATTTGTTGAAAATGTAAATATAACAAATGCAAATATCATATTAAATATAACCGTAAATATGTAAGTCTTAATCCATTCAACAAGATTAAGTGCTTTTAACTGATATAACAGCTTGTGATAATTCCTTGACTCTTCAATCGTAATAGGCATCTCATATACTTCCATAAGACTCCTCCATTAACTGTGCTTTTAATAGATTATATCCCCAAAATGCCTTATTTGCAACCATTAATACCGCTTCATTTATTAATAATCACTTAAGATTTCCTCAACATATTTAATTGAAATTTCAAGATAATTAGATATCTCATATTCTGGCACACCATTATCGTGAAGAATGAATATTAATTCTTCTATTGTTGTACCTTTTTGTCTTTCCATAACTATAAAATGTTTAACTTGTGTCTCATTCATAATTCCCCGCCTCCATATGTCTTATATATCTAGTTATTAACATATAGTTCTGACTGTTTAATTATTTTATCAAGCATATGTACTCTTATAAATGGGAAAGAGAAATAATATCCATCAACTATATCGATGGATTTATTAATAATTTCAACAGCCAAATCAATTCCTGCCTGTTCTCCTTCTTCTTTAGTCATATCCGGTCTGTATCTTAACAGAACCTCATCAGTTACATTAATGCCTGTCATCTCATTCTTCATAAATGAAGCATTCTTAAAGCTCACTAACGGCATTATTCCACATAGAATTCTTGCACCTGTTTCTTTTTTTATTGTGGCAATTCTTTCTATATCCTCATCACAGAATGCTGGCTGTGTCATAAAAAATGTAGCTCCTGCTTCCATTTTCTTCTTTACTCGTCCAATCTCTATATCCAGTCTTTTTCTGCCCTGATTAATAGCTCCGCCATATGTAACAGGCTGGTCTGCAAACTGTTCTGAATTCATATCATCTAATATATTCATAAAGCCTACAGAGTCAAAGTTAAATACGCTCTTAACACTGCTTCTCATTACCGAAGGTATTGGATCACCTGTAATGACAAGAAAATTATTAATGCCATTAATATCAGCACCTAATATCTGTGACCTGATTGCGATGGCATTTTTATCCCTACAGCAAAGATGTGGCATAACACACATTCCCGTCTGCCTTGACACTTTTTCTGCCATAAGAATAGAGTCTGCTCTTGTTCTTCCTGATGGTGAGTCAGGAAATGTCAATACATCTACGCCCTTGCTTTTAAGATAATGTGCCGCATCTAAGAGCTTATCAGCATTACTGTCAAATGGAGGTGCAAGCTCAACTGCGATAAGCTTCTTCCCTTCCTTATTGTGATAAAATGCTGTGTTTACTGCCTGTACTGAATTATCAGTCTCCCAATCACAGCCTTCACCCTGTCTGTTCTGTGTAAAATCTGCTTTGGAAGCTATTCTGTCAATATAGTCAGGTGTTGTTCCACAGCAGCCGCCGATTATATCAGCACCTGCATTTAACAATTCACACATTTTATCAGAATAATAATCCATATTCTTGTCAGAGAATATCATACGTCCGCTGACTGCCTGAGGATAACCTGCATTAGGAAGTGCACTTAAATACTTATCAGTATGACGGCGTTCCTTTAATATGAACTGTTCCATATGTCCCGGTCCAATACCACAGTTAAATCCTAGAGCATCAATATAAGGATTATCATCTGCAAGCTTAACTAGCTTAGAAGAACTAAGTCCACAATTACTATATCCAAACTGGTTGATTGCAAACTGTGTTATAACAAATGGTCTGTCTGTCAAAACACTATCTGCTGTATTAATTCCACCAGTCGCAGCACTTCCTATATAATCTATGGCATCAGATATATTAGACAAATCTGCAAATGTCTCGAACACGAATACATTAATTCCTTCTTCAAGAAATACCTTCGCAATATCTACATATTCATCTACTACTGCCTGCTTGTCAAAAAGATTATCATTAGGTATAGGACCTATATCTGCGGCAATATATACTTCCCTGCCACATTCCTTAACTGCCTGTCTTGCATTGGCAACAGCTGCTTTTATATTAGCTTTAACCTCATCAAAATTGCATTCAAGATTAACAGTATTAGCCGCAAATGTATTGGTTCTTATAAGCTTTGCCCCTGCATTAATATATTCTTTGTGAATATCTGTGACACGTCTGCCCATAGTAATATTAACAGACTCTGGCAGTTCATTAGTATCATAAACTCTTGAGTAATATGTACCAAATGCTCCGTCCGTTATTAACTTATGTGCTTCTAAATAGGTTTTAAGCTTTTCCATACAACTCTCTATTCCTCTCTACGTTCTTTTCAATTCTTAATCAATCGGTATTCCTTATAAATACCATTTCAATTAAACCTTAATTAATCAACCGATACTTCTGTTATTAATATATTTCAATTAAAATCACATCTTATTCATATATAATATTGTTAATTAGTAAATCCCATATTGCTACATTGGTGCCGGTCACACTTTAAGTGAATAACCGACACCAATCTGGCATATATTAATATATTTTTTATATTCTACATCTGATTAATGTGTAAGGAAGAACATTAGGGTAAATAATATAGCTATTACCCATGTAAATGCTTTAACTTCCTTAGACTTGCCAGAAAATACTTTTATAAGAATATATGATATAAGACCAAATGCAATACCATAACTTATATTATATGCAAATGACATAAATGCAATTGTAAGGAATGCTGGAACTGCAACTGATATATCATTCCAGTCAATCTTAGCTACACCACCCATCATAAGTACACCAACGTATATAAGAGCTGCTGCTGTAGCACTACCTGGAATTAATGCTGCTATAGGGCTTAAGAACATTGCCACAAAGAACAAACATCCTGTTGTGAATGATGATAAACCTGTCCTTCCACCTTCTGCAACACCTGATGATGACTCAACGAATGTTGTAACTGTAGATGTACCACATACAGCACCTACACAAGTTGCAAGGGCATCTGATAACATAGCCTTCTCAAAATTAGGAACCTGTCCATTCTCATCAAGCATATCACCTCTTGAGCATGCACCATAAAGTGTTCCAAGAGTATCAAACATATCTACCATACAGAAAGCAAGAGCTGTTGTAGCAATTATAAGTACAAGGTCTGCTGTTGTATGATTAGCAAGATAATGTGAGAAATCAAATCCCTGTGTAAATACCTTGCCAAATGACATTGAAGCCCAGTCACCAAATGCAGCAAATGGATTAAGAGTCATTCCCTCAAAAAATCCATCATAAAAGTCTGGTATAGTAAATCCTAATAAATAGTAAATAACCGTTCCACCAAGAATACCCCAGAGTACCGAACCTTTAATCTTTCTTACTGAAAGAACTGCTATTATAACAAGAGCAGCTATAGTTACAATCTTTGGCATAATTGTTGCCCAGCTTGCATTACCATTAAGTACATTAAATGAAGCAAGATTTACAAGTGTTGACTCATCATTAACAATAAGTCCTGCATTCTGTAAACCAAGAAATGCAATAAAAAGACCGATACCAGCTGGTATAGCCATTCTTACTGCGTCAGGTATAGCAGCAAAAAGCTTTGCTCTTATTCCTGTTATTGTAAGAATAATAAATACAATACCATCTAAAAGAACTAATACAAGTGCGTTAGCATAGCTTAACCCAAAATTAAAGCAGGCTGTATACACGAAAAAAGCATTAAGTCCCATACCTGATGCCAGACCTAGCGGAAGGTTAGCAAGAAATGCCATTGCAAATGTTCCAACAACTGCTGAAAGAGCTGTAGCAATGTATATAGCATTGTAGGATACTTCTGGAAGTGCAGAAAACATACCTGCATTAACCATAAGGATATACGACATTGCCATAAACGTTGTGATACCGGCAAGAACTTCAACCCTTACTGTTGAGCCGTGTTCTTTTACCTTAAAAAACTTTTCCATTATTAAGTCTCCGTTTCTTAAATTATTACGTATGCTTATATAGCGTTTACACTCGATTATAACATACATTTATTAACTTTGACCAGTCTATTTTTATAATTATTTAACAGACTTTAATAGAAAGTTTAATATTATTCAACCATATCTCCAATGTTCTTTAATACATCTTCAACATTATAAGGCTTAGTAATGAACTTCTTAGCACCTTCTTTAAGTGCCTTAATAACCTTATTCTGCTGTCCTGCGGCTGTTATCATAATAACATTAGCATCCGGATCATAGTCCATAATCTTCTCAAGGCACTCTATACCATCCATATTAGGCATTGTAATATCAAGCGTAACAACATCCGGAGCATACTGCTTATAAGCAAGCTCACCTTCAAGACCATCAGAGGCTTCTGCAACTATACAATATCCAGCATCTTCAAGAATATTTCTTAACATCATTCTTGACATACCTGAATCATCTACAATAAGAACTGTGTGCTTATCACCCTCGTCTACCGAACCAGCCTTAACAGCAAGCTTTCTTGTTACAGGCATCTGCCCTATAGTAACATCACTATCTACAGCAATATATAATGATACTTCACAGCCATTGATATATATAGGCAGAACATAAGCATTACCCTTGGCAATCTGATTCTCATATGCGAACTGAGGAAGAATTTCGATATCAATATTCTCATTAGATAATGCTGATGAGAAAAGTCCATCTATACAATTAATGAATTCACCTACTGCATCGTAGCTTTCAAGTCCGAATTGGAAATCATCTGACTTAGAATATCCCTTTGCAATATCAATAAATGCCTGTGGGTCATTCTTTACAGCAAAACCTATCACTGAATTAACATCACCTTCACATCTCTGTCCAGCAAATGCCCTATATTCAAAATTATTTACATGCTCAATCTTTCCAATATAATAATTGCTTGTAACAAATCTTGTAATATTTCTTAATGCAAGTGCCGCAATATCTGTTATATATGGCTTTGAAGCATATGCAAACATAGGCACAATCTTATCAATATCATCATTCTTTAAAGCCTCAAGTTCTTCAGGTGCAAAACCAATGCTCTTTCTGAATTCTTCAATGTGTGTTTCAATATCGTTCTGTGAAAGGCCACTTACCTCTTCAAGCACCTGCATAAATTTGATATAAGTGCTTCCCTGCTTATTAAGCATATCCTCTAGCTGTTCCTTAGTTATATAGCCTTCTTCAACCGCTATATCACCGAACTTAGCATCCTTTTGTGTCTGGAGAATATTAATCTCCTCAGCCTTTTCCTTAGTAAGAATACCTTCTGATACAGCAATAAAGCCAAGCTTTGCCCTTACATTTTCCATCTTGCTAATAACTTCATCCAACTGTTCCTTAGTAATAACTTTATTGTCCACAAGATATTTTCCAAATAACTGACTAAACATACATATCTCTCCTTACTATATTATCACTATTCTAATTTTAATATATTCTAATTCATTCTTAATAAAATTTCAATTATTTATTAAGAAAAGTACAAAAAATGAGTACTGCAGCCAAAAGGTCACAATACTCATATAAAAACTATATATCCTGTATATAATCTGTCAATTACTTAATGAGGCTTTCTTTAATCTTAACAACTGCCTTATGAATGTTAACTGGTTCATCCATTGTGCAGTTAGGACGATGAATATCATTAGTAAAGAATACTGTGAATTCACCCGGATGTAATGTTACGAACTGCTCATTCTCTACATCTGCATAGAAAATATTATCCTTACCTGCTGGTTCTTCACCTGTAACACCTGGAAGAAGTGGTGCATAGCCCTGTACTTCCTTTCCTGTGAAAAGATACTGGATATCGATATAATTTCTATGGCTTTCTGCTCTCTTATTCTCAACTGGAGCTGTTGTCTGGTCCTGAATAAGTACAAAAATATTATCTCCGTCAAGCTCATATCTTCCCACTGGAAGCTCTGCTGTTTCTGGCTTAGCAAGAAACTCTAAAGCTGTAGCAATAGCTGCTGGATACTGATAATTGCCTTTCTTGGCATTAAGTGATGCATAAATCATTGTTAAAAACCCCTTTCGTGTCTTTTAAAAAATTTCTTATATAAACTGTAGCACTATATGATACAAGTTTCAACACTTTTCTAACAACTTTCCAACCTTACACAACAAAACACGGATATCCGCCATATCCAATCCTGAGATTGAACTACAGCATAATACCCGTGTCCTATTCTACTTATCTAATCAGAAGATTTTATTATTAATTATTATTCCTGAATAGCCTTAAATGCCTCATCAAGGTCTTCGATAATATCATCAATATTCTCTGTACCGATTGAAAGTCTGATTGTGTTAGGCTTAATTCCCTGGTCGAGAAGTTCTGCTTCGTTGCACTCTGAATGAGTTGTGCTTGCTGGATGTATAGCAAGTGACTTAACATCAGCTACATTTGCAAGAAGTGAGAATAACTCAAGATTATCGATGAACTTCTGTGCTTCTGCTGCTCCACCCTTGATTTCAAATGTGAAGATAGAACCACCACCGTTAGGGAAGTACTTCTTGTAAAGCTCCTGCTGCTCAGCATTAGTTGAGATAGATGGATGGTTAACCTTTTCTACTAATGGCTGATTCTTTAAGTACTGAACTACCTTTAATGCATTCTCAACGTGTCTTTCTACACGAAGTGATAATGTTTCAAGTCCCTGAAGGAAAATGAATGAATGTATAGGTGAAATTGTAGCACCTGTATCACGAAGAAGGATAGCTCTTATGTATGTAACAAATGCTGCTGGAGCTGTATCCTTTGCAAAGCTTACGCCGTGATATGATACATTTGGCTCTACTAACCATGGGAACTTATCTGCCGCTGCAACCCAGTCAAACTTACCGCTGTCTACGATTACACCACCAAGTGTTGTACCGTGTCCACCGATGAACTTAGTTGCCGAATGAACTACGATATCAGCACCATATTCGATAGGTCTTACAAGATAAGGTGTTGCAAATGTATTATCAACTACAAGTGGAATGTTGTGTGCGTGTGCAATCTTAGCTATTCTTTCGATATCAACTACTTCTGAGTTAGGATTACCAAGTGTTTCAATCTGGACTGCCTTTGTGTTAGGTCTGATAGCTGCTTCAATAGCATCATAATCAAATGGATCTACGAATGTAGCTTCAATTCCATAATCTGGAAGTGTATGTGCTAAAAGGTTGTATGTTCCACCATAAATATTCTTAGCTGCTACGATGTGGTCCCCTGCGTGTGCAAGTGCCTGGAAAGCATATGCAAGTGCTGCTGCTCCTGAACCAACTGCAAGTGCTGCCACACCACCCTCAAGTGCTGCGATTCTCTTTTCAAATACATCTTCTGTTGGGTTAGTAAGACGTCCGTAAATGTTACCTGCATCTTTAAGACCAAATCTGTCAGCAGCGTGCTGGCTGTTATGGAATACATATGATGATGTAAGGTAGATTGGAACTGCTCTTGCATCTGTAACTGGATCAGGCTGTTCCTGTCCTACATGTAACTGTAATGTTTCAAACTTAAGATTTCTGTCTTCGTAATGTTTCTTTGCCATAATAATATCCTCCATATCTATTGTCTAATAAGTCTTAGCATATAATTCATATATGTGTTTGTTATCGTTGTCATTATATTACAGCCATTAACCTACCAAGTCAATAGTAGATATTATTCCTAATAAATATAACCCATTATAGTTTTTACCTATAGCCAAACACACAAAAAAGCGGCAGCCAAAAAGCCACCGCTAATTATTACAACCATCTCTCATTACACTACTCCAGCCAAACACCGCCCCCTCGTTAAATTAATAATCTCCCGATCGCATCCCGCCGTCTGTCGCACCCCAGTTGTGCAGGCGTGTTATATTACAAGCTGGGTGCTTTTGCAGCCGTCGGCACTTAGCGGCTGTCCTTTAGCCGCTTACGTGTCCGCTACGGCTGCAAGCAGTGCGAACGTGCCCAGCGGCAATAAACAGCCTTCGCAACGTCCGTCTGCCACCCCACACCTACGGCAGCACCATGGAAGATTATCAATTCAACGGACAAGTAATCCTGAACATCTCCTCTATTATATGATGAAGCAGCTGTGCCGTCTCACTATCCGCAAGTTTATAATATATCTCTTTACCTTCTCTTCTGCTTGTTATAAGCCCGCTCTTTTTCAACAGCTTAAGATGATGTGAAACCGCAGGGTCACTCATATTCATAGCTGCCGCGATATTACTTACACATTCCTCGCAATGACATAAAAGCCATAATATTCTGATTCTGCTTCCATCACTTATCTGCTTGAATACTTCTGCCACTACTACACATTCATCTGTGTCTGGCATTCTTTCAAGAACTTTTTCAATATTCTGTCCGTGGTCGTGTGGAAGATTTACTTCTGACATTTCCCATTCCTCCTAATCTGCATACTGTAATCTGTCTGTCTTATTCGCAGGCTAATCTTTATATGAAAGACATCTTGTTGCATTAAGAACTGCAAGCACCATAACACCTACATCTGCAAATATAGCCATCCACATATTAGCAACACCTGCTGCACCAAGTGCAAGGCAGGCTATCTTTATTGCAAGTGCAAATACTATATTCTGGTGAACTATTCTTAATGTCTTTCTAGAAATATTCATTGCTGTAGCAATCTTTGCAGGGTCGTCATCCATAAGAACAATATCAGCCGCCTCAATTGCCGCATCTGAACCAAGTGCACCCATTGCTATACCAATATCTGCTCTTGAAAGTACTGGTGCATCATTAATTCCATCACCGACAAACGCAAGCATTTCATCTTTACCCTTGCTGTTAAGAAGCTTCTCAACCTCAATAACTTTATCTGCCGGCAAAAGCTCACTCTTAACTTCATCAACACCAAGCTTTCCTGCAACCTGTTCTGCAACTTTCTTAGCATCGCCTGTAAGCATAATAACCTTTTTAACGCCCGCTTTCTTAAGTGCTGCAATCGCCTGTTGTGATGTAGGCTTGATAACATCTGATATTACAATACAACCAGCATATATGCCACCGATAGCTACATATACAAGTGTGCCAAGAGCATTTTCTATGCTATCTTTCCCGGCACTGCTGTCAATGTTGTACTTATTCATAAGCTTTAAGTTACCAGCTAATACTTCTTTACCGCCTATATCAGCTTTTACGCCGTGTCCGCTTATCTCCTCTATATCTGTAACCTGTCCGGTTTCAACTTCCATACCATAAGCCTCACGTATACTCTTACTGATTGGGTGGCTTGAATAGCTTTCTGCATATGCTGCCAATTTAATAATATCTTCCTTAGTAAATCCATTGGCAGTTATAACATCTGTAACTTCAAATACACCTTTAGTAAGTGTTCCTGTCTTATCGCATACAATATATTTGGCTTTAGATAAATTCTCAAGATAGTTAGAACCTTTGATAAGGATACCTCTAGAAGAAGCTCCGCCTATTCCACCAAAGAAGCTGAGAGGAATAGATATTACAAGGGCACAAGGGCAGCTTATAACAAGTGTTGTAAGAGCTCTTATAAGCCATTTTGACCATTCAGCAGGATTGCCCATAATAAGACTTACTACTGGTGGAATAACCGCAAGCACCAAAGCTCCTATACATACCGCTGGTGTATACACCTTTGAAAATCTTGTGATAAAATTCTCTGAACGGGATTTTTTCATACTTGAATTCTCAACAAGATCCAATATCTTAGATACTGTAGACTCGCCAAATTCTTTAGTTGTCTCTATCTTTAAAAGGCCTGTCAGATTGACACAGCCGCTTATTACCTCATCTTTGACCTTTACACTTCTTGGAAGGCTCTCACCTGTAAGTGCACTTGTGTTAAGTGTAGATTCACCACTTACAACAATGCCATCGATTGGGATTTTCTCACCAGGTTTTACTACTATTATTGTCCCGATTTCCACATCATCCGGATCAACCTGTTCTAACCCACCTTCCTGCTCGATATTTGCATAGTCAGGCCTTATATCCATAAGCGCTGTGATATTCTTTCTGCTCTTGCCTACAGCGTAACTCTGAAAAAGCTCACCTATCTGGTAGAAAAGCATAACTGCTGCACCTTCTACATATTCACCAAGTGCTATTGCACCGACAGTAGCTATTGCCATAAGAAAATTCTCATCAAATACTTCACCATGGAATATTCCGTGAACAGCCTTCTTTAAAATGTCATATCCTATTACAAGATATGGAATAAGGAAAAGCACCAGTTCCACATATTTATTAACCGGAGCAAGATAGCATATAAGCTTAAATGCTACTAAAAGAACGGCTGATATAATAATTCTTATTAATACTTTTTTCTGCTTCTTAGTCATATTATCCTCCATTCCTGCGAAGCATTCTCTTAATTAACTAATTATTAATTAAAGAAATATCTCGCAATCAGATTCAACCTTCTTACAGTTCTTTAATACGTCCTGCATTACAGAAGCCGCATCTGCTCCCTCATCGAATTCAACCTTCATCTTCTGTGTCATAAAAGAAACTGTTGCATCCTTAACACCTGCTGTCTTCTTAGCTGCATCTTCCATCTTTAATGCACAGTTAGCACAATCAACCTCAATACCATATGTTTTCTTCATAACAAACCACCTTTCTGTGTCTTAACCGACACTGCAGACCTGTTATCCAGCCCGCTTTGCTTATAAATTTAATATTATGTGAAGCACTTATATATTATGCTTTACTTCATATAAACATTTAAACAAATGTTTAATTGTTTGTCAATAGCTTTTACTTATTTTCCAATAAGTTATTGTTACAATTTTCTCAATAAGTTATTGTTTAATTTTTCTCAATCAGCTATTTTACTCCAAATTCATCTACAAAAAAAGCCTGACAAGATTATCCTATGTAATCCTGTCAGGCTTCTGATATTTCTCATAATTCTGAATTATTATATTAATAGTTAATTATAACTGTAAATCTTCGTAATCTTCTGGAAGAAATCTATGATATATAATATGACATCCTTCATCTTTAAAGCAGTAATAATATCTGTCATCAGCTTTGTCTACAAACTTTATAAGAACATCAAACTCACCATCTTTGATATACTCAATAATAACTCCATCATAACTGTCATTAAAAAATTCAATTATATCTTTCATAGATGTACTATGGCTTCTAATAAGATCAACAAGCTTTCTTATAAACTCATTCTCGTCAGTATTATTGTGAATATATTCCACTCCATTTTCATTAATCTCAAAGCAGAACCTGTCTTTTTTATTACTGAATGTGACTCCGCCAAGAATATCAGTATATTGCCTGAAATCCTCATCATCGCCTTCAAGAAGCTTTACCATATCACTATAGCTTGTATCCATAACATCGCACCCAAACATATGACATAATGAGCTTAAAGGATAATATAATCTTATATTCTCTTTTCTGTAACCAAGCTTAGCTTCTTCTTCCCTGATTAAATCAATAAGATTGTGCTGTAAATTATCATATCCATTGATAATATTATTCTTCATCCTCTATTTCTTCCTCGCCATCGTGAACATCTTTCTTAGGCTCTTTAAGACCAGGAATATCAACATTATGCTTCTTGCAATAATCCCAGAGAGCTGCGTGGATTGATTCCTCAGCAAGAAGCGAACAGTGTACCTTTACTGGTGGAAGTCCATCAAGTGCTTCCATAACTGCCTTGTTAGTTACTTCCATAGCTTCGTATATTGTCTTGCCAATAACCATATCTGTAGCCATACTGCTTGTTGCAATAGCTGCACCACAGCCAAATGTCTTGAACTTGCAATCCTTGATTATCTTAGTATCCTCATCTATATCAAGATATATTCTCATAATATCTCCGCACTTAGCGTTACCAACTGTACCGACACCACTTGCATTCTCTATCTCACCTACATTATGAGGATTGCTGAAATGCTCTATAACTTTATCTGAATACTGCATATTCTAATATCTCCTTTACTAACCTTTGTACCTTAACGACAAAATAAGGCATTTTAAAATTCATATCATTATTGTATGTTTTACCATTTTTCGTACAATATGTCAACCATATAAATGAATACGCAGGCGAAAACATATTTCACCTGCATATTTAACCTATTCATCAAATAATATTAATTATATTATCTCTTCTTTAACTCGTTACCGCTGAATTTCTTTATCTGTGTAACAAGCTCTGCGGATACATTAGCAATCTTATCTGTAGAACCTTTACACTGTTCCATAACCTGCTCAAGATTATTCATATTCTCCTTGGTAACCTGTCCACTGCTTGCATTTTCTTCTGCAAACTGTGCAAGATTATCAACACCATAAGCTATTGTGTTCTTATGCTGCTCTAAGTCAGAGGCTTCTGCCGCTATGCCGCTTACAGCACTTCCAACTCTGTTAATCTCTGAATTAAGAGTTGCAAATATAGCTTCTGTATCTTTAATCTTGGCATCCTGCTTTTCAAATGCTTCCGATACCTTCTTAGCTGTTTCCACACTGATATTAGAATTCTCAATAAGTCCATTGACAATCTGGTTAATATGCTCTGTAGACTCTCTTGACTGATCTGCAAGCTCTCTTATCTGCTCTGCTACAACTGCGAAGCCCTTGCCATTCTCACCTGCTCTTGCCGCCTCAATACTTGCGTTAAGAGCCAGAAGGTTAGTCTGGTTAGATATACCGGCAATAATCTCAGTTACCTTTCTAATCTCCTGGGCTGAGGCATTAGTACGCTCTGTTTCATTACTTACCTCGTCCATAGCGTGTCCGCTTTCTTCACTTATTGTAATAAGCTCTTTCATAATATCAGCAGCTCTGTTGTTACACTCATTAAGTGTATCTATGCTTTCCTTAAGCCCTTCAATATTAGTCTGTATATTATCAACAGCCTTGCTTATTGAGTCAGTCTTTACCTTAATATCGGCTACCTTATCAGCCTGTACTGTAGTATTATCTGTAATTGTTGTTACCGCTGCATTGGTGCTGTCGGCAACTGTGTGCATTGTATCAAACATTGCAACAAATTCTTCTGAAACCTGTTCAAGTTCAACTGTAGCATTTCTTATTGCAGCAACTGTTCCTGTAATACCCTCAAATGCAACTGTTACATTGCGGACGATTTCTCCAACTTCATCATTTCTTGCTAAAACCTTCTTAATCTTTCCAGCAGTCTTATCATCACTTGATGCAGTACCTGTTATTGCTCCCCTTAATAGAACAACTATGATTCTTAAAATATTAAGAATTAACACAACAACTATCGCAAATACAACTGTAATTAATACAAAAGCAGTCAATACATTAATAATATTCTTATTAAGCAATATAAATATTATAATCATAACGATTAATATTGGTGCTATAAAAGCTGCTGCCGCAAGTATAAGCTTTTTTATAAAATTATTATCTTTCATTATATTAGTGCCTCCTTTTCTAATGCAGAGCCTCTCCTAACCCTGTATCACTATATTTTAGATATTATACACTGATTTTTGACAAAATGCACTATATCAACCTCTAAAATCAACCATTTTCTTTACGTTGCATAAATATTCATATCTCATTAAGACCCGTGATACACTACATAAATCTTTCATCGAATTCATTTGCCGGATAAGGCTTTCCAAATAAATATCCCTGTATATAGTCGGGATTTATTCTTCTTAACTCATCAAGCTCCTCCGGTGTCTCTACACCTTCTATACATAATGAAAGCGACAGACTGTGTGTCATCTGAATTATATATGTAAGCAATTCATAATCATAATGGTTCTTAAGAGCTTTTACTGTAAATGAACGGTCAATCTTAATGTAATCCGGCTTTAAATCACTAAGGCAGTGCAGATTAGAATATCCTGTACCAAAGTCATCAAGAACAACCACAACACCATTATCCTTAAGATTTGACCACAATTCATTAAAATGTGGATTGGAATCTAAATAACCACTCTCTGTAAGCTCTATTCCTATATTATATGGCTTTATTCCGTTGTCATTAATAGCTGCCATAATATCTGTTAACACATCACTTTTAATGACCTGAATATACGATACATTGACATTTATACGGAAACTTTCTATCTGCTTTGTCCATATAGCACATTGTCTGGCTGACTGCTCTAATATCCATTTGCCTACCGGTATAATAAGTCCGCTTTCTTCTAACAGCGGAATGAACTCAACAGGTGATACAAATTGTGGGCTTCCATCATCTGGGTCAGGCATAAAAAATCTCATAAGTGCTTCTGCACCTATAAGTCTGTAAGTCTTTGTATCAACTATAGGCTGGTAATATACTTCAAAACCTGCAAAATCATCATCTACGGCATTATGAAGTGCTGTATTAATAACCCTTCTTCTATTGTAATGCTCAAAATCTTCATTCCTATATATATAATATGTATTCTTCCCACTGTCCTTCGCCTGCTTTAATGCGAATTCTGATAATTTTATATATGAATCATCCTCATCTTTTATGTGTGATGCATCAATAACTCCCGCAGATAATGTATACATTATTTTGTAATTATTGTCCTCTATAAATTTATTGACATTCTTTTTACAATTCATATAGATTTTAATCGCTTCTGTTATATTGCTGCCGCTAAAATCAACAATCATAAACTCATCTGATACAAGCTTAAAAAGTCTCTGATTAGAATTAAGGGTATTTGCTATGCAATCTGCCGTCTTCTTTAATATGTAGTCTCCGTAAGCCATACCATAATTGGTATTAATGGCACTGAAATTATCTATTCCTATCCTTATTATAAAACCTTTAGGTGTTAAAGCCGCATATGCTTCCCTGATATAATCAGCAAGCCCCACATCCCCTAACAGACCACTGACGTTATCCGCCTCAGGCTTAACACCAATCTCATTAATACAGCCCATAAGATAATGTGGTCTTCCATCATTAAACAACACGCTTCCCCTGCAATTAATCCATATTGGATTGTGGTTCTTATCTAACCAGCGGTATTTCATATTATGAAATACTTTCTTACCATCCTTTATATCCTGAAGTTCCTTACTAAGCATTTCATAATCATCTGCATATACGAACTCTTTATGCTTTGCCGCTGCATCATAGAATTTGTCTTCTGGAAGAATAAACCTGTCCACTGCATGTCCTGAAATAACATAATAATCATCTATCAAATCATATACATAAATATAATCGTTCATACATGGATTTAATATCTCAATTGCTTTTTCCATCTGTTCTCTTGATATCTGCAACACATTATCAATCATATACCCACGTCCTTTCGCTTATTACATTGATAGTACATTTTTGATAATTAAATGTCAATAAATGTATTTACAAAACCGAATAATTTGTTTAATCATCTATTTTTATGCAAATTTTCAATTGGCAAGCTTAATTAAATGTGCTAGAATTTATACAATCTATGTTATGTATGAATACGGATATATTAACACAATTATACATATGGAGTTATATTATTAATATTGTTATATTGCCGCATCACATATCAATTATTATAATTATATATGCACAGCTACATTATATAAATATAACTATATAAAATATTGTTCATATCACTATATCATAGATAAAGATATGCAGAATAATATATATAACATACTATGATATATATTACTTTGCGTATTTTAACATAGGAAACGAGGTTTTAAGTATGAGCGAAATTGTTGAATATACCTTAGAAGAACTAAAGAAAGAAATGGAGCTGCTATCACCACTATATGACGTAGTACGGCTTGTCAATCCATTCAAATGTGAGATTATTGATATTAATGATAATTGTCTTACACCATATGATACACAGCTTTCCTGTTATGACACTTGGAAATGTATATTTCAATGTATTAACTGTACTTCTGCAAGAGCACTTCTTACCGGTAATATACAATCCAAACTTGATGTAAACGATGATACTGTATACCACGTCACTTCGCGGCCAGTAAGAGTCAATAACACCCTGTTAGTTCTTGAAACCGTCCAACATTTCTCATACACATACCGACAGCTTGAAGCCGGCAATACTAACAACGCTTTAATATCTCTGATACAAAATTCCAACAGGAAACTTCTGCTTGACGAGGAAACCGGTGCTTACAACCGTTATTATCTTTCAGAACATCTTCCTTATGAATTATATAAGGCAGAGAATAACCACCAGTCTAATGCAGCATTTGTAAAGATTACTAATCTTGCTGACACAATAGCCGAATATGGTGATATCGCTTCTAATGGAATTGTATGCTGTCTGTACAATTTAATTACACATACTTTTAAAGATATCTCTGACGGCGAATTGATGCTTGTTCGCTACGGCAAAGATTTATTCTTTATATTAGACACTAATCTTAAGTACACAGATTTTGAAAATAGAATTAATAATCTTATAGCCGCAGCCGTTCCAGAACATATTCTATTCAAAAGTAATAAGATATCTTTTAAGATTTCAACAGCCTGTATTAATCTTGCTGATGAAAATATTAATACGGAAGATGAATTAATTAATACACTAAATAATAGATTAAATAATTAACAACTAACAAGTATTACTAAACATTAATAAGGAGAATTTAATTATGAGTAATGTTACAATTTCTGAGTCAATTAAATATATAGGAGCTGATGATACTACTTTGGATTTATTTGAAAGCCAATATATCATTCCTAACGGCATTTCCTATAATTCATATGTAATTCTTGATGAAAAGGTAGCCGTTATGGATACAATAGATGCAAGAAAGTCAGAGGAATGGTTTAATAACCTTTCTAATGTTCTTGCCGGAAGAAATGTTGATTACATTGTAATCTCACATCTTGAACCTGACCACGCCGCTAATATCAAAGCACTTTCAGACAAATATCCAGATGCTAAGCTTGTACTTAGTGCTAAAGCAAAAGCTATGCTTCCTCAGTTCTTTGCTATGGATAATCTTGATGACAAATGCATTACAGTTGCAGAGGGACAGGAATTATCATTAGGAACTCACAACCTGAAATTCATTATGGCTCCTATGGTTCACTGGCCAGAGGTTATGCTTGAATATGAAACAACCGAAAAAGTACTCTTCTCTGCTGATGCTTTTGGCAAATTTGGTGCATTAAGCGCTTCTGAGGACTGGACTTGTGAAGCAAGAAGATACTATTTTAATATTGTAGGAAAATATGGTGCACCCGTACAGGCTTTACTCAAGAAAGCCGCCACTCTTGATATCAAGACTATATGCCCTCTACATGGTCCCGTACTTAAAGAGAACATTGAATTCTACATTGGAAAATATCTTACATGGAGCAGTTACGAACCTGAAGATGACGGTGTACTTGTAGCCTGTGCTTCAATACATGGCAATACTAAGACAGCCGCTGAAAAGATGGTTGATATTCTTAAAGAAAAGGGATTTGCCAAAGTTGCATTTATTGATCTTACAAGAAATGATATGGCAGAAGCCATTGAAGATGCTTTCAGATACAGCAGGCTTATTGTTGCTGCAGCATCTTATGATGGTGTTGTATTCCCACCTATGGAGGACTTCCTTAACCGTCTTTCCCACAAAGCTTACCAGAACCGTAAAGTCGGAATCATCGAAAATGGCTCGTGGGCACCTACTGCCGGCAAATGTATGAAGACAGCATTTGAGGGAATGAAGAACATCACTATATGTGGTGACACTGTAACCATCAAATCAACTATGAAAGATGAAGATATTACTAATATGACCAAGCTGGCAGAAGCTATCAAATAATCATTATCAATTACTGATTATACTATATTGATATCATACATAATTCGCAGGTTATATTTTTTCTATAAGTCAAATTTAATAACTTTACCAACTTTAATACTAACAAAAACCTCCGGCTGGCATCTAACCAACCGGAGGTTTTGTAATTTACTAATAAATTGCATTAATAAATTCTAACTTATTTCATCTGTAATCGTTAAAATATTTTTATACTGTAACAATCACCTGATGTTATCTATTAGATTTCTTCTTCATATCAGTAACAACAAGTCCTGCAACTACCGCTGCTGCCATTAATGTTTCCATAATATATAAGAACATTCTTGTTGTATCGGCTGTATTGGCTGAATCACCGTTATCAGCTATTTCACTAACTTCATTATTAAATGGTAAATCATTAACTGCGTATGGATCTACTGCCTTTATAGCCTGAGCTGTTTCCTGAGATAAAAAGTATAATGAGCAGTGTGTAATTGTGTATTCAACATATCCGTCCTTAACTACAAGTCCCTGATTAACACCACCTACTGATTCAACACGGTTCTTATCTTCATTGAAGTAGTAAAGATATACTACATCTCCGTCCTTATATTTATTACCAACATATGTCTTGATTTTAGCAGGTCCAGGTAATGCTCCGTGATGACTGAATGAAAGATACATAAGATCATCACGTCCTGTGATTTCCTTAACTTCATTTTCTCTGTCTGTATCAAAGGAGATTGTTAAATCCATATCAATACCTGACTGAGTAATTGTATCACTGCTGAATGACCACTGATACTGAAGTCTGTTATTCTCGTCCGTTACACCAATTGTAATATCCTTCTGGTTCTTCTTCATCTGTGAGAATATATTAGAGCTGAGTGTCGGAGCTTTCTTGGCACTTACAATACTTACCTCTGCAAGTGATGAATTAACAAGGCTGTCTGTAAGCTTGCTGTTGACTTCATCTACATTAGTAAGCTTGTCCTCACTTATAACTGCTGCGCTGACATTCTTGCCTGTGGTATCACCATTGTCTTCATTATCGTTCTTGCCATCATTCTTGTTATCATTATTATTCTGGTCATTGTTCTTGTTATCATTATTATTGTTGTTGTCATTATCTTTATCAGGTGTATCACTTGGTGTGCTTGGTGTGTCACCTGGTGTTGCATAATCTGCTGATTTCACATAAGCATATGTGCCTTTTAGAAGTGTTACAGAGCTGCTTGGTATTGAGCTGCCATAACTAACAATTTTACCATTATTCAATCCCAGTCGTGTATAAGTAACTCTGTTTTCAAATTTAGCATTTAATACAGTTGGGTCACTATATGAATACCTGAATCCTTTCTCAATTGCACTCTTGGCTGTAACATATCTTACTGCAAGAGCAGGGTCTAATACATTCTCAAAATCAGCATTGTTTGTAGTAATCTCTACATCTGGCTTTTCAATAGTAATATCTTTAGGTTCAACATCTCTTAAATTGCTTGGATATGTAGAAACCACACCTGTTTTCATTCCTATATTAGAATCATAAAATTCAATTTCAAAATAACTTTTACCATTTTTAATTGTATTAATAGTATCAGCATCTAATACTACCTTATCTGTGCATACATTAATCGTAGTTCTACGACTTATACTGTCATTATAATTACATATTGCCTTAATAGTATTACTGTCAGGATTAGCTATATAAGAAAATCTGTTGCCAGCATAATCTCCATCAGTAACTGTTACAGTCTTGACAAATGTATCAACAGCAGGGTCTACAGTAAAGAACTCACTGTTAGAATCTTTGTCTGCATTTAATGATTGACTATAACCACCTGATGACTGTGCTACTGGAATGCAGTTACCATCTCTTACTGTATATAGATTAAGTCCTTTACCTTTACTCTTAAATGCCTGTGAGAAAGTAACACCTTTGATTTTATCAATATTACCTATTTTATATACATAGCTTGGTGTACCACCTGAAAAGCTTGCAGATAATGTACTTGCATCTTCGCTTACTGTAACTTCCGGTAAACTAAAATCAAGTGCTTCCGAAGCAGTACTGCTATAATTTATATACACTCTTATTCCTTCTTGAATGTTCTCTTTATCAAATGAAGTTATGTTAAGGTTCTTCTTTGAAGTCTTAAGTTTATCTATAGTATCTTTTGATAAGCTTATACTATTGCCTGTAAAGTATGGTGTATAATGATACTGTGCACCTTTTGTTATAGATAATAATCCATTAACCACATCATCATTATATTGCTTAAAGCAATGATACAATCTATATGAGATTGAACTCTGAGTACTATTTGTTATAACCTTTATCACTTCCAAAAGATTATCTTTACTTGCTGGAACATAGAATAAAATAACCTCTTCATCATCTGATGGTTTATTTAAACTTGTCCACTTGCTATAAGATGTTAAACGGAATGTATTATCTTCTTTATTAAACTGGTAACAATTATAATCTTCTGATGAAGCAAAGTCCGGCTTAACATACTCAGAATACTTAACACCATTAATGCCTGAATCAACACTCTTTTTAAGTGCAATACTGCTTTCAACCTCACCATATTTACCAAATACAGCTTTAATCTGATCCATATATGGATTAACTTTATTATTAGTAAATGTTACTTTAAATGATTTAGTATCATTATCTAATGAATCAGATCTTATAGTCACCTGATCACTGACTACATCATTATTGATGTATTTAATTGTAAGTGTCTTATTCTTTTCTTTAATATAAGATACAAGCTCCTCATCAAAATCTATATTCTGCTGTGTTGTGTAAATAAGGCTAGTTGAATCAGACTCTAATACCTTTGAAATAATCTCATTATTAAGGCTCTTAAAATATATATGACCATTAGCTGTTGAACCTGTAGTAGCAGCATACATCCAATATTTATCGTTCTCACATGCCTCAGGAACCTTACCTTTTATGTCTTCTTCTGTAAGACAGTTACCCGAAAGTGAGAATCCATAAAATCCACTATCATAAAACTGCACGCTGCCATATGTGCGCTGGTTATTACTTAACTTTGTATCCTTTAAATCTGTAAGTGTAGTAATCTTATTACCGCTAAGGTTTAACTCTGAAAGAAAATTTATTGTTGTTGGAAGTCCATTAGTGCTTTCAAGCTTATTATAAGATAAATCCAGATAATTCAGATTATTAAGATTTTCAATATTGCTTATAGCTGATATTGCATTATGTGGCATATTAATACTATGCACTCCTGATGGTAACGCTGGAATCTCTGTAAGGTTACAGTAACCTATATTAACCATAGAAAGTCTGCTGCACTTATCAAGATTATTAACGGCTGTTATATCAGAATTCTTTATTGATAAAGTCTCAAGGTTAGATGGGAATTTATCTAATACTGTACCCTCTGTAAAATTATATTTGCTTACGCTTAAATACTTAAGACTGTCAGGGATATCATTCATAGATATAGTAGCAGTATAATCACGATTATTTAATAATGTTAAAGAATCAAGCTTGGAAAGTGTATTTTTTGCTGCTATCAGAATGATACTTTTTTAAATGAGTGTATAAAATATACAATTTCTGCAACAGCTGTAATTATCCATGAGCATGGATATAACAGGAACAATGATGGTATAGTGTGGAAATATGCAAATATTGTATACACCCATGCTACCCTGAACACACACGAACCTATAATAACCACTATTGTTGGAACTATCGTCTTGCCAATTCCTCTTGATGCTGCTATTGTACAATCCATAAATGAAGATACAGCATACGAAAATCCCATAATCATAATTCTCTGCATACCTGCATCAATAACTTCTGGTTCACTTGTAAATAATGACAGGAACTGTCTTCCAAATATTATAAGAAGTCCTCCAAGTATCGCCGCCGCCAGAAAAGCGTAAGCCATACTTATAAGGTAACTTTTTAACATTCGTTTCTTGTTACACGCTCCCATATTCTGCCCCATAAAGCTTGAGCATGCCGTATAAAAAGCCATCATAACATTATATATAAGCATATCTGCATTAGCAGCGGCGGCATTTCCTGATACCATAACCGCACTGAATGAATTAACACCTGTCTGGATAAATAGATTAGCCATAGCAAATATAGCATTCTGGATACCTGCTGGAATTCCAAGCATAAGTATTACCTTTGGCACACCCGGATAAAGTTTTAATTCTCTTACTCTTAACCGGCATCTGTCTGTGTCATTTCTTCTTAACAGATTAACCACTACAAGTATTGCTGATATGTACTGGGCTGTTATACTAGCAAATGCAACACCATCCTCAGCCATACCTATCCCTATAACAAGTATAAGGTTAAGGCATACATTCACAACGCCTGCAAATGTAAGATATATAAGAGGCTTCTTAGTATCTCCGCTCGCACTCATAACCGCATTACCAAAGTTATATATAGCCATCGCCGGCATACCAAGTGCGTATATTCTAAAATAAAGTACCGCCCCATCTATAAGCTCTGTCTTAGTATTCATAAGTGACAGGAAGAATTCAGCACCCAATATACAAAGAACCAGCGCTGTAAGTCCTACAATAAGACAGAGAAGAAATGATGTATGAATAGTCTTTCGTACATTTTCTTTCTGACCTGCACCAAGCTGCTGTGCAACTCTTACATTCACACCACAGCCCATACCTATAAGAAATCCTGTAAATAATGTTACAAGCAATGATGTAGAGCCAACTGCTCCAAGTGCCTCGTAACTTGAAAATTTACCAACAACTGCCACATCTGACATATTAAACAGAACTTCCAAAATCTGTGCCAGCATAAGTGGAATACTGAACTTTAGTATTTTAACCGGTATCGAACCTGTAGTCATATCCATACCGCTTAGTGCTTTTGTATTATCGTTACCCATATATACCTCGATATTCTTTATTTTATTAAGCAAATCAAGCCCTTCAGACGGATACTGACTATAACACATTTATAATTCTTTTTCAATAAATAATTATATGCTTTAATTAGCAATTTTTATGTAGTTTTATTAAATATTTTGTCGTATAATGCTTTTTAGTACCAAAGGCCTACTGGCTAAGAATTGAGGTTATATATGTTTAATTTTAAATCATCTGATAATAAGACAACAATACAGGCAGCTGTATGGAAAGCTGAAAGCAAACCAATCGGCGTAATACAGCTTGTACACGGAATAACAGAATATATGGGAAGATATGACAAAGTTGCCCAGTATTTTACAAGCAAAGGATACGTTGTATGCGGTATTGACATTATAGGACACGGCCACTCACTACAGAATGGCAGCAGGAAAGCATATCTTGGCAAGAAAGGAAGCTGGGAATATGTGGTTAAAGACGTTCATACCTGCTACACCGAAATGAAGAAACGCTACCCTAAACTTCCTTATTATATTGTTGGTTTCTCTATGGGCTCATTCATCGTAAGGGATATGCTTTTATCTCCTCACTTAAGGACTAAGATTGACGGATGTTTCCTTATCGGAACTGGTTCTCAGCCACGTTTTATTCTCAAAGCAATAAGAAGTTATATCGACCACGCCTGTATGCAGGCTAACGGACAGAATTGCAGTCCGCTTATACAGTTCATTGCATTTGGAATGTACAATAATAAGATTAAAAATGCTACATCGCGTGCAGACTGGCTTCTCTATAATGAAGAAGAACGTGATAAATATCTTAACGACCCTCATATTCCAGCACAGATTACAGCAAGCCTCATGTATGAACTATTATCAGGAATGATTAACTGTGTATCTAAAAAAGCTAAGACAGCAAGCTTGGCACCTGTATATATTCTTAGCGGCAGTGATGATGCTGTAAGTGAGTATGGAAAAAATATTAAAACTACCGTAAATTTAATGACTAAACAGGGATTTAATATAAAAGATATCGTGATATTTAATAATATGCGCCACGATATTTTACACGAAAAAGATAACATAAAGGTTCTTGATTATATATATGAAGCTATAACGCACTAAATAACTAGATATAATAGATACAATAAACATATATAATAAATACATATTGTATAAATATACACAGTAATATCTATAGCAATATATTAGATATATAATAAATGTATATTGTGTTAAATATATTTAGTAATATTTATAGTAAACACATAATAAATATACAATAAATACATATTATATAAATATACACAGCCAGGCTATACATATATAAATGCCAGCAGGCAGTACATACCTTTTATCTAAGGTACTGTACTGCCTGTGTTGCTGCCATAGCACCATCTGCTGCGGCTGTTATTACTTGTCTTAATATTTTCGTTCTGACATCACCTGCCACGAATAAACCTCTGGCTGATGCAACACAATCTTCACCTGCTATTACATATCCTGAATTATCAAGTTCTGCAATACCCTTAAGAAGCTCTGTCTGTGGGCTCATTCCAACGGCAACAAATAATCCATTAACGTCAATGCCTGTATCATTATCAAGTATTATCCTCTCAAGATTATTACTGCCTTCCACTTTCTTTACTGTTCTGTTAGTGCATATGTGCACATTCGTACGTTCCTTTAACTTTGCAAGAAGTGAAGCCGCTCCACGGAATTCTTCCCTTCTGTGTATAATATATACGTTGGCACATATATCTGAAAGATAAAGTGCATCAGAAAGTGCTGTGTCACCGCCACCTACTACTGCGACATCTTTATCCTTATAAAATGCTCCGTCACATACGGCACAATATGATATTCCTTTGCCTGTATACTGTTCTTCATTCTCTACCTGTAACTTTTTATGGCTACAGCCAGCCGCATATATTACGCATCGGGCTTTCTTAGTGCTTCCGTCTGATAACTCTAATTCCCATATGTCATCAACAGGGGTAAGTCTGGTAACATTATTATCTTCTATTGTTACTCCAAGCGAAAGTGCGTGTTCCCTGAAACTTTCGCCCAGGTCATAACCGCTTATTGCTGGAATACCAAGATAATTGTCTACTTTACTGCTGTCAGCTATCTGTCCTGTTCCCATAAATTCTTTCTCTATAACAGTAACTGATAATCCAGCCCTGACAACATATATAGCAGCAGATAGTCCTGCCGGACCACTTCCTATAATAATAACATCTGAAATATCCGTTAGATTACTCATAATAAATCTCCATTCCTATCGCACTGAACTACTATTTATTCGCTTCTTCGCCGTGCACAATGCCTTCTTCGCCATGCACGCCGGCTTTTCGCCGTGCACAACGCCTTTTTCGCCGTGCACGTTCCATAAAGCAAAGCTTTATGGAACTGCCGGGCTTTCGCCCTATCGTAATAAACTATTAACCATCGCTTTGTGCAAACACAGCAATGGTTAATAGTTTATTACGGCACGGCTCAATGCTTTATCATATTATTCTCAGATCTTCTTTATTTGATACATTGCCTTCAATATGGAATGAATTAAGCACTGGTTCATCTATATTCATAAGTGAAAGTATCATATAACTTGCTTTGCTGTCATATGCAAGTCTCTTATCCTCATCAGATGGTCTTGATGGTGACTCTGGATGTGAATGCCAGTTGCCAAGAGGAACTAAACCATTAGCTCTCATATCTTTAACTGCCGCTAACTGTTCCTTAGGATCCATTGAAAAATGCTCATTGGAATGGTCAATATTAGTAAGAAGATATATCTTTTTTATGTGCTTATCTCCATTTTCTATTGTTCCTCCAATAAGACCACAAGCCTCCTCTGGAAGATTCTTCTTAGCATATTCAAGTATTGTATCAAAATCACTCTTATTAAATGTAATCACTTTGTGACGCCTCCTTATTGTCCTTATGATTGGATATAATTATTAGTGGTCTTCACAAACTACCTGCTCATAATCAATAAGTTCTGTGATAGTTGGATGCTTTCCACATACAGCACAGCCATCAGTATCAGATGGTAACTTAATCTTATGGAATTCCTGTGTTATAGCATCATATGTAAGGAGATGACCTGTAAGTAAATCCCCTACACCAAGTATATACTTGATTGCTTCCATAGCCTGAAGGCTTCCGATAACACCACCCATAGCTCCGATAACACCAGCCTGCTTGCATGTAGGTACTGCATCCTTTGGTGGTGGATTTTTAAATACACATCTGTAGCAAGGTCCTTCTCCCGGAACATAAGTCATAAGCTGACCCTTAAATCTGATTATTCCTGCGTGAGAGAATGGCTTCTTAGCCATTACACAGGCATCATTAATAAGGAACTTAGCTGGGAAATTATCTGTTCCATCGATTACGAAATCATAGTCCTTGATAATATCCATTATGTTATCACTTGTAATGAATTCTCTATATGTGTTAACTGTTACATCTGGATTCATAGCATTAATTGTCTCTTTAGCTGACTGAACCTTTGCTTTGCCTACATCTGCTGTCTGATGTATTATCTGTCTCTGAAGATTACTAAGATCTACCTCATCCGCATCTGCAATTCCTATTGTTCCAACACCTGCTGCTGCTAAATACATAGCTGCTGGTGCTCCAAGTCCACCTGCACCTATTATAAGCACTTTGGCATTAAGAAGCTTCTTCTGTCCCTTAGCACCAACTTCTTTTAAAATGATATGACGTGAATAACGTTCTATCTGCTCATCTGTTAAAGCCATATATACCTCCTTTTAAAGTAGATCTTACTCCTTTTAAAGTAATTCTTACTTGAATCTGATATTTTAATACTATCTTGTGACATTATAGTTAATTACACTATTATAATTATCTCTGTCCGCCACCCATAAAGTATAAGAATTCAACATTATCACCATCTTTTAACTGGTATGTTTCTTTCTGGTCTCCTGGAATGAATTCTTCGTTGATTGAAACTGTAACATATTCTGGCGTTTCAACATTTTCAATTTCAAAAAGCTTTGGAAGTGTAATCCCCTCTTCATATTCTTTCTTTACTCCTGATACCGTTAACTGCATATTAAACCTCTTTCCTACCTCTTAGGCATAATTATTTTTTATTAAAATTAATTAAATATTAGCATCTATCCAGCTTGTAAGTTCGTCTTTTCTGAATACGCCTGTATGTCTTGCAGTTTCCTTTCCATCTTTAAAAAGAACAAGTGTAGGTGCTGCTGTTACTTCATATTCAGAAGCTGCATCTGCATCAAAGTTAATATTAACCTTGTATACCGAAAGGCTTTCTGCCCTCTCATCTTCCACTGTTCCAACAACTGGTGCAAGCCTTTTGCAAGGAACACAACTGTCTGAATAAAAATCAACAAGAACTGGAACTGAACTATTTAATACCTTCTCTTCAAAATCTGATAACTTTATTCTCTCAGCCATAAATCTTCTCCTTATTCTTCAACTTTTTTAACAATGAGTGTATATGTCTCATCATTATTATTAACAAGTTTAAGGATTTGATGTCCCTCATCTTTAATACTTCTTGGAACATTAGCTACCGGCTCTCCGTCATTCATACGGATTGCAATAACTTCACCATCATCTAATTCATCGATAGCAACCTTTGCCTTTACAAATGTAAGTGGACAAACCTTATCTGTAATATCTACTGTATCGTCAATCTTAATTCCTTCAATCTCCATATTAGTCCTCCTTTTTCTTAAACCGTATAAGTTCAAAAGCCTTATCGTGTAAGCATATACGAATTTATAATCTTTTGACTATAAATTTTATTATTTACCCTCGTAAGCATCTTTAATAGCTTTTCTAAATTCATCCTCACCTACTCTTTGTAATGTAAGTCTGAATCTCTCTCCTGGGTTAGCATTCTTTTCAAAGAATCCAATTGCTGCATCTGTTACTCTGAAAAGTGTCTCTTCATCCTTAATAAGTGGAAGAAGCTGTTCGCCTTTGTATATCTGGTTACCAAATAATCCACCAAATGATACAATATAACCACTCTGGCCTTCCCAAGCTTCTGTAGGACAAGCCTTTACACAACGTCCACAGTTATTACACTTAGTTCTATCAATAGTAACTGTATTATTAGCACAGCTTATAGCACCCATTCTACAAGCTTTCTCACACACGCCACAATTGATACATTTATCTTCTACCCAGGTTACATCCATACCACCTTTAACACCGATGTCATTTTCTTCCGCCTTAAGACAGTTATTCTGACAACCTGTTACGCCAAACTTGAACTTATGTGGAAGTTCTCTTCCGAAGTAATGTTCATCAAGCTTCTTAGCAAGTTCATATGTATTAATACAGCCGCTTGGACAGACTTCATTACCCTGACAAGCAGTAACTGTACGAACTCTTGGTCCACATACACCCGGCTTAACACCACCATCTGCTAAAGCTGCTCTAACTTCTTCAATATTTTCAAAATTAATAAATGGAATTTCAACACCCTGTCTTGATGTCATATGTACATAACCTTTTCCATATTTATCAGCTACGTCAGCTACAGCTCTGATATTCTCAGATGTAAGATTACCACCAACTACCTGTATTCTTAATGAAAAATATCCTTTCTGCTTCTGTCTCATAAATCCGCCATTTTTAAGTGCTGCATAATCAATCTTAGCCATAATTCTACCTCATTTCTATTCTTTTCTTAGTCGTTTTTTGATATTTAATTAGCTGCTTTTAACGCCTGTGTGAAATCTTCTATAAGGTCCTGCACATCTTCTATTCCTACGCTTATTCTCACCAGATCATCATATACACCAGCAATCTTCTTCTCTTCCTCTGTGCTGTGAGCACTGATTGTTGAGCTTGGATGTATAACCAATGTCTTAGTATCACCTATGTTAGATACATTAAGCGGAATCTGTAATGCATTAATAAACTTAAATGCTTTCTCTTTGCTTCCTGTACGGATTGTTATTATGCCACCAAACCCATTGTTAAGTTCTTTCTTAGCAATATTATAGAATTCGCTATTCTCAAGTCCAGGATAATTAACACTAAGATTACCATAATTATCATTAAGATACTTGGCTAATGTCATTGAATTACTACAGACACGTTCCATTCTTATTCCAAGTGTCTCCATTCCAAGAATATTATAAAATGCATTCTGTGGTGATAAGCAAGCCCCTGTATTACGATATATTCCATTTCTTAACTTGGCTGTATACGCATATGGACCATATTTCTTAAAATCTTTCATACCAGGATATTTTATAATATCCCATTTAAAATTACCAGAATCAGTTATGACACCACTGATTGAATTACTATTGCCATTAACATACTTCGATGTTGAATTAACAACTATATCCGCACCATACTCTATTGGCTTAATAAGATATGCTGTAGCAACTGTGTTATCAACGATAAATGGAACGCCTGCCCTATGAGCTTCATCAGCTATTAATCTGATATCTGTTACATCAAGTCTTGGGTTACCAATTGTCTCTGCAAAATAAAGCCTTGTATTCTCATTCGTAGATACTCTGAACTGTTCCACATCATTATTATTAACATAATGTGTCTTAATTCCAAAGCTTTCTAAATCCCTGAATAAATCAATGCTTCCGCCATATAAGCTTGCACTGCATACAATCTCGTCACCACTTTGTAATATATTAGTAAAGGCATTCGTTATTGCTGCCATACCTGATGAACAGGCAACACTCGCAACACCGCCCTCAAGAACTGTCATTCTTTTCTCAAATGCTTCTATTGTTGGATTGCTAATTCTGCTGTATGAAAATCCAGGTGCCATATTATTAAATATCTTCTCGAGTGTCTCAGCACTCGCATGCTCAAATGCACTTGACTGATATATAGGTGTCTGTGTCGCACCAGTATTCTTATCTCCTCTGAAATCGCCATGAAGTAAAGCTGTATTAAATCTCATATCATTATCTCCATTTCGTATAAACTACAAACCTACTTGTTTAATATGAATTGAATTTTAATCCTTATGTTAATATTTGTCAATAGTTATTTCATATAAATTTGGTATGTAAATATGAATTGAATAAATTAGCGGTTTATGATACTCTATTCACATATATTTATTATAAGGAAAATAAAAACTATGACCAATAAAACCAACTCAAAATCAAACAGCCGTTCAAGACATATATACATATATATATTGCTCTTTGGACTTTTAATAACAGCTTCTTTTCTAAGCGTTATGCTAGGAAGCGTATATATCAATCCAGCAGATATACTAAAATGCTTCTTTACCCCCGACAAGACTTCTCTGACTTACATATTAATAATGAACATACGTCTTCCTCGTATGCTTGGTGCCATTATTGCCGGTATGGGACTTTCTGTTGCTGGTGTTATCCTTCAGGGCGTTATGAATAATGCACTTGCAAGTCCTAATACAATAGGTGTCAATTCCGGTGCAGGCTTCTTTGTAATGCTTGCTATGATGTTATTCCCTCATTCAGGATATGCCACATCTATAGCTTCATTTGTAGGTGCACTTTTAACAACACTTGCCATATACGCACTTGCATATATGGCTGACAGCTCACGAACAACCATTATACTTGCCGGAATAACTGTATCTTCCTTTCTTAATGCAGGTATTAACACTATCAAATTAATAAATACAGATATAACCCTTAATATCACTTCTTTTCTTATGGGTACTTTATCCGGACTTACATTTAACAAAATAGCACTGCCAGCAATTGGAATTATAGCTGCTGTACTTGTATCCTTCATTCTGGCCAAGCCGCTTAATATACTTTCATTAGGTGATGACTATGCCCGCTCTTTAGGATTGAATGTTCCACTTACAAGATTCTTTCTTCTTATATTATCAAGCATAATGGCAGGTCTTGTTGTAAGCTTTGCAGGTCTATTAAGCTTCATAGGTCTTATCGTTCCTCATATATGCAGGACTTTATTCGGAAGTGATGCACGATACCTCCTGCCAACAAGTGCTTTGCTTGGTGCTTCATTTGTACTTATATGTGATATCATTGGTCGTCTTATAGCTGCTCCATACGAACTTCCTGCCGGAATAATTATGGCTTTTATCGGCGGGCCATTCTTTATGTACCTTTTATTAAAAAAGAAAGGAGGCAGACGAGTAAATGCTTAAATATGAACACGTTAATGTAGCTGTATCCAGAATCAATATATTAAATGATATTAATATAACATTTCCAAAAGGACAAATAACAACGATAATCGGTCCTAATGGCTGTGGCAAAACCACCCTGCTCCAGTGCCTTAATGGCTGTTCTAAAGTTACAGCAGGCACTATTACAGCAGATAATGAAAATATCCTGTCACTGCCATTAAAAGAAAGAGCTAAAAGAATAGCATTTCTTCCTCAGATAAGAACAGTTATCCCTGTACTTCCTGTAAGAACATTAGTAGAACACGGCAGATTTCCTTATCTTGGCTTTACAAGACGTAAAACAGATAAAGATAATGAAATAGTCAATAATTCAATGGAATTCACTAATGTAATGCCTTATTCTGAGGATAATGCAGATACACTTTCTGGCGGAATAAGACAGCGTGTATTCTTCTCTATGATACTTGCACAGGACAGCCAGATAATAATTATGGACGAACCTGTTACTTATCTTGACCTTGAGGGTAAAAGGACTTTCTTCTCCATGGTCAATAAACTTAAAAAATCAGGTAAAACAATCATTCTTGTACTACACGATTTATCTGATGCAATAAGAATATCTGATAATCTTGTTATAATGAATGACCGTAAGATTGCAATAAGTGACACACCCGCCAACTGTCTTAAAACGCATATTATTGAAGATGTATTCCACACAACCTATAAAAAATTCACTGATGATGAAGGTGACTATTATATTTTTATGTAATTATACATTTATATAATTATCCTTATATATACTTCCATTCTTATCAATGTACCACTTCTGCACCTGCCAGTTATACATACTATCTGGCAGACTGTGGATTGTATTACTGCCTATGCCTGTATACCAGAGTTCATCATCAGGTGTCCTCTTAATAAATGTATCACCATAGGTCGTTGATGCAGCTTTAATATACATAAATCTTTGCCGCTGCCACTGTGCATATAGATTAACTGTGTCCTCTGAAAGCTTTGTAAGTTCAGTTACAGCTTCCAGCGGATAATACATATCTCCACTCCCATCAGCCTCAGTATTCCACCCATCAAACTTAAACAGCTTTCTTGACGGTCTCTGCCCAGATAATGAAACCTCTGAACCATACATCGTATTAATATCCTGTGGCATATTACTTACCCCTGATGGTGCATTAGATATATATTTTATGACTTTATCCTTAGGCTTCCACTTAGCATATACCGTATAATCACTGTAGCTGGCTTCTTTTAATACACTACTGCATGGCTTGCCATTACTATCCCATAGCATAACATATTCACTGTCTGTATCAAATGTAAGCTTATCCCTGTTAGATGTCGTATTAGATGCTTTACTATAACCATACCACCCCTCGAATATATATCCCTCCTTAGCCGGAATTGATACATTTCCTCTGTCTGCACCCCAATTCGTATCAGTAAGCTTCCCTGTTTCCTCCTTATCAAGCAATCCACCATCTGCATCATAATATATGGTATTACTATCCAGAGAACATATCGTAATCTCTCTTATAAATTGTCCTATCTTACCAAGTTCGTGTTCAGGTGCACCAATCCCAAAATCAACATCCCTGTTAAAATATGTCCTTAACTCATAATCTGCACTGTCACCATTAGTATGAATAGTGTAATCTAAATTACCTCCTGTATCATTACCTCCACACACTATGTCGCTCACTGTTGTGTCAGCATTAATCTGACAATTTGACCTGTCATACTTGTTGCGATATCCCGTATTCTGCTGTCCAAAATTAACCCCTATATCCCAATATTTCAAAGTATTCCACCCATATGCAGTAAGCTTAAAGCTTACTCTGTAATCTCCCGCCGGAAGCCATGTATAAGGTCCATATATAGTCGTATTAGTGCCTATTGTTCCTGTTAAATCCTCACCCCATATAATCATAGCACTACACCAGTCTGACGATATTGTATAATTTTTTGCCTTAACCTTGTGATCGCAGCCGTCCCAGTATGTAAATTCAATACTATTATTATTCAAATCAATAACATCTTTTTTATGTAAAAATGCTGATGTATTAACGTCCGCCATACACTCTGTTACGCCGCATATAATAAACAGCATTATTGCTGTAATTCTTATAAATGCAGTCTTTAACGGCTTACATTTTAATATTATTAAACTCAATTTATTATTATTCATATATGTATTAAGTAAAAAAATCCTATAATTATATCTTTTCGTTCTTTTTTGCAAATTCTATTTCCTTTCCGCATCATTCACTAAACTATAGTTAAACATTTATTGTAACAGCAAATATCATTACTGTAATTAATTATGGCTGTTACGCTATTTTTTATTATTCTTACATTATAACTATGTTATTTCTTATATTATTAGGATAATGGTGTTTCTTCTCAATTTTCACATTGTTATAATATTTATTATATAATTAATATTTCGGGATTATTATTATTAAATATTGGGATTAACTGGGACATATATTGTATTGGTGTATAGAATTAATTCATTAAGTATACTTTATATAAAGAATATCATATAAATTTATAATATGCAAGTATTTTTATAATTAATATATTAAAAGAATACTACTTTAAATGTTTTATTCATAGCTTTATCCAATATGGAACATATACTATTATGCAACAAAAAAGGAACTCTCACTGAGTTCCTTAATCAAGTGCAGTCGGCGGGACTTGAACCCGCACCCAAGCAATATGGACTAGATCCTTAGTCTAGCGCGTATGCCAATTCCGCCACGACTGCTTATTTGTTATATCGGTCACCCGACTTGATTAATATTACATTATTGTATGCCATTTGTCCAGCATTTTTTTACTATATTTTATATACCGTATTGTATGACATATTTTTTGACATAAACTAACAGCAATTAATCTATTATCCTGCTAATTGACTATTAACAAAATTTTCTTAATATGCTATTATCTTCATATTAACAGACTATAGAAAGGATTGGCGGTATTGTTATGAAGAAACGCTGTTTACGCTTATTAAGCTGCATATTTATAATAGCAATGTTCTTTGGCGGACTGTGTTTCTACAATGTGCATACTGCCCTCATTGAGATATCGTATGAAACAGAAGCTGATTTCCACGATTTCCAGCTTATTACTACGCCAAAACCTTCTATAAATGATTACAGGCCATGTACATCAGAGATGCTTGGTAATCAGACAGCTTTCACTTCAGAAAATGTGTTGCCAAGAATGGGAACACGTCTATTAGTACGCTCAATTGCCGCTGTCATTTTACATAATAACTTTAATATTGACAATTTCTATCACATATATTCATTTAATTATTCTTTGGATATCAATCCATCTTATTCAACGATTATTGTTGATTATATCCATAAAAAGGACGGTTCAAAATAATTATCTCAAAGTGAATTCATATAATATGCAATAAATAATTATGTATAAAATGTATATATTTGTAATAAACCAACCTCAATGTATATTACAACAATTTAATACATTTTATAAGAAATGGAGATATTATGAACATTTTAACATATATAGGCATAGCTATAGGTGGTCTTATAGCTGTTGGTTCTACTTTAGGCATAACTTTAGGCATTGTAGTAACCATAATCTATAAAATATTCAGAGCAGTTAAATATAAAATTTCTTTATTTGACTAACCAGAACAGACTAACTGTGCAGTCAGCTAAATATACAGTTAGCTGACAGTACAATATAATTTGGCTAAACATTAAATTTAACGAATTGAAATATTAACTTAATTAAATCAGAAAAGGAGTATTATATGGTTGGAAATATAACTGTAGGAATTGTTGTTTTATTAATTGTTGGCGGTATTATATTCGGATGCCGAATAGACCATCAGGCTACTAAAGAAGCTGACGAAAAAAATAATTCAGCCGTTAAATAACCGTGGTATTTAATAAAACGCTATGAAATCACACAATGATAACATAGCGTTTTATATTTTGATTATTTTTTTGAGTATTTACTTATTTTCTTTGTTTTCAATGTAGTTATCAAACTATCTACTGCATACCATTCGCCATTTTATACTTATAAAGCATTTCAGCGTGATTTTGTTCTTCTATCTCTATATCTGCAAGCACTTTTCTTATAGATGTTAAAGTACACGCAAATACATTGGAATTATATTCACCTGATACAAGCTTTTCTGTTCCTATGCTGTCTGTTGCAAGAAAACAGTCATTCTTTTTATCCTCTGACTCTTCACTCTTTGAATAACTGCCCTTTGGCTGATAGTCCTTTCCTGCTGTATCATTACAATCGCAGGATGGCACTTCACCATTTAAAATCTGACCTATCGTCTTATAATGTTCCTGCTCCTTTTTCTTAAGCTCATCAAAAAGCTGTTTTAACTCATCGTCCTTTGCAAGTCCTGCATACTTCTCGTACTTATCAATACAATTCTTTTCCTGTGTCTGAAGATCCTTTAATACCGACATTTCTTTTTCAGTCAACAACATACATATGCCTCTTTTCTTAATCTGGTTATTTTGCGATGTGCATATCAGAAATCTATTCTGCCACCACTATGAATTAGGATTGTTAATTTACATTGCAATCTCTTATACATATGTATTATGTGTTGATTCTCATAATCATATACCTTACATACTTATATTTTTATCAACATTTTTTCAATCAATTAAGAACATATCCTTACATATATATTTCCCATATTTTGTCTTAAAAATATTATTGTAAGCCTTTAACACTGCATCTTTTGACACACCATCTTCATACATATTTACAAGAAAATCAGCCTCAACAAGTATCTGGTAATCAATCCTGTCAATATTACTATATGTATGATGATGTGCAATCAGATACTGCACTCTTTCTGAAATGTCTGTTTCAAATCCAAGTCTTTCAAGAAGCTCTTTAGCTAGTGCAGGTCCTTCCTTTTCCTGCAACCTGCCGCCACACTCTCCATATTTTTCTTCGCATGTATGAATCCCTATGTCGTGTGTCAGTGCCGCTGTTTCAATAATAAACAAAGTCTTGTAATCTACATTTTCCATCTGGGCAATCAACCTGGCATAACTATGAACTTTACAGAAATGCTGTATTCTTCTGGAATCCCCTTTATATAATTCAATCATAGCCATATGTAACTTATTTAACATATTAATATTCTGTGTAACAGCACTTTGAGCAGCTGAGTTTTTCATAGTATTATTCTCCTTTTTTTGATAAATATTGTATATTATTATTTATTTTCAATATTTTTAATATCCTAAATATTATTAAAATAATACTCGCAATATTCATATTAAAATATATCAAGCATATTATCAAGATATATCTCTTCCCTTACATTTATCTGGTATTCCGGCTTAGTCATATAATAAAGAAGAAATTCCAGCACCAGTGCACTTCCAAGGCTTCTGCCCTCTATTTTAAAATTAGTAAATCCCATAGGCATATATATATTCCTGATATCATCTACACTTATAAATGCCGGGTTGTGCATTGCCTTGGAAAATCTATATCCATCGCCTGCCTCAGGCGACACACATATATGCCCGTTACAATTTTCGCCAAGATTCATACGGCTTACAGTCTCATAACAGGCTTTACGGTCATAACAGCCAATCCAGCAGCACTCGTTACATAAAAATTCAATCTTATTTTTCTGTTCCTGTGTCATCGTCCCCAGCTTATCAAAGCATTTATTCAACCTGAAATCTGGCACAACATAACTAAAATCATCTCTGTTTACCTCGTTCAGCAAATCATTATAATCTGTCAGCACCTTGGTTGTAGATGAAACAAAATAAAACTCTGGATATTTATTTTTTAAATAGTCAAGCAGAATATCTGAATGAACTATAATTCCATTTTTAAATGCAGTATTTCTTATCGAATTATCTATAGAATAATCTTTAGACGCATATTCAGATGTAACCTTATAATCACTATGCAATTTTGAAGCCGCCTTTAATAATTCACACAACTTATTACATTTCACATCTGCCAGATGTTCCTTCCTGATAAGCGAATTGCTGAATGTAAGTCTTGCCGATATTCCATATTGTGCCATAAGTGAAAATACTTTTTCTGCCTCACTATCTCCAAAGCCGGCACGCCCGCCGCCCCATATGCAATCCGCTGGTGCACCATATATAGAACCTATATCACACCAGTCATAAAAATACTCTCTATGTTCATAAAATAATGGCAGGAATACTTTATAAAACTCATAGAATTCAAACAGACCCGGAAGATGATAATGCGCTATCCCTCTATCAATCTTATCTATATTATTATTAAAATCATTTGCAATACTCATATTAATATGCTTCCCCCTGATTATTAACAAGATAATTTATCTTGTATCATCATCCATTTATTGTCAACATTATACTACTTTTCTGCTTAATTTTTCTGCTTAAATTTCATATATCTATTATACACTCAAAAATCCCATAGGTTTGTACTCTTTTAAGCATATAACCTATGGGAATTATAATAGATATTATTATATTAATTTTTTGTCTTTAAAAATTGCATATATCATAAGCACTGCTATGCTTATTATAACAAGTTTCATATAAAGGCTTATATCACTATACATATTCATCATAATATTATTAACTGCACCATTACTATATCTGTCTGTAATGTCGCCTGCTAATAATAGCATCAATAATAATGTACTAATTATCAAACTTTTATTACGGTATATTTCTTTGTCCTTATCATCTAATTCCTTATTAACATTCTCTATCGGTGAAAATCTTAATATTATAAGGCAGGATAATAAATACATTATCCATACAACCGAATTATTGACTTTTAAAGCTTCAAGCATAACTGTAACTAAATATGTCCCAAGAAATACTATATTACATACTAATGGAGTTCTTGCATGATACCCTCCTGTATATATTCTTAATGTAGCATAGATTGTAATAAATATTATGCTTTCAACCAGTCTTGATATTAATATGCCAACAATAAGGACTGTCAACATTCCTGCAATATTGCCGATAAGCACCTGCATACCATACTGGTATACAGGTAGCTCATCTTCATTAATTATGTTCTTCTTCAAAAAAAGAACTGCAATACTATCTGCTATTCTTCCTAGCATTATCCCTATCCCCTTACCTCTCAGTAATACATTGGTATTATCTGTTCTTCTTTAACATAGCTGCTGCCTGTGGTTCCTTTGGCTGATAGCAGCTCCATATTGAAGCGCTGTTTACAGCCTTTTTAGCAGAGTGCTGCGCTGCCTTAGCAACACAATTTAATAATACATTACTCTTCTTCATAGCATCTTACTCCTTTCCTACCCGTTGTTACAAGTATTAATATATCTGATGCTGATAAATCAGCTCTCATTCTATCCACAACTCTCATCCCTTATTCGAGTTAGCACAAAAGCTGATTTAATATTAACATTTATTTCCTACATTTCAATAAGCGTGTCGTGAATTGCAGGTTATATGTCGTGAATTTATCGGTCTCCATAAAGAATAATACTGCAACAAAGAACACAAGTGCCTACTATTGAATATTTAATTCTTCCATTGTACTTCTTCACAACATCATTTACATTTTTCAAGCCATATCCGTGTACCATTTTATCCTTTTTATGTGTATTAAAAAGAGTATCATTCTTAAATGATTTTGCCATATCATCTGTTATATTATTATATATTTTCAAAGAACATACGTCCTCATTCTCATCTATAAATACCTCAACTCTCTTATTATCAACAAATGTTTGAGCCTCAATTGCATTATCAATCAGATTAGAAAGCACACAGAATATATCCACATTTTTAATCAGCTTCAATTCTCCATTGACAACCACAACAAAATCTATATTTTTCTGCCTGCAATCTTTAGATTTCTTTGCAAGGAATTCATTAATAACTATATTATCAGTATACATTTTATCAACTATTATTTTATCCAGATCCCCATCAAACTGGCTAAGGAATTCCATAGCTTCCTCTGTACGCCCATCTTTTAGCATAAGATTAGCTGCAATCAATGTTTTATTCAGCTCATGTTTAATCCTTGATATACGTTCAACATTAGTCTTTATATCCTCAACATTTTCCAGCCTGCTTTTATATGCCTGTTCCATTATTGTCTGCTCCATAAGAGCGTATGTACTGCGTTGTATAATCTCATACAATGCCACACACAGGATAAACATTATTGTTACACATATCATTATTATAATTGAGCGCACTATCATTTTCTCAGCATCACTGTCTGTTGACATCATCTGCACTTCATTGGTGATAATAACTGACATTATCATAGCCGCCATAATTATTACCGTGTCCTTAATATTCACTCCATAGCTGTATCTTCTTAATATTCTTACAAGTATTACCGCAACAATCCATATTGTTATCTGTATAAGAATAACCAGCAGGCACTTTTCCATAGAAGCTGTTCCTGTGAATTCTATAAAATGCACATTATACAATGCTCCCATTATACTGCCCAAAAGTACCGTAACAAATATTATAGTTGCTATAATAAACATTGAAGCATACATTTTCTGAAATATATTGCCATCCATAAAAAGGCACGCATATATGACAAGCATTGCCCACAATATGCCAACACCAAGTCCCTCAAACGGAACAACCATATACTGGATTTCCAGATATGCAAATATTATCGAAACACCTGATATTACTGCAATCTTGGAATTAATCTTTTTATTAATGTTCAATGTACCGCATAAAAAATATATAAGCAAAATGCTCTGATTAATATTTGCAAGTGTTTCAACTATAAACGAAACTTTATCCATACTTTTCTCCAATCATTTTATCATTTACTATGTATATTCTATCCTGCATACGCTAAACTGTATGTGCCTGTAACGCTTACTATATCTGCATATTCTTTCAGCTTTTTCTATCACTTACTCTTACTGCTCACTGTACCCCATAATATATGCCTGCCAGTCCCGTATAATCATTTCCTGCTTATTTCCAGTTATATACAGCTTTGTACCATTATCGATTATTACCACATCATCTTTAATATTAACAATATGTTCCATATTAACAAGACTTGACCTGTTAATCTTAACAAAGCCTTTAGCTGAAAGCTCCTTCTCTACTCTTGAAATCTTGTCCCTTACAACCCTGCAGTCATCTGTCATATATATGTTCATATCATGGTTAGACATCTCTATATATAATACTGTCGAAAGATTTAACACAAGCGTATTCCTGTTATTCTTAAAGGTATACAACACATTTTTATCATTCATATATGATATTATCTTATCCATTGTAACCTTGATATCTTCTGCATCGTGCTTCTTTCTTATAAATCCAAGCGGTCTGCACACAAATGCTTTAATAGCATATTCCTCATAATTCGTAATATATACAATACCGGCATTTCTGTTCATTCTTGTTATAAGTCTTGCCACGTCCATTCCATATACTTCACCAAATTCTATATCTAAAAAATATATATCTGCTTTATCACTTTCCTTATTCTTAAGACTCTCAATAAGGCTCATATAGTTATCATAATAAACGCAATTGAACAGCTCATCGTATTGGCTTTCCAACACTTTAAGCTGTTCAATAAACTGGGATGCGTACAATCTATCATCATCACATATAACAAACTCCATAATTATCCGCCTGCTTTCGTACATTAATAATATAATGATGTGAGTAGCAAAATTACTTTCTGCATACATATCATAATAGGTAATATTATACATAATCTTAGGTTGGTTCGCAATAATGTGGGGTGAAGAATATTGTAATAATTGCAATGATTGTCTGATAATGACTTACTGGGGCATATATGGTAGTTTTTTCTCTCTGGACGAGAGGATATTGTTAGTATATATGTTTGTATTTAATATTTGTGCCTATGAAAGCGTGCTAACGCACTGTTCATAGGCTGGTGGGTGGGAGAAGATGCTTACGCCGTGCAAGTTCCAGAAGCCTCTGGCTTCTGGAACTGTCGGGCTTCGCCCTATCTGACTTAGCTTCAAAGTGCTGCTTTGTGCAAGCACAAGCATCACTTTGCTGTTAAGTCAGGCACGGCTCATTATATTACATATTCCCATACTTCATCCTTGAAGATGATTTTTCTGTAAGTATCGAATTTTGTCCACTTGTTGAAGAATTCATCATTGAGTGGTTTGTTAGCCGTTTCGATGGCATTTAAGTCATTTACAAGATTATTGTAATCTTCCTCACTGTTAAGTTTAATAGAAAAACCTCTGCTGTTAATTACAGGAATTCCTGTATATGCATATTCAGAAAGCTTAGTGATTGCCTCTATCTTCTTATCTCTTACCTTAACAGCAACTCTGTCACGAAGAACAATTACATCAAAGTTATCTGGATAGCTGTATGTTTCACCGCTTACGTTAATTACATCTCCGACCTTGTATGTCTTGCCTGATGGGCTTACCTTTGTAACTGTGGCACTTTCAAGGTTATAATAATATTCTTCAAATATATCTGCATTTCCTTTAAGGCTTCCATTTACAAATGCACATTTTACTTCTTTGTTATCATATGCACTCGAATCTGTGACAACACCGCAGGCAGATGTCATATTGCTTATTCTATCTATAAGAATAAGTTCGCCAAGCGTCTTATGTTTTGCAAATTCATCAATAACAACTGCTTCCTGAAGTCCAATATCGCACACTGCTATCTCATTCTTGCTAAGTCCATTAGCTGGAAGGAAATTTCCTGTATTGACGTCTATCTTGTACTGAATGTTCTTTAATACACCAAGAACCTGCTTAGTGCCAATCTTAACAATGTAATCCTTACCAACTGTAAGTTCTGCATCGTCCATCCAGAGTATTGTTGATGTAAGTGACTTGCTTACTGGAAGTGTTGTTCCGCTTGAAAGTACACATCCTCTTGATACGTCAACTTCTTTATCAAGCTGGATTGTAACTGGCTGTCCTTCCTGTGCTGACTGACTATCCTTATCACCAACAAGAATACTCTTAACCTTAGCTGACTCACCACTAGGAAGTGTGATTATATCATCACCAACTGATACAACGCCTGATTCAATCTGCCCCTGAAATCCTCTGAAAGTATGGTCTGGACGGCATACTCTCTGAACTGGCATATAAAAACCTTCTTCCTTCTTCTTTTCGCTTACATCCACATTTTCAAGGTAAGTAAGAAGTGCTTCGCCTGGATACCAAGGTGTATTATCAGATTTAACTGTAATATTGTCACCCTCTGTTGCTGATACAGGGATAATCTTTACACTTGCAAGTCCAAGTTCTTTAGATAATTCATCAATCTGCTTAGTTATCTCGTTAAATCTTGCTTCTGAGTAACCAACTAAATCCATCTTATTTACTGCAAATACGAAATATTTAATTCCCATAAGGGCACATATTCTTGCGTGTCTTTTAGTCTGCACAAGAACGCCCTGCTTAGCATCGATAAGAATTATTGCAAGGTCAGCAAATGAAGCACCAACCGCCATATTTCTTGTATATTCTTCGTGGCCTGGTGTATCAGCTACGATAAAGCTTCTCTTATCTGTTGTAAAATATCTGTAAGCAACATCGATTGTGATACCCTGTTCACGTTCTGCCATAAGTCCATCAAGGAGAAGTGAGTAATCAATAGCACCACCACGGCTTCCCACTTTACTGTCAAGCTCTAAAGCCTTTTCCTGATCGGCATATAAAAGCTTTGAATCATATAATATATGTCCTATTAATGTAGACTTTCCATCATCCACGCTTCCGCATGTTATAAACTTTAATAATCCTATCATCTTAGAAATACCCCTCTCTCTTTCTTCTTTCCATACTTCCTGCTGCTTCATTATCTATCACTCTTGTTGTTCTCTCAGAAGATACAGCACTAAGTGTTTCATCAATTATCTCATCAAGAGTAGTAGCATTTGATTCAATACCACCTGTTAAAGGATAGCATCCAAGTGTTCTGAATCTTACATCCTTATATTCAATCTTTTCTCCTTCTCTTAATTTCATACGGTCATCATCAACCATTATAAGCATACCATCTCTTTCAACTACAGGACGTTTCGCTGCATAGTAAAGAGGTACAATATCTATATTTTCTCTCTTTATGTACTGCCATATGTCAGTTTCTGTCCAGTTAGAGATTGGGAATACTCTTATACTTTCACCCTTGTTAATACGTGAATTGTATAACTTCCACATCTCTGGTCTCTGGTTCTTAGGGTCCCACGCGTGGTTTTCATTACGGAAAGAGAATATTCTTTCTTTGGCTCTTGACTTTTCTTCATCTCTACGTCCACCACCAAAAGCTGCTGTGAAACCATATTTATTAAGTGCCTGCTTTAATGCCTGTGTCTTCATAATATCTGTATACACTGAACCATAGTCGAAAGGATTAATTCCTTTCTTAACACCATCTTCATTGATATATTCTAACATTTCAATGCCAAGCTTCTTGGCTGTTTCATCTCTGAACTTAATCATTTCCTTAAACTTCCATGTTGTGTTAACATGAAGAAAGGGAAATGGTGGCTTCTCCGGGTAGAATGCTTTCATTGCAAGATGAAGCATTACTGAACTATCCTTTCCTATTGAGTAAAGCATAACTGGCTTTTCACACTCAGCCGCCACCTCTCTTATTATATATATTGCCTCAGCTTCAAGCTGATCAAGATGTGATAATTCTGCCATTGTTTTATCTGTCCTTTCCTTATATATTAGTTTAGAACGACTATCCACTTCCATAGTATGTTTATATGTTTATTAGCTAATAATCATTCAAGTTAAATAAACTATTTTTTATTACAAACGTCAGCTATTAAATATAATATATTCTTTCTGATATCTTTTACTGCATTAATCTTACATCAGTACTTATTAGATTCTTTCTTATTAATTACTATTGTTTCCCTGCTTCCATCTGTCTTATCTATATTCCAGTTAAGGAAGTCACCTTTGGAAATAACGCTCATCTTACTTCCCATACCTCCCATATCTGCTCCAAGATAAAGTGCGATAGCTTCAAACTTACATTCCTTGATACAAGATGAACATCCCCAGCAGTCCTTAGGATACTTCATATATGCTTTCTTATCTTCTCCCATCTTAATAAGACTTCCCGGACAGACGATACTGCATTGTCCGCAGCCAGCACATTTCTCCTTATTAATTACTATGCTCATATGTCTCACCTCTTCCCACAAGATTTCTATATTTCACTTCTATCCTTCCGTCTACCTTTCTTGTATTAACATACTTAAGCCATTCATCTGACTTTTCTGGGTAATCAAGGTTCTCTGCAAAGCTGTGCCATCTTGTTTCTTTTCTTGCTTTCAAATGTTCTATAAGCACCTGACAGACTGTAAGTCTTTCCTTTAATTCATATACAAACATAAGCTCATGATAATCTTTAGCGTTAGCTTTTTCTGAAAGAGTTTCTATCTGTTCAATCTTTTCTTTGGCAAGCTTAAGCTGCTTTCCATTGAACTGGTAATGACTTCCTATACCACCAGCATATGTATCCATAACCTTCTGCATAGCTTCCTCAAGTTCTTCTGTCGAGAAAATGGTATCTTTATCCTCACGGCTAAGATATTCATTATATTCTTTTATTCTTTCATCGGTAAGCTTGTCTGCATATTCATCAGCTGTACTCTGTGAAAATGCATTCTCTGTGATGTCCGATCTATTCAATTCCTTAACAATATCTTCTGCCGCAATTTCACCTTCTGCCATAGCACCTGTCACATACTTCTGAGGACAGCCTCCTGCAACATCTCCTGCCGCATAAAGACCATTGATTGTTGTCCTTCTATTAGTATCAACCCAGTAACCACTCGCCGTATGTCCGCCTACAATATAAGGCTCTGTTCCTTCTATCTCAACATTCTGCTCACTTGGGTTCTTTCCAGACTCTATCCATTTAAGTGTCTGGCTTGGTGCCATATTAAGGTATGCTTTCTTTAATGACTCGTCCTGCTCACTGCTTATTCCTTCTGTTCTTAAGTAACAAGGACCTCTTCCCTCAATGTTCTCCCTTACAGTTCCGTATACTCTCTGTGAAGTTGTAAGTCCATACCGGTTCTCGTATATCTCACCTAAAGAATTCACCTGCTTTGCGCCAACTCCCTGTGCTATTGTTCCTGTAGGAGCTATTGTATCTTTACATCTTAAAGCTATAAAACGCATTTCAAATGTTGTCATCTCTGCACCAGCATTAATACCCATAGCAAAACCAGCACCTGTATTAAATGGAGGATACCACATTTTATGTCTTGAAAATCCTGGATTGTTAGGCTTATACAGTCCAGCCGCTCCACCAGTCGCACATAATACCTTCTTAGCTCTTATCTCATAAGCTTCACCAGTATCAATATTAAAACCAACAGCACCAAGAATTGTATTATCCTTTACTATGTAATCAGTTATATTAAGTCTGTTAATTACAGTTACATTTTTAAGACTATTTACTGCATCTGCAAGTATTGGCTTAATATTCTCACCATTAATCTTAATATTACGATTGCCCCTTGCAACATATCTGCCATTCTCATCTTTAAGAATTACAAGTCCAAGCTTTTCCATCTTGGCTGTTACTTCGTTAAGTCTTTCTGACATTGTAAGAAGTAAATCTTCCCTCACAATATCGTCAGCATCTTTCTTTGCATATTCAACATAATCCTCTGGCTTTCTGCCTTCAACTATGTAAGCATTTATCGCATTAACACCAGCCGCAAGACAGCCGCTTCTCTTTATATTCGCCTTTTCTGCAATTATAATTGAAGCATCTGACTTTTCCCTTATTGTAAGTGCCGCATAACAGCCTGCTGTTCCACCACCTATAATAAGCACATCTGTTGTTAATCTGTTTAAACCATTAATCTGCATAAACTTTCCTTTCTCATTGTAAAACTTGTCCACAGGTCTTTATCAGATATATACTAATCTGAAGCTGTGCATATACCCACAAAGCATTTAACCTGGCAGAAACATAACTTTAATCTGGTTAAATATAGAATACGTCATCATCCCTCATACCATTATTCTCGCAAAGATATGCCTTTTCATCATCAACTGCGTATATTCTATATATAAGAACGTGAACCTTTTCCCCAACCTGTAGCGGCTCTTTCTCAAGTGACCACTCTCCTGTTATCATTGTTCCTCCAATATTAACAGTTACATCAAGATGATTGCCTCTGAAAAGAATATCCTCAACATAACCTTCCTCAGCAGCACTGTTGTACTGCTGGAGCTTTCCATACTTAGAAAGCTTCACAAATTCAGGTCTTATTATTGCTCTTTTAGCTCCCTGTATCTCATCAAAACCTTTTAATTTTGAATAATCATTAACCTCAGAAGCTTTTCCAATGAATTCAACAACAAATGGTGTTGCTGGAGATTTGTATATCTCTATCGGACTTCCCATCTGCTCTATCTTTCCGTGGTTAGTAATTATAATCTCGTCAGCTACTTCAACAGCTTCGTCCTGATCGTGTGTGACGAATATGCTTGTTATTCCAAGCCTGGTAACCATACTGCGAAGCCACGTTCTAAGCTCTGTCCTTACCTTTGCATCAATCGCCGCAAATGGTTCATCTAACAGAAGCACTGATGGATTAGGTGCTAACGCTCTTGCAAAAGCTACTCTCTGTCTTTGTCCACCTGATAACTGGTTAGGGTACCTTTTCTCAAGACCTGCAAGCCCTGTTATATCAAGAAGCTCCGTAACTCTTTTCTTAATCTCATCTTTGGGAACTTTCTTAAGTTTAAGTCCAAATGCTATATTATCATAAACTGTCATATGTCGAAAAAGAGCATAGTTCTGAAATACGAAACCAATCTCTCTTTGATTAGCTGGTACATCATTAACTCTCTTTCCATCAATATATATATCGCCAAAGCTTGGTGTTTCAAGGCCTGCAATCATTCTTAATATTGTTGTCTTACCGCTTCCCGAAGGACCAAGCAATGCAACAAGCTTTCCCTTTTCTATTCCGAAATTCACATTATCAGATGCACGAAAATTTCCATACTGCTTAAAAATATTCTTCATCTCAACATACATTACTTTTGCCCTCCTTTCTTATAATCACTTTGTCTGTGTTCAAATATATTCCTTAATACAAGAACTATAATCGCTATAATTACTAATATTGATGATACAGCAAATGCCGATGTTATTGATGTATCTGTACCTGACATATACAGTGCATCTATCTCAAGTGGAAGTGTGAATGTCTCTCCTCTTGTCTTTGATAATGCATTAACCGCACCGAACTCTCCTAATGCTCTTGATGTACATAGAATTATTCCGTATATCAACGACCATTTTATATTAGGAAGAGTTATCTTAAAAAATATTGTAAAACCATTAGCACCCATTAAAGCCGCCGCTTCCTCCTCGTCCTTTCCGAGTGAGTTAAGCACTGGTATTATCTCTCTTGATACATATGGAAATGTAACAAATATTGTAGCAAGCACAACTCCCGGTATCGCAAAGGCTATTCTTATATTGCTTCCTGTAAACTCATTAAACCATCTTATAACAGGATAGAAAAAACCAAGTCGTCCAAATGTCATAAGAAACGCAAGACCTACAATAACCGGTGATATAGAAAATGGTATATCAATAAGTGTTGCAAGTAGCTGTTTACCTTTAAAATCAAACCTTGTAAGAACCCACGCTGCTATAATTCCAAACAGTGTATTAATAACAACAGCAGCAACTGTCGCAATTATAGTCACCTTTAACGCACTTAATACATAAGGTGTTGTTATTGATTTAATGTAAAAACTAAAGCCCTCTTTTAATGAACTTGCTATTATTGATAATAGAGGTATAATCAGCATAACTGTTATAAACAAAACAGTGATAAGAATACATATGCTTCTTGTTCTTCTTTTTCTTTTTTCAAGCTTATCATTCTCGCTCATATTTAACCTCCATTTTCTCTACATTGTACGCTTTGCCTGCCTCATCTGTATTATATTAATGATAAGTAGTATCAGAAAAGATATTATAAGCATAACAAGTGCAATCGCTGTCGCCGAAGCATAATCAATATAATTAAGCTTCTGCATTATTACATAGGATACAACCTGTGTATGTTCCTTGGCACTGTTGCCTGATATGTATATAACGCTGCCATATTCTCCTATTCCCCTTGCAAATGCAAGTCCGAAACCTGTAAGAAGTGCCGGGCTGATTTCTGGAAGAATCACTTTAAAAAATGTCTTTGATGGACTTGCACCTAACATATATGCCGCTTCCTCATATTGAGAATCCATCTTTTCAAGAACTGGTATTACCGCTCTTACAACAAATGGAATTCCTACAAACACAAGTGCTGTAATAAGTCCAAGATGTGTATAAGATACTCTTATGCCTATTGAAGCAAGCGGTTTGCCAAGTATTCCGGTTTCAGAATACATTTTCGATAATGTAATACCAGCTACCGCTGTCGGAAGTGCAAATGGAAGTTCTATAAGTCCGTCAAGCACTCTCTTTCCAGCAAAATCATATTTAACAAACGTCCATGCAATTATTGTCCCAGACACACAGTTGATTACTGCCGCTATGAATGAACAGCTAATACTTGTAACAAATGCATTGACGACATTCTGCTTAGTAACCAGCCTTATAAATTCGTCTGGTGGAAGCTTAAGTGAATATACCATAACCGAAGCAAGTGGAATTAATACTATAAGTGATAACATAGTAACTGTAATTCCAAGTGTTAAATGAAATCCCGGTATAACACGTACTTTTTTATCTTTACCGAATTTTCTGCTATTCTTTATTTCATCAAACGCTGTATCATAGTCTGGCTGTTTATTATTATCAATTGTTCTATCAGTTGTTATAGATTTCATCAAACCAGCCTCCATCATCAAAATATATCTTGTATGCCTGAGTCCAGCCGCCGTAATCAGCTATTGTATCAAGCTTTATTGTAAGATTGAATTTACCACTATATTCATTCAATACCTCTTCATCTGTTGGTCTGTATCCATAATCTGCGGCTATTCTTTGTGCCTGCTTTGAATACAGGAATGATAAATATTCGCTTGCAAGCTCCTCTGTCTTGTTGACTTTAACATTATCATCTACAACTGCCACACTTGGCTGTGCGAGAATACTTACAGATGGTGTGACAATCTCATATTCATCAGGATATGAAGCTAATGATGTAAGTGCCTCATTCTCCCAGGCAATAAGCACATCGCCTTTTTTATTCTCAACAAATGTTGTTGTTGAGCCCCTTGCTCCGGAATCCAGCACTGATACATTAGCATACAGCTTTCCTAAGAATTCCTTCTGCTTATCTTCACTGTTATACTTATCTCTTGCATAGCTTAATGCCGCAAGGAAATTCCAGCACGCTCCACCACTGCTCTTAGGATCTGGTGTTATAACCTCAACACCATCTTTAATTAAATCATCCCAGTCTGATATATTAAGCGGATTGCCCTTTCTTACAAGAAATACAATCGTTGAAGTATACGGAGATGAGTCTTTATCATATTCGTCCTTCCAGCCTGCATCAATAAGACCTGTATTCTCTATAAGGGATATATCATGTTCAAGTGCAAGTGTAACAACATCTGCATTACAGCCTTCAACTACTGAGCGTGCCTGACTTCCTGAACCTCCGTGAGATTGTATAACCTTTATCTGCTTTCCGTATTCAGCCATATAGTAATCGGCAAAGACTTTGTTATATTCCTCATAGAACTCTCTTGTAGGGTCATAAGAAACATTAGTTATTGTAAGTCCATCTCTCTTACTGCCACAGCCTGCCGCTATATATGTCATCGTAATACACATAATAAGAAGCATACATAATTTATACCTTTTTTTATTAGAATGTCCGTTATGCTCAAGATATTTCATAGGTCTGCTCCTTTCTTATGGGCTTTAAATTTACTATATACCCACCATTCATACATACATAGTGTGTTAGTATGTTTATTACTTAAAAAATATTGCCAGACACCTTTGCTGCTGTCTGGCAACCCTTGGAAATTATTGATATAATAAACCTTATTTCCTATAAAGTCAATATGTTTATGTGTTTATTTTAAAATTATTTTAAATCTATGTTTACAACCTCTCCTGTCACTATGACTGCCGGTGATGTTATGCCTGCTTCTCTTACCTTTAATTCAATATCAGCAAGTGTACCTTTGACTATTCTGTATGTATCATCAAATCCACCTGTAATAACTGCCGCTGGAGTGTTCTTAGGCTTACCTCCGCTTACGAGTGCCTCAGTTATCTGTGCAAGATGTGTAAGTCCCATAAGGTATACACAAGTTCCATTCATAGAAGCTGAATTTCTTATTTCTTCATAAAGTGAGTCCATATCTTTGGTATGTCCTGTGACAACACTAAAGCTTCTGCTTACATCCCTATGTGTAACTGGTATGCCTGCCATTGCAGGAACTGCTATTGCTGATGTTACTCCTGGTATTTCTTCTGTTTCTATGCCATTTGACTTAAGATAGAGCATTTCTTCTCCACCACGTCCGAATACATATGGGTCACCACCCTTTAATCTGACAACAAGCTTTCCTTCATTGGCTTTCTTTAAAAGGAGTTCGTTAATTTCTTCCTGTGCCATACTGTGTCTTCCATTTCTCTTGCCAACATATATCTTTTCACAGCTTTCAACACTAAATTCGATAAGGCGGTTATCAATCAGGTCATCATATACAAGCACCTGTGCCTTCTTTATGGCATTTAACGCCCTTACAGTTATAAGATCATAAGTTCCACAGCCTGCACCAGCAATTACAACCTTGCCCTTGCTGTAAGAATATTTCCCATCTGCCTTTGTTTCAGCATTTGTATTATCTTTACCAGTAATCCTCTCACTTACTTTATTAATAACATCCTGTAATTCGTCCTTGTCAAGCTCTCTGCCAAGCACCATACATTTTCTTGCAGCTTCCTTGAATATATCAGCTCTCATAGAGGCATCATCTACATTCTCTTTAATACTATCCCTGATTGAACCAAGATACATAAGTATATCTTCAATATCCGCAGGAAGCTCCTGTGCTATTCTATTCTTAATATCTGCCGCAACATAAGGACTTGCTCCCTGGGTAGATATTCCTATAGATAAATCTCCTGCTTTGTATACAGACGGAAACAGAAAATCACAATTATCCTTATCGTCTACCGCATTTATAAAAATGTGGTATTTGCGGCATACGCCTGCAACATATGCGTTAAATTTTGCATCATCTGTAGCAGCTATACAGAATGAACATCCGTCCAGATCTGAATTAACAAATTCTCTTTCAATAATATTAATGCCTTCAATGCTCTTTATGCTATCGCTTACCTTTCTTGCAACAACTGTAAGTTCCGGCTCATATGCAAGAAGCTTGCTTATTTTATGCTCTGCTATTCTGCCTCCTCCGATAACAAGACCTTTCTTTCCTTTAATGTCAATAAAAAACGGAAAATAACCCATAGTAATTCCTCCTGAATATTTTACCTATCAATGTACAATATATCCACTAACTGCTTGTAGGCTTCACCCCACTTCGCATTAGGTTTTAAATTATAAAGCTTCTTATCAAGAACATAGTAACGTCCCTGCTTTACAGCAGTTAATGACGACCACGCCGGATTAGATGTAAGAAGCTTATCTATATTGCGGATAGCCGCATCTGTATCGCTGCCCTGTGTTGTAACAAATATGTAATCAGGGTCAGCCACTACAATTGCCTCAAGACTCAAATCTTCAAGCAGCGATGTATCTGAGTCTGCTATATTAACACAGCCTAAATCCTTTAATATCTCACCGCCTACTGAGCCTTCGCTCTGCTTTGCCTTGACACTGCTTGATGAAGTTCTTATAAATAATATCTTTGGATTGCTGCCATCAGCTCTTGATTTTATAGTATCTATCTGCTCTTTTACATCTGTTCCATTAGTCTTATACAGATCTCTCCTGCCTGTTATCATAGTACATTTGTCAAGCATATTAAGATACTGCTCAAAATTAGATACATCAAAATATGCTACTGTTATGCCTGCATTTTCAAGTGTCTGCATAAGTGCTATATTAGAATCTGTATTACAGCTTGCAATAACAAAATCTGGTCTTGAAGCTATAAGAAGTTCCACATTAGGATTTAGTATACTTCCAATATTGACAACATCACTTGAAAGCCCTAAATCAAAATTAGTCCATGTATCATTAGCTGTTGCCACTACACTTCCACCAGCAGATATCCATACATCTGCAAAACTTCCTATAAGTGTTGCTGTTCTTTTATAAGAAGTTACTGTAACTGTTCTTCCATAATCATCTATAAACGTATACGGATTGTCAGCTGAAGCACCTGCACCGGCATTATAACCAGAATTATCTACATTAACATCTTCTGTTGCAGTTCCACAGCCTACAAAAGCAAACACCATAACTACAACAAGTGCAAGTGATATTAACCTTTGTATTTTGTTAGTTATTTTTCTTTTTGTCATTAATTAAATCTCCGTTCTTAAATATTGTATATATAATGCTTGGGTGAAAAGCCCCCAGCTTATGATACCTACGGATTGTTCCGTACTGCACACATACAATTCTACACTGGTATTATAGATATTTAATAATCTGTTGTAAGATAACTCGTAACCGCATATACAACATTTCCATTATATATAAGCCTTGACCAGCCGGTATCACCTATTCCTGTTCGCAATGCTATATCTCCATTATCAAGCACATCTACAATATCACCTGATACTTCTGGGATACTTCTTAGATTAACCGGCTCTTTAGCAGTTACCTCCTCATTAACACTGTTAAAGATAATTCCCAATTCAGCTGTATTAAGGCTCTGCTGTGTCTGTCCCGACACTGATGCCTGTGTGCCATAATTATAATTAAAGCTTGAATTGTAATTAAAATAAGCAACATTTACGTCAACATATCCTGATATTCCATCTATTCTGGCATTATTAGTATACTGCCACATAGCACACGCACCTGTGTATGAAGGATGTTCTACTGCTGGATATGTTCCCTCTTTATAAGATGCCACCCATATCGGATATCTGGCTTCTATATCCTGTATATTCCATTCCTTATTATTAACAATCTGACCCTTGCCAGCATATAACATGGCATCGTAGCCTTCTCTGTCCACAGTATCCATAAATGCAAGTGCATTGTTAGTTCTTTCTTCATTACTAAGATTATACATTCTGCTTGAAGGATTATTATAATCTTCACAATTGTATACAACAGGGTATGTTATGTCATAGGCTGATATATAATCTACGACCCAGCATGCTTCCTCTATTGCTTCGTCCTCGTCAACCGCTGTCGAAAAGAAATACACACCTATATCTATGCCCGCTTTCTGTGCTCCCTCAAGATTGTATGACGCATATTCATCTTCGCATATAGTTCCATATATATCTGTACGGTATCCAACTCTTATCATCGCGTAATCAATTCCGCTTTCTGCGACTTTATTCCAGTCAATCTTTCCCTGCCATTTGGATACATCAATGCCATTGGAATATGCCATATTATCATTAGAAAATGTTGTTATATTAAGCTCTATCCCATTCTCACTTAATTCCTGTGACATATTATCCGACTGTGGGTCACCATCTGCTAATTCAACATATGAATTATCTGCATCCGCACTGTTACCAGGAATCCCATAAGTGCTGTCAGCTACCTGTATTGTATTACTCACTAAAACATCTTTGCTCGCCTTTCTTTTATTAGTAACCTTGATAATAGGTATGCTTACACATACCCCGGCTGTTACTAATATCAATACAACTACCAGTACTGCTGCTATGTGATGTCCTTTACGTTTTACAAACTTCTTTATATTCTTCATAGCAATCCCCCATTTATGTTAAATCTTTATTTTACATTAACTCAGAATATCAAAATATAATTACCACCAATTTCATTACAATACTAATATTACACTAATTAGTCAATAACATATCTTCTGAATATGTTAATTTTAATAATATTTTTATGATTATTTTGCACAAAAAAATGTTTTGAATATAAATCTTGCATACACTATAAGTGGTGCTATAATGTTTGTTAAAGAAATAACAATATACAGACGAATACCGTTCAATAATTCCAGCTTAACTGGACATTATATTATCCGGCTGTATAAGAAATGAGGTATAATTATGAAAGTAAATAGTAGAAAAGTTGCTGTAATTGGCTGTGGTTTTGTTGGTTCATCATCTGCATTTGCACTTATGCAGAGTGGTCTGTTCTCAGAAATGGTTCTTATTGATGCAGATACGAAAAGAGCCGAAGGTGAAGCTATGGATATAAGCCACGGCATATCATTTGCAAGACCTATGCAGATATATGCTGGTAATTATGATGATATTACTGATGCCGCAATTATTGTTATAACTGCTGGTGCTAACCAGAAGCCTGATGAAACAAGACTTGACCTTATCAAGAAAAATGCGGCTATTATGAAATCAATCGTTGGCGAAATCAAGAAACGTGATTTTGGTGGAATTCTTCTTATTGTATCTAACCCTGTAGATATTCTTACACTTATTGCACTTAAAGAATCTGGTTATCCATCTAACAGGGTAATCGGTTCCGGAACTGTACTTGATACAGGCCGCTTCAAATATCTGCTTGGTGAACATCTTGACGTTGACAGCCGAAGCGTTCACGCATTTATTATTGGTGAACACGGCGATAGCGAGCTTGCTGCCTGGAGCAATGCAAGAATAGGTGGTCTTAAGGTTAATGACTTCTGCGAGCTTCGTGGCCACTTCAACCACGAGCAGTCTATGAAGAAGATTTTTGAAGATGTCAGAAACAGTGCTTATGAAATTATTGAAAGAAAACATGCCACATACTACGGAATTGCAATGGCTGTCAAAAGAATATGCGAGGCAATCGTTCGTAATGAGAAATCCATTCTTCCAGTATCAAGCCTTATGACAGGCGAATACGGACTTAATGATGTTGTCCTTAGTATTCCTGCTGTCGTTGGTGAAACCGGCGTACAGAAGGTAATTCCTATTGAATTAAATGATGAGGAGCTTGCAAAATTAAAAGACTCTGCCAATATTCTTAAAGATATTGCAAAAGATTATATCTAAAATATTATAAACAAATTTTATTAATATAAACAGATTTTATTAAAAACCTGCTGTAATAAGTGTATATTATAATACATATATTACAGCAGGTTAATTATTACCCTGTTATTAATCATACAGCAGAACAATCCACCGCATTTTTATCAATTATAAAGTTATTTATGAAGATTTAAAATGAGAGTTACAGCTACTCTGCACTACCACTATCTGTCTGCAAAGTATCCGTATTCCCTGTTTCTGGTGTTATGTCGTTGCCAGCCTTATCTGACGATAAGCGGTTGTTTACCATATCTCTAAGGAGCTGGTATATAACCGATGTGAGCGGAATAAAGAATATCATCCCGAGAAGTCCGAAGAACTTGCCGCCTAAGAACACCGCCATTAATGTAAAGAGTGCCGGAAGTCCTACAGAGCTTCCTACAACCCTTGGATATATGAACTGTCCCTCAATGAACTGAACAACCTGAAATACGATTACAAACCATATAGTAAGTACCGGATTGGTGAATAGCACAAGAAATGCACCAACAACACACGCTAAAAATGTTCCTATGTATGGAACGAACTGGAACACTGCCGCCATTATGCTTATAAGTCCGGCATATGGCATTCTGCATATGCTAAGTGTAACAAACATAAGCACGGCAAGTATACAAGCCTCAACGCACTGTCCTGTAAGGAAACTTGCATAAGTCTGTGCAAAAAGATTAGTAACACCTGTAACCTTAGAAGATACCTTCTTTCCAAATACAGCTTCTAAAAGCCTTTCTGTCTGTGAAAGCAGGCGTCTTTTATCCATAAGCACATACACTGCAATTATCACAGATATACTAAGATTAAACAAAGATGAACCTATCTGTGGAATACCCGTAAATATGCTCTGGAAAAATGCTCCGGCAACCTCTCCAGACTTTTTAAGTATGCTGTTCCAGTCAATCTTTTCAACATAATCATTAATAAACGTAAGATGTTCATCATATTTATCCAGAATATCAGTCACTACATTTACATTATTATCAAAATTCTTTATAAATCCAGTAATCGACTCTATCAGATCCGGAATAATAGACCACATTATAACAGCGAATACAAGCACAACTATAACTATTGTCACAACTAGGCTTATCCCGTTGCGTGCCTTTTCTTTTCTTAAGAACTTTACTTTCTTTGACAGCTTCTCTAACTGTCTTGACAATGCTTCCATTGGCACATTAAATATAACCGCAAGCATACAGCCTAGAATTATTGGATTCAGAATCTTAAAAAATGTTCCTATACCACCAAATATATTCCCTATATTAAGTGCTACAGAAAGACTTATTGCCATAACTATACCGAATACAATTATATTTTTATTCTTCTCTCTTTTTTCCATTAATACTTCTCCCAATTATTATATGAACTTCTGATAATGTAATATATTATGGCTTAAAATATACAATAATGCAATATTTTACAGAAGAATTTACGCTTAATTTACACTTTAAAATTTATACTGTTATAAGCTCCTGCACATATCTTGACCTCTTCTGGTGTCTTGACCCGCCATCTATATAGATAATATCAAGCTCGTCTTCTGCCCTTGTCATAGCAACATAAAACAGCCTGCGCTCTTCCTCATAATCATCAACCTTCCCCATATAAGCATATGGTGTCACCTGTTCATTCGCTGATATTATTATAACCTTCTTCCATTGAAGTCCCTTAGCACCGTGAAATGTGCTAAGATACACGCCTTCATTCTTATCCGTTCTCCCCCTGTATTCCCTGTCAGTTATATATCTGTACCATTCAGACATATTATCAAACTTCAGTGCTTCCTTTTTCATAGCTTCTGACTGGTTAATGATATCCCCGCTGTCAAGTCCTGTATACTCTGCATACTCAAAAAGGTCATTTTCATACCCCATATCATCGTATATATAATTGATAAACTGTGTCGGATTATCTATCCTCGAAAGGCTTCTTAAATCAAGAAACATATCATTGATTGTGTCGTTAATTCTTAAGCAATCCTGTCTGCTGGCATTCTTTGTACAGGCTTCGTATATTTTATTCCTGTCAAATTCGCAATTGTGCACAAAGTTGCTTCTTATATATCTTTTGGGTCTGTTAATTATCCGTCTAAGATCCGTCTGTTCCGGCACACCTCTTGAAAGCCTGTAATATGCAAGCATATCGTAAAAACATATGCCAAGATGAATATCATCCACATTATCCCTTGTAAAGAATGGCATACCTATCGTTTCTAATGTATTGACAAGCACCGAGGCCTCTTTCTTCACCCTGTAAAGTATTGCAATATCGCTTAAATGTCCGCCTGTCTTTACGTAGTCATTAATAAGTGACACTGCCATATCTGCCTGCCTGCCATAAGATGCGGTCTGTCTTATATGCACTTTTCCCTCACCCTGCCTGTATGCTGACATATTTTTGACAATTCTGTTTTCATTATTTCTTATTACTTTGTCAGCACCTTCTATTATATATGGAAGACTTCTGTAATTAGTACCCAGAATTATCTGTACAGACCCAGGATATTTTCTTGAGAATTCCTTAAATATTGAGCTGTCAGCTCCTCTGAAACCATATATTGACTGGTCATCATCTCCAACTACACACACATTTTTCCTTAAATCAGCAACCATATATATAATCTCTGCCTGCAATGTGCCTGTATCCTGAAACTCATCAACCATTATATAGTCAAATATTCCCTGCCAGTATTCCAGCTCCTGCTTATTAGAGCTTAAGCATTTGTGACAGTATAATATCATATCGTCAAAATCAAGCTTCTTATTATTCTTTTTAAATTCCTTATACTGGGAAAAAGTTATCTCAAGATATGCCTTAGAACTGCTTTTACTGTCCTGAATGTCAGCCGTACCGACCGCCATACTATTTATGTATTCATTACATTTTCTATAATACTCATCAAAATCATCAGGAACCCCTGATACTCTCTTATATAAAAGCTGTCTGTGAAATTCAGTAAAGAACTTTAATCTTCCGGCTTCCGATAATATATCTTCAGCCTTCAGATTATATGCTCTTGCAAGTACCGAATAACACAGGGAATGTATAGTTGAAAATCTTATGCCATCACTGCCATACTGCATTTTATACCTGTCTGCCATCTGCACTGCCGCAGCCTTGGAAAATGTAAGCACCAGTATTCTATATGGTCTGACACCCGATTTAATTATATTATTAGCCCTTGCCACTATAACCGATGTCTTTCCTGAACCTGCAACAGATATGATACACACCTGTCCATCAATTGTGTTAATGGCTTTCTGCTGTTCTTTACTATATTTCAATCAAATTCTCCTAAATTCTGAACTTTTCATACCACATAAGCACCATACTTACCATAAGTATAACTGATGATACCCATATTGTATGTATTCCAAATGTTTCTGATAAATTACCGCCTATTCCTGCACCAAGTGCAAAGAAAAATATAATTCCAAAATAATGGAGTGCTTTAAATAACTGCTCTTTTTTTCTTTCTCTTACGAATACAGAAAGTGCATCTGTACCACTTCTTAAATTACCTATGCACATTGTGCTTGCATATGCAAAGCCGTTGACTTTTCTGAATGCCTGAACCTGCATAGCACACGAAAATGACACCATAATTGTTGCCACCATATTAAAAGTCTCTGGTATAAAACCTACAATTGTAAGTATTATAATTTCTATTAGAAGAACTAACTGTCTCCAATGGATTTTCTTTGCCATCTTGTATCTGGCATTAATCTGTTCTGTCACAAACACTCCAAGTCCGAATGCTAAGAAAGGAAACAGATACTTAATTCCACCGACTATATTTCCTGTCATAAAATTCTGACTCATAAGGACAACATTTCCTGTCTGTGCATTAGAGAATACTTTATCTCTTGTGAAATATGTATAAGCATCCTGAAATCCACCTGACACAGCAAGAACTGCACTATTCAGAAATGTTTCTGACATCTGGATTTGTTTCTTGGTTATCATAATAATACCAACCTCTTTCCTGTATTATCCGCGATATATCACTACAACATCACCATTCTGTATAAGTGTATCGCCAATAGGTATTATATTCTCTTCTCCTCTTTTTACAAGGGCAATTATAAGATTTTCTGGAAGATTCAACTGGCGTATTGTCCTATTGCACCAGTTATTATCCGAAGTTATGTTAATCTCCTCAAGCGAATCATTATCGCCATTCTCATATGCCGGAATACTGAGTATCAGATTATCCCCGCCGCATATCTTAGTATTACCTCTTGTAATAATTGTTTCCCTGCCTCTTTTTATCATAAGTGCAATTGCACCTGTCGGCATATGTACTTCACTTATAAGCTTATTCTCCCAGTTATGGCCTTTAGGTATGAACATACGCATAAGCGTAATTGATGATTCTTCCTGATAATCATTAAATGTCTTACGTACATCTGATGTTTCATCAATCATATCCAACCGTCTTGAAACTGCTGGAAGAAGCGTTCCCTGAATTGCAACTGATAGAAGTGATATCATAAACACTATATTAAACAAATCCTTTGACATAACGCTTCCGCCCGCCATAACCACTATAGAGAACACTATTGAAGATGCTCCCCTAAGACCTGCCCACGACACTAAAAGGCACTGACGTACCGAGCATTTGAACGGCTTAAGTATCGCAAATACTGCGGCCGGTCTCGCTATAAATGTAAGAAATACCGCAATTGCTATAGATATTGGTATAATTGTTAAAAATCTGTGAGGGTAGGATAACAATCCAAGCATAAAGAATATAACTATCTGTGCCAGTGTTGTTACACCATCAAAAAATGGAACAATATTACCTTTATTGCGTATCCTGCTGTTACCAAGCAGAATACCAAAAAGATATATACATAAGAATTCATTGCCGCCGACTAACTGTGAAAGTCCTAAGCCTAAAAGCACAACAGCAAGAATAAATATAGTATCAAGTCCATTTACAATTATATCTGTCCTGGTAAGAACATATATGGCAGCCACCGCAAGACCTATGCCAATAAGAACACCATATACAATCTGTGCAAATATAACGTATGGAACTTTTATAAGATTATCACCATTAAGAATATATATTCCTATAACAGTAAGCATATAAGCAATAGGGTCATTACTACCACTCTCTATCTCTAAAAGCGAAGCAACTCCATCTTTTAAATTAAGCTTCTTACGTCTTAATATTGCGAATACGCTCGCCGCATCTGTTGCTGACAGAACTGCTCCAACAAGAAAGCTTTCCGCTATTGGAAATCTCAATACAAAATAACAGAACAGCATTGTAAATGCCGCTGTAAGAATTACGCCACAGGTAGACAATAGAACAGCTTTAACAGCAACAGGTCTGGCAGTCTTCCATTTAGTATTAAAACCACCATAAAACATAATAAACCCAAGTGCAATATTACATATATATTCTGTCATAGTAAAATTGTCAAATTCAATTCCAGCTATTCCATCGCATCCAAATAACATACCTATACCTATAAAAAGTATAAGTGCAGGCATGCCGAACCTTCCCGAAAACTTGTCTGCCGCAATACACATAATAAGCACCAATGCTACTAATATTATTTCTAATGTCATACAATCTCCCTTTTAACGCCTGCCCTCATAAGCTGTATACACTTCTTTAGATATGAAGGACTTATCACTTTGTTATCTTACTTCTTCATTCACACTTTCCGAACTAATCTGTTTATTTAGAATATTTTTATCTATTGTGTCAAAGATAATATGTTCCTATAATATCAGTCTGGCAATTATTTGTCAAACATACAATTGTTTATATATTCTTTTATAATTCCGACAACTCCGTCAGCACCAATTCTTGTTTCATCTATGCACATATCGTAATATGCCGCATTTCCCCATTCCTGATTAGAACAATATTTATGAAACTCTGCTCTCCTGCTGTCAGTTTCATTAACAACAACCTTCGCCTTTCTTTCAGAAATATTATGGACATCTGCTATATGCTTAATTCTCTCAGCCTTATCTCCGCTTAAGAATACGCTTACCTTGTCTGGTCTGTCAGAAAATGCGTAATTAGCCCCTCTGCCTATTATCACACAATCACCGTCACCTATTATTGGATAAAGGGCTTTTCTTGCCTCGCTAAGCAGTACATTGTTCTCGTCACTGCTTATAGAATGCATTAAAGCATTTACCGGTATCTCGGAGAAAAAATAAGGGAATTTATCATATATCCCTTTTTCCTTAGCAAGCTTAACAATATGTTCCTTATTATAAAATGTAAGTCCATACTCATCAGCAAGTCTCTGACCTATCTCATCACCCATACATCCACACTGTCTTGCAATTGTAATAATCATATTTATCCTCCATTCTCATTATTATATATATAAAATTTTTTCACACACAGAAATAATCTTCAATATTTTGAAACCTGTGTGTCACAACTTCTTATTCTTTTATAAGAAGTTCGCAAATACACTTGCACCAACTACTGTAAGTATACCTGCAACAGCAATTGAAAGACTGCTCATAGCACCTTCTATCTCTCCCATTTCAATAGCTTTAGCTGTTCCTACAGCGTGTGCAGATGTTCCTATCGCAACACCTTTAGCTATCGGGTCTGTAATTCTGAATACTTTACATATAAATTCTGCTAATATATTGCCAATTACTCCGGTTACAACAATAACTGCAACTGTAATCGTTACATATCCGCCAAGTTCTTCTGATACACCCATACCAATTGCAGTTGTAATTGACTTTGGAAGCAATGTTACATATTGCTCGTGGGTAAGTCCAAAAACCACCGATAATACAAGCACTGTAACAAGGCTTGTGACAACTCCCGATGCTATTCCTAATATAATTGCCGCACAATTACTTTTTAAAAGCTCGAACTGCTCATAAAGAGGAATGGCAAGACACACCGTGGCTGGTGTCAAAAGCCAGCTAAGATACTTCGCACCGGCATTATAGCTTTCATAATCAACTTTACCAATTATTAATACAACCATAGTTACAATTATAGATATAAGCAGTGGATTAAACAATCCCAGCTTTAACTTCTTTTTAAGAAATGTTCCTGCCATATATGCAATAAGACTTATTGCTACTCCCGCAAATGCTGAATCAAGAAAAAAACTATTCATTATTATCCCCTTTCTTAGTACGTCTTACAATAAACTGTGTAACGTGTCCGCTTACACCCATAACAGTAAATATTGTTGCAACTGTTATTATGCATATCGGAACTAATATCGGCTTTAAATTAAGCCATGATGATATAAGACCTACTCCTGCAGGAATAAACATTACTGGCATAATTTCTATAAGAAATCGTCCTGCTTCCTTAACGGCGTCAAGCTTAATCAATCCTGTAAGAAGACCAGCAAATAAGATAACCATACCATAGATACTTGCCGGCACTGGAAGTGGTATGAACTTATTCATCAATTCACCCACTAACGAGATTACAAGAATAATCAAAAACTGTTTAAGATACTTCATAAATAAACCTCTTTTCTTTTGTGCTCTTATTTCATATATATTTGAACGGTCCAGTGCACAAATTCGCCAACTATTATATCTCTGCCTCGTTATATATATCAAGTGTATCCGCCAGAAATACACAAAAAATACAATAGCACATATAAAAAAGAATGTGTAAAAACACATTCCTGCACCGAGCACGGTCGCTTGCGATAAAATACATCTTCGTGCGAGTGTGCATAATCGGCATATAGTGCCTTTTATGTAATAGGGAATTCTATTGGAATTTCCTATTACATAAAAAAGCCGCAGCTATCAGATTATCCTGACAACTGCAGCTGCAACAAGTATACATTAAACCGTACACATTATATTATTATTTTCCCTGCTCTTTTACGAAATCTTCGTATAAAGGAGACATGCTTCTTAATCTTTCTACGATACCCTTTAATTCATCTACAACATAATCAGCATCTTCGATTGTTGCATCTTCACCAAGTGAAAGTCTTAATGAACCGTGTGCTATCTCGTGAGGAAGTCCGATTGCAAGAAGAACGTGTGATGGGTCAAGTGAACCTGATGTGCAGGCTGAACCTGATGATCCACATATTCCCTTCTGGTCAAGCATAATAAGCATTGATTCACCCTCAATAAATCTGAAACAGAAATGAACATTTCCTGGAAGTCTGTCTGTTCTGTCACCGTTAACTCTTGAGTATGGAATTTCTGCTAACACTCTGTCAATAATGTGATCTCTTATTGCTGAGATATTCTTAATATTCTCTGACATATTAGTATTGGCAATGCTTGCCGCCTTAGCCATTCCGATAATACCTGGCACATTGTGAGTTCCTGCTCTTCTGCTTCTCTCCTGTGAACCACCGTGAATGAACGAACCAATCTTAACCTTGTTGCTTACATATAAGAAACCAATTCCCTTAGGACCGTGGAACTTATGTCCGCTTGCGCTTAACATATCGATATTCATTTCCTGTACATTAATAGGAATATGTGCAAATGCCTGTACAGCATCTGTGTGGAATATCACTCCCTTAGAATGTGCAATTGCACCTAATTCCTTGATTGGCTCAACTGTACCGATTTCATTATTAGCAAACATTATGCTTGCAAGTATTGTTGTATCTTTAATTGCCGCTTCGAATTCTTTAGGGTCAACCTTTCCGTATTCATCAACATCAAGATATGTCACTTCATATCCATGCTTTTCAAGCCATTCGCAAGTGTGAAGAATTGCGTGATGTTCAATCTTAGTTGTAATAATATGATTACCCTTTGACTTAAATGCCTCTGCTGCTGCCTTTAATGCCCAGTTATCAGACTCGCTTCCGCCACCTGTAAAATATATTTCATTAGGCTTAGCCGCACCGAGAATAGAAGCTATAGTTTCTCTTGCTTCTTCCATATCATTCTTAGTCTTCTGTGCAAAACTATATACACTTGATGGATTAGCGTATGATTCTGTAAAATAAGGCACCATAGCATCAACAACTTCCTGTCTTACTGCTGTTGTAGCCGCATTATCCATATAAATAAACTTACTCATTATTATTATCCTCCGCATTTTGTTTCTGAATATCAACCTATCTATCCAATATGAAATATTATAAAGCAGACATAGTAATTGTCAAGAAAATTTTACAGCCGCTTCCTTTTCTTTTGCGCTCATTATATGATAGTTCCTCCACCAAGAACATATTCACCATCATATAATACAAGTGCCTGTCCTGGTGTAACTGCCCTTTGTGGCTCATCAAACTTACACTCAAGCGTGTTATCATCAATCATTCTTATTGTACAGTCTGCACCCTCATGGCTGTAGCGTATCTTTCCTCTTGCTCTCATTGGCTCTTTAAGGGCTTCAATTGCCATAAAATTAAGATTCCCAGCATACAATGTATCAGTAAACACATCTTTATTCTCACCAATAACAACTTCATTGGTATCAGGTCTTACTGCAACTACAAATACAGGATGTCCCATAGCAAGTCCAAGCCCTTTTCTCTGTCCAACAGTATAGTGGATAATTCCATTATGCTTTCCGATTACATTACCATCAACATCAACGAAATTGCCCGGAACTGACTTATAATCAGTAGTTCTTTCTATATATCCTGCATAATCATTATCAGGAACAAAACATATCTCCATACTGTCCGGCTTATTTGCAACCATAAGATAATTATCTGCCGCAATCTTTCTTATCTCATCTTTAGTATAATCTCCAACTGGCATAAGAGTATGTGCAAGCTGACTCTGTGTAAGATTATAAAGTGCGTATGTCTGGTCTTTCTTAGCTGTAACCGAATTCTTAATTGCATATCTGCCATTATCAAGCTGGCTTATTCTTGCATAATGTCCAGTTGCTATATAATCAGCACCTATATCAAGGCTTCTTTTAAGAAGCGATTCCCATTTGACATATCTGTTGCAGGCGATACAAGGATTAGGAGTTCTTCCCCTCTTGTATTCATCAACAAAATAATCAATTACACTTTTCTTAAATTCATTCTTAAAATTCATTACATAATAAGGTATATCAAGCTGTCCAGCCACGCGTCTTGCATCATCTACAGCAGATATTCCACAACAGCCATTCTCTGTTGTTTCTACTGCATCGTCCTGCCATATCTGCATTGTAACGCCAATGACGTCATAACCCTGCTCTTTTAAAAGATATGCGGCAACAGATGAGTCAACACCTCCTGACATACCTACAACAACTTTCTTCTTCATATATTCTCCATTTCAATCCATATTATCCGGTTATTATACATTTATCTGCAATACTGCATATCTCATCCCAGTCATCTGCCGAGTCTTTATCATATACAGCACACACTTTCAATCCAGCATTATGTGCCGCCCGAACGCCTCTTAGAATATCCTCATACACCCACGTATCAGATATATCCATTCCTGCTGACCTGGCAACCTTTTTATAGCTTTCCTTATCACTCTTTCCTATGCCGACATCATATACTGTGTATATTCCCTCAAAACATTCATATATTTCTAACCTTTTAAGAAGAATTTCCACACTGGAAGTATCGGAAGCACTGAATATTACAAGCTTGCTTCCAGCCTCATATTCTCTTCTTATAAGCTTTATCATTCCCTTCTTTGCAGGAATATCACTTGCATAATGCTTATTCATAATATCAACTGCTGCCTCTGTTATCTGTTCTAGCGATGTATCAATCCCAAGAACATTTTGCAGATAAGCCGCATATTCCGAAAGGTCCATAACTCCTGTTATCTCATCAAAATTCTTTGGAAGCTTAGCACCTCTTAAAATGGCATATTCCCTTGCACTATTCTTCCAGAACGGCATAGAGTCAGCAAGTGTTCCGTCCATATCAAATATTATGTTCTTATTATAATTAAACAGCTTTCTTGTCTTCTTATAAAGCTTTCTTGTCGCCTCCGCGCAGTCATCACTTGCAAATATCGCCGATACAACAGCAATTCCGTCCACGCCTGTATCTTTTAAATAATCACAGTTGTCATAATTAATGCCGCCAATTGCAACTATCGGCATATCAAGCATAGCTGTAAGCTTAAGAAGATTATCCCTGCTTAAATCTTTGGCATCTTTCTTCGTGCTTGTATGAAATACAGCTCCCATTCCAACATAATCAGCACCAAGTCTTGCCGCATTTGCCGCCTGTTCTGGTGTCTTTACTGTCATTCCTATTATCTTGTCAGGTCCTAGAAGCTCTCTTGCTGTTTCGTAGCTTGCATCACTCTGTCCTATATGAACTCCGTCAACATCTGCCTCTAACGCCGCGTATATATCATCATCTATAACAAATGGCACTCCATATCTTCTTGCTATCGGTTTAATTGCCAATGCTTTTTTTACAATCTCCTCGTGTGTCGAATCCTTTTCTCTTAACTGCAAAAATGTAGCTCCTGCCGCAAGGACTTTCTCAATCTCTTCATAGAAATCCCTGCCATTAAGCCATTGCGTATCTGTAACGGCGTAAAGCTGCATATCTTCACGGGTAACTTTCATAATAATCTCCATTTCTGCGTACACTTTTTTTACATTAGTATAATATAATTCTTTTCAATTTAAAGCAACTGTCTTATAATAAATCTTTAGCAAAATATCATAAACTTAACAAGCCCTGTTATGGGCAGGATAGGAGATTAATTATGACTAAAGATTTAACAAAAGGTAAAATTATGCCTCTCCTTGTTGGATTTACAATACCGTTAGTCCTCGGTAACTTATTCCAGCTTACATATAACGCTGTCGACAGTATTATTGTAGGACAATTCGTAGGTAAAGAAGCCCTTGCGGCTGTTGGTATATGCAACCCTGTAATGACTCTTATGATTTTATTCTTAAATGGTCTGTGTATGGGTGCGAGCATACTTATGGGTACACAATTCGGAGCTAAAGATTACAACAAGCTTCAAAGACAGATAAGCACAACAATGCTTTCAGGCACTGTATTCTCTGCAATATTAAGCCTGTGCTGCATTATCTTTTCAAGACCTATTCTTAAATTGTTACAGGTTGACCCATCTATTATGGATTTAACTGTTTCTTATATGAGAATTATATTTTTAGGATTGATATTTACATTTTTATATAATTTCTTTTCAAGCACATTAAGGGCATTAGGCGACAGCCAGACTCCTTTATACTTCCTTATTGCAAGCTCACTGCTTAATATTTTCGGAGATTTATTCTTTGTAATTGTCCTTAAAATGGGAAGCAACGGCTGTGCAATATCAACTGTAATAAGCGAAATGATGTGCTGTGTATTCTGTATTATATACATACAAAAGCGTGTCGAGATATTAAGACTAGGCAAAAAATGGCTTGTATTTGACAATTCACTTCTTAAAAAGACAATAAGCTACGGCTGGGTATCCGCTATGCAGCAGGCAACTGTCCAGTTAGGAAAGATTGGCATCCAGGCAATCGTCAACACTATGGGCGTGTCCGTAGCCGCTGCATTTGCTGTTGTCAACAGAATTGATGATTTTGCATATACTCCTGAGCAGAATATCGGCCACGCTATGACTGCACTTATGGCTCAGAACAAAGGTGCTAATGAGAAAAAGCGTATGAAAGAAGGCTTTAAATGTGGTATGGTGCTTGAATTCATATATGGAATTATTCTTTTTGCCGTGTGCTTTATACTTGCACGACCACTTATGCTTATGTTTGTTAAAGATGAAGAAGTTATTCTGCATGGTGTTAAGTATCTGCGCCTTATCTCATTTATGTATATACTCCCAGCCGCTACTAACGGCATACAGGGATATTTCCGTGGAATTGGCGATTTAAAGATTACACTTTTAAGCAGCTTTATCAATATGGGCGTACGTGTTATAGCCGCTATCCCACTCGTTCTTGTAATGGGCATGGGAATTGAAGCCCTCCCATTATCATACCTTGCCGGCTGGATTGGTATGCTTATTGCTGAACTTCCGCTGCTTATAAAGAATTACAGGTCCATTGCAAAATAGGCTTCACTGAATATAAACTATGAATAAAAATTGATAAAATTTTGATTAAAATTTGAACTCAATAATACAGACATCTTGCCGCAACTACAGATTAATTGAACTTGATTTATAGTATTTACAGTGATAGAATAATAATATCTTTTTGGAATTAGCAACAAAAGATTAAATTATACTGATTACTCAGTTATAGTAACAATTATTCACTAAGCAAAAAAACAGGCGGGATACAAAGTCCCGCCTGTTTTTTTATAACTATTCACAGAATGTAAGCCTGTTTCCTGTTAATCCAAGCAAAGGCTTAAATTCTGCATTTTCCTTATAAGTTATAACAATACACTTTCCAGCTTTAACTTAGGTACATGATGAACCTGATTGTCATCTCTGTAATACTTAAGATTAACCCCCTCAGATACTTCATCAATAACGACCTGTTCTTTAGGATATCCCAATGCGATAACAAGTCTTGCTGTCATACCCTCTGGAATTGAAAGTTCCTCATTAAGCTTAGGAATATTAACACTTGCAAACATACAGCCTCCAAGATTAACCTCATTGGCAGCAAGAAGTATTGTCTGTGCCGCTATTCCCTCATCTCTTGGTGCTGATACGCTTGAAGCACTGCATATTACTATGTAGCCTGCTGGTCTTTCACCCTCAACAGGACCGTCCCAGTCTGGAAGTGCACCTGCCCATTTTAATGTATCAAACACCTTTTTATTGCTCTCCTCATCACATACAACCTTATATCTTAAAGGCTGGTTGTTAGCACCTGAAGCTGTATTTCTTGCTATATCAACAAGCTTTACCAGCTCGTCCTTTTCTATTTTCTTATCCTCAAAAAAACGTCTATATGAACGGTTCTTTAATACAAGTTCCTTAAATGACATATGACTCTCCTTTCTGATTATATTAAATTTATTACTGTAACATACAAGCCTGCTTAATCTGCTTTACTATATGCTCACTATGAAGCTTAAAACGCCTCTGTTCTGACGGAATGAACCTCTCTGACATTATAAAATCAAGGAATTCCTCATACGGCATATACATATAGTCCATAGTTTCACCCTGCTGTAATTTAATGTGTTGCTCATCATCACATATATTAAGATAGCCATAATATATACAATGTCTTGTATCATCAGTATACTTGTAAAGTTCGATTAAATCTTCTGGTGATTTTCTAATCCCCGTTTCTTCCAGAAGTTCCCTTACCGCCCCTGTCCTTGGTGTTTCACCGCTGATAATAGAGCCTCCTGTAACCTCCCATTTTAAAGAATTCGTCTTGTTACGCGACCTCTGCGTTGTAAGTACCTTTCCTGTCTTTGTAACTGTATACACCATGACAACTATGTGGTACACGCCTTCTGGAAGTGACTTTGCCATACTTCTGCGCACTTCAAAGCCTAACTTATTCTCATTGGCATCATAAGCATCCCACATCTCCTCATCGACCATTTCAATGAAGCTGTCATAATACTGCTCCTTAAAATATATCATTTCTTCTATCTGCTGTTTGGTATATAATATGTTCTCAGGTGCAACGACCCACACTGTTCCTGAATCATCTCTCCTTCTTGCAACTGCAATAAGAACACCTGAATATTCATCAACAGCAACATCAACACCTACAAGATATACTCTCTGGTCATCTGTTACCGGTTTGAATTCCAGATCCTTATCATTGATAACGTATCCGACATTAATCGGATACACAACCGAGGGGTTATCCTCGTCTGTACTTCCCAATGGGTGGTCTACTTTTACGGCTACTAATTCTTCTCTCACTGTTCCTCCTCCAGGTACTAACAATAGACACAAAATGTTGTTCTTACTAATTATCTAACCACTTATAATGATAAATGTAATTTGCCACTAATATTATATATTATTTTACATTTGTTGCAAGTATTTTACAATAAAGGTGATATCATCCTTAACATACATACCCCAAGTCTTAATGGCTTAATAACATCTTTAGCATAATCAGCTGTCACTTCGTGTCCTGCCTCAAAGTTATTTAACATATCCTGCTTTACACTTAAGGCAGTCGCTTTATTATATATAAATACTGCATTTTCAAAATGAAGATATAAGCTTCTGTAGTCCATATTGATTGTACCAACAACAGATACTTCATCATCACATACCCACTGCTTAGCGTGGCAGAATCCTGGTGTATACTCATATATTCTCACGCCAGCCGAACACAGTGGCTCATAATAAGACCTTGTAATTCTGTATACAAGCTTCTTATCTGGTATTCCTGGTGTGACAATTCTTACATCAACACCTCTCTTAACCGCAAGCCTTAACTCTCTTTCCATCTCATCAGTGATAATAAGATACGGAGTTGTGATATACACATAGTCCTTGGCATTTTTTAAAATATTAAGGTACACGTCCTCACCAATTCTGTCCTGTCCTAATGGATTATCTGAATATGGCTGTACATAACAGTCTTTCATAACTGCCTTATATGTACCATCTGTCGCATCAAGATATTTATTATAATCATTATCAGTATGTTCTATGGCATTCCACATAGTAAGAAAGCTTGCTGTGAGACTCTTTACCGCATCACCCTGAAGCTTAATTCCTGTGTCCTTCCAGTAACCATATGGGTGTGTTATATTAAAATACTCATCTGCAAGATTATATCCACCTGTAAAGCCTACCTTGCCGTCAATAACGGTTATCTTCCTGTGATCCCTGTTATTCATAAACATATTTACAATAACTTTAAGTGGATTGAATACACGACACTGTATGCCCTTCTGCCTCATCTGTTTTATGAACTCTTTATTAAGGAAAAAAATACTTCCTAAATCGTCATAGAATATTCTGACCTCTACACCACTCTGTGCCTTATTTTCAAGGATATGCTTAAGCCTTGCAAAGCTTTCAGCATCTTCAATAGCGTGATATTCCATAAATATAAAATGCTCTGCCTTTTCAAGTTCAACAAGCTGTGCCTCAAAGCTTACATCAGTAGTTGGATAATATTTTACATCTGTATTGCTGTATACAGGATATCTTGCTGTATTGCTTATATATCTGCACTGGTTAGCTACGCCCTTGTCCTTGCTGGCTATATCATCTATTATGCCCTTATCCTGCTTTAGGAGGGTGAGCACATTCGTTTCAATATTATTAAATGAACGTCTAACACCTTTAGTTACAATAGAACGTCCAAATAGCAGATATATACATATCCCAAAAAACGGAACTGCAGTTATTACGATAAGCCAGGGCATTTTCTGTGCCGCATTAACGTGTGTTCCAAATATTTTAAGGGCAATAAACATTGCTATAAATGTAAGAAGCAATGTTATGGCAGTTGAATATGTATTCAGCTTCATCATTAAAAATATCATCCAGCCAGTCTGTATTAGAACAAGAAGCCCTATCAGTATCAACCTTGTTGCACTATTTTTTATACTTGATTTTTTCTCTGTACGCATACCATCACCATTCCTGCATATATTATCTATAATTCAATCTGTGCATCATCACAAATCTTATGTAATAGATAATTATACACCTATATTGTCTGTCCTGCAAACTGTGTCATATATAATTTATAATATCTTCCCATTTTGTTAAGAAGTTCTTTATGATTGCCTGCTTCAACTATATGTCCCTCATCCATAACAACAATTATGTCAGCATCCTGTATTGTAGACAATCTATGAGCTATTATAAGACTTGTCCTGTTCTCCATAAGCTTAAGCATTGCATCCTGAATATGCTTTTCAGTTCTTGTATCCACATTAGATGTCGCCTCGTCCAATATAAGGATCTTCGGCTGTGCAAGAAATGCTCTTGCTATTGATAAAAGCTGTCTTTGTCCCTGTGATATATTCTCACCCTCTGCCATAAGCTCTGTATCGTATTTTAATGGCATTTTATTAATCATAGTATCGCAGTTGCTCATAGCCGCAGCGGCATACATCTGCTCATCAGTTGCCGCTTCGTTAGAATACTTAAGATTATTCTTTATTGTATCTGCAAATAATACAGTATCCTGCAATACAATCGCTGTATTCTTACGGAGTGTGGCACAATCTATGTCCTTGATATTAACATCATCTATTAATATTTCTCCGCTGTCAACGTCATAAAATCTCATTAGAAGATTGACAACTGTTGTCTTTCCACTTCCTGTTGAGCCTACAAGTGCCACCTTCTGTCCTGCCTTAACTTGAAGATTAAAGTCATATAACACCTGCTTGTCCTTGGTATATGAGAAATTGACATCTTTAAACTTAATAACACCCTCAAGTTTATCCATATTCTTATCACCACTCTTATCTTCAAGCGGTTCGTCCATAACTGCAAATACTCTCTCTGCACCCGCTATGGCGGTCTGTATCTGTCCATATATCTGTGCAAGCTCATCAATTGGTCTTCCGAACTGCTTCGCATATACGATAAATGCTGATATAACACCGATAGATATAATATGGTTAATGGCAAAATATCCGCCAAATGCCGCAATAATAACAAAGCTTATATTATTGATTACATTCATAACCGGTCCCATTGAACCACCAAGAATTTCTGCTATAATTCCAACCCTTGTAAGTTCATCTGATACACTGTTAAAGTCTTTTATGACATTTTTCTGCCTGTTATAGGCAACAACTGACTTATAACCTGTAACCATCTCCTCAACCGTTCCATTAAGATTACCTAAAAGCACCTGTCTTTTCGTAAAGAATTTCTTCATAGCCTTAGATAAGAACTTAGTTGCAATCACTGTAAGAATTACAGTAACGCACGATAACAGTGCAAGCTGTGGACATAATACAGTCATCATTATAACTGTTCCAATAATCGTTAATACACCTGAGAACATCGAACTTAACGATTGCGAAACTGTTGTTGATATATTCTCAATATCGTTAGTCATACGGCTCATAATATCTCCGTGGCTGTTACTGTCAAGGTATCTTACAGGAAGATTAACTATGTGCCTGAATAAATCTTCTCTCATCTTCTTTACGATATTCTGGCTTAATACCGCACTTATCTTGGTCTGTAAAAATGTACATATACTATGTATTATGTATACAACCACCATTGTTATAAGTATCGGAGTTAATTCCTTAAATCTGCCCGAAGCTATAATATCAATTGCATTACTCTGAAGCTTTGGTGCATATACAGAACATATTACTACAACGATAACAGCTGCCAGAAGCCCTATAATCATAGCTTTCTCAGCCGCAAAATATGCTATCATTCTTTTTAAAGTACCCTTCTTATCCTTAGCCTTCTCGACAGTAAGATTACGGTTGCCAGGTCTTCTGCCAAAGGCTTTATAATTATTCATCTGTGCCTGTCTGCTCTGCTCCATTCTATTCATTTCCTTTCAGCTGCGACTCATAAATATCTTTATATATCTCACTTGTCTTTATAAGCTTACTATGGCTTCCGACATCTGCTAATCTGCCATTATCCATTACAACAATTCTATCTGCATTCTTTACAGAAGCAATTCTCTGGGCAATTATAATCCTGGTTACATCATATTTCTTTGCTGACAGCTCTGAATAAAGATCAGCCTCTGTCTTTAAATCAAGTGCACTTGTCGCATCATCAAATATAAGTATCTCTGAATTCTTAAGCACTGCACGGCTTATGGCAACTCTCTGCTTCTGGCCTCCTGAAAGACTGTGTCCACCCTGACTTACCTGTGTATCCATACCATCTGGCCTGTTGTCAATAAATTCTGTTGCCTGTGCTATGTCAGCGGCTTGTCTTATCTTCTCACTGTCTGCACTGCTGTCACCCCACGCAATATTTTCTGCTATTGTAGTGCTGAATATCTCCGGCTTCTGTAATGCTATTGACACTTTATCCCTTAAAACCTGCAAATCATAATCTTTAACATTGACATCATCTATAAGTACTTCCCCCTTAGTTACGTCATAAAAACGTGGTATAAGATTTACAAGACTTGACTTGCCACAACCTGTTGCACCCAGTATTCCGATAGTTTCACCCGGATTAATAACAAGATTAAAGTTCTCGATAACATTTTCATTATCCATACCTGGATATGCAAATGACACATTCTTAAATTCAACTTTTCCCTTAACGGCAGTTTCTTTATTATATGTACCACTCTTTATTGCCGGCTCACAGTTAATTATCTCCATAACACGCTTCTTTGAAGCAATTCCCCTTGAAGCTGTCTGAAATATCATCGTCATACGCATAACCGCATTAAGCACCTGTGAACAATATGTAATCGCCGCCATTACATTACCAGGCGTTGCACTGCCTGCACTTACCTGTATTCCACCAACCTTTATAACCGCAACAACTGAAAGATTTAATATAATATTCATAATAGGTGTCATATAAGAAAGCAGTAAAAGCACATCAAGCTGTGTTGAAACAAGCTCATTATTAGCTTTCTCAAATCTTTCTGTCTCGTAATCTTCCTTAACATATGCCTTTACAACTCTTGCACCAGACACATTTTCCTGCATTACATTGTTAACCTTATCAAGCTTCTTCTGTAACACTGTGAACTTAGGATTGGCTTTGGCTATGAAATATACAACACATACTGCAACAAATGGGAGTGCACACGCAATTATTATTCCAAATTCCATATTAAGTGACACCATACACGCTATACCACCGATAAACAGCATACTTGTACGCACAAAGCCTCTCAGGCACTGCATTACAAAATTCTGAAGCTGTGTTATATCATTCGTAACCCTTGTAATTAAAGAACCTGTGGAGAACTTATCAGTCTGTTCAAAAGAGAATTCCATAATTCTCTTAAAGGCAGCTTTTCTTACATCATTACCAAACTGCTGTGCACAAAGATTGGCAAAGACACCGGACATAACGCCACAGATACCACCAAGTGCCACAAATCCTATCATTTTAAGCCCGATGGTAATTACTGTATTAAGATTGCCAACCCCGCCATTGTTAAGCCCCAATACACCGTCATCAATTATTCTGCTCATAAGCTCCGGCTGTAACAAGTCCATAGAAACCTCACCTATCATAAATATAGGTGCAAGCAGAGCAAAGAACCAATACTTTTTTAAATATTTAAGCATACCACATTCCTTTCTTAAGCTTTATTACTTCTTATAGCTAAAAAGCACCATCAGAATAAATCTGCTGGTGCTTCTTCTATTATAAATACATTTTATAAATCAAGTACAAATATTCACTTAATAACAGCAATTCTTACTTAATCCAATATCTAATCTTCAAATACCTGCTTAATACTGTCATAATGCAGGAATTCTCCTGTTGCTGCTATCTGTTTAAGCTCTTCTCTGGTAACGAACTTATACCCTAAGGCTTCCTCTGTCTGTATATGTATGTCCTCATCTTTAACATCTTTAACGAACTTGTATACATCTACAAAATAATTGTCGCCCTTGCCAGGATTCTCTCTTTTATAGGTGAATACATATCCACCTCTGGCATCTGTAACGTCAATTCCTGTCTCTTCACGAACCTCACGTCTTACTGCATCAATTGACTCCTCACCTGCCTGAGCCGCTCCGCCTGATACTTCCCACCAGCCAGGAGCCCACGCCTTAGTCATAACACGCTGTGTAATAAGGAACTTTCCATCCGGACGTTCTATGACACCTAACACTGTAAGATGATATTCTCCATCTTTAAGCTGCCAGTCATTCTTTTTCATTAATCTTCCTGTCTTTTCTTTGTTGGCATCATATATATCCCACATTTCCATATACGTCATCCTCCATATATTGCAATCAGCCATACAATAATATACAGCGATTAACATTTTCGTTATAACCATAATTAGTATAACATATTTTCAATACTTTTTCTAGTTAGCTGAGTGAATTTTAACCATATGAGCATATTCACCATCTAACTCCATAAGCTCCTTGTGAGTTCCTCTTTCCTTAATCCCCTCATCTGTAAGCATAAATATTTCCTCAGCATTTTCTATTGTAGTAAGTCTGTGGGCTATTACAAATGTAGTTCTATTCTTAGCCAGCTTCTCTAACGACTCCTGTACAATCTGCTCACTCTCATTATCAAGTGCTGATGTCGCCTCATCAAATATAAGTATAGGTGGATTTTTAAGAAATACCCTTGCTATTGATAATCTCTGCTTCTGTCCACCCGACAACTTGACACCTCTTTGTCCTATATCCGTGTCGTATCCATTTTCAAATGCCTCTATAAATTCGTGTGCATTGGCAAGCTTTGCCGCTGCAATTACTTCCTCATCGGTAGCATCTGGCTTTCCATATCGTATATTCTCTTTAATGCTTCCCATAAACAAATATACGTCCTGCTGGACAACCCCGATATTATCCCTTAAGCTCTTAAGAGTAACATCTTTAATGTCTTTTCCATCAATTCTTATGTTTCCTTCTGTCGCCTCATAAAATCTTGGTATAAGCGAACATAATGTAGTCTTTCCTGCTCCTGACGGACCTACCAGTGCCACATATCTGCCTGGTGTAACATTAAAGCTGATTCCTGATAATACTTCCTCGATTCCGTCCTTATATCTAAAAGATACATTGTCGAATGTAATCTCACCCTTAACGTCTTTAAGTTCAACTGCATCTGGCTTTTCCTTTATATCCGGTTCAACTGATAATATCTCAAGAAATCTTTCATAACCAGAATAACCATTCTGGAACTGCTCTGTAAAATCGATAAGTACCTTTACCGGCTCCGTAAATATATTTATATACAATAAAAATGTTACGAAGTCTGTAATATTAACCCAGCCTCTAGTTATTCCTATACCGCCCACTGCGATTACAATTACATTAATCATAGTTGTAAATGCTGTAAGTCCGGCATTGTACATTCCCATATAATGATAGCTGTCTTTCTTTGACTCTAAGAATAAATCATTGCCTTTTTTGAACTTACCACACTCTATATCCTCATTAGCAAATGATTTAACAACACGTATTCCTGACAGATTATCTTCTATCTGTGCATTAATCTCACCTATGCGGATACGGTTTCTTTTAAATGCACGCTTCATTTTCTTATTAAGGAAATATGCAAATACAAGCATAACAGGCACAAGCACAAATGCGGTAAGCGTAAGCCTTACATCTATAGTGCTTAATATAACAAGTGCACCTATAATCTTAATAAGTGATATTGTTATATTCTCAGGACCGTGGTGTAAAAGCTCTGTTATATCAAATAAATCCGAAGTAATTCTTGATAATAACTGTCCAACCTTCTGGTCATCATAGAATGAATAAGAAAGCTTCTGATAGTGGTTAAAAATCTCAGCCCTCATATCGTATTCAATCTTAGCTCCCATAACGTGTCCGTAATTAGATATATAATAATTACACCCCCACTGCACAAGCACAAGCACGAATAATATCACAACTATTGTAAATATTGCCTTAGATGCTTCATATGCCGGCATATAAGCAACCTTTGAAGTTATATATCTTACAACAAGCGGTATGACAAGTGCCACCGCCGCAGACATCATCGCAAGAATCATATCTATAATAAATGTGCCTAAATATGGCTTATAATATTTTGCAAGCTTTTTAAGATTTTCTTTCATACAACTCACTAATCCTTTCATGCTTTATTCATCACTAATGACTTTAATTTTAGTGTTCTGCTTTCATAATCTGGACTGGCACTCCAAGAAGCACTGCTCCACCAAGCATATTGCCGATTGTCACCATAATCATACTCTTGATAACTGAAGCTGTGCCAATATCACCAAGTAACATATATCCAATTGAAAATGTACTCATATTAGCAATACAATGCTCAAAACCAGCAACTACGAACGCCATAATAATACAGAACATTATTATAAGTTTGCCACTTTCTGTCTTTAACTTAGTACCAACTAACACTGCCATACATACAAGGAAATTACAAAGAATCCCCCTTACTAAAAGCTCTATGGAACCTGCTGAAATCTTAGAATATATAAAACTATTATAATAATCAACCATTATTGCGTGTGAAGCCTTACTATATACAAATAAGCCCGAAAGAATAAACGCACCAGCAAAGTTACCTATATAGCTTACAACCCATACTTTTATAAGATCTCTTACTGAAACCATCTTATTGTATGTGCCAATCGCCATAACAAAATTATTACCTGTAAATAATTCTCCGCCCATAAATACGACGAGTACAATTGCAATTGAGAATAAAAATGCACCTAAAAGCTTACCAAACTGTGGATAAGTTGGAAGCAGTACTGCCGCACTCACATTCGATAAAATTGTTGCAACAACAATATAGAAGCCTGCCATAATAGAGCGCATAAAATACTTCCCAAAATGATTGTTGCATAACTCTGCCTTATTCGATGCTGCCTTAGCAATTGCATCGACATCTGAAAATAACATATTAATCCTCCGTTCGTTGGTCTGACAACCTATAATCGGGTCTGCAACAATAGCTACAGACCCGATTATAGAGGATAACACATATAAAATTCTATTTCCATAATTTGTGTGTATTTTTAAAAGAACTTACTACTTTAAAGGCATTACAGCCACATAATTAAACATCATAATAAAGTGGCATATGCTTCCTGCCATAACAAACAGATGAAATATCTCGTGAGAACCAAAATACTTATGGCTGGCATTGAACACCTTAAGCTTAAGTGCATATATGACACCACCGATTGTATATATTATTCCACCTGCTAACAACCACGCAAATGCCGCTGTTGGAAGTGCATTAATTATCTGTGTGAATGATAATACACACGCCCAGCCCATAACAATATAAAGCACTGATGATATCCATTTAGGACAAGTTACCCAGCATAATTTAAAAATAATACCAACTATTGCAATCCCCCATACTAGTGCTAACAATGCATATCCTGTCTTGTTATGAAGAACAACTAAGCATACAGGAGTATAGGAACCTGCTATCATAACCGATATCATACAATGGTCTAACTTCTTTAATATTTTATTAATTCCAGGTGTTGCATTAACTGTATGATAAGTTGTACTTGCAGCATACAGCAAAATCATTGTTCCTATAAATATTGAAAGTGAAATAACATGTATTGTATCAGGTGCTGACAATGCCTTAATTATAAGCGGTGTTGCAGCAAATAATGCCATAAGCATTGCTATAAAATGTGTTATTGCACTTCCTGGGTCTTTTATCTTTATGTTAGATACATTTTTCTTAATCTTTTCCATAATAATCCTCTTTTCTGCACACGCTTTCTTAATATGTGCTGTAATTATCTTCATATTACATAGTATTGATTACTACGTTATATATATAATATAACCATTTATCATAGAAATCAATATCTAATCACATAATTAATCAAAAAAATACTGTGCAAGGACATAAAAAAAGCCACTTTTAACGGTCAATCCGCTAAAAGTGGCAGCTTTTTATATTACTTCATAAGCTTAAATGCACTAACTAATTCTTTTAATCTGTCCGCCTGTGAAGCAAGTTCCTCACTGCTTGCAGAACTTTCCTCAGCCATAGCTGTATTTTCTTCTACCACAGCTGCTATCTGGCTTGCAGCTTCTGATACCTGCTTTAATGATTCAGCCTGCTGTTCTGAAGCAACTGAAATCTGCTCGATATTCTCAACAAGTTCTTTAGTCTTCTCAACTGACTCCATAAGCTTAACAGCTGCATCATCAACCATTCCCTTGCCTTCTTCAACTGCATTAATTGCCTGAACTATAAGTTCACCAGAGCTCTTAGCTGCATCTGCACTCTGTGCCGCAAGATTACCAACCTGTGTTGCAACAACTGCGAAGCCTCTTCCTTCTTCACCTGCTCTTGCAGCTTCAATTGAAGCGTTAAGTGCAAGAAGGTTAGTGCTTGAAGCAATCTCATCAATTGTATTAATAATACTGCTGATATGCTTAGAATTCTCTGTGATAACTTCCATAGCGTGAACTATCTGCTGTACCTGATTATTACTTTCAATAATCTGGTCACCAACAGCTTTAGCCATTTCATTAGCCTTATTAGCATTATGTGCATTCATATCAACCTGATCAGCTACATTAGCAATTGTACTCTGTAATTCCTGTACTGAACTTGCCTGATCTGTTGCACCCTCAGTAATTGCCTGTGCACCATCTGAAAGCTGGCTTGCATTGGAAGCTACCATATCTGCAACACCATTAATCTCTGAAAGAGTTGATGAAAGATCTGTTATAACCTTTACTAAAGCAACTTCAATGTCCTTAAAGTCACCGATGTGTTCTACATTAGGTGATATATTAAAGTTACCACCTGCCATCTCTTTTAAACCTCGTGTTAAATCTTTAATTATTGCACTTAATCTTCCAGCCATATTATCAAACTTCTCAGCAAGCTGACCAATTTCATCATTATAATTCTTCTTAATATTAACCGAGAAATCTCCCATCGCAAGCTGGTCAGCTACCGCAACTACATCATCTATAGGCTTAATATACTTCTTAATAAGCTTATTGCTGATAACAATTATAATTGCCAGAGTTATAAGAGAAATAACAATCATAAACACTATAAGAATAATCGTATTACGCTGAAGATCTGTCTTATTTAATGCACTTGCTGCCCACCATGTCTGGTTAACAGCTTTAATAGGTGCATAGTATCTTTCAACCTTAGAACCATCATCCTTCTTAGTTGTTACACTGAAACTGCTTCCTGTATCAATTCCCTTCTGTATCTTGGCATATTCTTTAGCTGGTAAAACATCGCTTAACTTCCTGCCAACATATTCATCTGATTCGCTGTCATATACAAATGTACCATCACCCATAAGTACATCTACATACATTGTATTGTACTTATCGTCTGTTGAACGGAGTCCGCTGAATGTATCAACATTAATATCTACAAGAATTACACCCTGTGTCTTACCATGATATACAATTGGAAAAGAGGCACTTACCATATTGATGCCCTGATCCTTATATGGACTTGTAAAGCTGCTCTGCTGTGAAGCTGCTGCATTCTTGTAATAGTCCTTTGAACCATAGCTTGAATACTCACCATAGCTTTGTACCTTTCCACTCTGTGCATCTGATTCACTTACATAGATTGTATAATCTTTAATAGCAGGGTCAAAAGCATTAGGCTCAAAGAATACACCAACACCTGCAATGCCTTCACTAGATGTTACAGATGTATTGGCTACGCTGATCATAAACTGCTCAATCTCTTTGTTCATCTTCTGTAACTGCACATCATATACTTCACTCTTAACTGTCTCTCCAGTATATCCATTCTTAGCATAATCATCATAACGTTCAGTAATATAATTCTGAAGAATATTAGCAGCATCTGAAGCTCTATCAAGTACCTCCTGTACTGATACACCATTCTGCTGTGCAATTCCATCAAACTCACCACTTATACTACTATTCATAAACTTAGCTGCAATTGTTGCACTAATTGCAATCATAACTGTAAGGCAGGCTACTAATAGTATACCCACTGCTACTGAAATCTTATAGGTCAGCTGTTTATTTCTGAACCCCTCAACTGCATCATTTTTCTTTGTGCGTTCCTTGCTCATATTATTCCTCCGTTCTTCTACACATTAAATATTCAATTGATCGTATCTTAAATATTTAAATATATATTATCACTATGTATTTACAATATCAATCCATTTATTAAGTTTTACTAAAATTTGTTAAATATTGTTAAATTATCTTTAAAATCGCAGGTTAATAATCCCAAATTTATACATTTTGAAGCAACTTGAAACTTGAAATAAACACATAATTAAGAAACAAGTTGGAAGTATATGCCAATATTACGCAGACTTATTAATTAAATAAAATTGCGCTATATTAAGCATATACTTCCAGCTTTACATCATCTGTTATCAACCTTTTCAGGATTCATATCGTGCCATAAAAGTCTCTGCTTTGCCATATCCTCAAATACAGTTCCTTCCTTGCCATAATTGCAATATGGGTCAATTGATATTCCTCCTCGTGGAGTGAACTTGCCCCACACTTCTATATATCTTGGTTGCATAAGCCTGATTAAATCCTTCATAATTATATTCACACAGTCCTCATGGAAATCACCATGATTTCTGAAACTGAACAGATATAATTTAAGTGACTTTGATTCAACCATAAGCTTATCAGGAATATATGATATATATATTGTTGCAAAATCAGGCTGGCCTGTTATAGGACAAAGACTTGTAAACTCAGGACAATTAAATTTTACAAAATAATCATTGTCCGGATGTTTGTTCTCAAATGTTTCAAGCACTCCTGGTGCATAATCCATACTATACTTCGTCTTATTGCCTAACTGCTTAAGTCCTTCATCTTCTCTAGACATATTAATCTCCATTCCAGCATATTGTTCTGTCCACATATTAATTCTTTGGTATATTAATCTACTTGTATAATATTCTTTTTGTATATTATTCTTCTTGCATATCAATTTCCCAGTGTATTAATCTGCTTATGCACAATTACTTAATATACTTCTTAATTCTTTCTGTCATCTGCTCCTCACCCATAATATGAACGATTGTCCAAAGGTCAGGTGTATTGGCACGTCCTGTAACTGCAATTCTTACAGCTTCAGCTATATCAGATACATTTCCCTTGAAATTCTCTGGATTAGCCTTGTAAGCCTTCATATCTGAAGCAAAGCCGTGCTCATCTGCTATCTCCTTAAGCTTGTTAAACCATACTGAATTATCATCATTATGGTCATACTTTGCAAGATAACTCTTTAGTATCTTACTTACCATATCTTCATCAAGCTTGAATTCGTCCATTTCCTCTGCTGACTCACCGTCAAAGAAATAAGAGATAAGTTCAAATATCTGCTTTGCATACATTAAATCTTTTCTTCTTCTCTTAGCACCGACACCCATATAAAGGCGGAGAATTTGTAACATCTTTTCTCTATTGCCGAACCATTTCTCTACATTTTCCGGTTCATTCTCCTTAGCCCAGTCATAAAGGAAATCGTAAAGTTCTCCTTCTGAAAGCTTAGACAATTCATTCTTACATATATTATGAAGCTTATCCTTATCAAAGAGTGCACCTGACTGGTTCATCTTCTCTACTGAGAATGGGAACTCATTGATATCCTTGTCTGGGAACTTCTCGTGCCACTCTTCAAAGTTAGAATTAAGAAGCGTAAGAAGATATACCTTCATTGTATATGGATGGTATCCGTCCTTCCTATAATAATCAAGTGAAAGCTCTGGGTCTTTTCTCTTAGATAACTTTCTCTTGCCTCCTGTCTCCTCATCAAACTTCATAAGATGTGCTGTATGTGCGTAAGCCGGCATCTTAAAGCCCAATAAATGGAATAACTCATAATGTATAGGAGCTGATGCAAGCCACTCACCACCTCTTACAACTGTAGTTGTTCTCATAAGATGGTCATCAATTGCATGTGCAAAATGGTATGTTGGAATACCATCTTTCTTTAAAAGCACAATGTCGTGTATATTCTCTGGAAGCTTAATCTCTCCCTTGATTGCATCAACAAATGTAATCTCCTTATCAGGGCTTCCCTGTGAACGAAGTCTTAATACATATGGCTTACCAGCCTTAATATTAGCTTCTATCTCTTCATAAGAGAGGTTACGACAAGTCGCATATTCTCCATAATAACCTGTAAGAACCTTATCTTCTTCCTGCTTTGCCCTTACCTTGTCAAGTTCTTCCTCTGTACAAAAGCATGGGTAAGCAAGTCCTCTTTCTACAAGGCTCTTAGCATATGTATGATAAATTTCAACTCTCTGTCTCTGGAAATATGGTCCATAAGCATTTCTTGGGTCTGTATCATCAAAGCCAGCACCCTCATCAAATTCAATATCAAAATATCTTAATACATTAATAATTGTTTCTACTGCACCATCAACTTTTCTTTTCTCATCTGTATCTTCTATTCTAAGATAAAATACGCCACCATTTCTGTGTGCAATTCTCTCATCAGCAAGTGCACTATAGAGATTGCCCAGATGAATAAATCCTGTTGGACTTGGTGCCATACGTGTAACTTCTGCCTTATTAGGAAGCTTTCTATATGGGAATTTTTCTTCATAATATTCAGGAGTATTAACTACTTCCGGAAATAATAAATCTGCTAATTTCTGATTATCCATTTCATCCTCATTTCTGCGCATATTCTCATATAACTTCTATGTATTATATAATTATATACAATGCTATAATGCGCTTATACATTCACATATCATTACGGCAACAGCCAATATTATATATTACACATTTTTATGATATTTATCAACTTATGTTTGATATATATATCAATTTCATATCATCAACACTTTTAATATAGCCATTGACACATAACAATATATTCCTATGTACACTTTGTATGCTATATATATCATATATAATATATATAGTTCGACAGATATATTAAAATACAGGCATTTAAATATTCACATAAATCAGCATAACTTTTTTAATTCAACAATATATTCTCTATCGCATATGCCACACCATCTTCATCATTGCTTTTAGTCACGTAATCAGCAATGCTCTTTAAATGTTCTGTTGCATTACCCATAGCAACACCACAGCCTGCGAATTGTATCATATCAATATCATTATCCGCATCTCCAAATGCCGCAATATCTTCCCTGTCTATGCCAAGAAGTCCTGCAAGGTATTGCACTCCTGACCTCTTTCCAGCATCTTTATATGATATTTCTATAAGCTGTTTTACTGAGCTTGTAATATATATATCCTTGTCAGACTCATAAAGTTCATCAATAATCTTACGCTTTAAAATGTCATCATCAAGGACAACATCCATACAATCAAGTTCACTTCTATGCTCATTAATGAATTGTATAATATCTTCTTTTAATATTCTTGTGGAACGCACATATTGTATCGCATTTTCTGTTGCACCGTACTTTACAGGATTGTCAATATACTCCTTTGCCGCATATGCACACCCTCTTATAAATGCCTCATAAGTAACAGGGTACTGCTTACATACCGACAGAACATTATCAACGGACTGTGGTTTTAGTATATATGACTTAATACATTTTTTATCTGCAATCCTGTATACACTTGCACCATTGCTTGTTATTGCATACTCTATTCCCTGTACATTAAGCACTTCCTCTGGAAGAGTATCAAATGCCCTGCCGCTGGCAATACATACATGGACACCTCTTTTAATTGCCCCGCTTAAAGCTCTTTTGTTAGCCTCCGATAAGTGTCCGTCCGATGTAAGTGTCGTTCTGTCCAAATCCAGTGCAATAAGTTTAACCATATATCCTCCATTAACGCATAACATTAATCATTATACGATCTGCGTTATTTATAATGCTCATCAATAAGTATCCAATTCACATTTTACGCTTTACTGCCCCAGAAATCAACAGGTTCATATTCCTGTAATCTTGCAAGAAAACCAAGCTTGTCAAGCTTCTCCTGAATAATGTCCAACGTGTCCTCATCAGGTGCTATCACTGTATGATAATGATACCCTGATGTGACATTCATTAACAGATTAGACTTTCCATTTCCAATCTCTGCCATATAATCTTTAATATCACGCCTTGAGTGCAGATTAAGATCTGCCTTAATAACTCCGTATACTTTGTGATATACGAACACATCTTTAACCCAGCCACCCATATCAACAATACTGTTAAGCTCTGCTTCTACATCTGCTTCTGTATGAACGACCTTAAATATTCTTGTATGTTCATTCTTCTTACGGATAACATATCCCCTGTTAGTTGATGATATTTCATTATCAGAAGCTCTTATAAGTGCTATATCCTGAACAATTACCTGTCTGCTCACATTAAGCATACTGGCAAGTGCAACTCCCGAAACAGGCTTACTACTACTATTAAGAATATCTATTATTTTTTCACGTCTTTGTTCTCCGTTCATACTATCTCTCCATTTTCATCTATTTAATTGGGTGAAGATTTTTTAATGATATATCCATAATCGGTGCTGAATGTGTAAGTGCTCCGCTTGATACATAATCAACAGAAAGCCCTGATAACTTTTCAAGGTTCTCTTTGGTAATATTACCAGATATTTCAACCTCTGCCCTGCCATCAATTATATCAAGAGCTTCTTTCATAGTATCGTGTGACATATTATCAAGCATAATTATATCTGCTCCGGCTTCAACAGCCTCACGGACCATATCAAGATTCTCAACCTCAATTTCTATTTTTCTTACAAATGGTGCATATTCCTTTGCCATTTTAACAGCCTTAGCTACTCCGCCAGCCGCTCCTATATGATTATCCTTTAGAAGCACACCATCTGTAAGATTGTATCTGTGGTTATTGCCACCACCAACTCTTACCGCATACTTCTCAAACAATCTGTTATTAGGTGTTGTCTTTCTTGTATCCAGAAGCTTAATACCTGTTCCTACAAGACACTGGGCAACTTCATTAGTATATGTAGCAATTCCACTCATTCTCTGTAAGTAATTAAGTGCTGTTCTCTCCCCACATAATAACACTTTTATGTCACCTGTTACAACTGCAAGAAGCTCTCCCTTAGTAACTTTATCTCCATCTTTTACTTTTAAATCAACAACTGTATTCTCATCAAGAAGTGTGAATACCCTTGCAAATATCGGAAGTCCACATATAATTCCATCCTGCTTGCATATAAGCTGTACCTCGCCCTTCTTAGGTTCTGGCATAACACTGTTAGTCGACACATCTTCACTTGTTATATCTTCCTTTAACGCACTGATTATTAATGGATCTGCATTTAATTTTAAAGTAACATTATCAAACATATTTATTCTCCTGATTATACCATATTTTTGCGTTGTTCTTCAACGCATCCGAAGTTTCGAAGAAACTTCTAAGTGACTACGAAGTAGTCATATTATATCATATTTTCTGCGTTGCTTTTCCACGCATCCGAAGTTTCGAAGAAACTTCTAAGTGACTACGAAGTAGTCATATTATATCATATTTTTGCGCAGCTTTTCAGCGCATCTGAAGTTTCGAAGGAACTTCTAAGTGACTACGAAGTAGTCATATTATACCATATTTTCTGCGTTGCTTTTCCACGCATCCGAAGTTTCGAAGAAACTTCTAAGTGACTACGAAGTAGTCATATTATAATTTTCTTTTTATGCTGTCTGCTTTCCTGCATCTGCTTCATCTATTTTATCTTTTACAAGCTTTGCATATAATTCATTCAAAGCATTTTCATCTTCATAATCCGTAAGCTTCATATTAGTAACATAGGCATCGGCCGCTGTGTTAAGTTTATCAGCTAATTCGCTATCTATCATACTATGAGCTGCTCTCTTTGCAAATACAAGGCTTTCAAGAAGCGAATTGCTCGCAAGCCTGTTTCTTCCGTGAACACCATTGCAGGCTGTTTCACCTATTGCATATAATCTGTCCATAGATGTCCTGCTCTCATAATCAACCTTTATGCCACCCATAAAATAATGCTGTGCCGGTACAACTGGTATGCATTCTTTAGTTACATCATACCCCTGCTGTCTGCAATGCTCAACTATATTAGGAAAATGCGATTTCAGCTCAGCTTCTGGAATCGTCCTTAAATCTTCCCAGACGTGATCTGTTCCGTCCTTTTTCATCTGCTCATATATAGCCTGTGTAAGTAAATCCCTTGGCAGAAGTTCATTAACAAATCTGTCGCCATTCTTGTCATAAAGTTTTGCACCCTCGCCTCTTACTGACTCAGATATAAGAAAGCTTCTATCCTTCTCATCTTTAGAATAAAATGTTGTTGGATGAATCTGGACATAGTTAATATCCTTTAATTCAACATTATGCTTAACAGCAATTGCAATTGAGTCCCCTGTAAGATGTCTGAAATTAGTTGAATGTCTATAAAGACCACCTATTCCGCCTGTTGCAAGAACAGTGACATCTGCCTTAACTGTCATAAGACTGTTATCTGATTTTCTTATAACTGCACCAAGACATTCATTATTATAGCTTATTATGTCTAACATCCTTGTATTCTCTAATAATGTTACATTAGGAAGTTCCCTTACTCTTTCAAGCAGATGACTTGTTATCTCTTTTCCTGTAACGTCCTTATGGAATATTATTCTGTTACTGCTGTGTGCTCCCTCTTTAGTGTATGCAAGATTACCCTGCTCATCTTTCTTAAAATCAGCACCTGTCTCAATTAAATCCTTGACAACATCTCTTGACGAACGAATCATTATCTCTACTGATTTCTTATCATTCTCATAATGTCCTGCTTTAAGTGTATCTTCAAAATAACTGTCATAATCACTGTCATCCTTTAACATACACATTCCACCCTGTGCAAGATATGAATCACTGCTTTCTGCATCACTGCTTGTTATCATTAGAATTCGCTTATCTCTCGGAAGATTGAGTGCACAATAAAGACCTGAACAGCCACAGCCTACTATTAATACATCTGTTTCCATAATTTTACTCCATTTCTTTAATTATACCAATTTGTTATATACCATTTATCAGCAATGTATTTTAATATTAATCATATTATTTTGCTGCCAGCTCAAGCATTTTATTAAGCGGCTTTAATGCACACTGTGCAAGTTCTTCATCAACGAATACCTCATTAGTATCATTTTCAAGAACATCTAATACCTTATCCAGCGTAACTTTTTTCATATTCACGCATACCTGGTCAGGCTTAACTGTATAAAGCTTCTTGTCTGGTGCCTTCTTTCTTATCTCATTGAACACACCATCAACTGTTCCGATAATATATTCATCTGCATCAGTATCAACAACGTAATCAATAATTCCTGATGTGCTTCCAACATAATCTGCAAGTGCCAGTACATCTTCTGTACATTCAGGATGGGCTGCAAATCTAGCCTCTGGGTGTAATTCTTTAGCCTTTAACACCATATCTTTAGTAATGACAACGTGTCTTGGGCAGCAGCCATTATTAAATATAAAATTCTTATCTGGACATTGCTTCGCAACATAGCTTCCCAGATTTCTGTCTGGTATAAAAAATATATTTTTATTAGGAAGATTTTTAACAATCTTAACTGCATTAGATGATGTTACACATACATCTGAATATTTCTTTAATTCAGCAGTTGAATTAATATAACAGACAACCGCAAGGTCATTATACTTTTCTCTTAAAGCAAGTATCTCATCTTTGTCAGCCATATGTGCCATAGGACAGTCCGCATTCATATCCGGCATAAACACTCTTTTCTTAGGATTAAGGATTTTCGCACTTTCTCCCATAAATTCTACACCAGCAAATATAATTCTGTCCTGACTCACCTTAGTAGCCACCTTGCTTAAATAAAACGAGTCACCTATATAATCAGCAACGTCCTGAACATCTTCATCAACATAATAATGTGCAAGTATTACTGCGTTCTTCTCTTTCTTTAACTTTTCAATATCGCTTACGATAGACATATATATTCCTCCAGAAATCGTTATAATTTCACAAAGTATACTACAAAACTTTACAACTGACAAGACAGTTGTAAAGTTTTTCGGTAAATTTTGTAATATTCCAGTAAAACTGATAAAAGATATATGCTTATACACGATAAAAGCACTAAAAAAAGACGTAACAGCCATCCGCTGCTACGCCCTTTTATCTAAACTAAGTATTTACTTATTGAATGTTATAAAACCATAACTTTCAAGTGTCTTAAAATATTGTACAAGTCTTTTATACAAAGGCTCAGCTTTATCACCAAAATGCTCGTGCACAAGCTCAGATATATCATATATCGTTCTTGTACCATCTATATATGGCCATATGAAATTACCCATTTCATCAAGATGAATCTTTGATATTCTTGGCTTTCTGAATACAACCTGTGCTATTTTATTAAACACACCTTTATTCTCAACCATTATTGTTACTGCACCATTATCGTCTGTTTGAAAAGGATATTTATCCTCATTATGCATTGGCACGTAATCAAGGTAATTAGCACTTTCTGCCTTTGCCTTCTTAGATTTTGTCTTCATATTCATTCACACTCTACTTTTCTTTGCTCTTAGTCCATACTGCATTCTTTAATATTAAAAGAACCATAATAACCATTAACACAACAGAACCGATTGTTCCAAGTGAAATGCTTCCTGATAAATCAATTGGATCTGCAAGTCCAACTACTGCAAATATAGCAAGAAGAATACCTACAAGACCTTCACCAGCAATAAGTCCTGAGCAGAAAAGAATTCCACCACTTGCTTCGTTGTCCTTATCCTTATCTTTAGACTTCTTGTCAACAAAGTGACGGATAAGTCCACCAATCATAATTGTTGCTGAAAGCTCTAATGGAAGGTATAAACCAATTGCTACTGGAAGAACTGAAATACCAAGTATTTCAATTACTAATGCAATAAATACACCGATGAACACAAGTGCCCAAGGAAGATTTCCTTGCATAACACCTTCTACGATTGTCTTCATAAGAGTAGCCTGAGGAGCTGCAAGTTCTGTTGTACCAAAGCCCCATGCACTGTCAAGAAGAACAAGAACGCCACCGATTGTTAATGCTGCAATAACTGCACCTAAAAGTTCACCAATCTGCTGCTTCTTAGGTGTAGCACCAAGGATATAACCAGTCTTTAAATCCTGTGATGTATCACCAGCCATAGCTGCGATAATACAGATTACAGAACCGATACCGATAGCACCCTTCATACCATGAACACCTACATCACCTGTAACCTTAAGGCATAATGTAGCAAATAAAAGTGTAGCAATAGCCATACCTGATACAGGGTTGTTACTGCTTCCTACAATACCAACCATACGAGAAGATACTGTTGCGAAGAAGAAACCAAATATTACTATAAGAATAGCACCAAGAATTGTAACAGGAATATCTGGAATAAGCCAGATAGCAATTGTAACAACAACAATACCAATTGCAATAGCCTTCATATCAATATCCTGTTCTGTACGAAGCTTACCTGTGTTCTTATCACCTTTCATTCCCTTGATAGCATCTGAGAATGTTTTTACAATAAGTGGTAATGACTTAATAAGACTTATAATACCGCCTGTTGCAACAGCACCAGCACCGATATATTTGATGTAATTACTCCAGATTGCACTTGCTCCCTTTGTTGCATATAAATCAGCAATAGAGATTGTACCTGGATAAAGTATTGTTGAACCACCAAATGTTACAATAGCCGGAATAAGTACGAACCAGCCTAATATACCACCAGCAAACATATATGATGCAATCTTAGGTCCACATATGTAACCTACACCAAGTAATGCCGGATATACTTCTGCTGAAAGTTCTGTCTTAAGCGACTTAATAGGTGCTGTAATAACACCAGGAATAACCTTAATTCCATCAGTAATGAACTTAAATAATGCTGCAAATCCCATACCTGCAAATACAGACTTGGCACTTGCTCCACCTTCTTCACCAGCAAGTAATACTTCAGCACAAGCTGTTCCTTCTGGATAAGGAAGTGTTCCGTGTTCTTTAACGATAAGTGCATTTCTAAGTGGAACCATAAAGAGAACACCAAGAATACCACCGCAAAGAGATATTAACATTATTGTAAGAAGTGATGGAGAATCCATAATTCCATCTTTAGCCCATAAGAATAATACAGGCAATGTAAAAATAGCACCTGCTGCTAATGATTCACCCGCAGAGCCAATTGTCTGAACCATATTGCTCTCAAGGATAGAATCTTTTTTCATGATGACACGTATAACACCCATAGAAATAACGGCTGCTGGGATTGATGCTGAAACAGTCATACCTACCCTTAAACCAAGGTAAGCATTAGCAGCACCGAATACTACAGCAAGAAGCATACCCATAATAACAGATGTTACTGTGAATTCTGGAGTAATCTTATCCGCAGGTATATACGGCTTAAACTGCTCGTCTTTCATAAAAAACCTCCTAAAAATATAAAAAATCATTAATGAATTATTGCCAGACGATATAATACAATAAATCATCAAAAAAAATAGAGATGACAACTTCAATGACAGCTGTCACCTCTTTTAATCTTTAGTATTTTATCACATTAAATTGAAAAAATAAAGTACCAATTATATACTCTTTAAATTTTTATTAAATATTCCAGAAAATGGAATAAACTAATTCCAGAAAATAATTAATTGCTCATTTTATATCGCAGATATCTTTCATCAAAAATACTTTTAATTAGTGGTGGAATAATCTCATTCCTGTAAAGCACATTGCAATGCCTCTCTTGTTGCAGGTTTCAATAACATTATCATCTCTTATTGAACCACCTGGCTGTGCAATATACTTAACACCGCTCTTATATGCTCTCTCAATATTATCGCCAAATGGGAAGAACGCATCTGAACCGAGTGCAACATTTGTGTTGCCATCAAGCCATGCTCTCTTTTCTTCCTTAGTAAACACTTCTGGCTTCTCTGTAAATACTCTCTCCCATGCTCCATCTTCAAGAATATCCATATATTCATCACCAATGTAAAGATCAATTGCATTATCTCTGTCAGCCCTGCCAACACCTTCCTTAAATGGAAGTGCTAATACCTTAGGGTTCTGACGAAGATACCAGTTGTCAGCCTTTTGTCCTGCAAGTCTTGTACAGTGAATTCTTGACTGCTGTCCAGCTCCGATACCGATTGCCTGTCCATTCTTTGCATAGCATACTGAGTTAGACTGTGTATACTTTAATGTAATAAGGGCAATTATTAAATCAATCTTTGCCTGCTTTGGAATTTCTTTATTCTCTGTAACAACATTTTCAAGAAGCTCTTCATTAATCTTGAACTCATTACGTCCCTGCTCAAATGTAACACCATATACCTGCTTTCTCTCAACTGGTGCTGGACGATATGAAGGATCAATCTTAATTATATTATAATTACCCTTCTTCTTGCCCTTAAGTATCTCTAAAGCTTCATCTGTGAAACCAGGAGCGATAATACCATCTGATACTTCGTGCTGGATAAGCTTTGCTGTTGAAGCATCACACTCATCTGATAATGATATGAAATCACCAAATGATGACATTCTGTCTGCACCTCTTGCTCTTGCATAAGCACAGGCGAGTGGTGAAAGCTCTCCGATACTCTCATCTACCCAGTATATTTTCTTCTCTACTTCACTAAGAGGAAGTCCTACTGCCGCACCTGCTGGTGATACATGCTTAAATGAAGTTGCAGCTGGAAGTCCTGTTGCTTCCTTTAATTCCTTAACAAGCTGATAGCCATTGAATGCATCTAAGAAATTGATATAACCTGGTCTTCCGTTAAGGATTTCTACTGGAAGCCCGCTTCCGTCTTCCATAAATATTCTTGATGGCTTCTGATTAGGGTTGCAGCCATATTTTAACTGAAATTCGTTCATAACTATTCTCCATTCATTTATTAATTCATATTATTAATTATCATTATTAATTATTTATTTTTATCAATAGTTCTTAGTTAACAGTTCTTATTATTTATTCTTATTAATAATTCTTGTTTCATATTCACCTGTCTTGATATCAATAAATCTTACAAAAAGTGATACTTTATTATCTTCATTAAGATTTTCCCATACCATATTAGTAAATGTATCAATATTGCCTTCTATTCTGACTAATACAGGTTCTCCCTCAAAGCTTGGAAGTGGTGAACCATCATTCATATATGTATGAATAAAATGTCCCTCTCCTGCAATTGGTGCATCATATGTAAATGTAAATCTGTCACACTGGTTAGGATTGCCGTTGTGGCTCTTTAATATCGACATTGCATAATCATATTCACCGTTATCGACTGTCATAAGACCTGATATTCTAGGAGTAAAGTTAGGAGCATCTGGTTCAAATTCCCTCGTCCTTAATGATTCTTCAAATGTCTTTCCTGTACTCATAAGGTCATATACCGTATCTGTCTGGTCACCATTAGTAACGATTGTCTTCTTTCCAAGAACACGTACTGGAGCATATATTATAAGGCTTGGATCTTCAAGCTTACTTGGGTCAAACGCCTCTGTTCTTATTCCTTCCTTGTCCTCAACGAATACTCTGTTACGGCTGTTAGCACTTCTTCCCATAATAAAATATGCTGTAACAGCCTTTGTTCCGTCTGCTGATCTTCCGATAACAATTCCTCTTCCCGGATAAGAACAACCCGATAATTCCTTTTCAAGTGTTGTAATCTGCATAATAATCCTCCATTTCTGTTTTTCATACAGTCTGTAAAAAATGTACAAAACACATCCCGCACCATATGCTGTCGTCTGCGACAAATTACATCTTCGTGCAAGTGTGCATAATCGGCACAAAGTGCCTTTTGTATAATTAATACAAAAAAGCCGACCTTATCTGGGTAACCTTTTAAGGGGCTGCCCAGGCGGTCGGCTGATAATCATATATATACTGTACTCCCTGTGGGTAATCCCACACATATTCCATAACTTTAACCAATTAAAAGCTCTGTATAATATGCTTTCCGCCAGTCGTACAGCTCATAGTTTTAAGATACACTAAGTTGCGGCATTTTTCAACATTATTTTAAATACAGTTTTTATACTATAAAGATTAATATTATTATTACACTACAGATATTTTTAGTAGTTACCCAGAAGCTTGATTGACTTAGCTTCTTCCTGTATTCCTCTTAACGCATTCATAACGCGTGGATCATCAATATTACCCTCGAAATCCACAAAGAACTTATAATCCCACTGCTTATCTGCTGGTCTTGACTCTATTTTATACATATTAAGTCCATTATATATTATGTGGCTTAAAAGATTATAAAGTGTTCCTGCCTCATTGGCTGTCTCGAATACTATGCTTGTCTTGTTAGCATTTTTTAAGAAACGTCTTGCATTAGTTATTATTACAAATCTGGTTGTATTGTTAGATAAGTCAGCAATACCTGTTTCTAATACTTCAAGACCATATATCTGTGCAGCTTTCTTACTAGATATTGCAACGTGTGTGTTATCATTTTCTGATAATAGCATCTTAGCCGCCATAGCTGTGTTAGCCTGATGTATTCTCTGCCAATCTTTGTGTGTATTAAGAAAATGGTCGCACTGCATAATTCCCTGTGGGTGCGAATATACAGTTGTAACCTTATTAATATCTGTTCCCTTAAGTCCTACAAGAACGTGATCTATATTAACAAATGTCTCAGCAATTATGTAGTTATCATATTCCTGTAATAAATCATATACACCTACAACACTTCCCGTTGTAGAATTCTCAATTGGAAGCACACCATAATCAGCTTCCTTATTCTTAACTGCTTCCATAACGTCTCTCCAGGTAGGAACACCATAATTATCACAGTCCTCCCCAAAGAAATTGCAGGCAGCTTCCTGTGTGTATGCACCCGGAACTCCCTGATATACAATCTTAACCCCCTCTTTATTAATGCTTTCTATAGCCTCATAAGGTTCTCTTAAAGTCTGCCCCATAGCTTCAAGAAGCTGATACTGTCCTTTTCTTGAATTAGCCATAATCTGTGAAAATAAGTCATCAATGGCATGGACATTAGCCTCATTTTTAACAAGCTTTGTAACAGCTTCAATCTTCGCACGTTCTCTCTGTGTATCAAGAACTTTCTTTCCTGTCTGGATTTTGTACTCTGCAACTTCCTTTGTAAGCTTCATTCTCTGTTCAAATAAATCGACAAGCTGTTTATCAATACCATCAATCTGCTCTCTTATAACATTCAAATCTAACATTTTTCAACCTCGTAATCTTTATTGCTTTAAACCATTGATATTGTATCATATTTTTTGTAATATGTAAGTAAATAATTAATAACTATTAATAATACTGATTAATTATATAAAATACTACAGAATGGAGATTACAATATGAAAAAGACCATTACAATAATTATTGTTGTCTTAGTAATTGCAGCTGCTGGTGTTGGCGGATTTTTTTATTTTAAGAAGAACCAGACAGTACATAACAACGACAATGCTATTGGCAACACAGCAGGCAATCTTATCAATGGAGGGCTATTCTGCGAATATAATGACAAAATATATTTTGCCAACCCTGACGATTACAACAAATTATATGTTATGAATTCTGACTGTACGAACATTTCCAAAATAAATGATGACAGCGTTGCCTACCTTAACGTATGCGGCAATTACATATACTATGTCAAAAATAACTTTAATAAAAGTACAATCGGAATGGTATTCAGAGGTCAGCTTTTTGGTCTTTACAGATGTGATTTAGACGGAAGCCATTCCAAAATTTTATATAATGACCGTTCCGGTGCAGCAAGTCTTAGTGGTAACACTGTATTTTACCAGCATTATGATGACACAACAGCCCTTACATTTTATAAAGTAGACATTGATGGCAGGAATAATTCTATAATATCTGACACGCCTTATTCTCCAACAAGTATATATAATGGAAAGCTTTACTTCTCAGACCCTAACGGACGTCACCATATACTTTCTATGGATACTAAGACCTGTCAGATTGTTAATTACTACGACAGCAATTCTTATCTTACATTAATTGATAATAATTACGCTTATTATATAGACCTTGACAAGCAGTATTCACTTGTAAGACTTAATATGTCAAATAAGACACTCGAGCTTTTATATGCACCTGAAAATGGCAAAGTAATTAACTACAATGTATATGGCAATAAAATATTCTTCCACGTTGAGGGCGGTGACAATGCCGGTCTTTACAGAATGAATGTTGACGGAACTCAGTTAGAATATGTAGCCGTTGGAGAAATATCAGGTATTCACTGTACTTCCAGGTATACCTTCTTCTCATATTATGAAGACCAGTCAACACTTTACAGAATACCTACAACTGCACCAATAACAACTATTGAAGAGATTTCAATTAATTAATTTATCTATTAAACAAGTAAATATAGAACAATTCCTACGATGCCAGAGCATAACATAACCCAAAGAGGATTAGACTTCCATTTTCTTAAGATAAAAATATCAATAGCAAAAATCATCAAAGCTACAACATCCAAAGATGTAAGATTACTAGGAAGCGTGCTTTGTCCATAAAACGCCATAATTAACAATGAAATACCTGCTGATGCAATCATTGCTATTACAGCCGGTCGTAGCCCTGAAAGAATGCCCTGTACCATATCGAGTCCACGATAACGATAATAAATGTAAGCAAGCACCATTACAATGACGCAGGATGGAAATACACAGCCAACAGTTGCAATAACAGCACCACAAAATCCAGCGACCTGAATTCCCACAAATGAAGCAGAGTTAATTGCTATTGGACCTGGTGTCATTTCAGCAATAGTTATAATATCAGTAAACTGTGTCATTGTAAGCCAATGGTGAATATCAATCACCTGATTTTGTATTATGGGCATAGCAGCATACCCACCACCAATACTTAACAATCCAATTTTAAAAAAGCTCCAGAACAATTCAAGATATATCATTGCTTATTACCTGCTTTCCGTTTTATATTTTTAATCCATATATCTAATGTTCCAATACAACCACAGACAAAAATAACTATAATGATATTTATAGATAAGTAACGTACAGCTATAAATGAAGCCAACATTATTATAATTGGCAGCAGTCGTTTTTTTTGAAATATACTCTTTGCCATATTTATTACAACATCGCAAATCACAGCAGCAACTCCGCAAAGCATCCCTCTCATTGCCATACTAACAATAACATTATTACGAAATGCCTGATAGAACATTGAAATTATTGAAATGATTATTAATGGGGGCAATACTGTTCCCAATACCGCAAGTATAGCTCCTGGAATGCCTGCTATATGATACCCCAACATAATTGAAGCATTTACTGCTATCGCACCTGGCGAAGCTTGTGCAATTGCTGTTAAATCCAGCATCTCTTCTTCCTCTATCCAGCCTAGTTCATCAACAAACTTTTTCCTCATTAAAGGAATTATTACAAATCCTCCTCCAAATGTACAAGCACTTAATTCAAAAGTTGATAAAAACAATTTTCTATACTTATACCCGATGCCCATCTCTAAAATTCCATCCTTCCTATTTTTTAATACTATATCACTTGATTCCTAATAATTGAAATAATATAATCTTACATAAATAATAAGTAATTTGATATAAGGAGTTTATAATGACACTACGACATATGATAATTTTTCGTGCTGTATGTGAAAATGGATATAATTCTACAAAAGCTGCATCTGCTTTACATATAACACAGCCAGCTGTAAGCCTTGCCATCAAAGAAATAGAACAATATTATGGGGTACAGCTTTTTGACCGCATAGGGCGCAGACTCCAAATCACTAGTTCTGGACAACATTTCCTTCAATATGCAATACACATATCCGACTTATTTTCAGATATGGAAACTGGATTTCGCGACTGGGATGCCAAAGGCATCATTCGCATAGGAGCAAGCATAACAATTGGCTCTCAATTTTTACCAAATTATGTAAAGTCTTTCTATGAAATATGTCCAGAAATAGATGTAAGAGTAACTATCGAACAATCTGAACGACTGGAGCAAAAAATACTTGCAAACGAGTTAGATTGTGCGTTAATTGAAGGTATATCGCATAATTCTAACATCGTATCTGAAGCCTATATGCAAGACTATTTAAGTGTTATTTGCGATACTAATAAAGGATGGAAAGATGGGCAGAATATACCCATAGAAGTATTTCAAAAGCAGCGTTTTCTATTACGTGAAAAAGGAAGCGGAACACGTGAAGTTTTTGATCGTGTTACTACACAAGCTGGCATTCATATTATTCCAGTATGGGAAGCTATGAGTACAACAGCACTAATCAACGCCACGATCAACGGACTAGGTATTTCTGTTTTACCAAATAGAATGATTATTCCATCATTAAAACAAGGATTAATTTCTACAGTAAAGGTACAGGATTTAATTTTCAGTAGAAATTTCTATATTATTTACCATAAAGATAAATTTTTGACTCCATCTATCAAACAGTTTATTAATCTGTGCAAAGAATATGTATAATAGTTATTCATTGCCATAGTACAATATAATATAAAAATAACAATAAGAGCCACAGTTTCATTTAAACTATGGCTCTCTTATTATTTTATATTTATTAATCAGGATATTCGCTTGTTATTCCGAAATATTCTTCTAATGAAATCCAGTCACCATTATTATAAAGCTTCTCTGCTAATTCAGTTCCAACATATCTTAAATGCCATGATTCATACTGGTAACCTGTATAAGCATCCTTTCCCTTTGGAAATCTTATGCAGAAACCATATTTATAACAGTTATCATTAACCCATTTACCTTCACTTGTATACTGAAAGCTGTCTTCTATCGAATTCAAATCAAAGCATAGACCTGTCTGATGTTCTGAATTACCCGGTCTTGATGAATAAGTATCTGCCGCAGCTTTTCCATCGTTGGCTACATATCTATTGTAAAGACCCACCTGATAATCATATGAACGGTAACCACTCGCAATATAGATATTAAGTCCTTTTGCTGTCGCATCTGCCTGCATTTTTCTGAAAGCCGTCATTAAATCCTTGTCAAGGCTCTTATTACTTCTTGCCTCTGTTACAGGTACTTCTGGATTTTCTGGAATAAATGTACTTGGAAGTGCATATGTCTTATTGGCTATTAAGTAACCATCTATATATGTTGCTCCATTTCTGTTCTCTATAGTAAATCCCTTAGATGTCTTAGTTACACCATCTCCTGTTGGTGACCCTTTCTTATCATCTGAACTATTAACATTTGAAGCATCAGAATTACTCACTGTATCTGTGCTGTTATTAGATGAATTAATACTATCACCTGCCTTAGACTCTGTGTTATTACTACTGTCGCTTGTTGTAACTATTGTATTATCATTAGTATCCGTTGACTTTTTCCTGTTAGCATTTAATAACAATACTACTGCTACAATAATCACAACAACTACTACGGCTATACACGTGGCAATTGTAATTCTTTTTCTCATAATCCTCTGTTTTCTTGTTAATATTTTCTTTCTCATATGTCCTCCCGTTATCATTATATTAATGGAGATGCAACTTTATAATCTGAATTCACAATAACATTTTTTAATGCTGTAACCTGCTCATTATCACACTCTTTTATTAAATTGACAAGACCCTTTGTTATAAGCCACGCACCATATTTATTAAAATGTGTATTCTCTGATACAGTTTCTTTCTTAGCAAGTTCATTGACAAAATCCTCTGGCCACCTGCCCTTATTGATACCCTTTTTGATAGATGTATACTTATGAATATCAGCTTCGCCTATGCTCTCAAAAAGCTTTACCGTATAACTAAACAAATCTATCACAGGAGTATGTGTTTCCTCTCCTATCTGCTTCATTGCCCTTATATAGCAGAAATTATCACCGCCGTGAAGTCCCGGACCATCTTTAATTGTTCCGTCCTCGTTAAATGCTGTTCTTGCTGGTGCTGTTACAAGCACCGGAACAGCATTATGTTCTCTTGCCATATCAATATACTGCTTTATGAACCATTTGAAGCTGCCCTTCTCACCATTAGGTGAATATGGGTAATATGTATCATTAGGATAAGTGTTATTAAATGCCTTAACGCTTGCAAGCACAGCTTCCTTATCAGCTATTGAGTCATCTTTCATTAAAGCATCTATATATTCTTCAGGAATATAATCTTTAGGTACTCTCTCGCCCGGTATAACCGGATATCTTCCGTCCTCATCAGGTATTCCCAGCTCTGTCATACGGTTAAACATAGTGCTGTAACCTTTAGAACTGTCATCATTGTGGCAGAATTCTATCATAAGGTAATCTCCTGCCTGTATGCTTTCATCTATTTTATCAAATCTTCCTTCATTGAGAAATAACCTTGAACTTCTGCCTCCCTTGGCGCAATTAAATACTTTAGTATCAGGAGTTACATAATATTTAAGGTACTGTCCCCAGCCTGCTATAAATTCTTCTTCTGTATAATTCTGTACGATTGAATCGCCGGCTAAATAAATATTCATAATTCTGCCTTTCTTCCTCTTTGTAATTACTTTACACGACTTATGCAACTTAATATTTATGCTTGTTTAATTGAACTGACTGTTTATGGGAGTATCTTTGCAGATTTCACTTGTATTTTCATAAATTTTAGTTGCATATGTTCTGGACTTTGTTGCATATCTTCATAGATTTTGGTGCACGGACGTTGTGTGAGGGCTTAATATTACCGCTGGGCACGCTTTCGCTACTTGAAACCGCAGCGGACACGTAAGCGGCTAAAATACAGCCGCTAAGTGCCGTCGGTTTCAAAAGTACCCAGCTTGCAATATTAAACCCTTACACAACTGGTGTTCTATAAATTTGTGTCAGTTTTATATGTTTAAATGATAGCACATATCTGTTATTTGCACTATATATTTTCGACAGTAATATTCTCTGTACCTCTTCATCACACCCATTAATGCACTTGACTACAACTATATTTAAGTATATCATAATAAAGTTACATAAGTTACATTAAATTTCTAAGTAACATCCAATTAAATCAGTCACCAGACCGATTTAACCAAAACAAATCACCCACAGTCCGCCTTTATGCTCACGACATTGTTATTTATCACCACTTATAAAAATACTATTTAAAGAAAGGATCTACTTATGCAAGATAAAACACAACAGATTTTCCGCGATGCTCCAGTACCTAAAGCCGTACTTACTAACGTAATTCCATCTATAATAAGTATGCTTATGGTTCTTGTATACAATCTTGCGGATACATTTTTTATTGGTCAGACTAAAGACCCACTTATGGTTGCTGCTGTTTCCATTGCTACACCAGCATTTATTATATTCATGGCTGTCGGTATGTTATTTGGAATTGGTGGTACTTCTATGATAAGCCGAATGCTTGGCGAAGGAAAACGTGATATGGCCAAACATATTTCAGCATTCTGTTTTTGGACAGGTGCAGCAATTGGCGTTATAGCTATGATAATTATGACAATATTTTCAGTTCCCGTATGCCGTCTTATCGGTGCAAGTGATGCTACAATAGGATACGCTTCACAATATCTTTCAATCGTTGCCATTGGAATACCATTTCTTATTGTAAGCAATTCCTTTAGTAATATCATTCGTTCTGAAGGTCACGCTACAGTCGCTATGACCGGAATGATTATCGGTAATATGATTAACATTGTGCTTGACCCTGTTATGATTATTGGTTTTAAATGGTATGTTGCAGGTGCAGCTGTTGCCACAGTTCTTGGTAACATTTTCTCAACAGTATTTTATATTATCCACCTTACTTCGAAGCGGTCGATATTATCGATTAAACCTAAAGATTATTCCGCTAAAAGGATAATTACTCTCGGTGTGCTTTCAATCGGAATTCCAGCTTCACTTAACAGCATACTTATGAGCTTCTCCAATATTATGATTAATTCATTTATGGCAAAACATGGTGATTTACAACTTGCCGGTCTTGGTGTTGCTATGAAAGTTAATATGATTGCAGTTATGCTTCTTATTGGTGTTGGAACTGGTATCCAGCCTCTGCTCGGCTACTGTTTCGGTGCTGGAAATAGCAAGCGTTACCGCTCAGTTTTAAAATTCTCTTTATGTTTTGCAATATGCTTAAGTATTATAATGACACTCATATGTTATCTTGGTGCAGCTCCTCTTGCAAAAGCATTTCTTGATGATGAGGAAGCATTTGGATATGCATTTGCATTTTCAAGAATATACATAATGTCTGGGCCTGTGCTTGGAATACTATTCGTATTCATCAATGCAATACAGTCAATGGGTGCTGCGATACCATCGCTTATACTTTCAGTAAGCCGTCAGGGAATAATCTATTTTCCGATACTGATTACAACAAGCATTGTGAACAACACGCCTGTTAACCTTGCTATGACACAGCCTATAACTGACTATATTGCAACAGCTTTATCTATAGTATTATTCATAGTAGCTTATAAGAAATATTTTGTAGCTAAAGATGATACATCTGTGGCTGATTAATGTTATAGTAATACTATTAATTGACTAAATCAGACATAAATTTATATAATTAATACATAATTAATATAAAACCAATAGTCATAAAACGTAAGTGCTTACCATAAAACAGCAGGACTACCATATATATGCCCCCTACTTAACAGTAAGGTGACATATACATAGCAGTCCTGCTTTATTAAGAATAGTATTCTAATTTCAATTAATTCATATTCTGAGATTATGCTGCTCTATTTCCAACACTCACCTCAAAAATATTAACTTTATATTACCCCTTCGAATCGTAAGATGTTCCATATAATAAATCTGACACATCAACACTTGAAGATGAAGAATTATAAAGACCTGACAGGCTTTTCTGTATGCTTAATGCTTCTGATACAATATTATTAACTGAACCTGATTGTTCTTTAATTCCCTTCATTAATTCAGACTCACTTCCTAACATCTTCTTTAATTCAGACATATCTGCACTCTTTAACTTATCAGTGTCAACTGAAAGCTTGCCATTATCATCAACAGTAATACCTACTGCCGCAAGTGCCTCCTTATTGTCTGTTACAAGCTTATCAAGCTTAGTCTTGTAAGTATTCTCAATTGTGCTTCCAACTGTATTAATGTTAGTAATAAGTGTATTATAAGCACTTACAAAATTATTAACAGTATCATATACCTTATCTTTAGAATAATCACTTGAATCTTCATTCCAGAGCGATTCGTTAGATAATGAACTTATTACACTGTTAAGATTAGATGCTGAAGATGCAACCTTCTCATACTGTGCATCCTTAGAAGAACTTGATGTATCATATCCAAGAACTTCTTTCATCTTCTGCTGATATCTTAAGTTGTTATTCTGGATAAGAACATCAATATAAGAATCTGCGGCACTCTTTGACTTGCCTGTTGAACTACTACTATTTAACATATCAAGAAGAGTAGTAGATTGTGTAGAAATATTCACTTTATCTTCCTTTCCGTGCAATCGCACCAGGATATATAATTCCCTCCGTGGATATCCATATTTTATATATCGGCACGCATAACAATATGTTTAGAAAATATTCCTAATTTTCATCGCGGATTATAATTATATCATTCAGCTTAAGCATAGTATCCTTCTGTGGAAGAATTGATAAATCATCTCTAAATATAAGATATATTGACACAAAATCTGTTTCTTCAATCTCCTCTACTGTCTTTCCTGCCTGTGTCTTATCAATCTTTATCTCTGCTATCTCTCTTATATCTGCATTTTTAATATCAGAAATGCTGCTTTTTCTCTGATACTGTTCAACAAAACCTGCACTAATAATACCTGTTGGTATAGCCACCGCACCAACTCCAAGATAGGCTATGCATATCGCCATAATTCTTCCAAGTGTTGTAACCGGATATATATCACCATATCCTACTGTAAGAAGTGTTGACATACTCAACCCATTTAAAAAATCCACCCATAAATGCAAGCTCATCAAAGGTCTGCAAAAATGTCACTATAATATTAGAAAATATTGTTATCGTTATAAATATATCAAAAGCCCTGCTTATGCGGTTGCTCTTATCCCCAATCTGAATTAAAAAATACCGGTGCCAGCTGCTAACTGACACCGGTATTAAAATTTATAAGGAGAAATGTATATTATTATGATGATGTGAATAACAGCCACTAGTCCTGTTATTCACATCGCACAACAAACGATTAGTTATTAGCAAATAATGCTGTTGATAAATATCTATCACCTGAGTCTGGGAGTAATGCAACGATATTCTTACCCTTGTTCTCTGGTCTTTGTGCAAGAATTGTAGCTGCCTTTAAAGCTGCACCTGAAGAAATACCAACAAGTACACCTTCACTTACTGCGAATGCTCTGCCTTCTGCAAATGCATCATCATTATCAATTGCAATTATTTCGTCATATATCTTTGTATCAAGAACTTTAGGAACAAATCCTGCACCGATACCCTGAATCTTATGAGCACCTGCTGTTCCCTTTGAAAGAACCGGACTTGTTGCTGGCTCAACTGCTACAATCTTAACATCTGGATTCTGTGACTTAAGGTATTCACCAACACCTGTAACTGTTCCGCCTGTACCAACACCAGCTACGAATATATCTACCTTACCATCAAGCTGTTCCCAGATTTCTGGACCTGTTGTAGCCTTGTGAGCTGCTGGGTTAGCCGGATTATCAAACTGTCCTAAGATGATAGAGCCTTCGATTTCCTTGTTAAGTTCTTCTGCCTTTGCAATAGCACCCTTCATACCCTTAGCACCTTCTGTAAGAACAAGTTCAGCACCATAAGCCTTTAAAAGATTCCTTCTTTCTACTGACATTGTATCTGGAAGTGTAAGAATTGCTCTATAGCCCTTAGCTGCTGCAACTGAGGCAATACCAATACCTGTATTACCACTTGTTGGCTCGATGATTGTTGCACCAGGCTTTAATAAGCCCTTATCTTCTGCATCCTTAATCATTGCTAATGCAATTCTGTCCTTTACAGAACCTGCTGGGTTGAGATATTCAAGCTTACCAAATATGTTAGCCTCTGTAACCCCTGCCTTCTTAGAATATCCATTAAGCTTAAGTAATGGTGTCTTTCCTACTAATTCTGCTGCACTCTCTACATAATTACTCATATTATTAATCCTCCTGAAAATGTTTTATTATTGTTTTCCTATAAACCTATATGTTTAATGTGTTTTATGATTGCATTATATCCTCTGATTAGTAATCTGTCAACCATTAATTTTTAAATTCTTATAAATTTTTCACGTCCTGTATTATAACTCCTTAAATTCATAATAAATAAAGAAGCCCGTCATACAGCCAGTGTCATTAATTCAATAACATTGCTATATTCCAGACTTCTATTTATTATATTTATATAACTTACTAATATGTATATAACATTACATATATGATGTTGTTGTCAAAAGCCCCTTCACCCACCTATTAGCAAGCTCATAAGGTATTAGACATTTTGACTATAGTATCATATATATCAACCGAATTTCTTCGTTACATCTGCCTTCATTATCTTGTCAGCATATTCCACGCCATATTTTTTCACAACATACTTATAGCACTTTGATAACTGCGGTGTTCTTGACTTCAAATCATGTGCATCAGACGCAATATAATCTACAATATGATCTTTAAGAAGTGCCTTAGTACATCGCTGTACTGCCCAGCCATTATCGCCGGTAACTGAGTCTGCGTTAATCTGTATGTCAGCACCCATTCTCTTTAACTCATATATATAGTCCCAATCCTTAACAGTACACACATATCTTTCAACGTGTGCCACAATTGGGTGATAGCCAGCCATTATAACATCAAGTACAGCTCCTCTTACCTTGTCCTGCTCAACTCCTGAGGAGAACTCTATAAGAATTGTGTCAGTTCCGCACATTGTCTTTTCATCAAGCTTATCCAAATCGTCTAATATCTCTGACCTGAAATACACTTCCCTGCCAAGATACACTCCCATATCAGGAAATGTCTTAGCCGCCTCGTCAGCAAGTATCTCATAATGCTCTACTATCTTGCTGTAATGTGCCATACCTCTCTTAGGATGAAAATGTGGTGTCAATATGACATCTCTTATACCATCTTCATACGCCATTTGCAACATTTCCATACTTGTCTTTATATCCGGCGAACCATCATCAACTCCAAATAAAATATGATTATGTATATCTGTAAAACCTGTACATACAGGTTCTTCACTCATCTTTCTCATATAAAACCCGCTCACTTTCCAACCATACGTTCTTATATTTTATTATATAAAATATACATATCATCTGTCAATCAAACTATTACAAAGCTTATATAAACTTTATAATTACCAGTTCTTACATTCACGAAGCCCTATATTTACAACGCTTTATACTTGGATATTTCTTCAAGATACTGCTGCCCTATCGTACTTAACGCAATTCCTTTTCTTGAAATATAACCAATATCCATAACTTCCTTAGCATCAAGCTTTACTGCACAATATTCATCACCATTAAGCTCCTCACATATAATTCCTGAACACAGCGTATATCCATTTAGTCCAACCATAAGATTAAGCATAGTTGCCCTGTCATTAGCCTTAATAAGCTGCTTATATTCATATGTGCTTAATACTTCTTCTGCATAATAAAATGAATTATAATCCCCCTGGTCAAATGAAAGACACGGATAATCTTTTAACTCTTCAAGCTTAATAAGCTTTTTGCCAGCAAGCGGGTGTCCCTTGTACATATATACATATATTTCACATTCTAACAATTTATGGAACTCAAGATAATTATCATTGAAGATTTTCTCAAGCACATTTTTATTAAAACTGTTAATGTACAGTATGCCAATTTCACTTTTGCCATTCTTCACATCTTCTATAACCTCATGTGTCTTGGTTTCGTGTACAGCAAACTCATATTCGTCCATACCATACTGCTTAACCATATGCACAAAAGCATTAACCGCAAAAGAATAATGCTGCATTGACACACTGAATCTTTTCTTGACTTCTGATTTAGTAATGTATCTTGCATCTAAAAGCTCATACTGCTCCATAACCTGTCTTGCATAACCGATAAATTCCTTGCCGTCAGGTGTTACTGCAATACCATTCTGTGAACGTCTGAATATCTGTACTCCAATCTCCTCCTCTAAGGAATGTATTGAAGTTGAAAGACTTGGCTGTGATATAAAAAGCTTCTTGGCTGCTTCATTAAAAGACTCTGACTCTGCAACAATTATCGCATATTTTAACTGGTTTAATGTCATACCTTAATCTCCATATTATGCTATTCTTTTTATACCATTCCTTTTATGCCATTTTCTGAAGGAAGGCTTTAGTTCTTTCACTCTTAGGGTTATCTATAACGTCTTGAGGCTTACCCTCTTCGACTATTACGCCACCATCCATAAATATAACTCTGTCAGCTACATTTCTGGCAAAATCTATCTCGTGTGTAACTATAACCATTGTCATCTTTTCATTGGCAAGTTCTCTTAAAAGCTTAAGAATTCCTGCTGTTATCTCTGGGTCAAGTGCAGATGTTGGCTCATCAAAGAACAGCATCTTTGGATTCATAGCAAGTGCCCTCGCAATAGCAACTCTCTGCTGTTGTCCGCCTGATAACTGGCCTGGGTAGCTGTCTTCTTTATTCTCAAGTCCAACCTTCTTTAAAAGCTCGCGTGCCTCGGCAATCACCTCAGCTTTATCACGTTTCTGCACATTAATTGGTGCATCAATTACATTTTTAAGCACTGAAAAATGTGGGAAAAGGTTGAAATTCTGGAATACAAGTCCAAAATTATTTCTTATGCTGTGTAACTTCTTCTTGTCTACATACTGTGCTGCACCTGACTCATTAATCGTTGCACTCTCACCACAATATGACAATGTTCCCTCATCCATATTCTCTAGAAGAGTTGCACATCTTAAAAATGTTGATTTACCAGAACCTGATGGTCCGATTATTGCAACAACCTCTCCCTCATTAACTTCTATTGATATATCCTTTAACACTTCAAGACTTCCAAATGTCTTTTTTACATGTTTCATTTCAAGTAAACTTGTACTGCTCATACTGCCTCCATCTGTTTAATAACGCATTTTCTTTTCTATATATTCCATTATCCAGGCAACTATAAAGTTGAATATATAATAAAATGCTCCTGCAATAAATAATGGCATTATGCTTGCACTTGCCGCCGCAATCTGCTTAGCGAGCGTGAACATTTCTGTATACGCAAGTGCAAATGCTAAAGATGTATCTTTTACAAGAGTTATTACTTCATTAGTAACTGGTGGAAGCACAATTCTTGTCATCTGCGGAAGTATAATTCTTACAAATGTCTGTGCCCTTGTGTAACCAAGAACTGTTGCAGCTTCACTCTGTCCTGCTGGTATCGCCTGAATTCCCGATCTGAATATCTCTGCAAAATATGCCGCATAATTAAGTGCAAATCCTATAATTACCGCATAAAATCTATAACTGTAAGAAAGCGAAATTCCAAATACATAATATGGACCAAAGAACACAACTAAAAGCTGTAACATAAGGGGTGTTCCTCTCATTATTGATATGTATATCTTTGCAATCCATCTTATTACATTTACCTTTGACAATCTTACAAACATAAGTAAAAGTCCTAATGGAAGTGAGAATACAAGTGTAAGTACGAATATTGCAAGTGATGCAAGCATACCTTCTGCAAGCTTAGATACAACGCTTCCAAGTTCAACAAAGAAATTACCTTTATCAACAGCTAAATCACTATCATTTACAACATTATCAGCACTTAAGCATATGCTTTCCTCAAGTCCCCATTCTTCAGCTATCGAAAGAAATGTTCCATCATCAAGCATATCAAGAAGTGTTGATTGTACTTTATCTCTTAATTCTGTATTGCCAAGTTTAAAGCCTATTCCATACTGTTCATTAGATACATGCTGTGACAACATTCTGAATCTGCCGCCTCTTGCATTAAGTTCATAATTGGCAACACCCATATCCATACATATCGCATCAACTGAACCAGCCTCAAGATTCATAAATGCGCCATTATAATCACCAACCTGCTGTAATGAGGCAAAGCTTTTAGCAAGTGCAACATTTTTCGGTTCTGCATCTTCACCGGTAAATGCCGCAAGTGCAGATGAGTCTGACTGCACAACAACAACCTTTCCTGCTAAGTCTGATAATGAATTAATGCTTGAATCTGACTTTACTATTACAACCTGTGAATTATCAATATATGGAGTTGTCCATGTATAATCGGACTCCCTTCCGTCCATAGTAAATCCATTCCATATACAATCTATGCTTCCAGATGAAAGTTCCATATCTTTAGAATCCCAGTCGATTGGCTGTTTGACAAGTTCCCAGCCATTACGTCCGCATACTTCTTCTGCTAAAGATAAGTCAAATCCAACATATTCTCCACTCTCATCTTTGTATCCATAAGGTGGAAATTCCGCATCAAAACCCACTGTAAATGTTGTCTTGCCGTCTGACTGCTTCTTATCTGAACAGGCAGTAAATGTACCTGCTATAAAAGAGCATAATAAAAGTACAATAAGCATTTTCCTTAATAATCGCGTGTTGGTACAGTTCCTCATATTAATCTCCATTCTGTTCTTGCAATTCACTTCTCTAATACGTGAATATTTTATTACTTTAATACACTAAATCGTACCCTACTTATGCACTTATGTCAACTTAATATTTTACATATTCTAATACTGTTTCTGCAAATGTATCTATATCGAATGGTTTGGCTATATGTCCATTCATTCCGTGCTCCAGTGCCTTCTTCCTGTCCTCATCAAATGCATTAGCTGTCATTGCTACAATCGGAATATCCTGCCATCTGTCTTTTTCTAACTGTCTTATTAAACGTGTAGCCTCAAAACCATCCATATCTGGCATACACACGTCCATAAGAATAATATCCACGATACCTTTTCTATATTTTATATAATCCACAGCTTCACTTCCGCTGTCACATTCAATTATATGAGCACCATTTTCCTGTAAAAGCTCGCAGGCAATTTCCCTGTTATACTGATTATCATCAACAACCATTACCTTTATATCTGACAGGCTCTGATCATTCTTTATTATATTATTATCTGTCACGTTGTCAGTTACATTTTTATCAGCCTGTGTCCTGACGACATATTGAAGCGGTAACTTTACTGTAAATGTTGTACCTTCGCCTAACTTACTGTCAACATCTATTGTTCCATTCATAAGTTCAATTATCTGCTTGGATATAGACAGTCCAAGCCCTGTTCCCTCTACTGATATATCATTATCGTATGCTCCCCTTGTATACAAATCAAATAATGATGGCATATCCTTTTCATCTATTCCCCTGCCATTATCCTTCACTATAATAATATAATTATGTATATTATCCCCTATATTATTATTACAGTCTTCTTTCACAATAACATCTATATGTCCGCCAACCGGCGTATATTTGATTGCATTGTTAATAAGATTAATAAGCACCTGGCTTATTCTCGTCCAATCCATATACACATATTTATCAGTTATACCCTCTAGATTAATTGTCATCTTTTGTTTCTTTACTGCCGCCTGAATTTCTACAAGATTATAGAAATCTGTCATAAGCTCATAAATGTCGCTTTCTTCATTTTCTATATTAATCTTTCCCTGCTCTATCCTTGACACCTCAAGCACATCATTAATAATACCAATCAGATGATTTCCAGCTTCTTTAATCTTTTCAAGGCAATCCTTAACCTTATCCTGATCCCGATTATCCATATTATTCTGTGCAATTGAGGCATATCCAAGAATCACATTCATAGGTGTCCTGATTTCGTGCGACATATCAGAAAGGAACTTTCCCTTTGCCCTGCTAGCACTTTCAGCCTGTGCAAGTGCTTCTTCTATAAGAAGCTGTTGTTCAATCTCTTTCTTTATAACATCTTCTATGTCCCTTATCATAAGAATAACACTTACAGGCTCACCATTTTTTCGCTTCTCAACGACAACACTTACAAGACACCACCTGAATACTCCATTGGTTACCTGTCTTTTGTATCTGTACTCTGTCTTATCTTTATGTTTTAATTCACATTTAAGATTATCAACTGCAAGAAGCGTTGACACATCTTCCTCCGAATTATTACATATGATATTACCTGATATTCTACGGTTGACCTCGTTAGTATAATCTATAAACTCATTATCCTCGATATACCACGGATATATTCTTTTGCAGGTATTATCAGAAAGATTGACATAGTACACCTCGTAATATGCCTGAAGCGTGCTTGATACAATATTTCCATACCATTGTGTTCCTTCTGTGGCAATACTGCTTTTATTATTCCCTCTACTCATAACTTTCTACCCCTCTGTTATCTACATAATGACATTATTCTCTCTTATATCTGAAACAAGCTGTCGCCTGAACGCCCTACACCCATTCTCATTCCAGTATTTTCTTTTCTCTATCTTTATAACCTCAAATGTAGTATTTAAGATATGTGACTTATAACTTGTGTTAGGTTCTCTGCCTGGATAAAATACAGTTATTGAATCCCTAAACTCGTCTTCGTCCAAATCATAATCTTTAGCAAACTGCTCAGAAAGTTCATCTGTTGTAATTCTCTTAATATGTGCATAATATCCCACAAGATATGCAAAATAGTCCACATCAAACTTTTCTACCCAGTAATCATCTGATGCCACAAATACAACTACAGGAAACTGCCTATTATCATCTTTAATAAGATCCTTTAATGTATTGTATTCTTCTTTATTATCAATACCCCTTACATTCTGTCTTAACCTCTCCACATCACAGATTCCAATGTTATCTGCTATCTCTCCATAGAAGTTAGGACGGCTGAACAATACATTTTCATTATCTCTGTACTTATCTGCTGGCTCGGCATATTCATTACTTACGTCAAATAAAAGCCTGTCACCATCTTTCTTAATAGTAGCAATCGATATCCACAATCTGTTAGCGACCTTAGAATCAAGGTGCGTTGTAATCTCCCTGAAATATAAATTCTCATTATCATATTCAAGCGATACCTTATACCCCGGTCTTTCATTATCATATGTATCCACACTGCCCGGCATATCATCAAATACTTCATTAAATCTTGAATGTACCCACGAATATATATAATTAACTGCCTTTTTAAATGCGTCCTCCATAGAAAGATTAGTAAGATCAATGCAGGAATGTGACTGGAATACTTTATAATTGCCAAGCGGTTTAAATGGCTCAAAGCGGCGTCTTTTACCGCCAGTCTCGAATTCCTGTTTATTCTTATGCTCCTGCTCTATCTTTCTAAATACCTCGTTAAGCCTTTCATCATCAGGGCCTATCTGATTGACAATCTTTACTATATTATTAAGTGTAAGCTCTATTCCATTCTCTGAAGTATCAAGCCACAACTGTTCAATAGCCCCTTGTCTTGGTGCCTTATAAAATATCTTTGCAAGCTCTGTGTCTGAGTCAAACAGCTCCTCTATGTATCGATGCAGAGGTTCATTCTCAAACTTTAACCTGTAGTGACACCTTAACATATCATTCCATTTTTTGTCTTTGTAATGCTGATGTCCTAAATCTTCAAGCAGTCCTGCTATCGAATCATCACACAGTTCAAATGTAGCAAGAATACTGTTCATCTTTCTTGCCAGTGCTTCGTTACCTATTCCAAACGCCGAGCCTTTATATCTCATATCGTGCTCAATCTCGTGCCAGCCCTCAAATGAGTTCGTCCTTACCTGAACCTCAAATGTATCGTCAACATAATCTGACAGATATGGATTGACAATTGTCTTGCTAAGGTATGCTGGAAGCTTGAATATTCCATTGACCTTCATAGCCTTGAATTCATATTCATTATTCTCCGTAGTCTCCCACATTCCTGGAGATATAAATAATGTATCTAAAAGCTTTCTGCATATATCTACATCATCAACAAAATATAGGATTATTCTTATTCCTACAAGATCCTGCATTTTCTTATCTTCATTCTCCGTACCCGGACGTCCGTAATCCTTAAATATAAGTTTATTCACCATAGAATCAACTGCCTTGACCCTGTATGCAATTCTGTAGTAAAATCCTGCTCTTTTTAGCTTTTCCTCTATAATGCTTAGTAAATCATCTTTTACAACTTGTGGAACAACTATCTGTTCAACATTCTCCTTTGTAAATAACTTATTAACTTCATTCATAAGTAACCCCATCCAATTCTTCATATATCTTTCTTTTAAGCTGTTCTTTAATGCTATCCTTGGCAAATGCAGCTTCTGCTGAATTAATAAGCAAATTCTTTAATATTATACCATTTATAGGAAATGTTTGCACAAGTAATTTAAGTTCATTTTTAATACTTGTGCCTGAAACCATCATATTGTCCGTATTTATGGTAACTTTAACACCATTATTAATAAGCTTCATAATTGGATAATCAGCAATATTATCAACAACTTTCGTATTAAGGTTACTTGTAGGACACAATTCTAACGGAATTTTCTTATCTGCCAGCTCCTTAATCATATCCTCTGACCAGGCTGCCCTTATTCCGTGTCCTATTCTTTCAGCTCCCATATATATTGCCGTCTTTATGCTTTCTTCTCCATCTGCTTCACCTGCGTGTATTGTAAACGGAATATTATATGCCAAAGCTTCTTTAAATATTCCAACAAACTGCTTTGTTGGATATATTTTTTCTGCACCGGCAAGGTCTAGTGCCACAACCCCACGTCCAAGATATCTATGGGCAATCCTTATCGTTTCTTTATTAAGCTCCTCATTATCGCTTCCCCTCATACAGCATAATATAAGCTTGTGATAATCTGAATTATCGAGTCCTTTTATTGCCGCCTGCACAACCTCTTCCTGTGTCAACCCCTTCTGCATATGAAGCTGTGGTGCAAATCTTATCTCACTGTACATTATCCCCTGACTATCCTGCCCAGCTATTAACATTCTCACACATTCAGTAATAGCTTCAGCTTTCTGCAAAAGTGTCAGTGGAAATTCAAATTTTTCCAGATATTCATTCAAATCCCTGCAATCTTTGGACACCTGTAATCTTTCTTTCAGGTCTTCTTCACTTTCATTAAGTTCAATACCATTGATAAGAGCCAGCCTCTTAGCCATTGGAATACTGACTGAACCATCAAGGTGAACGTGTAAATCTATAAGGCAGTGTAATTTATCTATATTAATATTCATAATAATCCTCTTTTCTGCGTACATTTTACGCATATCAACCTGGTGCCTTGTAAGGGCAGCTCTAGCTTTTTTCAAATCTCCCACTATGTACAGCTTTATTATAGCACATATTTATACAGCTTTGAAAGGCATAGATAATTTGCACTAACTATTCGCACTAACTATAAGTTTGATTATTTGCCAGGTTTATGTTATACTTATTACACTTATTAGTATTATATTTACATTAATTATTTATTAATTGCTTTATAATCTACAATTATTTATTAATTCACATAAATGTTAGTCAGGGGGAATAATTATGGTCATCCACGAATCAGCTGAAGATTATTTAGAAACAATACTTATGCTTAGCAAGAAACTGCCTGTTGTGCGTTCAATTGATATTGCCAACGAAATGGGCTATAAGAAGTCAAGTGTCAGCATTGCTATGAAGAATCTTCGTGAATCAGAACATATACGCGTAACTAAAGAAGGTTATATATACCTTACAGACTCTGGCAGGGAAATTGCCGAGATGATTTATGAAAGACATCAGATACTTTCTTCTTGGTTAATACAGCTTGGTGTCAATAAGCAGACTGCCGAGGAGGATGCGTGCCGTATCGAACACGATATAAGCAAAGAGTCTTTCAATGCCATTAAACAGGCTATATCTGAACAGCTTAGCAGCAAACAGAAATAACTTACTAAAAAAAGGGACTTAAAAAAGTCCCTTTTAATATTGTTCATTTTTCAATTATAACATCATCCATTCACCTTATAAATATTATAATCCTTATAACCAGCAGGCACTTCTTCATCAGTTATTATCTTAGCTGTATCAAGCCTTGCAAATGTCACTGAACTTACATTATCGAATTTGGTGCTGTCTGCAAGAATTATTTTGTGATTGCAATGACACATCGCCATTTTCTTAACTTCTGCCTCATTAATATCAGGCGTCGTAAATCCACATTTAATACTTATGCCATTTGTACCAAAAAATCCTTTGTTGAAATTATAATTTCTTAACATTTCAATAGCATTAGCTCCTACTACTGCTTCTGTTGAACCCTTAAGCTCACCACCTATAAGTATAACCCTGAAACCTAACGCCGCAAGATTTCTTGCGTGTGTAACAGCATTAGTCACATATACCGCCCGCTTTTCTGTTATATAATCAATCATACAGCCTGTTGTCGTGCCTGCATCCATATATACAAAATCATCGGGTTCTATAAGCCCTGCCGCATATTTTGCAATAAGCTTTTTGCCATCAATATTTATTTCACGCTTCTGCGTAACACTTGGTTCACTGCCTGAAACTTCAAAATCTGCTGATACTGCACCTCCAAATACCTTGACAAGCTTGCCTTCTTCATCAAGTGAATTCAAATCTCTTCTAATTGTAGATTCTGAAATTCCAAGTTCTTCTTTAATCTCATTGACAGTTATACTTCCCTTGCGTTTCAACTCCTGAAGTATATATTCGTGTCTTTTCTCTGTAAGCATAACAATCACCTTTTCCAATATACCAATTATAATTCAGATACATCAGTGTCACGGATAATCTTTCTGATTGGAAGAATCCTCCCCGGCGAAACTGACAATTCATCAACACCCATTTCAAGAAACTTCTGTGTAAGGCTTGTATCAGCTCCAAGCTCTCCACATATTCCTGCCCATATCCCAGCCTTATGTGCATTATCGACAACCATTTTAATCATCTTTAGCACTGCTGGGTGATGTGCATCAAAAAATGTATCCAGCTTAGGATTCTGTCTGTCAACAGCCAATGTGTACTGTGTCAAATCATTAGTTCCAATACTAAAAAAATCAACCTTTTTTGCAAGCTCATCGCTAATCATTGCAGCCGCAGGTGTCTCTATCATTATTCCTGTCTTTGGGCTTCCTATCTTAATCTCCTGAGCCGCAAGCTCAGCCTTGACCTCATTTTCAATCTCTTTTATACGGTCTATCTCCCACATATTAGCAATCATTGGATACATAATATGAATATTGCCATATGCACTCGCCCTGTATAAAGCTCTTAACTGTGTCTTAAATATATCTGTTCTTGTAATGCATATTCTGATAGCTCTCATACCTAATGCCGGATTGTCCTCTTTATCAAGATTAAAATAGTCACACTGCTTGTCCGCACCTATATCAAGCGTTCTTATAATAGCTGGCTTTCCAGCCATATTTTCCGCAACAGTCTTATATATATTAAACTGTTCCTCTTCTGTCGGAAAATCAGTTCTCTCAAGATAGATGAATTCGCTCCTGAACAATCCTATTCCGGCTGCATCATTAGCAAGAACTAACGCTATATCCTTAACATTACCAATATTAGCATACAACTTTATCTTTGTTCCATCAAGCGTTACATCTTCTTTTCCCTTAAGTCTGTTTAAAAGTTCCTTCTGTTCTATATACTTCGCCTGTTCTTTCTTGTAGCGGTCAAGTGTCTCACTATCAGGATTGATATACACAACTCCATTAAAGCCGTCAACAATGCCTGTTAAGCCGTCTATATCTTCATCAAGAACACCTTTTGTTCCTATAAGGGCTGGTATCCCCATTGTCCTTGCAAGTATAGCTGTATGTGAATTAACCGAACCCTTAACACTTACAAATGATAATATCTTTTCTTTATCCATCTGTACAGTTTCCGATGGTGCCAAATCTTCTGCAATGATTATTGACGGCTCATCAGATTCTATTGTACTGCTTTTACCACCACTAAGAATAGTTATAAGTCTTTCAGAAATATCTCTTACATCTAAAGCCCTGCCTCTCATATATTCATCGTCCATAGCCGCAAACATTGATGAAAAGTTATCCGAGGTCTGTGCAACTGCATATTCAGCATTAACATTCTGATTATCAATTATATTAAGAACCGACTCTTTATAATCGTCATCTTCAAGCATTATCTGGTGCATTTCAAATATTGCCGCATTGGCTTCACCGACTTCCTTTAAAGCCTTATCATAAAGCATACCTAACTGTTCAACTGCTTTATCAACGGCATTAATATATCTTTGCTTCTCGCTCTCACAATCATCAATATGCATCCGCTTAACCTGCTGTTGTTCTTTACTGTACACTTTAATTCTGCCTATGGCTATCCCGCCAAACACGCTTTTTCCTTTATATTCATACATAACAGCCCCTCCTTTCTTTAATTTCAGCCCTTTAATTAGGTATTTTAATTTATATACTTTAACCCTGGCACTTTACTTTACATATTAGCTTTCATAAATTCTTCAATCTTTGCAGCCGCCTGTTCTTCGTCTGAACCTTCTACCTTTACTGTTACTTCCTGTCCACATTTTACTGCTAATGACATTATTGTAAATACCTTCTTGCAGTCAGCAGTCTTTCCGTCTTTCTTAATTAATATACTGCTCTCAAACTGCTTAGCTGCTTTTACGAGCTCACCTGCTGGTCTCATATGGATCCCCTCTTTGTCTGTAATTGTGTAATTAAATTCTTTCATAATAAACCTCTTTTCTGCGTATCTTTTATTTTTGATATTTTATATTCATATATTGTATTTTTAACCAGACCATACCAAATACGCCATGTTATAGCCATATACTTTATTTTAAAAATTCTATTTTATTAATTATTCTATTCATTAACCTTCTTCTTTAATACTCCAAGAAGAAAACAAGAAACAATTGTTCCAACAACTAGTGCTAAAAGATAATATAATGGGTTGCCAACAACCGGGAACACAAATATTCCACCGTGTGGAGCCATTAATGTGCACTTAAATAACATACTTATTGCTCCTGCTATTCCAGAACCAATAAGGCATGCTGGTATAACGTGAAGTGGATCTGCCGCCGCATATGGAATAGCACCTTCTGTTATAAATGCAAGTCCCATAATAAAGTTAGTTGGTCCTGCATCTCTTTCTTCCTTAGTGAACTTATTCTTAAATAACATTGTAGCAAGTGCAATAGCACAAGGTGGAACCATACCACCAATCATAACTGCTGCCATAATATCGTAATTACCATATGCAATTGAAGCTGTTCCAAATACATATGCTGCTTTATTAAATGGACCACCCATATCAATTGCCATCATTGCTGCAAGCACAAATCCAAGAATTATACGGCTTGAACTTCCCATTCCAATAAGGAATGAATTAAGCCCTGTATTAATCGCCCCCATAACAGGCTCTATTACATAGTTCATTCCAAGTCCTATAACAAGAATTCCCACAACCGGATATATAAGCACCGGTGCAATCTTTTCAAGTGCTTCTGGAAGCTTGTCACACAATTTTCTTAAACCTAAAATAATGTATCCAGCCGCAAAGCCTGCAACTAAAGCACCTAAAAATCCAGACTTTCCATTAGCTGCAATATATCCTCCGACAAAACCCAGTGCAAGTGCCGGTCTGTCACCTATCGCCATTGCAATATATCCTGCAAGCACAGGAAGCATAAATCCAAATGCTGCTCCACCTATATTCTTAAACAAAGCTGCAACTGGTGTTATAGTACCAAAATTAGCTCTTTCCGCTTCAGAAAGACTGTTCATATCAACATTAATTCCATCAATAAGAAATGCTATGGCAATCAGAATACCACCGCCAACTACAAATGGAAGCATATGCGAAACACCATTCATAAGCTGTGTATATATCTGATGTCCAACTCCGCCTGATTTATTCTTCTTAACCGCAGCTGCCTGACTATCATCAGAAGATCCGCCCATCCCCTGTACCTGATATTCAGGAACATCACCGCTAAGTGCCTGACTTATTAATTCATCAGCTTTATTAATTCCGTCTGATACCTGACATTCTATAACCTTATGTCCTTCAAACCTTGCCATTGGTACTTTGGCATCTGCCGCAACTATTATACATTCCGCTTTTTCTATGTCTTCATCTGTAAGCACATTTTTAGCACCCGCTGAACCTCTTGTCTCTATCTTAATTGTACAGCCTGCCTTTTTAGCCGCTTTTTCCAGACCCTCAGCCGCCATATAAGTATGTGCTATACCTGTAGGACACGAAGTTACAGCCGCTATATACCTGTCAATCGGATTCATATCACTAATGCCAGCATTATATGTGCCTGTATCCTGCAATCTTTCATCAATGCTCTTGCTTTCACTGTCTGCATTATCGATAACTTCAAGAAATTCCCCAATATCCTTCGCCGCTTTTAATTTTTTAATAAATTCTTCGTCCATAAGAAGCACTGAAAGCTTGCTTAATACATCAAGATGAACATTATCCTCACTGTCCGGAGCTGCTATAAGAAACAATACATTAACAGGTTCACCATCTAATGAATCATAATCAACTCCATCCCTTATAATCATAGCTGCAAGTCCCGGTCTGCTTACCGCACTGCATTTGCCGTGTGGTATGGCAATTCCCTCTCCAACACCAGTTGTGCTTTCTTCTTCTCTTGCAATAACCTGCTTCGTATACGCTTCAATATCTGTAATATTGCCACTGGCCGCCATAAGCTTCACAGCCTGCTCTATCGCCTCTTTTTTATTCAAAGGCTTTGCATTAAGATCTATACTTGAAGCATTTAATAAATCCGTAATCCTCATATACATACCTCCATATTTATAATAAGTTTAAATACCCTTTAATAATCTTTTGAATAATATTATATGTCTGCAATTATCCAATAATTAACCTGTTATAATCATCTGGTTATAACAACTTTATCTATAAGCATATTTACCTCTCCAACTGTTGCCAGCCTTTCCGAAAATGCACTGGCACTTCCTGTTGCAACACCTTTCCTGAACGCATATTCATAATCTTTCTTTTCAATCCAGCCTGAAAGGAAGCCCGCTACAAGCGAATCTCCTGCCCCCACTGAATTCTTAAGTATCCCATCCGGAGCCTTTGCTTTATACACATTGCCATCATCTGCTACAAGTATTGCACCTTTTCCACCCATTGATACGCATACATTAACAGCACCCATTTTCTTTAATTTCAAAGCATACGGAATAACTTCTTCCTGTGTATTAAGTGTCACATTAAATATATCTCCAAGTTCGTGCTGATTAGGCTTTATAAAAAATGGCTTATATTCCAATACGTTAGTCAACAGCCTGCTTGTTGCATCAACCACAATCTGAACACCTTTGTCCTTTAACATATCCATAATGTCTTTATATATATTATCTGATATGCCTGCCGGTATGCTACCTGCAAGAACAAGAACATCACCGCTTTCAAGTCTTCTTAATCTGTTCATAAGCTGCTCAATATGAGAACTATCTATATGTGGTCCTTGTCCATTAATCTCCGTTCCATCAATCGACTTTAACTTAATATTAATTCTTGAAATTCCGTCATTAATTTTGATAAATTCTGAATTAATGCCACCATTATGCAGTCTTCTTACAATCTCATCTCCTGTAAATCCAGCAATAAAACCTAACGCTGTACTCTTTATTCCAAGATTGCCAAGAACTATAGATACATTAATTCCTTTACCTCCGGCAAGCATTAACTCACTGCTCGTCCTGTTGGTCATACCTGGTCTGAAATCTTTAACAGATACAATATAATCAAGTGATGGATTAAATGTTACGGTATATATCACTTTATATCCCTCCCTTCTGGTCACGTCCCTTTTGTTATCATTATAATAACTCCATATTCATTCATAATCAATCATTATCATTCACAAACATTCATATTCTATTTTGTGCAGATTGTACATATATAAGATTTATTATTAGGATTTTATGTGGAATTATACTATTTAATTGAATTAGTATGAACACTTATGATTGTTTTAATTCATAGATTATGATATTTAATCAGCATATTAAATATCAATATAATATTTTTTATATTTTCATTTGACTTTCGAGTTTTATAGTGTTACTATTCTTTATATACTAATTTAAAATGAAAGGCGATTTATGAATAAACAAGTACATAACAAAGGGTCGTCAAGCAAGGATATCATTCTTAAAACTTTCTGGAGAGATAATGAACATTTTGCAGACCTCTTTAATGCAGCACTTTTTAATGGCTCACAAATAATTAAACCTGACCAGCTTGTTGAGATTGACTCCGATACCTCCGCAATAATCAAGTCTGACGATTATAACGAGTCAATTAAAAGAAACAGGGATGTTGTTAAAAAGATGTTTGACGGCGTAGAATTCACTATTCTAGGTCTTGAAATTCAGGACAAGACACATTTTGCTATGCCCCTTAGAACAATGACTTATGACACACTTGGTTATATCAAGGAATATAACAACATCAAGAAACAGCATAAACTAAACAATGACTCTCTGCCTTCTTCTGAAAGCTTTCTATCTGGCATAACTGCTGATGACAGATTTCACCCAATTATTACTCTCGTATTATACTACGGCGAAACCTTATGGACAGGTCCTCTTAATCTATCTGATATGATGGTAGATATGTCTTCTTATATGAAATCTTTATTTTCTGATTACCACTTAAATCTTATTCAGATACTTGATTCCGACAAATATACATTTTATAATGATGATGTAAGAAATCTATTCAATATAACCAAGAACATTTACAAGGAAGATATAGAAGCTATATATTCTCAGTATCAGTCAGATAATGTAGACCCAGAAGTTATCGAACTTATAAGTGTAATTACTGATACTCCACAATTATTAGAACTTTGCAGTAATCACAAGAATGGAGGAAATACTATGTGCAACGCATTCAGGAATTTAGAAGCCCAGTGGACTGAACGTGGCAAACAGGAAGGAAGGCAGGAAGGCATTGCTTGCGAAAAAATTAATTCTATTATAACAATGCTGGAGCTTGGAATTACTAAAGAACAGATATTAACAAAATATTCACTTGAAGAATTTAACAAAGCAGAAGAATCCCTATTGCAGAACAGGGTATCACAATAACAAAGCATTATAGGTACTTTAATATTTAGTCACATTATATACATAAATAGAGATAACCTCTGCCAGGCTTACTTCTTCATTGCCACGCCTAATCTATTGTTCTCTCACTAATTATGTTTATGTGTTATTTCAGAGTAAAAATCCCTGAACATCAACATACAATTCAAATAGTATTCTGCCTCTTTTTCAGGATTTTTTCTGCCTGATAAATAGTACATTAATTTTGATTTTGCCTCTTTTATGCTGTCCTCATCTTTTAACCAACTTATAAAGCTTACATCTTCCCTTTTCTCAAGATAAAATGTATCTGTAGCATATGTCTTTATTGTGCTATCAGAATATACTGGTTTATTTAGACTTTTTCTGTCTTCATCAAGCCTTTTTCTTAGATATTCCATATATTCATTAAAGAATTGGTCTCTGTATTCTCCACCCTTTTTCATGTTCTCTTTCTCCTTATAATCAACAATAATTTCATATGCTTTAGCTGCTACTTCATTAGCTTTGTATCTGCAATAACCCTTTACTACACATTTGTCACAGCTAGGACTTGATATACATATCTGTCCTTTTCCATCAGCACAATATACCCATATTGCATAATCAATATCAAAACGGCTAAGACCGGTAATCGCTGATAATCTCTTTACCTCGTCTAATACTTCTTCATCACTTGCCTCTATATTATCTGATACACCCATTCGCTTAGAACCCATAAATCTTTTAAGATGCGTATCTGGTTTTGCACCATCAATTCCTACATTCCTTAAATACTCCCATGCAAGTGCTGGTCCTATACCCTTTAACTTATATATGCCTGATGATAATTCTTTTACTATTACATCAGGTGCTTTGGATACAACATAATCATCAAGAGAACCATAATCCTCTTCTATTTTTATAAGCATAAATATATTAGCATTCAAATTAGCCATTTGACTTTTAATGCTGATATTACCACAGCGAAGTTGTCTAATTCCTTTTTCAAAATACTCTCCCGGATATGTAAGTATCTTTGCTTCATCATAGTTAAAAAACAGCCGGTCTATGTCAACAAGCTTAGGTTCAACATCTGACCACTTTCTCTGATTAGTAAGCAGTGCATATATTAGTGCTTTCAAATGCTGTTCAAAAGAAAACTTTCTTCCCCTGTTCACTTTCAATGAAATACTTTACATAAGCTGAAAATAAATATTTAATATAAAGGAGATAGACCATATTAATAATGTGGTCTATCTCCTTTAAGTTATATCCAACAGCATTTATTTCCGGATATTTTTGATTTTCTCACATATGATTTATCATACTTGCCAGATATCCCGCACCAAAGCCATTGTCAATATTAACAACGCTTACACCGCTTGCACAGGAATTAAGCATTGAAAGCAGTGCTGACAAACCGCCAAAATTAGCTCCATAACCAACACTTGTTGGAACAGCTATAACAGGGCAGTCAGCCATACCTCCTATGACACTTGCAAGTGCGCCTTCCATACCGGCAATTGCAATTATAACTCTTGCATTCATTATAGTATCAATATGGTTCATAAGCCTGTGCATTCCTGCAACGCCAACATCATACAGCCTTACAACTTCATTGCCATATACTTCTGCTGTCCTGGCTGCTTCCTCGGCAACTGGTATATCACTTGTTCCGCCTGTTGCTACAACAATCCTGCCCTTGCCATTCTTTTCTGGCATATCGCCAATTATTCCAATCTGCGATAATTCATCATAATTCAGGTTATATTGCTGTGCCACATAATCAGCGGCTTCCCTGCTCATTCTGGTTATAAGGATTGTCTTTTCTTTTTCTTCAAGCATTGCACCAACTATACCGGCAATCTGCTCTTTAGTCTTGCTTTTGCCATATATAACTTCCGACATTCCCTGTCTTAATTCCCTGTTGGTATCAACCTTGGCAAAGCCTAAATCCTTAAATGATTCTATTTTAATACTATCTGCTGCCTCTTTCGGAGAAATAGCACCAGAGGCAACATTTTCCAATAAATTGTTAAGTTCCTCTTTGTTCACGGCATTTTCCTCATTTTTCAAGATATCCCTTGTAATCACCTGTATGAAGTATATCATCAGCTCTCTGTATTTCTTCCTTAGTTGGAGGCATAATATCTTCAAGCTCATATTTCACACCAAGATCGTGCCACTTAAATACACCAAGTGTATGATATGGAAGAATTTCAAATCTCTTAACTGTCTTTAATGACTTAACGAAATCTGAAAGTGCCTGTAAATCTTCCTTATCATCTGTAACCTTTGGCACAAGTACGTGACGTATCCACATATCCTTGTTATTATCCGAAAGATATTTTGCCATATCTAATATATTCTTATTAGTCCAGCCTGTAAGTTTCTTATGCTTTTCATCGTCAATATGCTTAATATCGAGCATAAAAAGATCTGTAACTGCCATAAGCTCATTAAACTTGCTTATAAATGGTTCTTCAAATGTAAATGGATTGCCTGATGTATCAAGAGTTGTATGAACTCCTTCTTTCTTGGCTATCTTAAAAAGCTCTGTAACAAATTCAATCTGAAGAAGTGCTTCTCCACCACTCACAGTTATGCCTCCATTATCTTTCCAGTAATTATGGTATCTGTAAGCCTTATCAAATACTTCCTGTGGTGTCTGGAGTTCGCCATCCTCTAACTTCCAGGTCTCTGGATTATGGCAATATTTACATCTCATATGACATCCCTGAAGAAATACTATATATCTTACACCAGGTCCGTCAACTGAACCAAAACTTTCTACTGAATGAATTCTTCCTTTTATATCTGACATAATAATCCTCATTTCTGCGCATATCCTCTGTCCATAATCATTCATACCCTATGCGCACCAGTATGAAGCTTCCGTGGAATATTATACAACAATAGTGTATACAAGATATTATCATAATAAACCATTTTATTCTACATTAATATGATACAAGTGTCAAAAACAAAAAGAATTCACCCAGCAGATTAATTACATCTAATGCCTATATCCACGATACAGACCAATTATGCCCAGCCTGCTGACTTTCCCCAGCATATTAATCCACTGCCTGAAGCTTTACCATCTTTGCATAAGTTCCGTTATTCTTTATTAAATCTTCCGGTCTGCCCTGTTCTTTTACAATACCGTCTTCCAGTACAACTATCTTATCAGCTCCAGATACTGTACGCATACGGTGTGCAATTATTATTACCGTCTTGTCTTTTATAAGACGTGATATTGCCTGCTGAATAAGTGTTTCATTGTCTGCATCAAGAGATGCTGTTGCCTCGTCTAACAGAATTATTGGAGAGTCCTTAAGCAATGCCCTTGCTATTGATATTCTCTGTCTTTCACCGCCTGAAAGAGCACAGCCATTCTCGCCTATAACCATCTGGTAACCCTGTGGCAGCTTTCTTATGAACTCATCACACTGTGCTTCCTTCGCCGCATTTATAACCTCTTCATCTGTAGCACCTTTTCTTCCAATACGGATATTCTCCATTATTGTATTATTAAATAATGTTACGTCCTGAAATACAATTGAATATGCTGACAAGAGATTTTCCGGATTTATTGTAGAAATATCCCTGCCGCCTAATTTTATTGTACCCTTATCAGCATCATAAAATCTTGCCGCTAACTTTGATACAGTTGATTTACCACCACCTGATGGTCCTATAAGTGCTGTTACTTCACCCTGCTTGGCAGTAAATGATACATCTGTAAGAACATTTTCTCCCTTAACATAAGAAAACGCCACTTTATCAAACTCTAAATCATACGAATTAACATCAAGACTTCCATCACCACTCTGAACAGGATAATTAGTAATCTCATTCATTCTCTCAACATTAACGTCCTGAGATATGATAGCCGCAAGATTCATAAGTGTTCCCTGCATAGGTTCATATATTCTTGACACTACAAGTATGAACATAAAAAATATCATTATATCAATCTGCCCTTTAACAAGAAGTGAAGCTCCAACAAGTGCAACTGTACCAATTCCTAATCTTAAAATGCAGGAAGCACTTATTACAAATACAGACGTTCCTAATTCAGCCCTGAAGCTTTCCTTTTCAAGATTATCCATTTTCTCTTTAAGACTTTCAACATAAGTATCCTCTGCGTTATACGACTTTAAATCCTTCACAGTTTCAAGATACTCCTGAAAGCCTTCTTCCTGTGCAAGCACAACTTTTCTCTTTTTTCTTGATATGCCTCTTTGTACCTTTCCTGAACAGCCCACTATAATAAGTGCTATTGGAAGTACCCACAAAGCTGCTACTGCAAGCTTACAGTTAAAGAAGAATAAGCTTACTGCTATAATAATTGTTGATATTATCGAGCCGAAGAACTGTGGCATAACGTGTGAGAAATTATGCTCAAGCACTGTACAGTCGCCAAGTATTGTCGATGTCAGATCTGATAAATCCTTCTTTTCAAAAAATGAAAGCGGAAGCTCCCTTAATTTCTCGGCAAGATTAATTCTTCTATGTTCGCTCTCAATATATGTTGAGAAAAATGACGTATTATACTGAAAATAAAATACAACACCCATAACAACAAGCATAATTACGCACGCTATTACATATGCCACATTATTGCTCTTTGATATACTGTCTGATATTAAATCACTTGTAATATAATAAAGAATAGCAACCGGTGCCATAAGCATAATATTCTGTATTGTCGTTACGATTGTGCATATAATAAAATCTTTCGCCCCCTGTCTGGTAAGCGCATATCTTTTCATTAACTTTTCCATACTGAACTCCATTCCTGTGCACTGTATTAACTACACAACTTTCCACGCTATAGACTTCTGATATTCATTCCACATATGTCTGTAGTTGTCCTGTGTTTCTTCCTTGGCAACAAGCTCGTTATGTGTACCACTCTCAGATACTCTGCCATTCTGCAATACATAGATTATATCTGCATCCTTTACTGTAGATAGTCTATGGGCAATCATTATAACGGTCTTGTTCTTTCCTATCTGTGTAAATGCTTTCTGGACAAGTGCTTCATTTTCAGGGTCTGCAAATGCTGTTGCCTCATCAAGAATAACTATTGGTGAATCTTTAAGAATTGCCCTCGCTATCGCTATCCTTTGTCTTTCACCACCTGAAAGATATACGCCCTTAGTTCCAAGCATTGTATTAACGCCGTCAGGAAGCTTTGCAATAATATCATCACACTGTGCAAGATGAAGTGCATTGTTAATCTCATCATCTGTAGCATTGCTCTTCGCTAATTTAAGATTATCCTTTATTGACATTTTAAGGAGCTTATTATCCTGAAATACATACGCAATCATCTTATTAAGTTCTTCTTTAGGTATATCCCTTATATCAACACCGCCTATAAGGATACTTCCTTCTGTGACATCAAAAAATCTGTCTATAAGTGCGGCTGTTGTACTCTTGCCGCCACCTGATGGTCCTATCAGTGCCGCCATCTTTCCTGACGGAACAGTGAGTGAAAGATTAGAAAGTGCATCTTTAGAAGCACCTGCATATCTGTAAGTTACATTTTTTAACTCTACAGAATAATCTTTAACCCCGGCATTATTAATGTCAGATTTCTTCAATGGTTCAATATTAAGAAGCTCGTTAATTCTCTGGAGTGAGTCTTTAACAAGCATATCATTTTCACTCATAAACATTATCTTTGTAAATGTTGTAGATATAATTGGAGTAAATATTACATAAAAGATGAAATTGACTACAAACTTTTCGTCTACAACTCCATTTCTTGTAACCAGTACCGCCGCACAGGTCATAAACGCAAATACGCTGTTAATTGCAATTTCAAATCCAATCATAGGCCTTCGGCACCTTTTCGTATAAGAAATACAGAATTTACTATATCTGCTTATTGAGTCCCTGAATCTCTTAAATGTAAATACTGACTGTCCAAATGTCTTTACTACCGGCATTCCCCTTACATATTCAACAGCCTCATTATTCATATCCTCCAGGGAATCCTGATATTTCTTCATATCCACTGCCATAGCTTTTCCTAACATTCCAAACATATTAAGAAATGCTATAACAACCGGTATAAGACTAAGAAGTCCTAATTTCCAGTCAAATACAAATAAAATAACTATCATTGCCAATGGTGTAACCATTGCATTGGCTGTGTCAGGAAGCTGGTGTGCAAGATAAGTTTCTGTCGCCGCCGCTGACTCTAATATCATCTTTCTTACTTTGCCGCTTCCAAGGCTTTCAAGCGGACCAATAGGAAGCTTTCTTATGTGTGTAAGTGCTGTTGTTTTTATATTAGTTGCCACACGAAACGCCGCCCTGTGTGAGCAAAGAAGTGCCGCAAAATATATAAGCATACTTACAAGTGCCATAATAACTGCCATCCAGCCATTATGCACTATTCCGTCTGCATTACCGTAATCTGATGCAGCATTTATAACAGCTTTAATAATTCTCCATAAATACACAAAGGGAAACAGTGCAAGAACCGCACTGACTGCTGAAAGAACTAATGCTGTGTAAGTAAACATTTTATAACTGCCAGCATAGTTCATAAGCTGCGAAAAAGCTGAGTCCTGTTTTTCCTTTTTCATCATTAACCTCTTTTCCATAAATCTAATGAATTAAATAATATTATCTTCCATTTAGTAAACTAATTAATTATTCTACTATGTTATTCTGACATTTAATTATATTATCCTGTTCATCAAATCTATTAATTGTCATTATGCTTAGGTTAAACTAAGGAGAGTTAGTTTGGTCAAACTACTGTGTTAAAATAATGGAAGGCAATATTATTAACCTTCCAGCGACATCTCGAATACCTTTGCCCAGCCTGCCGTATAAAATGCTCTCAACTGCTTAAGATAAGTCTTGGCTTCCTTGATATCATCTTTATGAATAAGTAATTCAAAAAATGCAAAGAACATTCCACTTGCAAGTACGTGTTCAAGCATTGGGTCGACCGATTTGATAGGCTTTCCATTACGCTTCATAGTGTCTACAAAATCGTGCGTTGCCGTAACTTCAATCTCTGACATCTCGTGCACCATATTCTCATATCTTGTGCCTTGGGAACTTAAGAGTATAAGCCTGAACTCATCTTCATTCTCATACATATAATCAAGCATATTGTCCATACAGTCTTTTGCAACCTCCCCCATTGACGTCTGCTGGGTATTGGCATCAAGCTTTTTAAAGCCATTCTGTACATCAATATACATCTTCATTATATGCTCATACTGCTTTCCAACAAGTGCATCAAACAACTCCTCCTTGCTCTTGTAATACCCATAAAATGCACCTGTCGTCACACCTGCATTCTTTACAATATTACGAAGCGAAGCCATCTGAAACCCTTTATCAAGAAATTCTTTCTTAGCAGCTTTATGTATATTATCTAATGTGTTCATACCTCTCCTTATTCCGGCTGGCATATAACCTAAGCCGTCATATAACAGTGTTATATAACACTGTTATATTTATATTACTTTATATATTTTCCTGTCAATACAATTATATGTTAATGATATTAATTCTCATTAGTATTGTTGTAATATTTGTTTCTCATATATATGTGGTTCTTCTGGGCTTCTGTTATTGTATCTGTTATATCTGCTATAAATACATAATAATATCAACTTTCAGCCATAAGACCAGCATTCTCAAGATGTCCGAAATCTTAAATCCATCTTATAGAGCCATCTTTTCTTATAATTCTGTACTTTATATAATCCATATTATTATCAGAAGTCTTTATCTGTCTGTCAATTCCACTTTCAACACGCTTTATATCATCAGGGTGAACCATTCCCTTAAAGCTGTTGCCCGTCAATTTACCAAACTCTGCATACTTCTCGCATCCAAACATATTAATAATCATATATCCTTATATGTTTCATCTTAACGCATATTCTTTTTCACCTAATAATCTATTTATTATTTTATTGCAAACCTTTATTAAATTCAACATTATTTTTATGTATACACTATATTAATGTGAAGAAACTGCTTTATCAGCACAGCTAATTGCCGTATCCAGCTCTTTAATCTTATGCTGAACTACTTTTTGTTAACAAATTATCAATTAACAGTATTTTGTGATATAATTTTGATATTTTTTTAACATTGCTGTTATTTTAAATAGTTTTTAGTATTTTTCTTCTTTTTGATAATAATTTTCGCATAATTATATTGTTTGTTTAGTCTGACTATGTTATTATAAATCCACGACTGGAATTTATCGAAAGTACATTGTGTGCTTTAACTTATTCCTGATTATCGTAAATATCACAGACAGGGAGATTAGATTTATGGGATTTTTAACAGGTAAAACCGCCATTATAACAGGGGCTGGCCGTGCCGTATTAAATGACGGAAGATGTGGTTCTATCGGATATGGAATTGCTACAGCTTATGCTAAAGAGGGTGCTAATATTGTTATTACAGGACGTAATGAAAGCAAGCTTGCCGCCGCTAAAGAAGAATTAGAAAAGCTTTACAATATCAAGGTTCTCACAATTCAGGCAGATGTTAATGCCTCTGCTGATAATGAGGCTGTTGTAGCTAATGTAGTTAAGCAGACAATTGATACATTGGGACATATTGATGTGCTTATCAATAACGCACAGGCTTCTGCTTCTGGCGTTCCACTTGCTGAACATACTACAGAGCAGTTCAATCTTGCTATGTATTCAGGTCTTTATGCCGCATTTTATTATATGAAAGCCTGCTATCCTTATCTTAAAGAAAGTAAGGGTTCTGTAATTAACTTTGCTTCTGGTGCTGGACTTTTTGGTAACTTTGGACAGTGTGCCTATGCCGCCGCTAAGGAAGGTATAAGAGGTCTTACAAGAGTTGCTGCAACTGAATGGGCTAAAGACGGAATTAATGTTAATATTATATGCCCTCTTGCGTGGACATCACAGCTTGAGCAGTTCAAGAACGCTTATCCAGATGCATTTGATAAAAATGTTCATACTCCACCGGCAGGACATTTCGGTGATGCTGAGCTTGAAATCGGACGTGTATGCGTACAGCTAGCATCTCCAGACTTTAAGTATATGACAGGTGAAACTCTCACACTTGAGGGTGGACTTGGACAGCGTCCATAGTTAATGCCCACTGGCGGTAAAGTGTCAGCCAGAATAGCTGGTAATCCTGAAATGTTCTTTGCCATATTATTAAAGCAGGCTATACAATAGGAACTTATTAAAAAAGGTACTGAAACATAATTTCAGTACCTTTTTATTATAGAGTAATATACCAGCTATATATACACTTCATTATACGCTCTCTATATGTTTTATTATACAATTTATACTTTTGATATATTTCAATAGATTTTATATATCATATATATTAATTTCTATGATGTAATTCCTGTACAGTCCTGCTGATTTCTTCCCTTAAATGCTCTTTTTCTTTTGGAAGATTATTAAGCTTCTCAAGTAAATCCGCAGTATTATGTTCTGATCCGACATTTCTTAATGCCTCACAAGCCGCATATACAACATCATCATCTTTATCATCAACAAGTCTTAACAATAAATCAACACTGCTGTTATTATCGTTAGTTCCTAAGGCTTTAGCCAGATCAAGCTTTTCTTCCTTAGTTCCATACACATAATCTGCAACTGCATAGAAATCATTTTTCTTTACAAGATGTTCAATTTTTTTGTTAATATCCTTCTTAAATAACATATCAGATTCCTCCCTTATAAATATAAATAGTGAAATCTAATCTATCGCGATATTTATTAATTAGTTTTTCATTAATAGAGATTATACATCTTTTATCATTAAATGTAAAATGTTATTTTGATATGCTCATTATATTCTGCGCGTTTTTCAGCACATATGAAGTTTCGTAGAAACTTCTAAGTGACTACGAAGTAGTCATATTTTATCATATGCTCTGCGCGTTTTTCAGCGCATATGAAGTTTCGTAGAAACTTCTAAGTGACTACGAAGTAGTCATATTTTATCATATGCTCTGCGCGTTTTTCAGCGCATATGAAGTTTCGTAGAAACTTCTAAGTGACTACGAAGTAGTCATATTGTGCCTGCACCAGACAACTGCTCATAAAGCTTTAATGCCGCTCCATCTTCCTTATAATTAACAAATACTGTTTTGTTATCTCCCTTTATCATAACTACAGGTTCATAGCCGTTCCATATAAAAAGCATACATTTTCCATATGTATTGCCTTTATAATTACCTATATTATACTCTTCTGTTGCCCCGCCATTAGTTCTTGTAAAGCTGTCTTTAGGCATTTTATCCATAAGCTGTACTTCCTCAATATCATCAATATTGATTGAGAACTCATATCCCACAGCTTTTACCGTGAAGTAATTATCTTTAATTTCTGTATCTATATGGACATTAACATATGGTATCATAATAGCAGCAAACCATATAATAAATCCGGCAGCGACAGCCTCAAGCGACCACATAATTGCTTTTCCAGCTTTATTACCAAGATTGAAGGAATAATTCATATCACTCAGTCTGTTCTTGACTAATACTTTAGGATCAGCAGGGTTATTATAAAATCCTGTCTTCCAATACTCATCATCATCTACATATAACGGCTCGTCATCTCTGTTAAGTATCTCCTCTTTCTTCTTTCCAATAACAATAATCATCCATAAAATAGCAAGTGTATACATAAATTGAATTCCTATATATACATAATAGTTGGCATCTGTTATTCTGCTATGTCCGATATATTCAATAAATATATATAGCCACGAGAAAGCATTGATTATGTTAGTTATTAACAATCCTTTAAATATATATTTTTTAACCATCTTATTGACTGCCTGATTAACAGCCGTATCTTTACTGTATACATTTCTTTCTCTTTTATTAAATGCCACATTAAATACAAATGATATCAGCGATACCAGCAATGTAATAAGTAATAATATAAGTGCCTGATTAAAATCTTTTGTTCTGCCACTTACTACCCACAGAATAATACCTGTAACAATCTCAGCACCTAGTGGTATTAAATGATAATACAACTTAACTTCTCCTCTGACCGCTGACAGGGAAGTATCTGCATATATCCTTTTCTGGCTCTCTATAACCCATTTATTCTTAACCTTTATATCATACATTTTTCTATGTGGTATAATCATCAATAATTCTATACCTACAACATAACCAATAAGCCACACACACCAGATAAGCTCAAATATTATCATATTAAGAAAATTCACAAAACATATTGCTATACCCAAAAAAGCATTAACATTCTGGAATATTTTATAATTATGCTTTGTCTTTTCAATAAGACCTGCAACCTCTTCATCACCAATATTCTCCTGTGGTATATGAACACCAAGAATCATTCCCTGCTTATATTCATAATTACCAGTAAATCCGTATCTCATAATTAAAATTGTAAATATATTGCTTACCAATGCTATCACAAACAATGCTATTCCCATAATATTATCCTCCCCGTTCAGTCACCAAAATGCTTTTACTTTTGTATTTATGTTGTCTTTGGTTCACTGTCACCTGACACTTTGATTTTTGAATATATTTCATTACACATACTTAGAAAATCTCTCTTATCCATTCCATTAATAGCTGCTTCTGCTAATAATAATTCAAGTTCATTTTCAAGCTTTTCCCTGAATACAATATCCATATCAATATTATCTGATACTATTGCTCCGTGCCTGCGGTCAATTTTAATATATCCTTCTGTCTTTAATATCTGGTACGCTTTATTCACTGTCATTGTATTAACTCCAATATCCTGTGCAAGCTGTCTTACCGTTGGCAGGCTCTCGCCAAGCTTTAATTCACCACGTCCAATTCCCATTACAATCTGATTACGAAGCTGGACATATATAGGTGTACTGCTATTCATATCTAATTCAATAATCATTGTAGCCACTCCTTTCCTGACACAATATTCACAACATAGAATTGACCTAACCGGTATCTTATGAACCTTACATTAAACAAATATAACCTTTTCACAATCTTATTAATAAGGCAAATAAAAAAGCAGTATTATTTGTATTAGTTATTGTAATACAAATAATACTACTTTGCAATAAAATTTGAAAATAATATAATTAAATACTATTATCAGATACTATTACCTGTTAATTATTCCCCTCCGTGCTTTGCTCCTCTATAGCTTCATTAAGATTATTCTCTATCTTTTCAAGCGTTGCACACATACTGTTAAGCTCTTCTTCGCCTATACCTTTGCGGAACACTTCCTCAGCCATATCAAATATATCAGATACCCTGTCAGCTTTTTCCTTTCCTTCTTCTGTTAAAGATATAATCCACGAACGCCTGCACTCTGGATTATTCTGTCTTTTAATAAGTCCCATACTCTCTAATCTGTCAAGCGTTCTTGACATCGTAGTCACCTCTATAAGGCAGGCATCTGACAATTCTTTCTGGCTCATTCCATCACATTTTCTTAACTCATATAATATGCGTGGCTGCCCCTGTCCAACTGTCAGTCCAAGTTCTATAAAATATGGTCTTAATAATCTTCGTCTTAGCATTTCCACGTCAAACAGGTAATGTCTTACATTCTGCTTACTTTTCATAATGACCCTCTTTTCTTAATTATTGTCCTCTCCATATAATCAAGTGTTTTTTCAGTAAATTCAAAAATCTCATTATCGACTGGCATTCCACATCCGCCGCAGAACTTAGTCCCATTCTCCAGTTTCATTCCGCAATTTTTACAGTACATTACATTCTCCATTTCTTTTGTTTTTTTATTTTATATTAGTTGTCATTTTATGTATATATACATTTTCACAATTATATAAAAATATAAAATACCAACACCCTATTATCTCCATTCCTAATCACATACACATTTGCAATTATCTTGTCAACGACTGAATCTCTTTTTGTATAAGTCTTCCTGCCGCCTTTGCCAGCTCATCAATACGACGTATTCTTGTAAATTCTTTTCCATAAATCTTTTCTGCGCTATTGGCCGCCGCATCATTTCCCATAAAAACGGCCGATACATGTATTCCTTTAGCACGCAGTGCACGTACCTCTTCGGCTGCATCATTAACAGAAATATCGTCGCTATAATCATGTCCAAACGGGCTGTCCTGTGATGGCAGAATACGCTGGCTGTCATTAGGCGCAGCATCTGTTAAAATAATCACAAGATGCCTGTCAGCCACCCCCGGGTTCATATCAAGGATTTTACCAATTCCCCGAAAAGCAAGACCATCACGATTCCAACCGGCAGCATAATAATTGAAAATATTGTCGCACTTCTTATCCCTAAAAGACTTCAATATATGAAAAACTGTATATCCTCTAACACTGCAAAATCTTGTTACCCTGACCGGTATATTACATTTCACGAGGCTTTTGGAAATAATTACTCCCTGCGCAGCAAGCATTTCCTGATACTGAAGCCTTGAAGCAGATGCATCAAGAAGCAGATCCACTGTAAAGGATGGTTGATTATCATCTTCATATGTGTGAAAAATCCTGTTATCTTCTATATATTCTGCACGCCATACTTTGGTTGTATCAAGCCTTCCTCTCTGACCTGATATTACATCTGTCTTCTGACTTATATATTCGCTATTACGGATTTGTTCGACTATATGTGCAATAAGACTATCATAAAGCCGTACATTTTTATTATAATATGAATGATTTCTTTCAACCTGCAGCTGTGACTGTTCTCTTAAATGAAGAAATTCCTTAGGTATATTTTTCTTTGTTATATATTTTCCATCTGTAAACCATAAATGGCATCCTGTATGACTGCCTGTACACAGTTCTTTTTCTATTTTAATAAGAGTCTGCTCTGATATAACAGATCTTCCAAAACAATTCTCAATATAAGAGCAGTCATTATTTTCTTTCTTATATGTTATATTATCTTTCTTTTTACTGTAAGCTGCTTCACCAGTCATATTGTCCGCCTCAGAAGAACGCATAACCATTACATGATTATTTCTTACAGAGCTGACAGGCATTATTCTTGTCATTATCCGGGCAAATGCCCCTGTAAAATGCAGTCGCAACGCTTTTTTTTCATGTTTTACGCCATCAAAAAGATTAAATTTGCGATAAATTGCCAGCACAGCATCTATCAACCGGTCTGTTTCAGGCATTATCTGTGGTGTCAGTTCTGCATACAGCTTTTGTTCATTTGGTGTCAGCAGAACCTTCTTTTTCCCTGACACACTGCTCCATCTGGCTGACTGCATATTATATACAAGCCGGTTTTTACTCATCCACTCCTGCCTCGACAGCTTATATTCACCTGCAAAAAAAGCCTTTCCATAATAAACCCGTAAATCAGTCATAGACGGACGTTTTAATGCTTCCTCTGTATACAGTACATGTTCCAGATAAAGCCATGTCAGATCATCCAGCATAGCCTGACTGATATCTCCGTTCCAATAACCAAATAAAGTGCTGATTGCCTTTTCACCATAATACTTATATGCCAGTCCAATTATAAGATTCATATATAAATCTGAATCTAAATCCCCTGTTTCAACAGCCAGAAACAATGGATCAAAATTATAGCGTTCCGCCGCATTCCATACCTGATTAGCAGCCCGTCTTTCCTTAGCAGTATAAGAAATGGTACGCATTATTCAAACACCTCCGTATTATGCAGCTTTAAGGGAAACCTTGAAGCTATGACATCACGTATAAGCTCTTTTTCATAGCTGTCAAATATCTTATTGGTAATTCCAAGATCCAATGCATCCCTGATTGGAATACCCTTTTTTATAAGACTTACAGCATCAATTAATCCACGCAGATCCAAAGCTTTCTCTGTAAGTTCACCATTTTCACATTTTTTCTGAAGTTCATTAAATAAAAGTGCAAACTGTTTGTTATACTTAGTAACCAGTGAAGGGAACTGATCCTTTAACAGTCTCTCAAGATCTTCCTTTGCCAGTGGCGGCATCTGTATAACTACAAATCTTGAGGCAAGTGCCTCATTTAATTCCCTTGTACCTGCATAATTATAATTCATCGTAGCAATAAAACGTGTATCATCTGCAACCTCTATCCTGTCATATCCTGGAACATCAATTACACGTCTGAAATCAAGTACAGAATGTAAGACTGCAAGTGCTTCATTCCTTGCCATATTGATTTCATCGAGAATCCCAAAGCCGCCACTTTGTGCACAGCAATACACCGGTCCGGGTCTGAATGTAACCCTGCCATCGTGAAATGTATCAGAACCTATCAGCGCAGCCGCATCCATATTAACATGGAAGGAAATATCCCATGCCGGACGTTCAAAAACTGCTGCAAGATTCTGTGCAAGCACATTTTTTCCCGTTGCCTTCTCTCCTGCCAGCAAAAGATTTCTGCCACACAGAAGCACTGCAAGAGCCTCTTCCCATACCTTATTGCCATAATAATGAAAATGTGGTACAGGAATACGTTTTTTTAATGCTTCATCTACAGTATGTTCTTCTGAATAATGCCGGACTTCTTCTACAAGCTGTGCAGAAACACCTTCCTGCTTCAAAAACTCAATCAGATTATTCAATACCAACACCTCTTTAACTATTTTTTTATATTTTGATTATATTCTTTTTATTTATTTATTTCAAATTACAATAATTCAAGCTATATTAATATCCGATTTATTCAAGTTCGAACTGTCCCGTATAGAGCTGGTAATATCTTCCTTTCTGCTCTATCAGTTCATCATGGCTTCCACGCTCAATAATCTGACCTTTCTCAAGAACCATAATTGCCTTGGAATTTCTTACAGTTGACAATCTGTGTGCAATAACGAATACTGTTCTTCCTTCCATAATTGCATCCATACCATTCTCTATAAGTCTTTCTGTTCTTGTATCTACTGAGCTTGTCGCCTCATCAAGAATAAGTACAGGAGGCTTGGCTACTGCTGCCCTCGCAATGGCAAGAAGCTGGCGCTGTCCCTGTGAAAGATTGCTTCCATCGGAATAAAGCATTGTATCATAACCATCCGGAAGCCTTCTTATAAATGAATCTGCATTGGCTATTACAGCTGCCTCCCTTACTTCCTCGTCTGTCGCATCAAGATTTCCATATCGTATATTGTCCGCAATAGTTCCTGTAAACAGATGTGTTTCCTGTATAACCATTGCCATTGACTTTCTTAAATCATCTTTACTTATATCCTTAATGTCTATTCCGTCATAAGTTATGGTTCCCGATTGAATATCATAAAATCTGTTAATAAGATTAACTATTGTTGTCTTGCCTGCACCGGTTGAACCAACAAATGCTATCTTCTGTCCCGGCTTTGCATATAGAGTTACATCATTAAGAATAGTCTTTTCTTTTACATATCCAAACACAACATCTTTAAACCGCACATCTCCCTTTAACTCAACAAGATAGCCTGCTTTATCTTTCGTCGCTGGAACCTTCCAGGCGTATATGCCTGTATTACCTGAAGCTTCCATAAGTTCCCCGGCCTCATTTTTCGTAACATTACATAATGTAACCCTGCCTTCATCAACCTCAGGTTCTTCGTTCATCATATCAAATATACGCTCTGCACCTGATAATGCTGAAAGCAGGAAATTAACCTGTTGTGTGAACTGATTTAATGGCATTGCACTCTGTCTTACATATACAAGATATGCTGAAAGCGTACCTAAATCCATAAGTCCATTTAATGTAAATATACCACCAACACAGGCTGATATCGCATAGTTAAGATAAGAAAGACTTACAATTGTGGGAATCATCATTCCAGCAAATGCCAGTGCATTAGTTGACTCTTTTCTGAAATTCTCATTCATTTCACAGAATTTCCTGTAATCCTTTTCCTCGTGGTTAAATACCTTCTCAACCTTCTGTCCAGCCATCATCTCCTGAACAAATCCATTGATTTTACCAAGCTCTTCCTGCTGTCTGTTAAAATATTTCTTGCTGTGCTTACTGTTAAATTTAATAAAGAAGAACATTATAATAAGAAATACAACAACGATCATTGACAGACGTATGCTTAATACCATCATCATAGTAAGCGTACCAAACAGCATAATAAAGCTCTGTATTATCATAGCAAAGCTGTTATTCATAGCTTCCTGAACTGTATCAACATCATTAGTAAAACGGCTCATAAGCTCGCCGTGTGTATGTGCATCGAAATATCTTAATGGAAGCTTCTGTGTATGCTTAAATAAATCATTTCTTATATCCTGTATAACCTTCTGTGACATTTTCACCATAATGCGGTTATATCCAAGTGTTGATAATGCTCCACACGCATACATTACGCCCATAGCTATAACAGCCTTTAAAAGTCCTGTCATATTGCCCGGAACAATAAATCTATTGACAACAGGCTTAATAAGATATGTTCCTGTAACATTAGCTCCTGCACTTATGAATACAAGAAATGCTACTAATATAAGCATCCATTTATAATGTCCAAGATATACGAATAACTGTTTCAATGTCTTCTTGGTATCTTTAGGTCTTTTATATCCAACATATTTAGCCATTATAAATCCACCCCTTCCTTCTGTGATTCATATATTTCCTGATAAATCCTGTTATTGGCAAGAAGTGTTTCGTGTGTGCCTATCGCAGCTACCTTTCCCCTGTCCAGTATGATAATCTGGTCAGCGTGCTTTACCGAAGATATTCTCTGTGCTATTACAATCTTGGTCATATCAGGAAGCTTTTTAGCAAGCCCATCTCTTATTTTACCTTCTGTCGCTGTATCTACCGCACTTGTCGAGTCATCAAGAATAAGCACCTTGGGCTTTTTTAATATAGCTCTCGCAATACATATTCTCTGCTTCTGTCCACCTGATACATTGACACCGCCCTGTCCCATATCAGTATCATACCCCTGTGGAAGTCTGTCTAAGAATTCATCTACACAGGCAATATGGCAGGCTTCATTTATCTCCTCCATAGAAGCATTCTCATTACCCCAGTAGAGGTTAGAAAGCAGTGAGCCTGAGAATAAAGTGTTCTTCTGCAATACAACTGCAATAGCATCCCTTAAATGTCTCATAGGATATTTTTTTACATCTATTCCGTCTATTCTCACCGTTCCTTTGGTTGCATCGTATAATCTTGGAATAAGTGATACAAGCGTTGTCTTGGCTGAACCCGTCTGTCCTATTATTCCAATAGTCTGTCCTGCTTCTATATTAAATGAAACATCAGAAAGAACATATTCTTTTGCCTCTTTCTTGTATTTAAACCATACGTGGTCAAACTCAATTGAACCCTTTTTAACACTTATATCCTCTGCCTGTTCATCTGTTATGTCTATTTTTTCATCAAGAACTTCGACAATTCTTGAAGCTGAGGCTAAAGAACGTGTCATCATAAGAAATACATTTGACATCATCATAAGTGAATTAAGTATAAGAAGAACATAACTTAAAAAGCTTGTAAGCTCACCAATCTTTAACTGTCCTGCATTAATAAGATGTCCGCCGATAAAGAGAATTGATATAATCGTTCCATACATAACAAACTGCATAGCTGGCATATTAAGAACTGCTATACCGAATGCTTTCTCTGACTCTTTCTTAAGATTAGCATTAACTTCCTCAAACTTAGAAACCTCGTAATCACCTCTTACATATGCTTTAACTACTCTTATCGCAGTAAGATTTTCCTGAATACTTCTGTTGACTAAATCTATCGCATTCTGCATACGTCCATAAAGTGGACGGACATTCATAATAATAATTATGAGAAGAACGGCAAGTATAGGCAGTGCCACAAAGAATACAAGTGCAAGCGTTCTGTTAATTGTAAATGCCACTGATGATGCAAATATAAGCATAACCGGACTTCTGCCAAATGGTCTCATACCTGTTGATACCGAATTCTGTATATTCGTAACATCACTTGTCAGACGTGTAACCAGCGAAGAAACCCTGAAATGGTCGATATTGGCAAATGAATATGATTGTAATTTCTCATATTCTGCCTGCCTTATATTAGCACCAAGTCCCTGTCCTGCAAGTGCCGAAAATCTTGCACTTCCAATGCCAAGGATAAGTGCCAGAACCGCACAGCCTGCCATCTGCAAGCCCTTAGTATAAATATAAGCTGTGTCGCCATTAGCAACACCATTATCAATTAAATCAGCCATAATCATAGGCACCATAAGTTCAAGCACTGCCTCAACAGCAATACATAAAAGTGCCAGACAGGCATATTTCTTATACTGTTTCATATAAGAAAATATTCTTTTAAGCATTAAAATGCACCTCCAATTATTGTATCTGCAACTATTGTAACATCAATTTTTGCACTGTCAACTAATATTTTCAGCCTTCAGACTTCAAATACCTGATTATCCATATCTAAATTGGGAACTGATAAATTATTAACTTCTAAACTTTCTATAAAACAGCAATAATTTATTGACATCTGCATATATAAGTGTTAATGTATGACCATAATGATTGTTAATTAATTATCAATCTTATTTTTATTAAGATAGTTACTTCGTGTAACACTATACATCACTAACAAAGTATATGTATGATTATCTAAGAAAAGGGGAACTAATTATGAGCAAAGAAAAATCTTTAGTAGTTGACAACATCCAGTCTCTTGAAGAGCTTATAAGCTCTGTAAAAGAGGCACAGCGTATCTTCTCAACATATTCACAGGAACAGGTTGATAAGATATTTACCGCTGCTGCCCTTGCTGCTAATAAGGCAAGAATACCTCTTGCCAAGATGGCTGTCAAAGAAACTGGTATGGGAATTGTTGAAGACAAGGTAATCAAAAATCACTATGCTGCTGAATACATTTACAACGCATACCGTGATACCAGAACCTGCGGTGTTATCGAGGAAGATAAAGCCTATGGCATTAAGAAGATCGCAGAGCCTATCGGTGTTGTTGCCGCTGTTATTCCTACAACTAATCCAACTTCTACTGCTATATTCAAGACTCTTATTTCATTAAAGACACGTAACGGCATTATCATAAGCCCACATCCCCGTGCTAAGGAAAGCACTATAGCTGCTGCTAAGGTTGTACTTGAGGCTGCTGTTGCCGCCGGTGCTCCAGATGGCATAATCGGCTGGGTTGATGTTCCAAGCCTTGAACTTACCAACACTCTTATGAAAGAAGCCGACATTATACTTGCAACTGGTGGTCCTGGTATGGTTAAGGCAGCTTATTCATCTGGAAAGCCTGCACTTGGCGTAGGTGCTGGTAACACTCCAGCTATTATCGACAGCACTGCCGATGTTATACTTGCCGTCAACTCTATTATCCATTCTAAGACATTTGATAATGGTATGATATGTGCTTCTGAGCAGTCAGTAATTGTTGACTCATCTATATATAAGCAGGTTAAAGAGGAATTCACTAAGCGTGGCTGTCACTTCCTTAATAAGACTGAACTTGATAAAGTAAGAAAGACTATCATTATCAATGGCTCGTTAAATGCCAAGATTGTCGGTCAGAGTGCTTATAATATCGGAAAGCTTTCCGGCATAGAAGTACCTGAAGCCACAAAGATTCTCATTGGCGAAGTTACTTCTGTTGACCTTTCAGAAGAATTCGCACACGAGAAGTTATCTCCTGTTCTTGCTATGTATAAGGCAAAGGATTTTGATGATGCCATAAGTAAAGCTGAGCGTTTAATAGCTGATGGCGGCTTTGGCCATACTTCTTCTGTATATATTAATTCTGCAACTGAAAATGATAAGCTTGCTAAGTTTGAGGAAGCTATGAAGACCTGCCGTATTCTTATTAATACACCTTCTTCACAAGGCGGTATCGGTGACCTTTATAACTTTAAGTTAGCACCTTCTCTTACACTTGGCTGTGGTTCGTGGGGCGGTAACTCTGTATCTGAAAATGTAGGCGTAAAGCACCTTATTAATATTAAGACTGTTGCTGAGAGGAGAGAAAATATGCTGTGGTTCAGAGCACCTGAAAAGGTATACTTTAAGAAAGGCTGCCTTCCTGTTGCACTTAACGAGGTAAAGACTGTATTAGGCAAGAAGAAGGCATTTATTGTTACAGACCAGTTCTTATATAAGAATGGCTACACTAAGTGCGTTACCGACAAGCTTGATGAACTTGGCATAACACACACAACCTTCTTCAATGTTGCACCAGATCCTACCCTAGAGTGTGCCATTGAAGGAACTAAAGCTATTAACAGCTTTGAGCCTGACTGTATCATCGCTATCGGTGGTGGTTCTGCTATGGATGCTGCCAAGATTATGTGGGTTATGTATGAACATCCTGAAGTTGACTTTATGGATATGGCTATGAGATTTATGGATATAAGAAAACGTATCTACACATTCCCTAAGATGGGCGAAAAAGCTTACTTTATAGCTATTCCTACTTCTTCTGGTACTGGTTCAGAGGTTACTCCTTTTGCAGTTATCACTGATGAAAAGACTGGTATAAAGTACCCTCTTGCAGACTATGAACTGCTTCCTAAGATGGCTATTATTGATGCTGATATGTGTATGGATCAGCCTAAGGGACTTACAGCCGCTTCTGGTATAGATGCATTAACACATGCTCTTGAAGCATATGCTTCTATTATGGCTACAGATTATACTGATGGTCTTGCACTTAAGGCTATGAAGAATATATTTGAATATCTTCCAGCGGCATATGAGAATGGACCTCACGATGCCAAGGCAAGAGAACAGATGGCTACCGCTTCTACTATGGCTGGTATGGCATTTGCCAACGCATTCCTTGGTGTATGCCACTCTATGGCTCACAAGCTTGGTGCTTACCACCATATACCTCACGGCATTGCTAATGCACTTCTTATTACAGATGTAATGCGCTTTAATGCCGCAGAAGTCCCAGCTAAGATGGGAACATTCTCACAGTATGCTTATCCTCACTGCAAGGAAAGATATGTTGAATGTGCTAACTTCCTTGGTATTGCCGGCAAGAACGATGATGAGAAGTTTGAGAACTTCTTAAAGGCTATCGAGGAGCTTAAGGATAAGGTTGGAATTAAGAAGACTATCAAAGACTACGGCATTGATGAGAAAGACTTCCTTGCTACACTTGATGAGATGGTTGAAAATGCATTTGATGACCAGTGCACAGGTGCTAACCCAAGATATCCTCTTATGAGTGAGATAAAGGCTATGTATCTTAAGGCTTACTATGGAAAAGAGGTTAATCCAGAGGATATAAAGATTAAGTAATATAAATAATCAATATAAATAATATATATTATATATATTATTATGATGATATATTGTCAATGTCAGATAACATTATTCTCACTGACAGACACAATGGGCTTGTGATATGTACAATACCACTTGTCCCGTTATATAGAGATATGAATGGATATGTGGCAATCTTTATAAAGATTGCCCTCTCGCAGAATTGACATCTGCGTATGAACTTGAATGCCCACATAGTAATGGGCAGGAATGGAGGTTATTATGAAAAAATGTATATATAAAGGAACTCTAAAATCTGTATACGTTGATAAGGATAAGGCTGAGAAAGTATTTGCACTATCTTACAGCAAATCTGATGTATTATATGAAGCACTTAACACTGCAAGAGTTGAAGATACAGGACTTGATATACCACGACTTCTTAATGTATCTGTAATAGATGGCAAATGGACTATCACAAGCGAATATGCCAAAGGAGAAACTTTAAAAGAGCTGTTAGCTAAACACCCTGAAAATGCAGATGCTTACATAGAGGCTATGGTTGACTACCAGATAGCTATTAATAAGCACAGCAACCCTCTTTTAGTCGATATGAAAAGTAAGCTTGAGCGACAGATTAATGAGCTTAATATTCCTGCTGATACCAAATATGAGCTTGACTCAAGACTTTCAGAGCTTCCTTATCATACTAAGTTATGCCACGGTGATTATTGTCCAGAAAATATTATCGTACAGACTGATGACAACAACCAGATAATTGCAATTACCGCTGTTGACTGGGTACACGCTACTAAAGGTAATGCTTCTGCCGATGCGGCTAATACTTACCTTACACTTAAGCTTAGCGATGAAGCACTTGCTGATAAGTACATAACCATGTTCTGTGAGAAAACATCTACAGATAAGCGCTACGTTGATAAGTGGATACCTATCGTAGCCGCCGCAAGACTTACTAAGAAAAAGCCAGAAGAAAAGGAAATGCTTGAGGCTATGATTGATATATGCGATTTCCAGTAATCAGATATTAACTTACAATACATCTGTTAATCAAATGTATTAATATTCTTCATTGTTTAACTTTATAAAACCAGCCATATGATATCCCCTGCCTCTTTTATGGGGAATGACATCATATGGCTGTTTTTATTATATTTTTTATATTATTATCTTCACTCATAATACCTCTAATACATTTTCATCCCCTTCAGTTTCTTCTACCCATTCATCATCCGATGCTATTACAGCTTTGCCATCAGCATTTTAATTAGTATTAGCCATAATTACAATTTACTCTAATACTTGCATTACCCACAATAAATCAATATACTAAAGTAAATTATTGTATACACTATAATCATTAAGAAAGGACTACAAGAACACTATGGAACTAATAAAAGGCAGACCAGCCAATGAAGCTGACAGACTTGATAAAGAAATCAGAGTATATGACCTACTCGACCAGTTAGGAATGGAATACTATCGAACCGACCACGAACCAGCAACAACAATGGAAGTATGCAATGATATTGATAAAATTCTTGGCACACTTATATGCAAGAACCTTTTCTTATGCAACCGACAGAAAACACAATTCTATCTTCTTATGATGCCGGGAGATAAAGTATTTAAGACTAAAGATTTAAGCCAGCAGATTAACTCTGCACGACTTTCATTCGCCGATGAGGAATATATGAAAGAATATCTTGATATAACACCAGGTTCAGTATCTATTATGGGACTTATGAATGATACTGACAACCACGTCCAGTTACTTATTGACAAGGAAGTACTTGAAGAAGCTTCTCTTGGCTGTCACCCTTGTATCAATACTTCAAGCCTTAAGTTAAAGACAAACGAAGTTATGGATAAGTTCCTCCCTGCTGTCCACCACGAAGCCATAATAGTTGCACTTCCACGATACGAAAATATTTAAGTATATTATACTTTATTATAACTTTATTAATTGGATATATGTTACTTTGATGATTGATATATGATACTTTAATGATTGAATATATAATGCTTTAATTGATTGTTAATGCTTAATATATTAATCTCTAATACTTAAAATAAAGTGCTTAGCATTATCTACTATCCCCCGAATAGATTAACACTAAGCACTTATGTACTGCCACAATTTATTATTGCTATGTAATATTACTGTATCTGTCCATCTGAAATAGTAATTATCCTGTCTGCATAATCAGCCATCTGTCTGTCGTGTGTCACCATTATTATTGTCTGCTCGTATTTCTGACTTGCTTTTGATAACATCTTTGCAACTGTTTCTGCACTTCCCGCATCAAGATTTCCTGTAGGTTCATCAGCAAATATAACCGCTGGACTTGTTATAAGTGCTCTGGCAATTGCCACTCTCTGCTGTTCTCCACCTGACATTTCTGATGGATATTTATTCTTACAATGGCTTATCTCTAATTCTGATAAAATCTCATCAACCTTTGCATCATCTGGCTTTTTCCCATCAAGGAGAATTGGCATAACTATATTTTCATATGATGTGAATTCTGGAAACAGGCTGTAATCCTGATATATAAAGCCTATATTTCTTCTTCTGAAGCCTGACAGCTTCTTGTCCTTCATATGTGTTATGTCCTCACCTTTTATTAATATACTGCCTGTATCTGGTGTATCCATACTTCCAAGTATTCTTAATAATGTAGATTTTCCCGAACCACTCTTTCCTATAATAGCTGTAAATTCACCTTTCCCGAATTCAAGGGAACACTGCTTTAATGCAGGAACATCTACACTTCCTGTATGATATGTCTTGGATATCTCTTTAGCCTGTAATATAGCCTCCATACTTATCCTCCATTTCTATATCTCTAATTGCATATATGTAATTCCATATATTATTATTTTTAAATATTACCTAATCAAATATATATTTATAAGCTGCATACTTTGTTCAATAATAACTATTCATTATCAAGCTACTTAGCGCCTATATAACTATAATTTTCTTATATTACTTGAATATATCAACACTTCCAATATAAGCATAAGCGGAAGTGTTACTATGCACCACAGTGATTCCCTAAGTGCTTCACGCATACATATTCCAAGTAATTTCCCTCTTGTCATCCCCATTTTTCTAAAGAGAATGAACTTGCCGTGTCTGCTTTCTATCCTGTTTCTTATAATTATTGCCATTATAAGAAGCTGGATAATTATTACCGCCATTATAGTTATTCCATATTGCAGTATGTTATTAACAAGCTGCGTTCTGTATACATTCTTGCTGTCAACATTTGACTTATAAGTAATATTATTGCTCTTAAGGTAAAGTGCGACTTTGTTGTTAGTAGCAGAAAATGTTGATGACAGGTCGTAATCTATCTTTATCTGATTATACTGTAATTCAAAATCTATTCCGTCTGTCAGTCCTTCTCCCGTAATTCTTAGCATAAGATCTTTCTGGTTATCTACCTCCTGCTTAGCAAGTTCTGTGCTTGCAAGTGCTGTGTAATAACCATAATCTGGCATTATACCATTAAAGTCTTCCTTAACCTCATCTGTAACTTTAATAACTGCTGCCACCTTAGGTGCTACACAGGCACCAAACATCGTTTCTACCTCTAAATCAGTCTGTGTGAAACTATATGTTGTACTTGCTGTATTAGGATTATCGTCATCTTTCAGTTCTACCTGTAAATCTATTTTTCCACTATTATTATATTTATTGAAAAATGGAATATCATATGGATACACTGCATTGCTTGATGTAATATACCCTCCTTTATTACACTGTCCAAATGGAACGTTATAATAATTATAATATAATGTATCACCAGCTTTTAATGTATCATCATAATCACCCTCACAGTTATCCTGTATAAATACTATAACCTGCTTTCCACTTGCAAAGTCATCATAATTAATATTGGATTTATCAATATATTTGCTTGCTATATCATATATTTTCTTTGTTGGATTTACATATTCTGTTGCAAATACATACCGGCTTCCATAAGTCGGATCTTTCATAGTTTTAGCTATAGATGAAGCCTTCTGTGCAGCTATAATCTTGTCAATTCCCATCTTATGATAGTCCTGGTTATCCCAGTACCACGTTCTTTCTGACTCAAATATAGAATAATCAATTGAAACTATACCCGGTATTTCATTTAAACCATCTATAACATCAGATGACACACCTTCTATAAGGCTATTATTACCATCTTTAGCCAAAGGCGAATTCATTATTGCACAATTAGACTTTATAATTCTATCTGGTGAATTATATGGTATAGATGTAAATAATGCTGTCATACCATTGTCTAATATCAACTGGCGTAATTCATAATACGGAATATTATATCTGTTCCTGCTGTTGTATTCTTTATTGATAAGATCAACCTGTGTAAATTCGTCCATATTTAACGACTTAGCTGGATAGTTATCAAAATCTTTAAGGTAAGATATATATATCATATCTGTTCTATAATTAGATGATGGTACGTCCAGATATCCATATATATCAGGAAGTGAATTATTTTTCTTATATTTATCAAATGATGTGGTTATCTTCAAAACACTGAATACAAGTACAACACAGATAAACAATGAAAATAATCTTACACCTATTATCATTCCTACACCATCACGCTTCATAAGCCTGCTTGTAATTACACGGCTTACATTAGATACCTTAAGGTTGGATTTTCTGCCTGATGTATTCTTATTACGAACCTCAATATTAACTATCTGCTTTTTGCTTCCTGCCTTAAGACGCTTCTCTTTAACTGTATCCATAACATTAGATAACAGTCCTACTATCTCCTCAACTACAACTGCTATTACAACAGAAGCAATACTTTTTAACACAATAGAAACATTAATTGTATAAAATGAAAATCCTGCCTTTCCTTCAAGTATGTCTCCTACAATTCCTCCAGCCAAAAATGCTGTAATTATTCCTATCAATGCTGCTGGAACTATTATCAAAGCATTTTCAATAATATACATTCTTCTAAGCTGTGAACTGTCTGCACCTAAGGAAGCATATTTCTTATAAGATGCCTTTCTTGTATTCTTATACTCAATAAGCTGGTAAGAAAGTGCTGTTATTCCTATTGCCATAACTATTAAATACATATAAATATATATGCTTGTTGAACCCCAAGGCTTATAATCATATACACCTGAATTGTATGTATAACTCTTTGATGTCTTTTCCTTTATAGAGTCAAATACTGCTTTGTAGTCATCAGTCTTTATTGAAGACTTTATAGGATATAAGAAAACCGAACGAGTATCATAATTAAATTGTGATAATTCACTGTCCACTACAACTGCCGATGGTATCTGCTTTCCATTATTCCATATATTAGTATAATTTCTGTATATACCAACAAGTGTATAATTCTTATCATTTCTTTTCTCTTTATTACTTATGCTGTTATTGTCACAATATTTAAGATTAATGCTCTCACCAATCTCACCGTTATAACCGAGTGTCAGAAGGGTGTTCCAGTCCATTGCTATCTCACCACTATTTTCTGGCTGTCTTCCTTCATCAAGCTTTATATGTGACTGTGCAAGAAACTCTGATGAAAAGCTCCCTACATAAAATCCTGTACTCTGCCAGTCATCGTTAAGAACATTAACACTTCTTGACACCTTTACCGGCTGTTCAATATAAATGTGGTCTGTAAGATTACTATCCGGCTGCCTGCTTCCTATATCCATAATAAACCAGTCGCCAAATCTGTCTTTATTGGACTGCATCTGCCACTGATACATATTTTCCTGAAATATAAGAACTGCTGTTACAAAAAATACTGCAAATAATGTTGTAAGTGCTGCTCTTATAATCTGCCTGTATCTTCTTTTTACGCTTTTAAATGCTATTTTTAGAATATTCACGTCATTACTCTGATATTAATATCAGCCACTCCTTTCTTTTAGGTTACAACTAGAATACCCTATGAATCTTACAGCAATCTTACAATCGTTATTATATTGGTATAGTTATTATTTTGCTTTTCTTTTCATATTATATTTAGGTATAATTATCCTGAAGCTTACTCCCCTGCCGTCTTCATTATTATTGACACTTACGCTTCCGTGATGTGCCTCGATTATAAGCTTTGAAAGATTAAGACCTATTCCTGTATGAAGGGAATTATAGCTTTTTCCACTCTCGAACCTGTTAAATATATTATCAAGCTTATCCTTTGCTATTCCTTTGCCATCATCTTTTATTGTTATAATACACTTATCAGCATTGCATACAGCATTTATATCCACATTTTCTGCTTCTTCACTGCAATTCTGTACTATATTAATAAATGCTTCCAACAGCCACTCCTCATCTGCATTAATAAAGTAATCTTCATCATTACAATATGAAGTTATATTACAGTTATTAACAACAGGCACTTCTGATATGACTTCATTAATAAATTCATTAACATTAATATCATCTTCTGTTAATACAATCTTCCCCGACTCCATTCTGCTTAATTTCAACAGCCTTGTGATAAAATCCCTTATCCTGTAAGTCTGCCTGAAACATTCACCAAGATTACTAATAAGCTTTTCATTACTGGATAGTCCTGTATCTGTCAGAGCTTTCCCAGAAACCACTTCTGGCTGTGCATCTGATATATAAGAATTAAGCTGTACATCTGTCTTCCTTGCATTAAGCTGTTCCTCCATCATATCAAGCGACAGGCTTAGTGCCGTAAGCGGTGTCTTTATCTGATGTGCTATATTTTCCGTAAAATCCTGTAACTGTCTGTTACGCTTCTCCATATATGTTCTGTACGCACCAAGTTCTTTTGATATATTCTCATTATCTTCCTTTAATTTATTCATATATGAATACACATCATTATGTCCGATTTTTACAATATTATATATTACGAAAACAAGCAGTATAACCATAATTCCAATAATTACAGCAAATGGAATATATTCTCCACCATATAAGAACATATACCACGCACCATTTCTTGTATAACCTGCCTCCTGCAATATAGCCGAATAATCTGCTGTAACTGTGTTGCCTTGTCTTCCATAAAATAATATATACAGAAGCTGTTTGCCTGCCTCTTTATCAGCCTCATACAGGGTTGTCGCCATATATCTTACCCTGTATTCATAATATATTGTGATAACTGATACTACCACCACAGTTGCAAGAAACATACCTATTGTATACACATATAATCTCTTTTTTAACGCTCTCTCCATCTGTATCCCACTCCTCTTATAGTATCTATATAATTCTTGTCCGAATTATCCATTTTCCCAAGCTTGGTCTTTAACCTGCTCACTGTTACTGTCAAAGTATTATCCTCAACAAATGTTCCTGTCCTGTCCCATAATTTCTGAAAAAATACTTCTCTTCTCACAATAAGACCGCGGTTACATACAAGTATCTCTAATAATGCAAATTCTGTAGGTGATAACTGTATATCCTTCGCAGCTTTCTTTATTGTAAGATTATCAAAATTAATAACAAGCGAACCTAATGTATATATATTAGAATTGCTTTTATCCATATTGGAAATACTTTTATCAAGCATAGCCTGTCTTCTTAAATTGGCACTTATTCTTGATAAAAGCTCAGATACCCTGAAAGGCTTCGTTATATAATCATCACCGCCTATATCAAGCCCTTTTGTTATGCTGTCCTCATCATCGCACGAAGTTAAGAATATAACCGGTGTCACACAGCCTTCACTGCGAAGCTTTTCGCATACACTAAATCCATCTCCGTCTGGTAAATACACATCTAAAAGGTATAAGTCTGTATTTTCCCTATCAATTTTATTAAATCCACTGATATCAGCACTTTCTATAACCTCATACCCCTTATCACGCAGAAGCTGTGATAACTGTCCTCTTATAACTTCATCATCTTCTAATATATTTATTACTGCCATTATCTATTTTCTCTCCATTTTATTAAATAATATTAATCATAGTTTACATATTTCTATTTATTATATCATATGCCCTGCGTTGCTTTTCCACGCATATGAAGTTTCGAAGAAACTTCTAAGTGACTACGAAGTAGTCATATTATATCATTATTTTTGTGCTGCTTTTCAGCACATATAAAGTTCCATAAGGAACTTTTAAGATGAGCACCTTTGTGCTCATTATATATACCACTTAAATTATAGTATAATTATTTAAATAACTTCTCATATATGTTATTATTAACGAGTTGTAAATATAGCAAAATTTATCAATACATTTTAGCTATTACACTTAAACCATAATATAATTATTAAAAAAAGGATTAAATCAATGAAAGACAAATTAAAAGCATTTCTAAAGAAAAAAGACATTGAAGTATCTGTAAAAAGATACGGAATTGATGCACTTGGTGCTATGGCGCAGGGTCTGTTCTGCTCTCTTCTTATCGGAACAATACTTAATACGCTCGGTACACAGCTTCATCTTGGCTTTCTTACAGACACTGTTGCTACTGTAAGCGGCGTTAGTTATACTGTCGGAGGACTTGCCTCTGCTATGAGTGGTCCTGCTATGGCTGTAGCAATCGGTTATGCCCTCAAATGCCAGCCTCTTGTATTGTTCTCACTTATAACAGTTGGTTTTGCCTCCAATGCACTTGGCGGTGCCGGCGGACCTCTGGCTGTATATTTTGTAGCAATTATTGCTGCTGAGGCTGGCAAGATGATTTCAAAGGAAACTAAAGTAGATATACTTGTAACACCTCTAATAACTATAGGTGTTGGAACAGGCGTTGCCGCACTTATCGCACCTGCTCTTGGAAAAGCTGCAATGAAAATCGGCGAACTTATAATGCTTGCAACTAACTTACAGCCTTTCCTTATGGGTATTGCTGTATCAGTATTAGTCGGTATTGCACTTACACTTCCAATATCATCTGCTGCCATATGTGCCGCATTTGGACTTACTGGTCTTGCAGGAGGTGCTGCCGTAGCTGGATGTTGTGCACAGATGGTTGGCTTTGCTGTAATGTCATTTAAGGAAAACCGCTGGGGCGGACTTGTATCGCAGGGAATAGGAACTTCTATGTTACAGATGGGCAACATAATCAAGAATCCAAGAATATGGATAGCCCCTATTATAACATCAGCAATTACCGGACCTCTTGCAACCTGTATCTTCAAGCTTAATATGAATGGAACTGCCGTATCTTCCGGTATGGGAACTTGTGGTCTTGTCGGACAGATTGGTGTATATTCCGGCTGGGTAAATGATGTGGCATCAGGGACTAAAGCCTCTATTACCGCTATGGACTGGGCTGGACTTATACTTATATCATTCGTACTTCCAGCAGTTATATGTCCACTTATTAATATGTTCTTAAAGAAAATAGGCTGGGTAAAAGATGGCGATATGAGACTTTCATAAAATAATACAGGAAATGAGGTTTAACTATGCTGACAACTATAAGAAAAGCTACGGTCAATGATAAAACACGCATTATGGAAATCTACGCTTACGCAAGACAATTTATGGCTGAACACGGCAATCCTAACCAGTGGAAGAATAACAATCCTTCTGAGGAAACAATCAACAATGACATTGCAAAGCAAGAAATGTATGTAATTGAAACAGATGGCGAGGTTCACGCAGTATTTTATTTCCATATTGGTGATGATTCCACTTATCAGGTAATTGACAATGGACACTGGCTGTCTGATGAACCTTACGGCACAATTCACAGAATTGCTGGTGACGGAACTATTCACGGCGTACTTGAAATTGCTGTTAATTACTGCAAGAAACAGATATCACACTTAAGAATAGATACACACCACGACAATAAAATTATGCAACACGTTATAGAGAAAAATGGATTTAAAAAATGTGGAATTATATATGTTAAAGACGGTTCTGAAAGAATTTCTTATGAATTAATATAATAATACAAGAAAACAATAAAAAATTTTAAAAATAAGAAAAATAAGAAATCCCCCACCTGTAAGCTTTTATACCGGTGGGGGATAACAAATTCTATCCAGTTATAGCTGTACTATATCCGTTTAGATTACATACTCAATATTATTTATTGTAATATCCTTATAATGCTTTCTTATAAATATCTGCTATCTGTTCCTGTGTGAATACAACTGGATTATTCGCAACACTTGCAGCAGATACCTTCATACAGTTCTCTGCCATCCAAGGAATATCCTTTTCTTCTATTCCTAAATCTGAAAGTGTACAATTAAGATTAATACTCTTAAGAAGCTCTCTTATCTTCAAGGCCAGATCCTTAGCTTCCTTACCGCCAAATAACTTTGCAATATCAGCAAATTTGCTTTCATTGCCAGTATAAGATGCTTCAATAATTGCCGGAGTAAGAGCCGCAAGACCTTTTCCGTGTACGATATCACGAAGTCCGCTTGCAGGGTGTTCCATTCCGTGTGCAAGAGTAACTCCTGCTATATTAATAACCATTCCGCCTATTGTGCTGGCAAGTGTTATCTTCTCCCAGCCATCTTTACCTGAATTACCATTGTATACATTTACAAGATTACCAGCTATAAGCCCTATTGCATAAAGACTGAGTGCATCTGTAAATGGCTGTGCAATCCTTGAAGTATATGCTTCCATACAATGACACAGAGCATCAAAGCCTACAGAAGCAAGCACTGATTTAGGCATTGTCATCATACATTCAGGGTCTACAATTGATACTTTGGCAACAATTGCATTACATCTAAGTGACTTTTTATCACCATTATCAGGATTGGTAAGAACTGCAAATCCGTTGCCTTCTGAACCTGTACCGCATGTTGTTGGTATGAGTATTAACGGAAGTGCCTTATCACCTGATTTCTTTCCAAATATATAATCACTTACATCACCGTCATTAACTGCAAGAAATGCTATTGCCTTTGCACAGTCCATTATGCTTCCGCCGCCTATTGCAACCACAACATCACAGCCTTTTTCTTTAGCGAAAGCGGCTCCTTCGCTGGCTGTTGTTGTAAGGGGATTTTGAGATACCTTATCAAAAAGCTCTGTTTCAAGCCCTGCCTGCTTTAAGCTGTCATTAACTTTATCATAAAGCCCTGACTTCTTGGCACTGCTTTTTCCTGTTACAATAAGAGCCTTTTTGCCATAAGGCTTAGCAAGCTCGCCAGCCTTATTAACCTTTCCTGAACCAAATACAATATTAACTGGAAGGTAGTAATTAAATTCTATAGCTTTACTGCTTTCCTGTGTAATTACATTTTCCATTATCATTCTCCATTCTTTCAAGTAATTACTATTAACAGCCACAATTACGATTATATAATTGTGGCTGTTATATTAATCTATGCCTATTTGGTGCTAAGGCTTTCTACTGTTTCCTTGATGATTTCATATGCTTTATCGCAGTCTGCCTCTGTAAGAATAAGAGGTGGTACCATACGGATTATATGTGATCCGATAGCTGTTATAAGAAGCTTTCTGTCAAAACAGCCGTGCTTTACATCTACGCCGCTTATTGTATCATCAAATTCTACACCAACAAGAAGTCCCTGATGTCTTACTTCCTTAACGTGTGGAAGCTTCTCTAACTCTGCACTGAAGTAATCACCCATTTTCTTTGCATTGTCAGCAAGATTTCTGTCAAGAAGCTCATTAACTTCTGCTAAAGCTGCTGCGCATGATACTGGATGTCCACCAAATGTTGTTCCGTGTGAACCTGCTGTAAATGCCTTTGATACTTCTTCTGTTTCACATATAGCACCTATTGGCATACCACCACCAAGACCTTTCGCCATAGATACAATATCTGGCTTAATGCCATAATTCATATATGACATCACTGCACCTGTTCTGCACCAGCCTGTCTGAACCTCATCGATAAGAAGAAGCATATCGTGTTCATCACAGAACTTTCTAAGACCTGTCATAAATTCCTTAGTTGCCGGGTGTACACCGCCCTCGCCCTGTACAGGTTCAATCATTATAGCGATTGTATTCTCTGTGCAGGCATCTTCAAATGCCTTAAGATCATTGTATGGTGCATATGAAAATCCATAAGTCATAGGTCCGAAACCTACCTGACAAGCATTGCCTGGCTGACCTGTTGCAGACATAGCACCGAATGTTCTTCCGTGGAAACCATCCTTAGCTGTTACTATATGATAACGGTTTGGTCCGTATTTTTCAACGCCATACTTACGAGCCATCTTAATCATTGCCTCATTGGCCTCTGTACCTGAGTTCTGGTAAAATATTTTATCCATACCAATTGTCTTACATACCTTCTCAGCAAGTAATGCCTGTGGAATTGTATAAGGATAATTAAATGTATGCATTATGTCCTCAACCTGATCCTTAACTGCGGCAACAACCTTTTCATTACAGCTTCCTGCATTATTAACTGCAATACCTGCGTAAAAGTCAAGATATGGTGTCTTATTCTCATCATAAAGATACATATCTTTTGCGGTTTCAGCAAGAAAATCGAAACGCTCATAAGTTTCAATCATATACTTGCTAACCTTGTCCTTAATATCCTGTGCTGTCAATCCTGTATCCTTTAACTTCATAATAATCCTCCATTCCTGTGTCATTGGTATGGCACATATACGTTTTTTACAAATCAAAAAGGCAAAGGCTCGAACAACTTTCGTTGCAACGGCGCCTTTGCCTTTAATTAATTCGTATATTTATTTAACACTGATAAAATAGCACACAATATATTGTATGTCAACATTATAATCTTACAATTATATTAACTTTCGCTTAATTATATTAACTATTAAAAAGTGAATTATTTACAAGAAATACAATCGTATATATGCTGTGCAGTTATCTGTATCTGTGTGATAACAATCACTAACGTACATTGCACTTCCTGCTATTATACACACTAATACTGCTATTAATATGCCTGTTATAATCTTTTCTTATTTAGCTTCATACTTTTCAATTGCCTCAATTACTGTCTTAAGTGCTTTTATTCTTGCATACTTCTTATCGTTAGACTCAAGTATGTGCCACGGAGCATATGACGTGTTAGTCTTTTCTAACATCTCATTAACGGCTTCCTCATAGCTGTCCCACTTCTCCCTGTTACGCCAGTCCTCATCAGTGATTTTCCAACGTTTCTCTGGTGTATTCTCTCTTTCCTTAAATCTGGCAAGCTGTGTATCCTTATCTATCTGAACCCAGAACTTTACAATAATTGCTCCCCAGTCGGAAAGTTCTTTTTCAAATTCATTAATCTCAACATAGGCTCTCTGCCAGTCATTCTTACTGCAAAAACCCTCAAGACGTTCAACCATAACCCGTCCATACCAGGTCCTGTCAAATATTGCAACGTGTCCTGTCTTTGGAAGCCGGTTCCAGAATCTCCAAAGGTAATGTCTTGATTTCTCGTGTGGTTCAGGACTTGCTATTGGGTGCACTTCATAACCTCTTGGGTCAAGTGCTTCTGTTATTCTCTTGATATTGCCGCCTTTTCCTGCCGCGTCCCAGCCTTCATATGCAATTATAACTGGTATCTTCTTTCTATATAATTCATTATGAAGCTCCTTTAAACGCTTCTGATAAAGGTCAAGAAGCCTTTCGTATTCCTCATCTGTAAGGCTTTTATCAAGGCTAACCTCATCTAATCTGCTTATTGGCTTTAATGGGAATGCATTCTGAAGAAGCGGAACTGACAGTGCACTGTTGGCAAATGCTGTGTCAATGCCCTGTACTATAGTCTCTAGTATCTGTAACTGTGCCCACTTCTTATCATTCGCATCTACTATATACCAGGGTGCTGTCGAATGATTGGTATCACACAGAAACTGGTCATACACTTCCATACATTCATCATAATGCTTATTCTGCCATCTGTCGTGCTTACTTACTCTCCATGCTGTATTCCTATCTTCCACTAACTTCTTTAATCGCTTCTTCTGCTCCTTCTTATCAATATTAAAGAAGAACTTAAGCAGGAGATATCCATTATCCGTAAGCTGTCGTTCAAATCTTTTAATACTCTCTATCCTCTTCTTATATTCTTCCTCTGAAAGCTCGCCGCTTAACTTCTGGCTTGTAACCTCTGACATCCAGCCGCTGTCCATAAACACGAACTTTCCTGCCTCTGGAATTTTTACAAAATGTCTGTAAAGGAACGGCTTTCTTTTCTCCTCTTCTGTCGGTTCGTCCATAACTGCAACCTTGAAAAAACGTGGATCTATATTCTTAATTAACTTTCCAAGCACACTTCCTTTTCCTGCCGCACCCCAGCCCTCAAGCAGTACGATTACTGGAAGCTTCTTTTCTTTCATAGCAATCTGCTGTTGTAAAAGGCTGTTCTTTGCATTGGCAAGTCTTTTATCCACTTCCTCTGCTGTTGGCTGTTCTACCTTGTTCCAATCTTTTAACATAATCAAATCCTCCAATCTAACCCACTTTTTATAAGTATTATAACAGAATATAAGACAAATTAACAGTATAAAAGCCACATCAAAGCTATTCCTGTAATCAGGAACATTTCCTCTGACGTGGCTTAATTATTTAATATATTATCTGATATTATTCTTACTATTTATCCAGTAATTTAGATGATACTGCTTATCTTGTTAATCAGCTATTACTTATCTGACTTATCAGCATCATCAAAATTTAATCTTTCTTCCTCAACAACTAATGGTCTGTTCATAAGTCGCTGGTTCATACTTAATATATATTCTCCCATAAGACCTATGAATATAAGCTGTAATGAACCTAATATGCTGACAAGGAGAATAAGTGGAACCATCCCCGCTGTAAATCTGTTCCAGTATACCAGCTTAAGAACAAGGTATACAATTCCTACAATTATGCTGACAAGACCAAAGAATCCACCAACAAATGTTGCAAGTCTTAATCCAAGCTTAGTATATGATGTAAAACTTAACATTGCAGCATCATAAAGAGTGAAGAAATTATTATGTGTCTTTCCTGCTCTTCTCTGTGCCTGTGTATACTCAATCTCAGTTCTCTTAAAACCTAATTCTCCAACAACACCTCTTAAAAATGGAATTGGATCTTTTAAGTCCTTCATAACCTGTACAAATGACTTGTCATATAAACCAAAACCTGTAAAATGCTCTATCTGTTCAACAGAAGACATTTTCTTTATAAGCTTGTAATAACAGGTTCTTAAGAAATACATTATCTTGCTTTCTTTACTGCTTGACTTTACTGCACATACTATCTTATAGCCCTTTTCCCATTCTGCTACAAGTCTTGGAATTACATCAATAGGGTCCTGAAAGTCTGCACATACTGGTATTGTACAATCGCCATCTGTATTAATAATACCATAATATGGAGAATTAAACTGTCCAAAATTCTTAGCATTAAATATTGCCTTAATCTTCTTATTACCCTCACATAACTGTCTTAACTTAACTCTTGTTGTATCAGTTGAGTCGTTATCAATAAATGTTATGTCATAATCATACTGTGGCAGATCCTTTGCAAACATCTCTATCAACGCTTCGCTGAGAGGTATAACATTTTCTTCCTCATTATAACAAGGTACCATAATACTAATCTTCTTCATCTTAATCTCCATTCTTACTTCTTTATTACATCTAAGATATTATAAATTCTGTGTTCTACACCATTCTATTGTCTCTTTTATACCATCTTCAAAAGAATACCTTGGCTCAAATCCAGTGTCTTCTCTTAACGCTGTAATATCTGCACACAAGTACATTACCTGTAAAGGACCATATGGAATATCTCCATATCCTATTGTGACATTTTTATTGGCATTTTGTCCTATAATATCAATATATTCTTTTAACGGTCTTGCTTTACCGCTTCCTATGCAGTATGTTCTACCGTCTGTACCTTTCTCACCAAGTAATCTCATTGCTAATGCTGCATCCTTTGAATAAAGGAAATCCCACATCTGCTCACCCTTAGTACAAGATGGCTTTTCTGAATTAAGAAGCTTATAAATAGTGCTCATAACCATTGTATTCTCACCATCATAAGGACCATATATGCTAAGTATCCTTGTCCATATATGACGCATTCCCTTCTGTTTACAGGCAATTCTTGTCATCTGTCCAGCACATAACTTGGCAATCCCATAACCATTTTCAGGAAATGCAGGAACACTCTCATTCAAAGAGCCTTCATATCTGCCATATTCAGCCTGTGAACCAGCACCTATAAAAGTATCACAGCCAAGTGCAAAAGCAGCTTCAACCGCATCAAGTGCATATTTTACATTAAGATTTTGTCCATACATATTATTTCTGCTGTTGCCAAATGTTCCGTCCCAGCCAAAATGATAGAACACATCAGCTCCCTCTTGAATAAGCTCTGGCAGTTTATTAAGCTCTGACAAATCGCAGTCAACACGCTTTACCATATCACTTGTCTTAATTCTGTCTGCACGTCTTGAACCCGGTCTTACAACAGCAACAACCTCTACTCCGTTAGATACGAGTTCATTAATCAGTGCTAATCCAATAGAACCTGTAGGTCCTGTAATTACCGCTCTTTTCATTAAAATCCCCATTTCTATATACTGGTTTCTATATTTATCCTGATATGGGACAGCAAGACTATCATTACTGATATTTACGCTGTCCCAATAAATGATTATAAATTATCAATTACAGCTATGCAAGATGGTTGCTTTCATATTCTTCCCTGTCAAGGAATGGTGCCATATCATCAACTGCCGCTGATACTATCTTTCCGTCTGGAAGTACCTTTGAACTTGATTTTGGTGCAAAATTCTGGTGCCAGTCTACAACTACCTCACAGAATACAGGACCCTTATGGTTAATAACTTCATCTATAGTTTCATTAATGCCATCAAGTCTGTCTATTCTGTAATAAGGAATATCAAAAGCTGGTATTACTCTTGAGAAGTCTGGTGTGCTAAGACCATATCCTCCACCAATTCCTACATATGGCTGTCCCTTAAACAGATTAGTCTGTGTCTGTCTGATAGAGTGATATCCATTATTATTAATAAGGAATATCTTGATATCAAGATTATTGTATACAATAGTCTGTAACTCCTGCATATTCATCATAAAGCTTCCATCACCCTCAACACAGATAATTCTCTTATCTGGTTCTGACACGCTTGCTCCTACTGCTGCTGGAAGTCCATAACCCATTGCCGCACAACCCGAATTAGTATATAATCTCTGACCCTTCTTAATATCAGCCGCCTGAAATGTTATAACACACGCCGCACCATTACTGCACACAACACTGTCATCTTCATTTAATTCCTCAAATAACTTTGTTGTGAATACATATGGATTTAATCCGTCTTTATCTTCATAATATTCTGGAAGTGTCGCTGGATACTTCTTATCTAACTGTCTGCACCAGTCAACCCATTCCTTATGACTGTCATTCTTCTCATATTCTGCCTCATTAACAGACTTAAAGAAATCTCTTAAATCTGCGTGAACAGGATAATCAACCTTCACTGTTGGCTTATTAAGCTCTGCAGCATCTATATCAACAACTATCTTATAAGCATTTTTGCCAAAATCGCCAAAATTATATCCAATCATACGGATATTCATTCTACAGCCTAATACAATAAGTAAATCTGCGTTCTGAACTATGAAATTACCTGCTCTTGTACCTACAGTACCAGGTCTTCCACAATATAACGGATGCTCATCCCATATAATATCGTGTGCATCCCACGCTGTAACAACTGGAATTCCAAGCTTATCAATACATTTAATGAATTCATTCTGCTGGTTAGCGTGTCTTATAGCTGTTCCTGCAAGTATTACAGGTCTTTTAGCTTCTTTAATCTTAGCAAGCACATCCTTAGTATACTGTTCATCATATACCGGATTATCCTGATTAAATGATGCCCAGTGTTCATCAATATAACCCTGCTTGTCAAAGCCCTCTAAATCGTCTGTTTCAATAAATGTTGAGGCAACATCGCCAGGAATATCAAGCCATACCGGACCCGGACGTCCATTAAGCATAAGAAACCAAGCCTTCTCAACTTCTTTTCTTATACTCATAGGATCTGTAATCATCTTGGCATACTTAGTCATAGTAGATACTGCTGATGTAATATTAACTTCCTGATCACCAAGCTGACGAAGCGGAAGGTTAGTTGACCATACTGTTGTCTCTCTTTTAGCCTGTCCGGTAACAACAAACATTGGAATAGAATCAACATATGCACCGAATACACCTGTAATTGCATTAGTTCCGCCAGGACCACCAGTTACACATACAGGAGCAATCTTTCCTGTCTGTCTTGTATAACCTTCTGCAGCAATTGTACAAGCCTGTTCGTGATGATTATAAGTAATCTTTAAGCCTTCCTGATGTCCAAATGCATCATTAAGGTGCATAGCTGCTCCACCAGTTATCATAAACATATCGGTTACACCCTGCTTAACAAAGAATTCTGATATATATTTTGCAACTTTCATTCTCATAATGTTTATCCATCCTTTTAATAATATTCTATCTTTATATTAAATTAAGCAGGTCTAAAGGCATTGCCGCCGCTCCTACTGCCTTGAACTTGTATACATCTTCTGGTGACCTGAAATCAAATCCATAGGTTACACCTATGAAATCCATACCAATCTTTTCTGCACCGATAGCATCGTGACTGCTGTCACCAATCATAACTGCATTAGAATAATCAGTAACTCCTAAGTCAACCATACATTTCTCGATAATATCAACCTTTTTTAACTTATTATTATGGTCAGCACCATATAATATATTAGTATACTTATCAAATCCAAAATGCTTTAAAATTGCCTCAGCATAATCCTGTCTTTTATAAGTTGCTACCGCAAGCTTTACATTTCTTTCCATAAGCTTGTCAAACACTTCATATATTCCATCATATGGAACTGCCTTAAGAAGCTCATAATCCTTATATCTGTTTCTAAAGCAGGTTGCAATGTCCTGTAATATATCTCCACTAAGATTATATGCTTTGGCGAATGAGTCCTGAATTGGAGGTCCGATAAATGTCTTTAAAACATCCTCACTTAATGGCTCAAATCCCATCTTATCTATTGTATATTTTACTGATGCAAGAACCCCTTCTGTTGTATCAAGAAGTGTTCCGTCTACATCAAATACCGCTATCTCATATTTTCCCATAGTTATTTCCTTTTTCTTGTGATATTTATATGATAAAACCGCATTTTCCTAAAATCAACTTTAATATATATAATGAATTATCACCAGCTTCATCTGAGCCAGTAATATTCTTGAATTCTTCTTTATCAAATACATAATCAAAATGGTCACCATTATTAGGCGTAACATCACTTAATGTAATAATCTTTACTGTATCTGGTCTGTCTGATAACTGTGCTGACAGATTAACATAGCTTTTACTGTCACTGATAAATACATACTCATCCAGCTGGTCTGATTTATCATCTATGCCTTTATCAGTCAGACTGTTATACGATATCGTAATATCTTTAGCAAGACTGTTAACCCATATTACCGTTCCCTTATAAATTCTGTTATCATCTGATACTGTTACTTTGCTGTCATCTACATCAGGCTTAACCATAATATCCTGATTAATCCCAGCACTTTTTATAATGATATTCTGATTATATAAATCTTTCTTTAAATTATTATATGATTCATCTGAAATATCTGTAATTATTTTCTTGTAATTATCATATAACTGCTTTATAAACTGCTCATCATACATAAGCTGCTTATCTTCACTCTTAGCAAGTTCAGATAATATTTCATTAATCTGCTTTACTGATAAGTTTTCCTTATCCATAAGATATGAAACATAGCTTGGATGACAGCTGTTAAATGCTGCCATATAAAAGAACATATTATAGCCCCATGGCTTAGTTTTGTAAATATCCATAATATTACAGTCCAAGGCTTCCAAAATCTGGCTTATATCATAATTCTTATTATAATAATCATTAAGATGCATAGCCAGAAGCTCTATCGGACAATTACCTGCACTTTTCCCCATCCCATATACTGTGGCATCTACAAGTACATCTCTTTTCGTATTACATAGAAGCATTTCCTGACAATTAGCAAATGCTCTCTGGAAATTATTGTGCGAATGATATCCAAGACTTATATTTTCCTTTAACCCCTCATCAAGCATATAAAAATAATGCAAAAGGCTATCCTTCTGCAACAGACCATATGTGTCAACCATTGATACTGCATATGGCTCTATATCATTAGCAAGCTTTATTAAATACTGCAATTCTTCATCATTATAGCTTGTAATTGAAACAAGCTGTACAAATACCTTATAACCAAGTGCTTTTACCTTGGCACAGTATTCAACAGCTTCTTTTCTTTTATCTTTTTTAAATATTACCCTTATTCCATCTAATATGGACTCATTACAAGGCTGAAGGTTAGACAGACTACAAGTACCGTAGTCTATCATACCTACAACCATAGTATCTTTATGATTACATTTGCCATATACTTCTTCAAAGCTTCTGGTATCAGGAAGAATACTTCTATTGATGTCGAACTCTCTTCTGTCATCAATAAATCCAACTTCTACTATATCAATTCTGGCATTTACAAGCCTTTCAAATATACTTATTAAATTATTATGACCGAAATTCCAGTCATTAACATATCCACCATCTCGTAATGTACAATCTAAAAGCTGAATTCTACCCAAGTTACTTACCTTCCATCATAATTAGTTAATTACTTTTTGCTAAATGCCCAAAGCTTATTCATAAAGAAGTTGATAGGAATACTTATAACAAGATTAATAATTGGTGCTAACATCTTGCTTATATGAAGAACTGATACCCACAATACTGATAATATATTATTAAGAATCAATCCTGTAAATCCATAAGAAACATATGTCTTAAATAATGCTGCCCATATATTTCTCTCTTCGCCATCTTCTTTCTTAAATACAAACTTGTTATTCCAGTAAAATGACCAGAGAACACTAAGTAACCAAGAAACAATGTTAGCAATTATATAATCAAACTTCACACCGCTCTTAGATACAATCAAAAGTGTTACAACATAAAGTAAATAAGAAATAATTGTATTAGACACACCTACTAATCCAAACTGTAAGAATTCCTTAAATGTCTGTCTTTTCTTATCTGTTAAGTCCTTTTTAATAATCTTAAAAAGCAGCTCAACAAAAAACATATAAATTTTTTCAATAAAACCGTATATTGCCTTACCCATATTAATGTATTTTCCTTATGACCATAAATTTAACATTTACACCTTTGCTGTCCGTTCGTTAACGGCATTGTGCTCACTAAATTACTGATTAACAGCTTCCTTGATTGTCTTTGCCATATAATCAATCATCTCATCTGTCATTCCTGGATATACACCTACCCAGAATGTATCTCTCATAATTCTGTCTGTGTTGTCAAGAGTTCCTACTACTCGGTAGCCTTCTTTTGTTGCTCTCATCTCATCAAAGCAAGGATGCTTTATAAGATTACCAGCAAAAAGGTTTCTTGTCTGTACATTATGGCTCTCGATATATTCAACAACAGCCTTTCTGTCAATGCCTTCTTTTACTGTAATAAGGAAACCGAACCAGCTTGGTCTTGAATTATCACAAGGAACTGGAAGAATTACCTTATCTTCGATATCTGCAAGTGCTGCTCTTAATCTGTCAAAGTTATGTCTTCTTCTCTCAACGAATGAAGGGAACTTCTCAAGCTGTGCACAACCTACTGCTGTCTGCATATCTGTTGCCTTGAGATTATAACCAAAATGTGAATATACATACTTATGGTCATATCCTAATGGAAGCTCGCCATACTGCTTATCAAATCTGTGTCCACAGAGATTATCCTTACCAGAAGGACATACGCAGTCACGTCCCCAGTCTCTGAATGAACGGATACACTTGTTAAGAAGTGGGTTGTTAGTATATACGGCACCACCTTCACCCATTGTCATATGGTGTGGAGGATAGAAGCTGCTTGTTCCTATATCACCGATTGTACCTGTGAACTTCTCTTCTCCATTAATTGTATATTTTGAACCAAGTGCATCACAGTTATCTTCTACTAACCAGAGATTGTGCTTATCACAGAATTCCTTAACTGCTGATAAATCAAATGGATTACCAAGTGTATGTGCAATCATAACAGCCTTTGTCTTATCTGAATATGCTTCTTCAAGCTTTGTTACATCAATATTGTACTGTGGAATTGTAACATCTACAAATACAGGAACTGCACCATACTGTATAGCTGGAGTAACTGTAGTTGGGAAACCAGCAGCAACAGTGATAATCTCATCACCTCTGTTAATTCTTCTCTCACCAAGAAGTGGTGATGTAAGTGCCATAAATGCGTTAAGGTTAGCTGATGAACCTGAGTTGACAACTGATACATACTTTACATTAAGGTATTCACCGAGCTTCTTTTCAAACTCATCTGTATAACGTCCTGATGTAAGCCAGAATTCAAGTGCTGAATCAACAAGATTCATCATTTCCTTGCTGTCATACACACGGCTTGCATATGATATTCTGTCTCCCTCTTTGTACTGTTTCTGGTTATGATACTTCTTGCAGTACTCATCTACCATTGCAAGAATTTCTTCTCTTGCTTCTAATTCATTCTTATTATCAAACATTATTTATCCTCCATAATTAATTATTCTGCAAAAAATTCGTCTATCTGCATATCCATACATTTAACTACATCGCCATTAGCCGCATATACCTTTGACCATTCAACTGACTTTTCAATAGCTGTATCAAAATTCCAGCGTGGTTTCCAGCCAAATGTTGTCTTTAACTTAGAGCAGTCAAGCTTTAAGAAATTAGCCTCGTGTGGGCCTCCGTCATATTTGTTAACCCATTTAAGTCCTTCACCCCATTTATTACAAAATGTGTCTACAAGAACTCCTGTTGTTATACAATCGCTTTCATCTGGACCTACGTTATAGAAACCAGCATACTTCTTATCCTTGAACTGCTCCATAGCTATCATAAGATAAGCTGCAAGTGGTTCTAATACGTGCTGATATGGTCTTGTTGAATGTGGGTTACGGACAACTATATCTTCCTTCTTAATAGCTGCTCTTACACAATCTGGCACAATTCTGTCATTGGCAAAATCACCACCTCCGATTACATTACCAGCTCTTGCTGTTGATACAGATACATCCATATCATTGAAAAATGAATTGATATAACTGTGTGTAACAAGCTCTGAGCAGGATTTACTGTTAGAATATGGATCATATCCGTCAAGAGGTTCATTTTCCCTATATCCCCATGCCCATTCATTATTATGGTATACCTTATCAGTAGTTACATTAAGAAATGATTTAACACAAGGGTTAAGTCTTACACATTCACATATATTAACTGTACCCATGACATTAGTTTCATAAGTGTATACAGGGTCTTTATATGAATCCCTTACAATAGGCTGTGCAGCAAGATGTAATACTATCTCAGGCTGTACTTCCTTAAACACTTCCTTTAAATGTGCTAAATCTCTTATATCTCCTATAACAGAATTAATATTGTTCTCAACGTCTGCCATTGAAAAAAGGTCAGGGTTAGTAGGTGCTTCAAGCGAATATCCTGTAACCTCTGCTCCTGCTTTTACAAGAATTCTGCAAAGCCAAGAACCCTTAAATCCTGTATGTCCTGTAACAAGAACTTTTTTGCCTTTATAAAAACTTAAATCCATCTTTATATCTTATCCCTTCCTGATAATAATTACCATTTTTTCCAAGGAGCTGTTCCTGTGCTAAGATACTTCTCAAGCATATCCATTTCTCTCTTGTTATCCATACACTGCCAGAAGCCATTGTGCATATATGACATAAGCTGTCCTTCCTTAGCAAGCTTCTCAAGTGGATCTTTCTCAAATACTGTGTTATCACCTTCAATATAATCAAATATTTCAGGATTAAGTACCATATAACCAGCATTGATTGGTGCACCATCCATAACACTCTTCTCTCTGAAAGACTTAACAGCATTATCTCCGCCAATATCAAGAACACCCTTCTGCTGTTCAAGCATAACTGATGTAAGAGTAGCAATCTTTCCGTGTTCCTTATGGAACTCTACAAGCTTTGATATATCAACATCACATACGCCATCACCATAAGTCATAAGGAAAGGTTCATTACCTACATACTTCTGTACTCTCTTAATTCTTCCACCTGTCATAGTATTAAGTCCTGTATCAACTACAGTTACCTTCCAAGGCTCACAATGCTGTTCGTGGATTATCATATCATTAGAACCTTTAGTAAAGTCAAATGTAATATCACTATTATGAAGGAAATAATCAGCGAACCATTCCTTTATTACATACTGCTTATAACCAGCACATATAATAAATTCATTAAATCCATAATATTCATATTCTTTCATAATATGCCAAAGAATTGGCTTACCGCCAATCTCAATCATTGGCTTTGGCTTAAACTGGCTTTCTTCACTTATTCTTGTTCCGAAACCACCAGCTAATAATACAACCTTCATACTGTTCCTCCAGTCTTTTTTAAGTATATTTAATATCCTTTTATATTTTTCATCAATCCACACTTCTCCAATGCTCAAGTGTTTCTTTAAGAGTCTGCTCTAATGAAATAACCGGCTGCCAGCCGACTTCACTCTTAATCTTGTCTATGTCAGGTTCTATAATTGGAACATCTACAGGGCGTAGCTTATTCTCATCAACCTTAACCTCAATGGCTGTATCAGACATTGCTACTATCTCATCAAGTATCTGACTTATTGCAATTGCGTGTCCTGTTCCTACATTATATGTCTCCCCGCGTCTTCCATGTTCAACAAGAAGTGCATAGGCCTTTACTACATCTCTTACATCTGTAAAATCTCTCTTGGCACTTAGATTACCAACATATATAACTGGCTCCTGTCTGCCTTTCTCAATATCTGCAACCTGCTTGCAGAAATCAGCTACAACAAACATAGGTGTCTGGTTAGGACCTATATGGTTAAATGCCCTTACCATCATTATATCAAGGCCATAAGCATCAGAATATATCTTTCCCAACATATTCTGGCACGCCTTTGTAGCTGCATATATATTGCCTGGACGAACTGTATTATCTTCAACAATCGGACATTCACCCTCTTTGATATGTCCGTATTCTTCACCCGAACCTATAAGAAGTACTCTTGGCTTTTTATCAAGCTGTCTTACAGCATCAAGAAGATTAACACAGCCTTTTATATTAACATCAATTGTAAGCGTTGGATTCTTCCACGAATATGCAACTGATGACTGTGCAGCAAGATGAAATATATAATCAGGCTGTTCAGCCTTAAGCAATCCTACTATCTGTCCAATGTCAAGAATATCGAGATTCTTAACAACTGCATTATCCATAACAAGCTGTTCTTTCTCTGTCTTAGTAACTGTAACCTCGTATCCACAATCATCAGTAAGATGTCTTACAAGATATGGACCGACAAAACCGCCTCCGCCAATTACTAATGCTTTCATATATTACCTCATTTCTGATAATCAAATATTGTCAGGACAGAATCTCTGCCCTGACTCCTCGTAACATTTAACATTTATTAGTTATTAGCTTCTGCTTCTTTCTTTACTAATTCAAGGTCATTCTTAACCATTCTCTCAACTAATTCCTGGAAAGAAATCTCTCTCTTCCAGCCAAGCTTTGCTTCTGCCTTAGCTGGGTTACCAATAAGAAGTTCAACCTCTGCTGGTCTGAAGAACTCTGGATTAACCTTAAGTACAACCTTACCTGTTGCCTTATCCTTTGCTATCTCATTAACGCCTTCGCCCTCGAACTCAACTTCAATTCCTGCCGCAGCAAATGCTGTCTTAGCAAATTCTCTTACTGTTCTTGTCTCATTAGTAGCGATTACATAATCGTCTGGCTCTTCCTGCTGTAAAAGTAACCACATAGCTCTTACATAATCCTTTGAATGACCCCAGTCTCTCTTTGCATCAAGATTACCAAGTTCAACATGATCCTGAAGGCCTAACTTAATACGTGCTACAGCATTAGTAATTTTTCTTGTAACGAACTCTTTTCCTCTTCTTTCTGATTCATGGTTAAAAAGAATTCCTGAACAAGCATACATGTTGTAGCTTTCTCTATAGTTCTTTGTTATCCAATGTCCATAAAGCTTAGCAACTCCATATGGGCTTCTTGGATAGAAAGGTGTATCCTCTGTCTGAGGGATTGCCTGTACCTTACCAAACATCTCTGATGTTGATGCCTGATAAAATCTGCACTCCGGCTTAACTATTCTGATAGCTTCAAGCATATTAGTTACACCAATAGCATCAATATCTGCTGTTGTACAAGGTGTATCCCACGATGTAGCTACAAAAGACTGTGCAGCAAGATTATATACCTCATCTGCCTGTGATATTCTCATAGCTGATATTAATGATACGATATCCTGCATATCTGCATATATAAAATGTATCTTATCCTTAATGTGGTCTACATTACCATAATCAACGACACTCTTTCTTCTCATAAGGCCATATACGTTATAGCCTTTTTCAAGAAGAAGTTCTGCTAAATAAGAGCCGTCCTGTCCTGTAATACCTGTAATTAATGCATTTTTCATAATTCTACTCCATTCTTTAATTTAGTCTGCATATTTTATAAATATTCATTCTTTCCTGCTTCTCTTAAACTTGCAAGGACTTTCTTTATCTCTCCAGCATTCTCTTTAGTTGAAATAAGTGTCGCATCTTTAGTATCAACAACAATCATATCTCTTAAGCCTACTGTTGCTATAAGCTTGTCTGCTCCTTCAATTACACAGTTCTTTGTATTAACAGTAACAACATTGCCATTGACAACATTGCCATCTTCATTATTCTCTTTAATTCTGCCAACTGCAAGCCAAGAACCAACATCATCCCAGCCAAAATTACCTGCTAATGTATATATATCATCAGCCTTTTCCATAATTCCATAATCCACTGACTGTGATTCAAGGTCAGGGAATTCTTTCTTAAGTGTATCCTGATAATCAGCTGTTCCAACAGAAGCCTTAATTTTCATAAGTCCATCATATGTTGATGGCATAAAGCTCTTAAAACATTCAAGTATTGTTGAAACCTTCCATACAAACATACCTGAATTCCAAAGATAAGAACCATCTTCAAGATATGACTTGGCTGTTTCAAGATCTGGCTTTTCAACAAACTTTTCAACTGAATAGCTCACGCCTTCCTTGTTATCCTTATTATATTTGATATAACCATAGCCCGTCTCTGGATAATTAGGTGTAATACCTACTGTTACAAGATTAGCTCCGCTCTCAGCAACCTCACAGGCATTAACAAATGTATCTTTAAATATATCATTATGCTTAATAAGATGATCTGATGGAAGAACTATCATAACTGCATCATCATATTTAGATGCAACGTGTACCGCTCCAAGACCTATACAAGGTGCTGTATTTCTTCCTATTGGTTCGCAGAGAATATTCTCTTCTGGAATACCTGGAAGCTGTTCTTTAACAAGCTCTCTATAATTAGCATTTGTTGCAATATATACATCTTTAATGTCAACTAATGGACTTATTCTTTCAACCGTAAGCTGAATCATTGTCTTACCGTCATCTGTTAATGACAAGAACTGCTTTGGAAGGTTCACTCTACTCCTTGGCCAAAATCTCTCGCCTTTTCCGCCTGCCATTATCAATGCTGTTTTTTTCATGATATACCTCATTTCTTAAATAACTGAATATTTAACGTTTCAATATAGGCACACTACGCCTTTCTATAAGCTTTAAAATTATATCCCAACAGACCCTATTTGTCAATTTCTCCTGGCTTTATATTCATTGAATTATGGTCTTTGCATAACATTATCTTAACTTGTAGAAACTTAATGTGCCATCATTACTTACAATTGGTGAAATGCCAAGCTTTTCTGTAAGCTGGCTCTCTATCCTTCCAATAAACTCTTTATCATTCTCCCATTGGACAGTTCTTTCTTGTGTCATAAGCCCCTTATCTGGATTTTGCTCTTTAACGCCTGCACACACTGCCAAGTCTATCTTTCATCAGTTCACTATTCCCTTAATTAATTATATTTATAATAATTTTATCAAACTGGACTTTATTATTCAACAATATGTATCTGTTTTATTAGACATTTTCTATATGATATTATATAATAAATCATTAGCTTTCCTGCAACGCCAACTGGCATTAAAGCTTTTATATTCTATAAATAATAGGAGATAATGTATGTCATATAACTTAATTAACCAGTTCAAAAAGGATAATAAAATAACACCTAAGGGTATCCTTTTTATTTTTATGCTGTTCGTTATTGTTGTACAGTCTGCAATAATTATTTACAGTAACTTATTTGAACTTGAACATCACCTTGGATTTGATGCTTCATCAGCTTATCTGCAGGCTGTTGAAATATGGAGATGTAAATCTTTAGTTCCATCAACCTTTGCACTGACAACTACTCTTGGTCTTGATTCACCGACTCCGCTTGCCGCACTTTTCTACGGCATTACAGGAAATATCTTTCTCGGATTTGGAATCGCCAATATTATACTTGATGTTGTAATAGCTGTTATATTCTATAACCTATTAAAGGAATTCAAATTATCCGCTTTTGAGATTGCTCTTGGATTTATCTTCCTTTTATGTCCATTTATGACACCAGACCATTTCATAGATAACAACCTTTCTTATTTTGCAATGGTTCTTGGCGAGCAGGGCTCTTACAGCGTAAAGATAATAACTATGCTTCTTTTATTATGGGTTGTCGTACAGTTAGAACACCGTAATAATAAAGCTTTACAGGCTGGCTCAGAAAATGTATCGCACAACAATATCAAATTATATATATCAATTGTATTTGCAACACTTTTCTCTATGCTTACAGCAATTTCAAGTGGAATATATGTTGCTATTACAATATTAGTTCCTTGTGTGTTCTACTATGCTTTTAAGATTATCTATAAGAATTCTTTAAAGGTGCTTAAAGACTATGGCTTTATATTTACTATGGCACAGCTTGTATTAACATTTGCCTGCAAAGCCATATCAGGTCATATATTTGTTTTCCATTCTAAAGAAAGCTCTATGGTATTAACAGGTATATATGAATTCTGGCACAACATAGGAAGTCTTATAATGGGATATCTGCAATTACTGTGTGGAATTTCTATTGAAACAACAACAAGCCTTTTCTCATTCAGGGGAATAATCCAGATATTATCCATAGGCTTTATATTATTCATATTAATTCTTATGGTAATATCTGTTAAACGCATTATTAAAGAAATAAAACAGAAGGATATCGACTTTACAGAGATAATTCCATATACAATAATATTAGTTAATATCGCAATATTCATATTCTCTTATACTTTATATGATGGATATTTTTTTGAATACCGCTACCTTATTATTGTATACCTTATGCAGATTGTAATATGCTTAAAGGCTATTAATAAGCTCAGTGATGAGCATATATTTAAAGCACTCATTACATTTGCAATATCATTCGTGCTCTTATGTGAAAGCGTTGGATTATTCAGGCTCTATCACGAAAAGACTATAGACTCCGATACTCTTGTTCCTCTTCTTGAAGAAGTCGATACTCTTGATGTTCCTATAGCATATGTATGGGGTACAACTTCTGCGCAAATGCAGATAGATGCAAGAAATTTCAGAATAATGGATCTTAATCTTGTATACAGAACACTTACTGATGATACTTATCAGAGAAGCAACCGCTGGGGCGATTATCTTTATTATGATGAAAACAGCCAGTGGACAGGAAGAACCGTGCTTATCACAACACTTGATGATTTGACAACACTTCCTGAATTTATAGTTAACAAATATACTTTTGTTAATAATTACGGCGATTATCTTATATATGTATCAGAAATCAATCCTTTTGATTTAACTGCATTTGATAATAACTGTACCGAAAATATTAACTTTATGTATTCAGAAGGCGTTGATATTGGATGGGCTGAACTTGACAGTAATGGCTATCTTGTCGCTGATGATACTGTTTCTGGCAACATTATGAATATGACACTTCCTGGTGTTGAAAAAGGAACATATTCCGTTACAATAAACTACTCATCTGATGACAATAATTCAGATACTTATTTTGAAATATGTAACCTTGCTGATGACAGTATTATTGCCAAGGCTTCTGCAACAGCATATAACGAAACTACAATTGATAATATCGAAGTAAATGATACTTCTGATTTAATAATTAAATGCTTCAAAAAAGACGGCTACAGCCTGATATTAAAGAATGTGCATATTAACAGGAAATAGCTGGAATAAATCTTATATCAATAAAATCCCCCTTATATATTGGAAATACAGCCAGTAAGATTTCTATCTTATAGCCATAAACCCAATATATAAGGGGTATCTTATAGTTATTATAATGTTTAAAACGCAACAAAATATTTTAACCGGACATAACCAATTAATAATCCAACCTCTATTATTAATTAACTGGAACCCAGTATTCAAGCACTGCTGAGCCTACTGTAAATTCATCTGATAATTCAAAGCGTTCATAGAATTTATCAAGATTAACACCTTTATCAGTTAAAGTATAATGTGCATTATAATCCATAATTATCGGCTCATCAATGTTATCAAGTTCATTCTGTAAATATTCCAATGACTGAGGATATACATCTAAATCTGCAAAGTCTATAAAATAATATCCACTATCCCAGCCAAGTTCGTAATATACCATAGGAATTGAAAATCCTATCGCCTTAGTGTCTTTAGCACATACATCCGCTATATGCTGTATCTCACTGTTATATACTTCTGTATTTCTCATATCTGACAGTTCATTACCGCCCTCAACATATGAATAGTTGTATACTCCTGCCGCACACATAGCAAGAAGTATCCCTGCTGACAATGCCGCAAAGCCTTTTAAGAGTATCGAAAGATATCCTGCCTTGCTCTTCTGGTAATTCTTTATACAGTAATCTGCAAATACAGCAATCATAATCACTATTGTAAAATGAACAATTGTAAGATTACCATACGCTGTACGGTTAATATAATATGTCATCTGCCCAAGTGCCATAACTGCAACAACTGCCATAAAGGCATCATATCTGCTGTCGTCAATATTCTTATCACCTGTATTAAGATTAGAATTAAAGAAGACATTCCCTATAAAAAACAATCCAAAAAATGCTGTTATAAGCCATGCAACAATACCTTTCTGGTATTCATATCTAAGATAATCAAAATAGTCTGAATTCATAAGTGGGAATATGAACTGCTTAATGCTTATAAAGCTTCCACCCATAAGAACATTGATAATTCCTGTAATAACCCACGCTCCTGCTATTGTTCCTATAAGTGCCAATACAACAATCAATGTGTTTGTATACAGACCTGCCTGTTTGAAATTATATTTTTTGACATTATCAATAATATAGTATGCTGCTACTGCTATAGTGTATACAATGCCTGTTTCAAAGTTCCATATTACTGATATCATAAGCAGACATACATTAATAATTATATATACAGGCTTATAACAGTATTTTCTCTTAACACCAAAGAATAAATAAGCGAGTATTATGCCTGCAAATAATGTTCTATGTGGTACAAGCTGGAAGTACACCCCTGTATGCAGTGAACAATTAACAACAATAAGTGCAGTAACCGCCATTATTCTGACTGCATTGTTACTTACAAGTTCAATTATTACATAGGCAGCTGCCATATATGAAAATGCTGACAAGGCTGCCATAAGTATCATAAATGTATTAATACCACCACCAATAAGCTTTAATATTGGGGCTAATATAAGTGCATAATATCCATACACACCTGAATTAAGACCGCTTCTTGCAACACCATTAACCGCTGAATACACTGTATTAAAATACGCATCAAAATGATATACATTATAATCTGTTGAATACACATTAGGCAGATAAAATGAATAAGCATATATAAGCCCTGCTGCTACCGCAAATAAATACAGATACACCTTATTCTTAACCGGTTGTACCACAGCATTTTCTTTCTTAATAACAGCAAGCGTTATTATAAATATAGCTGTCAATGCAATCACAGTAATCTTTTCATTAGCGTGATACAGGTAATCATCTGCTGCCGGTCCGTCAAACAGATTGACCTCATTAAGATAACAGCCTATAAGTATGCCGAATACAACTAATATAATAAGAGCTGATATAACACTGTACACTTTATTATTACTGCCTGATAACTTTAATCTGTTCTTTACTGCCGGAATGTTCATAATAATACATACCAGCAGGCAGAACACAAGAAGAAATACAGCATATGGAATTATATTTGATGTAATCTTTACACTGTATACAGGATTGCTCTCTATCTTGTATACATACAGCTCAATACCAGCTAATGCAACAAGATATGCTATGCCTATGCTGAATATTTTTCTTATTAAATTATTCTCACTATTCATTCTTATTAACTTTCTATTATTAACTCTTTATTACTGATTATTATTACAACCAGCTATTTTATATTCATAATTTCATTGTCTGATTTATTCTTCATCCAATAATGGTATGAACATAATCTTTTTAAGTTCTTCTCTTGATAAAAATGGAGCTAAATCCTCAAGTGGAGGACTCACAAGTGTTCCGTCCTCTAATCTCTTAGTACTGCTCTTTGGCTCCCATACCTGCTTGGTATCTGTAAATATTTCACAGAATACAGGACCATCTGTCTCTAATACCTTATCAACTGTTTCCATCATCTCTTTGTTAGATGAAGCACTGTAATAATCATAACCAAATGCTTCAGCAATCTTCTTGAATTCAGGGAAAGATAAATCTCCTGACTCTGGACCAATTCCTATTTTGCAATGCTCTTTAAACAGATTGTTCTGTGTAAGTCTTATTGAATGGTAACCGTTGTTATTAATGAGGAATACTTTAATCGGAAGCTTGTTAGTAATTATTGTCTGGAGTTCCTGCAGATTCATCATAATACTGCCGTCACCCTCAAGACATATAGTAGTTCTTCTGCCACCACCTATACAAGTACCAATAGCTGCTGGAAGTCCGTATCCCATACTGGCAACAGCACTGTTATTAGCCATTCGGCTGCCTTTTTTAATAACATAAGTCTGATTACCTACAACACAGCACGCCCCATTAGATACTGCTGTAAGGCTGTTCTCTGGAAGCTGGCTGCTTAAGTATTTAATAAATGCGTATACATTAGCTGTACTTCCATTTTCCTCCCACTGCTTTGGCTGTACAACAGGATATTCCTTTTTCCACTTCAATGTTGTACTGCACCACTCATCTCCTCTGAATACAGGTGCTATATCTGAAGCGTATTTATCAAGCTTTGTAAGGAAATCCTTTGCATCTGCCCATACTGGCATTTCAACGTGGATAGTTGGCTTCTTTAACTCAGCTTTATCTATGTCTACCATTATTACTTCTGCGGCTCTCGCCCAGGTCTTCCAGTTATATCCTGTCTGGCGGATTGATATTCTTGTTCCTACTGCTAATATAAGGTCAGAATTCTGTATAGCCCAATTGCCTGGTCTGTCACCCATATTACCAGCTCTTCCACAATAAAGAGGATTATCATCTTCAATAAGGTCAACTGCATTCCAATATGTCACAATAGGAATATTAAGCTTCTTGGCAACTGAACGGAATACATCATATGCACCCGAAAGTCTTATTCCATAACCTGCGTGAAATACTGGTCTTTTCGCATTCTTAATCTTTTCAAGAACAGCCTTGACAACGCTATCCTCAACAGGCGGTGGAAGCAGCTTATCATCTTCCTCTGGATCATAACCCCTTAATTCATCTGTTTCAATATATCCACCCTGATAATTAACCGGAATATCTATCCATACAGGACCAGGTCTTCCTGTTGTAGCAAGGTGCCATGCCTTCTCAAGAGCATATCTTATATCCTTAGGGTCTTCAATCATAGTTGCATATTTAGTCATATTAGATACTGACTTTACTATATCATATTCCTGATCACCCATAGCTCTTAACGGAGTTTCAGTATACGATAAGGCATACCTTGCTGTTGTATCATATCTTACCTGTCCGCTTATTATAAACATCGGTATTGAATCAAGCCAGCCGCCAACTACACCTGTAAGTGCATTAGTTCCACCCGGTCCAGTTGTAACACATACTGCTGCAATTCTGTTATCAATTCTTGCATAGCTTTCAGCCGCCATAGCACAAGCCTGTTCGTGATGATTATAAGTTACCTTAAGCCCTTCATTGTGTCCAAGTGCATCATTAAGGTGCATAGCTCCTCCACCTACTACAGAAAACACATCTGTAACACCGTGGCTTACAAGAAAATCTGCAACATAATCAGCTAAACGTATTCTCATATTCTAATCTCCATTCTATTAATCATTTTATAATTATTTTTATACTTTACAAATATTCGTATACTGTCAATATATAATTCTACCGGATTCTCTGTGTCGCCCAAAATCGTATCGCTTATATCTTCCATTTCGCAGACGTGAACCACATACACATATGAGCAATATAAATCATAGCTTCATTATTATCATCACTAAACCATTTTTAATTCTATCCAGAGCTATGTCATCTAAAACTTATAAAAGCTAAGACAGCCATTATCACTTATAACCGGCTTTGTTCCTGTTGCTTCTGTCAAATCACTTTCTAACTGTTCTATCTGTTCTGCAAGGTACGCTCTTCTGTCAATATATATTCCGGCAAAACCCGCTTCCTTTAAAGCCTTAACCATATCATCGGCTTTCAGGCTTCCGATTTCCTCATTCCAGCTATCGCCTTCTCTTCCCTTAACAGAACCATAGCTCCATTTAAGTGTGTCTGAATGAAGATAACCAACGAAAAGATGATAATCCCACATATCATTCTGTGACTCACCCTCCGGATATTTATGATATGGAAGCTGATAAATCATAGAACCTTCATCAACTGAACTTTCAATGTAAGACACCAGCTTATCATCACTTGCATATTCAGCCTGTATTGCCTTATAGGTTTCTGTTGGTGTCTTGCCACCGCAGCCTTCCCATATACTAAACACACATACAAGTCCTGTCACTGCTGTTACAATAATTGAAGCTGTGCGTTTATCAGCTTTAAGCTTATCAACAATAGCTCCCATAAGCATAGCCACCGCCAATATACATACATATTCAATAAATATCGAAATTCTGTTATAGCCTCTTATCTTATCTGTGATCAGAAATGCTATCATAGTTCCAAGTCCGCTTGTTGTACCAAGAAGCACAAGCATAATATTAATCTCAGAAAGTGCTCCTAATCTCTTCTTTAATGCACTGTCCCTGTTCATAAACAAAGTGAACATAAGTATAAAGAAACCAATGATTGCAATAATTCCAAGGTACTCTGTAACATTTTCATTAAGATATGTAGTATTGCTGTCATACATATCAATAGCCTTCTGTATTATGCCTATGCCGTGTGCATTTCTAGGCATAAAAAGCATAATGAGCTTTAAGCCATACATCTCTGTCTCGATAAATCCAGCTCTTGATACAGCATCCTGATTAGCACCGTGCTGTAAATTATATATCTTGGCTGGCACCATACAAAGAATAAAGAATACTGCAATAACTGCACATATTGAAAGTGCTCTGACAAACCCTTCCGGCTTCTTATTCTTTAACCACTTGCATACACCTGTTACAAGAAGTATAAAGCAGGTGAAATATGGATAATAACCTATTCCGTTATTAGCAATAAGCAGTGCAATTACAATTACAACATAATTGATTGGTCTTTTAAAGAACTGCTTATCAAACTTAAACACTTCTTCTCTTTCAAGAATATAAAAGCATAAAAGGAATGATAAAGGCACAAAATAAGCCTCTGCAAGCACCATATGTCCCACACCTCTTGCAAGCATAAATGGTGACATTCCATATACTGCTGATGTCAATGCTGAAATCCAGCAGTTAATTCCAATCTGTCTCATTACGATATATGACACAATTCCTGCAAATATAAATATGCTTAAATATGTAAGATTAAATCCTACAACAGCATTACCGCCAGCAAGGAATACAAATATTTTCATTATAACCATTCCGGCATTATGCAGATAGTTAGCTGAGAAATCATACATCTGTGTTCCATTTGGTGCACCCAGCCTGTCCGTTGTCATAATCCAGCCCTGTTCTGAGAACATCTTGGCATCTACAAGCATACTAAGGTCATCTCCGCCTGAATATGCTATTGGATATGTTATATCAAAATTAAATAGATTAAACTTATAAATCATTGCCACTGTTATAATAAACAGCATAAGTATAACACTTGCATATTCCTGCCAGTTATTCTTCATATGATTACTTATTTTCTGCTTCATTCTTCTCTCCCACAAGCTTAATTATGTCATCAAACTTCTTCATAATATCTTCCCACTGGAAGTAATCTTCAACATACTTTCGTGCATTCTTACACATAATCTCATATACATCTGTATGTTCAAGCAGATAATTAACACAGCCTTCGAATTCAAAGAAATTCTTGTAATAAAGACCACCATTACTCTTAACGCAATGTCCCTTTAACACATCACATATACCATTAACTATAACTGGCTTTGATAATGTCATAGCTTCTAATACTGAAATTGAAAGACTCTCGAACTTAGATGGAAGTATAAGTGCCTTAGCACCACTTATTCCGTCAAATTTATCCTCATCAGTAACGAAACCAAGACTTATAATATCAGGGTGCTTAGGTATCTCACATACCGCCTTGCCCATAAGCACAAGCTTAAGATTATTCTTATTACGCTTTTTATATTCCATAAAATAATTAAAAAGTCTTGGACAATCTTTACCTTCATCAATACGTCCTACATATATAACGTAATTATCAAGGTTATATTTCTTCTTAAATCTATCAGCATCAACAGTTGTTGGGACATCTACACCAACACCGCATACTTCGTATGGAACATCTTCATTATGGAATATTGAGTGTACAAGATCCTTTTCCTCGTCTGTAAGGAATACGAACGCATCAGCAGCCCCGAATACCTTTTTATACATATCAAAATGTATAAATGGTTCCTGATGTGCTGTAGGAATAAATATTGCCTTATTCTTAATTCTTACAATACTCTTAACCGCTGTATAGTAAAGATAAGTTACAACAATAATTGCTTCGTATTCGTCCTGATGTTCATCAACATATTCTACAAGTTCTGGACAATATGGTCCCATATGCTCTATCCATCTGTCTGATAATTCTTCGCCAGCATTGGGATTAGAAAGCATTTCAGAATCAAGTGCTGAAAATACCTTAGGAATTCTTTCGTGTACTGTCTTAAATCTTCTTACAGTTACACCATTAATATCCTCAACGCCTTCCTTGTAATAATTCTGCCATTTAACATATTCAACAGCACAGGAAGTAAGAACTTCTACTTCATACTTAGCCTTAAGTCTTTCAGCAATCTGTCTTGAATAAAGTTCAGAACCGCCATTAACCTCTAATCCGTATCTTTGATTTATAATAGCTATCTTTTTCATATTTATCTCCGTTTCTAACTTTCAAAAAAATCAAGAAATCTCTTAACAATTACATCCCATTTGAAATTATCTAATACAAACTGACGTCCTGTCTTACCCATAGTCTCAGCAATTACAGGATTGTCCATATAATAATTAACACATCCTTCAAATTCAAAATAATCATTAAAATATAATCCTGAATTAGACTCTTTAGCGAAATTAGCTGTTACATTGCAAGCCGCATTAACAAGAACTGGTCTTTCGCACAGCCAGCTTTCCATTATTACAATAGAGAAGCTTTCATTCTTTGACGGCTGGCACAGACATACCGAACCTGCACAGGCATCATATTTATCTTGTATATCAAGAAATCCCAGGTCAACTACCTTATCTTTAATATCCTCTGGAATATTAATATCTCCTCCGCCTATTAAGACAAGCTTTAAGTTCTTATCAGGATTTCTTCTTGTAAATTCGCCAAAATATTTTATAAGTGTATATATATTCTTGGCTTCATCTTTACGTCCTGCATATATTATATATGGTTCATTAATATTGTATTTCTTTCTGAACCTGTCAGCATTATATTCAAAATCTGTTTCTACGCCTTCTCCTAAAAGCACCTGATTAACATTTCTTAAATCAAGCACTTTATTGGCAAGTTCCATCTCCGGTCTTGCGTGGAATATAATTCCTCTTAAATCCCTGAATGTCTCTCTATAATGTCTGAAATAAGCGTATGCCTCATCGTGCAGGCACGGAATAAGAATTGACTTAAATGGACACGCAAGTATCCCATAATAAGTTGTACCAAACATATATGGAATAAACACATATCTATGATATTCCTCACTATGCTCCCTGAGATAATCATACATATCAGGACTATTGACCATTTCCCTTATGAATATATCTTCTTCATCATAGGATATTGTCTTTCCCTGCATAACCTTGGCATTAATTCTATGAAATTCTTTCATATTGCCTTTTCTTACTTTGAATCTTCTTATTGGAATTCCATCAACTATCTCTACACCTTCCTTGAAATAATTCTCAGTCCAGTCAGCAGTAAACTCTTTTACACAGGTTGTTATTATTTCCAAATCAACATTATTGGCTTTCAAGTGGGTCACAATTCCTCTTAATTCCTGTTCTGCTCCCCCTCGTATATCCTTATGATACCATGGAACTACAAATCCAATTTTCTTCATAATGCTCAATCCTTCTTATCAATAAACTTTGACAAATACTCCTTGAACATTGCAGATATATTATCATAGCTATAATATTCAAGTCTTTCATTTTGTTCTTCTATAACATAATCCCTTAACTTCTTATCTTTAACCATCTTGTCAATGCAGGCAGCTACATACTGTGGATTATTATCATCTAATATCATACCCTTATGGTTCATAGTTTCAGGCACAGCAGCCCTGCCATAAGCAATTATTGGAACCTTGAACTTCATTGCCTCAACGAGAGGAACACAGAAACCTTCATGTTCGCTCATACAAAGAAATACATCTGCGGTCTTATAATAAGCAAGTATCTGGTCAAACTTTATATGTCCTGTAAATATAACTGTTCCACCCATACCAAGCTTCTTGGTATATTCTGTAAGTCTTATATAATACGGATCATCATATCTGAACGAACCAGCCAGTATAAGACGTGACTTTTTATTATACAATCTGTTGTAATAATAAAATGCTGATATAAGATTCTCCTGCTTCTTATTAGGTGCAATACGACCTGTAAATAAAATATTTACATAATCATCAGAATATTTCTTTACAACTGATTTGTCTGGTGCTTTATCATAATCAGACATTGGTATAATAATTGGAAGCACATCAATAGGGCATTTATAACCCATATCAAGCAGATCCTTTTTATTAAATTCTGAAACAGCAAGACAATAATCGACCTTATCAGCTAATGACTTTGCACCTTTAAGACCATACTCACATATATCACTGAATCTTTCATCATTATTCTTGAAGTATTCTGGTGGTGTTATGTTATGGTACACTACAATTTTACGGCAAGTATACTTAGCAACATCAAAATTCAGACGGCTTCCTGTTGACATATGGAATATTATAATATCATCCTCTGATACATCTTTTAATTCTTCAACTGGAAGTGCAGTCTTTTTATCAAGTGGTGGTACTATGCTTTCGGCATATATTCTTGTCTGATATCCCATCTGCTTAATTGCCTTTTCCATAGCCACTGTATCATTACTAACAGCATCGCCATAAGCAATAGTAGATAATAACTGAAAAATACGCATATTACTTTCCGCCCTTTAATTCTTCTATCTCTTTCTTAAGTTCAGCTATCTCTTTATCTTTTTCTTCTATATAACAGTTCATCTGGTTCATCAAACGGACAATTGAAGCATTAAATCCATCCTGAGCCATAACAATAGGTTCTACAAAGAAATATACAAGCTTTCTTATTGCCTTTTTAAAGAATACTGTTACTTTTCCACCCTGTAATGGTCTGTATGGATTAACTTCCCATTCGTGGTTGGCAACATAAATATCCTCATTGAATTTTACTTTATCAAACTTATTAACATTCATTGAACCAACATCAACAATAACATCATCAAAGCTTAATAAGTCATTAGTATAACCTTTAACTTCAATCTCTTTCTTAATCTCTTTCATAATTGATTCTACATTAATCTGTTCTGACATATACTCCTCATTTCTGTGTATCTGATACACCACTTACATTTACAAGCTAGAAATTAGCATATATAAAGCCTTGTGTTGCTCCTATATATCCAAATATTAATATAACAGCTATCAACGCATAATAAGCAATCCATCTTACCGCTAATGGCTTGGCCGCTATGCTCTCTCTTATAGCTATACCTTTTTCTTTAAGTACACTTATAATAAATACTATAATACATCCAGCGATTATAATTATATAATCTCTTGCTTCTATTCCAAGGTCTAATAATGAACTGTTAAGCTGTGAAAAGCTTAATCCCTGAATTGACCATCTTATCATACATAAAGCCTGACTTACACTGTCAGCCATATCAAAGTACCAGCCTATATTAACAAGTATAAATGTTCTTATAATCTGCCATAAAGTCCAGCCTCTGCTTGTTGCATTAATATGAAACTTATTAAGAAGCTTCTTGTATACAGGCTCTAAAAGATTGCTTATTGCAATAATAAAGCCATTGTAAAGTCCATATGCAATATATTTCCAGGCTGCTCCGTGCCATATACCTACGATAAAGAATATTACTATATTAGCAAAGCATATAGGAAGTGTTCTTCCAAATGTATTGCCAAAGTGCTTCTTTCCCCACTTTCCGAACTTATTCATCTTCTTAGAAAGTGACATCGGATAGAATATGTAATCCTTCATCCATGTACCAAGTGTAATATGCCATCTTCTCCAGAATTCACCTATTGACTTAGAGAAATATGGCTGTCTGAAATTCTCATCCATTGTAATTCCAAACATCTGTGCAGCACCGATAACTATATCTATTCCACCAGAGAAATCCATATATAAATCTACAGAGTACATAAGCACTGCCATAATATAATGAAATCCGCTGTATGCCTCATAATTATTAAATACATTAAGAACAAGCACTGCCGCCCTGTCTGCAATAACAACCTTCTTAAAAAGTCCCCAGCCGATTCTTTGAAGTCCGTATTCTACATTCTTTAAATTGAAGCTGTGTCCACTGTAAAGCTGCTTTCCTAATCTGTCATATCTTCCAATTGGACCCTGTAAAAGCTGTGGGAAGAATGATACGAATAATCCCATCTTAAATATGTTCTTCTCACACTCATACTTTCCCTGATATACATCAATTGCATATGATACAGACTGGAATGTAAAGAACGATATTCCAAGTGGCAGTCCCATTCCAAGAAGACCTATTGGTTCTTTACCTATAAGTCCAAGTACGGAATTAATATTCTCTATTGCAAAATTACTATATTTTACAACTGCTAACATTCCAAAATCCAAAAGAAGTATAAGGAACAACACCCATCTTTTCTTTCTTCTAAGGCTTTCTTTATAAGCCTTCTTATCTTCTCTTGAAAGTGTTTCTTTATTATCTTTTAAATATCTGTCACCTGTATTCTGTATATTTTCAAGCCAAATACCTCCGAAATATATAGTTACAGTTGCAAATACCATAAATAAAGAAGCTTTAATACTAAATGTAAAATAATATATATAACTTAATATAAGAAGCCATATCCACTGTACATTCTTGGGAAGAACATAATAAACAACTATTCCAGCTAATAAAAATACAAAAAAGGCTACTGTTGTGAATGACATTTATTGTTCCTCCATCTCTTTATACATCTCATCAAAGGTATTATAAAAATACTTTGTTTCATCTAATGTTCCGTTAAAATGTCCTTTTAATACTTCTGCCAATACTTCTGAATATTCTTCTGCAAGTTCTCCACCCATATGACCTTCTTTATCTCCATAATCAAGATCACTTCTGTCAAGAACTGATAATCTGGCTTTGTTAAAATTATAATAAGGTACATTCTGTTCTTCAAAGAACTGTGAAAGTACATCATTAACAGTTCCCATTCCAAGCTTCTTCATAACGCTTGGTGTTATTGGTGATGTAACACATATAAGCTCAATATCATTATCATCACAGAACTTCTTTATCTGCTTGAACTTAGTTACTGCCACCTCTGAAAGGCCATCATTCTCTCTGCCTACCCAGCCGTCAACATAAGCATCACCACCAGGCTGAAGTCCGCTTACCTCACGATAGAAAAATCCCTTTCCAATATATGGGCCATTGGCATCTGGTACCTCTATTGAGTAGATATCCGCATCCTTATATTCCTGCGAACGCTTCTGTGAAATATTAGTCTTTACTGATGATGGAGTACAAAGATATACATTTCTCTTCGTAAATGCATTTCTAACATCAAGATTAAGCATATTCTCTGCCATATACTTCCACTTTACTGGTGATGACCAGTTAAGCTGGTTGTATATGAATGGTTCCTGAAAATATCCTTCCGCCTGAGGTTCCATCCAATACTGGTAATCCACATCAAATATAAGTGTCTTAATCTTCTTACTGCGGCACGCTTCCTGTAACACATAATAAGAATCCTTTACCATCTCACCAGGTATTGCAAGACTGAATGAATTCGTGTCATTAACATCATCTATCTTCTGCGGGTCAATTGCACTTCTTGCATGCGATGCACCTAATACAAGTGTATCTATATCCTCATCTGAATTCTGGAAATATGTAAGCACATATCTTACATATCCTGTCTGTGCAAACGCATAATCAAATATTGCTACCAGTACAACAAGCCCAACAATAAATCCAGCCACTCTTATCCATGGCACTGCCCTTTTCATAATTATTCTTATCTCCTCATCTTAAATGTGTAATTCCCACTTGTGTGGAATTCTTGTAACGCCAACATCTGTTATATTAGATACAACCTCAAACTTAAGAGCCTGCTTGTAATAATCAACAGGTATACCCTCTCCATATTCAATAGTTATATCTACCCAGTAATTACCAGGTATAAGATTAAGATCTTCAAGTTCTACCTTATATCTTCCGTCTTTATCAATGTCAAAATTCTCTATTCTGTCTATTCTTGTATTAGTACCATAGCACCAGAGAGCATCATTTCTGAATATACCAAAGCCAAATACTGCATCCGTAACTTTATTATCAACGTGATAACCAAGGTCAAGTATAACTTTCTCTCCTGTCTTGAATATTCTGCTCTCCTCGCCAGCCTCATTATACATATGAATATCTGTAAATCTTGCATCTTCGCTTCCGTATCTTGAATTAACCTTCGCACGCTCTTTCTTGATACGTTCTTCTTCTTTCTTCTTCTCCATCTGCTCACGTTCAAGCTTTGCCTGACGTAGCTGCTCTTTCTCAGCCTGTTCCATTCTCTCCTGATTCATATAGTCAAGATATTTAAGATGGACGTCTTTTGGAGTTCCTTCCGCCTCTATAAGACCATTTTTTATCCATATAGAACGGTCACATATCTGCTCAATCTGACCTAATGAATGAGATACAATAACGATAGTTGTTCCCTCAGCCTTAATCTCTCTTAGCTTATTGAAACATTTTGCCTGATAGTTAGCATCACCAACGGCAAGGATTTCATCAATAAGAAGAATATCAGCATCTACATTGATAGCAACTGCAAAAGCAAGTCGCATATACATTCCTGAAGAATAAGTTCTTACTGGATTATCTATGAAATCTTCAAGTTCTGAAAATGCTATAATATCATCAAGTCTTGCATCTATCTCTTTCTTGGTAAGTCCGAATATAGAAGCATTAGTATATATATTCTCTCTTCCGCTCATATCCGGGTGAAAACCTGCTCCAAGCTCTATAAGGCTTGATACTCTTCCACGCATCTCAATTGTTCCTGAGTCAGGGTATATAATCTTAGTAAGCATTTTAAGTGTTGTACTTTTACCACAGCCATTCTTACCTACTAAACCTATAGCCTCACCTCTCTTAACATTAAAGCTTATACCATTAAGAACATGTCTTTTCTCATATCTGTTGCGCTTCCAGAAAAGCATTTTTTCCTTAAGTTCGCTTCCTTTATCATAATACACTTTAAAATCTTTAGTTATATTTTTTACTTCAATTGCATTATCTTTATCCATCATAATCCTCATTTCTGCTTATATATCTAATTGTCTATACTATTCTAATTAGAATTCTTCTGCAAAACCTCTCTGAAGCTTCTTAAACAGAACTTCTCCGACAACTATAAATACAATACCTATTATTAATGCAAGAGCCAGCGAACCAAGTTCTGGAACTTGTCCATAATAAATAATCTGTCTGTATATTTTAATAATAGGTGTCATAGGATTTAAGTTAAATATTAAAATAAGCCAGTCACCAGCACCAGAATTCTCTACCATATCAACGCCATACATTACCGGTGTCATATACTGGAGTGCCATAACAAATATTCCAAGAATATACTGTAAATCCCTGAGATATACTGTAAGTGATGATACTATAAGTGCAATACCAAGACAAAGTACATACTCTACAACCATAACAACTGGAAGACATAATAATGCAAGTGGATTAATACCTCTTCCAGATACAATAACAACTATAAATACAACAACGAATGTAAGTATCATATTAACAAATGCACTTGTAACTGTTGATATTGGAAGAACCTCTCTTGGGAAGTATATCTTTTTAACCATATCCTTCTCTTTTAATATACTTGCCGCACCATCAGTTACACTTGATGAAAAGAACATCCAAGGCACAAGTGCCACGAAAAGAAACAGATAATACTGTTCATAGCTTGCCCTCATTATTATTGAGAACACAATTGTATACACAATAAGCTGTAATAAAGGGTTGACAAATGTCCAAAGAAATCCAAGAACCGAACCCTTATATCTTCCTCTTAAGTCTTTTCTTACAAGACTTATAATCATTTCCCTATATTCATATAATTCTTTAATATGTTGCATCAGAAATTTCTCCTCTATATCTAAATCCTGCATATTATAATAACAAACATTTTCTTTGTCAAACGAATAGTTTAAAACCCTTAAGACTTTGAATGAATCTGTCTTAATCGCTCACTCACAATATCTGCTGAACGCTTGTATGCAAGATGTTCTCTGGCATATGCCTGTCCATTAACTGCCTTGGTGTTGTAATACTCTTTATCTTCATAGAGCCTTACCATATAATCAGCAGCTTCATCAATGTGTGCATCTGCCCACACATTGCCCTTCTTGAATACATCATAGTCCTTATCAAGTTCTATCATATCGTATCCAACCATACACGCAGTATCATCATTCATAAACTCTGTATTACCAGACCATGCCGTTGCTATAACAGGTGTTCCAAGATACATAGCCTCCGCCATTACAAGCCCGAAGCCCTCGGAGCGGTGAAGTGATACATATACATCTACGTCTTTAAGAAGAGAATTAACTTCTGTCTTATTAATCTGTCCACACATAAAGTAAATATTATCTTCTTTATCTACAATAGAGCTTATAATCTTCTCATCGTCTGCTGAAAGCTCTGACTCACTTATCTTAATTACAAGACCTACATCCTTATACTTGTTCTTAGTTGCTTCATCTTTCAGGAATGCCTGCTTAAATGCTTTAATAGCTGCCAATGGATTCTTTCTTTCCATAACACTTCCACTATTAAACATTATTAAAAACAGGAACTTGTCTTCTGGAAGATTAAAATGCTTCCTGCCATACTGTGCACTTGCAACAGGTTCTATACAATGTGGAACCGTAACCACAGGCTTGTCAGTATATTTCTTAAGTGTATTAGTAACAAAATCCGATGGTGTCCACACTTCATCGACAAGCTTAAATGCCGGAAGCCATTCCTCTGGAAATGTCTCTAATTCCCACGCCCAGTAACCTATATTATATCTGTAATCCCATACATCTTTGCCAAGGCTTAAATATGCTACCATAAACTCACTTGCATTAACATGTATTATGTTAACATCATATGGAAGCTGTGTTGTAAGCCTGCTGTCATACATATCATTGGTTCTTGAGCCTCCCGGTGGAACAAAGAAATCCCTTATAACGTGTGGCTCATTATTCTCATCAAGCAGACTGCACATAATACGTGCACTCTGTCCTAATCCATTATCCCCCTTTATATTGCCTATTATATTAGCACCTTCCTTGTATCGTCCCGGTGCATACTTTTCTATAGTATCTGCCGACAGCTTTTCTGTTGCATTATTAATAATTCCCGCCTTCAGCTTACTTAGCAGTTTCATCGGAAGCACTTTTACAAGAACTGGCCTTAACGCTTCACCTGCATTTAAAAATAATTTGGATAACGCCATTGTATACCTCTATTCTTCTATAATTTAATAATCTGCCTATCATTATACTGTTATAAATAACATTCCCATTATAATAGATATTTAATCGCGTAAATTGCAATAGCTGTATAATTTTACCACATTATTAATATAATTACCATATATCTTTACATATAAATAATCCTGCATCTTTAGTAATCTTAAAAGGCTTCCTTGCAAGCTTATTTCTTATAAATGCTTTAAAATCAGAATATCTGTCAAGAAGATACTGGTTCTGGTTGCCGTGGCAGGAAAGAATATATTCAATAAGCGGCTCTGCTTTATCAACTAACAGGTGATCATTATATTTTCTGACATCTACATTATTAAAATGCTTAATCAATATATCCTCTCCATTATCCAGCCCGAATTTATCATACAGATTATCCGCAGCTAGAACAATTCTTTTATCAAACTCTGTTACAAGCTCGCTAATCTCTTTCATGTGAGATGACCCATAAGTTGCACATATAAATACTCCACCCGGTTTTAACACTCTTTTGACTTCTTTTAGAACGCTTTGTATATTATCACAGTAAAATAATACATGATTAGCAAGAACTATATCGAAATAATTATTCCTATAAGGAATATCCGCACAGTCAAATGTATTAAACTTAAATGATACAGACTGTCCTGTCTTATGTGCAGTACTATCTTGTATATGTCGTATATCCCGTGTATTCTGCATTCCCTGCAATGTATCTTCCATCACATTCTCATCAGCATATTCTGCTTCTATATTTCTTCTTGCATCATTCACCATACCATCAGATATATCACTTAAGAACACCTGTAGCCCTGAAAGCTTTCTTACATTATTCTTATTATCAACCCACAGCCTTCCATCACCACAGCCTATCTCCAGAACACTCTGGTCTTTCTGTATATTGCTCTGCTCATATATCCAGTTAAACCAGCCCTGCTTATTAACAGAATATTCTGCATGAAGATTAATTCTTGCGGTTATATTTCCAGCATTAAGATACTGTGTCTTTAAAGTGCTTTCCATATTAGTAAGGTGGATAAGCGAAAGCATATTGCTCCAATCCACTGATTTGTTATTTTTAAATGTATCTATCGTCTCTTCAATTGCATTCTTTACAAGCTCCATCTGTGCTATTTTGTCCTGAATAAGCTTAAACTGCAAATTAAGCGAATTAAGAAGGATGTTATAATCTGAATCACCGATAGTCATATTTCTTATATCCTCAAGCGAAAACCCCAGATACTTAAACAACAGTATCTGCTGCAGCCTCGTAAAATCTGAGTCCGTATAAAACCTCACTCCGTCCTCTGTAAGCAGTGACGGCTTTAAAATATTCTGTTTATCATAATATCTTATAGTTCTTACTGTGACATTTGCTTTCTTGGCAAACTCACCAGAAGAATAATAACCTTCTTTATGCATAACTTCCTCTTTTCTTTATGGTATATTTTACTGTAATCATACCTGAAATTCTGTTTAAAAACTTATTGCAAATCCTATTTGAAAGCTTATTTGAAATTATATTTTAAGGACTATTAAAATCCTATTTGAAGATCTGTTTGAAACCATAAAAATCATAAATAATGATAAAATTTCTTCTTGTATCACAAAAAATACTTGAAGATAACGTTACGTCACCTTTTATTATATATATATCAAAACAAAAAGCAAATATCAATTTACTAAATAAACTATAATCTGCTTAGTAAGCACTAATCTGCTAAACAGGTATTAATTTATTTAAAACACACTATTTATTAAGAAAAGAGGAATGACTATGAAAGGTATTATTCTCGCTGGTGGTTCTGGCACACGCCTTTATCCACTTACAATGGTAACAAGTAAACAGCTTCTTCCTATATACGATAAGCCTATGATATATTATCCTATATCAGTTCTTATGACTGCTGGAATTCGTGATATTCTTATAATATCTACTCGACAGGATACACCTAGGTTCAAAGAGCTTCTCGGTGACGGAAGCCAGTTCGGTGTTAATCTTTCTTATGCTGTACAGCCATCACCTGACGGACTTGCACAGGCTTTCATTATCGGTGAAGAATTCATTGGCGATGACACTGTTGCTATGGTTCTTGGTGATAACATATTCGCTGGCAACGGACTTAAGGAACGCCTTAAAAGTGCTGTTAAGAACGCAGAAGACGGCGTAGGTGCTACAGTATTTGGGTATTACGTTGATGACCCTGAAAGATTTGGTATTGTAGAATTTAACGAAGACGGCAAGGCTATATCTATAGAAGAAAAGCCAGCTAAACCTAAGAGCAATTACTGTGTAACAGGTCTTTACTTCTATGATAATAAAGTTGTAGAGTATGCAAAGAATTTAAAGCCATCTGCAAGAGGTGAACTTGAAATAACAGACCTTAACCGCATATATCTTGAAAATAATAATCTTAATGTAGAGCTTTTAGGTCAGGGCTTTACCTGGCTTGACACTGGTACTCACGAAAGCCTTGTTGAAGCTACTAACTTCGTTAAGACGATTGAAACACATCAGCACCGTAAAATAGCCTGTCTTGAAGAGATAGCTTATCTTAACGGCTGGATAACCAAAGAGGACGTGCTTAAGACTTATGAAGTCTTAAAGAAAAACCAGTACGGACAGTATTTAAAAGATGTACTTGACGGCAAATACATTGATGTACTTCATAGCTAGAATATATTCTCGCTTATATATTTAAGCTGCTCTTTAAAGCTTATTTTAAAATACTTTAAATGCACTTTGATTTATTTCAATATATCAAATTACATTTTAACTAATTTTTATTATATTATCATTTGGTGTATTGGTGCACACTGCACCATTTTAATTATTAATATGTGCACAGAAACGAGGATTATATATGAATATTATTGTTACCGGCGGTGCCGGATTTATCGGAAGCAACTTCATTTTCCATATGTTAAAGAAATATCCAGATTACAGAATTATCTGTCTTGACTGCCTTACATACGCAGGCAATCTCTCAACACTTGCTCCTGTAATGGATAATCCTAACTTCAGATTTGTTAAGGAAAGTATTACTGACAGAGAAGCTGTATACAAGCTTTTTGAAGAAGAACACCCAGATATGGTTGTAAACTTTGCCGCCGAGTCACACGTTGACCGTTCTATCGAGAACCCGGAAGTATTCCTTGACACTAACATCAAAGGTACTGCTGTTCTTATGGATGCGTGCAGAAAGTACGGAATTAAGCGTTATCATCAGGTATCTACTGATGAAGTATATGGTGACCTTCCACTTGACAGACCTGACCTTTTCTTCACAGAGGAAACACCTATACATACATCAAGCCCATACAGCTCATCAAAAGCTGGTGCTGACCTTTTAGTATTAGCTTACCACAGAACTTATGGACTTCCTGTAACTATAAGCAGATGTTCTAACAACTACGGACCATACCACTTCCCAGAAAAGCTTATTCCTCTTATGATTGCCAATGCTCTTAATGATAAGCCACTTCCTGTATATGGTGAAGGTCTTAATGTCCGTGACTGGCTTTATGTTGAAGACCACTGCAAGGCTATTGACCTTATCATTCACAAAGGACGTGTCGGTGAAGTATACAATGTCGGTGGACATAATGAAAAGAGAAATATTGACATCGTTAAGCTTATCTGTAAAGAACTTGGCAAGCCAGAATCACTTATCGTTCACGTTGGCGACCGTAAGGGACACGATATGCGTTATGCTATCGACCCTTCTAAAATCCACAACGAACTTGGCTGGTTACCAGAAACTAAGTTTGAAGACGGCATAAAGAAGACAATCCAGTGGTATCTTGACAACAAGGAATGGTGGGAAACTATCATCTCAGGCGAATACCAGAACTACTATGAGAAAATGTATTCTAACCGATAATTAATATATTTTTATATACCACCTGACAATTTATTTTTATCTGTCAGGTGGCAGTATTTTTAGATTAATCAAAGAAAGGTAATAACTATGGGACAGATTAAAGTAACTCCTTGCGATATTGAAGGACTTTATATAATAGAACCTACTGTTCACGGCGATAACCGCGGATATTTTATGGAAACTTACAATCAGAATGATATGCACGAAGCCGGTCTTGATATGGTATTCGTTCAGGATAACCAGTCACGCTCTGTTAAAGGTGTGCTTCGTGGCTTACACTTCCAGAAAGAATTCCCTCAGGGAAAGCTTGTCCGAGTAATAAAAGGAAGCGTATTTGATGTTGCTGTTGACTTACGCGCAGGCTCTAAGACATACGGCAAATGGTTTGGCGTAGAACTTACAGAAGAGAACAAGAAGCAATTCTATATAAGCGAAGGCTTTGCACACGGCTTCCTCGTATTAAGTGACGAAGCTGAGTTCTGCTACAAAGTAACTGACTTCTATCATCCTGGTGATGAGGGCGGTCTTGCATGGAATGACCCAAGCATAGGTATAGACTGGCCACAGGTTACAGGCGAATATCCAGGAAGTGCTGACCCATCTGGATACAAGCTTGAAGACGGAACCCCACTTAATTTCAGCGAGAAAGATACCAAGTGGGAGACACTTGAAAATACATTCAAGTTCAAATAAAATAAAAAATGCGGAAACACTCTACTATATCGGTGTTTCCGCATTTTCACTATCAACCCATAAAGCAATACCTTTCACCCTTTTTTAACTGAACTGCAACGCATTTACTTTCATTTTCCTCACCAATATACGCCTTATTATTAAGTACAAGATTAAAGCTTGTATCCCGTAATGCAGTTAAGTCTGCTTTTACATTTCTCTTATCAACATCCCAGCTTAAATAATCAACTCTCACACCAGCACGTGTTAAAAGTCCGCCTATATTTCCTTCCGGTATCTTTCTGCTTAATGCAGGAAGCAGTTCTACCGTGTTCTTATCCGAATACACTAGCATTTCATTAATAATTCCAGTTATTCCATATAATGTATCTGTGCAGGCGACACCCTTAGCCCTGTTCGTATTATGGTCGGTAAATAATGTTGAATAAAATATATCGCTATGCACAAGCATATTTAATATATTATACACTTCCTCTGAATTCTTAAGCCTTGCCTCAACAAGTGCCTTATGAATCCAGCCGTGTGATGCCGTGTCATCTTTTCCGGAATTCTCCTTATTACGGTTTAATATAGCCTGTCGGCAGGCGTTGGCAAGCTTATTATTATGCTGTGTCTGATATGCCGGCCACGCACAATAAAGGTGGCTTATATGCCTGTGGGCATTATTTTCCTGATACTCTTTCATAGCCCACTCTCTTATTGCACCGCTTTCATCATATTGATAATCCGGAAGCTCATTATTTAACTTTTCAGCCTTCTTAATTCTTTCCTTGTATCCTTCATTCTGGAGTTCATTTTCCATATCAATATACATAGCTATAATATCTTTGGCAGCAGCTATATCCATTGAAGCATTGGCTGTTATCGCACTCTTATAACCAAGTGGCTTATTCTCTGGTGAAAATGACGGAATTATAAGATACTTCTCACCAGTAAACAAATGTGTCTTACCCTTTTCATATCTTGCATTGCCCTCAATATCCGTATAGTATTCAGGCGTGCAGAGCTGTTCCCAGAAATTATAAGTTTTTTGAAGAAGCGGCATAAGAATATCTTTCTTTACATTAAAGACCTCTTTGTTATACTGCTTTATTATCTTTTGATCAGTTGTTGTAATTGACACATCACCATAGCAGTCAACCCATTCTGCTATAGGAAGTATCATCCAGCTTGCACCCGTATTCCAATACTGGAACGGATAGTTAATGTCATACTCAACCATCATTGCCCTCTGTCCGTCAGTATTGATAGGTGCTAACAGGGCATTTTTCATTCCATATACCTTTTTAGCATTAATCTCCCAGTCTTTAAGCTGTCTTAATACGAACCAAATATACCCAACGCCAGCTTCATACATATTGCCGCTGTTGATTCCCGATACCTGAATATTAACATTAGCATCCATGGTATACGCATTACGCCACATCAGATTCCACTCTCCAACACCTGGTCCATTAAGCCTTGGTGCTGTATAGCCAGCCCCTGACATAAGCCCATATCTTGCATTATTATATATTCTTTCAAGAAGAGGCATAAAAATGTCTGGAACTTCTTTCTGCTTATCAAGAAGCTCCTCATTAGTTGACCTATTATATATATTGCACCTATCTTCATTATCAGCTATTGTGAATTTACTATTTCCATCAGCTTTAGAGACATTATTATGATATTTCTTTTCTTTATTATTTTTATTAGATATATAATCAGTATTATCGTATAAATGTAATGATACCCTGTTATATCTTTCAGCACTTTTAATACTATGTTCTTTGATTGCAGCATCGTAGAAAATTTCTTTACTATTAAAAAACACTTTATCAGCTGTGCCTAAACTATCATTTACCTTTGCAAAACATTTTCTAACAAGCTCTGTATCAAATATACTGCCACTCCCACATTCTGCTTGGAAATCTTCAAGCCTTCCAAGCTTATCTGTCCAATCAAGATATGTTATAAGAATAATCTTGTCCGATTTATTGAATTGAATAATTGGTACTATATTATCTATACAGGTATATGCCTTGTCTGATTTATTCAATTCTATCATATTGACTATACCATCTGTAATAAATCTGGTTGCACCTGCAAACCCTCCATTTGCAAGCTCACTTCCCTCAAATGAAGGATAATGTGCCACAACACCAACTATATCATCTTTAACAAAACGCGAATACTTCATTCCTCTCTCTGAGGTTGCCTGTTTATTCTTATCCATACCAAACTTATGCATTGACTCAAAATCATCAACTGAAATATTAATGGTAAAATCCTTCGCTCCTGTAATCTCTGTAATAACAACATCATCAGTCAAGGATGCAAAAGTTCTTTTAGTTATAGTTCTTCCATCTGCCTTATATTTAACAACAATCTCAGACCTGTTAAAATCTGTATATCGTTCATAATCCGTAATATTTATATCATCATTTTGTGTCATCTGAGGGTGTTTTGCAGCTTCTGATATTAATGCGTTAGTATCTGTTATATCAGCACTCCTGCATAATTCCACCCTGAGCTGGTGTCCTGGATGATAACAATACATATTGGTACGTTTTCTGTTGTGTATATCCCAGGTATCGTCCATATTAATAACTGACTGCCTTGCCTCATCCAGCTGTCCTCCAACCTCTAAAGGCACATATCTTGGCTCTTCTGACGGCATAATATACTCAACATTCTGGAATATAAAGCTGTCATTTAAAGGTGCACACGATGTAATCACACCTATGTGGCCATCTGCCGCTGACATACCATCGTGCCACGCAACATCATACATACCATATTCCTCATAGGGTTTAATTTCTTTATATATTTTTGAATATGACCAGTTATTATCTCCCATAATTACCCTCATTTCTGTATACATTAATCTACAAACATAATTATATTATAATGTATAATTCTCATCTGGATTGATTAAAAGCTTTACCCCTATGTTAAATACACCATCTCCATTTTCCGCAAATAACGAGAACAATGTACCAGTAAATGTCATTGTCCGCGTACCCTCCGTGCTAAGTCCTGCATTAAGTCCTGAACCAATCTGCCTGTATGCCACCCTTGCACCAAGATTAGCAGTGTCAGATATTGCATAAGAAAATGTATACTTTTCCCTGTCTGTATCTATTTTTATCAAAAGCTTTGAATTCATATCGTCATTATTAATGGTAACTCTTTCAAGCTCCACACCCATATCGTGTATATGTTTATAAAATCCTATATACCTGCCATTATCATCATTACCTATGTATATCTCATAGTGATAATCGTTATTGTAATATGCCGCAACGCCACATCTTTTTGCATTACATCTGGCTATATCAAGACATGCATATAAAGTTGTCGTGAATTCCGGCTGTTTAAATGACACAATTGTTGGCGATTTGCCAGCCGTGTTAAGTGTTATATCTGTTCCCTTAAGTGTAAGCACAGCATTTTTATTATCATATATATACTTTGACGTATCAGGATTTCTTGTATATTGAAGTCTTTTATCAAGCAATTCATCTGTAAAATCTATATCCACACTGTGGTCTGCGTACAGAATTGGCTGTCCGGACTGCTTATCAATACGGATATTGGCAGAACTCTCTTCACAATCAAGTCCAGGCAGTGGTGCATCCATTACAAGCTCAATTGTTCCATTGCCATTATAGCCAACAACTGGCCAGCCATTTTCCCACTTTACTGGTGCAAGAAATGTTTCTCTTCCAAGATTATGAAGCAAAGCATGGCTAAATCTTCTTATTCCAAGAAACACAAGCCACCAGTTGCCATTCTCATCCTCTAATAAATCCGCATGTCCTGTCGCCTGAATCTCTGATTTCTTATATTCCTTATGCGATATAACAGGATTATCCGGACAAGCCTCATATGGGCCATATACATTATGCGAACGCTGGATTGTTTCACGATGTGCATATTCCGTTCCGCCTTCTGCTATCATAAGATAATACCAGCCATCCCTCTTATAAATATGTGGACCTTCCGGACACTGTCCACCACAACCTTCACTTATAAGCTTCTTCTCAGATAATATTGCACCTGTAAGCGGATTTATCTCAAATGCAACAATTCCACGTACACCGTCAATTATTCCCGTTGAACAATAATAACATTTGTCATCATCATCAAAGAATAATGACGGGTCAATTCCCCCCTGGTCAATCCACGCCGGCTCAGACCATTCGCTGTTAATATCTTCTGTATGAACAACGAAATTACCTTTATCAGTAACATTTGTTGTTATCATATAAAACATACCTTTATGATATCGTATCGTTGGTGCATATATTCCTCCAGAATTACGACAGTCCTCAAGTTCTAACTGTGAACGCCTGTCCAGACAATATCCTGTAAGTTCCCAGTTAACCAAATTCTTACTATGATATACAGGCACTCCTGGGAAGAATTCAAATGTGGAATTCACAATATAATAATCACTTCCTACACGACATATGCTTGGATCAGGATTATATCCCGGAATGATTGGATTTTTAAATAACATATGGCACCTCCAACTTTTATAAACTTATTTTATAAATGTATATTATAATTATTATTGTATAATTTCAAGGTGAAATATCGCTGTTTCATATTATTTTACAGAAATAATGCCTATAAATATTCAAAACGAAACAATCAATAGAGTATTATAAAGACAGCATTAATCTGACAAAAAATGTAATTATTATATAAAAGCTATCTGTGTCGGAAGAACCAGAAATGTATCATTGAAATATCAAATTATATATATTATAATGAGAGCTAGTATTCTAGGCACTTAAATAACAATATACATCAGGAGGTACTTATGCCTATCAAAATCAAAAGAGAAGTTCCCGAAATGGAACGAAACAATCGTGTAGCTATGCTATCACACTTAATAGAAGTGCTTGTTATCAGCCTTCTTGTTTTTATGCAGACAGCAGTCGGTATAACATCACTCGCCTACGCAATTATTATCTTTGCTATCGGAATTGCGCCTGTAATTGCTGAATTTATTTTCTGGAACAAAAACCACGAAACTAATGCAATCAAGCACTTAGTAGCTATAGGATATGCTGTTTTCTATACCTGCAACATATTTACAACAACAAGTATTACTATGTATGCCTTTGCACTTCCTATGGTATTTATTGTTTCATTATATAACGAATTCCGTCTTATGTTTCTTGTCAATTTTGGCGTAGTTATTGAAAATATTATCACTATTATTATCGGTGCACGAACTGGCGGAATGGGCTATCTTGGAACTGATGCCGCCGTTATACAGCTCATAATTGTATTACTAACTGGTATATATGCCTGTATGCTTGCTCTTACAACAAAAGCTAATGCAGACCAGAAGATTAATAACATTTCTAAATCAAAAGAGCAGAGTGATGAGCTTCTTAGTCAGATATCAGAAATGTCCGCTAAAATGCAGAATGGTATTGCTGAAGTATATGCTGATTTAGAAAAGCTACAGAAATCTTCAAAGATTACACAGTCAACTATGTCTGACGTATCCAATGGTGCAACTGATACAGCCAATGCCGTACAGAACCAGCTTACACAGACAGATGCAATTCAGAAAAAGGTTGAACTTGTAGATATGTCCGCTAATGAAATCTCTGCAAGTATGGCAGAAACCCTTGATATTCTTACACAGAGCAGTAAAGATATTGAGCAGCTTGTTACTACAGTTGATATATCTGTTAAGAACGGGGAAATGGTTGCTGATAAGCTTACTTACCTTAACAACCATATTTCACAGATGCATTCTATTATTGTTATGATTGAGGAAATTGCTTCCCAGACAGAACTCTTAGCATTAAATGCAAGTATTGAAGCTGCAAGAGCTGGTGAAGCCGGAAAAGGTTTCTCAGTTGTTGCTTCTGAGATTTCCAAAATGGCAACACAGACAGGTGATGCAACTGAGAATATAACAAAGCTTATACATAATATGTCATCAGCTATTGAAGATGTTGTATCAGTTATCTACACTATGATAGACGGAATTAATACTGAAAAGTCTTCTACTGAGAATACAGCCAAAAGCTTTGATAATATTCAGACTAATACATATACTGTCCGTGATAATGTTTCGAGACTTTCATCAAGTATTGATGAACTCAAACAGGCTAACAGCGTAATTGTTGACTCTATACAGACAATATCTGCTGTATCCGAACAACTCTCTGCACACGCTGCTGAAACCACTAATACAGAAGATGCCAATATCAAGATTCTTGAATCAATCAATACAAGAATGCATAGTCTTATAGACACTATTAAGCACAATAATCAATAATTAATAATCAACATATTACAAAATACCCTGTTATGTAAGGATTAACTCTAACAAGTTTATTCTTAATCCTTACATAACAGGGTATTTTATATTAAATAATATTCTTTAATTATTCCATCTGCATTCATTGATTGAAGCTATCATAAACCTTGCTGTTAATAACTTCTGTCACAGAATACTGGTGTTTCAATATATTTCTTAATATCTGTAACTGAATTTTTACCAAAATGTGCCAATGCCCACATAAGCTTCATAACAACCGCTTCTGCTGTCATATCAGCGGCTATGATAACATTTTCTTTAGCCAGCTTCTTTCCAACTTCATATATATCAAGAGCAACACCCTCATAATTGCACTGTGTTGTCACAACGACTGCAACACCAGCTTCTATAAGCTTGTGAATTTCCTCTACAATATTGTTATCTATATTCGGAATTCCACCAATCCCAAAGCTTTCAATAACAACACCTTTATAGTGTCCCTTAATAAATTCAAATATCTTATTATCTATTCCCGGAAATAGCTTAATAAGCATCACATCTGAACATAACTCCGGCTCTATTTCGCTGTTATAAGACTTATTATAGTCACCCTGCACCGCCTCATTATGTGTTATACTGCTATGCTTAATATGTGCAACAACTGGATAATTAACACTCTCAAATGCATCATAACTGCGTGTCTTAACCTTTCTTGCGTGTGTACCATTAATTATGCACCCATCAAATGCCACATATACACCAGCCCTTCCCTCACACGCATATATTACAGCATCTGATAAATTCTTCTTCGCATCTGTATATTCTGCCTCCATTGGAAGTTGTGATCCAGTTATAACAACAGGCTTATAAAAGTTCTTCAGCATATATACAAGTGCCGCGGCAGTATAACCCATTGTATCCGTTCCGTGTGCCACGACAAATCCATCATAATCATCCTTGTATTCTTTTATTGCCTTTGCAATATTCATCATAAGTTCAGGATTCATATTGGTACTGTCGATATTCATTATTGAAATTCCTGAAAGCTTACATTTTTCTTTAATATGCGGTATATATGAAAGCAGTTCGTTGACATTAGCTGATGGTGTAAGCCCTTCATCAGAGGACGAACAGGCTATTGTTCCGCCAGTAGCTATTAATAATATATTCTTCACGCCAGTTCTCCTTATCTCCTGCCGCCCATTCCGCAGCTCATACCTGAATTATCATCAGGAATTTCAGAAATGTATCTTGCCGTAAATGCTGCATTAACCTCTGAAATCTCCTTAACTCCGTCAATATAATCACGGAAGAATTCCATAAGATCTATTCCACTGCTCTCACAGCCCTCACTTTCCTCCCACTGCTTAACAAGATCTATTCTCTCTGATTTAGTTGTATCCTTAATTAATGTACTTTTCATACCACTCCTCTTTTCTGCATATTATATATTTTATTTATCAATATGTTCCCCGATGAGCTTTTCCATCCAGACCATATTGTACCATCTTTTAAATTTATATCCGCAGTCATAGAATTCTCCTACAAGCCTGTATCCTAGATGACTATGGAACTCTATGCTGTTTCTGTTAAGGTATTCATCTTCTTTCTTAGGGCAGGCTATACAGGCATACATATTAAGGAAACCATTTTTCTTTAACTCATCCTCTAATGCCTTATGAAGTATTCCACCAATGCCAATATGCTTCATATTATTATCAACATATATAGATGTTTCTACACATCTGCTGTATGCTTCTCTTTCGTGGAACATTCCAGCATACGCATAACCAACGATTGTGCCATTATTCAACGCTACAATATATGGATACTTTTCAAGTGTATGTCTGATTCTTTCAATAAATTCTTCAAGTGTTGGTACATCATATTCAAATGTTATTGCTGTATTCTCTACATATGGTGCATATATCTCAAGAAGTCTTTTTGCATCTTCAGGCACAGCATAGCGTGTTGTTATCCCATTTGACAATTCACCTTTTGACCATATATCATCTATCGCTTTATTTAATTCCTGCATATTATCTTACGCCTCTTTTTCATACCTATAAACCTATATAACATTTTATTGTTCTTTTCCTATTATAATCTTTATAAGTTCTTTATCAAGCATAAGTGTCTTATTCCAAGGGTTAATTATAATACCGCTAATCTCATCAACCTGCAAAGCTGACTTTAACAGCTTATCTATATCGGTTAAAAATGTTGATTTAATATTATCTGCACCTTTTAATTCTTCATCAAAACTTGTGTATGCTGTCCACCACATCTGTCCATCTTCTGTCTTTATAACCTGCAAATTAAGCTTACCATCTGGCAATGGTGGCTCTACTGCTATTATCAGCTGACCTTTATCATTCATTCTGTGTCTTACTATAGATAATGCTCTTACAAGATTTTCCTCTGTTGGTGCTTTCTGTATGTTAACAATTGCTTCTTCTATTTTGTCATTACCAATTAATGAAACATCTATCTGTTCTTTATTCCCTGACATATGATTTCTCCATTCTGTTTACATTCATTATTAAAATGCTATATCAACATACCATTAGAATGTGGGCAAGTCAACTTTAATCAAGCAGCCTGGTAAAGTATGTTTATTTATATATTCTTATCAAGTGCCCTGAACACATCACCCATTGCACAATTAAACTCTATGTCTTTATTCATATCCAGCTTGAAATCCAACGGCTCTTTATTCATTACGACAAGATGCTTTCCAGCAAATTCCCATACAAGCCCTGCCGCTGGATATACCTTTAATGATGTTCCTGCCACTATTAACATATCAGCCTTTCTTATAGCCTCCACCGCACTCTCATATGCACCTGCTGGAAGCTGTTCACCATACAAAGTCACATCTGGTCGTATCATATGGTTACACTCAACACATCTGGGAATTGCTTCCCTGCTCTCAAATATATAATCTGCCGGATACTTTTTACCGCATTTTTCACAATAATTTCTTGTAGTTGCACCGTGAAGCTCAATCACATTAGTGCTTCCAGCCATCTGATGAAGTCCATCAATATTCTGTGTAATAATCTTATCCAGCTTTCCAAGCTTCTCTAATCTGGCAAGCATATAATGCGTTATATTAGGCTTTACATTTCTTGCATCCATTTTCTGTCTGTAAAATTCAAAAAATACCTTAGGCTTATGATGAAGGCACTCTTCACTGAGCAGATATTCTGGCTCATACATATCAAATTCGACATCGTGCTGGTTATATAAACCGTCCTTACTGCGAAAATCTGGTATTCCAGACTCTGTCGATACCCCAGCACCTCCAAAGAATACTATGCTGTTACTCTCACTAATAAAATCTGTAAGCTTGTTTATTTTATTATAAAATTCGCTATCACAACCCATAATAAACCTCTTTTCCAAACACCTTACTGTATCACAACTCTGTCCTGCACTAACGAATTTTGTCTGCACTTATCTGTTATTATAATCATTCATTCCGCAGTGTACGTATAAGAACGCTTAGCTAATCTAGCTTATAGGACAGTCTTTTATATGACAGTATACCACATTTCCTGTGCTTCTCCACCTGATTTTTTTAATTCATTCACAATACACTTGACTTTAAGCTGACTCTAAGTGTTAATATAACAATATAATAATCAGCTAAATAATCGGACAGGAATGGAGGATATTATGACAATCAAAGAAGTAAGCCTGAAATATAATATTTCACAAGATACACTACGATACTACGAACGTGTTGGTCTTATACCAACTGTTGCCCGCACTTCCGGCGGCATAAGAAATTACACAGAAAATGACCTTGGCTGGGTTGAAAATGCCATCTGTATGCGTAACGCCGGAGTTCCTATTGAAGCACTTATTGAATATGTAAAGCTTTATCAGGAAGGTGATGAAACATTTGAAGCAAGAAGACAGCTTTTACAGGAACAGCTTGATGCCCTTAAGGAACAGCACGCCCAGATAGAAGCAACTATGAAACGCCTGAAATATAAAATTTCAAGATATGAAAACGCCGTAAAAACTGGTGTATTAAGCTGGGATAACTGTCCTGAAGATATAAATATCAATCATAGCTGATATAAGCTTATACAGCATATAATTTAATCAATATTCAGCATATTACACGCCAAAAGAGGGTTTCTGACTACAGAACCCTCTTTTTATTTACGGCAGTTAAAGCATTATATTCCAACCAATATAACATTTTCATACCAAATGTATTGACAATATATAATATATTATGATATATAATACTACGACAGATGTACTACGACTACCGTAGTATGTCAGTCGTAGTAATTTTTTTGGAGGTTTTATGGCTGGTATAAGTAGTGACATTATCAGAGGTTACAACGACACTATGATACTCTATCTTCTATTAGACAAACCATCATATGGATATGAAATATCTAAGCAGATTAAAGCTCTATCCAATGAAAAGTATATTATGAAAGAAACAACTCTCTACTCTGCATTTACACGAATGGAAAAGAATGGATATATAACTTCATTCCCTGGTGTAGGTGACAATGGTGGAAAGAAAAGAACTTACTACAGCATAACTGATGCCGGAAGAGAGTATTACAAAGCCCGCTGTGAAGAATGGGCACTTACCAAAGAAGTCGTTGAACAATTCATTAAGAAGGAGAATTAACTTATGGAAACAATCAAAAGTTATCTTGAAACTATGTTCGCCAACATGCCGAACACTCCTGAAGTTCTTCGTGCCAAGCAGGAACTATGGGGAATGATGGAAGACAAATACAATGAGCTGATATCAGAAGGTTTAAGTGAGAATGAAGCTGTTGGAACTGTTATATCTGAATTCGGTAATCTTGACGAACTTTCCGAAACGCTCGGACTTAACAGACAGCAGTACAATACACCTTCTGATAACAGAAGATGCCTTTCGATAGAAGAAATCAAGAAATACATAAGAGCTTACAATATGAAAAGTATTCTCATTGCAATCGGCGTATTTTTATGTATTATAAGCCCTATATTTCCTATTATTGGGGATATGATTGGATTTACCTTTATTGAAAACATTATGGTCGCTGTTATGCTGGCAGTAATTGCAATTGCAGTCGGATTTTTCGTATTATCAGGTATTATGCTTAAGCAGTTTGATGATATCAAATACAAACAATGCCGCGTTGACTACCAGTCTGCCTCGTATATTCAGAATGAATGTGACCATATGCGTACAATTCATTCGCTATGTCTAAGCATTGGTGTTGCATTATGTGTCATGAGTGTTATACCTCCAATAATAATTGATGCACTTAACTTTAAAATTCTTGATGACCTTGGTGGTGCCGGAGTATTATGCTTTGTCGGCATTGGTGTGTTCTTAATTGTATATCAGGCAAATGCTTCAAAAGCTTATAAAGTGCTTCTATCACTTAACAACCCTGACACAATAGCCGGCAATTATGCCAAAACAGCTAATAAGTCTGTTGAATATATTAATCCTACAGCCACCGCTATTATGTCCGTGTACTGGTCAACAGTCAGCTGTATTTACCTTTCTATCAGCTTTTTAACATTCTACTGGCACATAACCTGGGTTATATGGCCTATTGCCGGGGTAATCTATGCTTTATTAAAAAATGTTTTAAGAAAATAATATGAGGATCTAAGATAGGAGAACACTATGAATAAAAGAATTTATCTTATTATCATATATATAACAACTGCATTCTGTATAATAGCTGGTATATTAGGAAATATATTTAATGCCGCACCTTTCAACCTAATAACCACTTTCTCTTCTGGAAGCCGTTGCGATTTCTATGAAGAATTAAAAGCATTTTCTAATATTACAATCGATGGCACTGTAGCTGATATCAATATTGTAAAAGACGATACTTACAGCTTCAAATATGAGGGCGGAGAACGTTTTAAAGCCACAGCTGTTGTAAACGGCAGCACTCTTAATGTGACACAATCTACAGAACATTTTCTTGGTAATATTAAAAATGCAGATTGCACAATAACAATCGGAATACCTGAAAATGTGTCTATAAGTGACCTGCATTTATCTTCTAATGTAGGAAATGTTAAAATCGACTCTATAGATATTGATTATTTAACAACATCTTTAAATATGGGTAACTTTAAAGCTACTAAAAGCAATATAGAAAAGATTAACGCAGAGATTAATATGGGTAACTGCAAATTTGATAACTGCACATATAAGTCAGCAATTATTAATGTAGATATGGGTAATTTAACCATCCGTATGCCTGAGAATAAAGATTGTGGTTACGACCTTAGTGTAGATATGGGTAATATCACATTATATAATAATAAATGCTCCAACACATACACTAATAATCTTAGTTCCTCTACTCTGCTAAAAGCCACTGTAAATATGGGAAATATATCAATTAATAATTAGTAATAAAAGCTGCCGTATGAAACATTTTATACAATATATAGAAGCTATTGAACTCTATATACTGTAAAAATATGTCTTCTACGACAGCTTTTTATTAACTTCAATAATTATTGCCTAACAAATTGCCAGACGAATTTACTACAAAATGTCAATTAGAAATTAAGGTCAATCTCAATTCCTTTAATATCTTCATTAACCATATTATTATTCTTCATAAGCTGCTCAACCTGCTGCTGTGCTTCTGATAAATGGTCTACAGCCTGACTATTAATTGAATTATCAAGCTCAAGCTTGTCTGCCTGTTGTTCATTTTCAAGAAGCTCTTTCTCTTCCTTACGTTTCTTCTTGGCTTCATCAATCTGCTCTTGCTTCTTTTCCTTCTCTTCTTCTGCTTTCTTAGCTTCTTCCTGCTGTTCCTTCATATTATCATCTATATTCTGCTTACCTTCATTAACAAGCATACCAAATATATCTTTATCAGCAGCTTCAATAATACTGTCTGCCGCATCTCCTGCTTTTAACATATCCTGAGATTTAAGCTGCTCTAACTTGGCATTATTGATAGACATAGTCTTATTCATTGCTTTAAGAGCATTCTGGTCTATCTGAGACCTTATGACATCTTTAGAACTGTTAATCATAAGGGCTTTCTTCTGATATTCTGTTAATGGCTCATTCTGCAATTCTTTTAATCTGTCAATTTCTTCTTTGCTAAACTTGTCATTAGATACACCATTTCTGTTATCCTGATATTTCTTTAATAATTCAAGATCCTTCTGCTCCTGTGACTCTGAATGTACGCCATATAATTCCTGCAAATCCTTCTGACTTTTATCTATATCTTTCAGCTTTGACTTTAAATCAGCATTAATATTAGCAATATCTGCTTTCTCTGACTCCATATCCTTAATACCCTGTGCTGCTTTATTATCCTTATCCCATGCATCTGAAATAAGCTTCATGGCCTGCTTTCTGGCAATCTTTCTTTTCTGGCTGATATTAAATTCCCTATCCGTCATATCGTTAAGATTACCTGCTGATATAGACTTAATATTCTTCTTAGCACCAGTCTTACTGTTCTTAATGCTAATATCTGAATTATTGACATTAATATTAATACTCAAAGCCATACATAACCCCTTTCTCTAATGAAAGAAATATATTTATCTTTCCATTGTACTTTTGCAATAATATTTTACACAGAATAATCGAACTGCTGACCTACCTTCTTTTCATCATCAGTCTTTACATCATCGTTCATATACTTCTGTGTATATTCCTGTATCTTCTGTAACAATTCTTCCATAGAAGAAGCTGTTATAGTTACTGTATCCTCATCTTCCTCTATTCCACTGTTATCATCTATCCTGCTGTCTTTCTTGTTCTCAAGACGTTCCTGTTCTTCCTTCTTCTTAGCTTTCTTTGCTTCTGCCTTTTTAGCTTCTTTTTTCTGTTCAGCTTTCTTGGCTATCCTTTCTTTCTGTGCTGCCCCTGACTTCTTAAGTACAGCAAAAAATGAAGCTGTTCCACCATCATTTACCTGCATACCGTAACCCTTAACATTAGCTCCAGTTGCGGCAATGCTCTGTCCTAGCTGTGAAAGACCACTTGCGGCATTGGCAATTATTCCTTCATACTGCTTGCGGTAATTCTCATCTTCAGCCATTCGCTCAATTTTATCCTCATCAATAAGAACAACCATATTATTAGCATTGGCATAGTTTGAAGCCTGTGCCTTTGCATATTCTTTCTGGTCCTCACTTACAAGAATAAAGTTCATATTAGAATATTTCTTCTTGAGCTGGTCATAATACTTTGATGCCTTCTCACTTAATCTTGGATTGCCGATTGTCTGTCCGTTTACAGCAACCTTTCCGTCTGCCTTTGTGTTCTTAGCTGTCGAAGTATCCTTAATAACTGCTGTGTCGCTTGTCTTCGCAGTATTGCTACCTGTATCACTCTTAGTCTTTACCTTTGAAGTGCCTGTACTGCTGTAAACATAATTCTCTGCTATTGAAGGATAACTTCCATTGTAAATTGTATTACTCATATCCACTCCTCCTTGAATGAAAAATCAATCTGTCAAAATCCGTTCTGACATTATTTACATACAATATATCGGCAAAATATAAAAAAATATAACAATATACATAAAACATCCAGCAAAATTTTGATAATCAAAAAACCATATTTGCACAGATATCCCTGTCTGAATATATCTGATAACTGTAAAATAATATTTTACAGATAATCATCTTTGTGTTCTTTTTGAAATAACCGGACATTCAATAACTGTATCCTCAGGATGAATCTTATCTTTTTCCATAATAAGTTCGCCAATTTCATCTGCCCTTATAATTCCTCTTGATGGATTAATAACACTATCAATTTTTCCATTAACCTGCACATCTACATTAGAATATTCAAACGCAAGTGTAGTATTAATCAATGTACAATTCTTCATAACAAGATTATCTATATAACACATACCCTGAAGGCTTTCTATTGTACAGTTAATAAGTGTAAGATTTTTAGAATTCCAGCCAAGATACTCACCTGATATAAATGAGTCATATACTGTTACATTATTCGTGTTCCAGAACGCATCTTTTGACAGAAGCTTGGCATTATGGATTTCTACATTTTCAGCACCATCAAATGGATAATTACCAGCAAGCTGGAAATCCAATATCTTCATATTACGGCTGTTCATTGCAAAATAATCACCCTTGGCACTGACCTTCTGCATCGTAACATCATCGCAGTTCCACAGCGTCTCAGCCGCATTAGGCATAACAACATTCGACAATGTAATATTCTTACATCTTCTGAAATTCTTAGGGGCTTCAATTAAAGTATCTCTAATCAGCAGATTGTCTGTATACCATACTCCAGCTCTTGCCATCTCTGCCCACGAACAGTTATTAGCAACTACATCTTTGCAGTACCATAATGGATATTTCCATTGTAAGCTGCTGTTATTAAGTTCAATATTGTCCGATTCTTTCAATGGTGATTCGCCCTCGCCAAATATTGTATTATTAATTTTAATATCTTCACTATTAAACAATGGGCGTTCTCCAGTGAAATAACCATTATTTATCTCTTTCATAATTTACTCCAATTCCTATCTTTTTAACTTAAGTTGAATATATATTATATTTTAACACATATATTTACCAACCAGTCTGATATGTTTATTAAATTATAATAAAATTATAAGAATATACCTGTGTAAATCCATTGAACAACTCGGAATCCCGTCCTGACTTACTATTCCTCATCATCAGCTATCAGCTCCATTCCAAGCCCATTAACCCAGTTCTTAATTTCTTCATCACCAGCATTATCAGAAAGCTTACCACCAGTAAGCCATACCGTATTATCCATAAGCTCGTCCGCACTTGATACACCGTTAATAATATCCTGTGCCACATCATATATTACAACGATTGTCTTACCATCAAGATTAGCATTGCCGGCAAATTCCTTTATATCATCCGATACTCTGTAATCATCAGATGTCGGATTAACAAATAAAGTATTGTACTGGCTGATATTAATATTACTAACATCATCTGGCATATCAATAAGGTCAGCATCAACAATTTCAGCAAGCTCGCTCATAACTGTACTTTCCTTGTCCATATTAATCACAGCAATCTTTTTATCTGAACCTTCACCTGCATACTGAAATGTACAATTACTATCTGTGCAATAAGTCTTATATGCCACCTGACTTCCACCAGCTTTCTGTCTGTCATACACAACATTCTGCTCATTATATAATCTTGCCTTTGTATCAGCCAGCAAATTCTGTGGCTCATCTCTAAAAAGACTAACTGCCGCAATTACACTCACACAGGTTGTTATAATAAGTAACATTTTTCCACCCGGTTTATTTGCCATTTCTTACTCTCCTTTTAACCTCAATAAATATTAATAACAATTCTGCTTTAACAGAACCTCTGCACCACTCCCAGCTTTCATACAGCTTAAGAATATGTATAGTAATATTATAGCGTTCTCCTGCCTCATTAATTGTCATATTCTTGCCATAACCTCTTAATTTAATTTCAATTATTACTATATCTGTTGCATTACATTTTGTATCCAATTGAATAATAATCCTTGAAGCTCACTCCAAGTCAATACAACATCTGTTACAATTCCATAATTTATTGTTCCTAATTATTTAAAATGTGTTATTATAAAACATATGTGACTATCAATTATAACTGTCCATATTATAAATATATAATTACACAGGAGATTACAATATGCCAGTATTTGATTTTAAGAATGCTTCAAAAGAATCATCTTTTGAATGTACCTATACAACATTTTCATCTGACAATAAGACAGCTTCACCAGAACACCCTATATTCGTTCTTGATAACAGTGAACATAACTGGGCTGCAGAAACTATCGGAATGTTTGCCAATCCATACAAAAAGACTGCATTTGAATTCCAGACAGATGATGGCAATATCTTAAGCAATATTCTTAAGGTAGATGCAAGATTTACAAGTCTTATCAAATGGCTTGGTGAGAACCGCATTAAGGTTAAGCTTTCAGGTAAGAATGTGGAAAATGGTTATGCTGTATACAGAATAAGAGAGATTGCTTTTAACAACAGCCAGAAATTATCGTCTGAGGACGGATTTTTACAGTATATGATAGAACGTCTTTTAGATAGCAGTATCGTGGCACATGATATTCCTGATGACGAATTAGATGAATCAGGCGACAATATGAAGCTTACAAGTATTACAAGCATTTCTGATTTCCTTAACTGTGCCGGAATAACTCTCCCTGATAACATAAGATTATGGGCTAGAAGAAACCTTGCTGTTGCACGCTCAAGCGAGGTTACTCCTGAGGAGAAACGTCACGCACAGAGAGCTCTTTCAATAATGCTTAACATACAGTGGAAAAGCAACTATTTTGAATCAATCGACCCTGTTGAGGCAAGACGTATCCTTGACGAGGAACTCTTTGGTATGGAGTCTGTTAAGCAGAGAATTATTGAAACTGTAATTCAGATTAACCGTACACATACACTTCCTTCATATGGAATTCTTCTTGTAGGTCCTGCTGGTACTGGTAAATCACAGATTGCTTACCTTGTTGCAAAAATCCTTAAAATGCCTTGGACAACTCTTGATATGAGTTCCATCAATGATGCCGAACAGCTTACAGGAAGTTCAAGAATATACTCTAATGCCAAGCCTGGTATTATTATGGAAGCATTTAACAACGCTGGTGAATCTAATCTTGTATTCATAATTAACGAACTTGATAAAGCAACTTCAAGCAACGGCAATGCGAACCCGGCCGATGTATTACTTACACTGCTTGATAACCTTGGATTTACAGATAATTATATGGAATGTCTTATTCCTACATCCGGCGTATATCCAATTGCAACTGCTAACTACAAGGAACAGATTAGTGCTCCGTTACTTTCAAGATTTGCAGTTATTGACATTCCTGATTACTCCAGAGAGGAAAAGAAGACTATATTTAAGCAGTTCTCTCTTCCTAAGGTATTAAAGAAGATTGGTCTTCACGAGAATGAATGTACTATCCTTGATGAAGGACTTGATGTTGTACTTGATATATTCAAAGACACAACAGGTATCCGTGATCTTGAACAGGCTGCTGAACACCTTGCCGCACATGCACTCTATTTAATAGAAGTTGACCACGTTAAAGAAGTTGTATACAACGCAGATATGGTTAAGGAATTATTCTCTACACACCACTAAGAAACTGCTCGCTGATAACTAATAATATATAAGTTATGTAATAAATTTTATAATCAGAATTCTACAATAAATATAATTACATAATAAAGTATATAATATATGAAATGCGTGACATAGATATTAACTATGCCACGCATTTTATTATATCAACTATAAATTATAACCAGTAAATCCAATGGTTTATCACTTATATTTTTTATCACTTATATTTTTTATCACTTATTACTTATACTTTGATACATTAGTTGAATCTACCTTCTCAAATGGTACCCATACATATAATCCGTCATCTGATATTCCTTCAATGCCACTCGTACTGTTTCCTGTTCCGAGTGCTATAGCTGCCTCTATAAGCCTCTTTCCCTGTCCATCAGCAGACTGGTATACTGTAAATGACATTGTTCCTGCTTCTATTGCCTTACAGCCATCGCTTGTTGCATCAATACCAAGAATTAATATATTACTCTTCCCTGCTTTACGGCACGCATCTACTATACCAAGTGCCATAGTATCATTGTTACATATAACAACGTCACATTTCTGGTTGGTCTTTAAGAATATATTAAACATTTCCTCTGCTTTTGTCTGCTCCCAGTCAGCGTGGTCTTCAAATACATAATTAATCTTCTTTCCAGAAGCATTAAATATCTCTTTAACAGCTTTAGTTCTTCCCTTAGTTGCTGAATGGTTTGATGGTCCTTTAATTATAGCAACATTAATCTCTGATGATGATTTTAACTTATCAAGCACATATTCTGCCTGAAACTGTCCTGCTGTGTACTCATCTGAGCCAACATACATATACTTGCCAGCTTTAAGTCTTGATTCATCTGGTGATACATTAAAGAATACAATAGGAATATCTCCTGCGAGAGCTTCAAGCTCTAATGAAGTATCTTTATCTACCATATTACAAAGAATTACATCATAATTCTCTGAAACTGCTTTCTTAATATGCTCAACCTGCTTTTCAATTGAATTATTGGCATCTAATATATCAAGCTGTGTATTATTCTCCTGTGCTGTTTCCTTTGCTTTGTTAACTAACTGTGTTCTAAAGGCATCAGCCTGTGCCAGTGTCATTAACATTTTTACACCGCTCTTACTGCCTGTTGAAGATGTATTAGTACCAATGCCACAGCCGGAAACACCTAATACAATTATTACCAGACATATTAATAAACATAACCTTTTCTTCATTCTATAACCTCTTTTCCGGACATTTTATCTTCTCTATATATGAAACTGCTGTACCTGATTAGAAAGCTGTTCTGCCGAAGCTGCTAATTCTTCTGCTGAGATTTCCACCTGTCCACTGTTTTTAGAAATATTATTAGCCTGTCCTAACATTGACTCAGATGTTGCCATAATCTCATCTGAGCTTGCAGCCTGTTCCTCACATATAGCGGCAACATTAGTAGCAACCTCATCAACACGTCCAATCTTCTCAACAACATTTGCCATAAGTTCATTGGTTGCCTTAATATTATTGAATATTGTATTAAATGTATCTACTGCTGTATGAATTAATACTGCACTGTCACCAATCTCTCCAACACTGTCCCCCGCCTGACTTACAGCATCTTCAACAAGCTTGTTAATCTCTATGATAAGCTGTGTAATGTGTCCTACAGACTCTGTACTGTTCTTTGCAAGTGAACCTATCTCAGAAGCAACAACTGCAAAGCCTCTTCCTGCTTCTCCTGCTCTTGCTGCTTCAATTGATGCATTAAGTGATAAGAGGTTAGTTTCATCAGCTATATCACCTATAAGCTTAATAATATCGACTATTTCCTTAGAAGCCGAACCAACTTTATTAACAGCTTCCTCAAGACTTCTTATTGATAACTCAATATTGTTAAGTGCTTCGCTGACGTGTTCCATATCCATTCGTCCTTTTTCGGACACTTCAACTGTCTCACGCATTTTAATATCAACTGAGTCGCCATCGTTCTTAGTTTCTGCGGCAACACCTGCAAGCTGTGTAACATTTTCTGCTATCTCATTAACTGACAATGATAACTGGTCAACTGTGTCGTTAAGTTCACACATCGACTTAGACTGTATATCTGCCGCAGTATTCATCTCGACTGATACATTCTTGCTTGAGACTGCCTGCTCCTTTAATCGTACTGATACATCTCCAATCTGGGCTATCATCTGGTGCATAGCCTGAATAAACTTCTGTATGCTCTGTCCCATAACCGCAATCTCATCATTGCCCTTAACATTAACTGATACAGTAAAATCACCAGAAGCCATCTGTGTGATAGCTTTAGTCATATTCTTTACTGGCTTAACTACCACATTAGTCATTCTTTCAACAAGAACACAAAGAAGCATTATACATATAATTCCTACAATTATCATAATAGTTCTTAAACGTATAAGCTCTGCAAGTACAATATTCTTAGGAATATATGATACTAATACCCAGTCAGTGCCATCGACCTCTTTAAATACCGTCATATTGCCGTCAATAGTCGTGAAATCATAATCATTAGAATTAAATTTGGCTGCTACCTTCTGATAATATTCACTCTGTCCGGAAGCACCAAGCTTCTGTGATATTAATGAAGCTTCTCTGTCAGCAAGTATAACTCCTGTATTCTTATCAACAAGAAATGCCTCTGCATTATCCATATCAATGAAAGAATTAACAATTATAGTAATTCGGTCAAGTGTCATATCTGCTGATATTACCCTTATATTATCAGTTCCATCATTAAGAATACCTGAAGCACTAATTACATTGACCCCCTCAGCGTTCTTATATGCCGAACCAACAGCCATATTAACCCTTGTAAGACCTTCCTTATACCATGTGCTCTGTACAGGATTGCTCTCCTTCTTAGTTGACTTATCCGCCTTTATAAGATTACCATTAGAGTCAGATACATATAAACCATCTGGATAATTATCATTATAGTTATAATATCCGTCAAGAATAGCCTTTAGCTGTGTATCATCCGGGTGAAGATTTTCTATTGTGGTCTTTGCCATCTGGAAAGAAGCAAGGTTCTCACTTAACCAGGCCTCTATCTTAGATGACTGGTTACTTACCGATGACTCCAGCAAATTCTGTGAATAATCTTCAATTATGCCCGCTGATGCCTGATAAGCAATAAGCACAAGTACTGCCACGATAGCAATAACAACTGGCATTATGCTTCCTAAAAGCCTGGCCTTAATTGATATTTTCCTTTGTTTCTTCATAGTTACAAACCCCTTTCTTATGTATTCAATTGTATATAATTTTCACGCAAATACACTATATTTATTATATCACTTTACAATTATTTAACAATCTTTTTATTATAATTCACTATAGCCATTGCACATATGAACATTGGAAATGTTATTACTTCCAAAATATTACCTGCACCCTGCACAGCATACACTAAAGCCGCCATTCCAAAGCCTGCAATTATATCCGGCACACAATACTTTGCTGAATTGACCAATGTATGAATTAAAATAACCAATAAAATAATTACGCTGACACACCCCATAGTAACAAGCATTTGCAGCCATATGCTGTGTGCGTTATCAACTACATTTCCATATAAAATATCCCAATGACTGTCTGAATAATAACTCAGATTCTTTCTAACCGTTCCCTCACCCAACCCGAATGTTTTATATATAAATGGATAATTCTTATAGCCATTGATAAGATTACTCCATATGTAACCTCGTCCTGAACCCCAGTCATCTGTTATGTAAAATGCTCCATTTTTATTAATATTATCACCAATCACACGGACTATTGCATATATTCCAAATCCACCTGCCATTACACAATATATTATCTGGACTATGCGTATTTTAATATTGTCGAGCAGCTTCTGCAATCTGTTATCACTAAGCACTATCAATACATATAGCAGCAATAATACTATAATTATGATATTAAATATATTATTAGTTGATATAAGCCCTGACATTATATTGCTGAGCTTCCTTACTCTATCCGGAATAATAAGCTTAATACACCCTGCAACACGTCCTGCAAGCAGAACTGCCGTAAGTGTCACTATGTATTTTTTTATTAAAGCCACCGATTTAATTGAATATGGAAACAGAATAACCAGCGGAATTACAACAGCCACAAGTGCCATATCACTGTCGCATATTATAATTCCAATTATTCCAGATATTACTGCAATATAATAGAATATTTCTTTAGCTGCTGTTTCTGCCTTATAATATGCAGCAATTGCAATAGACAATGTAAGTCCTGTATACATTCCATATACATTAATATTTCCAAGCGTTGACATATACACTGTCTGCTCTTTTATAGTAAGATTACTGAACAAATGCAATATATCAATATTCATATAATTAAACACAGCAACCATATGTACAATAATCGAAGCCGCCAGAATTAATATTACATCTATCTCTTTAAACTCATAACACTCCGAAACTGTCCAATAAAGCAATGCCACTGCAATAAAAAATATCATACCTATATATCTTGAACCTGCACCATATAAGGCTATATTCTTATACGGAGATACAAGATAAGATACTATTGAACTGGCTATCAATAATATCGAATATATAATATGCTTCCTATTCTTTATATTGTAAATTATTTTTATATTAAAATTTTTCTTTATATCTAAGGACTTCTTTGCCCCCGAATAATCACCTGATATAATTATTCTGAATACAATCTCATTAATAATCATTACAATCCAGCCCACAAGTGCAACAATAACAAAGAATACATATCTTGTCTTCGTAACATTATTAAGCTTATCTGTCATAATAAATGGGAATAACACCATCATAAGTATCACGGTAATCTTTCCTATATAATAACGCACATTTTCATATATATCCTGCTTATTCATCTTACTTCTTCCTTTATCCTGTCATCTTATTATATGATGTCGAGGTCAAAAGCCCCTACTTTGATACCTACGAATTGTCCCGTACAACTATATTAAAAATATATTAACATTATATTAAAACACTAAAAAAAATATATACTTAATATTAACATACATTCAGATATTAGTCATAAATATTATCCATAATTATTTTTAATATTTTCTTTTCAAGGATAAATTGTTATGGTATCATAGAAAAAATTTAATAAAAAGGAGACTCAAATGAACGAAAAGACTCAAAATCAGGAAACTGTTCGTGATGCCCGCCAGCTCGGTATTCCTAAAATGCTTATACTTGGTATACAGCATATGTTCGCAATGTTTGGGGCAACTATACTTGTTCCAATACTTGTAGCAGGATACTTCCAGAGTGCGTGCAATGAACCTTTAACAAGAGGTCTTACAGTTTCTGTAACTTTATTCTGTGCTGGTATTGGTACACTTATATTCCATATATGTTCCAAATTTAAAGTACCCGCATTTTTAGGCTCATCATTTGCATTCTTAGGAGGTTTCTACACAGTTGCCAACTTAAATACAGGAATATATGCAGATATGAGCGCCAACGATAAAGCCGCTTATGCATGCGGTGGAATAGTTATCGCAGGTTTATTCTATCTTATTGTTGCCCTCATCTTTAAGATTGTTGGTGTCAACAGAGTTATGAGATTTCTTCCACCTGTTGTTACAGGTCCTATCATTATATGTATAGGTTTATCACTTGCTTCATCAGCTATTAACAATGCTTCTACTAACTGGCTTTTAGCCTTTGTTGCATTAGCTGTAATCGTTATATTTAATATATGGGGCAAAGGAATGTTTAAGATTATACCTATCCTTATGGGTGTAGTTATTTCCTATGTATTCGCATTAATACTTAATGCCTTTGGTGTTACTAACCCTGATGGTTCTGCAATACTTAATTTCGCTTCAGTATCATCTGCAAGCTGGGTTGGAATACCTAAGTTCCAGATATGTAAATTCGATATAACCGCTATACTTGTTATGGCTCCTATCGCAATTGCTACTATGATGGAACACGTTGGTGATATGTCAGCTATATCTGCAACTGTTGATGAGAACTTCATCGCAGAGCCAGGTCTTCACCGCACACTTATGGGTGATGGTCTTGCCACAGCATTTGCAGGTTTTCTTGGCGGCCCTGCTAACACAACTTATGGAGAAAATACTGGTGTACTTGAACTTTCAAAGGTTTATGACCCAGCAGTTATAAGAATTGCTGCTGTATTAGCTGTTATACTTTCATTCATCCCTAAGTTCTCAGCTATTATATCAACAATGCCAACTGCTATCATCGGCGGTGTATCATTTATGCTATATGGTATGATATCTGCTATCGGTGTAAGAAATGTTGTTGAAAACAGAGTTGACCTTACTAAGTCACGTAATCTTATAATCGCAGGTGTTATATTCGTATGTGGACTTGGATTTTCTGATGGTCTTACATTCACTATCGGAGAAACACATATCACACTTACAGCACTCGCTATCGCCGCTATTGCTGGTATTATCCTTAATGCAATTCTTCCTGGCAATGACTACAACTTTGGTGTTAATCCAGAAGGTGACCAGAGCCGTGGAGTATATGTAAGCAATACAGACAATAAATAAATATCTATATAATAATTGGCACAGGAAAGCAATGAACCATAAATATACATTTGCTTTTTCTGTGCCATTAATACTACAAGAATTAAAAACAGCCCGCCATAATGTATCTTAATCAGGTTAAGATACATTATGACAAGCTGTTTTATATTGAATATTATTATTTAGTACCAAATATTCTATCGCCAGCATCTCCAAGACCTGGGCAGATATAAGCCTGCTCATTAAGCTGTCTGTCCAGATGTCCTACATATATCTGTACATCCGGATGTGCCTTGTGAAGCTTCTCTAAACCTTCTGGAGCAGCTATGATACACATAAATTTAATCTTCTTACCACCATGCTTTTTAATCTGGTCGATTGCATCAACAGCAGAACCACCTGTTGCAAGCATTGGATCTGTAACTACAATAAGCCTTTCCTCAATTGGATCTGGAAGCTTGCAGTAATATTCGTGTGGCTCGTGTGTTTCCTCATCTCTGTACATACCAATATGACCAACCTTAGCTGTTGGAACAAGTGCAAGTATACCAGATACCATACCAAGACCAGCTCTTAATATTGGTACAATAGCAAGCTTTCTTCCTGCTATCATTGGTGTCATACAAGTTTCAATTGGTGTCTCAACTTCAATATCTTCAAGTTCAAGGTCACCCATAGCCTCAAAACCTTCAAGCATTGCTATCTCTTCTACAAGCTTTCTGAATTCATTAGTTCCTGTCTTCTTATCGCGAAGTAATGAAATCTTGTGCTGAATAAGAGGGTGTTCAAACACTGTAATATTCTCTTCGTTTCTTAAATCCATATCGTTCTCCTTGCCTGTGCGCCTTACGCATTTTATTTCATTATTTTATATAATACCATATATGCAGTATCAGGGTCAAAAGGTATTTTCCACCTGCCATATTTTTCTTTATTTTTACAGCATATTGTGCTAAACTGTCTTATGTTTGTATTTAAACTATATTATAAATCTATGAGGAAAAAAGTTATGGCTAAAAATACATTTTCTGTAAAGAATGATATGCAGTACCTTTTCAAACCTAAGGTATCACTCTCAAAAATCGAACGTAAAAAGAAACGCCGTGCATGGGCTTTCGCTATTGGCTCTGTGCTGGTTCTTATACAGCTTGTCCTGACAGTGTTATTTTTACTAAAAATGTTTAAACTTGATATTCTTCCGTTTAAATATTTATTTATGATTAATATTATACTTATATTATTAGTACTGTATGATTTTACATCACAATTCACGAAATCACACATACTAGGAAAGCTTATATCGGTTATGCTGTCCTGCCTTATATTATTCACATATCTTTTTGCCGCCAAATTTGACTCCGTACTGGACAAACTTGGTGCTGCCAATGTTGAGATAGACATTGTTGATGTGTGCGTGCTTTCAAATGACAAGGCACAGAACTTAAATGATGCAGCTAATTACAAATTTGCCATTAATTCAACTGCAAGCAATGCCAATATCAATACCTCCATTGAAAGCATTAGTTCAGAAACCGGCAAGACAATCAAGCCAACTGAATATACTAACTGGTCTAATCTTGTTAATGCACTTTATGATAATAAAAATGTTCAGGCTATCGTTATCAATCACTCTATGATGAGTATTATATCTCAGGAATTTCCTGATTTTGAGGATAGCATAAAGATAATTAAGACTTATGAATACAAAGAAAAGGTTGAACTTGATGCCTCTAATGTAAATGTAAAACGTGATCCTTTCATTATATATGTTTCAGGTATATCAAGTGATGACGGCGAAGATACCAAGCTTGCAAGCAAGGCACTAAGTGATGTTAATATTCTAGCAGTTATCAATCCGGAAACCAAGCAGGTATTACTTGTTACTACACCTCGTGATTCCTATATTAAAATCAGTAATTCATCAGGTGTAACCGGTTATGACAAGCTTGCACACGCAGGTTCTTATGGTGTCGATAAATCTATCGAAGCCCTTGAAAATCTGTACGGAATTAATATTGACTATTATGTAAAGATTAATTTTGCTGGTTCACAGGCAGTTATTGATGCCCTCGGTGGTATTACAATTGAGTCAGAGATAGAATTTACCAATGGATGGGAAGCTGCTCCTGTTTCTTACCATTTTGTTCAGGGTGCTAATGAATGTGATGGAGAAAAGGCTATTGCTTTCGCAAGAGAACGTAAAGCCTTTGCAGCTGGTGATTTCCAGCGTGGACGTAATCAGACAGCCGTTATTAAAGGTATTATTCAAAAGGCCACATCACCTGCAATACTTACACGCTACTCAGCAGTTATGGATACAGTTAGTGATATGTTCTTAACAAATATACCTTCAAGTGCAATATCTGACCTTGTAAAGTTACAATTAAGCAACAGCACACCTTGGAATATACAGACATACAGTATATCTGGTAAGACTGATGAATATCGTCATCTTGAGGTATCTAATGTATATGGTGCTTCTATCGTACTTCCATACGAAGAAGATATAAGCACAGCAACCAAGCTTATGAATAAGGTTATCGCTGGTGAAACCTTCGATGTTGACACATACCTTAATTCAGATAACTAATAAGCTTTATTAAATAATATTTAAAATAAACACATATAAATCCCCATTGAAAGCAAACATTTCAATGGGGATTTATATGTTAAATATTAATTTGTCATAGATAATTATATGTCACTACTATAAATATAAAATTATGTCCAGTTATATGTAGTTACATAATAATATCTATATCGCACTACCTGTATCTACTATCTGGTAGGCTTCAATCTTGAACTGGTCTTCTGCACCTATTCCAACAAATCTACAGCCATACATATACTCGTCATTCTCACAAGAATCTCTGTGTAGAATTTCAACTACAACGTAAAGCTTTTCGCCATTAGCAAGAGTTATAACCGTGTCATAAAAAGAATTAACTTTAAAATCATAGCCAGACTTAAATGCTATCCCACCTTTAGATATGTCTACAACGTGAACATCAGCTTTCTTTTGAATACGATCTGCGGCATTTACCCCTAGCTGATTAAGTGATACCGTTACATCTATATCTGTTCTCCTTGCTTTTCTCATCTCAGCACCCATATTACATCCATCTCCCATTCAATATAATATAAAATTGTATAATACTTGTATATATTATCACATTATTCGACATATTTCTATTATTTATAATATTTTATTACATTTTTATTAATTTTGTATAAATTAATATTTTATTGTTGTGCTAATTTTACAAGGCGTTTATTCTCGTACATATGCTTATCCGCCCTGTCAAACAATGTTCTAAGCGTACATTCTGTATAATCATCAGAAAATGCCCAGCCATACGCATAACTTATCTTAATATTCTTTCCGTGGTCGTTAAAATCGTCAACCTCTTCCTTTAACTTTTCAAGCAAGCCAATAACATCTTCCTTAGGCATATCCCTGATAACTGCAACAAACTCATCTCCGCCATATCTTCCAACAAATTCCTTTGATGGTATGACATTTCTTAATATATTGGCAAAATTAACAATCAACTGGTCACCAACAGAATGTCCTAATGTGTCATTTGCAATCTTCAGATTATTAAGGTCAAACATTATACAAGCAACATTCTTGTCAAGAAATCTTAAATCGTGGAATACCTCTTCACATCTGCTCTTATTAGGAAGTCCTGTATGAGCATCCAGATATGCTTTTTGTTCAAGCACTTTATTCTTTCTTACAATTATAATTGCCTGTATCATCTGAATAATTATAAGTAAAAGCAGCCCTGCCATATCAATAACTGTAATTGTCTCTATAAAATGGATATTGTCGGCTATACCCTCTGAATATCTTTCTGCCGCAGATACTGTCTGGTCTGCAAGCGAAAAATACATCTCACTCATATCAACAATATCTGAATTATCAACTCCGTTTTCCCTTACATTATTAATCTCATTCTTAAGCTTACCCCAGTAATCAATCAGTATATCAAGCTTCTTCTGGTAGTCTGTATCGCGTAAGCTTACAAGATTATACTCACCATCTTCATACTTCAAATCTGCAAGAACATTATCAAGATATTCTATTAGCTCATCATCGGAATTACCGATAACCTCAAGCTTAACTGCCCTCTGTGTTGCACCTCTCACAAGTCCTGCATAATTAATTACTCTTGCAGTTCCCTGAAGATTTTTAATCTCTACCATCATATTAACAACCAATACAATAAGTATAATAATCAATGCACTCTGTATCATCATATTTACTGTTCTTATCTTACTGTTTTTCTTAAGCTCTTTATTAACCATTATACTACCTTCTTAATCTTTATTAGCTCTCAATTAAATATTATAAGTTCCAGACTTAAACTGCATTATACAATATACCTTTATACAAGGCAATAGAAGTTTATGAAAAAAGTATGAGAAAGTAAGGACTAAAGTACTATATCTGTACCTTAGTCCCTGTAGTATTTACTATATATTTATATTTCAAATATAGAATAATATTACATTGCTATAATATAATCAATAATAACAGCATTAAACTGCATAACTATAAGCCCCAGTCTGCCCTGCTGTCTTCCTGCTTAGAAGACACCCCCTCTGCAAGTACCTTTAATTCAAAATGTGCATTTTCTGGAATATCACCTGTATATGTTACCTTATTAATCAAACGTGATGTCATATCCCCCGGTGCAACCGGCACACTATAATAATAATATCTCTCATTATCGTCAAATGAAGAATTATCCATATAGAACCAGCTTCCAGTTAAATCTTCATTATCCTTCATAGCTTTATCAACATCAGCTTTACTCTTTAACTCATTGGCATAAGAATAACTGACCTTGCCCCTCATATCAACAGCGGCTATATTTCCTGCAATTCCCGCCTCAATATTTTCCTTGCTGTCATCGTATATAATCATAGGTACTAACCTTACCCTCACATAAGTATCAGTTGTAGGATACTCATCCGAATCAATATTCTTTACAGCTATTTCTTTGGTTCTCGTAGTATTGTCGTCTTTAATTCTATCATAAACATCATTAATATTATCCGTAAGCTGTTCACCCATATCTTCATATATTATTGTATTATCATCGGTGAATTGCTCAACTACACCTATATTAACCGCCGCACCTGCGAACTGGTTAGCCACTGTCACTGTCCTTGCATTAAGCAGTGCATAAGTAGTCCCGGCAGCAGCACCCATAAGTAATACAGTTATTCCAGCCACTAGTGCAGTCTTTTTTAACTTTCCCATATACTTCTGACTTCCTTCCAGTTATTTTTTCTAATTATTACCTCATATGGACTTTATAAATTTTTAACCTGTAAACCGTTCATAATATTACTGTATAACTATCAAGAAGCTTAATAGCTATAAGACTCTCTCTATCTTAAAATGTATCCAAGATATGGCACGTTTAGCACCACTTTCCCCACAACCTTATCATAAGCTACACTTCCGCCATCTTCAGTCTCATTCGCATCACCTTTGGTGTGAAAGCTCTCTGTGTCATTATCTTTATCAACAACCCTGTGGGTGACGACTGTATTATCATTAATATAAAATGTAATAACATCACCCACCTCAATATCATCAATTGATGATTTCTCCACATATACAACACTTCCAACGTGATATTCAGGCTCCATACTTCCCGACAGCACCTTATAAGTCTTAAGTCCCATAAGCCTTGGAATATATAGAACTGCCGCCATAACCAACACAATCACCAACAGAATATCCGTGACAATTTTAATAAACTTTTTCATATTCCCCTCTCGTGCATTATCTTATAAACTTATTAACTGCTGATGCTGCATCTCTTAACCAGTTATAATTCTTCTTAATAACATTGCTAAAATCTGCCTGTGCCTTATCTCCATCAGCAGTATTTCCATAATGCAGTTTATCAAGCCCGAAGAATTCCGGTTTTGTGCCATCTATTCTCTTTCCTATAAATATATCCTCACATTCCTTATAGGAGTCATTGCCAGAATAGTTATCACTCTTTTTAATTAAGGTATACTCCGGTGTCCAGCTTTCTTCCTCTATAACACTATAAAAGCCTTTCTTTAAACCAGTCACTGTGCTTGTAGCTGACAATACATCACCATTGGCATCAAATGAAGCTGTGGCATAGAATACCGCCTCTAATGCACCCTTCTTCTCTGTATCATCTTCATTCACAACACCGTACTGCTCTATTCTAAATATAAATGTCTGGTTAGCTCTTATAACTTTGTTATCAATATACTGCTCATCAATATATTTAGTTATATCAAGCTGCCCCTTAACAACCTTTATTCTATAGCACGCACAATCACTGCCATAATGATCACCTGGCTCGTCATTGTTGTATATTATGCCGCTTGCTATATGTCCATCTGTATTAATAGTACACTCATCGCTATTACTTACAGGTGTTACATTATAAAATCCTTTCACATAATATACGCTGTCACTTCCTGTGCTGGCATTACTATTAATTCTGTTAATAACATCTGCCTTAGTTATAACACTTCCTAATGTTCCATTATTATCCTCATACCACTCCGTATAATAATCCTGCTCTGTTAATGCATTTCCGTCTTCACGGATATTGCCGTTAAGTTTGAACATTTCGGACATTTCATAATCTGCTGAGGTAATATTTTCTCCGTAAAATATTACATTTTCCCTGCACTTAAGTGTTCCGTTGACTTTTACATTAACCTTCGGTGTATCGAATTCCTTAATACCTCCATTGATAATCACACCAGAAGCCGAAGCATTAGTCGTGACATTATTACCACCTATATAATTGTCCTTTGCCTTTACAAATATGCTTTTCTCCCATGTATACAGCTTACTATCAGAATACTGTACTGACTGGTTATCCCATTCTACATACAGAAGATTTCTTTCCTTATCATACTTTATATTACCGCCATTCACACTGTATGGCTGGTCAGCCGCTTTATCAGCCGTAACTATCTCGTTATTATCAGCTATAATGTCAAATCGCGAATCAATGTAATCTCTTATTATTACATTATTAATCACATCACCTTCTGCATAGCTTCCATTATTATTGCTGATACCTGTCATAAGATTAATCTTATATGTGCGGTTATCCCAATCCTCTACCCTTACCTGCTTATCAACGATAAAATCCTCTATGCTTACATTTCTTGTATTGACAATACTGCTGTTAAATACATTTTCAACCGCATAACTCTTCTTGCCGTCTATATACTGTACTTTAGTTCTTGTAACAGCAATTACATTTCCACTGTTGTCTGTGAGTGTGGCTATAGCTGTTGAACTGTCATTCTCATCAAATACAACCTCGACATTGTATTCCTCATCTGAACCTGTGTAGCCGTCTGGTGCTGTTATTTCTTTTAAAATGTATTTTCCAACTGGAAGATTATCAAAGCTTACTATACCATTCTTATCAGATACACTTGTTTTAGCTAAAGCATTTTCCTTATTATCTTTACTTGTAATTCCAAACACTGCATTAGCAAGCCCATTACCCCTATCATCAATCTTTTTAAAATTAAGATTGCCACTATCCGCAATATCAATTCTTGCTGAATTTGGAACAATAAACTTCATATTACAGTTAGAGGCATTACCACCTCTCTCCATATAAAGAACTGTTATCGTGTGGTTAGTTGACATATTCACTTTATCCCTGCTTCCTGCAGCCTGTAATTCCCTCGCTATAGGCCCTGTCTGCCAGAGGTCTACATCACCGCCACATTCAGGATGTATTCCACCAAGATCAAGAACAAGCTCACCATCGACAAATACCCACAAATCATCATCACCTGTGAACTTATATAAAAGGTCGCCTGTATAACCATTAAGCGAGAATGAAATATCATATCTCATTCCGAAATAATAGTTAGTACCCTTCTGTCCATCAGCTGCATTATAACCGCAGTCTAACACATTGGAGTCCGCATTATTTAATGGGAAGAAATTATCTCCCGCCAATGTCACATCACCTGATGGCGAAGTTACGCTTTTTAATGTGTAAGTGCTGCTGTCATTACCATTATCCTGCTTATCAAATGTCAATTTATAATTGTTATATATTGTCTTTCCTGTCTTCTTAGCATCAGAAAATAATCCCGGCTCATCAACATTGAACAATACATTTTTATAATTTTCCTTATCAAGCCCATAAATAATTCCCTGCGAAGCATTCATATAATCTTTTTTTACTCCGCTGAATGAGCCTGTTGTCTTAATTCCACCATTGTAATATATACAAGTGTTGACATTAAGGCCATTAACATAACAATTGTGCTGGTTAGCCCTGAAGTTCTGGTCTATGGTTCCAACAGTAAGCTTTGGCTTTCCATTGTCAGCGTAATTAGATGAAGTATTAATACTTCTCTTTGGATATTCCTTATAACCCCAGCCATACACATTTCCTTTATATGGTGCAACTACATAATCATAAAATGTGCAATATCCCTCAAGCACGTTATCTGATGCCGCCAATTTACTAACACCTGGTGTATCCGCATTTCCCGTAGTATCTGTACTACCTGCCTTATCCATATTTCCTGTAGTGTCTGTACCTTCTGATGTATCTGCACTTCCTGCCTTATCATTAGAATACACCTGTATTGCATTAACATTTTTTATATTACTGCTGCCTGCTCCAAATGCTGTATACATCATTGCTGTTATAGCTGTCACACACAATAACACACACATCACAATAGAAACAATAACCTTCCTGTGCTTCCAGTTAATTCCCATGTCAGCTCCTTTCACCTTTCCATTACTACTGTATTCTTTCTATTGCGTACTCTATACTCTCATCAAGCTTTTTTACTCTAAGATTTCCTTTAATCCTTCTGACAACAACTAACGCATTGTTATAATCACACTGCGTAAGCATAATCACATACTGCCATTTATTGTACTGTGAAATCAGATCTCCTTCCCTTAATGAAGCCAGCAATGTATTCTTTATATGTGCGCTGTTCCTGCCATTTACAGTGACAAGCACAATTGTAAAAAAACAATTACTTCTCTGTCTTCTTCTAAGTTCCAATTCAAAGCTTTTCTTAAAACTATTATAATCGCAGAATAAAGCCCCCTTTAAAGCTGTCCTGCCTGCATAAAGCTCTCTTCTTACAGTCCTTATATCCGATCTGGCTGAATGTGTCATTATAAGAAGCTGGTTATATAGTTCCATTAACTTTCTTCCAGGGCTTACATTAAGCTGTTCTTTTAACAACTCCTTCACCTTCTCATAATGCCCTGCCGCTTCTGCTATTTTATTCTTAGCAATCAGTGACTTAATATAATAGAATTGTATATCTTCATCTAATCCATCTATCATTATGGCTCTATGTCCGATTTGTTCAATCCTGTCATAATCACCCTCACCATATAAATCCTGCAATACATTTTTAACAACCTCTAGATACCTTGAATGATAATACACGCTGAATGTGACAACCCAGTATTCATATGAATATTTATTAAAGAATTTCTTTTTATAAATGTCTATTGCATAAGCACTGTATGATATACGTTCTTTAATATCCAGCTCACATTCTGCCCTGTTGCACAGCTTCTCGAACTGCTCAGTATCTATAACTGTATTAACAATATCATTCCAGCAGTAGCTTCCCATTAATGTCTTTATAGGGTTGATTCCAAGCTGGCTTTTTAATACGCTTCTTGCCCTGTATACAAGATTTTTAAGTGCATTAACAGGGTCGTCACATTCACCCTCTGTCCAAAGGACATCAGATAACTCCCCGACACTCACAACATTTTCCTTATGACATATAAGATATGCCAGAAGTCTTGTCACCTTATCAGAATTGATACTCTTTTGTGAAAGCTCTTTATCTTTATAAGTGATTTTAAAATCATCTAAAAACGTAACTTTCAACTCCTGCGTATCAGCTTCTGATTTATACATTATTACTGCCTGTTCCTCTGCCTCATTACAACAACACCAGCTATTCCTGCTATGCCTGCAAGTGCCACAATTATATATAATAATATATTATTACTATCGCCTGTCTTTACCGCTGTAATCACATTATTGCTTACTGTATTCTGCACATCTGGCTGTTCTGCATTAACCGTAATCTCCAACTGTCCCTGCTTATTCATATAAGAATTGTCCATAGAACGACCATCTATATACAATACAAGCTTTATATCACAACTCTCACCCTTACTTAATTGTGCAATCCTGACATCTTCATCAAAAAACGACTTGTCAGACTGTGTCTTACTGCTGTTACCTATAAGTTCATTATAAAAAGGCTCTGTATCTGCGTTTTTATAAAGCTTAATTCCATATACTGCCGTCTGATCTCCAGTTCCTTTATCTGCAAGGTTATCAAGAACTTTTCCATTAATATAGAATTCCATATTCTCTGCTGAACTGTTGGATATCTTAATAACTGAACTTCTCTCCTCACCTGGGAGCATATCCCCATACTCAAGATTCTTATCAACCACTACGAATTTCTTAGCTGTTTCATCAAGTGTTATAACCGTATCATCTGCCAAGACTTTAACATATGGCACTGCAATAACAACTACGGCAGATACTACCGCCACTAATTTCTTTAAAAGCATATCTCCTCCTACCTGTCAGATACAGCTTTAAGGCTGCCATCATCACCTAATTCGGCTTCAACTCCCCATTCTGTCAGCATAGCATCACCGGCCGCAACTGTCTGGACTGCTTCTGCATCCCAATTAATATTAATAGTCTTTCCGCTGTATTTATTAGTGTTCTCAGATTTCGAATCAAAGAGTATTATTGAATCCATAAGCTCTGGTGTTCTCTCACCTGGATTTAATACCTTATTATAATATACATATACATTTTCACTATCTGTATGATTATCTGGTACTATCCAATCATCTTTATTAATCAAATTGATATTAACCCAGTTATCCTTGCTAATCTTTACACGGACATATTGTGCCTTCTCTCCACTATTAAGCACAGATACTCTCTGTTCAATAGTGTCATCTATTGTGTTAATTCCGTTAGTCTGCATATTGCCCTTATCATCAATTCCCGCACCACTTACACACAAGCTTAAGTCTAACGAAGATGTCGTAACTGTCTTATCAACGTATGCTGACACACGATTTTTCGCCATTGTCTTACCCGTGTATAAACCAGCAATAACAAGTATTGCCGTACCAACTAATATGAATCTTTTCATATACTTCCTCTCATTTCATTTAATTAAGGGGCAAATTATTAATCTGCCCCTGACATCATTACATTTATTATTATATTGGGCTGGTGTAATATATATGACAACTTTTGCTGCATATTAATAACGCTTGAATTACTTTAAGCTTTTTTCAATAGCCACATTGCCCCAGCCTGTAATATTACCAGCTTCATCAGTTACAGGTGTAAAATTATCAGACTGGATAAATTCTGCCTTAACGTTAATATTAAATGTTATTCCTGCAATCTCATTGCCCCATTCTGTTGGAATAGTAACTTTAGAGAATATCTTTGATGAGTTGATTGCTCCTGTTTTGTTAGAAAGTATCTCATTATAGTAATAATAACCATCCTCTGACTTAGTCCAGCCAGCACTAATATCAAGATTATTCTCAATAGCTAATGCCTGCTCCTTAGTAAGTCCCTCATAATTAATGCTCACTCTTACATAAGCATCTTCTGACTCTTTATCAAGTGTCACTGTCGGATCTTTATCAAGCACATCACCCGGCTTTACATTCGTATAATCTTTACCTGTCGTATTATCATCTCGCATATGCTCATCTGTTTCTGTCAAAGTTCCTGTAACGTGTCCTATAGTTATTACATTTGCTCTTGTATCCTTATCTGTAAAATATGCAAGTGTTCCGTAAGTCACCCCTGTAATACAAAGTATCAAAGCTGCTACACCGGCAGTTAATTTCTTCTTATTAACCATATAACCTCTTTCCTGAATAAATAAATATGATACTGTTATTGTTCAATTTCAACGATATAATACAATTTCAATAATATAACGCAAAAAGCACTGTCCGATTTATTCAATATAATACATTTTATTAGAACTGTGCATCATCAGATGTCTTGCTGTTTACAAGCTTGATAAGTTCTGGCTGTGCCTCGTTGTAATCAGCAAATGTTGATGCCTGAACTGCAAAACCTGTAACCTTGATATTGAATGTGGGAAGTGTACCTGCACTTACAATGTTACCATCTGCATCCTTGTATATAACAGTTGGGTCGTACTGTTCCTTAGTTGTATCAATTATTGATAACTTATTGCCATCTGCATCACACTTATAGATAGTTGTTGTCTTAGCTGCACTTGACCATTCTTCTGTTATTCCAGCATTAACTGTAACATTGTTAAATAATGCTTCTGTTGACTCTCCTGCTTCAACGGCTGTCATATATATCCACACTTCACTTCCGTCTGAATTGACTGTCGCCATTTTCCAATTATCATTGTCGTAATCTGTAATTGATGCATATTTTTCAAATTCTTCTGCACTCATAAGATTTCCCTTATCATCTAAATAATCAACCTTAACCGCCATATAGACAGGCTGGTCTGATTCGTTATTCATAACAGGATTTTTCTTTATTACATCTCCTGGAAGATAATTCTTTCCTGAATCACTGGTCCATTCTGTTTCTGTAAGTGTTGTTATAATATTACGGCTTGAAGTAAATGTATTGGTCTTAGTTTCTGTTACTGCATTAAGATATGCTAATGTACCTCCTACTGCAAGACCTGCTGAAAGCACCATAGCTGCTGCTGTTAATGTAATCTTCTTACAAGTTGTCATAATAATTAATCCTCCCTAACAATACTCATTTCCAATAACGAATTCTTCGCTTCCTCTGCTGATACGCCCTCTGCCTGAACTGCATATGCCGTAACCTTGATATTAAACTCTGGTAATCTCTTAGTTGTGTTATCTGCTGTAATCTCATTGCTTAAATGCACTTTAGTAAATAAAGGCTTTGAAACATTTTCTTTAATATCTGTATTGGCATTATCTTTATCAAGCGGATTATTATACATATACATGAGCTGGCTTGCATATTCATCATTTTCTAAATCTGAATTGGCATTTCCAATAAATGTCCAATCTTTAGACCAGTCAATTCCTGCATTAGCAAGCTCTGAACCTCCATAAAGATATCTGTCAGCAAATTCCCTGAATGTGAGTTCGTTATTCTTCTCATCAAAGAACTGAACCTTTAATGCCACATATGCACTGATACTTTCATCATTAAGGCTTACGGTTGGGTCTTTGTCAATTGTCTGCCCTGGCACATATGCCTTAGCCGCTTCTTTTCCATATCTCTCCCATTGCGGTTCTGTCAGGTCAATACTTATGGATTTATCCGACGCAAATACATTGGTCTTAGTTTCTGTTACCGTCTTTAACAACGCGTATGCAGCCATACCACTGACTGACATAACGGCAATAACAGAACACACTAACAACAGTATCTTTTGCTTACCTTTCATACAGTGCTTCCTTTCTTTATTTACTTTACTGCGGTATTATTACCCATTCTGGTCACACGAAAGTCACACAGGAAAATATTTACAAAAAAATCAGTGATAAGATTTCTCTTACCACTGATTTTTCTTACCACTGATTTCTTATACTAATTTATTCAAGTGAACTGTCACCTGTAACGTAATCAATCTTTACACCAGGCTGGACATTATAGCAGAATACATTATATGAAATTCCCTCTCCATTATCCTCAACAGACTCAGCCTCCATAAGTACTCCATCTGCAAGCAGGTTATCTCCTGTAAATATCGGTGTAACCCTGTACAGAACGTGATTATTAGTTTCTTTAATATAGTCTGCTACCATATTTTCAAATAAAAGCATACCATCAACATTAAGATATCTCGTTCCTGTTATAAGATTATTCTTGTTGGCATTCTCTGCTGTAAGCTGATAACCTATAAGATGACATCTGTTATAAAGATATTTTCCGTCTACTATATCATATTTTACTGTATGCCAGCCCGTAGGTTTTACAGAACCTATTGAGCCACGTTTCTCTGTTGGCATTAAGTCTTTTCCTACGCTTGCATAAGCTACTGTACATCTTCCAAGCTCGTCTAACTCACCATAATACTCAAAAGAGTCCGCTGTCATATCATTTTCTGTAAAAAATGGTTCATTATTATTAACTATAACATATGGACTGTCACTGTATTCTGGTAATGTAGCACGCCAGTCCGCACTATCCGTTCCCGCCGCTAATTTATCATTCTTATCTGCGGAATTATTCTTATTGGAGGAATTACTGCCACCTGCCTTATCAGTCTGAACAGTTGTACTCTCATTGTGTGACGGGTTAATGCTGTCTGCAATATCAGCACCTGAACAGCCTGCTAAGCTTAATACTAATGATAAAACAAGAATTAATGCAGGCAGTACTTTACACAGACGCTTATTTGACGTCTTAATTTTTTCTTTACTTGATAATATTCTATTTAACATAACTTTACAATAATTACACCTTACTCCTTATATATATTTCTTCTGTTATTTTATCGTGGGAATTACCCTCAAATTCCGATACATTTTCCAATTCGTAATTATCAAGCATTGCCGCCGGAAATGTAACGTCTGACGGATATTTTCTATTCCACTTATACACATAAATCTTACTTATGTTATCCTGTAACTCATTTATATCAACATTTTCCACAAAACAGTAATCTTGCGCCTGTGCCTCTGTATATGAATTATCCACGATAATATTATCTTTAGAAGTATCAAATAACTGACTGCTGTACTCAGACACCCATATTCTATTAGTTCCTGCAATATCAAGAATCCTCTCAATAAGCCTGATATCCTTGCTCTGTCTGCGTTTATTAAACATCATTCCGTTATTATCATCAATTATTACAATTGCTATCATAATTCTTTATTACTTTCCTGATATTTTCTTTAAATATTCATTCTTTAGCTCATTCTGTTCCTTGAGCCTTTTAATCTCATTGTTAAGCATCTCTACATACTCATAAGCAAGCTTAACGCCGCCTCTTACAGCTATATCCTCGTGCTTACTGCAATCATCAAGCCACTGCATAAATGACTTTTCTCTCAGATTATTATAAGTATTATCATCCTGTATAAACATACTGTGCCTCATTCCTGCATTATTTTAAATATTTTTGTATAGTTTCTATATTATTTTAAGTACCATTTCCTGCATTATTTCTATTTATTATTATCAGCGGTACTATTTAAGAAGCCACTCTATTTCTTCTTTATATGGTGGCTTTGTCTTCTTATCTGAACCTTCCTCGGCAAGCCAAGGTGTCTCTAATATCTTTGGCACATCAATAAATCTTTCATCGTGTACAAGTCTGTGAAGTGTTTCATACCCGATACTTCCTTTATCAATATTGGCGTGTCTGTCCTTGTGTGCTCCCAATGGATTCATACTGTCATTAATATGAAATACCGCTATCTGGTCAAGACCGATTACCTTATCAAATTCTTCAAATACTTCATCATAATGATTGACAATATCATATCCTGCATCATTAACATGGCAAGTATCAAAGCATACTCTTAATCTGTCTTTCTTATCAACACCATCATATATTGCTTTTAGTTCTTCAAATGTACGCCCAACTTCGCTGCCTTTTCCTGCCATAGTTTCAAGGGCAATATAAACGTCGTCATCATTCTGGTTAAGCACTGTATTAAGACCTTTTATAACCTGTGCAATTCCTGCTTCCACCCCTGCATTAACGTGACTTCCCGGATGAAGCACCATAATGCGGCTTCTCATTGCCGCTGTACGGATTATCTCTTTTTCAAGGAATTCAACTGCGAGCTCATATGTCTCTGGCTTAACAGTATTCGCAAGGTTAATTATATAAGGAGCGTGTACCACGATTTCCTCAATTCCGTGCTGTCTTGCATATTCCCATCCAGCTTCTATGTTAAGCTCTGATATATCTTTACGTCTGGTGTTCTGTGGTGCACCTGTGTATAACATAAATACATTAGCTCCATATGAAGCGGCTTCCTTAGCTGATGCTAAGAACATTTCTTTTCCTGCCATTCCAACGTGACAGCCTAATTTTATTTTACTCATTCTGTGAGACTCCTGTTTCTAATATTTCTTAATTTCTTATTTTTTAAGCATATAATATTATAAATTATATACTCCACCATGCAAGTGTAAGAAATCTATGCTTTCTTACACTGTCGGGCGTTCGCCCTATAGGATAAAAGAATAAAAAAGTACTTTGTGCAAGCACAGTTCTTTTTTTATTCTTTTATCCTGCACGGCTCATTGCTTACGCACATTATAGCATAAATTATGACGGATAATATGTCAAAACCAAATTATCCAGTTGGGATATTTTATAATATTTCATTAAAAAAGAGATATTGATACGCTAATCAATATCTCTTATTATGCATATAAAATATTATTTTAATTAATTTCTCTTATCAGGCTTAAAAATCCTGTTCTTAATAATTAAAGCATTGCACCATAATCTGTTACTATAATCTGGCCTGTTATTGCTTTGGCTTCATCGCTTGCAAAGAATATAATAACATTAGCAACATCCTCTGCTGTACAAGATGGTGCTTTAATATCACTATGGTTCATCATAGCACCTATCATATCCGGGTCAAGTGCCGCTGGGTCTGTTCCCATAGTCATAGGTGTAATTATATTGCCTGGACATATGGCATTACAACGAATTCCGTCTTTCTGAAATCTTAATGCTGTATGCTTGGTAAGTCCTATAACTGCCGCCTTAGAAGCTACATATGCAGCTCCTCCACAGCCCTTCTCACCTGCTACAGAAGCTACATTTACAATTGATGCACCGCTCTTCATTCTCTTAGAAGCAGCTTTCATACAACGCATAGTTCCTTTTTCATTAGTTTCAATAATTCTATCCATATCTTCATCAAGAAATCTGTCGATTGGCTTAAGTCCCTGCTCAAGAATACCTGCATTATTAACAAGTATATCTATCTTTCCATACTTATCCATTACCTTCTGCATAAGTGCCTCTGGGTCTTCAGGCTTTGATATATCTGTTGATACAGCATATACTTCACCACCTGCCGCTGTAATCTCATCAGCAACTTCCTTTAATGCCGCCTCTCTTCTTGCTGTGATAACAACTGTAGCTCCCTCTTTTGCAAATAACTTCGCTGTAGCTGCTCCAACACCAGAGTTACCACCTGTAATAACTGCAACTTTACCGTCTAAACGTCCCATAATAATCCTCCATTCTGTTCACGAATATTCTACTATATATACAATTTGCACATATCCTTTTGCATATATATGCTCGTTATGTATAATATTGTACAATTATATTATCTATTTGTAAACATTATCTGACAACTTTTTACAGATATATATAAGCCTCATTCGCTCCCCGAAGCTTATATATTGCTTTCAACCATCTTACAACCGCTCTTTTGGAATATTTAAAATGTGTTCTATGACTGAGTGAAATATACTTAGCATTACAGCTTTCTATCTTCCTTAACTGCTCAAGCAGAAGTCCTGCGTTGTATCTTCTGAATTGCGGACCTGTTGCTGGATAAAGTGCATCACCAACATAACATATGTCTTTAACCTCCAACGCAAGACACCCCTTTGCGTGGCTTGAAGCTATTGGAAATATATGAAGATTTATATCATCATCAATATACATATCATCTGTAACAATCTCACCTGCTCCTGTATATCTTAATGTATTCTTTCCCTGATACATATTCTTAAAATGTATATCAGACACATTTTTTATATGATCCGGGTGAAAATGAGACAAAACTATATTAATATTTTTTTCGGCCTGATTATAAGAATTAATCATTGCCGCTATATCAGAATGACTTCCTGTATCATAAAGCCATATATTATGTCCGGTTTCTACAATTACAACTGTACACGACAACGGATTTATTGTCGGCGTAATATAACTTATATTCTCATCTTCCCTGACTAATGATACTTTTTCAACAACTTGTGAATTCATATTACAGAATTATTCCTTTAAGATTATCTTGAATTCCTTTTGCAATCTCAGGCTTATTCATTGAATATATATGAATATTCTTAACACCATTAGCCAGCAGGTCTATAATCTGGTCTGAGGCATATATAACCCCCGCCTGTTTCATAGCATTTTCTGTATCACCATATTTATCAATAATATTCTTAAATCTTTCCGGCACATTGCAGCCTGATAATTTAACAGCATTCTTAACCTGTGCTCTCTTGGTAATAGGCATAATTCCCGGTATTATTGGAATATGTATGCCAGCTTCCCTTACCCTGTACATAAAGTTAAAGAAAATGTTATTATCAAAGAACATCTGTGTTGTAAGAAATTCACAGCCTGCCTTAACCTTTTCCTTAAGACCATTAATATCATCAAACTTATTCTTGGAATCTGGGTGTACTTCTGGATAACACGCACCACCAACACAGAAATCACCTGTCTTTTTAATCAGTTCTACAAGCTGTGAAGCGTGTTGAAATTCTGTAAATACTTCTCCGTCATAATCTTTAGGAATATCTCCGCGGAGTGCAAGAATATTTTCAATTCCAGCCTGCTTCATCTCTGTTAAAGCTGTATTAATGCTTTCTTTAGTTGCACATACACAAGTAAGATGTGCCATTGCTGGAACCTGATACTGCTTCTGGATTTCACTTGCAAGTTTAATTGTATTGCCCTTAGTGCTTCCTCCCGCTCCATATGTAACGCTCATAAAGCTTGGTTTCAATGCAGCTATATGTAAAGCTGCCTCCTTAACCATCTCAAAATCCGTGTCTTTCTTTGGTGGGAATACCTCCATTGATAATGTTTCCTGTTCCCTGTCTATAATATCTCTTATCTTCAATATCTTTTACCTGCCTCGTCTGTATCTTTACTTATATCAGATTAATATAATTATGATACCTCTATTATTTATATAATTCAATAAAATGCGCTAACAGATTAATAATTACTATGGAAGCTTTAATTATAATGTGCTATTATATAACCTGTTTTTCATAAATACTAATTATTTATAAGGAGATTCTATGTTTCAGTCATTAGAGGCTAAACACCCTAAGTTCTATCAGGTGTTCAGGCTTTTTATTATTACATTTGCATCAATATTATATGCGTGGAATTTGCGCTGTTTTGCTAAGACCGCAGGACTTTTCCCTGGAGGATTTTCAGGACTTTCCCTGCTTTTACAGGAAATAATCATTAAGTTCTTACATATAACTATACCTTTCAGTATATTTAATATTGCACTTAATCTTTTTCCTACTTATATTGCATTCAAATACATCGGAAAGAAATTTACCATTTACTCAATTATAGTTATATTTTTATCAAGTATATTTGTGGATATTCTTCCACCTTATGTATTCACTAATGACGTGCTTTTGATAAGCGTGTTTGGTGGAATTATCAATGGATTTGCAATAAGCTTATGCCTTAACGCTGGTGCAACAACCGGTGGTACAGATTTTATAAGCATATTCTTATCACACGAAAAAGGAATAGATGCCTGGAACTATATTCTGCTTGGAAATGTTGTAATGCTTGCTGTTGCCGGTGCTATGTTTGGCTGGTCAATCGCTCTTTACTCAATCATATACCAGTTCTGTAGTACTCAGGTTATCCAGTGGTTATATAAGCGTTACAAGAAGGAAACTCTTTTTATTATCTCAGACAAGTCTGATGAAATATACCAGATTATTAAAAAAACTACTCATCACGATGCTACTCTATTCAAGGGAGTTGGCTGTTATGAAGGCAGGGAAAAGACACTTCTTTACTCTGTAATTCATTCAGAGGCAACAAGACAGCTTATACCGCTTATACGAAGTGCTGATCCTCACGCCTTTATAAATATAGTTAAAACCGAAGAACTAGATGGACGTTTTCACGATATCCCTCACGATTGATTATAACTAATGTACTCCAATTATCAAAATTATTGGAGTACATCTTATTTATATTATGTCTTCATAACTATAAGATTAAACACAGTATTTCAAATCAACTCCCCAGCTTTCATATAATATATTTTATCCGCAAGTTCCTCAATTAATGAAGAATCATGACAACTTAGTATTATTAATTTTACGTTATCTCTTCTCTTTTTTATCATTTCAATTACTTTGTTTTCCCCATTATAAATATTAACATACTCATCACTTTTTTCTTTGTTAATAAATATAAAATATAATATATATGTGTAATTAACAGCAAATTAATTAATAAATATAGATACATAAATAATAGTGCTATATAACCTACTACATTTGACTGTATATGATTATAATAACAATAATAGCTGTTTATTTTATCCCAATTTATTAACTTTAAATCAGTATTAACAATATATGTATAGGTTGCCCCAAAATAAATTATTGATATATATATACAAAACAACGTTAATTTCATTAATATTGTTTTCTTATAATTGGCAACGCTTTTATATTTTAATACGAAAATGTCTATATCTTTATATGATATTATATACATCACATTCAATATTATTAATATTGAAAATATAATAAACAAATTGCATTTATTAACACTTCCTCCTATTACATCCATTATAGAAGGCTCACATACTTTTATCATTCTTATATAACTTTCATATTCATATCTGCTATTGAAAATAGCTAATATTAAAACTATTAAAGACAATAACATCATTAATAATAATGGCATCTTATTTTTATATAAAAATTTTTTCACAGCAAATCAACTTTATTATTTTTTAAATATTTATACAGTTCTTGCACTGAATTAAAACTAACAACATTTATATGTTCTTCAAATTCATCTGCCATATTCCATATTATTTTATCAATCTCTTTGCAATATTGCTCAATATAATCACAAATAACAATATTCATTTCTCTACTCTCCGTATTTCAATTCTATTCCCTAATTTATATAAACTTTACATATCAAAGTTTACATTTATCTCCACTCAACATCTCCAGCTTCAGCTACAGCCTTTCTTAAGCCAGCAAGACGATTAATCGCTTCATTAAGTGTGTATAACATAATTTTATATCCTTCAACATCAGCTTTTACCTCTACAGACGTCTTACTACTCTCTTTGCTCACTAAAGAATCAATCCACTATCTATTCCTCATAGTAATTTTGTTATAATACTGTTAGTGCCTGAATTCCATACACTTTAAGGTCAACCTTTCGATTAACTACTTCAATCCCGTCTGCCTTAAGCAGCTCCTCCTGTTGTCCTGCACCGCCAAATGCAAATGCACCCGACAGTTCTCCCTTGGAATTAACAACCCTGTAACATGGTATATTATCTGGGTCAGGATTTCTATGAAGTGCATTACCTACTGCTCTTGCCATTCCTTTATTACCAGCAAGCTCCGCTATCTGTCCATAGGTCGCAACACAGCCCTTAGGTATTTTCTTTACCGCTTCATATATCCTTTTTGTTGGATTATCAGTAACAAGCTCGTAGCTTTCCTTAATCATTGTCTTAATAGCATCATCTGGCACTGAACCATCAAGAATTATTGTGTTCCAGTTCTCCTTGTTCTGGTGCCATCCGGGAATTACCGATTTGAAAGCACTTCTCCAGTAATCTCTCCATTCTTTATCTGCCTTCACATTAAGATTAACGTATCCATCTTTCTCATATATCCATAAAAAAGCCTTCTTGCTGCCTTTAACCCTCACTAACTGCCAGTTAGTATCGCGAAAAGGTGTTTCTACATATGTATCAGGAAATGTCAAACCATAGTCCAGTGCTTCTTTTCTACTCTGCATAACTTTCCTCCCTCTTTATTTAATCAATGTATCTGTCTTTAGCCTGCAACAAACTACATCTTTATGCGAGTACACATCATCGGTATGTAGGTCCTTTTGTGTAATCGGGAATTCTATCAGAATTTCCTATTACATAAAAATACTGTTTACAGTTCATATTATTAATAGTATTCTGCATTGTCAGATTAAATATTTAACCCTATAACCACAGTATAACTTTTAACATACTCACTGTAAACAGTAATGCATTATTTGATATATTTAACTGTTAATTATTAACTGCCTTACCTTCTGCAAAGCTGTTATTGGCAATCATACCATTTTCTATATTTAAATCTGCCTCTTTGCTGTCAAGCTTATCTGTCATTATAAATAACACAAGCCCTGCCGTAAACAATAACACTATCATAGACACACCGATATTAATGCTCCCAAATATCTGAGAAGCCGCACCTACAACCAATGTTCCCAAAAATGAAGCACCTTTTCCGCATATATCCATAAGTCCGAAATATTCTCCCGACCTTTCAGATGGTATTATCTTTGCAAAATAAGAACGTGACAACGCCTGTATGCCACCCTGAAACATACCAACAAATATAGCTAACACCCAGAACTGCCTCTGGCTTTTCATAAATACTGCAAACACTGTAATTCCTATGTACGCTATTATACAGGCAGTTATAAGACGTCCTGTGCTGTATTTTGAGGCAAGCCTTCCAAATATAATAGCAAATGGAAATGCTACAAGCTGTGTAACAAGAAGTGCCAGAAGCAGACCAGTTGAATTAAGTCCAAGTGCTGAACCATAAGCTGTTGCCATATCTATTATTGTATACACGCCATCAATATAGAAGAAAAATGCTACAAGGAACAAGAAATGATATCCACGAACCTGTAATGCCCATTGCCACACACGCAAGACAGCCAGCTATTACACAGCCTGAGAATATAGGCTTTTTAAAACCTTTCGTATCTGCGAGTGTTCCTAGCACAGGTCCTAACACTGCTACAATCAGTGTCACAATAGAAGCCGCATATCCCCAGTATGCAAGATAATCTACTGATGATATTCCTGCATTTTCTGCAAGATAATTAAAATATATAGGTAATATCGTAGACACCATAAGAATAAATGCCGAATTACCAACATCATATAATATCCAGCCTTTTTCATTAGTTGTAAGCTTAAATCTGTTATTGCTTTTACCCCTCATACTGCACCTCTTTCTTTATAAAGCTTTCCACATTCTGAATGTTATCCGATATACACTGTTTCTGATTATTATCACAGCCTTCTATAAGAACCGAACCAAAGCTATAATTAAATGCTTTATCCAGCTCACAATCATTATTTAAAAATCCGTCAAATTTAATAATTGACTGATATGCCGAATTCTTGGCGTGCCTGTATAATGATAACAATTTCACTGTGCTGTCGTTGCACTCCTTATTCTTATGATAATTCACAATCAAGCCGTGCATTTCCTTATAATTGCCAGATACCTTAAGTAAAATATATATAAACCAGCGTTTTATGTGCGATGGTGCAACAAGCAGATTGTTATAGGAAATCATTCCTTCAAGTGCCTTTTTCACGTCCTGCATAGTTGTACCTGGATAAAATTCACTTATTACTTTTGCATTCTCCTCTGACGGAATAATATGCCTTACCAGCGACTGTGTTATTGGATTCTTCTTATCCATAACCATAAGTTCCCTGTCAAACTCAACTTCTATCTCGGCGTGCGATATTCCACTTTCATTTATCTTATCCTCAATATAACCATGACAGCTTACATCAAGTGCAAAATGATTAAGAACACCGTATGTGTAAGCCAGATATGGCTCTCTGTCTTTCTTTTCTGATATTACTTTTCTTGCTCTTTCAAAAAATTCCTTACCTGAATGTTTGTGCAATTCATACCCAATACTGTTAATTGAATTAGACTTTAATGGCTTATAATAAAACAAAATATCTGGTCCATGTAATCCAATAAGATATAATTGAGGATATTTCTCAACTATCTTTTTCTCATTACCATCAAGCATAGAACGCACCTGCTGCCCCATTCTATAATGTGCATATGTTGATGGCATATTTTCCTCCCATTTTTCAATTAAAATATGTTATAGAACATTTTTATATCTGTTCTTTATGTCATTGAAGTTTATTACAGGACTGTAAATATTGTAGTATAAATTGATAAAATTGATGTAAATTAATATATATTTCAGGTATAATAAAAGCCCATAAAATATTTGCACGAAATATAATTACGGTGGATTTATTGATTTCATATACTTTATAACTTTTTAAGCACATTTACTATTGCATTTCTATTTAATATATGTTATATATAATATATATTTACGCGTAATAATTCATTTTATAACTATATCCATTTAACGCATAGCTTTATTTATAATGTCAGTAATAACAGATTTGTATGAAATTTATCATCTGTGGATTAACAGCATTTTTCTTCTTGTCATAACATTTTCCCAATGATAGAATGTAATAAAGATATATATTTTTTATTTCTCCAATATTGTCAGATAATGTATATGACAGTATCACAACAAACATCTGTTTAAATGCTATGTCATTATTTTATATAACTGCTATGCTGTCAGGCATCATTACCACAGATTGGAGAACTTATGGAAAATACTAATATTACAGACAATACAAGGCAGGCTGGACATTCAGCAGACAGCACTATAAATGCAGGAACTGACATAAAGTCATCAACAACGAATACAAGTCAGCATACTATTGATGATATTAATTCAGGACAACAGCCAGCAGAAATGTATATGAACACTGGCAGAAATCAATCAACAGCTATAAGACAGTATAAGGATAATGTATTCTGCCTGTTATACAGGGATAAGAATAATCTTCTTGACCTATATAATGGGCTGAATGATACAGATTATACAAATGTTGATGACCTAACTGTCACCACACTTAAAGGTGGCGTGTATATGAAGTATAAAAATGATGCTTCATTTGTGTTCGGGCAGGACTTATATATGTTTGAACAGCAGTCAAGCCGCAACCCGAATATGCCATTACGATTCCTGCATTATTTATCTGATGTATACAGACAGATGTATAACAACAGTGATCTGCACAGAAGTATAAGGCTTAGTATTCCAGTACCTCATTTTGTTACATTTTATAATGGAAAACAGCCACTTGAGGCGGAAAGCACTCTCCGACTATCAGATATGTATGAGAAAAATGTCGACAATCCTGAGCTTGAACTTACTGTAAGAGTTATCAATATCAATACTGATAATTATGCTGGTAATAAGGCTCGTACTATTAATTCAAAGTATAGTAATGGTTCTGGCAGGAATTCAAAGGATAATAATAATTTCAACAGGACAAATATGTATACATATAGCTCTGAATTTCTTTCTAAATGTGAGACACTTAAGGACTATATGACATTTGTTAATAAGGTGCGTATAAAGACCGATATTGAAAAAATTGATATCCGCACTGCTGTTACAGAGGCTGTAGATGAATGTATCGCTGAGAATGTATTGTCGGAATTTTTTAGAAATCACAGAGAGGAAGTGATTACTGTGAGTATTTATGAGTATGATGAGGAAGGTCATCTTGAAGTAGTCAAAGAAGAAGGGCGACAGTTAGGACTTGCAGAGGGCAAAATCAAGGAACGCTCCAATGGCATTAAAGTTTTTATTAAATTATGTAAAGAAGTTAATCTTTCCGATGAAGATACAATTTATAAGCTTATGAAAAACTATAAACTTTCTAAAGAAGAAGCTGTTAATGCTATCAAGAATAATTCATAACATTTTAGAATTTGTCTGGTAACTTATGTTAATTTTGATTATCTGTGGTGGTCGGGTTATTATTGACCACCACTTTTATAAAATCATTAAAATATAAATTTACTATCTATGAATTCTGATTCAGAATTTTTAAAATCTACCCATTACATTAATCAATCAAAGAAAGTAAATATTATTGACAATATTTTATAAATCTTACAAATGCCTCTCTTCCATTATCGTCTGTCTTGTATACACCGGCACATTCAAGCACCTGCACAAATACCTTGCCAATTTCCAATCTGATTATCTCATCAATATTATCTTTAGTTATATTATAATTGTCTTTCCAGCTATCAACCCATTGTGCGTGCTTTTCAATTTCGCTGATTAAGCGGACATCTTCATTATTTAACAGAGCGTTTTTTAAAATGCCCATTTCCTTATCAAGTCTTGCTGGAAGTATAGCCATTCCCATAACCTCAATAAGACCAATATTCTCTTTCTTTATATGATGAAGATTAGCTGACGGATGGTACACACCCCAAGGACACTCCTTAGTCGTAATATTATTCCTTAATACAAGATCCATCTCGTAATTATCAGCTTTTCTTCTACATATCGGAGTTATCGTATTATGCTGTTCACCATCGGTATTGCAGTATATGAAAGCTTCTTCATCAGTGTAGCCTCTCCATTTGTCTAATATATAATTGCAGGCATTAACAAGGCTGTCTTTATTATTACTGCTAAGTCTTATTACTGACATAGGCCAGTTAAGAATTCCTGCCTTGACATCACTAAACTGCCCCATATCAAATGTATATACATATTCTGCCCTTGCCATAGGAAATTCATATGCACCGCCCTGAAAATGGTCGTGACTTAATATAGAACCTCCTACAATCGGCAGGTCTGCATTAGAACCTAATGTATAATGAGGAAATTTTTCCGTGAACTCGATAAGCTTCTTAAATGTACTCTTATCAATCTTCATAGGTATATGCTTGTCATTAAACACTATGCAATGTTCGTTATAATATACATATGGCGAATACTGCATATAATATTTCTCACCACTTAATTCAAGCGGTATAACTCTTAGATTCTGCCTTGCAGGATGTGACAGCGTACCGGCATAACCTTCATTTTCCTTACACAAAAGGCACTTTGGATAACCGCTTGCCGCCATCTGTCCCTGCTTAATTATATCCTTCGGGTCTTTCTCCGGCTTTGACAGATTAATCGTTATATCTATAGTGCCATATTCTGAATTATACTTCCATTTCTGGTCTTTCTCAATCCTGTCACATCTTATATAATTGCAGGCTTTATTAAGTTCATAGAAATAGTCTGTCGCAAGCTTTGGATTATTATTATAAAGCTCCTTAAAATGCTTTCTTACAACAGAAGGCATTGGTGTGACAGCACCCATTACCTTTGTATCAAACAAATCCCTGTTAAGCTGCGTATCTTCTATAAGTCCATTATCAACTGCTATTTTAAGGCAGTCCGACAGGATATCTGATATTGTTCTTGTGTTATTCAGCTCCTGCACACCTGAATTCTTAATTATCTCACTATCTTCTGCAAGTCCGTTTTTTTCAAAAATATCCAGCAACCTGTTTACTATAAATATCTTATCATCAGCTTCTATCAGTTCATTCTCTGAAGCATAATTGACAAGCTCTGATATAACCTTGTCTATATCTGGAATATTTTCCGTACCTTCCTTGGCATCACTACTCATTATATTGTCTGATTTCTTCATATCTTCTAAATTTCTCATATTATTCTGACACCTCCGCAATGTCTGATTTGTAATATCATACTTGCACCATCACCGAATATCTTATCCATATTTCTTCTGTATTCATCTACGGCATTATCTTTGACAATTGCAAGTATTGTTCCTGCAAATCCACCTCCGTGAACCCTGCATACTCCATTACTGTATGCACAATCACTGTATGAGCCATTACTATATACACTATTACTATATGCACCATTATCACCTAAGAATATTTCACTCATCATAAGTCCAAGTGAAATGCCCTGATTGGCAGTATCTTTGGTTGAATATATATTTTGAAGATATTTGTAAGATGAATCACCTGACTTTGATACCAGCCTCAAGAATTCATCAATATTTCCAGATGTAAGAGCGTTCACTTCATTTTCTACTCTTTCATTCTCCTCTATAAAATGAACTGCTCTTAGTATGCACCTGTCACCGAACTTCTCCTGTAGTTCTTTAACGTTATCAAGTATATCCTTTAATGTAATACCACGAAGAACCTCCTGCCCGAAATAACTCGCAACTGCATTCATCTCACGACGGATATCTGCATAATCATCTGTCAAATCCTTATGTGAACCTTTAGTGTCAGTTATACACAGGCTGTAACCGAATTTTTTCATATCCACAGCAAGCTTATTAACAACTGGATTTTCCTTATTGTTAAAATCAATATAGACCATATTTCCAACCGAACATGCCATCTGATCCATAAGTCCACAAGGCTTGCCAAAATACTCATTCTCTGCCATCTGTCCAATAACTGCAATATCTTCTGCTGATACTTTTCCGGCATTATAAATATGTGACTGTATTGTTCCTATAAGTGTTTCAAATGCCGCAGATGATGAAAGCCCTGCTCCCATAGGCACATCACTTGTTATAAACGCATCAAATGCTCCTGTCTTAAAGCCATTTTTCTTAAAACCGGCAATCACACCTTTAACAAGTGCCTTAGTTGTTGAGTATTCTTCCTTGTTAATATCCGTGTCCGATAATGCCACTTCTATCATTGGATAATTGTCTGACACAATTCTTATAATCCCGGCATTAACAACACTATGCCCAGATAAACTGCCTTCCTCTGACACACTATCCTTGGAATTCACTGGTCTTACTACTGCGATAATATCCAGATTAATAGAAGCCGCAAGAACTTTTCCATTCTGGTGGTCTGTGTGGTTACCGCCAATCTCACTTCTTCCCGGCGCACTGAATACAGACACTTCCCCTTCGCCATATAACTGTGTGAAGCGGTTCAGAGCATTAATATATCTTTTTCTCTGATATTCAAGCTGACTTTCATCAATATATAGATCCTTTAATATATTATCAATACCGCCCGAACTAATTATGTCACTGCTTATCATCTTCTACCTCTTCCATAAAGTATAATCTTGCTGCAAAATCCTGAAAAAATCGGACATTCTCATTATAGCCTGTTGCACTGAATGCCTGCTTTAACCTGACACCCGAATACATAAGTGTATCTCCATAAGCTATGTAATCTTCTGTTTCCCCGTCCATTTTCTTAAGCTTTGACAGTATATCCTGTAATATAGAACCCTGCTTAATATGTATTGGTGATACTGTATTAACAAGCTCCCCGAATTCTTTAATATCATATTGAAGTCTTCTGTTATAAAAATGGTACTTTCTGGTCTCATCAAGTCCTTTAGCCCTGTAACAGGCATACTGTGTGTTAGGTATAACGTGTTTTTGCATAATTAATCCGACGGCTTTCTTCTTATCCGTTGATACTACTGTCCATTCTGCCATATTGCCTTTACCATTATTTAACACACTGGCATTACCTGCATTTTCTTCTTCAAAGCTTTCTGTCCTGTAAAATGTACCAGTAAAGAATACATTTCTTAACTTCTTGTACAGTTCAATCTGACATTTCACAGCATTTAATTCCTCTTTATTCATATCACACATATTACATTCATAGCCAAGAAGCCCAAATGCAGCAACTGCAAATCTGCTCTCTAACGGCATATTTCTTAATGTCTGATGATTAGGGCTTGCCGATACATGGGCTGAAATACACGATAACGGATAACCATAGCTGTAATTATACTGAATCTGTGCCCTGCAAAGTGCATCTGTATTATCACTTGCCCATATCTGCGGAAAATAGCATAACATTCCCAGATCAAACCTGTTGCCGCCTGCCGCACAGCCCTCAAATAATATGTCAGGAAATCTATTAGTAAGCTCCTTCATACATCTGTACAAGCCGCACACATATCTATGCGATACTTCCTTCTGCCTTTCAGGTGGCAGATTTTTAGAATAATAATCACTGAATATTCTGTTCATATCCCATTTTACATAAGATATATCTGCTGATGAGAACACCTCACTCATCTCCTCAATTATATAGTCCTGAACAGCTTCATAGGTTAAATCAAGAATTCTCTGGTTCCGTCCCTCTGAATGTTCTACATCTGGTATTTCAATTACCCATTCAGGGTGTGCCTCATATAATCTGCTGTTCACACTCACCATCTCAGGCTCAACCCATATTCCAAATTTAAGCCCGGATTCTTTTATCTTATCAGCAATGCCAGCTATTCCATTTGGAAGCTTTCTGCTATTCGGTGTCCAGTCACCTAATGAACTTGTGTCGTCATTTCTCTCACCAAACCAGCCATCATCCATAACGAACAGTTCAACACCTGTATCCTTAGCCGCCTTTGCAAGCTTCACAAGCTTTCTTTCATTAATATTAAAATATGCCGCTTCCCAGCTATTAATAAGGACTGGTCTTTCCTTGTCGCGCCAGCTTCCACGCACAATATGCTTTCTTACAAATTCGTGCATATTATGGCTCATCTTGTTATAGCCCTTATATGAATAAGTGAGCACCGCCTCTGGAGCTTCAAAACATTTTCCTGCTTCAATAATATAAGAAAATATAGCTGGATTAATTCCCGATACAAGCCTTAATTTACCATATGAATTAACCTGTGCCGCTTCATAATGATTGCCGCTATATATAAGATTAAATCCATAACATTCGCCATAATCTTCTGTCGTTGAACTTCTTCCTATCATAAAAAATGGATTAGCTCTGTTCGATGATGTTCCTGTTACAGACTCATTTACATACTTACCGGCACGAAGGGATATTCTGCTTCTATTCATCTCCCTTGCCCACGCACCATTAAAGAACGACAATTCATAATCACTCTCGTTTAAATCAAGCTGCATACTCATTAATCTTTCAAGCCTTACGCTCTCATTTCCTGAATTAACAAGCTTGGCACTTCTCGTTATAATGTCACATTTTTCATATACATAATAATGAAGCTCCAGTGTGAGATTATAATTCCTGTCCTTAAGATAGATAACGAGCTGTTCAACCTCTCCATTATCATCATAAGACCCCGGAAGCGTATCGTATTCTTCCTTGCCCTGTATAATCTCTGCCCTGTCAAACACCATATCCGTTGTACTGCTTCCATTAGGATATGTGACTTCGATAAAAGGCTCTCTTATATCGCCTTTTCCCAATGATGACATTTCAAGGCACACATCTTCCAGCGAATAAGACGAATAATCTTTATTGTATACATTAGTATTACCCGGAATAAATGTATGCTTCTCTGTCATCACAGCCTCATTGGCGTGTAACTTTCTTCCATAATACAAATGCTCCAACTGCCCGCTTCCAAGCACGACAAACGCATAAGATGTATTGTCAGTATCAAGCACATACATATTATTATTAATCGTTATCATTAATGGCTCTCCTTAATTCTTTCCGATATCTCTTCCATTTTCTGCTCTGTTAAAATGTACTTTCTGTGGAAGTAAAATACTGCAATAAGCAGACCTATTACCGGAATTACTGTCATTGTCATTCTAAGTCCTACTACCGAACCACCAGCCACAGCATCTGTCACCACATCTGTATTACTGCTTAACCTGCATACTGAAAGGCATATTGACACAACTAATGCGGCTATACCTGAAGCAAGCTTTACAACAAATGTCTGCATTGAAAATATAACGCTCTCATCTCTTCGCTTATTCTTAAATTCGCCATAGTCAACCGTATTCGCCAGAAATATAGTCGTTAAGACTAATAACATTCCATTTGCTGCAAATATGAAAAATGCTGGAATAAACAAAATAAACACACTCGACATTGATGTGAATATAAGAATAAATAAAACTATATAACCAGCAATAGCCATAACAAAGCTTACATAAAATATCTTTATTGTATTCAAAAACTTTCTAAGAAGCGGGAACAATACCATCATTGATAATATCTGTATTGCACCACCAAATGTATTAAATAGTGTATAACCGTTGTACCAGTCTGCACCGCCAAAATCATATTTAAAGAAATATATGACAAGGTTAGAAGTTATGTACACAGATGTATTAATAAGAACAATTGTTATAACCACTGTAACAGCCTGATCATTCTGAAAAAGTGCCTTGAACATCTGCTTTACTGATACTGTTTCAACATCAACTGTTGATTTTTCCCTAATATTAAGGCAGGTAATAAGTATTGCAGCAAAGAACAGTATTGATATTATAAGTGCAAACCATTTAAAACCTGCATATTCATTGCCCTTTCCAAGCATATATACACACTGCATTGTAATAATTGTAACAAGTGCTGAACCTACACCTGCACAGGAACGTGCCATCGTTGACATATTCTCTCTTTCCTTACCGCCCTCTGTAAAAGCTGGTATCATTGACCAATAAGGAATATCCATCATTGTGTAAGTAACGCCCCACAAAACGTAAGTTACTGCGGCATAAGCAACAAGTCCGCCGCCATCAAGTGTTGGTGGTGCAGAAAACATCAGAAACAATACAACAGCATTAAGCAATGTTCCAATAAACAGCCATGGTCTGAACTTTCCCCATCTGGTTCTTGTCTTTGCAACAACTACACCCATTATAGGGTCGTTAAATGCGTCAAATACTCGTGCCGCAAGAAGTATAATCCCCATTGCTATCGCACTAACCCCAAGTATATCCTGATAATAATACAGAATATAACTTGCACAAAACATATAAACCATATCCTTGCCAACTGCACCTATGCCATAAGATGCCATTTCTTTCTTATTAAGCCCCATACGCTACCTCTTTTCTTTCTATATGTCTGATTTCTTCATATTTTTTAAGTGTCTGATTTCTGCACGCCGTATTAAATGTCTGATTTCTTCATATTCACTGCTAATTTGACAGCCTCATATGCACCATTATATATACCCATCTGTTTATTCTTCTTGATGTTCTTACACATATCTGTAATGTATGTATCATCTTCCATAAACAGCTTTATCATCTGTAAAGTATGAGGTATATCCCTGCACTCAAGTGTTCCGTCACCTATCTCTGCTGAATGAACAGCACCCCACTGTTCGTGTCCGCCAACTCTCTTTATGAATAACTTTGGCACTGGATAGAATGCTAATTCACTTGGTTTTGTAACAAGCACATCTGCACTCCTCATCAAAAGGTTAGTACAATACACTGCCTCGAATATATTCTTGTGATAAAAGCCGTGGATACCTGTTATATTATCAGATGTGTCTTCACTTGAATTATCTGCTGTAATATTCTTAGAATTATCATCTCTATTGTTATCTGTCACTACATCAGAATTGTTTATCTGGCTGGCTGATAATGCCTTAGCAGCAAATGCCTTGGTGTCTTTCCAGTTGTCAAAATGCTCAGTTGCCAGTTCTCTCATCTGTGGGATATCTCTTATAAGTTCGTCCCATACATTTTTATAATCACCAACATTAACATATAACACTGCCTTATTCTTCTTAATATAAGGAATAAGGTATTTAATTATATGGGCAAATATCTCTTTCTGTGCACCTGCGCCACCAATTGTAAGCAGAAATCTCATAGGCTTTCCGTTCTGTTTTCTTGCTATTCTTGCATTGCAGTCAGCCTCAATATTAGCTACAAGCTCGTGGTCGATATAATGTCCTGTGTATACAAGACTATCTGCTGGCATTTCATTTAACACCTTATTGCCGTCCATTCCATTAAGTATCCTATAACCTTGATAAGCATAATGAGTCTGGACTGTATGAATACTTCCTTCTGACAAATGCAATGCCATTGGCCAGTTATCCGGTATTGCATTAACAACATTTTTCATACCTGCGTGTACTGCCGCCTGTGCCGGCCATACGTGAGTTGCAATAACCGGAATATCTTTAGGAACATTCTTATATACAGGTGCCATAAGCTCTGCATTCTTCTGGTCTGAAGCGTTATAGGAAAGCTTTCTGAAACCCTCGTAATTCATTGGTTCCCACACCAGTCTGTTAAACAGCCTGCTCTTTTGTGATAACCTTGAACCAAGTGAATACAGGTCGTTCTGTGCCCTTATAACTTTAGTACAGGTTGTATTATCATAAGAATTAAGATCCATCCAGTAAGGAACATATCCAAGTGCATTAGCCGCTGAAGCAATCGCCATTGATATTCTGTAATGTCCAAAACCCATTCTTATATTGCCAACTATAATACCTTTATCAGTTTCAAATTCTTCTTTATTACCATTAGATACGCTGGCAGGCTTATCTGCAACTCTCACATCATACACGCCAAGCATATCACCTATGTATTTGTTCTTCTTTATTGTCACCCTATAGTCGGCATTGCTGTCATCACCATATTTTCTTGCGTATTTCTTTTTTGAATTAATAGCTTTTCTATATGCCTTTCTATCAATTTCATTGTTAAATATAACCTTTGATTTGTCCTGCATTATATATTTCTCCTTTTTATTATCAATTACCTTCCTTAACTGCCACACCATCTAATAATATTCCCACAATCTCATCAAGTCCCTGTGTATATGTCATTCCTGCTCTCATAAGAATGTCTCTTTGGAAAAATTGTTCTATTGATGCCTCCATCATCATCTTAAACATCAATAAATTAACCGGTCTTATCACTCCTTCCTCAATCCCCTGTTCCAAAAGCTTAATCGTTGTCTCCCAGCCATTCTCCAGACGTTCTTCAACGTGTCTGTATATCTCCGGGAATTTGTCTTTTAACATATATAATTGTCTTAAATCAATATCTTTATAACTCTCAGGCATAACTCCAAGAATACGTCTTATCTTCTCAATTGTTGATAATGTATTATCTTCAATTATCTCTGATTCGCTCTCTTTAATCGTGTCAAACAAATAATCTACCATCTCCATAAACAGAGTGTTCTTATCTTTAAAAATTGTATATATTGTCTTCTTACTCATTGCAAGAATAGATGCAATATCGTCCATTGTAAATTTAAGGCCTTTTTGATTAAATGCCTGTATCGTTGCCTGTAAAATCTTCTCTTTATTATTCATAATGCTCCTTTTAATGTTGTGTATCTGTGACGCTTATAAAACAAAAAATCAAGGAAACTATTTCTTTTGTTTTAGTTTCCTTGATTGTATCACATTATTTTATTGGGTACAATTGCTATTTTTATATAATTATTTCAAATATTTTTAGTAGCTTTGTACAATTTATTGTATATTTTGTATTATCTTCTTATTATCGTTATCATATATTTTGTTATACCTGCATTATATACCTGCAACCATACAGAACGTTATTTTTTCAGATTTTTCTGTAATACACCGATTAATTCCTCAATAACTATTGGTTTGGTTAAGAAGCCATCCATACCGCATTCCAGTGCTTTCTTTTTGTCCTCATCAAATGCATTGGCAGTCATGGCAAGAATGGTAATTCCAGCCAGTGCCGGGTCATTCAGAGCACGTATCTGGCGGGTAGCCTCGTATCCATTCATTACCGGCATCTGCACATCCATCAGCACCAGATCATAATCACCCGGCTTCGAATTCTTAATTTTCTTAACTGCCTCTGCTCCATTTACGGCAGTATCAACCTGGCATCCATATCCATTAAGAATCTCCACTGTAATTTCACTGTTTAGTTCATTATCTTCCACAAGCAATATACATCTTCCTCTGAAATCTGAACCTGCTGCTAAAGGGCGTGTATCCTCTGCTTCTGCCTGCATCTGTCCAATGGCAATCATCAACGTATCTCTGATATCTGACATGAACATTGGTTTTGCACAGAAAGCAGTTACCCCTGCCGCTCTGGCTTCCACCTCGATATCTGACCAGTCATAAGCAGTCAGGATAATGATTGGTGTATCATCACCAAGGCTGCGAATCTGGCGGGTGACTTCAATGCCATTCATATCCGGTAGACGCCAGTCGATGATATAAGCGTGGAATGCATCTCCCAGTTCCATAGACTGTCGTGCACGAAGAACAGCTTCTTTTCCGGAAAGTGTCCATTCTGAACGCATTCCAATCCTCACAAGCATTTTTGTAACACTGTCACAGGTATTGAAATCATCATCTACAACCAGTGCCTTAAGACCTTCCAGTTCTGCAATCTTCTCTGTATGATGCTGCTTAAAATGAATCCGAAATGGCAGACGGACAATAAATTCAGTACCTTTGCCCTGTTCTGTCTGAACCTCAATCGTTCCACCCATCATATCTACAATATTCTTGGTAATGGCCATGCCAAGTCCTGTCCCCTGAGTCCTGCTGACTGTGGAAGTACGCTCTCTCTCAAAAGGAGAAAAAATCTTCTTTACAAATTCTGTACTCATGCCGATTCCGTTATCCTTTACCCGGATCTCGTACAGTCCACTGTCCTTTACCGTCCCCGGAAACTGCTTCAACCGGACAGAAACAGTTCCTCCTGCAGGAGTAAATTTAACTGCATTAGACAAAAGATTTAAAAGTACCTGATTCAGTCTTGTCTTATCACAATAAACATCCTCATCTTTCACATCCATTGCGTCCATATAAAGATCCAGCTGCTTTGCATAAATCTGCCCACTTATGATGGTCTTAAGATCATGAAGTACATCTGACAGACTTACCTCAGTTTCTTCCAGATGAATTTTTCCACTCTCAATACGGCTCATATCCAATATATCATTAATCAGTGAGAGCAGATGATTACTGGAGGAAAGAATCTTGCCCAGATAATCCCGGACTCTTTTTTTATCATCAATATTACTTACCGCCAGTGTGGTAAAACCGATAATCGCATTCATTGGTGTGCGGATATCGTGAGACATATTAGAAAGGAAAGTACTCTTTGCCCGGTTTGCTGTCTCTGCAGCACGTACTGCCTCAGAAAGTGCCTGATTCATTTTCCAGTCAGCAGTACGATCCGACATAACCAGGATATATTTCTTTTTGCCGTTTACTTCACTTCCCATTGCAATATTATGGAACCGGCGTTTTTCTCCTGTCTTCAGATGAACATATTCAAAATCCCATTCTCTCTGTTCATTAACCTGGATTTCTTCCAGATAATTTTTCTCTGGCTCTCCCTGTTCTGCCGTATGCAGTTTACCCAGAATACTAATATCTTTACGAATCTGTTCCACCGTAATGCCAAGCAGGTTTTCCACATTCGGACTAACATAATCTGCATGGTATGTTTTTGCATCCAGCATCAGGAAAACGTCATCCACATTCATTGAAAGCTTTTGAAACAGCTCATCCCGGTACAGTATCTCCGTATCTTTTTTCTTTAAGTTTATCCTGCTTTTTTGAATAACAAGGCTTATAAAGAATGCGGCAATACATAACACAACCGCACTGACAAGAAGTATCGTACTACGCTGCAGACTGTTCATACTGTCATTGACGATATCCGCCTGTACAAGTCCTAAGAACATCCAGTCCTGGATATCCGATTTTTCATAGACCAGATAGTAGCTCCTTCCATCCAGATTTAGCAGCATCGCACCGGTACGTCCTGCTTTAAACTTATCCAAAAGCTCATTGACCTCTTTTTCAGACATATCAGAATGCTCTCTTAGAAACCCGAAGATATTATACACATTCCCCCATGATGCAGAAGAATGATTCACCACAACACGACCATCCGGATGAACAACAAAACTCTGGGCATTTCCATTGAAAACAGAGATATCCAGTACATTTACGATATCAGAGTTTTCATAGGCAATAGCAATCGCATCATATTCAAATCCCTGATAAATTCCATGAGCCTTAGGAGTAGCAAAAACAAGCAGCTGGGATTTTCCGGGAACTGCTGCATTCGCAATAACATCATTTCCCTGCCGGATTTCCTCTTCAATATTTTCCTGTAATCCAAGATATCCGGTATTGCCTGTTACAACCTTATAGTTCCCGTCAGCTGACAGAAAATAAAATTCTACGAAGCCTGCATTTTCCTGTGCTTTCTTTATATAATCACGGATTTCGTCTTCACTGGTGATATTCTGCAGATTATCACCCCACATATGAAGATAAGTCAGATTCTTATCTGTCAGTTCTCTCAGCATATTATCAGACTGATGAAAAACTTCCGTCAGATGAGAAACGCTTTCCTCATAAACAGTTTTCGATACAAATCTAAAATATTGGAAAATCAGCAGAATAATGCACGCAAAAGCAGCTATAAAGGCCGCTATCCCAAATCTTTTTCCTATGACAGTTCTCTTTCTGTCTTTATTATTATTCTTAATGTCCATACTTCTTACCTCAAGGTTATGTAGTCTTTGGGCTCTGCAAGAACGGTATTACTCTCTGATACAGATTCTGTCCAGGTATCTTTTACAGTTGTATCTGCTCCATCAAACACAATATTCTCATCTGCCGGATAAGCTTTCATGTGTTTAGGTATCGCAAGACAGGTTACTGTAAAAGTATCATTGTCCTGAACTTTCTTTCCATCCTTTGTAACTTTACTCAATGTATAGCCATCATCTGTTTCTTTGATTTCCACAGAAATGCCACTGAACACAGGCAGAGAACCACGGTTAAATGGTATAAAGCCTCCCTCATAGCCTTCTATAAAGTTTTTCACTGTCTCTTTCAGTTCAGCCCCACTCATTTTGCTGCTATAAGCTGAAAGACTATTTGGCATAATCATACTTCCCACCATTTTTTTGGTGTATCCGGCTTTCAACACATTTCCTGTAAAGCTGTTTCCGGTTGCAATAAGCACATCTGTCCCATAAATACCACGCAGAGTGTTGGCCATAACCGAATACGCCGCATTCCCGCCGCTGCTATGAAAACGGTTGGAATAAGATTTCTGTGAATCCAATATTACTTTCTCAGAAGCGGATTTCTCCTCAAGGAGCTGGGAATTAAATGACTGATAAGCCTGCTCTGCATCATATTCTCCTGTGATCATTTTAGAGACCACATCCTTGGAAACAGAGAAAAAGTCATTTGACGCAATGCGGATATACATATGATTTTCTTCTATCACAGGTTTCACGTCTTTCAGATATTCTGTAAGCTTAAGATTCACATCCTGACTGTAGCTTAACAGATCCTGTCCATCACTAATAATCCGGTTCTGTGCATCCTCTGAAAGCATTGTGTTCATCACCTTCATTGCCTTCTTCCGGCGTGTCGCATCCTTTGTCAGGTCACTGTTTAAAGCCACCTGAAAGTACGGCGTAGTCATAAGCCACTTTTCACCATTCTTCTGAAAGAATGGAAGAAATGTTGTGTTAATACCCTGATCCTGAAACATTTTTACTCCCGAAGAACTTCCAAAGTACATTGCAAGCTTTCCACTTTGATACATCTCAACTATGTCATCATAATTCATATCCAGATCATCCGGACTCAGTCCAGTATCCTTGATAAACTGTTCCATATTTTCAAAAGCCTCCGGCCAGATGGTACTGTCCAGACCTTTTCTCTTTGTATTATCAGGATCACTGTAGGTAGTACGCCACTTGCGTCCATCTACAGAAGACAGCTCTGATGCAGACAGCCCCTGCAGTGTTTCCATACAAGTATAATCATAATAATAATCCGCAGTAAACCCACGGATTCCCACTTTGTCAAATGCCTGACAAGCAAAAACAAAGCTTTCATAATCTGTTGGAAGAGGAATATCATACTTTTCAAAAAGATCTTTGTTGGCTATAAAACCGTGTGCATCCGCACACACCGGAACCCAGTTTACGCTTCCATCCTCATTCATAAAATTGCTAAGGTAACTATCATAGACAGCACCGGCCGCATTGGTTGTGGATAGATCCATCAGACCATCTTTAAGTGGACTCGCATCATGCAGTGAAAAACGACAGCAGGTTATAATATCCGGCAATCCACCATTTTCCTTAAGAAACTTGTAGAAATCCAGATTATTATTCCCTACTACAAATTCAACATTGATATCCGGAAGTTGTTCCTGGACGTATGGTGCATATTTTTCATATAGGCTTGTGCTCCATAAGTACACCGTAATTGTTTCTGCATCTTCTTTTTCCGCACTTTTGCCGCCGCAGCCTGACAAAAGTGATATAACTGTCACCATTACCAGAAACCCCGGCAAAACTCTGTTCCATTTTTTCTTTTTCATTACGAATTCTCCCCTCTTTGCGTTTATCTATTTTACAGTGTCAAAATATCCAATAATTCCAATATATCCATCCTTTTTTAAATGAGACCACAACGTATGTAATTTCAGTTTATACATCTGACTGCCATTCTCCACTTTTGCTTTTATCTGTACAGAGATTTCTTTATTATATACAGATGTCTGATGTAAGAAAACTTGAATACGTTGAGCATCTTCCCTATTTATTCCAAATTCTTTGAACAGATTGAAATTCGGATTATTTACCTGACATAATATCTGCTGTTTTTCATTTAGTATAGTTAACTGACCTGAAACCGCATTATAATCAATCGAATATAAGCCACTGTTTGATTTGAAGAAATCAATCTTTTCCTGCATAACCTTTATAAGACTCTGCGAATAAATCTGGTTCGGTAAGGATTTATCGCTGAGTATTTCATTTGAAAGTCTCTGTGCTTCATTATAATATTTATTATCATCATTCTCTTTGCTAATCAATTTAGAAAACGATGGGCTTAGTTCTTTAAAGCACTTAAGGAGTATCGGATTAAACTGACCGCATTGTCCATCCAGAATCATCTTAATTGCTGTATTATGATCAAATGCTTTCTTGTAACATCTTTCACTAGTGAGTGCATCATAAACATCAACAATTGATACCACCTGTGCAGCGATTGGTATTTCTTCACCTTTCAATCCATCCGGATAGCCCTTTCCGTCCCATCTTTCATGGTGCCATCTGCAGATTTCCCATACGGTATGTACCAGTGGATGATCTTGTGGAAAATCCATATCCTTAATTATAGCTGCACCAAGCTCACTATGGGTCTTCATAATCTTAAATTCTTCATCTGTAAGTCTGCCTGGTTTATTCAATATTTCCTCTGGAATACAGATCTTACCAATATCATGAAGTGAAGAGGCCGTTGTGATTAAAGCAATGTCTGTCTCTGTCAGATGATATTCATCCGTTGTTTTTGCCAGTTGTCTTAACATCATTTCTGTTGCTGTTTTAATATGCAGGATATGTTCTCTGCTCTCGCTGTTATGGGATCCCAATATATTACTCATAATCTGAATCATAATATTGTTATTTTCTTCTTTTTCGTAAACCTGATTATAAACCACATTTATCAGATGCTTTTGATTCATATAGAGTCCCAATGTATTCTGAACTCTTTTCTGCACAATCACAGAATCAAACGGACGTGTGATATAATCTGTGATTCCCAGCTCATATGCTTTACGCATAGTATCAACATCAGCTTCAGAAGATATCATAATTACAGGAGTTTCATTAATACACTGGCTTTCTTTCATTATTTCCAGGACTTCAAAACCATTCATCTGCGGCATATTGATATCTAAAAGCATCAGATCAATTCCTATATTTTCTCCTATCATCTGGATTGCCTGATTTCCGTTTTCAGCTTCCAGATAATTATAAGTTTCTCCGAGAATCTCCTTCAATATGTCCCTGTTTAATTCTGAATCATCTACAATTAAGATTTTTTGTCTTTTATCCATACTTTTTATTTCCTTTATCTGTGTGGGTTTTATTATGCTCAAAACGCCTGTTCAAAGACAGAAAGTCATGTCGCATTACTTAATGCGACAATCCATTCTTTATTTCTTCAATCATCAGCTCATATACTTCCGTTACTTTTTCCATTGCCTCTTGTATCCCCGGCTGCTCTCCGGTTCTATCTCTCAAAAGTTCTGTCAATTCATTACTAACCTCATATAGACGGTCAAAAGAAAGATTCTGACAAACCCCTTTAAGTGTGTGTGCACTACGGAAAGCATCTTCATAATTCTTATCTTTCAATGCCTGTTTTAGCAGCAGATAACTCTGATCTTCGAGAAATTTTAATGTAAATTTCTGAATCAGAGCTTCGTTGTGAAGACGTCTTAAGACATCTTCATAGTTTCCTCCGATAGCTTTATAGCATTCCTGTATTGTCATACTTTTCTCCTCATATCTATATATTTCACTGCTTATTTGTCACTGCCATATCAACATTCCACCAATTTATAAATTACTTTTATCAGTAATTCCACATCAAGAGGCTTAACAATATGCTCATTCATTCCTGCTTCTTTAGCTTTAAGCCTGTCCTCCATAAATGCATTTGCTGTCATTGCAATGATTGGTATTGTCTTTGCATCCTCTCTGTCCAAAGACCTTATCTTCTTTGCGGCTTCATAACCATTCATAACCGGCATCATAATGTCCATAAGAATGGCATCAAATTCACCAGATGCACTTTTTCTGAATAGCTCAACAGCTTCCTGACCATTCCGTGCTTTTGTCACGTCAGCGCCTCCATTCTGAAGCACAAATTCAGCGATTTCCATATTCAGCTCATTATCTTCTGCAAGAAGAATATGCAGTCCCTTTATAGATTTTTCTGATACATCCCTCTGTTCTTCACGTTTATCCGCATCCGGATCTATTTTAAACGGAACCCGTATAACAAAGGTAGTTCCTGCTCCTTCTTCACTTTCAAAGGAAATGCTTCCTCCCATTTTTTCGACCAGATTTTTTGCAATTGACATTCCAAGTCCTGTTCCGGCAAATTTTGTACGGCTTCCTGTGTGTTCCTGTGCAAATGGTTCAAACACGCATTTCTGGAACTCATCAGTCATTCCGATTCCAGTATCACGACAAACGAATTCTATTGTCGTCATTTCTGGTTGTTCGGATGGGATTTCCATACAGCTGATATAAATATGTCCGTTTTCTCTGTTATATTTCACCGCATTCGACAGTATATTCATCATCACACGTTTCACATACCCTGGACTTCCAATAAAATCCTGGTGTGTGATTTCTTTTTTCTCCCACTCTATCTGGATGTTCTGTTCCGCAGCCATCTGCTCGATTACAACAAACACTTCCCTGGAAATACTGCCCAAATTAAATGGAATCTCTTCCAGAACAATTTCACCTGACTCAAGCTTGCTCATGTCCAGAACATCATTTACCAGTTCCAGCAACAGATTAGAGGCCTCTTTAACCTTTTTTCTGTATTCCATCTGTTTCTTTATATCATCCGCATAATGGTCTGCCATATTGACCAGTCCACAGATTCCATTGATTGGAGTCCGTATATCATGGCTCATTCGCTGAAGGAACTCGGTTTTTGCCTCATTGGCAGCTTCTGCCTTTTTTGCAGCTATCAGGAGTTCTGCCTTATATTTTTCATCTTTTTCCTGTTCTACTTTCTGATGCATCAGATTAGTTCTATATGTCCAGAACCAAAATGTACTAAACAGCAGGCAATAAAGGAAAATAACACCTGCTACACTTAATGGAAGGTTGTGAAATACTTCTGTATCCGGAAGATATGCATAAATATAATAATCCCTCTGCTTAAGCATGATTCCGTAACATCCAGTTCCTTCATTCTTCAAATGATAAATGTGCTGACTGTCTGTATGCTTTTTCATTTCCTGAATAACCCCGCTGCCAGTTGTATTCTGTCCCAGAAGGCTCTCATCATTACTGGCAACAACTATTCCATCGTCTGCGATAATAATCGTTCCATCTTTCTGGACACTATATCCGTTTAAAAGCCCCTGTATCGTCAGGGTATAATTTCTGGCAAATTCAGGAGATGTGTAATAGTAGATTGCCACAATACCCGGTGCATCTTTTCTGGCGCAGGCTGCAATATCAATATAGGAACCATCTTCCCTTGTAAACCGTTCTGAATAAGATCTTTCTTCATATCCGGCAAAATCCATGATAATATCTTTTTGCAGATACTCCGTAATCTCATTGGTCAAAGATTCATCCGTGCTGTATTCACAGTCCGTCTTTCCTTCTTTATCCAGTATAATGATACCATCCACCCATAGAGTCTGCAGATTTTCTTTCAGAAAATCCTGGCTCAGCCAACCACCGTTTCCTATTTCCATGTGAATATTTGTACTCATCTGTCTGGCACTTTCAATGGTACGTAAAAGACTTTTAGATTCTGAAGATTCATTATAATGTGTGTAGGTTGAGCACTGCACCTTAACATAGTTTACAATCTCCACCATTCTTTTCTCTGCTTCTGATTTTTCTGCATGGAAGAAATAAAACAGAGAGACTACAGCCACACAGATTCCCATCAGACCTCCAAGCAGCTGGATTCGTTTTTCTTTTTTCTTTCTCTTAATATCCAAGATCATCCACCTCCAGATACTTCTGGGGATCATCCAGATATTTTTCAATAATTTTCAAGGATGTGCCATCCTTACGCATTTCTTCAAGGGTCTTGTCCATCTGCTCACAGATTCCTCTGTCATCATCTTTTGCAAAAGCAACACCTATTCCCGTAATCATCAGCGATTCTTCCAGAATACGAAAGTCTATGTCATAATCCTTCATATACTGGATGATTGATTCCTCGTGTGCGGCAACTGCATCTACATATCCCTTCCCAAGAAATGTATATATCAGCTCCCTGTGTCCAAGACTGATCAGATTTCCCAGTTTGTGGATTCTGTCATCCAACCGGTTAAGAAAAATACCTTCCGGTTTGGTTGTGGACTGGACAGCCAGATTCTTTCCCTCCAGGTCACTCAGCTTATAGATATCACTATCCTCATTTACAGCGACCACCTGACGGCTTGCTATGTATGGTCCCGCCCAGCGGTAATCGTCAAGGCGTCCTTCCATAGAAAAACAGCCCATGATACAATCTATCTCGCCACTCTCTACCAGTTCTTTTTTCTTCTCCCAGTTAATCTGGACAACATTCACCTGATATCCCATTCTTTTGAAGGCTTCTGTAGCTAGTTCTACATCTATACCCGTCGGTATACCATCCTCATTCAGATAATTGTATGGGGGATAGCTGTCGCTGCCGAGGGTAATAACAGGCTTTTCTGATTCTTCTTTAGTGTTATCTGTGTTTTTACACCCTGCCAGGGTAACTGCTAAAATCCCCGCAAGCAGAATACCTGCAATAACTCTTTTCCCTTTCATTTTCTATCTATTCCTAACTATGCTTTTCGTTTTTTTATTTGATTCACTGACATTTGTATAGTATTATGAATGTAATATCGTTGTTCTATATGCCATACTGCGTTGTGTATATCCATACACACCACTTCTATCCTGTTTTTTAAATTCTATAAATAAACGTTGCTTTAAATGCTCTACAAAATCTTTATTATTCATATATCTTTACCTTATCCCTTCCTATACTTTCTGACATAGTATTATATACTTCATTTTCACTTAAAGCATTAACATCTATCATATCTATCTCAATTTTACAATATTTTTTATTTTTTGCATACGTATATTTATTAAATTCCAATACATTGTATCGTAAATAACTAAATATTATAATATTCTTCTTTCGACATATACTTTTTAAAAATTTCTTATGATTATTTTTTAGATGTTATCTTATTTACAGTCTTCTTATATTTTCATTATCAGACTTCTCAATATGAAAAAAGAATCCTGCAAAGCAGGATTCTTAGCCTATGGTGGTTCTTACACTTATACAACTTCCTCTTAGGTGGAACTCACCATAAATCATACATTTTCATTGTTTCTCTATCTCGATATTCATGCTTCTCATAGTATCCAATCAGCTTGCCACTATCTCTAAGCGCCACCATATATACATCTTTATTCTGTTTCTCATTATAGAATGTATACACAATATTATGGCTTTCGTCCTGTGCAAACCATTCTGTCACCTGTCTTATCTTTTCCTGTGATTCCTTATTATGACATTCCAGCAGACTTCTGCCAATCAGCTTATCTCCACCACGCTTTCCATAATTAACAACAGCAGCAGGATTCATATATATTATTTCATAATTAAGATTGCATATAACGACTGCGGCTCTATCCTGATCTATGATACTTTTAAAATAACTTATATTAATCTCTGACATAAATAATCCTCCTAATATAAAATATAATTTTTCTGATATAGTATAACATAATTATTATCTGTTTCCATTACTTAATTTTATCTCATATCATTTTATTTAATAATCAGGTTACTGATGACCTGTTATGGTTCAATCTACTTTTTAACTTCAAAATATCTTTCTTTATTTGCTCAATGACTATCTTAAATTCCTCATCGCTTTTCCCAGTTGGATCTTCAAGTCCCCAATTATCATCAAATGGTCTGCCTATAAATGGACACCCTACATTACATCCCATTGATATTGCAATATCCGGATCTGGAATATCACTAACCAGCTTACTGAACTGTCCTTCTGCTTCCATATCTATATTATATAATTCCTTCATAATACGGACAGCATCCTGATTAATCTGTGGTTTTGTTTCTGTCCCCGCCGAATAACTTTGAAACACATCTGATGCCAGATGTCTTCCAAAAGCCTCAGCAATCTGACTTCTACATGAATTGTGAACACAAATAAAAGCTACTTTTACATTACTCATAAAATGGACACCTCTCCTTTATACATTGCTCATTAAAATCTGTGAATCCACATTGCATTTGTTCGTATTGCAATGTTACTCCATAATGAGCATTCACATAATCAATACCATTCTTAAATGCTATTTCCATCTACTCAATCCCCATCACATATCCAAACATATACCATCAATAAATCCTATTCACAATAAAATAACTGTTTCGTACTCTTAGGTTTATCAGGAATACTCATTTTTAATATTCCTCTTTCAACTAATGGCATAACATATTTTTTCATAACATATGACACTGAATTTATACCTAAATAATGACAAATTTCATTTCTTGTTCTAGGTGTCTTACAGAATATAATTAAATTTTTCTCTTCGCTGCTTTCAATCATTTTATTATATTCATTTTCTTTGTATTTATATAATTTAACTATAAAGCAGCCCCTTTCGTCCAAGAATTCTGGTTCAGGTAAATTATATTCACGCATTGCCCTTCTTATAGTAGGAATACCTGAATATCTATTTTCTGTAATTTTCAACACCTCTAGTTCTGATGCAATTATTGGATTTCTCGTGTCTGGTTGTACTTTTCCCAATTGGTCTATTCTTATTCTTCCATATATTCCACCTGGATTTCTAATCTCTATTCTATTTTCAAACATAATAATCTGTATAGGCATGCCTTCTGTATGAATACTATAATCACGATGCACTAATGCATTAAGGATAGCTTCCCTAATAGCTGTAATTGGATAATCTGTACGGTCTTTACGTTTTCCTGTTTCAGAATCAACTATTGTTTTCACTCTCATATTCCTATTAACAAATTGTATTGCACCATCAAGCATTTCTGCTATATTTCCTTCAATTCGCTGATTATCCAGAAATCTTTCTCCCATATCCCCAACTTCACCTATTTCATTACCAGGTACAACTGTTGCTATAATACATAACTGCGGAAAATATGCCTGTGGATAAAGGCTAAAATTCATAACCGAACTTAAAGTAATCTTATTATCTCTCTTTATACTCATTAATTCGTATATATCCTCATCTGAAATTGCAGCTAATCTTGGCTTACCCTGTTTTAATAATTGAATATAATTACTCAGCAAATTATAATCTAGTGATGCAAATGTCACTCTATCAACAACTCTAACATCATCCTGATACTTTTTTCTGTATGCCTCATAGCTATATACTTCATATTCTGTCATTGGCTCATCGCTATCACCTACACGTATGTATGAACCTTTTACTACCCCTTTTCCTTTATAATAGACAGGTCTGTCATAAATATCTGCCCCAGGTATTTCTGCTGAAACAAAAAATTTATTTTCCTTCTCTATAACTGTAAGTAATGGTCTGACAATCGGCTGCATCTGCAAACATTGTTCATTTATTTTCTTTTGGATATCTTGCGAATCATATACCCCCACTTCTTTAAAATCTTGTTTTTCATCTATACCAAATATAATAATTCCACCGTCATCCTGATTGGAAAAACTTGACAATGTATCATATAAATGTGTTGGACATCCTTTTTCAGCACTTTTTAATTCCAATGTTGATGTTTCACATTTATATTTTTGAATATATTTTAGTTTCTCTATTAACTCTTCACTTGTCATTTTAGTTCCTCCTTTTATTCTTTATATAAATCTTAACATTCATTTCATTTATATGCAAGAAACTTAAATTATATTCATTAATTCAATACAATTTTATCTTCATAGCCAAGCTAACTAATTAAACAACTTAAATATTAGCAAATAAACTTAATTTTTAATCAACTAACTTAAATTTTTATCAAAATAACTTAAATTTAAACCCCAATAACTTAAATATTTCAGTTGTTAAAATTCAGATTTAACTTAAATCAAATTAATTTATACCTATTCCTATAATATATTTAATAAAAAACTTCCATTTCTAAAAAAATCAAAATAATATTTATCTCTTATTCTCCCTCTCCAACTCTATATACAACTATCTTCTCCCTCTCAGCCTCTCCGTCCGATACATCACTGCAATCAATCTCGTGAACAAATGTCACATTATATTCCTGTGACAGGCACATAAGATACTCATCTGACGGATAATAACACATAATAAGCATTTCCCTTTGAGCCTCATAATAGCTGTCTATAATATTCGCCAGCACGCTCTTGAATATCTCAATAGAAAATGGATTGAAAAAGAAAAATCTGTCCACATTATCTGCAATCTTAAAACCAACTGCATCTTCACATAGGAATTGTACTCTGTTACCTGACACCGTGTCCGCTTTATTGGCTAACGCCCGGTTGTAAATCCGCTCGTCATACTCTATACCAATAGAATGACATTTTGTCTGATATGCCATAAAAATGCTTACTCTGCCTTTTCCACAGCCATAATCCAACAATGTATTATTTTTACCTATAAATCCTGTATTAGCCAGTCTTTCCAATACTTCGTATGAGGTTGGTTCATATGGATACCTGAATGTATCTGACCTTGTGTCATCACGTCCAGTTGTCTTTATTCTTAAGAGCTTTTCCCATTCTTTTTCTTTCATTATTAATATCCTCTTACGTCAAAATTTCTATAAAATGTATATTTCGTGTATACATATTCATACTAAGTTATATCTATTTATATTAATTGGCTAAGCATCCAAATCATCTGTATTAAGATAATAACATTTCATTCTTATAAAAAATATCATCATTTCTTCAAGTTTTATCCATCCTGTCAATAATGATATTCTTTATAAATTAATTTATAATTAATCATATAACTTTTTGTTAAATATAATGTGTTTTAAGATACAAACAACAAGAATACGATGGAAGTATTAACTCTGTTGCTAGTAATATTTACGGCTCTGTCTTACATAGACGATCATAATAATAAAAAGAAATAGCATCCCACTCGCCCAAGTAGATGCTATTTCAAATTTGATATAAATTCAACTGAGGGCAAATCGGAGTCATATCCGATTCACTTTCTAAGTAAATTATATACTAGGGTGCTTGATTTTTCAAGTACCCTTTTTCTTTTAACTATCCAATAAACTGTTCCTTTGCCTCCTCGAAGTTCTTTCTCTCAATCGTAATTGTCAGGTATCTTTCCTGTTCTATCCCCTGTATGCCTTCAATAACCTTCTCCTCAATAATCTCATTGTAGATTCTGCGGTAATTATTAAAACCATCATCTCTTTCTGCAATAAGAACCTTATCACGGAGTTCTTCCATATTTTTGTTCTTATTGTTAATCGTAATCTTATAATTATAGTCTAACAAATTTAAAAGATACATATGAATAGTTGTGTTTATCCTGCTAACACTAATAGTATATACATTGACTTGATAACAAAATTTATGTATAATTTTGTTATCAGACAAGGAGGTGTTTTTATGCCAACCATCAAATCAAGTGCTGATTTAAGGAATAATTACAATGAAATTTCTACATTTTGTCATAATTATCCTGAACCAGTTTTCATTACGAAGAATGGAAAAGGTGATCTTGCTGTTATGAGCATTGAAGCCTATGAAGAACTGACCAGCCGCTTTGAACTTTATAGCCAGATTAAGGAAGGAATGGACGATATTGCCACAGGCAACATAAGACCATTTTCCGAAGCTATGGATGATATCAGGAGCCGTCGCAGCCGATGAGCTATCAGGTTCATATCACTTCCACCGCAGAACACGATATTATGCGGGCTGCGGATTACATCGAATTTACCCTCAAAAATCCCACTGCCGCAGATAATCTGTTAAATGTTGTGACTGAACAGATAGGCTCATTATCCGACCTGCCACAGAAGTTCCGTCTGGTAGATGATCCGGTACTGGCAAGCTGGGGCATTCGTTTTGTGATAGTCAATAATTACCTTGCCTTTTATACGATTGATGAAGAAAAACAGACTGTAATCATCGTCCGTTTTCTCTATCAGAAAAGTAACTGGACTTCCATTCTTCGACAAGGTTTTCCCCTTATTTAAGGAATCTGTTTTATGCAGGTTCCTTTTTTAGTGCATTGCCTTATAAAAAGCCGCACCCGCTATAACCAGCACAAACACGGCTGCAAGTCCAAACAGCATATTTCTGGTCTTTTTCTTCATTTCTTCAATTCCTCCTGCTTCTTTACTGCCGACTCCGATGTTGTAATCTCTGTTTCAGCCTGTTTGCCTTTCTTCTTTACCTGTCCCTGCTTGCAAACTCTTTAACTGCCAGTTCTCCCTCTGTTGATACATAAGTGAGTGTCCTGTTCCCCGTCTGCATAACTTAACGTAAAATACGAAAGTCCTGTATTGATAAATGCGTTGCATACCACAATTGCCAATGTCATTGTTACCGCTTCAAACACACAGTGTATTCGGATGCTGATGATTCTTGCTGTTCTCTCATTTTTGCTTCGTCCTCTAAACGCAACATCCTCGGTTCTTTAAAAAAACATTCTCTATTCTTAACTTCAGAATTTAATATTCCAGTTCTCTTATATGCTTCACTTGCATCAATGGAAAATTATTCTAATGGCACTATTGGAGGCTTGTCACCTGATTTATCCTATATTTTCTCTCGACATTTCTTATGTTGTCTCAACGCATCAGGACCAGCTGCTCGAAAGAGGTTAACCTATTTCATAATCATACTAGTGTTGGTAATAGCTTCTTATATGGCTAAATCTTGATATGAGATTTCACTTGATAAATATAATTCTACAATAAAAAGCTTTGTTCGAAAGAATATTTCAACATAAAAATACCAATCTCTAATCATTAGATTCTTTGTTCTAACTTTTAGGGATCGGTACACTTTAATCCTACTTTCCATATAATGTTTTTGCCATATTAAGTTGTGTTTACAGATAATTTTAAGAACAAGTTGATAAAATATTAAACTATATGATACCCTATGATTGCAACTCAATAGGATTCACACAATCTGTATCTTAGCTGTAGGTAAGCATATATCTGCAGCCCTTTTTCTTATATAGTTTTCCACATAATTCGATTATCAAAATATACTCCATCCCACATAAATTGTACAATGTACGAATCATTAGGATTAGGAAATTCTTCTGGATAATCTTTTAAAAGTTCTTCTACGATTGTTTCAATTTCATTCTCACTTTCGTTCTTGTAAAGAATAATATATGGCTTCTTTGTCATCCGAACACCTGGTCCATGTATAATTCGGTAAGCACCAGTAAAAAATCTGTCATCTTGCCCTTTCTGTGTATGCAGAATCACAGCATCTTTTGTTGTCATAAATATCTTTTTATTAAGGCAAATCATTTTATTCAATGCTGGTGCAGATGCGTTAAAAATTCCTTTCTCTCCATTGTCAAAAGTAATTTTTTTCACAAGCTGTGAAAATTCAAATTTATTTGGTGGATAATCTGGCCACTTACATAGATTTAAAATACAATTTAAGAATCGATAGGTTCCCTTCCAGTTTTTCATTGTGGCACTTGCAAGATCACCACCAAAATTCCAAAAAGTTATAATAGCATTAATTCCAAGGTAAAGAATATTTTCCATTGATAATTTTCTTTGCGATGTAGCTGCTTCTGATACATCACGAAGATCAATTAAATCATATTCATCTATATGTCTTAAGTGCTCTCCGCTTGCATCCAAGAATGTATAAACTGGATCAGCAACAAGTCTTTTATTAATTATTTCTAACATTTTTGAAGCCATTTCAGCAAGTTCTGCAACGCCATCATCTGTAGTTTTTAATTTGGATGGATATTCTTGACAAAGTCTTGAGACATATCTTAATACATCCAAAATAGTTTCATTTGCATATTCAGGGTGTTCGATGTAAATCTGATTGATAGCCTTAAGTGATAATACTATTCCGTTTTCAGCAAATAAATTGGAGGCTATTGCAGACGCAATATGATCATCTGTATTCAAGTAATGTTCTATCATAGTACGCTCTACTATATAACTATCGGATGTGTTATACATTTCCGCTTCTGACTTAATCATCCCATCCATCAAAACAGGATTCTGAAAAGAAATAAGCTTTTTCTGAGGATTCTTACCCTCATTACTAAAAATTCTTAACATATGAAATTTTCCTTTCTATATATATTTTTTCAAGAATATCTTTATGATATCTATGAGATATCTTTAAGATATCTATATTATAATACTAGATTTCAAAAAAGTCAAACATACTTTCAAATTTTTTTAAGCCATTTTAATCCTATACAATATGACTTAAGTTAACATATTTTATCAGCTGAATAATACATTTCAAATGTAAACGCTCCAACCCATGTACCTACAAATACTCCGAAAAATTTGATATAACCATAATAATCCAGTTGCACAAGTTGTACGATTTTAACAAATTGTACAATTCGTACAATTATCACAAATTTTTCAGGAGGTTATAATTATTGAATGCTAAAGAGCTGGAAACACAGCACAATCTTAAAAAGTGGGCAGCTATAATAAAAGAATGCCGCTCAAGCGGCATGAAGATACTTCAGTGGCTTGAGATAAACAACATATCAAAAGACCAGTATTACTACTGGCAGAAAAAGCTTAAAGAAACATGTATTGATACTTTTGAAAGACAGGCAGCTACATTTGTGGAACTTCCTGTAACTAAAGAAGTCCCGGCATCAACAGAATTAACTGTTACACATACTATATGTGAAAACAAAAGTGATGGCTGTTCTTTTAAAGATAATACAATAGCTGCTGTAATAAAAACCAATGGAGTTACATTTGAAATCACTAATACTGCTACATCTGATTTTATAAAAAATCTTATAGAGGCATTTAATCATGCTTGATGATGCAGCCGGTTTTAAACGCATATTTATAGCAGCCGGCTTATCCTTACGATTTTTTTATCATCATCTTTTTCATGGAGCATTAATTTTAGCCAGTTTTTCAATAAAAATATAAGGATAAAAATTTATATGCGATAATGAAATCACAATAAAACCGGAAGGATGTGATTTCATGAATTACAATGAAACTGTAGAAAAAGTAATGATGCTGTTGAAAGAAAAGGAGGTGTGTTCCAGCAGTCAGAAGTCGCATAGAGATTGCTATGAATCACTTGGGCTTTTTATAAAGCAAAGAGATGGAAATTATTCAGAGGCAATCCGTGAAAGCTGGCTTGCAGAGATCAAGAATGAATTACCACGGCAAAGGTATACTGTATGGGTACAGTATGCATATCAGTTAGAAGACGTGGTAATCACAGACAAAAAGTGCTGATATAAAAATCGAATGGAATGTACAAATTCCAATGTTAGTATTGATAAAACGAGTAAAAACAAAGTATCTGCTGTTGGAGCAGAAAAAGTTTCAAAATAAAATGTTTTGGAGCAAACTCATCATACATCAGAAAGCCCTGTACGATATTTTTTTATGAAAAAGTTGTAAAGTGGTGTAAAGATTAATGATCTTTGTATTGGCACCAAAAATATATTTATTTCTCCGCGGCTTTTCTTCCAGGATAAGAGAGTGCCGCGGAGAATTTTTTGCGAAGAAAGAATTGTTATAGCTTTTATAATTCCGAGAAAACCTTTATCTAAGAAAAAAATACAATATCAATATGAATATCATGAATATAATATTGGAGACTGTGAATATTCCCAAATACTTCCCTCTCAGATTCCTGTTTTCTTCTGCAATATATTTGAAACTTATCAGGCTTGCCATGGATGCAATCAGAGTGCCGAGACCTCCAATATTGGTTCCGACAATTAAAGCCCGGTAATTATCTGTAAAGCCGGATAAAAGAAGCGCAACGGGAACATTGCTCATAATCTGACTGGCAAGAACAGCAGTAAGTGTTTCCCTTCCTGCCATGATTCTTTCCAGAAAACTGCTGAATTGCGGAATCCTTCCAAGGTTGCCGATAAAAATAAATAATGCGATAAAGGTGGCAAGCAGGGAGTAATCCACCCTGCTTATATTTTCCCTGTTTCTTAGCAGCATATATATAAGAACCAATACAAGAGGAATCTGGTATGGAATGATACGTGCAACAGTGAGCAGGCAGATTGTAAATAAGATCAGGTAAGCGGCCAGGTATTCCATGTTAAGTTCTTTTCTGTCAGAGAATCCCAAAAGAGTTTTATCTTTTTCTAAACCGCATACGTGAGGTGCTGTGGCAGCGGCTACCTGTATCCATATCAGAAGAAGGATAAGCGCTGTGGCGGAATAGGGAAGCATCAGGGTTATTAATTCTGCCGCGGACATTCCTGCTCTGGCATATAGATAAAGGTTCTGCGGATTTCCGATTGGTGTGAGCATGCTTCCGAGATTAGCAGCGATTGTCTGCATGGCTACTATTTTAAGAAGCCAGTAATTGCCCAGTTCCTTTGGCAGTTTATGCACAATGATCAGTGCAAGAGGAACAAAAGTAATCAATGCCACATCATTGGTGATCACCATTGACAGGAAGAAACATAAGAGTACCAACAGCCTGATCACACCCACAGTTCCCGATGTTCCCATCAGCAATTTTTGGGCAAGTATATCAAAAACACCAACAGCCTTCAAACCAGCTACAATTGCCATCAAACAGAAGAGAAGCCCGAGAGTCCTGAAATCGATATAAGTAAAATAAGCCTTATCCGGTCTGACCCAGAACATAGAAAGAAGCGCCAGAATCACTGCAATTGACAAAACGGTTTCTTTCCTGAAAAAAACATATAATTTTTGTAACATAATATTTCCTTTCCGGTCTGATACGACTGCGTATAAGTATATCACAGAAACATCCAGAAAAAAAGAATATCATTTTGTATTGTGGATTGTGTTTGCGATTACTGCCTCATTCCTGTATAACACCACTTTACAACTTTTTCATAAAAATATCGTACAGGACTTTCTGATGCATAATGAATTTGACCCAAAATTTGAAAATGTTTCAAAACTCTTCCAGAATCTGGATCTGATTGGCAATGCAAGGATTGATTCTGTTATGTATGATCTTGCACCTGCACATACCGGCCGCAGAGGACGTCCCGCCAAACATGGGAAGAGACTTTCTGTTGAAACAAGCTACTATGAACAGAAAACGTTCTGGCCTTTTTGTAACTATATGGTGCGAAGCTGCAAAGGGATTGAAATGCTTGTCAATCTGATTAACATCAGTTACAGTACCATGAAGATTCTGCCCTATCAGAACGAACATTTTTCTGAGTACCGTACAAAAAGCGTACAGGAGTTTCGTTTTGAATTAAGTCAGGGCATTCGTTTTGTGATAATCAATAATTACCTTGCCTTTTATACGATTGATGAAGAAAAACAGACTGTAATCATCGTCCGTTTTCTCTATCAGAAAAGTAACTGGACTTCCATTCTTCGACAGATTTTCCCCCTCATTTAATCATTACAGCAGTCACCAAATTCTCATACAAGCACGGATTTTGGCTCGTTGCTCACATAAATTCAAAAATGCAGTACAATCATCTCAGATTGTACTGCATTTTTTGAATACAGGTGGCTTTTTAATTTTTTGTTATAACTTAATGTAACTTATCACCAGTAAACATACAACTTAAAGCCACTTTTATCCCATTTAATTTTCAAGCAATTATACTATTCGTATGATTACATTCTGTCGTGGAATGTTCTAGAAATAACATCCATCTGCTGTTCCTTTGTAAGGTCGATGAACTTAACAGCGTAACCAGATACACGGATTGTGAAGTTAGCATATTCTGGCTTTTCTGGGTGTTCCATAGCATCAAGTAACTTATCCTTACCGAATACGTTAACATTGAGGTGATGAGCGCCCTGATCGAAGTATCCATCCATAACGTTAACAAGGTTGTTAATTCTTTCTTCTTCGTTATGTCCTAAAGCGTCTGGGTTCATTGTCTGTGTATTAGAAATACCATCTAATGCCCACTCGTAAGGAAGCTTTGTAAGTGAGTTAAGTGAAGCAAGAAGACCATTCTGCTCTGCACCATAACTTGGGTTAGCACCAGGAGCAAGTGGAGTACCAGCCTTACGTCCATCAGGCATAGCACCTGTGTACTTACCATATACTACGTTAGAAGTAATTGTAAGGATAGATGTTGTTGGCTCTGAATTTCTGTAAGTATGTCTCTTCTTAATCTTCTCAAGGAATGTCTTAAGTAACCATACAGCAATATCATCAGCTCTGTCATCATCGTTACCATACTTAGGGAAGTCGCCTTCGATTTCGTAATCTACAACGATACCTGTCTCATCACGTACTGTCTTAACCTTTGCATACTTAATAGCTGAAAGTGAATCTACAACGTGTGAGAATCCAGCGATACCAGTAGCAAATGTTCTCTTAACATCTGTATCAATAAGAGCCATCTCAGCAGCTTCATAGTAATACTTATCATGCATATACTGGATAAGGTTAAGTGTATTAACATAAAGGTCAGCTAACCAATCCATCATAGCATCGAACTTATCAACAACTTCATCATAATCAAGATATTCTGAAGTAACTGGCTTATAAGCAGGACCAACCTGTTCTCTGTTCTTAACATCTACACCACCATTGATAGCGTAAAGTAAGCACTTAGCAAGGTTTGCTCTAGCTCCGAAGAACTGCATTTCCTTACCTGTCTGTGTAGCAGATACACAGCAGCAGATTGAATAATCATCGCCCCATGTTACCTTCATAACATCATCGTTCTCATACTGGATTGAAGATGTATCAACAGAAATCTTAGCAGCATACTTCTTGAAGTTTTCTGGAAGTCTTGAAGAATAAAGTACTGTAAGGTTTGGTTCTGGTGAAGGTCCCATATTTTCAAGTGTGTGAAGGAATCTGAAGTCATTCTTTGTTACCATTGAACGTCCATCGATACCTGTACCACCTACTTCAAGAGTAGCCCATGTAGGATCTCCTGAGAATAATTCGTTGTATGATGTAATTCTTGCGAACTTAACCATTCTACACTTCATAACGAAATGATCAATAAGCTCCTGAGCTTCCTTCTCTGTAAGAGTACCAGCTTCAAGATCTCTCTGAATATAGATATCAAGGAATGTAGATACACGACCTACAGACATAGCAGCACCGTTCTGTGTCTTGATAGCTGCAAGATATCCAAAGTATAACCACTGAACAGCTTCCTTAGCATTAGTAGCTGGCTTGCTGATATCATAACCATAGCTTTCAGCCATCTTCTTCATACCTGCAAGTGCCTTGTACTGATCAGATATTTCTTCTCTTAAACGGATAATGTCATCTGTCATTGTTCCACAACCACAGTTAGCGTGATCCTTCTTCTTTTCTTCCATAAGGAAGTCAATACCATAAAGAGCAACTCTTCTGTAGTCACCTACGATACGTCCACGTCCATAAGTATCTGGAAGACCTGTGATGATATGGCTGTGACGAGCCTTTCTAATCTCTGGTGTATAAGCATCGAAAACACCCTGATTATGTGTCTTATGATATTCTGTGAAGATCTTGTGAAGTTCTGGATCTGGTTCATAACCGTAGTTCTTGCAAGCTTCTTCTGCCATCTTAATACCACCATAAGGCATAAATGCTCTCTTAAGTGGCTTATCTGTCTGAAGACCAACTACCTTTTCAAGCTCCTTCATAGATTCATCTATATATCCAGGACCATAAGCTGTAAGACCAGCAACAACTTTTGTTTCCATATCAAGTACGCCGCCCTTAGCTCTTTCTTCCTTCTGTAACTCCTGAAGTCTTCCCCAAAGCTTGTTAGTAGCTTCTGTAGGTCCTTCAAGGAAACTTTCATCTCCATCATATGGCTTGTAATTGTTCTGAACGAAATCTCTTACATTGATCTCTTCTTTCCAAAGTCTACCTTTGAAACCATTCCACTGATCAAAATTTACCATTATTGGTTCCTCCTTAATAAAATAACTGTTAATTTGTATAATAGTTTGTATATTGTATACAAAACTCTCAAAAAAATATAAAGCGAAATGTTAATTTCTTAACTATCTCTCGCAAGGGTATATTAACACCCCTGTCAATTAATTTCAATACATTTTTTAGTTGTTTTTAGTTTTATACAATGACGGCTTAAATTAACATTTTCTTCCAAATTATGTGTCTTTACAGCGGCAGATTATTGTTTATCACGACATTTTATAATAAAATGATTTTTCATAAAATCAATTTCTCCATTTTTCTTCATACGGCTTAATTCTGCTGACATTGCACTCCTGTCAACTGAAAGATAATCAGCCAACTGCTGCCTGTTAAATGGTATATCGAACTCATCACTCCCACATTTGGCGGCTCTTGCTGATAAATATGACAATACTTTCTCCTTAGTGCTTCGTTTGGATAAATGTGTAATCTTCTCGTTCATAACCACACACCTGTCAGCAAGCATATATATAAGATTATGAATAAGCTTACTGTGGAACTGGCACGATGAACTGCATACCGTCATAACCTTGTATGTGTCAAGAAATGCAACTATACATTTATCTGCCGCAACAACCTCTACATTGGATGTCTTGTCGTTACTGCATGCATATGCCTCTCCGAATATTTCACCCGCTGACACATATGTCATAATATGCCTGTTGCCCCAGTAATCAGCCTTTTCTATGCTCACATTGCCCTGAATCACCATACCTATTTTGGATATTTTATCGCCTTCATTAAATATAACTTCTTCTTTGTCATACTCGCGAAATGTTATCTCAAGGCATTTGCTCATTCCATTAGCCTCGTCTGGTTCTATACCGCTAAACAGCCTGCTCTTTTGTATAACTCCCATATAATCCTGTGAAATGTCATATAATATTCTGCCCATATTCTTCAATCCTATTCTTCTCTATATTATTCATAAAATAATCTATAAAATCTACGGTGTCTATTCGCAGCCGCTTCCTTTTCTTTTGCACTCATTACATTATAATCTTATTTTTGTTGTATTTACAACATACTTTATTAATATTTAATATTATACTTACCAGGTAGTTAAGATATAATTCAAACTAATCAGCCAGCTATGAAAATATGGCTGAAAATAACCACGACATATACTTATTAAGACCTTTTAGCGGGTCTGCAGGATAGAATCCTGTTTCACAGGATTCTCCAGCTATGGCGGAACACTTTAGTGGCATCTACATTACCGCCGTATGGTGAATCTGCCCAGAGGGCTTTTTATTTAACAGGAATTTTTATCAGAATTTTCTATTAAATAAAAATACTACTATAAATAGGAGGATTTATTTGATTATGATAAGAAAGATTATAGAAATTAATGAAGAACTCTGCAACGGCTGTGGCTTATGTGCACACGCCTGTCACGAGGGAGCTATTGGAATTGTTGACGGAAAGGCTAAGCTTTTAAGAGATGATTATTGTGACGGTTTTGGCGACTGTCTGCCAGCCTGCCCTATGAATGCAATTCGTTTTATTGAGCGTGAAGCTCCTGAATATAATGAAGCTGAAGTACTTGCTAACAAAGCGGCAAGTGGAAACCAGATTAACAACTGGCCTGTACAGATTAAGCTTGTATCTCCTTTTGCACCATGCTTTAATGGAGCTGACCTTCTTATTGCAGCAGATTGTACAGCTTATGCCTACAGTACATTCCACCACGATTTTATGCGTAACCACATAACACTTATCGGATGTCCAAAGCTTGATATGATTGACTATTCTGAGAAATTAACCGAGATATTCAAGAATAATAACATAAAGAGCATAACTGTAACACGTATGACTGTACCTTGCTGTGGTGGATTGCAGTATGCAGTTGAAAAGGCTGTAGCTGACAGCGGCAAGACAATTCCTGTAAGAGTTGTAACTATTGGTACTGATGGCAACCGTGTTAATTAATTTTTCTGTAATGCTTAGTGATATAGTACAACTATAAAAATACAGGTGACGGCTATATCATTTTCCCATATCAATAAAATATATTAACCATAACTCTGCCTCTGCAAATGTATAATATCGAAATGCTTTTCCAGGTTTATAATATAAGATTGTCACACGAAACTTATATTTTAATATGCTGACATTACTCAGGACTTTTATATTTCTATGTTCTATATAATGCCAGCATATAATTTCTTGTAACAGTCTTTAATTATTTTTTATTCTCCTATATTCCCAATTATATCCCTCAATGGCACATTTTCTGTCTCACATATGCTCTTAATAGTTTCATATTCAGGATATCTCTTAACTTTGCCATTAGGAAGCGTACACACCTTTACGTCAATTTCACCATATGGTGTACTGACTTTTTCAATTTTTCTTGGAAGAATTGTTCTCTTCATTGCACAACGTCTTATTCCTATTGTCGTTGTTTCCTCAAATATGATATTCTCCATAGTCGTAATATCTTCCTTGCAGCATATTACAACAAGCTCATATGCAGGTCTGTTCTTTTTCATATATATAGGAAGAAAATGCACTTCTCTTGCACCCGCCTTATACAAGCGCTCCATAGTGTATCCTAATATCTCTGACGAACAGTCATCAATATCCGTTTCCAGCTTATATATTAAGTCAGCATTTTCGTCTAAGCTTTCACTATTACTCTCAATAAGCATTGCCCTTAATACTCCCGGAAGCTCATACTCTCTCTTGCCTGCACCATATCCAGTCTTCTTTATTGAAAAATGCTGCGGAAGTGCTGTATCTGTTCTTACAGCCGCTACAATCGCCGCTCCCGTTGGCGTTACAAGTTCGCCTTTAATATTGGCATTGCTTAATTCTATATTATAAGCTGATGTTATATTAAGAACCGCTGGCACTGGTACTGGAATTATTCCGTGCTGGCACCTTATTGTTCCAGTTCCCTCGCTGATACCTGGAACATACACCCTGTCTATATGCAGGTTATCGAAGCATACAGCAAATGCCACTATATCCACAATCGAGTCTACTGCCCCAACCTCGTGAAAATGAACATTTTCAATATCTGTAGCGTGTGCCTTGGCTTCTGCTTCTGCTAATATTCTGAATATTTTCTTAGCAAGCTTTTCTGCATTCCCAGTAAGCTGTGTCTGCTCTATAATAGAATATATTTCTTTCAGCCCCCTGTGGCTGTGATGTGCTGAATGAGTATGCGAATGTACATTTTCAAAATTGTGCGTATGCCCTTCGCCATTAAGATGTCCATACAGATATTCCATATCGTGGTCGTGGTTTTCGTGTCCGCTGTCCAGCACTACATTAAAATCACACGAATCTATACCATTCTTTTTAACTCTTGTTATCTTAACCTCATAACCTGTCAGAGGCATAGTTGCAAGTGTTTTTAACAAATATTCTTTATCTGCTCCGGCATCAAGAAGTGCCGCAACAGACATATCTCCGCTTATTCCTGAATAACATTCAAGATATAATTCTCTCATATATGTATAACCTCATTTCTTAGCAAATGTAGTAAAAAGGCAAGCTTCATTCATCTAGATAATAAATCTGATGCTGTGCCTGCCCTTTCCCTGTTTACGATATAATATGACTACTTCGTAGTCACTTAGAAGTTTCTTCGAAACTTCGTATGCGTTGAAGAACAACGCAGAAATTATGATATAATATGACTACTTCGTAGTCACTTAGAAGTTTCTTCGAAACTTCGTATGCGTTGAAGAACAACGCAGAAATTATGATATAATATGACTACTTCGTAGTCACTTAGAAGTTTCTTCGAAACTTCGTATGCGCTGAAAAGCCGCGCAAATAGTTAACATTTATTTACTGGGCTATGAATTCCATAACCTGTTCTTCACCGATAAAGCCTATATTAGTTGCAGCAACTTCTCCGTTCTTAAATAAAAGAAGGGTTGGTATTGAAGCTACCTTATACTGTAATGCAAGATTAAGTTCCTTATCTGTATCAATCTTACATATCTTTACATCGTCCTGCTTTGCCGCTACTTCCTCAAGGACTGGTGCAAGCATCTGGCAAGGTCCACACCATGTTGCCCAGAAATCTACAAGCACTGGCTTATCCGACTCAAGTACCTCCTGTTTAAATGTTGCTTCTGTAACGTGAATAATCTCCATAATTATCTCCTTTCGTTTTTCTTTTCAATCTCCATATGATATAATATTTTATTCAATGTCCACGACTTGTTAGTCTTAGTCATAACAGCCTTGTAATCGACATTAAGATTGTTGTTTCTGATACCAAATAAAAGCTTGTCCAGATGTTTCTGTGTAACATCACAGAATATAACTATGCTTTTATCTTTATTAATAAATGGCATAATATCATCAGTTCTGTAATCCTGACTATATGCCAGTACATTTTCTAATGTATCTGAAAGCTTAGTATTGTCAATAACTATGCTTTTTATTCGCATATTAGCCGCCATTGTTATAATCTTTCTGGCATCAGCTACATTATATATTATAATCTTTTCCATATACAATCCTCATTATCCAAACATTTTATTTAATTAATACAATTCCTAAAATCACCAGCAGCCCGGAACTCACATTAAAATCACTTAATCATTCTCTTAATTTCATTCAGTTCTTCCTCGTGCTTTCTTGAAATAGCACCCGGATTACGTTTCATAATTCTGAATACGCTCTTGTAGTTTCTTCCAGTATCAGCCTTAAGATTTACCTTTTCATTTTCAAGTGTTTCTAAAAGCTGGTTAGCCGCCTTCTCGTCCATAATCTTATTCTTAAGACTCTCTTTAACAGCCTCTGTCATTCTCTGTAAGGTTGCAAGCTTAACACCTTTTCTTTCATTCATATCATTCTCGAATGAAATTCTACCCTTAAGCTTACCCACTGAACCTGCCTTATTCATAACACTTTCTTTACCTTCAGCGAATTTTTCTTTCATTTTATTATAATCATCTTCAACAAATGCTGAGGCAACCTCAAGTCTTTTGGCAAGAATTCTTATCTGTTCATTACTATTAGCAAGCTTTTCAATTGCAGCCTTCAAATCCATAGCTTCATTGAATGACTGTGTAAAGTCAACTGCCATAGCTATTGTCAAGACAAATGCTATTATGTCCGTAATTGTATCTGGAAGCATATATACAATGCCCTCTATAGGTCTGTGTACAATTCTTACAAGAAGAACAGAGAACACACCCCAGCCTAATGATACGAACAGACATATATGTCCCATTAAATTTAATGGCTGATTACTGTAATCCCAGTATCTTACGCCGAACATTTTCTCCATACAATATCCTGTAACAAATTCAAGTATTGTTGATGATATCATTCCAAACAGGAATATTAAAGCTATATTATCCCTTACTCCTATAGTACTTACCAATATTACCATTGCACCTGAACCATATATTGGAAGTGCTGGTCCATGAAGAAATCCCCTGTTTACCCACTTTCCTTTTCTGGCTGATACATAACAACATTCCCATACCCAACCAAAGAAACAATATATATAAAAGAATAATAACCACTGCGATACAGTATATGCCTGCATTGTAGCCTCCATTTCTATTAATTACAACATAATAATTACAATATAAAATATGTAACATTTTACCACTTATAATTATTAATTACAAACAGCCAAGCCTTAAAAAACTTGTTATTTATACTTTTTTAATATTCTGACATTCCGCTTTCTTAGGTTATATATATTTCCTGTTATATAAAAGTAAATTCCTGCCAGTACCTTATAGCACCCGACAGGAATTCACCTTTAACTTTGGTATGAATTTAGTTCCACATAAGATTTCTGAACTTTTGTTTGAATTTTTTACTACATATTAGTTCTGTTCCCTCTCTTAATATTATCGAATTAACCGTCATACTACTCACATTCATACAATTAACTATCTCCGACTCATTAATGTACTCAAACCCATATTTCCCCAATAAATTATATACATCCTTCATCTTCCCATAAAATCTATCACTGGCATTATTCGTATGAATCATAATAATTCTGTTGGCACAGCTTATATAGTTGATTTCATCAATTCTGATGCGTACTACTTTAATGCTATTACCATATATTAATACTCTGGTATCCTCATTAAGAACCATCTTATATGTGTTCATATTCCGTCCCTCTCCTTATCTTTAGTGATGCGGTGAAATCGGAACTGCCATATATAATTTTATTACAATTCATATATGACGTAAACAGCCTTATATGCAATATTTATCTTATGCAAATGTATACAAGGTAAGCCACATATGATACAAGCATAACTGCACCATGCCAGTTGACAAGCTTTTTCTTTGACCACGCGAATATCCATACAACCACACTCATAACAACAAGAATAGCAATGTCGATAAGATTTTCTGTTACAAATGCTACAGGACTTATTGCCCCAGCAACACCCAATACAAGAAGAATATTAAAAATGTTAGAGCCGATGACATTTCCCAATGCCATATCCACTTCATTCTTCTTAGCCGCAACGATTGATGTAACAAGCTCTGGAAGACTTGTTCCTAGTGCAACTATTGTAAGTCCGATAAGATTCTGGCTTATACCAAATCCAGTTGCAATTGTGGAAGCTCCATCAACAACAAAATCACCACCGAACTTAATAGCTACTGCTCCACCAATAATGTATACAATACACTGCCATACTGGAAGAATTTTTATCTCTTCATCAACCTCTTCTTCAAGTTCTTTATTAAGTGCCTCGTTACGTGCATTTTTAGCTGATACAATCATCAAGCAAAGGTAAACTGCGAATATTACAAGAAATACTATTCCGTCAATTCTTCCAAGTGTCATTCCAACAGCACCAAGTGCCGCAAGAAGAATGGCACATATGATAGAAAATGGAAATTCTTTCTTTAAAGTATCTTTTGATACCGCCAATGGTGTAAATAATGCACATACACCACACACAACCATAAGGTTAAATATATTAGAACCTATTACATTACTTACAGCTAAAGCATTATTATTGTTAAGTGAAGCTGTAACACTAACTGCACATTCTGGCAGACTTGTACCCATAGCTACAATTGTAAGTCCGATTATCATTGAAGGTACTTTTAATCTTTTCGCAACTGACGAACTTCCGTCAACAAAGAAATCTGCTCCCTTTATAAGAAGCACAAAACCTATAATAAGCAGTAATAATGCCAATAACATTTCTTTCATATATTAATCCTCATTTCTTACTTAATTATAATATTATAACTAAAGTATTCCCAAACCGTCAAGTAATATCTTAATTCCTATAAGAATAAGAATAATCCCTCCACAAAGTTCTGCTTTAGACTGATATTTATCACCAAATATACTTCCAATTTTAACACCTGCCGCTGAACAGACAAATGTAATACAGCCTATAAATAATACCGCTGGAAGAATGGCAACCTTAAGGAATGCTAATGACACGCCTACTGCAAGTGCATCAATACTTGTTGCAATTGCAAGTAATAACATACTCTTAAATCCCATATCATTGCTGACATTTTCTTCTTCCCCTAATGACTCCTTAATCATATTACCACCAATTGCAAGAAGAAGTGCAAATGCAACCCAGTGTGAATATCTGGTAACCATATCGGCAAACAGACTTCCGAGATAATAGCCAATAAGCGGCATCAATGCCTGAAATCCACCAAACCACGCACCGGCAATGCACATATGCTTAGGCTTTATCTTTCCAAGCGACAAGCCCTTACATATAGATACAGCAAAAGCATCCATTGAAAGTCCTACTGCCAGTATAAATAATTCAACAATACTCATTTCTTAATTGTCCTCATTTCTATATTTTATCTGTTGCTCCAAGAAAGATTATAACCAATTGTCATATCATATATAATAATTGATGTTTTAACGAAAACGAATTCCAGTTATATAAAAAAGACCCGCAGACAGTACTGATACTGTCCACGAGTCTCATCATTTAAAGTAATACCGGGCTTATAAGCCATTATGTCGATATAACTGCATATATAAATATGCCGATTACTCCCTCTAGGAATTAGCTTATTGATAATTTATCATCAATAGTCTGATTTTGCAATGTTTTTTTTCGCATACATATTTATCAGAGTTATAAAATTCCAGCAATAATATATGTAATTAATGCCGCAATCCATGCTACAACACACTGAATAACTACAACATATGCTGCCCATTTACCTCCAAGTTCTTTTTTAACTGAGGCAATTGCCGCAACACAAGGTGTATACAAAAGACAGAACACAAGAAATGACATTGCACCCGCAGCTGATATAACAGATACCATCTCTATCGTACTTCCAAATAGAATTGATATCGTAGATACTACACTTTCCTTTGCCATTACGCCTGTAAGTATAGCTGTTACAAGTCTCCAGTCTCCAAATCCTAATGGTTTAAACAACGGAGTAATCATACCTGCTAATACAGCAAGTATACTCTGTCTTGAATCTGCCACAACGTTAAGCCTTATATCAAAATTCTGCATAAACCATATAAGTATTGTTGCAATAAATATAATAGAAAATGCTTTCTGTAAGAAATCCTTTGCCTTTTCCCATAACAAATGTACCACATTCTTAGCACCAGGCATTCTGTAATTAGGAAGCTCCATAACAAATGGAACTGGTTCTCCCTTAAATAATGTCTTTTTAAATATAAACGCCATAATTATTCCAACAATAATTCCTATAAAATACATACCTATCATAACAAGCGCTGCATAATGTGGGAAAAATGCTGCTGAGAAAAAGGCATATATAGGTACTTTTGCTGAACAACTCATAAATGGTGTTAAAAGAACTGTCATCCTACGGTCTCTTTCAGATGAAAGTGTACGGCTTGCCATAACTCCTGGAACACTACATCCAAAACCAATTAACATAGGCACTATACTTCTTCCTGATAATCCAAGTTTACGTAAGAGCTTATCCATAATAAATGCGACTCTTGCCATATAACCGCTATCTTCAAGAATTGATAAAAAGAAGAATAATGTTACGATTATCGGAAGAAAGCTTAATACACTACCAACCCCATTGAATATTCCATCTATGATAAGTGCATGCAATACCGAATTAACATTCATTGCTGTCAGAAGATTATCAACCCCATTTGTAACAAATGTAATTAAAATATCAAGTACATTGGAGAGTGCCGCACCTATAACATTAAATGTAAGATAAAACACAAGTCCCATAATTGCTATAAACATTGGGATACCTGTATATTTACCAGTAAGAAGCTTATCAATCTTCTGGCTTCGTATTCTTTCCTTACTTTCTCTTGGCTTTACAACCGTATTCTTACAGACATCTTCAATATAAGCAAATCTCATATCTGCTATAGCTGAGGCTCTATCCATTCCACATTCTTCTTCCATCTGTACTATAATGTGTTCAATCATTTCTTTTTCATTCTGCTCAAGTTCAAGATGCTTAAGTACAAGTGAATCCCCCTCAACAACCTTGGAGGCTGCAAATCTTTCAGGGTATCCTGCTTTGTCTGCATGGTCACTTATAAGCGACATAATGCCATGTATACATCTATGAACCGCACTGTCCTTGGAACAAAAATCTGATATCTGTGGTTTTTCCTGATATTTTGCAACGTGAATGGCATGACTTACCAGTTCTTCTATGCCCTCACCTTTAGCCGCTGATATTGGTATAACCGGAACTCCAAGCAATTCCTCAATTGCGTTAATTCTTACAGAACCTCCATTGACTCTTACCTCATCCATCATATTAAGTGCAATTACCATAGGAATTCCTAATTCCATAAGCTGCATTGACAGATAAAGGTTTCTTTCAATATTAGTAGCATCTAATATATTAATAATACCTTTAGGTTTGTCCATAAGCAGAAATTCCCTTGTTACTATTTCTTCACTGCTATATGGTGACATTGAATATATTCCTGGCAAATCTGTTATAAGTGTATCAGGATAACCTTTTATAACTCCGTCTTTTCTATCAACTGTAACACCTGGAAAATTACCTATATGCTGATTGGAGCCTGTTAATACATTAAAAAGGGTTGTTTTTCCACAATTCTGGTTGCCTACAAGTGCAAATGTCAGCTTTTCATCATCTGGAAGAGGATTTTCATTTTCCTTATCGTGATACCTGCCTCCTTCACCAAATCCCGGATGTTCCTTTACTATACTATTCATTTTAACATTTTCCACAGCTTTATTATCAATACAATAAGGCTCACTTACCTCTATCTGTTCTGCATCTGAAAGTCTTATGGTAAGCTCATAGCTATGAATTCTTAATTCAACAGGGTCACCCATAGGAGCATATTTTATAACTGTAACTTCTGCACCCTGAATAAGTCCCATATCCAGAAAATGTTGTCTTAATGCACCATCTCCACCTACTTTTAATATTGTAGCACTTTTACCTGCTGGCAAATCTTTTATTGTCACAATCGTACCTCCTGTTATATATTCGAAATGTATCTTATTCGGCTAAATATTATCTTTAACTTGTTAAATTTGTATTATCCTGTCTGCTTATTATGTCACTTCTATGCGTAATTCCTGTTATTCTGTCATATAGCATATTTCTTGTGCTGCTAAACAGACACAATAATAAATCAAATGCCATATATATTGTAATTAAAATACATATCACACATCCTGCTGTAACTGCCCATAATTTTACCCCTTCAAGTTCAATCGCCATACGATAAAAGTTATACGCATATAGTAATGAGGGTACACTTATTGTATATATTATAAAATATCTTATAAACAGCTTATACATTTTTATATGTGGAACTTTATTAATAACCATATCTTTGCAGTCTATAAGACGTATATTAACCAGTGACTTGCCTATTGTCCGCCCTCTTGTAAGCTTTGTCGTAAGTGTGAACACAATAACGATATACAGCGATAAAATAACTACATATCTCACATCATATACCGAACCCAGCACCATTTTCCTGGTAATTATATGCTCGTGCCAAAGCAACAGCATAGCCGCCAGCACTGGAATCATTATAATTACCATATCAATTATCCACGCAACACCTCTCCTGAATTCAGATACAATCTGCCCTCTCTTATATGCAGCCTCATCAAGTCTATCCCTTTTCGGAAGCATAAACACTATAAGCGGTGTGCATACATAACCTAATACTCCACCTAATGTATTACATATAAGGTCATCAACCTCAAAATACCTATATGGATATCTGTATATTCCATACAGTCCTGAAATCTGTGTCAATTCAAAGAACAGGCTGTACCCAAATGAAAATATAAGCACCTGCCACCAGGGTCTTTTAAAATAATATCTAAGATATACTCCAAACGGAAATAACAGCAGTATATTAAATGCAGCCTGCCAGAAATCAAAACATTTAAACAGGTTAACATATGTAGATGGCTGTGACAAAGTGACATTGGCTGTAGCTATAATTCTCCTTATTGCATCAAACGGAACAAGCAGGACACTCGCAGTATCTGGTGTAACCGAGCTTCTTGGAGGAAGTGGAAGCACTGTCATAAAATATGATGTCAGCATATAGAATATAAATGTATATACAATCCCCGTTCTAAGTATAAGGATTGAACCATATTTGTGATACTCATATAATATGTAAGGTATTGTAAATATTACAGCAAGTATAGGAAACACATAGCAGGCTGATATTATTGGTTTTAAATATACTTCCATTAACTGACTCCTTGTTATCTTATTAAATATGCTTTAGTAATTATCAAATATCCGAATAAGTTTAACACGCATATTGGCTCTTATCAATATTTTTTATCAATAACCGGTGTAAAGTGAAATTTATAAAAATTTGTTGTAAATTAGATAATTCACAGTTGACAGTATCTCTATGCAATGAGAGAATACTAACTGAAACAGAATTATAATCACAACATATTATTAATTCTAAGAAAAAATAAAGTGAACGGATATAAGAATTTTACAGATTTTTTATACATATATTTATGATACAATATCCGTATCCGATTGGAGGAATAATGTTAGAGATTTTAAAAGCGATACTTTTTGGTATTGTCGAAGGTATCACTGAATGGCTTCCTATAAGCAGCACAGGACATATGATACTTTTAAATGAAATTATGCCATTAAAAGTATCTGATGCATTCTATAGTATGTTTGAGGTAGTTATCCAGCTTGGTGCTATTATGGCAGTTGTTATACTATTCTGGAACAAGTTATGGCCATTTGGAAAGAACAATAATAAAGAACCACTCTCATCTGAGGGTGCAGGTGCTTATATCAAGTGTGATATATTCAAGCTCTGGTTTCACATTCTTGTTTCGTGCATACCTGCCGCAATTGTCGGCGTATTATTTGATGAAAAGCTTGAAGAACTTTTCTATAACTACACAACTGTAGCTATTATGCTTATACTCTTTGGTATTGCATTTATTATTGTAGAGACTATGCACCACGGCAAGAAAGCCAAGGTCAGAACTATTGAAGGCATTGATTATAAGCTTGCTGCATATATAGGTCTTTTTCAGCTTATCGCTGCTATATTCCCTGGAACATCACGTTCAGGTGCAACTATTGTCGGTGCTCTAATTCTTGGTGTTTCAAGAACTGTTGCTGCTGAGTATACATTTTTCCTTGCAGTACCTGTTATGTTCGGAGCAAGCCTTCTTAAGGGTGTTAAGTTCCTTCTTCATAACTCAATGTCTTCACAGGAAGGAATAATTCTCCTTGTTGGTATGCTTGTAGCTTTCGTTGTATCTCTTTTCGTTATCAGATTTCTTATGGGATACATTAAGAAACACGATTTCAAGGTGTTCGGCTGGTACAGAATTGTACTTGGTATAATCGTGCTGATATGCGGATTTGTAGGCGTTATTGGTTAATCAGACGCTTATAATACTTATTATATAATTTCAATTAATAAAATCTGGATTTTATGATTAACTCACATAACGGTATGTTAATCGTAAAACCCAGATTTTTTTATTCACAGTCCTATATTATATCTATACTTTTTTAACATATTACTTCTTTAATCTTCATATTCACCCTGTAAATATACCATATCTTGTATAAAGAATATAAAGCACGATTATCTGAATAACAAGTATAACTGGTACACCCAGTGTGAATTTAATATGCCTTGTCTTATGTCTTATTGTATACATAGCAAGTATTGCCGCTGGAGAACCACCTATAATTGCTAAGAATATAAGCGTCTTTTCAGGTATTCTCCAAAGATGATGTACTGCTTTATATTTATCCAGTGCATATATAACAAATGTTATTATATTGATTAAAATAAGCCATTCTATAAATGTATCTCTCATAGCTTAAGATGCTTCTGCCTCCTCAAACTGTGAGTTATAAAGGTCAGCATAGAAACCACCCTTAGCAAGTAATTCTTCGTGATTGCCCTGCTCTACGATATCTCCTTCTTTCATAACAAGTATAATATCAGCATCCTTTATAGTTGATAATCTGTGGGCAATTACGAAGCTCGTTCTGCCCTTCATAAGATTATCCATAGCATTCTGTATCTGAATCTCTGTTCTTGTATCTACAGAACTTGTCGCCTCATCAAGGATAAGGATTGGGTTGTCAGCAAGAATAGCTCTTGCAATAGTAAGAAGCTGCTTCTGTCCCTGTGACACATTACTTGCATCCTCATTAAGTTCCATATTATATCCACCCGGAAGAGTCTCTATAAAATGATGTGCGTGTGCTGCCTTAGCCGCAGCGATTACTTCTTCATCAGTAGCATCAAGCTTTCCATATCTGATATTTTCCATAATAGTATCTTTATAAAGCCATGTATCCTGAAGAACCATTCCAAATGCATCTCTTAATTCACGTCTGTTAAAGTCCTTGATATTATGTCCGTCAATAAGGATTTCTCCTGAATTAACATCATAAAATCTCATAAGAAGCTTAACCATTGTAGTCTTACCTGCACCAGTTGGACCAACGATAGCAACCTTCTGTCCTGGCTTAACATTGGCACAGAAATCCTTAATAATAATCTGGTCTTCCTTATATCCGAACTTAACGTGCTTAAACTCAACTTCACCTCTGATATTATCTGTAGGTACTGGATTGGCAGCTATCTGTTCTTCTTCCTCTTCTTCAAGGAATTCAAATACTCTCTCAGAAGCTGCTGCCATAGACTGTACCTGATTAATAACCTGTGCAATCTGTGTTATTGGCTGTGTGAAGTTCTTAACATACTGTATAAATGCCTGAATATCACCAATTGTGATAACTCCATTGATAGCAAGCATACCACCTGAAAGTGCAACACCTGCATAACCAAGGTTACCAACAAACATCATAATAGGCTGCATCATTCCTGAGAAGAACTGTGACTTCCAGGCTGATGAATATAATACAGCATTAGTCTTGTCAAATGTATCCACCATATCCTTCTCTTTATTGAACGACTTAACAACCATATGTCCGCCATATGTTTCTTCTATCTGTCCATTAATATGTCCAAGATATTCCTGCTGTGTCTTAAAGTAACTCTGTGACTTCTTAACAACAAATGATACAAGACCAACGGATATTGGAAGAATAACTATCGCAATAATTGTCATAAGTGGTGAAATGCTTAACATCATTACAAGAACACCTATCATTGTAGCAACTGATGTAATAATTGTTGTTATACTCTGGTTAAGACCCATTCCTAATGTATCAACATCGTTAGTTATTCTTGAAAGAACTTCTCCGTATGTCCTGCTCTCAAAATACTTCATAGGCATACGGTTAATCTTCTCTGATATCTCTTTACGAAGTCTGTAGCACACCTTCTGTGAAACACCTGTCATTATCCAGCCCTGAATAAAGCTGAATATTGCACTGCACGCATACAGACAGAGTACAATTATAAGAATTCTTCCAATATATGAGAAATCAATTCCACCAGTTCCTGTAATCTTTTTCATAAGGCCTTCTGAAAGACCTGTTGTTGCCTTACCTAATACCTTAGGTCCTATTACTGTAAATACTGTAGAAGCCGCCGCCATAATCATAACTGCCAATATAGCAATCTTATATCTGCCAATATACTGCATAAGCTTGCTTATTGAGCCTTTAAAATTCTTGGCTTTTTCTGCAGGAGCCATACCGCCTCCTGGACCTCTTCGTCTTGGAGTCTGCTTATATGAGTTATTATCTGCCATAATTATGCTTCCTCCTTTCCGTCAATTCCCAGTTCCTTAGCTGACATCTGAGATTTGGCTATCTGCTGGTATACCTCACAATTCTTCAGAAGTTCCTCGTGAGTACCCTTTCCTACTATCTTACCTTCATCCATAACTAAAATCTGGTCCGCGTGAAGTATTGTGCTTATTCTCTGTGCAACTATGATAACTGTACTGTCTGTAACCTTAGAAGCAAGTGCCTTTCTAAGTGCCGCATCTGTCTTTAAATCGAGTGCTGAAAAGCTGTCATCAAATATAAATATCTTAGGATTCTTAGCAATAGCCCTTGCAATTGAAAGTCTTTGCTTCTGTCCACCAGATACATTAGTTCCACCCTGTGCGATTGGACTTTCATATTTTGCTGACTTAGTTTCAATAAATTCAGTTGCCTGTGCAATCTCAGCTGCTTCCTTTACTATATCCATGGAAGCCTCTGGTGCACCGAATTTGATATTAGACTCAATAGTACCTGAGAATAATATTCCCTTCTGTGGTACATAACCAAGTTCATCTCTTAATTCCTTCATTGAGATATTCTTGATATTCTCACCATCAAGAGTTATTGAACCTTCTGTTGCATCATAAAGTCTTGGAATAAGATTAACAAGTGTAGACTTTCCACATCCTGTACTTCCTATAATAGCTGTTGTCTTCCCCGGTTCAGCCACAAAATTGATATCTTCAAGAGCATTTTCATTAGCACCCGGATACTTAAAGTTAACGTGGTCAAATACTAAAAGTCCTTTAGGATTGCTTATACTCTTAGGTGACTCTGCATCTGTTATTGATGACTTTGTATTAATAACTTCATCTATACGGTCTGCTGCTACAATCGCTCTTGGAAGCATAATTGACAACATTGTAAGCATAAGGAATGACATTACAATCTGCATAGCATATGTAATAAATGCTGTCATTGAACCTACCTGCATAACACCGCTGTCAATTCTGTGAGCTCCTACCCATACAATACCTACTGAGAGACAGTTCATTATAAGCATCATAACCGGCATCATAAATGTCATTACCCTGTTAGTAAAAAGCATTGTCTTTGTAAGCTCTTTATTAGCCTTATCAAATCTTTCTTCTTCCTTCTTCTCTCTACCGAATGCACGGATAACAGAAAGACCTGTAAGTATCTCTCTTGATACAAGATTGACATTATCAACAAGCTTCTGCATAAGCTTGAACTTAGGCATTGCAACTGCCATAAGTAAAAGTACAAAGCCAATAATTACAAGAACTGCAAGGGCTATTACCCATTCCATTCCAGCACCTGTTGACATTACCTTTATAACTCCACCGATACCAATAATAGGTGCATAAAGAACCATTCTTAATATAAGAACACATACGAGCTGTATCTGCTGTACATCATTAGTTGTACGTGTGATAAGTGAAGCTGTTGAGAACTTATCAAGCTCTGCATTAGAAAAGCTCATTACATTCTTATATACTTTTCCTCTTAAATCACGTCCAACTCCAGCACCAACCCTTGATGCAAAGAATGCAACACATACAGTACATACCGCAATAAGAAGTGCCATTCCTACCATCTTAGCACCAGATATCCAAAGGTATCTTTTCTGTATGGCCTTCATATCCATTCCAGCCTTTGCATCCATTGACTTAGCGTAAGCCTTTCCCATTGAAGATATAAGGGTTGAACCCATTGTATCAAATGTTGACTGGAATTCATCTCTCATAGATATAAACGTATCTTTAGACATTGCACCATTATCATACATTGCCTTGAATATAATTCTCATATCTACACATTCTGTTGGAACTTCATTACCATCAGCATCTTCAATATCCTTAGTAAATGTTTCAAGTTCCACACCCATTCTCTTTCCAAGGTCTGCAACTGAAACATTCTCAAGTTCAGATACATCAACGCCCATCTGTGCCGCCATCTGCTGTTTGAACTGTGTGACTGTAACTGATGACATCTGATTATTAATAATCAGTGCCATAGCAAGTGTATCATCATATTCATCTAACCTTTTATCATTATTTTCTGTACGGACATATAAGTCATCCTGTTCCTCAAAACATTTCTCCCATATGCTTATCTCTTCGTCCGTCATAAACATCTTCGCTATATCATATTCATCTTTAGTAATCTTCTCTGGAATACTATGTCCTATACCACCATTCTGGATACCAACATCAATAATATTCGATGTGTACTGTGGAAGTGCAAGATCACAATTCGCCTGCAACACAAGTAACAACAGAATAATTATTATTGATTTCCAGTATGGGGCAATACTTTTCAATATTCTGCTCATAATTCTTCCTTTCTATTAAACTCTTCATAAACTATATCTCTTCAAATCAGGCAATAACATAAAGTAGTCTGCCACGATATTTTCTTATTTTATCATTATTGAGAAAATATGTAAATTAAGGAAATAAGAAGCATTTATTAATACTTTATAAACATTGTATACAATTTTATCCAATCTATGTATTGCCCTGTATTATCAAGTATGATATTATACGCGTGAGCGTTATTCGGATGAAAATGTATCAGCTGCCAGTAATTATTATCACCTGTAATCATTGGTATTTATAGTTTATAATTATTGGATTATTTATTTAATTATTTCAAGGAAGTTTTTTAATGGTAGAAGAAAGAATTGATGTGCGACCTCAATTGGCGTGTAACAAGATTTTATTCTGAACTTTTACTTTTAAATATGCTGAATTAATATTCTGATTTCATTTTGATTGATATACAATATAGTATATCAATTTATACCAGTCTGTATATCTACATTATTTATGTACTTACACTAATATGAGATATTTTTGGTATCTGTATACACTTATTCGTGTTTATCCCATCTGTCATAACGCTACAATTAAAAATGTCTGAAAGACAGGATTGCCGTTTTATCAGACGAAAAGGAGATTTTATGAATAACAACCAGACAAGTGCAGTTAATAATACTGCCAACAAAACTTTTACAACCAAATATATGGTTGAACTTGCCGCTATGATAGCGATTATTATCATTATGGCTTTTACTCCACTTGGATACATTAAACTTCCAGGTCTTACTATCACATTTTTGACAATTCCAGTAGCTGTTGGTGCTATAATTCTTGGCCCTGTTGGCGGACTTATATGTGGTCTTACTTTCGGTCTTACAAGCCTCTATCAGGCAGTAACTGGCGGCTCTGTATTTACATTTGCATTATTTAATATCAGCCCTGTATTCACTATTATTCTTACAGTTGTTCCAAGAACACTTGAGGGACTTCTTACAGGACTTATATTCAAGGTACTTCATAATATCCGCAGTGTACAGAAGGTATCTTACTACATCGCAAGCCTTGCCTGCCCACTTCTTAACACACTGCTCTTTATGAGTACACTTGTTGCACTTTTCTATAGAACTGATTTTATTCAGACTTATGTAACTAAATTCGCTGCAAGCAATCCATTTACTTTCGTTATCGCATTTGTCGGAACACAGGGTGCAATTGAAGCTGTTGTATGCTTTGTTGTCGCAAGTATTCTTTCAAGAACACTTTATGCTGTACTTGTAAAAAATGCTTAAAACTATATAAACCAAGGGAGTTATAGGAATAATATTCCTATAACTCCCTTATTACATATGTATTCTTTCCATTAATCTTAGCATCATACATTGCATTATCTGCTTCTTTTAACAGCTTGGCATAATCAAAGCTTCCACCTATCGCAGTTACAATACCTATACTACAAGGAACAGACATATTCTTTAGCAAATCGCCTCTTGTATAACCCTTGTTAAGAATATCATAGACCTTCTTTACTTTCCTATCAAGTTCCTCTTTACTTATATCCCCTTCATAACCAAATACAAATTCATCTCCGCCATTTCGTCCAACTTCACCTTTAAAATTCTCCTTTAATGTATTGGCAACAAATTTGATTACATTATCGCCTTCCTGATGTCCATAATTAGTATTGTAATCTTTAAAATCATCAATATCAAGAAATCCAACACTTATACGCACTTTTTTATCAGTTGCACTCTGAACCATAGCAAGCATTTTCTGCTCAATCGCTTTTTTATTATTAATTCCAGTAAGCGGATCACACTCAGCAAGTTCTCTTAAATGTCTTTGCCTTTCCTTTTCCTGAATATTCTCATCTTCTATATGTGTGAGAAGTCCATTAATTTCATCGGAAAGCTGGTTCATCTCAACACTATTTGATTTAGGCAGTCTCTTTGAATAGTCCTGTGTAGCCTTGATATCCTTAAACACATTCATTATCTGTTCTATTGGTGCTAATACATTCTTTGTAATAAATATCTGCACAATAAATATAGCAAGGACAAAGAATACAAACGCAAGACATAACATAACTGTGTATGACCTGCCTGTCTGCCTCTGTGCACTCAGATTCTCAGTAAGTCTCATTCCCCAATTAGTGTTATCAACATCAGAATAATAAGTTACATAACTATCACCCCTGTATTTATAATATATTTTACCAACCGGGTTACTGTTATGGTCAACCTCATCCCAGGCTTTCTGGAAACTGTTACGCTCAGAGCTGTCAGTCACAAAATGTGAAAGACTTTTCTTCTGTTTTGTATCACCTGCTTCATAACTTTCACTTGAGGCTACTACCCTGAAATCCTTGTCCAATATAGATATACTTGCAACAAACACTCCATATTTCTTTCGTTCCTTCAACACATTGTTAATATACTCTAAATCAACTTTACCTGCATCATAAGGACTTGGCTCTCCTACACTTTCTTTGATTGCCGCCTGTGTCATAGCATAATTAGCAATCATCTCCATTTCGGACTTCCTGTCCTCACAGAAATTCTTAATATTAATTCTCTGATTCTCACTCACCGTCGCAAGATTGCACTCTGTCATATCGTCAATCTTCCTATTCGTCTGGTAAATTGAAAATCCACCAAAAATGCTTAGTGGAAGCAGGATAAACAAAAGTAATATTCCTAATATTCTGTTCTTTAATTTCATCATCATTGGTATCACCCCTTAACACTGGTTAATAACCAGACAGACATATTATCATTACTTTCAATATACCCTTGACAGATGATAAAATCAATTAATTTGTTATTTTTCAAGCTCACGGGAAAGATTTACCATCTCAATAGCACCCTCTGCACATTCAAATCCCTTATTACCTGCCTTTGTTCCTGCTCTCTCAATTGCCTGTTCAATTGTATCTGTAGTAAGCACTCCGAACATCACTGGAATATCTGTATTAAGTGATACATTAGCTATTCCTTTAGAAACCTCCGCACAAACATAATCATAATGGCTTGTAGCTCCTCTTATAACTGCACCAAGACATATCACTGCATCATATTTTCCGCTCTTTGCCATTTTAGAAGCAATAAGTGGTATTTCAAATGCACCAGGAACCCACGCAAGGTCTATATTGTCATCGCTTACTCCGTGTCTTATAAGTCCGTCCTGTGCACCTGCAACCAGCTTTGATACAATAAATTCATTAAATCTTGCCGCTACAATACCTACTCTTGTTCCATTGTCTACTAATTTTCCTTCTAATACTCTCATAACTATTAATCTCCTTTTTAATTTAATTTCATTACAATTTTCATAAATCATCAATACTGCTATATGTCGGATTTTTTCAACTTTCAATCCTATGAAATCTATAACATATGACCCATTCTTATCTTCTTAGTGTTAAGATAAAATCCATCATAAGCTGTCTTTTCCATTTTAATTGGAACTCTTTCACTTATCTTCATTCCAAAATCAGATAACTGGTATACCTTATCCGGATTGTTGGTAAGCAGACGTAATGTCTTAGCACCCAGATCCTTTAATATCTGTGCTCCAATGTAGTATTCTCTCATATCTCCTGGAAATCCAAGGGCAAGATTAGCATCAAGCGTATCCATTCCTTCGTCCTGAAGTGCATATGCCTTAAGCTTATTAACAAGACCTATGCCTCTGCCTTCCTGCCGCATATATAGCAGTATTCCTCTGCCTTCCTCATTAATCTGTGTCATAGCCGCCGCAAACTGCTGTCCGCAGTCACATTTTAATGAACCAAAAGCATCACCTGTAAGACACTCTGAATGAACCCTGCACAAAAGGTCTTCTCCATTACCAACATCACCTTTTACTAAAGCAACGTGATGTTCTCCATTTAATTTATTAATGTAACAATGTGCAACAAATTCTCCATATTTTGTAGGCATTTTAGTTACTGCCACACACTCTACAAGCTTTTCGTTGCATTTTCTGTATTCCTGAATTGCCTTTATTGTTATGAATTTTAAATTCCATTTTCTGGCAAGTTCAATGAGGTCGTTCTTTCTCATCATTGTGCCATCATCTTTCATAATCTCACAGCATAAGCCACATTCTTTAAGTCCTGCAATCCTCATCAAATCAACTGTTGCTTCTGTGTGTCCGTTTCTTTCAAGAACTCCATTCTTCCTTGCAATAAGTGGAAAATTGTGTCCCGGTCTTCTAAAGTCCTCCGGCTTGGCATCATCACTTACTACCATTCTTGTTGTATAGGCTCTTTCTTTTGCAGATATTCCTGTAGTTGTATCAACATGGTCTATTGATACTGTAAATGCTGTTTCGTGGTTATCTGTATTGTCTGCTACCATATGTGGGAAATATAGCTTTTTGCTTATCTCCTCACTCATTGGCATACATATAAGACCTTTTCCATATGTTGCCATAAAATTAACATTTTCTGTTGTTGCAAACTCAGCGGCACATATGAAATCACCTTCATTCTCCCTGTCCTCATCATCTGTGACAAGTATAATCTTACCTGCTTTTAAATCTTCAACTGCTTCTTCTACTGTGTTAAACTCAAACATATATCCTCCTTTTTAAAATCCATATTTACTAAGAAATTCTCTTGTTATCCCTGATGTATTCTGCCTTTGTGATGACTGTGCTTTTACTGACTCATCCTGCCTTGTGGATATCTCGCCCAGTCCATCCGCTGTTACATCAAGACTTTCGCCTGTCTGTAACAATCTTTTTATGTATTTCCCTACAATATCATTCTCAAGATTGACACAATCGTTGATTCTACGCTGTGATAATGTTGTCACCTGCCTTGTATGGGGAATTACAGATACTTTAAAACTATCATCATTAACCCCTGCTACAGTAAGGCTTATTCCATCAATTGTTATTGAACCTTTTGGAACTATTAACTGCATAATCTCTTTACCTGCATTAATTGTGTACCAGACAGCGTTATCATCCTTGCTTATCTTTGTTATTCTGCCAACACCATCTATATGTCCACTTACTATATGTCCGCCAAATCTGCCATTAGCTGGCATTGCTCTTTCAAGATTAACAGCCATTCCTGCCCGCAGATTTCCAAGTGATGACTTATTAATAGTTTCGTGCATAACATCTGCACTGAACTGTTTACTGCCAATTGACGTTACTGTCAGGCACACGCCATTAACTGCTATACTGTCACCTATATTGGTTCCCCCAAGAATATCTGATGCACTTATAGTTATAATCTGAGAAAATGCGTGTCTTTGAACAGATACTATATGTCCGATTTCTTCAACAATTCCTGTAAACAATTATATACACCTCACTTTCCCCTCAATTAATATATCCTTTCCCAATCTTGTAACCGTATAATCATCAAGCTCATATGCTTTATCGGGAGTATCAACACCAATTCCACCTACTGGTGAAAGAGCATTTACACCACCCAATACTTTAGGTGCTATATAAGCCTGTATTCTGTCTACCATACCACTTGCCAGAACACTCCAGTTAAGTGTCGCTCCACCCTCGCACACAATACTGTCTATGCCAAGCTGTCCTAGCTTTATTATCAGTTCTTTTATATCTATATGAGAATTATTATCATTATCATTTTTATTGACATATATAAGTTTACAGCCTGCCTCAGTGTATTTCCTGCACTTATCATCGTCTTTGCAGCTTGTAGCTATATATGTTGTGTACAGCTTCGCACTCCGTACAATATTGCAATCAAGCGGTGTCCTGAGATTAGTATCACATATTACTCTTGCCGGCTGGTTGATATTAACAATATCTTTACTGCGGCACGTCAACATAGGATTGTCCTTTATAACAGTTTCAACACCAACCATTACGGCTGAATATCTATGCCTGTCCATATGAACTTTATTTCTTGCTGTTTCCCCTGTTATCCACTGTGACAATCCTGTATGCGTTGCAATCTTTCCGTCCAGGGACTGTGCATACTTTAATATCACATATGGCTTTTTTTCTTTTATGTAATTAAAAAATACATAATTAAGGCTTTTACATTCCTCACTACACACAAGCTTGTCATCAACAGTTATGTTATGTTCTCTTAAAATATCCACGCCTTTCCCTGCAACTAATGGGTTAGGGTCATAAGAACCTATCACCACTCTTTTTATTCCCGCCTCAATAATTGCATTAACACAGGGTGGCTGTTTACCATAATGACAGCATGGCTCAAGTGTCACATATATCGTTGCACCACTCACATCCTCATTTGCACTGGCAAGTGCTTCTCTCTCTGCGTGAAGTCCACCATATTTCTTATGGTACCCTTCTCCTATTATCCTGCCGCCTTTAACAATAACTGCACCGACAAGCGGATTAGGATTAGTCCAGCCTGTTCCTTTCTTAGCCAGTTCAACAGCCCTTAGCATATATTCTTCATCTGTCATTGCCATAATATTACCCGCCTTCTTTCTCTAATAAATGTATATAATGGGTTTTCCATTCTTAAAATATCAATAAAAAAGCCCTGAGAATAATCTTCCCAGGGCTTAAATAACTATATAATACATATTCTGCAAATATCAATAGCTAATACAGTTATAATAGCTTAATAATATTATTATCATAATACATTATCTTAATATATGCTTAACAACGATTATCTAATTAAATATATCAACTTTACTTCTTCCATCCAGACTGTAACTGTCGGCACTGGAATTCCACCAGTTCGTGCATAATGCTCGCGGGCTTTACCGCCGGTAGGGAATGACACCCTGCCCTGAAGTATTATTTAATTCTTTTATAAAATAGCACAATAGAACTAATAATTCAATAGTCTTTTGAACATTAATTTACAACATTTAATTTATAACATTAATTTTACAGCTTATATTTTATAATTTAAAATCTCTGCTGTCTAACACAATAGTGAATGGTCCGTCATTTTCAAGACTTACTTTCATATCCGCACCGAATTCACCCGTTTCTACCTTTGCAACTCTTTCCCTGCACAATGCTACGAATTTCTCGTATAACTCATTGGCAAGATCCGGCTCACAGGCGTGTACAAAGCTTGGTCTGTTGCCTTTCCTGCAATCTGCATATAATGTAAACTGGCTTACAATAAGCATTTCTCCACCTACATCATTAATTGAGAGATTAGTCTTTCCATTCTCATCTGCGAATATTCTCATTTTGCATATTTTATCAGCAAATGGCACAAGCATATCCTCTGTGTCACCCTCGCCTGCACCAAACAGTATAAGATAGCCTTTGCCTATGCTTCCTATGACATTACCATCAACTTTTACACTTGCTGAATTAACTCTTTGTATAACAAATTTCATTATATTTCTCCATTTTAACAGTACTTAACCGTATTTCTAAAATATTATTTCTATATTTGCTAAACATCCGCTTAACTATACGATCTGTACTATTTAACTCTGTACTTTCTCTTATCCGCTAACATTTCCTTTATTACCACTGGATGGAATAATAATAACATTGGAAATAATTCAAGTCGTCCTGCAAGCATATCAAATACTATAACTATCTTGCTTAATATGCCAAAATGTCCAAAGTTATGTGTTGGACCTGCAAGTTCAAGACCTGGTCCAATGTTATTAATTGTAGCCGCTACCGCTGTAAAGTTAGTTGTCAGATCTTTTCCTTCTAATGAAACAAGGAATACTGATACAACAAATGTTAATATAAATGTTATCATATACACATTTACAGAACGTATAACCTCGTGTTCAACCGGTTTTCCTTCAACCTTAATCTTCTTTACGCTTCTAGGGTGGATATAAGAGTTAAGCTCTTTAATAATTGTCTTAATAAGTATTACAAATCTTGAAACCTTTATACCACCGCCTGTACTTCCCGCACATGCACCAACAAACATAAGCAATACAAGTATTGTTTTTGATGTCTGTGGCCACAAGTTAAAGTCTGTCGTTGAAAATCCTGTTGTCGTTATAATTGAACCAACCTGAAATGCCGACTTGGTAATTGCATCCCATACACCAGAACACATAGAATAAATATTAATTGTGATAGCTGTAATTGCTGCTAATATTATTCCAAAATATACCCTTACTTCTTCCATACTAAGTGCTTTCTTAATACTTCCAAAGAACAGCAGATAGTAAGCATTAAAGTTCACACCAAACAGTATCATAAATATCGTGACAATCCACTGTATAGCCACAGAATAACTGCCTATACTGTCATTTTTAATACCAAAACCACCTGTACCAGCTGTTGCAAATGATGTATTAACCGCATCAAACACCGGCATCTTAGCCATAACAAGTATTATGAATTCCAGTAATGTAAGTCCAAAATATATAATATAAAGTATTCTTGCTGTATGTCTTACCTTCGGTACAAGCTTACCAACTGATGGTCCCGGACTTTCTGCCCTCATAAGATTAATATTAGAACCACCACTGAGTGGCACAATCGCAATAATAAATACAAGAACACCCATACCACCTATCCAGTGTGTAAAGCTTCTCCAAATAATACTGCAATGTGACAGGCTCTCAACATCACTTAATATACTAGCACCAGTCGTTGTAAAACCTGAAACTGTTTCAAATAAAGCATCAATAAACGATGGAATCTCTCCAGTTATCATAAATGGAAATGAACCTACAATTCCCATAAGTATCCAGCTTAAAGATGTCGCTATACAGCCCTCTTTAAGATATATAATATAATCTTTAGGCTTCCTTATTGTCAGAAGCATACCTGCAATAAGACTTAATACTGCTACAATTACATACGCAATTCCCTGACTTTCGTGATATATAAGTGCAACAAGACAAGGAAGTGCCATAAGCACTCCCTCTGTTTTAAGTATGCAACCCAGAATGTATATAATCATTGTTCTATTCATATCTATTTTACCTGCTTACACCTATCTTACAATATCATCAATACCTGTAAATCCTGTATTCTTAGTTACTATCATTACTGTATCGCCGTCTTCAATCTTATCATTACCTGTAGGAATGATAATATGTCCATTGTGGTTGATAAATGAGATAAGGACATCTTTCTTTAACTTCAGATCCTTAATAGGTACTCCAGATACCTTTGAATTCTCCTCAACAATGAATTCAATTGCCTCAACCCTTGAATCAAACATATGATAAAGAGTCTCTATATTACTGCCCATTGAATTCTTCTTGGCTCTTACATATGCAATAATTGCTTCTGATGTAATATATTTAGGATATACAAGGCTTCCAAGATCAAGATTATTAATAACCTGCTTATAATTAACCCTGTTAATCTTAGTTACAACCTTAGCCTTTGATACCTGCTTTGCATAAAGTGTCAGCATAATATTTTCTTCATCTATTCCTGTAAGTGGAATGAATGACTGAACTGTTTCTATACCTTCTTCCTTCAATATATCCGGGTCTGTGCCGTCACCATTAATAATTATAGCTTTAGGAAGCTTAACACTTAAGCTTTCACAGTTCTCTTTTTCCTTTTCAATAATCTTTACTGAGATACCCATATTCAGAAGCTCTTTAGCAAGATAATATGCTGCCTTGCTTGCACCTATAATCATAGTATCCTTAACCTGCCTGGTTGCTAAGCCTATCTGCTTAAGAAAATCTCTTGCAATATGACGTTCTGAAACAAATGAAACTACATCGCCTGAATGAAGCACGAAATCACCGTTAGGCATATATACTTCTCCGTTTCTTTCAACTGCACATATAAGAATATCATTAGTAATATTCTTACCAAGATAAGCTAAGCTAAGCCCATTCAGAAGATTACCCTCTGGTACTTTGAATTTGACAAGCTCTGCCTGTCCATGTGCAAATGAATTAACCTCAAGTGCAGTTGGAAGATATAATATACGTGCAACCTCTCTTGCCGCTTCAAGCTCAGGATTTATTATAAGAGCAAGACCTAACTGCTCTCTTAAATAGCCTGTTTCCTCACTGTAATCCGGTGTACGGACTCTTGCTATTGCTGCACATTTGCCAACTCTCTTGGCTACTGTACAACATAAAAGGTTAAGCTCGTCCGAATCTGTAACAGCAATAATAAGATCTGTTTCTTCAATACCAGCTTCCATCTGTGTTGAATAGCTTGCTCCGTTACCTACAAGTCCCATAACATCATAGATATTGGTAATATCCTGTATCTTCTCTGCTTTCTTATCTATAACAGTTATATCATGTCCTTCTTTACTTAACTGGTCAACAAGGTTCGCACCTACCTTGCCACAGCCTACTATTATGATTTTTAAGCCATTTTCCTTCTTACTTAATCCAAACATAATATCTCCATTCGTGCCTTTTCAAAGTACGCCCATCATGGCTAAGCACTTATCTCCATTCTCTAATTATAAAGCCTTCTTTATTGCCTCAAAGAGGTCATCATATTCTTCAAATGCTTCAAGCTGTGGATAATCTGCCTTAATCTGGTCAGTTGTTCTGAATAGGAAACCTGCCTTACTAGCCTGAATCATACCTAAATCGTTGTGGCTGTCACCACTGGCAATTGTTTCAAAGCCAACAGACTGAAGTGCTTTAACTGTTGAAAGCTTAGACTGTTCACAACGCATTTTAAAGCCTGTAATTGTTCCGTCCTTAGCTACTTCAAGAGTATTACAGAATATAGTAGGCCAGCCGAGCTTCTTCATAAGAGGTGCTGCAAACTGTGTAAATGTATCACTAATAATAATAACCTGTGTTGTTTCTCTTAACTTATCAAGGAATTCCTTAGCTCCTGGAAGTGGATCTATCTTTGCAATAGTTTCCTGTATCTCTTTAAGTCCAAGACCATGTTCCTTAAGAATTCCAAGTCTCCAGTTCATAAGCTTATCATAATCTGGTTCGTCTCTTGTTGTTCTTGTAAGCTCTGGAATACCGCTTTCCTTTGCAAATGCAATCCAGATTTCTGGAACTAATACTCCTTCAAGATCTAAACATACTATATTCATACTCATATTTGCCCTCATTTCCGTGTAGTATACACATTTTCTAAATAATATCAAGATTGGATTATAACACAATAATCTTAATTGGTGAACACCTTTTAACATATAAGCTTACAATATAAGCTTTATTTGGCTAGTTTTGCTATAAGCTCAAGATTGTCCGGTATATGTATGTGCTGTGGACAATTCTTCTCACATCTGCGACATTTAATGCAGTCTGAAGCCTTTCCCTTATTATATATAAGCCTCTGATAATACATATTGGAAAAATTGTCATTAATGCAATAATTATTATAAAGTGCAAACAGTCCTGGAATATTAATATTCTTAGGACATACCTCCATACAATATCCACAGGAAGTACAAGGAATTGCTGTTCTTTTGTTAATTATTGCTACAACCTCTTTAAGAAGCTCCTTTTCCTTATCGTTAAGCGGCTGAGGTCTTGCCATAATCTTAGTATTGTCAAGCACCTGCTCACAATTGCTCATTCCACTAAGCACCATAAACACACCATCAAGATTAGCTGCAAACCTTAAAGCATACGAAGCTGGCGAGGCTTCCTTGTTATATTCCCTTAAAATATTCTCTGCTTCCTTTGGAAGATTCGCCAGTGTCCCGCCCTTAACAGACTCCATTACAGCTATTGGCTTATTATGCCTTCTTGCTGTTTCATAACATAACCTTGACTGGATAATATCATTTTCCCAATCAAGATAATTAATCTGAAGCTGAACAAAATCAACTTCCGGGTGATTGGTTAATATCATATCAAGGAACTGTGCATCATCGTGAAATGAGAATCCGAAATTCTTAATCTTACCCTCGGCTTTCATCTTCTTAGCGAATTCAAATCCACCCCACTTGTCCGTATTATAATATCTGTCCCTGCCCATATTGTGCATAAGGTAGTAATCAAAATATCCAACGCCTGTCTTTTCAAGCTGTTTATTAAAATATAACGGATACTCCTCACCTGATTTTATAAGCACTGTAGGCATTTTATCGGCAAATACATACTTGTCCCTGTCATATCTGTCAACCAAAGCTTCCTTTAACGCTGTTTCTGACATCTGGTCGTGATACGGAAATGCAGTATCAAAATATGTAAATCCTGCTTCCATATATATATCAACCATACGCTTTAACTCGTCCATATCAATTGACTGTTTATCATCTGGATTGATTAACGGAAGCCTCATCGCTCCAAATCCGAATCTATTCATTGTAATTCTCTCCTGATTGTTAATTCTCTTTTGATATTTTATTTTCTTATACTATTTATCTTTTCTTATTTTACTTAATTCTATTGTGCTGTTATTGCTATAAATAACCGTATATACAACCACAATATTAGTCAACTCTCTTATTGCCCCAGAAGAATAATGCAACTGTTCCAGGTCCTGTGTGGCTTCCTATTGTTGTACCTATATTATTAATCTCCACCCTGCCGTTAAGCTTAGGGAATTTCTCCTCTATAAGCTTTGCAACAGCTTCTGCATCTTTTCTGCACGCTGACATTGATATGTAGCATTTTCCATCGTAATCAAGTCCATTTTCGGCATTATTAATCATCTTATCAACAGTTGCTGCAATAACCTTCTTCTTAGTACGGATTTTCTCTCTAGGTATAAGCTTTCCCTCAAAATTAACATTGAGCAGCGGGCATATATTAAGAAGATTACCCACGAAACCTGACACCTTTGACACTCTTCCACCTTTTATAAAAAATGTAAGATCTGTCGTAAAGAACCAGTGATTAACCTTTAATCTGTTCTCAATAACCCAGTCCTTTAACTCATCTATACCCATACCTTCATCTTTTAAATCAGCAACCTTATCCATAAGCAGCCCGTATCCGGATGAAGCCGCAAGTGAATCAATTACATATATCTTTCTGTCTGGATATTTCTCTTTAAGTGTTTCCGCCGCTATATTAGCAGAATTAATTGTTCCGGATATGCCTGATGAAAGTGTAAGATGAAGTATATCTTTTCCTTCTTTTAAGAATTCTTCAAAATATGCCTCATATTCATCCACATTTATCTGTGATGTCTTAGTATCAGCACCTTCTGACATAGCCTTATAGAAATCATCCAAATTCATTGTCTTCCCTAAATCATCCATATAAGCTGCTCCGTCCAGCTCATAATGGAAGCATATGTAATGTATATCTCTCTTATTAAAATGTTCCTCTGTTAAATCTGCTGTAGAACAACACGAAATAATATAATCACTCATAACTAAGCCTCCATACATATTATAAATATTTGTATACACAGTAATTTTATTATATATCATATCTTATGTCCATTGATTTATTATAATTAATCTGATATTATTATTCTTAATAAACATTTGATTAATTATAAGGTCAGTAACCATAAACCTGCCTTATTTAACGAGGATAAATATATGCTTACATATTCTTTTAATAATAGAAACAAAAAAAGCCTTTACGAATACCTGTACACCTGTATTAAAGATGATATTATATCCGGCAAATTAACACCCGATACAAAGCTCCCTTCCAAAAGAGATTTTGCCAAAAATCACGGAATAAGCGTCGTAACTGTTGAAAATGCCTACGGACAGCTTCTTGCAGAAGGCTACATATATTCACTTCCTAAGAAGGGATTTTATGTATCGGAGATTAATAATAATTACAATACCACAGGTAATCATTCTTTTAAGAATACCGCTTTCAATAATATTTCAAGCAGTAACCAGCCTTACAATGTGAATAATAATGCTCGTGCTTCCCTGGAAAATACTGGTGCTCCCCTGGAAAATGCAGCTGTCAACCTTGTATACAGCCACACCCCTAAAGATAATTTTCCATTTTCAGTATGGGCAAAACTTATGCGTCAGGTACTTACATATGAGGGCGATGATGCACTCAATGTTCCACCCACAGGTGGCGTTATGAAACTGCGCCGTGCCATTGCACATCATCTATATGAATTCAGGGGAATTACAGTAAATCCTGAGCAGATTATTATTGGTGCTGGAACTGAATATTTATATGGGCTTATCGTTCAGCTTCTTGGACGTGACCTTGCCTACGGACTTGAAAATCCAAGTTCCAGAAAAATCGTAAATATATACCGCTCATTAGGTGTCAAGGTCAACGCACTTGATATGGATGATGAAGGTGTAATACCTGACAGCATTGGACTTGCGAATTCCCAGATAATACAGATATCTCCGTCACACCATTTTCCTACTGGTATAGTTACATCTATAAGCAGAAGATATGGTCTGTTACAATGGGCTAACAACTCGCACGGCAGATACATAATAGAGGACGACTACGACAGTGAATTCCGACTTCAGGGAAAGCCAATACCATCACTCTTTTCAATCGATGCCACAGACAAGGTAATATATTTTAATACATTTACAAAAAGCCTTGCCTCAACTATAAGAATTAGTTATATGGTTCTTCCTGTGCCGCTCCTTGAACGCTTCAAACAGCAGCTTGGCTTCTATGCCTGTACAGTATCTAACTTTGAACAATATACTCTGGCACATTTTATTGAAGACGGCTTTCTTGATAAACACATTAACCGTATGCGCAATCACTACCGTGACATAAGGGATAATCTTATAGGTCTGCTTATGAAAAGCAGTATCAAAGACCGTATTAATATATACGAGGAAAATTCGGGACTGCATTTTCTCCTAAAATACGACACAGAATTAACTGATGAGCAGCTAAAGCAAAAAGCCAGCAAGAAAGGACTTCTCATATCATTTCTTTCTGACTATATAACTGGAAACAGCTATTCACCTGATAATTATTCGCATATAGCAATTGTCAACTACTCTGGAATATCTATGGACGATGTCGCTATTACGGCAAAATTGCTTGAGGAAATATGCTTATAAATAATTACTTAATGCAATACATATTGGTGGAAGAAATCTAATAATAATAAATATTCTCTTATAAAAATAATGGTGTCACACGAATGAACTATTCACTGCCTTACTAACATTAAATAATTCATTTTATGTGACACCTTGTTATTATTCAGAATAAAACCTATAACATCCACGTCCCGATTTCTTGGCTTCATATAACGCTTTATCTGCACACTGGTACATATTATAATAATGTAAACCACAATTAACAGATAAGCTTATCCCCATACTTACGCTTATCTTATAACCATCGTACTCATCTGTTACATAATTAAATATTCTCTTCACGATATCTTCGATATTATCGCTGTCTTTATATTCAATATATACAACAAACTCATCGCCTCCATACCTTATCGCTATATCCTGATCTTCCCTTGTACATTCTGCTAATCTCTTGGCAACATATTGTATAACACAGTCGCCAAAATAATGGCCATAAGTATCATTAACTAATTTAAACGAGTCTATATCAAATATAACAAATGCCGAATACATATGAGCACTGTTGTCAATCCTGCTCTTTATAAGCAATTCTCCAGTAACGTGATTATAAAGGCCTGTAAGCAGGTCAAGTGATGCCTGCTTTTCCAGACGTTGTTTCAAATATTCCTGTCTATATCTTTCTGTAACATTTCTTAAGCTTATAATTCCCAAAATATCATCTGTAAGCTTGTCCTTTGACAGATATATAGACTTATCAATCCACATCTCCGTATCCTGTGTATCCATTGTCCTGTAATCAATAGATACAGTAGTATTACCATTATTAAATAGCTCGATAATCTTCTTTGACGTCGCAAGCTTTAAATAATCTTCAATTGTATCTTTGGAAACCCTTTTCTGCCACCTTCTGCAATATTCATCATAAGAACTAGATGTACTAATACCTACTGTATCAAGTGCACTATACATTTTATTATTCTTTCGCTGATATATGCCATTTTCTATTGTATCTTTTGAAAAATTAACCTGATACATAACAATTGACTCTGACATAAGTGCGTCTTTATACTGCTCTGTTGTCTGCAAAAGCTTTCTAAGTTCAGCATTTTTACGCTTTATTATCTCATAATATTCATATCTGTGTGATACATCACGTTCTGTCACTGTTATCTGGTTAAATGTCTTATCATACATAAGTGTCACTAATATCCACTTATATTTACCATCATACATAAGTCTTACATCAAGCTTTTTCTTAAATTCATCGTTACTGCCAAAGCCTTTAACTGCCTCTACTGATATTAAATCTAACAGCCTGCCTCTGTCCTCATAATGACATCTGTCAACCATTCTCTGAACCCACTGTTCTAACTCTACATTACCGTCTTTCTTAAACTTATTACCCCTATTATAAATACACAGAACACTATCATTATCAATATCAATCTGATAAATCCCCTCATATTGGGTTGACAGCATTGTAAGTATTCTGTCTTCCAGCTCTAAATCATTCTCCATTGAAGTTCTCCATTCCAGCACTGTACACCAACAGCACTTGTTTAACTTGCAAAAAACAAGCTTTTATTCTTCATTATTATTCGACCATTTTCTATGAAACTCTTAATTGAATATACAATATCACATATTGGAGAAAATGTCACGCTGGCATTTAATGTTTTAATGGGACTTACTATAGAATTTTATAACATTAAATTTCCTATTATATAAAAACTGCCGCCAGTGTAATACTGACGGCAGTAATAATACCTTATTAATCTATTGATTAATATAAGCTATCCAATTAACTGTACCATTAATTCTGATACTGTATACTACTCATATACCAGCTTATGATTAACCGAAGTATCTCTTTAAAAGACCTTCAAATGCCTTACCATGTCTAGCCTCATCCCTAGCCATCTCATGAACTGTGTCGTGGATTGCATCAAGATTAGCAGCCTTAGCTCTCTTAGCAAGGTCAACCTTACCTGCTGTAGCTCCATTTTCAGCTTCTACTCTCATCTCAAGGTTCTTCTTAGTGCTGTCTGTTACAACTTCACCGAGAAGCTCTGCGAACTTAGCTGCGTGTTCAGCTTCTTCCCAAGCTGCCTTTTCATAGTAAAGACCTACTTCTGGATAACCTTCTCTGTGAGCAACTCTAGCCATAGCAAGATACATACCAACTTCTGAACATTCTCCATTGAAGTTAGCTCTTAAATCTTCAATAATATCTTCGCTTACTCCCTTAGCAACTCCTACAACGTGCTCAGCAGCCCATACCTTGTCATCTCCCTGAGCTAAGAACTTGTCTGCTGGTGCCTTACATACTGGACAGACATAATCTGCTGGAAGTGACTCTCCTTCATAAACATAACCGCATACTGTACATACATACTTCATAATCTTAATCTCCTTTTCTTGTTTAATTTATTAAAAATAGTAATTATTACTGTTTGTGAGTTTAATATAACACTGTTTATTTCCTTTGTCAAGCAAAATAGTAATAATTCCTATTAATATTTTTACTTATCTATACACTCAGGACATTCTCCATAGAAAAATGTCACATTTCCCTGAATTGTACCATCAAAATTCTTTGCCGCCGCTTCATTAAAATTCTTCTCAACTTCCCTTGAGTCAAAGTTCAAATCCATAACTTTGCCACAATTCACACATTGAAAATGGTAATGTGGGTTCACGTTGCCATCAAAATGCACCGAACCATCACTACACGGCACTTTCATAGCCATTCCATTGTCTACAAGGAATGTAAGATTTCTGTATACAGTTCCAAGACTTATGTTAGGAAACTCTTTACTGACATTATCATACACAACCTCTGCCGTAGGGTGGTCTTTTCTTGACATCAAAAAGCTCCTGATTGCATCTCTTTGTCTGCTTCTTTTTACTGTTGCCATATTGTAACTCCTCTATTCAAATTACATTAAATTAATATTGTCATTATATACTGTTACTTGTTTAATATTTTATATGTACATAATATCCATTTGATAAATCACGCTCATTATTGGATTTAAATCAAAAATGATACACCAATAATAGTAACAACTACTAATATTAGTGTATCATTTTCTATCAAAAAGTCAACTTATTTTTACTATATTATTTTTATAATATTATTATGCAAGCTTTGTTTTTATTTATGCCTTCATCATTCCAGACATAATACAGCTTCCCTTTGCACCACACTCTTGTACTTCCTGCCTGCGGCTGCCATCTATGTTAATTCCACCAATGGCATATACTGGAATATTAACATTTTCGCATACTGCTTTCAGAAATTCCAGGCCTCTTGGTGTAACACCTCTTTTACAATCCGTACTATATATATGTCCTGCCGTAATGTATGAAGCACCAAGTTCTGCCGCTTCGACAGCTTCCTGAACGGAATGGATTGAACAACCTTTTATAGCTACATTACTATCTTTAAGCTGACTATGATATTTTCTTAGATTATCAATTGACAAATGTATAGCATTAATGCCAGTCTTTTCTGCCTCTGCAACATAAGTATGCAATATCAGTCTTACGTTATATTTCTTACAGACCGAATACACATCTGCAGCAAGTGCAGCATATTCAACATCACTTAGATCCTTCTCTCTTAGAATAACAGCTGCTGGATAAAGCTTGCATACTCTTTCTATCTGTTCTAAAAATGGTCTGTCACAAAGCCTGCGGTTAGTAATTGCAATCACGTCCTGCATAATTCCTAATCTCCTTAATCTTAATCAGCCACAGTATATATAGTCACTCATAACTGGCTGAAGTCCGATTTTTACAAGGTCATCATATACCTGCTTAACATCTCTTCCGTCTGATATTTCAAACTGCTCATCGCCTCTGTCTTTTTCTTCAATATCTTCTGAATGGCTTCCTATGCCCGTACTTACACCTGCTGATATTTTAGTTGCCGCTATATTCATAAGATTATCACGCACACGTGCACACTCTCTTGTAGATACTGTTATACTGGCAAATGGCATAAATAATCTGTATGCTGTTACGACCTGCAATAACTGTGCTTCGTGTACATCTTTAGGATTAATTCTGTCATTATTGATTATTGGACGTAATCTTGGACAAGAAAATGCTATCTCTGCCTGTGGGTATTTGCGCTGTAATAAATATGCGTGCATACCTGTAGCAAAAGCATCTTTTCTGAAATCATCAAGTCCTAAAAGTGCAGCAAAACCAACTCCTCTCATACCTCCCTTTAATGCACGTTCCTGTGCATTAAGCCTGTATGGGAATACTCTCTTATGTCCTGCAAGATGAAGTGTCTCATATTTGTCTGAATTGTAGGTTTCCTGAAATACAGTTACATAGTCAGCACCACATTTATGAAGATAAGCATACTCATCTGAATTCATAGGATATACTTCAAGTCCAACAACCTTGAAATATTTTCTTGCTATTTTACAGGCTTCTCCTATGTATTCCACACTTGACATTTTCTTACTTTCACCTGTAAGAATAAGTATCTCCTGCAAGCCTGACCTTGCAATTGCTTCCATCTCTTCTTCTATTTCCTGTGCATTAAGTTTGGCTCTCTTAATCTTGTTGTGGCAGTTAAAACCACAGTATATACAGTAATTCTCGCAGTAATTAGCAATATATATAGGTGTAAAAAAGCATATAGAATTACCAAAATGTCTTTCTTTCTCATCCTTGGCTGCCTGTGCCATCTGTTCAAGATATGGAAGTGCAGCTGGTGATAAAAGAGCAGCAAAATCCTCTGGTGTCCTGTTGCTTTTATTGATAGCATTAAGAACATCCTTTGCTGTATATTTATCGTAGTCATAATTGTTCATAGCATCTATAACTTTTTGCTGTATATCTGACTCAAGTACTTCCATATCTGGAAGATATTCCATATGGTTAGTTCTGTTTTTCTTCAAATCTTCTCTTATTTCATCACTCAATATACTTTCATTGATGTGCATATCTTTGCTGTCGCTCATAATTATCCTCGTTTCTGTAATCTATTGCATTATTATTCGTGTATATAGCCCGTTAATGGAGATGATGCACTTGCACCGTCCTTCTTTACTCTTCCAAGGCCTGAAAGATAAGCTTCACGTCCTGCATTTATTGCATTCTTAAATGCTGATGCCATCGCTGGAATATCTCCTGCTGTCGCTATAGCTGTATTAGCCATCACCGCAGCTGCACCCATTTCCATAACTTCACATGCCTGTGATGGACGACCTATACCTGCATCTACAATAATTGGAAGGTCAATTTCGTCAATAAGTATCTGTATAAAATCTTTAGTGCATACACCTCTGTTAGAACCAATTGGTGCTGCAAGCGGCATAATACAGGCAGCTCCTGCATTCTGCATATCTCTTGCTGCATTAAGGTCTGGATACATATATGGCATTACTACAAAGCCTTCTTTGGCAAGTATCTCTGTTGCTTTAGCTGTTTCGTAGTTGTCTGGAAGAAGATATTTAGTATCTCTTATAACTTCTATCTTAACCATATCACTGTGGCATAATTCTCTTGAAAGTCTTGCAATTCTTACAGCTTCTTCTGCATTTCTTGCACCTGATGTGTTAGGGAGAAGCTTTACATTTTCTGGAATATAATCAAGAATATTGGCAATTCCGCCATCGTTGGCTCTTCTTAGTGCAAGTGTTACTATCTGTGCTTCTGCCTGTTTTACGGCGGCGTCTATTAATTCAAGGGAATATTTTCCTGAGCCTAAGATAAATCTTGATGTAAATTCGTATTTTCCTAATTTGAATGTGTCGTTGTTGTTCATTGTTTTGTCCTCTTTTCTTTTTGGTTATTTATTGGTAAGGGTTGTTGGGTGGGGTGGGGTTAATAACGGAAGGTTATTGACCGCCGCCCATAAATGTCAGGATTTCTAAGGTGTCATCGGGTGACAGGGTTGTGGTGGGGTAGGAGTCTTTCGGGATTATGACCTCGTTGAGTTCGACTACTACATGGATCGGGTTGTAGTTGTGGGTGGTGAGGAAGGTGGTGATTGGGGTTGATGTAGGGATTTGGGTGGGTTTGCCGTTGAATTTTATTGTTATCATTGCTGGTCCTTCTTTCTTTGGGGATTGGGAGAGTGATTTTTTTCTTGTGTAGGACGGACGACATTTGGAAGCTTTGCTTCCTCTGTCTGGGAGTTGCTGACTGAGGGAGGGGGAATTAGCCTTGTCGGACGACATTTGGAAGCTTCGCTTCCTCTGTCTGCGGGTCGCTGACGTGGGAGGGAGAATTAGCTTTGTCGGACGACATTTGGAAGCTTTGCTTCCTCTGTCTGCGGGTCGCTGACGTGGGAAGGGGAATTAGCTTTGTCGGACGACATTTGGAAGCTTTGCTTCCTCTGTCTGCGGGTCGCTGACGTGGGAAGGGGAATTAGCTTTGTCGGACGACATTTGGAAGCTTCGCTTCCTCTGTCTGGGAGTTGCTGACTGAGGGGATAAGGTTTGCTGGGTGGCGTCCCTCCACTGTTTTTGCGTGAGTAGCGCGTTCCAGAGCTTCGCTCTGTCACTGTCGCGGTGCTCCTCGAATACGCTAACAAAGTCTCTTGCTCACTTCTGCAAGCAGAGTTCGGCAAGTGTCTTTGTTAGTGTATTCTCATCGCTACTCACGCAAAAAAGAGTTCACGAAAGGAAGCGCCGGTGGTGGTGCTCCCCTTCGTGAACTCTTTGAAATTCACTCTATTTGTTTTTTATTTAATTGTTTATTACTATAGCACTTGTTGAAATATTTTGCAACATTAATCTTCTTTGTTGGTGATTTCGTCTATTAATTCTATGGACTCTTTTATCATATTATCGCAATGTTCCTTCTTTACTCCGCCTTTCCGGGCGTTGTTTCTTAGAAGGTCTACGCAATCTGTTAAGCCATCGTGGTTGGCGGCTATTCTTTTTCTGAATTCTGTTATTACGGCAGGGGAGTCTATTCCTTTTGCACCTAATACCATAAGAGCACTTGTTATTGCTCCACAAGTGCCGCCGCATTTCATTCCGCCACCAAAGTTACAGCCTATTGCTGCTGCCTGCTGTTCGGTCATTCCTAATTCATCGGCGTAGGCTCTCATTATTGTCTGGGCACAGTTGCTTACCATCGGGGTTTCATTTCTTAACTGCATTGCTTTATCTATATGTCTATTCATTGATTGTCCTCCAATTACATTTTAGAATATTTAGTAAGTATTTCCTCAATCTGCATATTTATGCTTTCAGGAAATGTTCCTGAATTATTATCAGAAATTTTTATCCAAAAGTCAAGATTCTTGTATTTCACATTGTGTCTTGTGTTGTTCTTATCCTGCATGGTGGCAATCTGGACTTTTACCTGTGCTCTTTTTTGTTCAAGAAGTGGAATTATTATGTAATATAGCCTGTCGTCCCTGAATGACATATAGCCTGCGGCATTTCCCGATTTAGTCTTTAAATATAGACGGTGATTTTTAAGTGATTGTGGGTATAGTGTCATACCTGCCCGTAAAAATGGGGCATTAGCTTGTATTTCAAGCATTGAGTCTATATAAAATATCTGTGCATTATTCTGCTTTACCGGTGTGATAAGTTCATTAAGTGTGTAGGTTGCATCTATATACTGCTGGGCTAAAAGATATGCAAGCTGTGCTTTTATAACTGCCCTTCTTGTATCCGATATGCTTCCTTTCCTTCTGTTATCTATACCTGATAAAAGCTTATCACTGCTTTCTGATATACTCTTTATGAATAATGTAAAATCTTCTTCTATCGTCCAGATATATTTGCCTTTTGCTATAACAAAGCTTCCGGTAATATTTCCTCTTGCACCTTCTGCATAATGATATATATTACGGCTTGTATACGCATTATCATTAACAGGTGCATCCCAATTACCGCCATCGGAAGCATATGAATTATAGTCCTGATAATATTCTCCATCATATGTGTACTCTGATGAATAATTATCATCGCTGGAATTATTGAAATAACCGGACATTTTATTATCAGATAAATTCTTAATAATAATTGAATATGCCTCATTAATCTCCTGCGCACTATATTGATATGTATTCTTCCCTGACTTTAATGAATCGGGATGCACCTTTAACATCAGTTTTCTATATTTTTTCTTAATCGTTTTTATATCAGCAGACCGGGGTACTGCTAATATTTTATATGCCTGTTCTACACTCATCTTCATAGGGTTATCCTGATATGCTCTTTCTATTGGTTACATTTATTAACTCATTAAATTAACTATTGTAAGCCATAAATGTTTAGATTACGCATATGATAACACATACTTAGTCAAGCGTATATGTTTTTAAATCAAATTTCTTCTGAATAAAATCCACAAGATACTCAGCTGTACCCTCAACGCCCAGAGAGCTGCTGTCTATCATTATAGTCTTGTGCTTAGGGTCTGATGGAAGAAATCCTGCATAGTGCATATGGTAATTATCTCTTGCCTCATCTACTGACCTTATCATCTTCTTGGCTTCTTCTTCGCTTAAATGCAGATCATTCACACAGTTCTTAACTCTCTGTTCATATGGAGCATAAATGTATATATGCACCGCATTTTCTTCATCAGAAAGGACAAAATCTGAACAACGTCCAACTATTATACAGCTTTCTCTCTCAACTAAGAATTTCATAATATTCTGCTGGGCTTCAAATATTCTGTCCTGCTCTGTGCTTGACTGTGTTCCAAGAGGATACATCATTCTCTTATATGAATTAGTTGATGTCTTCTTAACCTTTTCTTCAAGTTCATCTATCTGTGATACTGGAAGATTAAGCTTCTTAGCTGCCTGCTCCACTATATCCCTGTCATAATATTCAACTCCAAGCTTCTTACTCATAAGCTTGGCTATTGGACGTCCAAGGCTGCCAAACTGCCTTGCTATTGTAACAACATATTTCTTATCACTCATAACTGCCTCCATTCTGAAATTATTCTTATAATTCCTATATACATTTTATAAAACTAACACATTTTACATAACAAATCCTAATACAAGGAAACCAATTATACTTATTCCAGCTCCTATAAGTACATATGGAAGCTGTGATACCGCGTGGTCAAAGTTATCAATACCTGAACCCTGTGAAGCAAGAACTGTTGTGTCACAGTAGAAGCAGGCGTGATTACCAAATGCACAACCTGAAAGAATTGCTGCCATTATAAGTATTGCATTGGCTCCTACACTTGCACCAAGTGGAAGAAGAACTGGTGCAACAAGTGTACATACGCCCCACGCATTGGCTATCATAAATGCTAATATACCAGTAATGATAAATGCAAGCATTGGGAAAATCTTTGCTGATAATATTGGCTGTGTAATATCTATGAAGAACTCTGTCATCTGCATCTGGTTTGCAATCGTCTGGAATGTAAGTGCTGCTATAAGGAGAATTATAATAGGAAGCATATCTGCAAATCCTTTTACGAAATTATCCCAGTATTCTGTAAATGTCATCAGCTTTTCTGCAAGATACATAACAAGTGTTACTGCAAGACATATAATCTGTGCTACTACAAGGTTCCCTGTAACACAGGCTACAACTACAAGTACAAGCATTGGAACAAGGAAATTGAATATGTTGCCGTCCTGTTCGCCTTCGCCATCGTCCATATTGTACTTCTTACTTGCATCACTGTAAACCTTACCTGTTGTTGCAACTCTTTCATAAGCCTTCTTCATTCCGCCAAGCTTAGGAAATACACCTGCTGAGAAAAGAATTACAATAAGTAATGCAACTATTGGATATATACAAAATGGAATTGCTTTAATATAAGCTCCCATCCAGGTCTTTGCACCAAGTGCCTGAACACTCTCCTGTGCGAAGAAGATAGCTCCAAAATATGCTGCCCAAGATGAGAATGGGAACATAACACAGACTGGTGAACCTGTACTATCAAGAAGATATGCAAGTGCTTCTCTTGGTACTTTTACTTTATCATATACCTTCTTCATTGCTGTACCTATTGATAATACATTAAGATAATCATCAATAAATATAATTACACCTAATATAAATGTTGTGAATAAAGTCTTTCTTTCGCTGTTACATATCTTTGAAACAATCTTTGCAAATCCAAAATGTCCCTTAGAGGCTGTAAGAAGTGCTATTATACTTCCAAACAAACCACATACAAGTATTAAGTATGCTTCATCACTCATAACACCTTCAAGTGTATTAACCCATTCGGTTATAAAATCCTGCTTATATAAAAATATTGCTCCTATAATTGAACCGCCTATAAGAAATGGCTCACATTTCTTAGTAGCTATAGCACCTATGACAATACCGATTACAATTATTACTGCTATAAGACCGTAGCTCATAATCATTTCCTCCTGTTATATAAATATTTATTAATATCTGACGCGTCCAGCGGTACATTTTATATACCGCAAGATAAACAATGAATGTGCTTTAGTAATTTCTATTTCAGCCTTTACTGCCAGTTAGATTAACATTTTTACTAATACACAAAAAGGGACTTCCGCTAATATTACCATTAGCAGAAGCCCCTTTGCTTCTTGTCTATGTTCAAGAATATATCACTAAGACATATATACTTCAACATTCTTTTATAAATATTTTATTGTTATGACTTCTAATAACAATCTTGTATTACTTCATTTGTTCTCACAGCACAAATGTCTATCTTACCTCAAGACATATCAAAGCATTCATAAACTCCAGACGTGTCATCGCATCATCAAAATTCCTGCCCGTAAGCTCAGTTATTCTCTGTATTCTGTACTTTACTGTATTACGATGCGTAAATAACTGTTCAGAAGCGTGAAGCAGGCTGTTATTGTTCCAAAGGTACGCTTTTAACGTCTGTAAAAGATTCGTATTATTCTCCTTATCATAGTCAATAATTATGCCTAATGTACTGTCAACAAAGTCCTGTATAAGCTTTTTATCTCCAAATTCAGAGAACAGGTTATATATTCCCATTTCTTCATACCAGAACACACTTCCATTAAGCTGTATCTTCTCCGAAAGGATTACACACCTTGAAGCCTCCGTAAAACTTTTCTGCAAATGTGATATTCCATTATATTCACGTCCAATTCCCATAACAAGCTTTATATCCGTATACCTACCCTGCACATATTCAGATAATGCTTCGTAAGATTGATTAATAAGACCGTGTGTATCATCAGCATTTTCCAAACAATTAAAACAGCCAACTATGTTATTAGCATATCTTGATAAAATCAGACTTCCATTATTCTGTGCAAAACTGTCCCTCAGCTTATTCATAATGAAATCATAATCAAAATTCTCTATCTTATTATCTGAATGAATATTAATCATAAACATACGGTTATTACCATTGATGTCATAGCCAGCTTCTTCAAATTTAATAGAAAATGCTTCTATATTGATGTCCTTTCCAAATATAATTCCTGAAAGAATATCATCACTTAATACATCTGAGTCTTTATTATACGCAATAGCGTGTCCGATTTCTTCAAAAATGTCAACAAGAGGAATTTCACCTGATATGACAAATATCGGAAAATCGTTAAGATTGGAATAGGATATTATTGTACTGTCTATACTGGCAATGTACTTATCACCAACAAGAAGCAATGCACCTGCCATATCAAGCTTCTTAGCTTTCTTAATAACTGCTTGCAGGTCAAAATCCTTACTCTGTATAACAGGCGTGCTTATAATCAAAAGCTCCTGTCCCTTTACCCACTTCGCAAAATTCATATTCTCAGGCTTATATACCCACCTTATTCTATTGGACAAACCACTCTTTCCTGCTATTATTCTGGCTTTCGCCATTGATGGGAGCGTAAGTAAATCTTTACATTGAAACATAATTACATCTCCTTGTGTTCTAATTATTAGATGTCTTAAGAATATCCAAATTATGACCATATAGGAATTCGTTAATTATTCTTATATTATACTCTTCTTTATTAATCATTATAATAATAGCTGCATCACGACTTACTTTAGAATATAATGGATTGCAACCTGCTATTTTTAATGCACGGTTAGTATGTACAAGATCCATTTCACACGCAATACATAATGCTATAACTCTGTCACGGCTTGGATTCCTACGGCTGCCATTTAATATTCCATAAGCATATGTAGCTGGTATATCACTCTTCTTTACAACATCACTTAATTCAAGCTTATTCACTCCTATATATAAATTAAAATATTCCTCTATATTAGTATCTGTATCACTATTAATCCTGCTATTATAATCTTCAAACTGCTCTGCGGTTACTCCATCAAGTATTCTATCTAATTCATACGTTGATTTTTCATTCATAATATTAACTTCCTCTTGCATTTTTTATATTTACATTGTACATTTTACAAGTATACAAAGCAATTAATATTGGAGATTTATTTATGACACTAGAAGAAGAAAGCAGACTGTCTTTTTATAAAGAGCTTACAACCATTAATTCCAGAAAAAATGTAATGCTTGTACAGCATATTACAAGCAGGGAATTATTCGTTAAAAAGACTCTTGATATATACTCAAAACCTGTATATGACCAGCTTGTAAATACACATATTAATGGAATCCCCAATATCATAGAATGTATAAAAGATGGTAAGCAGCTTATTATTATTGAAGAATATATCAATGGAAAGACTTTAAGCCAGATAATTAACGAGCAGGGGCTTTTTAATGAGTATAAGGCGTATTACATCGCTGTTAAATTAGCTCATATTCTTGTGAATTTACAGGCCTGTATTCCTCCTATTATTCATCGTGACATTAAACCCTCCAACATCATTATTGATAAAAATGAACAGCTTTATCTTATTGATTTTAATGCTGCACGCCACGTTAATAATAATAATTATGAAGATACAAGAATGTTAGGTACTGTATATTTTGCAGCACCCGAACAATATGGATTTGGACAATCTGATGAACGGACAGACATATATGGATTTGGGGCAACAATCAATTATCTGATGACCGGTGACAAACCCGGTGCTGGAATTGCTAAATGCAATTATTCTGGTTTTTTGAAAAAATGCCTTATGCTTGATGCCATTAACAGGTATCAGTCAGCACTTGAGCTGTTAAATGCAATTAAATATATAGGTGCCAATAATGTATACAATAAAAATAATACATTTAATACCAGAACTATTCATAATAACACTACTAATTTTAATATTCCAAATATCAAAAGCAGAATAAAAAATACATTTTTTAATCACTGTAATAAATATATCAAAAAACAACAACTATTAAATAGTTCCTGGAAAAAATATCTTCCTCCGGGATTTAGAAGTTCCAATCCGGTTTACTGTATATTAGCTGTCATCTGGTACTTACTTATTATTTATATGACTTTTACACTCACTGTCGATACTAAAGATGGAATAAATGCTTCATTAGCTAAAACAATTCTCTACAGAATAACGATATTTATAATATTAATTATTGAAACACTATGGTATGGCAACTATCTTGATATGCGAAGGAAATTACCCGGTATGAAAAATATAAATGCGCTAAGCTTTATATTAACTTATATATATGGACAGCTATTTTTATTTATCCTTGTATTATTGTTAGCAATTATACTTACATTTCTGCCTTTTATATAATCGGGCTGTAACTGGCTGTTAATTGATTCAATAAAACATACAATAATGTATAATTAATAAGTGGGTTACAGAATCAATCTGCACCCACTTCTATTATTTTATATCTACGCCATAAAATTACTCAAAACCTCGAAAGCCACTGGTGCTTTCTTAAACAGATATTCACCATTACGGACACTTGCAACAACATCGGCTCTTTCGCATACTGCCTCGAATTCGCTCCTGGCATCGACAACAATAAAGTTAGCTGGCTTGCCTGCCTCAATTCCATATATGTCTGATATGTTCATAGTCTTAGCACCATTAACAGTTATAAGGTCAAGGCAGTTATCCATTTCCTCAAATGACATCATCTGTGCTATATGTATACCATTATCAAGCACGTTCATAAGATTACCATTGCCTGCTGGATACCAAGGATCTTGAATTGAGTCCTGTGCAAAGCATACATTTATTCCATTTTCATATAATTCCTTAACTCTTGTAAGACCTCTTCTCTTAGGATATGTATCCTGTCTGCCCTGAAGATATATATTCTCTGTTGGGCAGGAAATGAAGTTAAGTCCTGCTTTCTTGAAATTCTTCATCATTCTGAATGCGTAGCTGTTATCTACTGAACCTAATGAACAGGTATGGCTTGCTGTTGTCTTAGGTCCGATTCCTTCAACAATTGAAAGTGCTGTAAGAAGCTCCACAAACCTGCTCATTGGGTCATCACTCTCATCACAGTGTACATCAATAAGCTTGTCATACTTCACAGCTAATTCAACAACCTTATGGATTGATTTCTCACCAAATTCCCTGCAATACTCAAAATGTGGAATACCACCTACACAATCAGCACCCATTTTAAGTCCTTCTTCAACAAGCTTGTCGCCATCTTTGTAAGAATACATCCCTTCCTGTGGAAATGATACAATCTGGATTGTTACAATATCCTTTAATTCTTCCTTTAATTCAAGAAGTGCCTTTAAGGCTGTGAGGTTAGGGTCAGTTACATCAGCGTGTGTTCTTATGAACTGGACACCATGTGACACCTCCATTTTAACTGCCTTTATTGCTCTTGCCTTTATCTCATCAATTGTTAAATCTGATTTAGTTTCACTCCACCTTTGAATTCCTTCAAGTAATGTTCCTGTTCCGTTAGCTGCGCCCTGCTTTCTTGCTGTGAATACATAATCAAGATGAATATGTGGGTCAACATATGGTGGCAGTGTAAGCCTGCCTCCCAAATCCTCAATTTCACAATCACTATCTACATCTATATGTGGTGCAATTGCCTTAAATACTCCGTCCTCAACAAGTATTTCCTGTAATTCATTATATCCTTTTAACTTTGCGTTAATAAATTTCTTTTCAGCCATATTATACCTCTTTTCCCGCCTAAGATATTAACACTGAATTCAAATATCAAATGGCATTGATTAATATAGTCTGACTATAACAATCCATATAGCAAACAACAAGCATTTGTTCCAAAGTAACAAGCATTTTATGCTGTTTTAACAACATTTTATAATTATATTTGTGCTGGGGATACATACCCATCATAACTTTTATTATAAATCCCTTAACAGCACAAAAAGAACACAAAAAGGATTTGGAAGGTGTATCCCAAATCCCTTTTATTTTAACTTTATTCTCTGTTATTATGATACATCTCTTTCTCCATATACATAAGCTTATCTGCCGCCTTTAATAATTCTTCTAAATCGTCAACATACTCTCTCCACAGAACTCCTATGGATATGCTTACTTGTTTATCCTGCATTATATTTTTCAAGGCTGTAATTCTTTCTTCATATTTATCACGCTCAATATTCTGCTCTATAATTACAAATTCATCCCCACCTATCCTGTAAGAATTATCCGGGAATACCATTTTGAATGTGTCTGCTGCTGTACATATGAACTTATCACCATTAGAGTGTCCATAATTATCATTAATTGCTTTCAGACCATTAAGATCTATGTAAGCAACTCCGACATTTTTAAGTCTCTGGTCTTTAGCCGCTTTAACAATGCTTATATATTTGTTACGATTGTACAAACCTGTAAGCATATCCCTGTAACTTAAATAACGCATCCTATCCTGCTGCACACGCTTTTCAAGACTATTAGTAACAAAATATTGTATAGAAGACAACAATGCCATATCCTCGTAATGATTAACCGGATTGTCCACTCCAAGAAATCCAATTATATTTCCATCTCTTTTTAATGGCACTGCAAGAAGTCTGTCTACATTCTGTTCATGCAGCATATTGTATACAGGTTCTTCCTTTTGCTTGCTGATATCTGCTATATAATATGGCTTTTCCTCTTTAAAATTCTCCATCCATAAACTTACAATATTCATTGAAAGCTTTTGAAGCTTATCCTTCTTTGCTGTAATACTATCACTAACATACTCATAGGTGTTATCCATTGTATTATCATCGTAATTATTTTCAAAAATATAACATCTGTCCGCACCAAAATAATTATTAATAATTGCAAGAAGATTATGTATAGCTATGTTAATATCCGCTTCAGTTGTCAGTTCTGCTATACACTGGTTAAGCACCATAGATATTTCAAGTTCAGCCTCTGTCTTAATCTGCTTCTGTTCCAGATTGTCAAGTTTCCTGTTCTGTTCACCAATAACAGTTATATACATAACTATCATGGAATTACATATAGCTATATCAATCAGCGAAATTTCATAAAAGTAGAACTGTATTATTGCCGCTACAATTGGAAGAATAATATATGAACCGAGTGAAGAAATTGTAATATTGCTTAATTTCTTTCTGTATTCTATCAAAAATGACATCTCTACCATCATTCCTGTTACAGGTATAAAAATAGATATTATAAAACCTTCACTTCTATGATATACATTCTGTGCATCAAAATAGTAATACAAATCTGTAAACTGTGAAATAATAACCAGAGCTACTGCCACGGCACACAGTATATTTATAAATGTTGCTCTTTTTAAAGTTCTTTCTTCCTGTTCCGTAAAAATAAAACTGCACACATACCTGTGGAACAAATATAATATTATATTATTGTCAAGAAATACTATAAAATTACTTATCCTTACAATCCAATATCCAAATATACCCGTCCAACCTCTGAATATACAGGCGGTTGCATCACTGAACAACAGAACAGCTGTTGCAAACTGCAAAAGTATCATCCACAGCCTCTTACGGCGGTCAAAATTCTTACTTAAAATCATTCCCATCCCTGCTATTAAGCAGAATACACAACCCCAGACCAACATAGCAATATTAACATATTGCACATCTAAATATGCCCTATTATTTCCAATTGTAATGCTTAACAACCTGTTAATGCTATACATAATATCTTCCACTTTGTCCACCTGATATACTTTAATTCATTAAATTACCCAATATGAGAAATAATATCACATTCTGGCGTCATTGTCATTATAAAATATTGTATTTAACAGCTTATTACACGTCCTGTTCTTGCCGTAACCCTGTGTGATATTGATATAACTGTTCTGTTTTCAGATACACCTTTAAGTGCTGCAAGAACATCTCTTTCTGTGTTGGCATCAAGATTGGCTGTTATCTCATCAAGTAAAAGCAGCTCTGGGTTGCCAGCTGTAGCTCTTGCTATGGATAACAACTGCCATTGTCCCTGCGAGAATAATTCCTGCGTACACTGGGTATCGTATCCATTTTCAAAGTTCATAATTGTATCGTGAAGTCCTGTAAGCTTTGCCGCTTTGATAACAGCTTCGTCAGATATGGACTTGTCATAAAGTGTTATCTGGTCTTTAACTGTTCCCGGAACAATATGGAATGACTGCTCAACATAACCGAATATTTTTCTCTTTCTGTTATCTGGTATCGCGGCTGAATTCATATCATTTATAAGGATAGAACCTTTCTGTGGCTTATACAGTCCTAAAAGCAGCTTGAATATTGTACTCTTACCTGCACCTGTCCTTCCTGACAGTGTAACCTGCTCTCCTCTGTTTACAACAAATGTCTTATCAGATATTACAATGTGATCAGTCTCATATCCGAACGTTACATCATTGAACTGGACATAAGGTGTATCATTTTTACTATCAAATGTCTTTTCTGCCTGTAATTCTTCATTATTATCTAGTACTGAAAGTTCAAAGAATTCATTTATTCTTCTCACGCCCGCAATTGCTGACTGTATCGTCTGGATTTCCATTCCAAGACTTTCAACTGGTGAGAATATCTGTGATATATAGTTAATAACTGCTACTGCTGTACCTGCTGACATACCAAAAAGTGTAAGGACTTTGGCATTGCCTGAGGCTGAAAACAACATAACTACCGCCACTACAACTGCATTTAATATAAGAATAACTGGTGAATATACAGCATCGTAGAAGTTAGTCTTTTCCATAGCTTTGTAGCTGTCGCTTATATATTCATCGTATCTTTTCTCCATATACTTCTCCTTGCCAAGATTATGGATCGTACGGATATTGTGAAGTGTTTCCGGTACATGTCCTGAAGCACGGCTTACTGCTCGTCTATTTTTTAACTGGGCATCAAGCATATTCTTCTGTATATGTCTTGTAAACCAGAATAGAAATGGAAGAAGCACTATAAGCACTGTTGCAAGTCCTTTGTTGCTGAACCAGATAACTACAAGAATACTTATTATCTTACAGGCATCTGCAAACATACTTACAATTCCCGATGTGAAAAGGTTCTCAACTGTATCAACATCACCTACAAACCTTGATACAACAGCACCTGGCTCCTGCTTATTAAGTGAGTCAGTAGAAAGTCTTACAAAATGCTCCATAAGTCCACTTCTAAGTGCATGTGTTATCTTCTGCCCAAATATTGTAAGAAGCCCTTCTCTTGTGGCTTCCATAAGACCTGTAATAACTGTAAATGCCATATAAAGAAATACAAGATATACAGGCAACTGACTTCCTGTTGTCAGAGTATCTACTATTTTTCCAAGTACAAGTGGGGGATAAAGAGCCGTTATAACCGCACCACATACTGAAATTATAATTCCAAGAGAAAGCCATTTTCTCTTTATTATAGTATGTAATATTATTGAAACTACGTTGTGTGAATTCTTGTTATTCATTTTCTTATTATTAACGTTATTAATATTATAATTATTGGCTTTATTGGCTTCTGTGCTGTTTACATTATTACTGCTCAATATTATCCAGCTCCTTTTTCTTATTTTCGTTGGTATTTTTATTTTGTAATGTACCTTTTTCTGTATGTTCAGCCACGTCTACCTCATCTGTGTGCTGACATTTTCATACAACTTCCTGTACTGCGGACACTGTAACATAATCTCTTCGTGTGTTCCAACTATTGCCTTTCCATTATCCATCCATATAACCTTATCCATCTTAGGGAACATATACAGACGATGTGTCATAATAATTACAATATTATTCTTTGCTATATCACAAAGGTTGTTATATATCTTTTTCTCAGTGCTTATATCCAGTGCTGAAAATGGATCATCAAGCACAAGTACCGGCTTCTTATGACAAAGTGTTCTGGCAAGTGCTATTCTTTGTGCCTGTCCACCCGACAGTCTTACACCACCATTACCAATAAGTGTGTCAACTCCATTTTCCATCTGTGAAACTTCTTTATCGATACATACGTTCTTGAGGTATTCTGATACATTGCAATCGTCACCAAGAAGCACGTTATTCTTAATAGAGTCATTAAAAAGCTCAGGGTCGTGTCCAAGATAGCTTATTATCCCCGACCTTACATTATCAGCAACACTGCTTAATTCATTTCCATTATACTTAATACTTCCCTTATATGGACATTCGCAAAGGAAGGTCTTTCCAAATGTTGACTTACCGCAGGCAACCGGACCCGTAACGCCTATAATCTCCCCCGGCTCTGCAGTAAAGGAAATATCATTATATACAGTTTTTCCATCTGGATATGTAAAACTTAAGTTTTTTACTTCAAGCTTTCCTGATGTCTGATTTTTACAATCTGTATCTTTATCCTGAATAACCATAAGCGGTTTAATACGTTTCCACGAAACCTGCGCCTTATGAACTGCATTAAACAGCTTTGCCGCCTTTGAAGACTTATCCGATAACTTTATAAAACAGGCAAGGAATGTCGTAAATGCCGCGATATCCCAGCTTTTCCACCCCGTTCCAAGTACATTTTTACTGCCGAAATATAATATAAATATTATACCTGTCATTGATATAATCCTGTATAAGGGTGTCATTGAAGAATTCCATATATTTGCCATGATAGCAGCTTTCTCATATGATGAAAGATTATCTTCGTATGCAATTCTTCTGTTCTCTTCCCTTCCGTATACCCTGTAAGTTATGGCATTAGAAGCTCTATCGAGTGTGGCATTGCTTAATATTCCTGACTGTCTTTTATATTCTGCACCTGTTCTCTGTACGATAATCTTCATCTTCTCTGCAAGCATATAAGATATAGGTGGAAATATCATTGCAATGAGTGCCAGCCTTACATCATATACAAGCAGCATTCCTGCATATGCAGCCAGTGCTACTCCTGTATCAAACACCTCTGTTGTGAACTTTCTCATGCCCTCAGCACAATCATCAACATCAAGGATTGCCTTTGTCATAATATCGCCCATACCTTCACTTTCAAGTTCTGTCTTGCTCTTTAACACAAGCGTCCCATACAATATCTTCTTCATTCTTCTATTAACATTATTGGCGAACCTGCGAACATAAAAACGTTTTATATATCTTGATACCTGAACTACTCCTATTGAAATAACATATGCCACTACAAGTATAAGCATATCTTTGTATACAGCATTTTGGCTTAATATATCTATAAGACATCCTGTCATCTTACCCTCAAACCAAGGGCCAAGCAAAAGTCCAAAGTTATATATAAGACCTGAAACTGTTATTATAAGCAGTACCTTCCACTCTTCTTTAAAATATGATAGTATTCTGTCAGCTGCAAATTTCTTGTTTGCGGTCACTTTTTTGTTATCTGAAGGATTTGCCCCATTATTTCCTAATTTAAAATCCAATCTCATCTGGTGCCACAGAACATTTCCATGAGTAGATTTATCTGTTATCCCCTCATCAATGAATCCAAACTTGGAATAATATGGAACAAGGCTTTCTTTACAGGTTAATACAAGCCCTTTCCGGTTCTGTTTTCTGGCATCTAAGATAGCCTTCTCAATCAGCTCTTTCGCATATCCGCATCTGCGATATTCAGGAAGAGTATTTACACCAAAAATCATCTGCCATGTGCCATTCTCATTATGCATTGATGCATTTTCATACATCTCATCTGTAAGATTGGCCTCATCTGTAACAAAACCATCTACAAACGCAATGAGTTTACCCTCATCAAACATAAGCCAGAAGTGATTTCCAAAATACTTTATTCTTTGCTCAAATTCTTCTTTAGTTGCTGCCTCTAAAACAGGAAAGCACTCGGATTCGACCGATGCAATATCGTCTAAATCAGCCATTGTTGCATATCTTATATTCACAATCGTTCCTTCTTTACTATGATTTTTCATTATAGTTTGCTGTAAGGTAGATAATGCTCATTATATGTGCATATCTAATACTTTCTACTCTATCACATACTCATACATTCTAAACTGTCTGTTTCCAACTACCTCATAAAAAATGTTTTCAGTACTTACATATTTAAAGCCAGCTCTGATATATAACTTGTCAGCTAGTGTGTTCTTATCTATTACATCAAGATGAATGGCTTCTATGTTTTCTAACTCAGCATATGATATTAAGTTTTTTACAAATTGAGTAGCAAGCCCCATACCACGGTACTCATATCGCACATCTCTTAATACGAACAACTCTTTCTTAACAATACCAGCCATTAAAAAATCTGCTGAAGGATGTACACCCTTTTCCCAGTCAGGAAAAGAAGGTTCTTCTTTGCTTTTATCTATTAAATCCCAATAGAGATTTTCTATCTCATTAAAATCCTCCAAGCATGCTAATTCAAAATTCATATATCTGTCTCCTAATTTTTATTTAACTCCAGCTCTTCCAGACATCCGGCTGGTATCCGAGTGTTAATGCTTTTCCATTTCTTACAACAGGAGTCTTAATAACTGATGGATTTTCCAATACCTTTTCAAGTTTATCTTCATCAGCTGTGTATTTTATAAGTGCAAGCAGATCTTCATCTTTTCCATCCCAGTTAATCATTCCCTGTAACCCGCCATTAACCTGAGCCACAGAATTAAACTCCCCCTTGCTCATTCCTTTTTCCTTCATATCTATAAACTGGTACTTTATGCCTCTTTCCTTAAAGAAACGCTCTGCCTTCTTTGTATCATTGCATTTCTTAGTTCCAAATATCTGTATATTCACAACAGTTTCCTCCAAAATTTATTAATCTTTTCCTGCATTTTCCTGTAGCAGCTTTTCCACTAGTCTCTCAAAAGAGGCTTCAAAGTTTAAATCATCCTTATCACTTCTTTTTCTTGGACCTTTCATGTGGTTTTTACTGCTTGACCGCCTTGCCTTCTTACTTATATGTCTCTCCATTAACATAAGATCAATATTTTCATTTGTATACCATTTCCCGGACTGATGAATGGCATATGCACCCTTACTTAATGCCATGGCAGCTACACCATAGTCCTGCGTAACTACCAGATCACCCATCTTACAAAGGCTTATTAACTTAAAATCAACCGCATCAGCTCCGGCACCCACATATACCACTTCTGAATAGTCTGATGTAAGATAATGATTAGTATCACACAAAAGCGTTACAGCAATATTATGACTCTTAGCTATTCTTTCAACTATCCCAATCACAGGGCATGCGTCAGCATCTACATATATATGCATACTCTTATCTCTTTCATTTACAATCAATTGTTATATACATTTAGGAACTTTCTCTATCTCATTCCCACAGATAACTTATACCAGCATTTTATGTATGGATCATCAAAAAGCTCAAGGTCGTTTTCTGTAAGTCTCACGAAAAGATCGGTAAGCCCGTCATACTCATTAATGTCTCCTGCAGGATACAGTTTCCAGTTTAGCTGCTCTAATGTCCAGTTACTCTTAACTGAATTATGAAGCATTGAAGTTGTTGCATAATTAGAAGGTTTATCCTCTCCTCCAAGGGCAATAGGAACGATGTGGTCAATTGTTGGCACCAGCTCCCAGTAGGCACTGTGACACTCCTCCATTTTCCAATGGCTCTGATATGGAAATGTATCCGGCATGTAATATGATAACACCTTTAACAATCCCGGATTAACCAGCTTTTCCCCGGTATATCTGTCTATAAAGCCGTCTCTTACAAACTGCTCATACTTTTCCTTATCAGTATAGCTTCTTCCTTCAGGTTTTAACTTCTTAAATGGATATTCCTTATTTATTACATTCTTTGCCGATTCGATATTACCTGTGAAAATACTCTCTGCACTTTGTTTGATTGTTGTAATCTTATCCATAAAAACGCACCTGCTTTCCTTTATCAGTTTTATAAACAGGAAGTTACCGAGTTATGCTTTCAATTATTTCTTTTGCAACACTATCAATGCTCATGTTAGACGTATCTATTATGCTTGCATCATAATAGTGATTACTTAAATACTGTGTTGCCTCTGGCATATAGGTTACTGCCAAATCGATGTCTCGATTTTCTTGGTTATTTATGCGTTGATGTAGGATTTCCTTCTTGGCCGTTAATATAAAATGGTGACTCTCAATATTTGCGAAGCCATCTATAAGTTTCTGATTGCAATAATCATTAATCAATGCAACTGGAATGACTAAACAGTTGCAACCTCCTTCTTGTATTATTTCTGTTATTTCATCAACGAAAGCATCAACCAAATATTTTTTAGCTTCTGGATATCTTTTCCCAAAACGATCAGAATCTGAAGTTGACTTATATTTTTCTTGCAATGCATCGAATTCAAGCAGATGTGCCTGTGGTATTTTCTTAACAATCGCAGCAGCAACAGCAGACTTTCCAATTCCAAAAGTACCATCTATCCAAATGATCTTCATATTCATCTCCTGTAAATTCCGATTGAGATTTCACCTGTTTTAGGGAATTTAAATAACTGTTATATTTTGTTATTAAATTCTCTGCAAACCCTTGAAAACACTGGATTTATCGCAGGTGAGCTTTCCCTTATTGTTTCCCTTGTGTTATATCGTCCCGTCAGTGTTTACGAACTCTGATAAGGACAAATACAAGGGCAAGAAAAATCTATAAAACAGTATAACACAAAATAAAAGTGACATGGTGAACTGATTGAAATGCTTCTGATTTTTGTAACAAATGACTGATTGAATGATAAGGAGATTCTATACGATGAGAACAATATTTACAGAATACAATCCACACAGAAACAGCATTGATATTTATACTTCTGCTGGTTATATGCTCCGCATTGACTGTTGGGAAGCCGAAAAGGATTTAAAAACCACACCCGGATCAGACTGTGCATTGAACGCACTTGCCATTGATAAACCGCTTGAATATGCAAAATTATATCTTGATGGAACAATGCAGATATGGGTAGATGCAGAAGATTCATTAGAACTATGGTGATTTTTTCAACAGCACTAAGGTTACTTTTTCCCAATCTCATTTATTGAGAATCATCTTTTTACCGTGCATATATATTCAATATCTTTTTATCCATTATAATGAAATTAAGGGCTGGTCTAATGCCAGCCCTACAAAAATGAAAATTTACATAGAAAATAAATTTACCTGTTATCAACAAATACAAAAATAATTTATATTATCGTATCTATTGATATGATACATATTTCAAAGAGTTACCAGAAGTTTTTGAAAACTTTTTCCCTTGTGATATTATTATCTAAAGCTCCTAATTTTATACTGATACATCAATAGAATTACGAACTAACCTATTACCATTTTTGACAAGAGTAGCTTCCACTGATTCTCTTTTGACATTATCAAGAATGCTTGTATCAAACTTTTGTCCCGGTTTCCAATTTGGATT